>Ga0207695_10000028_pt1 | contig 551835 bp, 477 predicted proteins | sample KBSC54metaG_FD_184354 | JGI IMG/M metagenome (GOLD analysis project Ga0207695, IMG submission 184354) | Corn rhizosphere microbial communities from Kellogg Biological Station, Michigan, USA - KBS C5-4 metaG (SPAdes) (version 2) | ecosystem: Host-associated > Plants > Roots > Rhizosphere >... | reverse complement strand
GCCATGCCGTGCGGTTTGAAGCGATTTCAGAGATACCGATGGAGCAGCTTCAGCCACTATGCAACCGGAGAGCGGGGCGTTGTCGAGATCGAATCAGAGTGGACGGCAAGGCTTCGACGCCCACTCATCGCGATAAAACTGCGATGCATGGAGCACAGATGGCATGGATGGACCTCCTGCCGATCAGGTGAGGTTCTACGTTATCCCAGGTCCGAAAACACGGACCTGGGTCGCCCAATGATTGTGGACTATTTAATCCCGGAGCTTGGCCGACCGCCTATCACTCACCCTGATGCGTGACCACTGATCGCTGATCACTGACCACTGGCCACTGATAAAGTAACAGCTAACCCTGCATCTTACTTTGCCTCTCCAGGAGCCGCGGCCGCCCATGAATCGTGAGTACCACAAGTGGTATTCCTCCAGGCTCGGCCGCGAAATGGAACTGCTCGTGTTCGGACATACCGGACTTCCCGTTCTCGTCTTTCCAACATCGGGTGGCCGCTTCTTCGAGTTCGAAGATCGCCAGATGATCGCCGCAGTCGGCGATCGCGTCGAGCGTGGCGATCTGCAGTTCTTCTGTGTCGATTCAGTGGACATGGAAAGCTGGTACAACCGCCAGGTTCCGCCGCGGTGGCGTATTGCCCGCCACGTGCAGTACGAGGACTATCTCATTCACGAAGTCGTCCCTCTCATCCGCAAGAAGAATTGGGGCTCCCACCTCGTCTCCCTCGGTTGCAGCTTCGGCGGATACCACGCGACCAATATCGCCCTGCGACACCCGGAGATCTTCACCGGCCTCCTCACGATGTCGGGCGCGTTCGATTTGAGCAACTTCCTCAGCGGATATTATGACCAGGATTGCTACTTCAACCTGCCCACGCACTATTTGCCCAATCTCGCTGATTCCTGGTACTTTGAGCACTATCTTCGCAACACTTACATCCTTGCGACAGGGTGGGACGACCAGTGCCTTGGTCAAAATCAGAATCTCGACCGCATCATGAATTCCAAGGGCATTCCCCACAAGCTCTATACGTGGAACACCTGGAACTCACACGACTGGCCCACGTGGCAAAAGATGATCCAGGAATACCTTTGAAGTAACGCTGTAGAGAGCAATCCAGACCCGCTGCCTCCGCCGCGATCCCACCTGGGTGCCCGCAGATCTCACGAATTCGGCAACTCATCCCTGTACCCAATCATTAACTTGCTCTCGCGCTCGCTACAACGTAGAAATGTACTGACAGCTGAAAGCTCCTCGAGTTGCAGACTGTTTTTCCTCATGAGCGAACTGAATCCTTACGCAAAGTTTCTCGACGGCCGGCCCCTCGACACGATCCTCGGCGGCACCTCGCACGAGATTGCCAACAAGCTGCAGATGATCGGGCCCGATCGCACAGTTGAATCGCCTGCACCCGGGAAGTGGTCACCGGCTGAAATCGTTTGCCATCTGGCTGACTGCGAAGTGGCTTTTGCCTTCCGGCTGCGGCAGACCCTTGCTGAAGATCACCACGTACTTCAGCCATTCGACCAGGACAAGTGGGCCGCAACTTACAAAGGAGTCTCTGCCAAAGACGCCCTTGCCGCTTTCACACACTTGCGGAATTGGAATCTGGTGCTCATCCGCAAGATGCTGGCGACTTCAGCGTCCAAGCCTGTCACCCATCCCGAGCGCGGCACGATGACCTTCCAGACCATCGTTGAGACTATGGCCGGCCACGACCTCAATCACCTCGCACAACTCCGGAAGATTGCAACCCCTCCCGCTTCTTGATTTGAAGATGGGAAGGACCTGCGATGGTCGCGGTCCTTCCTTCTACCTTCGTTTACCCAAGGATGGAAGCCAGATCTGCGTCGACTGTCGTGGTCGGCATCAGATTGTAGTTTTCGCTGAGGATTTGCAGCACCGCGGGCGAAAGAAACGCCGGCACCGTTGGCCCGATTCGGATGTTCTTCACTCCGAGCCAGAGGAGGGTCAGCAGAATCGCGACTGCCTTCTGCTCGTACCAGCTCAGCACCAGCGAAAGCGGCAAGTCGTTCACACCGCACTCAAATGCCGCAGCTAGCGCCTGCGCTACTCTCAGGGCCGAGTATGCATCGTTGCACTGGCCCATATCAAGCAATCTGGGGAGACCGCCCAGCGTGCCGAATTCATGCTTGTTGAAGCGGTATTTGCCGCAAGCCAGAGTCAGAATCACGCAGTCCTGCGGAACCTTATCTGCGAGCTCCGAGTAGTAGTTCCTTCCCGATCGCGCGCCATCGCATCCACCAATCAGGAAGAACCGCTTCAAGGCTCCCGATTTCACAGCTTCGATCACGGTACCCGCGACGCCCAGAACTGCGTCATGTCCGAAGCCCACGGTGATCGACTCGTCGGTTCCGTCCTGGGCGAATCCCTGCGCCTTTAGCGCAGCTTCGATCACCGGCGAAAAGTCTGTCGCACCATCCTTGCCCCCCGCAACGTGAGCCACCCCGGGCCATTGCACCGGACCTGTTGTGAAGATGCGAGCCTTATAGGTTTCTTTCGGCTTCTGGATGCAATTGGAAGTCATCAGGATTGCGCCAGGGAACTCATCGAATTCGTCCGCCTGATCTACCCATGCGCCGCCGTAGTTTCCGACGAGGTGTTTGAATGCTTTCAGCTTGGGATACCCGTGAGCCGGGAGCATCTCGCCATGCGTGTAAATGTTGATCCCGAGACCTTCCGTCTGCGTGAGGAGCTGATAAAGATCATGTAGATCGTGTCCCGATATCAGAATCGCCTTGCCCTGCTTCGGATGAAGCCGCACTTGAGTTGGCGTCGGAGCTCCAAACGTCTCCACATGGGCCTTGTCGAGCTGTTCAAGCACGGCGTAGTTCAACTCGCCCACCTTCATCGCGAGACCTAGAAGCTCTTCAACGGAGCGCGACTCGGTGAGAGCGCTCAAAACCTCGTGAATGATCGCGTAAGAAGCGGGCGCACTCGACCCCAGGGCCATGGCATGGTACGCATATGCGGCTACGCCTTTGATGCCGTAGATCACCAGTTCTTCAAGGTTCTTGGTCTCTTTTGCGCCGCCCAGAAATGCTGCAGGAATCAACTGCTCGCGGCCTTGTGCAAGCAGGGCCTCCCGGTTCTTCGCGGCTTCAAACCCTGCCGGACCGCGCAAACTTTCCGCAGTCAAGCACGCTTTCGCGGCCGAGGACTCATAGAGCGCCTTAGCTGCATCGCGAACTTCAATCGCGCGGTACACCAGATCGGCAACACGATCCTCGTCAAAGTTCACGTTGGTGAGGGTCGCGAAAATCGCCTCAATCGTGAAAGCGTCGATTCCGGCATCGGCTGCGCCAAGCTGCCGAGCCCGATGGGCATATTGGCTGATGCCTTTGACTACGTAAATCAACAGATCCTGGAGTGTAGCCGTGTTTTCCTCTTTGCCGCACACCCCGATTACCTGGCAGCCCTCACCCTGTGAGGTCTGTTCACACTGGTAGCAAAACATGAGAAAGCCTTTCTTTATAAAAACGATCTAAGGACAGGCTATTGAATGGGACCTGTCCGGCCCAGCGACTTTTGTCACTCAATTCCCGCAAGTTTGTGAAATTCCCCCGTTCTGAAAGTAGTCGCGCTTCATTGGGAACCTTTTCGGGAATGCCGGGGTCCAACCCAATAGCGCTTCGAAGTTCGAAGTCTCCATCTGTGCCCGCAGTACACGGTCTGAGATATCACTCAGTTCCGAGGAGGATCGATGCGTCTTTGGGTCACCGCTCTTTGTCTTGCCTTCAGCGCCCTAACTTTTCACAGCCAGGCGAAACCATCTCAGCATCCAGCGCCGAAAGTGCAGGTATCCGGATCGCAGGCACACGCGACACAAATGCCGCTGCCGGTTCGCAAAGTCGTTCTTTATAAGAACGGCGTTGGTTATTTCGAACATGCCGGTGGCGTCATCGGCAACCAGCGCGTCACGATCGATTTCACCTCGCCTCAACTCAATGATGTCCTGCAATCGCTAACAGTCCTTGACGAAGGCGGCGGTCGTATTGCCGGGGTCAATTACAACTCCACCACGCCTCTGGCGGAGCAGCTCAAGACTCTCTCGCTCGGGATGACGGAGGATCCAACTTCGACCGAGTTGTTCAGCGCACTGCGCGGGCAGCGGGTCGAAGTCACGGGCGCGCCCGGAGGCCCCATCTCCGGTCGCCTTATGTCCATCGAATCCCGCGACGAAAAATCTGGCTCCGGCGACACTGCATCTTCCGTGCAGAAGTTTCTTCTCACCGTGGTCGCGGGATCGGGCGCTGTCCGAGTCATTGAACTCACACCCACACTCAGTGTGCGGCCCGTCGATTCCAGTCTCCAGAGCCAGCTCGATCGCTACCTCGAACTGCTCTCAAACACGCACTCCACGGGCTTACGCCATCTCACCCTGGACGCTCTTGGCAATGGCTCGCGCCAGCTCCGCGTCAGCTACATCAGCGAAGTTCCCGTTTGGAAAGCTACCTATCGCATGGTCTTCCCGCGTCAGTCGAATGGCAATGCCACTGTTCAGGGCTGGGCAGTCGTTGACAATACGGTGGGTGCGGATTGGGACAATGTCCAGCTTTCGTTAGTGGCCGGTGCTCCCCCAGAGTTTCATCCAGCCGCTCTCGCAACCGCTCTATACCCGCCGTCCGGAGATCGCGATCGCAACCGCAGCACAGACCACTCCACAGACGCATCAGGCCGCAGAGACCGTCGAAGTCCAATCAGAGGTCGTCAATGGCGCGCTCATCGCTCCGTCTCGGGTTCCACGTTCAGCCAAGATGAAATCTGAGAAGGATGCGCCCGCTCCTCCGTCCTCGTTCGGCGTTGCCGGTTCGCTGGGTATTGGGGGGCCAATATCGAGCGGTCCTTATAGCCCCGGTCTTCTGCATGGCAACAATCAAGGCGTCTACCGCGCCAGCGATGCACTCCAGGAAGGCGACGTCTCCACCTCCGCCTTCGACGACTTCTTCGAATATGTGCTCACGCAGCCCGTCACCATCCACAAAAATGAATCGGCGATGGTCCCCATCCTTCAGCAGGATCTTCCCGCCGAGCACGTCACGCTCTGGAGCCGCAACAACCCGCGGCCGCTCCGCGCCGTGTGGCTTGAAAACAAATCGAAGCTCACCCTCGACTCCGGCAGCTTCTCCATCTTTGAGAGCGGAGAATTCGCAGGCGAGGGTCTGCTTGATCCCATCCACCCTGGCGAGCGCCGCCTCCTCAGCTACGCTGCAGATCAGGCCATGCGCGTCAAAATCACCGGCGAGCACTCCCGCCGCACCCTCCACCACCTCCAGATTCGCAAAGGCCTCGTCATCGAGAACTACATGGACGTCGCCTCCGTGACCTACTCCGCGAACAACACCGGTGATGAAGACCGCACCATTCTCATCGAGCATCCGCGTCGCACAAATGGCTGGTCCCTTGAGGACAGCCTCAAAGCGGCCGAAAGCACGCCCGACCTCTACCGCTTTCGCCTTCGCGTCAAGCCACACGCGACCGAGAAGCTGGAAGTCAGCGAACACGGCCCCGAATTTACATCCGTTACCATCGATCCCAGCCAGAACACAAACGCTTATCTCATCGAACTGGTCAAACGCGTCCCCGATGTCGAGCAGAAGCTCAAGCCCGTCATCGATGCACAGAGCAAACTCGCCGAATTGGACCAGGCCATCGCCGAATCGAAGCAGCGGGAACAAAATGCCTCGGCAGACGAGGCACGTTGCCGCGAAAACCTGACAGCCCTCAAAGGCAACGAAGCCGCTCGCCGCTTTGTCGACGAGCTGAACCACGCCGAAGACCTGCTCCAATCCACGCGCAAACACACCGCCGACCTGGAACAGCAGAGGTCCGCAGCCGACGAGAACCTGCGTGCTCAGATCAACGCACTCAATTACGACTGGGACGCAAAAGTGGTCCAGTAGCTCCGGCCGATTGGATTCCAGTCTCCTGCCTGAGACCTGGAAGCAAGAACTGCGAGCAGGGCTAGCTTTTCCCCATCGCGAACTCAATGACCCGTGCCGTCCTCTCCTCGTCCTCTCCTGAAGAGATCATCAAGTCATACAGGTGCGGGTTCTTCCAGTCCTTCCCGAAGCGCTGCTTCAGATATAGAGCTCGTTCGCCGTCCACAGCTTCGATCCGCTGCTCGATATTTGCCCCGGGCTCCAGCCGCGTGCGTAAGCGGTGTATCCGCACCCGCAGCGGCGCATACACAAATGCTTGGAACACATCTGGCTTTGCCTGAAGAATGCACTGCGCTCCGCGGCCCACAATCACGCAGTTCCCACGCTGATACGCTTGCTCAATGATCTGCCGCGAAAGGTCCGCCATCACATCCGGATCGAAGCATTTCTCCTCGGCCAGCGCGATCCCAGCGGCCATTGCGGCCCCGCGCATCGCCTGACGATTCATCCTTGCAAGCCAACTTTCAACGTGCTCGTCAAACCGGCTGACCACGCCCGAGTCGACTTTTGCCGCGCAGGAAATTTCATCAATCAGCGCGCTATCCAGCAGCTTCCACCCCAGCCGCCCAGCAATCGACTGCGCAATGCGCCCGCCGCCACTTCCAAACTCCCGCGAAACCGTCAACACCCGATAGTCCATCGAACGCCTCCTCGTCCCGCCGAACAACACACCCTACGCCCGGCATCCACAGCCGGCAGTGACCAAACTCACTGTCCACCGCGGGTCTTATCTGTATCTGAAGCAGAGATAGATGAAGCGCGAATTGGAATTGTGCGGATCAAACGAGATGAATCCTTTCACGACGTTGCTTGTTCGACAGCAGTGGCCCGGGCTTAACACTCCTGCCGTACACTTGTGGTGAAAAGAGTCAGATCGATTGCAATCCCGTGGAATCCAGAGGTGCGGCATGAAGAAAATCGGCGTGTTGTTTGGCATGGAAAACAGCTTTCCGGGCGCGCTTGTAGAGCACATCAATGCGCGGAACGTAGAAGGTATTCACGCCGAGTTTGTTGAAACATCTGCCGTCCATCTCGACAAGCCGGCCCCCTATGCCGTCATCATCGACCGCATTTCCCATGACATCCCGTTCTACCGTGCCTACCTGAAGCACGCAGCACTGAATGGTACCGCCATCATCAACAATCCATTCTGGTGGTCGGCCGACGACAAGTTCTTCAACTATTCGCTCGCCGCTAAGCTCGGCGTGGCCGTGCCCCCCACCGTGATCCTGCCTCATAAGAAGCATCCTGAGGGGACCACAGATCGCTCGATGCGCAATCTCGAATACCCCCTCAACTGGGACTCTGTATTTACCTACGTGGGCGAGCACGGTTTCATGAAGCCGGTGGATGGCGGGGGATGGCGCGATGTTTATCACATCCACAATCGCCCGGAGTTCTTTGCCGCATACGATCAGTCACGCGATCTTTGCATGCTCTATCAGAAAGCGGTCGAGTTCAAGGAGTACTTCCGCTGCTACGTCGTCGGCCAGACCAAGGTCCACATTATGCCGTACGATCCCCGGAAGCCGCATCACGAGCGCTATATCCAGAACCCGCCCGCATACGATCCGAAGCTTCTCGCCCGCGTCGAGAAAGATGCGCTTGCGCTGTGCCGCGCACTCGGCTACGACCTCAACACCGTTGAGTTTGCCGTTGAAGATGGGATTCCCTATGCCATTGACTTTATGAACCCCGCCCCTGATGCCGACCTTCACTCGGTTGGACAGGCGAACTTTGAATGGATCATCCGAGAAGTCGCCGATCTCGCACTCGCCAGGGCTGCCAACGCGCCGGCGGCGCCCAGCGAACTTCGCTGGTCCACCTTCCTCGCAGGAACACCCCCGGCGGCTCAGAAGAAACCAGCCGCAAGGAAGGCCGCGCCAAAGAAGCCCGGACCGAAGAGGAAATCAGCCAAGACCGCCGAATCTACACCAGCAGAACCAGCGTCCGATACCTAGTCGCGTTATTGCGGTCTCTTATCTCGCGTTTCACCTCGGTCGAAGTGTCTGATACTTCGCAATGGTGTACCCCAGCGAAGCTCCGAGCCACACATCCGAGGGGAAGTGAGCGGACTCGGTGATCCGCGAGAAACTGATTGCCGTAGCCAACGTGTAGGAGAGAATCGGAATCCAGGGCTTCCCGCGATGTCGATACCGTTCCGCCACTATGGTCGCAACCGACCAGACTGCGGTGGAATGTCCCGACGGGAAGCTGCTGCCGTGCAAGGGCGACTTGCCTCCGTTAAAGAACGTGTCTTCGAAGTTTCCGCCCGGTGGCACGTCGGTCGGGCGTTGCCGGCGTGTAACCGCCTTCATCGCAAGATCGATGATTACGCTGTCACCGTAAGCCTCGACAGCCAGAAGAGCGGTATTGACTTCGCGCGTATCATGCCGGATATACCCCGCAGTCAGAAGGCCGGCAGGCAGGGCAATCACTTCGCCCGTCGTGATCATCGGATCGAATACGTCGTTCGGCTTGTCCCAATTCTTTGCGTGGGTGCGGAAGTAGGGCATCACGTGGGGGTCCGCGTAGATCAACCCCACCGTACCCCCGACCACAATTGCGGTTGGCACCAGGTAATGTCCCTTGAATAGCCGGATGGGAAAAGTCCACAGGTCTTTCTGGTCGTGCAGAAAGTCTCCCGGCATGCTCCGCCAGGTTGCCTCTCTCTGGGGAACGCCCGTTGTGGTGTCTACGCCTGGTCTTTCCATTTGGGGGGAATTGTCGAGATCGGGCCGCAACTCGAAGATCTCCGGCTTGGCGGTTACATGCGCAATATCCGCTGTCGCAACGGGCGGCGCGGGGGCGTCAGGCAGATCGGCTGCACTTTGCGCGTAGGCCTGATTCGTGGCACGGCCTAGAGAAACTATGCAGATAGATATCGTTAGGCACTTCTCGAGGGCGTTCATCAACAATCTTGGATGCAGGAATGTTGCGGCCCGTTAAGTTGGGATCGCCGATCCTGCTAAGGATGAACAAAACGTCACTATGCGGCGGCAGAGTCCCGCAACCACTGCGACGTCTCCGCACAGAAGAGCGCGTAGACAATCATGAGGCAGAATGCCACATGTATGGCCAGTTCCCCGAGCGGGTGGAACAGGCTCAGGCCGACGTGGAAGAGGATCCACGCCAATGCCAGCCAGCGCGCCCATTTCTGCCTCATCAGCAACCCGGCGCCGCTGATCGCTCCGACAAGCTCGGTCAGTTCGATTGCGACTGCATCAGGATGACGCGCCCATAACTCCTGAAAGTGTGCGACAAACCCGATCACGCCCACCAAAAGGTAGAGTGATGAAATTACAATCACCGGCCATGGACGCTTACTTTCGCTCATCGCAATTCAGTATGCAGCCAACCCGTGGGTTTCTAACGGAAATTGTTGAGCCTTCCAGCGACCAGGTTTACCATGCGCGGCCACGCCGCTACTCAACTTCCCAGCATGATCGAAACCAGGTAGCGCATGGCTGAAACAGCGATCTTCTTCATCCCCGAAGTTTTCGCGCGCAGCAAATTCGACGCTCTCGACCAGATCTTCACAAAGGACGCGCATCCTGCCCCCCCCCGGCGCTCCTATGATCAGCGGTCGTCCTGCGATCAATAGCCTGGATCTTTGTGCCTGAATCAAGCCTTGACTACAATAAGCAGAGAGGATTGCGATGCCTGCTTACGAATATCTATGTGAAGAGTGTTCCTGCCATTTCGAAAAACGGCAGAAGATGAGTGAGGCTGCCGTGGAGCAGTGTCCTGAGTGCGGAGGTCATGTAAAGCGCCTCATCAGCGGCGGAGCGGGAGCTATCACCAAAGGAGCCAACTCGCAGCCTGCTGCGCCTCCATGCGGCTCCGGGCAGTGCTGTGGAGGCGGAATGTGCGGCTTTTCGGAAAACTAGTTTGGGAACAAGCCTGGCCCTAGTTGACGAATCGCTTCTTGATGTCGCTCGATGTCAGAAGGTATGGAATCATGGCTCCCGCATAGAGCAAATAACGCAAGAGCGAGATGTAGCCGGTCGAAAGGTTTACATCCGAAAACATCGAGTTCACTGCCGCCACAACCGCTACCCTGAACAGTACAGTGATCGCGACGTAGGCGACCATCAGCATGGGAAACATTTTGCGTTTCGTATAGAACAGAAAATTCAGTACCAGCGCACCGATGACGAGCAGAGCATTCATCGCAATCTCGAAGTAGAGCAGGTTCGATAGACCGGAATGGCTCTGTAGATATGGTTGGAAGGCATCGCTGCTCAGCTTGGGCAATTCGCTGTTCACGATGGCAAGAACACGGATGACCGGCATCACCACCAGGCTGATCGCCACTGCCCACAGCCATTTCGAAAACGATGCCTGACCGGGCGCTTTCGCCGTGCTTTGCGCACCAAGCGTCGGTACGATCGTTTCGCCGGCCGCAACTGGGGCGAGGTTTCTGTTGCCGCACATCATGCAAGCGGTCACACCATCGGGTATATGCAAACCGCACAGCCTGCACTGAGTCGCCATGGGCCCTCATCTGTAATTGGGAGTTTCGCCGATCATCAATTCCAGAGGCTTTGCTGTCAATGCAACGAAGGTTTGCGCAGAACTGGTTACTTTTCCGTAAAGGACCGTCGGGCCGCTCAAACTTCCATGCACGTGTTAACCATCGAAGTTCAATAACCTTCGCGGTTTGGCCTGGAGCAGCAGGGCAGAGCAATACCATGGGTGCATGGACGCGATCTCATCTCGGCCTTTATCCGGCAGCTCATCGCCCAGCCTCCGCGTCCTTATTGCCGGGGGAGGCACCGGCGGGCACATCATTCCAGCTCTCGCCGTCGCGCGCGAACTGGTCACAAACCACTCAGCTCAGGTTCTATTCCTCGGTACACCCCGCGGAATGGAATCCCGCCTCGTGCCCAGCGCCGGATTCAAGCTCCATCTGATCGAAATCGGCCCGCTCAAAAACGTTTCACTACTCACCAGGCTCAATACCATGCTCGACCTTCCGCGCAGCCTGTTTGCTTGTCGACGGCTCATACGTGAATTCAAACCGCAGGTTGTTTTCGGTGTTGGTGGGTACGCTTCCGGCCCTGGAATGGCCGCTGCGCTCTCGCTCGGAGTTCCTACCATGGCATTTGAGCCCAACGCCATGCCGGGACTTGCCAACCGCCTCATCGGCAAGCGCGTCCAGGCAGCCGCCGTGAACTTCCCGGCCGCAGCGCTTTATTTCCGCAATGCCGAGGTCACAGGCATCCCGGTTCGCCCGGAATTCTTCGAGCTATCCCATGCCACTGGCGGCGGACCACATCTCCTCGTTTTTGGCGGATCACAGGGTGCCCGCCTTTTCAACACAACTCTGCCGGCGATTGCTCCACGACTGCTCGATGCAGTGCCAGGACTCACCATTCTTCATCAGGCAGGATCACGCAACGCCGAGGTCACCGAATCTGCATATCGCGACAGTGGGGCCGACCCCTCCCGATGGCAGGTCAGCGGGTTCCTCGATGACATGCCGGCACGTTTCGCCCAGGCCACTCTCGTCATGGCAAGGAGCGGAGCCTCCACCGTGGCCGAACTGGCTGCGGCCGGAAAGCCGGCACTGCTCGTTCCGTTCGCCGCCGCCGCCGACGACCATCAAACCCGCAACGCCGAGGAAATGGTCAAGGCAGACGCCGCAATCATGTTGAAGGAACCGGACCTCGCTGAACCGAACAAGATCCTTGAATCGCTGATTCAGCTGCTCACGTCGCCTCAGCGGCTCGCTGCCATGTCAGCCGCTGCGCTCACCCAGGCTCATCCACAAGCCGCTCAAACCATCGCGGCCAGGCTCGTCTCCCTGGCAAAGTGAAAGCCCGGATGCCGAAGCACCCGGGCTCTTGAAGCCGAATAGGCTCTATCTTTACCGGTGCCCGCCCCCTCCTCCGTGGGAGCCGCCGCCGCCGTGGAAGCCACCTCCGCCTCCACCATGGAATCCGCCGCCGCCATGGAATCCACCACCACCGCCGCCGCGGAATCCGCCGCCTGCGTGACCGCCGTATGCCCCATGGCCTCCGCCGAAGGCACGCGGAGCAACTCCACCGCGGTATCCGTACCCGCCACGATGTCCGCCGTACCCTCCGCGGTATCCATACCCGCCGCGATATCCGTGTCCACCGTACCAGCCATGCCCTGCGTACCTGCCATGTCCGCCGTACCAACCGTGGCCGTAGTAGCCATGCCGATAGCCCCAGCCATACCAGGGACCTGCGCCCAGAAAGACGCCGCCAACAAACCAGTTAGGGCCGTAGTAGCCGTAGGGCGCACAAGTATAAGGATAATAAGGGTAATATCCCCAGTCGCAGACCGGAGGACCGTAATCTGCGGGACCCTCCACCACTGCCGGTCCAACCCCAATGCCTACTGCAACCTGGGCGTTGGCCTTTACGGCGAATGGCAGGGCCAGAATCATTGCGAACAGGCCCAACTTTAAGCTCTTCATTAGCGTCCTCCCGTGCTGCCCAGCCTCTTACGGCCCAGGCTCAATCTCGTCAGCATTTGCCGGCTACTCGTCTTTACCGGCTGCTGTAGATTTGAACAGTTGTCGCGCGAATAAGTTGCGGTTCCCCGTTAACTTTCCAGACGCCTCTCCAAAGCAGTTTCTGCGCTACGATGCTCCATGTTGAACAGGCTTGGCCTTCCGGCAATTGCGGCCGTCCTCTTTTTCAGTGGCGCATATGCCGGGCAATCAACCCCAGGCCGGGGCGCATTTGAGGTCGCCTCCGCTATCCGTTTTTGAGCACCACATTCGAACACCGCCCAGAACACAATTGCAGCTTTCGCCGGCAGGCATTTCAGCAACTTAGCAATGAACCGGTTGGCGGGAGAACTGCTCGCCTCCTCATTACGTACTTTGAATCAACGGGCCTATTCTGTCCTCTACCTGCCCACGTCAACATCTCGGAGGTCAACTCATGAGCGTCCTTCTCCAGGATCTACGCTTCGCAATCCGGCAGATGGCAAAGCGCCCCGGCTTTACCGCTATCATCCTTCTCACCATGGCTCTCGGCATTGGAGCCAATGCCGCCATCTTCAGCGTGCTCGATGCAGTCCTGCTCCGTCCGCTGCCTTACGGCCAGCCCGAACGCCTCATCAAGATATGGACCCGCTTTAGCGGGATCGGCGCCCCGAACGACCAGAACTGGATCTCCGCGCCCGAGTTCCGCGACCTGCAGCAGCTCAATCACAGCTTCTCTGATCTTGCGGCGATGAGCGGTGGCTCATTCAATCTCGGCATCAAGGGCAGTCCGCAACGCGTTGTCGGCGCCGCGGTCACTCCAAACCTCTTCAGCATGCTCGGCGTCCAGCCGCAGTTCGGTCGCAACTTCCTCCCTGAAGAAGGTCAGCCCGGTCGAGACCACGAAGTCATTCTCAGCTACGGCATCTGGCGTCGCGTCTTCGCTGCCAATCCCAAAATCGTCGGCACCACCATCCGAATTGATGGCGCACCTTATTCCGTCGTCGGCATCATGCCGGAGGGGTTCGCATATCCCAGCGAGGCCGAGATTTGGGGGCCGCTTGCATTCGGCCCTGATGACCTGAGCGAGAACAATCGCGGAAATCATGGTCTCGAAGTACTTGGCCGCATTAAGCCCGGACTTTCACTCGCGCAGGTGCAGTCAGACATGGACCGCGTATCGCGCACCATGATCGAGCAGCACGCGTCCTATCCCTACAGCAAATTCAATTTCGGAATCATTCTTCATCCCCTACTCGAAGAGACCGTAGGCGATGTAAAGCCCTCGCTCATGGTCCTCATGGCTGCCGTTGGCCTTGTGCTTCTGATTGCATGTGCGAACATCGCCAACCTCATGCTCACGCGCTCCACGGAACGGCAGCAGGAGATGGAAACGCGTCTAGCTCTTGGTGCGACAGGCAACCGCCTCGCTAAACAGCTACTGACGGAGAGTGTCGTTCTCGCTGTCGCCGGCGGTTTACTGGGCCTTGCGATTACTCCATGGATCCTGCACGGTCTCGTCAACCTCGCGGCCAAAACTCTGCCCCGAACAGTCCACACTTCCATCGACCTCCGTGCCCTCGCCCTCACCGCCGTTGTTTCCGTGCTCACCGGCGTCCTTTTCGGACTAGCTCCCGCATTGCAGGCAAGCCGTAAACGCAACTTTGACGTCCTCAAGAGCGGCCGCAACACAGAAGGCAAACGCCCCAGGCGCCTGCGCAGCGTACTCGTGATCTGTGAAACAGCGTTCTCCCTGCTTCTCGTAGCGGGAGCCGGCCTTCTCATCCGCAGCTTCGCGCAAATTCTCAAGGTTGATCCAGGCTTCCGTCCCGACGGCGTGCTCACGATGCGCATCTCTCTGCCTGACGCAACTTACAGCAAGCCCGAACAGATTCGCGCCTTTTACTCTTCGCTCCTGGAACGCGTGCAGCGCCTTCCCGGTGTTCAACACGCGGGTGCAGTGAGCGGTCTGCCGCTGAGCGGTCAGGGCGGATCTGGCACAACCACGATTGATACGCAGTCCGTCCCTCTCGAAAACAGAACGCCTGAAGCAGATCGGCGCACCGCTACTCCTGACTATTTCAAAGCTATGGGAATTTCGCTTGTGCGCGGGCGCTATTTCGAAACTCGGGATACGGAGGGTACGCCGGGCGTCGCCATTGTGGACGAAAGCCTCGCCCAGACCTACTGGCCCAATCAGGACCCCATCGGCAAGCGCGTTCATTTCGGCGGCCCGGAATCGAAGGCGCCGTGGCTGAGCGTCGTCGGCGTTGTCCAGCACGTTCGCAACCGTACCCTCGAGGCCCGTTCGCGTGTGGAGCTTTACATCCCTGAAGACCAGCAGCCCTTCAATGGCATGACGCTCGCGATCCGTACAGCGGGCAATCCGCTAAGTCTTGTGCCGACCATCCAGCGCGAAGTCACAGCCATCGATCCTGATCTGCCCATCTATCGCGTTCTCACCATGAACGAAGTCATGGGCGACTCGCTCCAGCGTCGCCGCCTTGCTCTTACTCTGCTGGCAGGCTTCGCAGGCCTCGCGCTTCTCCTCGCTGCCATCGGCATCTATGGAGTTACATCGTATGTCGTGGCGCAGCGCCGGACTGAGATCGGTGTCCGCATGGCCCTGGGAGCAAACCGCGCCCAGGTACTCGGGATGATTATGCGCAACGGTATGACCACCATTGCCATCGGGCTCGCTCTCGGGGTCGTCCTCTCGCTCACGCTCACTCGCCTGATGAGCGGGTTGCTCTTCTCAGTGCATGCCTCAGATCCGCTCGCTCTCACCGGAGCCTCTTTCGTTCTCATCGTGGCCGCGCTGGTGGCCATCTTTATCCCGGCGAGGCGCGCAACCAGGGTCAACCCTATGTCAGCACTCCGCTATGAATGAGCAGGGCAGCCGCGAGGACTGCCAATCCCCAACCCGGCGATTTCACGATCAAGTCCGCGCCACGCACTGAGACGCTTCACTTCGAAGTTCCTGCCGTGCAAGGGCTGCGAGAATTCGACGAGATCACGGTGATGGTTCTCCCCGACATCGAACACCAGTTCGTTGCTCCAAAGATTGCTATTCGTCAGTTCGGGCTTCTTCCTCGCTGAACCCGGCTGCAAAAAGAACGGCCTCTCCGGTAGTAGGAGAGGCCGTGAGGCAAGTCGGACAGATGAACCAGCGAACTATATCTAACGAACCTTATCTAATCTATAAGACATCTCTTTGCCGGGTGCCGATCTCCGTCTCCCGGAGCTACGGAACCCAGGCCAATTTATCGGCGTCCGTGCTCATGTCCGCGGTCCCCGTGATCTCCCCCACGGAAATGATTGCCTTGGTCGAACCGGCGATGATCGTCCCGGTCGCGATAGGTCACGCGGCCACGATCATAGAAGTGATCTCTCACGATTACGCGCCCGCCGACTCCTACGAAGTTCCAATATCCCGGCACCCAGTAGCCGCCATCATAGTATCCGTTCACCCACGCATATCCCGGACCAGGGCACGGAGGGATGTAGGCCGAGTCTCCAACACCCACTGCGACTCTCCACTGGGCTGCCTCAGCCGTGTTCGTGCCAAGCACCAATCCACCGGCGAGAACTGCTGCTCCAAGTACCCATTTACCTATGCTCTTCATAAATACCTCCGTCCCTCGGGACTTTAACCGAACCTGCTGACCAGCTTTGGAAGCTTGGCTCTTGCTGCTTCCTGCTGCGCCGTTCATGCCAATACAAACACGCTCCTCACCGAAGGTTGCGGATTCGCACGCGAAATAAATAGCTGAATCTTTTAGCACTTTCCTGTGTCCAATAGCGCGTCGGCCTTAAGTTAGCATTAAGCTTTTTGTGCGTTTCGAGACGTCTGCTTAAGGGGCATTTTGTCGAAAGTAAAAACAAATTCGGAGACTCCATGCATTTCCTCCGCAAACAAGATCTGCCGATCATCGGCAGCTCGTATCGCTTCGTCGGCGCCGATCATGCAGACGTCGCAGTCTCCATCTTCCTCGTCGAAGCCAAGCCAGGTCGCGGTGCTCCTCTTCATATCCACGACTACGACGAGATCGCCATCGTGCACGAAGGCACCTCGCGCTTCGTCGCTGGAGATGAGACTCGCGATACACAACCAGGCGACATCATCGTGATCAAAGCCGGAATCCCACACGGCTTTGTGAATACCGGTACCGACATCCTCAAGCAGACCGACATTCATCTTGCTCCGCGCTTCATGCAAACCAATCTCACTCCCAGTTCGACATCGCGCGCGGAGGGCCTGCCTGAGTAACTGCTCGTCCTATCAACTGACGCACACTGATCTTCTTCTTACGAGCGTCCAAGCCTCCGAGCACATTTCCACATTCAGAGTTCCTCCCGCATTCCGCAACCGGGCCCTTCCTGTTCAAGCAACACAATTGCCGTCCGGTGCCATCCATGCCCCTGTAATGCGGTCGATCATGGCCACGTGAACCCTGCCGTGCGAATGCGCAGGCCCCAGGCACTGCACGTCATCATTGAACCTGATTTAAACCCGGAGTATCCTTATGGCGAATTCCAACTCCAACGGAAAATTGCAACCAGCTCAGCAGTCAGGCGCCGCCGAACGCGCCATCACGATAGCCTCCGGCGCCCTGCTCCTCACCCCGGTCCTGCGCAAGCGATCCATCATCAGCTGGACCGCGGCCGCTGCCGGTGGCGCACTCATTTATGACGGGATCTCGGGGGCCTGCGCCGTATCGCACAAGCTCGGTCTGAGTCCCAATTCTCCCTCGTCCCAGCGAATCCACCAATCCATTACCATCGGCAAAGAAGCAGCTGAGCTGTATGCCCTGTGGCGCAAACCCGATACCATGACGCGTCTCATGCGCCCATGGGCTGACGTTGAGTTTGCGGGCGAGAACCACATCCGATGGTCGATCCTGTTACCCATGGGACCAGCTCTGAGCGGCGAAGCCATTATGGTTGAAGATAGCCCTGATGAGATGGTGCACTGGTCCACCATGCCCGGCGAGAGCCTTCAGGTCAATGAGTGGTTCCATCTCGCTCCGGCACCCCAGAACAGGGGCACCGAAGTCAAGCTCGACTACCTCGTCGATTTCTCGCGTGTGCCGGGAGGCCGCACCCTCCGCGCCATCTCATCCTTCTTCGACGAAGCACCGCACATGATCATCGGCAAGGTCCTGCACAACTTCAAAGCGCTTGCAGAAACCGGCGAGATTCCCACGCTGGAGCGCAATCCCTCCGCTCGGTCGCAAAACGAGTCGCAAGTCAACAATCGCTGGAGAGGAGACCTCGTATGAGAGCACTCTGTTGGAACGGCGTCAACGATCTTCGCGTCGAATCCGTGCCCGATCCGAGCATCGTCAATCCTCGCGATGCCATTTTGAAAGTCACCATGTCGACTACGTGCGGATCGGACCTGCATCTGATCGACGGCTACATTCCAACGATGCGCGCCGGCGACATTATCGGTCACGAATTCATGGGCGAAATCGTCGAAACCGGGCCTGAGGTAAAGCGCGTCAAACGCGGGACTCGCGTGGTTGTTCCCTCATTCGTCTGCTGTGGTAATTGCTGGTATTGCAAACACGATCTATGGTCTCTTTGCGATAACACCAATCCCAACGCGAATCTCCAGGAGCCGCTGCTCGGTTTTCCCACCGCCGGCATCTATGGCTACACCCACGCCTTCGGCGGCTATGCCGGTGCGCACGCGCAGTACATCCGCATCCCGCACGCCGATACCGACTGCTTCGAAGTTCCCGAAGGCCTTCGCGATGAGCAGGTGATCTTTCTCTCAGATGCCGGGCCAACCGGCTACATGGGCGCGGACTTCTGCGATATAGCTCCCGGCGATACGGTGGCCGTATGGGGCTGCGGAGGAGTCGGTCTCGCCGCGCAGAAAGCCGCATACATCATGGGTGCTGGTCGCGTCATTGGAATCGATCGGTTTCCTGATCGTCTCGAAATGGCGCGCGAACATGTCGGCTCGATCACCATTAATTATGAAGAAGTAGACAGCGTTCTCGACGCGCTCAAAGACATGACTGGCGGCCGCGGTCCGGACTCCTGCATCGACGCTGTCGGTATGGAAGCCCATGGCACTGGCCCGCAATACGCGTATGACCGGGTAAAGCAGGCCATGCGCATGGAAACGGATCGCGGCAGCGCCCTGCGCGAAGCAATTATGGCAGTGCGCAAAGGGGGCACTCTCTCCATCCTCGGCGTTTACGGCGTCATGGACAAATTTCCCATTGGCGTCATCATCAACAAGGGACTCACGGTTCGGACCGCGCAACAGCACGGACAGAAGTACATGCGCCGCATGATCGAGCACGCGCAGAAAGGCGAATTCGATCTGTCATTCCTGGCTACCCATCGCTTCCCGCTCGAAGAGGCCGCGCGCGGCTATGAAATGTTCAAGAATAAGACCGACCAGTGCGTCCGGTCGGTCTTGCTCCCCAATTAATACAGTCCGGCCGGTCCGTCTCATTCTTCATCTCAAGGCTGGCCGGACAGCTCACCTGCTATTTCTGCACAACCTCCGTCGACACCTGCACATCCATGTGCTTGCCATCCGGCATGTCCAGCGAGCCTAGCGTTACCGGCTTCGTCGAATTCACCACCGAGTGCCCTTCCAGCACAGATTGATCGATGACCGGGTCCTGAATCCCGACATTCGATTTCTGCTCGGAGATGCTTGTCTCTTCGATCTTCGACCTGAGCCGCAGACCGTCGCCGTATCCCTCAATTGATGCGTCAACACTGAGCCCGACGTCTGCATATTGAAACTGTGTGTTTGACGGTTCTGCACCACTCTGCTTGTACGACCCGGTCATGATCGGAACGCGCGAGCCTTGCTTCGCGGTGGTCCGGTTGCCCTGTGAAACCAGCACGGTCAGATGCCTTGCGGCTCCATGCCCATCGCTGATCGTATAAGTCACGCGATAGACCTTCTGTGGGTTATCAAGGTCCGCAAGCATCTTCCGCGCCAGCGCAAGATCTTCTGCTCGTCCGCTCACGGCTAGCGCATTTTCAGTCGCTGCATAGTAGATTTTCGCCTCTGGGATCATATTGCGCATCGATGTTTGAATGTCGTTTGCCGCGGTCTGACTGGTGGCATTCTTCAGGTAAAACATCTGGTAACTTTGCGGTTGCTTATCCGGCCCTTGCGCCATCAAGCGCGGGGCGCTCCACGTCAGGATCAATGCTGCACATGCAGCCACCTGGGCACACTTATCCTTATTCACCCACATCGCAAGCCTCTCTTTTTCAAAATCTTCGCGGATATTCGGAGCGTCTCGTTCTTTCCGGCCGCGCACCTACATACACCTGACGCGATCTGCCCCGGAGCGCTCGAAATCTGTTCGAAAGTGTCACAACTGCGTCACTCTGCATCGAACCCTGAAGCACGATAATGACGGCAGAGCCGTCCATCTATTGAGTGATGCACTTCCGAGCAGCCAGCCCGATTGTCTTCGGCCTGATCCCCTTCATGGGAATCGGTGTCACTTCCGCGCAGAGGCCGGACCCCGCGGCAGTGATCCGCGACCTCGATGCAGCCAACATTTCTCGCCATAACAACCTGCTCGAATACAGCAACGTTGAGCACTACGCCGTCTACCGTGGGAAAGACCGACGGCCCGCCGCCGAGATGACGGTACGCGTCACTTACAAGAAGGGGGTCGGGAAGAGCTACACGATTCTGAAGCAGTCCGGCTCAGGTATTGTGCTCAAATTCGGTCTGCATCCACTTCTCGAGAACGAGAGGGCCATCAACGATCCCGCGAAAGTGGCCCAGTCCTGGTTTACCTCGTCGAACTACGATATGAAGCTTAAGCCTGGAGTCACTCGCGTCATCGACGGTCGCAACTGTCTTGCCGTCGCCATCTCTCCGCGCCACAAGGCACCGAACCTCGTCGAAGGTACGCTCTGGGTAGACACTTACGACCACACCCTTGTTGAGGTGGAAGGCGTTGCGTCCAAGAAGCCTTCAGTCTTTGCCGGGACAACGACGATGATGCGCCGCTACGTCAAGATGACCGGCTACGCCATGGCTACACATGCGCACGCCGAATCCTCCAGCTTCTTCTTCGGACATACCGCAGTCACCATCGACTACAGCGACTACCAGTTTCAATTCCAAACCTCGCGCTAGCCTGCCTGCGGCCGTCCGGATTTAACTTCAGTCCACCGCCATCTGCTTCGTTGCTGATCACTGGTTTAAATTTCCAAATGAGTCAACGCGCGAGTCCCCATCGCTTCGAATAGCGGCTCAAGCGAGTTCCGATCGAGATCACCCATGGTCGCGATTTGGCCCCAATTTCGCGTCCGCAGGTAGTCGCTCTCATGCGCAATCTGGAATCCGGCATGTAGACAGTCCCGAGCGAACTGGGGCGAGGGCAGCGGGAATGTCGTGATCGTTGGTGCCGCCTCTTTCTCGGCTGCCAGTCCCTCCAGCCCCATCTCCCGCATCCGCGCTCTTGTCCATTGGCCCAGTTCATTGTAGTGTTCGTAGCGGTTTCTACGTCCGGTCGCGCCATCATAGTGTTCGCGCAGTGCCTGGAGCGCGGCCCTCAATAAAGGAGAGGGAAGTGTCGACACTGGCCCGCTGCTCCGCATTGCTGCTGCGAGGTCAAATGTCGGGCAGATCTTTTTCCCTTTCAGCTTCTGCAGGGCCCGATGCGAAATGAACACGAACGCCAGCCCCGCATATGCAGCAAGGGCCTTTCCTGATACGCCGCTCGCGAGAAACAGCCCCCGCCCGGCATCGCATGTGTCCACCGCGCCAAGGCTGCTTACGCAATCGGCCGCAACGGATACCCCATATTGCGCAGCCATCCTTGTCAGTTGCGGGAGATCATTCAGAACGCCGGTACTCGTTTCCAGATGTACCGCCCAAATCCACGCCGGTCGAAGTTCCAGCGCCTCTTCCACCGTTTTAAAACTCCATGGGCTGCCCCATCCGAAGCGCAAATGGCGGCAATGCAATTCCGCGCACTCCGCCTGACGAATGAGCCGTTCGCCGAACTCGCCATTGGCAATTACCAGTCCTTCGGCGTCACCGAATGCCAAGCGCAAATTCGCAGCCACCGTGTCATTTGCCAGCGTACCCGATCCGCAGAGGATTACAGTTTCGAGAGAGCCCATCAACTCGCTTAACCGTCCCCGCATCTCCTGGTAGAGATGGATGAACCGATGCGAACGGTGCGAGATTGGTTCGGCGTGAAACTCTGCAGTCACGCGAGACGACATCGCCACCGGCCCGGGCAGCAAACTCACTGTTTGACCTCGCCGCCACCGTGCACCATACATTCGCTCGCGCCCGACAAACCGCTCGGGCGCCGTATCCAGTGAGAGCCGCATAGGTACAAATTCCGCCGCCCCACAGCGCACTGCAGGACCCATAGGCGTAAAGCCGATCTTCTTGTACATCAACACCCGCTCCGCAATGCCGGAGATCAGCAGATCGCTGTGACTATTGGCCCGCGCATAGCTCCTTACCTGCCAGAAAAGACCCATCAATATGGATCGATTGCGAAACTGCGGCAAGATCGCCAATAGTCTTATTTCTAGTGGAGCTCGCAAACTCCGAAGCACACCAGGATGCTCCAGTCGGCTTGTAATGGAAAACTCCGGCCCAGAGTGCGCCGAAATCATTCCAACCAGTTCCTCGCCGCGCCGCGCTATAAAGTAGCGATTCCGGCTGTGAAATTTATCAACCAGGCGTCCGTCGGCCGTCCGCTCATGCTGTCCGACTTCTTCAGCGAAGATACGGTGATTCAGGCGGTGTATCTGCTCGATCTCTTCCGCGGTCTCCGCCTGTTTAAACTGGATACCGGCCATTGGTTGTGAATCCGGCATGAGGAACCCAATGTAGCACGTCGCACACAACAAGCATCAAGTGGTCCTATCAGAGCTTGAGTGCGAACGTGACGGTCGAGAGTCAGCTGTAGAAGAACTGACATCGAGAATTTGGGCCCGGGGATTTGAAATCCTAGTAGCCCAGCCTCCGCACGACGCTTCGAATCCGCGCCGCGCTCTCTTGCAAGCCGGTTTCCTCATCCACCGTCATTGGAATCGGCAGCGGCGCTTCGATCCCGTTTCGCCCGACGACCCGCGGCAGGCTGAGGCACACATCCTCCATGTCCCGGAACTGGCAGAGCTGTCCGCTTACTGGCAAGACGCGCCGCTCGTTGTGCAGAATCGATTCGAGAATATTGCAGACCGCCAATCCGACGGCGTAGTTCGTAGCGCCCTTCCCCTGGATCACCTGGTAAGCAGCTTCCTTCACATTCTTGACGATGGATTCCTTGTCGGTCGCGGTAAGGCGCCCATGCCCAGGCACGCTCCACTGGCTCAGCGGAATCGAACCGATCGTCGCGCTTCCCCATAGCGGAATCTCCGAGTCGCCATGTTCGCCAGCAATGTACGCGTGAACATTCTGGACAGCGAGATTGCAGTGTTTCGCGACAAGATACCGGAACCGCGAGCTGTCCAAAACCGTGCCGGATCCAATCACACTGCGCCAGGGCAGCCCCGTCACCTTCAGCGCGATCTCGGTGACCACGTCGACCGGGTTGGTAACCAGCAGCAGCAGCGCGTCTGGTGCGACCCTCATCACCTCGGGCAGAAGCTTCTTGCATATACCCGCATTCGCCTCGGCCAGGTCCATGCGAGTCTGTCCGGGCTTCTGCTTTGCGCCCGCTGTCATCACCACCACATCGGAGCCGCGCAGCACGTCCACATCGTCACAGCCTTCAACACTGGCCTGCGGTACGAAAAGCAGTCCATGATTCAGGTCCAGGACTTCCGCATCCACTTTCGATCGCGCGATATCAAACAGCCCAATCTCCCGCGCAACACCACGAATCAGGGCGGCGTAGGCAATTGTCGCGCCTACGCTTCCCGCGCCGATGATCCCAATCTTTCCCATCGTCTCCCCGCCCGACCGCGAGAATTAAGGCAATCGTCCGCCGTTCAAGCCCATTCGCCGCCGCGCATCAACGGCTCCACTGTTCCCGTTGCCGTCACACCGTCAATATCCAGCTTGTCCGACCCGATCATCCAGTCCACATGAATCAGACTGTCGTTCGAGCCCTTCGCCGCAAGGTCCTCCTTGCTTAACTTGTCACCATCCTTTACACACGACGAGTAAGCCTGCCCCAGCGCAATATGCGAAGCCGCATTCTCGTCGAACAGTGTATTCAGAAACACCATTCCGCTCGCCGCAATCGGCGACGACGCCGGAACCAGTGCCACTTCGCCCAGCCTTCGCGCGCCATCATCTGTATCGATCAGCTTTCGCAGCACCTCTTCGCCGCGGCTCGCGTGTGCCTCGACGATTCTCCCCTTTTCGAATCGCACCTGGATGCCCTCGATCATCGTCCCCTGGTGCGACAGCGGCTTCGTCGCCGTCACAGTCCCATTCGCGCGATCCTTGTGAGGCATGCTGAACACCTCTTCCGTCGGCATATTCGGAATGCAATAGATTCCGTTCCCCGCTGTGGTTCCCCCGCCCATCCACACATGATCGTCCGCAAGCCCCAGTGTGAAGTCCGTCCCGGGCCCGCGATACTTCAGCGCTGAATACCGCTTTGCGTTCAAATACGCCGCACGTTTCTGCAGGCCTGCGTCATGCCTCTTCCAGTCGCTTACGGGGTCGTCAACGTTTATCCGCGTCGTCCTGAAGATTGCATCCCAGAGCTTCTCAACCGCCACCTCCGGTCTTTCATTCGGAAACAGCTGCGCAGCCCACGCCGGCGTCGCGCTCGATACGATCGTCCAGTTAATTTCGTGTCGCGTAATCAACTCCAGTGCCGGCCGGTACGCCGCCGATACCGCGCGATTCGCACGGCCTACCTTGTCGGGATCTTCGTTCGATAACAGCGATGGATTTCCTCCCGCGATCGCCAATCGCGCCGCTCCGCTCTTGAACGCCTCGCCCATCCCGTCGTACAGCCACTTCGGCGCCTTATCGAAGGCAGCGTCCGGAGCAAAGTGGTACCGCAGCAGCGACGCTTCATCATCGGCATATAGCACGGTTACCAGGTGCGCGCCTGCGCGGTACGCCTGCTCCGTAATCCGCCGCGCCAGCGGGACCGCATCCAGCGACGCCGTCATCACCAGTTCCTGGCCTTCCTTCAGGCCGAGACCGACCTTGACCGCAACCTCTGCAAGCAAATCCAGCTTCTGTTCATGACTTCGTTCCACTCTCGCCGTTGCACTACCCACTTCGCACCTCCCCAACACTCAAAGCTCCAGGCGTCCGTGCAGCCTTCCCTCGCATCAGTCCGCGTTGTTCTATTCTAGGTTGCCATTCCCGCTGTGCGGGCAGCGATGTATGCCCCTTTAATCGCCGATGATTAGCCCTCCGCCGTGCTTTACTTGAGTCTTCAACCTTGACCTATCCCGGAAATCCGTACATTCTTTGTGTTGTCGACTCAATGCACGCGTTCGCCGGCAAGTCCCTGGGCCTCATCTCGCTCCTCCTCTGCTGCCTCAGTCTCAAGCCTGATGCCCTGAACCTCGCTCCGCCCACAGGGCGGATGAGTCTGTTGCCCTCCCGAACACTCTGGGTATGGGAACGCCGCGAGAACCTCAGAGGCATCGATCCGCGCACCACCGCCATGGCCACGCTGGACGGCACCATACAACTCGGTCGGTCCGCCACCCTGGTCCCGCGTCACCAGCCTCTAATCTATCCAGCCGGCATCGAGCGCATCTCCGTCATTCGCATTGAAGCACCCGGCGAAACCGCAGCCGGCCTCGAACGCTCTACGGCCGCACTCATCCTCAACCTCGCCTCAACCGACCGCACCATTGCCGCGCTTCAGATCGACTTCGACGCACGCCGTTCGCAGCGCACATTCTACAAACGTCTTCTGCGCGATCTTCGCCGCCAGATGCCGGCATCACTCCCACTCTCCATCACCGCGCTCGCCTCCTGGTGCAGCTACGACGACTGGCTCGGTGGCCTTCCCATTGACGAAGCCGTCCCCATGTTCTTCCGCATGGAACCAGACCGCCGATTCGTCTCTGCAGATCTCCCGGAGTTTCGCATTCGAGAGCCCCTCTGCGCCGGCAGCATTGGTATGTCAACGCGTGAGCCCTACACAGGTTCGCTCGCTGGAAAGCGCGTCTATATCTTTCCTGATCGAGGCTGGCGTCAAGACTTGCCGCTCATCAGCCAAAACCTCCCGGCTCAAAGGATCCAGCGATGAAACGATCCTTTTCACTCCTGCCTCTCGTGGTTGCCGCCATCTTCCCATTCATCTCTGTGCAGGCATGTGGTCCGTTCTTTTCGGAAGATGTGTTTGTTCGCAAACTGAGTGCCGACAGCCCCGATGACTTCCTTGGCGGCAAACTCGGTGTTCTACTGCCAACCTACAACCGCGCCGACCTCACCTTCGCCTATCGCTATCTCAATGGCGGCGCTCTCAGCCCGGAAGAACAAAAACCGTTCCAGTCAGCCAAATCATCCGATCAGCCGGCAAGCGGTCTGTCGGTCAAGGGCGCAAACAACTCTGGCAATCCCACCTACTACAACGAACCCGAAGGCCCTGCCGATCTCTGGCTCGGCGCACGCGATCGGTACGCTCCGCCGCAATCCGAAATCCATCCGGTTAAACAGTACAACGTGGTCTATCGGGCCGGCTTCTTCCTCGCCGGCCAATACGAAAACTGCCAGGCCGACGCCTTCCGCACCGCGGTCACCACGCTCGAGAGCCGCGCCAGGGCCTGGGGCCCGCATAGCTCCGAACTCGCCGACTGGATAAAGGCGCAGGATTCCGTGTTCTCAAATTGCGGTGGTGCCGGTGACGCGCACTTCCCGCCAGAAGGCAAGCCCGCCGTTCATCCGAGCCAGCCCTCCGATGCGCCCGTGAACGCTCCGCTCCTTCTTCGCCAGGACCGCGCGTATCAGCAAGCTGCGGCACAGTTCTATGCCGCGCAGTTCGCAGCGTCGCGCGCCTCATTCCAAAATGTGGCGAAAGATACTTCATCACCATGGCACGGCATAGCTCGCTATCTCGTCGCACGCACCCTCATCCGCGAAGCCTTTCTCAGTGCGAAGAAGGATGACTCTCAGGAGGGCATGGCCGACTTCAATCCCGACCTGATGAAGCAGGCACAACGAAACCTGGAGACCATGCGCGGTGAAAACCCGCAGGGAATCTCCCTGCACGCAATCCAGCAGATGCTCAACCTTGTTCGCCTGCGAACTGAGCCCTTGGCCCGCCTCCACGAGATCTCCTCCGCTCTCGCCGGGTCCAAACCCGATCCCGACTACAAACAGGACCTCGAAGATCTTAACTGGTATCTAAACAACAAGCTCGATTCAACTGCGATCCGCGCAGATTTCGGTGGAGAAGAATTTGGGGGCAGGTCGCTACCCGACTTCAACAATGCTTTCAACGAGGTCGCCGACCTTAGCTCCAGTTCGACACTCATTGATTGGCTTATTACCTTCCAATCACCGTCCGAATTGGCTAAGAAGCACGCCTTCGTCGAGTGGCAGCGGCGCAGAGCAAATCTCCCCTGGCTGGTTGCCGCCCTTACCAAAGCTTCCGCGGACGACTCCCAACTTCCCGCACTTCTAGAAGATGCAAAGAAGGTTAATCCGTCTTCGCCTGCCTGGACCACGATCACCTACCATCGCCTGCGCTTGCTCATCGACTCAGGTCATGCCGCCGATGCGAGAAGGGAACTGGAGTCCGATTTCCCCCACGTTCAGGCCACGGGTAGCGAGTCCGCACTCAATCTGTTCACCGGCCTTCGCATGCGAACCGCCCCGACACTCGACGCAGGTCTCGTCGATGCTCCCCGCAAAATTCTCGAGCGCTCCTCCGAACAGCAAGCGGCGCTCGACGAGTGCTTCAACGTCATGCAGGACCCAAGGCGAAAATACGACTGCAAGGAAGATAGAAGTCCGGTCGAATTCAGCCGCGATGCCGTGGATATCTTCAACAACGCACTTCCACTCGGTGATCTCGCTCGTGCCGCTCAGTCCAAGGCGCTTCCCGTAACGCTCAGTCAATCCATTGCTATGATGACGTGGGTACGCGCTGTCCTTCTCAAGAGCGAAAAAGTTGCTGCCCAGATGTTTCCTTTATTGCCGCAGAAACTTCAGCTGCAGGCTGGCCCCGGTATTGGCTTTCATCCCCAGATGGCCATCTTGCGCAATCCCGGTCTTCGGCCGTTCCTCGACCCCGGCGTTCAGCGCTCCGCGTCGTACGACTTCGTCGAAAGCTTCGCAGACAACTGGTGGTGCGGCGACTGGAGCTCTGGCTATAGTGAGAAGAATGCGCCACGCCCAGCCGAGTCCGTCGCCTTTCTCAGCCCAGCAATGCGCGACGCGGGTGAGAAGGAGACTGCGGCCCTTCTCGCTTTGGGCGGTGCGGAAGAGTACCTCGGTTCACAAATCCTCGACTACGCCCGCAATCATCCCTCCGATCCCGACATCCCCGAAACTCTGTACCTGACGCTCCGCATGATTCGCTACGGGTGCTATCACGCGTCCTCAGAAGTGGACGCAAACAAGCAGAACGACCGGGTCGCATCGATCGCGCGCGAAATCGGCTCACTCATGCGCGGCCGCTACCCCAGGGATCCCTGGACCAAAAAAGCAGCCCCCTACGTCTGGCCGTCAAAGAAAAACGGCTGAAGCATGCGCCTCAGCCGTCTCGCTTCTCTCAGACGCTTGCACTCAGTCCACAAGCTTCATCATCAAATAGGTGAACTCCTCTGCCTCTGTCTTTGCCGCTTGTCGGTTATCCGCGCCCGCTCCGTGGCCGCCTTCCGTGATCTCGTCATAGAAGAACGGCAGGTGAAACTCCTCCATCTTCGCCGCGAATTTCCGGGCATGCACCGGTCCCACACGATCATCCGCCGTTGTCGTGAAGATCAGCGGCTCGGGATACTTAACGTCCGGCTTGAGCTGGTTGTAGGGCGAAATCGAGGCCAGGAAGGCCCGTTCCTCCGGCACGCTCACTGAGCCATACTCGCCTACCCAGGAGGCACCCGCCGACATATGCTCGTACCCCAGCATGTCCAGCAGCGGCACCTCGATCACCACCGCCTTCCACATCTCCGGATGCTGTTCAAACTCCACGCCCATCAGCAGCCCTCCGTTCGAGCCGCCTTCGATGCCCAGATGCTTCGTCGAAGTAAACTTCCTCGATACCAGATCTTGTGCCACTGCGTAGAAGTCGTCGTAGATTCGCTGCCGATGCGTCTTTAATCCCGCTTCATGCCACGCCGGTCCGAACTCGCCTCCGCCGCGGATATTCGCCAGCACAAAACTGTTTCCACGCTCCAGCCACAGTTTGCCCATCACAGAACTGTAGTAAGGAGTATTCGAAACCAGGAACCCGCCATACGCCGTCAGCAGCGTCGGCGTGCTACCGTCCATCGGTATGTCCTTCCGGTGCACGATGAAGTACGGCACCTTGGTCCCATCCTTCGACGTTGCCGATAACTGCTCCACCACATCTCGTGACGCATCGAAAAGAGCCTTCTGCGTCTTTCCCGGCTTGAGCGATGCATCGGCAGCGTTGCCCAGCAACACACTCGGCGGCGTCAAAAATCCAGTCTGCGCCAGGAAAAATCTGTCATCCGTCAGACTCGTCGTCGAAATTCCGACGGTCATGTTGTCCGGCACAGGCAGCTTCACCCGTGACCACTTCCCGTTCTTGCTCCGCGTGTACACATACGCACGCCCCTGCACGTTTTCGAGAGTCGTCAGCAGCACGTGGTTCTTGGTCGTCGAAACTCCCTGCGCAAATTCTTTCGCGGTTGGAGCAAACACGATCGTCGGCTTCAGATGAACCGGATCCGCCGTCGCGGACTTCACATCCACTGACACCACCGAACCCTGCGCGATTGTCTCCGTCCCACCTTCCGGCTTCCAATTCTCCTCCAGTGATATCAAGAGTTGGTTCTCATGCAGTGTCTCGATGCGCGATTTAAGCGGCAGATCAAGCTTCTTCGGCCCGCCCGGCAGCAGTAGATAATGCTCTGTCTCGAACGTGCTGATGCTGCGCTCCACCATGGACACACGATGTCCCTGTCCATCTACGAGCACGTTGGGATCGTCTCCGTACCCATTGTCCTTTGTGCTTCCGCGATAGACTTCCACCGCGCTTTCCAATGGAGTGCCACGTTTCCATTTCCGTACAGTAATGGGATAACCGGCCTCGCTCATGGTGCCGGGACCCCAGTCGCGTCCGATCAGCAACGTGTCCTGATCAACCCATTGCATCCGCTGCTTGCCACGCGGCATCACAAATCCGTCCTCGACAAACTTGCCGCTCTTCATGTTGAATTCGCGTAGCGTAACCGCATCTTCGCCGCCTACTGACAGCGCCACCATGCAATGTTCTTCTTCCGGTTCCAGGCAGGTCAGCCCTTTTCCTACCCAGCTTTGCTTGTCTTGCTTTCCCAGCGCATCGTAGTCGATGACTGTCTCCCACTTTGGATCGGCCGTCAGATAGCTCTCCAGTGTTGTCCTCCGCACAATCCCGCGGACATGGTCCTTATCGCGCCAGGTGTTGTACACCATACCGTCTCGAAACAGCGGGTAGGGAAGTTTCTCCGGCGAGTCCAGCACCTTCAACGCCTCTTCTCGCAACTCCTCAAAGGTCTTCTGCTTCTCTAGCACCGCGGCAGTACGCGCGTTCTCCGCCTTCACCCAGGCCATCGATTTCTCGCCATGGATATCCGAAAGCCACTCGTACTTGTCCGGCTGTTCCGCAGGCCTCTGCGCAAACAGACCGCCCCCAATCACTAAGGCCACCGCGGCAACAACGCTCCCCATCCAACGCATCTCATCCTCCTCAAGAACCCGCATAATGCGAGAACTCCTGCCTGTTTCTTGAATCTTTTGGAAAGTCCATTTCCGGTCAGGAATCTGTGTTCGCTATCTTATCTGAGTAGAAACCCTTAGGGCCGAACCTCTGCGACAAGGACCTTAAATCACGTGTTTTTGTTACCCTAAATAGATTGCAAGGGTGTTGTCCAAGTCCGCTTGGACCGTAGATCGGAAATAGCGCAGGGGAATGCATCCCCACATCGGAGCGTCATCATCGCAAGCCCCACCTCAACCGCATCGCACCTGCTCTCGCAGGCCTTCCCCGCAGAATTTGTGCCCGGCGCCCGCTCCGCCGTCTTCACCTGTTTGCGCATTCAGCCCAACGAGAAAGTCACGCTCATCACCGACCGCGTGACCGAACCCATTGCGGCCTCCATCGCTGCGCAGCTGAAAGATCGCGGCTGCCCCTTCGATGCGTTCATCCTCGAAGATCTCGCTCCGCGCCCCCTTGCCGACATGCCCGCCGTTGTGCTCGAAGATATGGAGACCTCCGCCGTCTCCATCTTTGCCGTGCAGGTTCAGCCCAATGAGTTGCGCTCCCGCATGCAAATGACAGACGTCGTTAACCGTCGCCGCATGCGTCACGCTCATATGGTTAACGTCACGCCCGAAATCATGTGCGATGGCATGCGCGCCGACTACAATGCAGTCGACCGCCTTTCGCAGCAGGTCCTCGAGCGAGTTCGCCGCGCCCGCCGCATCCGCGCCACCACCGCCGCCGGCACCAGCATCATCTCCGACATGAACGCTGACTACAAATGGTTCAAGACCTCAGGGATCATCTCACCGGAAAAGTGGGGCAATCTTCCCGGCGGCGAATGCTTCACCTCACCCGGCGAAGTTAACGGCACTTTCGTCGTCGATGGAGTCGTCGGTGACTGGCTTTGCGCGCGCTATGGCCTGCTCGAATCCACACCGCTGACCATCGAGATCGCGCAGAACCGTATCGTCTCCTGCTCAAGCAGCAACAAGCAATTGGAGCACGATTTCTGGGCCTACACCCACACAGACGAAAACTCCGACCGTGTCGGCGAGTTCGCCATCGGCACCAACATCGGGGTCTCCCGCGTCATCGGCAACATCCTTCAGGATGAAAAATTCCCCGGCATCCACATCGCCTTCGGCAATCCCTACGGCGAACACACCGGCGCACCCTGGCGTTCGTCAACCCACATCGACGTCGTCGGCCTCGGCTTCAACATCTGGCTCGAATACGACAGCAGTGAAGAGCAGATCATGCAGAGCGGCCACTTCCTCATCACCGCCTGACCCTCGCGACAGTCTCTACCTATCAGAGCGTGGGTCTCGCTTCTGAGGCCTGAGGATGATGCGCCGAGCCACTCCTCACGGCCGAACACGCCTTCCCGCCATCTTTTCCGCCGCCTCCAGCGCATCCGCCGACTTCACCTTCACATCGGGCTCAACTCCAACTCCATCCCAATCCGGCGCTCCATAGGGATTCGTAATCTTTGTTTCCGCCATCCCCATCCCAAAGTGCTCATCTAGACGATGGAAGGTTCCCACGTGACCGCCGCCTCCCGTTGTCTCGCCGATGACCGTTGCCCTCTTCAGCATCTTCAGGTTGTAGGTGAATTGCTCCGCCCCTGACAACGTCCGTGAAGAACTGAGAATGTAGACCGGCTTGTTCGCCAGCCTGCTTGCTGCCTCGGGCGACAGCGTCGTCACACTTTGTGTTGCCCTCGGGTTGTACCACGGAACTGTGTGATCGAACAGCGGCGCGGCAACGTCAGCCACCGTTTCTGGAAACCCTCCCGTGTTATCCCGAAGATCGAAAATCACTGCATCCGCTCGGCCGACGCTCTCCATCGCTTTCTGCAGGGTGGCACCGCACACGGTCAGATCAGGAAACGAATTGAACTTCAGATACCCGATGTTGCCCGGCAGAATCTCCGCTTTCTCGACCGAACAGTTCTCCTTGATCAGCATCGCCCTGTACTGCTTGATTTCAGCCATCGACGGTTGTGTACGCGCCGCACTCGGAATAGCGTTCCTGCTGTAAACGACAATCAAATGGAAATCGCCCGTTGCACTCCGGATATCCTCTGTCAATCGTTGCGCCAGTGTCGATCCATCCACAACGCGGTCGTACGCTCCCTGCTTCCTCAGCGCGCGCAGCTTCTGGAAAGCCGCTTCCGCCTTCTGCCGGTCAAAGTAGCGCGCAGTCAGATTCTCACCGACTGCTCGAATCACCTGATCTCTCTCTTGCACAGTCAAGGGCTTCTCTGTTGCGGCCGCCCGACGCGATTCAGGCCTGACTGTTGCCCGCGTCTGCGAAGACCCGCCATTCACGGTTGAAGCGCTCCCATCGCCGCCGCTGCCCGAGCTTGTAGCCGGAGATACAACCCGGTTCAGCCGCTCCAGCACAGCCTCAACTGGAGACAGCGCTCCGCCTGAGTTCGGGAATCGGTGAGGCAAAGGAAGGCGCATCACCAGCCCAAATGCGACCAGAGCCACAACGGAAAACAGACTGCCCATCGCAACCGATCCTGGTCTCAGAGGCTCCTGTTTCAAGACACCGAAAGAAGGGATTCCACTTAAGTCTGCGATAGTCGGAGCCGTTCTTGCATCCTTGTACGAGTTCCGCCACGCCAGTGGAAGGCCGGTCACCGCATCTTCCAGCAGATCGCAGTAGAGCCGCAATTTGCGAACCAAACCGCGCTCATCCCGAAGGCGGTCACGATAGAGCTGCAGCGCCTCTTCCCGGTACTTCTGTCTGAACGCAGCAGGGTAGAGACGAACGAGCAAGGCGAGTACTCTTTCAGACATACTCCCCCCTCAAGATTTTTTTTGCCCGCGCGACGCGCAGCAGATCGGCCAGCCTCTCCGCCTCTGCACGCGCCACCTTTCTTCCCGATGACGTCAGCCGGTAGTACCGCCGTCGCTCCGCATCGGTCTCCGCATCCGTCTTGCGGTCAACCTCTTCAATCAGCCCCTCCTCCACAAGCCCCTGGATGGAACTGTACAGAGTACCGGGTCCGAGCCTCGTCCGCCCGTTCGTCTGCTGCTCCACCTGGCGCATGATTCCGTACCCATGCAAGTCCTCATCCGCAAGTGAGAGCAGAATCTGAAACGCCGCCGCCGGTAGTGGATCAAGTTTCCGTTTTGGCATAGTCGATAATCGATATAACGATGACTGACTGTACTGCCATACCGATTCGGATGTCAAGTGGGTGCCCGAGGTTTCAGTTCTGCGACTCTGACCAAAGCCGGTACTTCCGCGTGTTGCTCGCTTGCTCCGTTTCTGCAATCCTGTCCCCACCCCCGAAAGGAACCCATGAACCTCCTCCGAAGACTCATCACTGTCGCGATCTTTCTTTGCGCTCTCGCTGCAAGCGCTCTTCGATCTTCCGCCGAACCCGCAATCTGGGTAGTCAAAGGACCGCACGCGACCGTCTACCTCTTCGGCACTATCCATGCTCTCGACCAGAATCACCCCTGGCATTCCGCCAAAATCGACGCCGCCATCCAGCAGAGTCAATCGCTCTGGTTAGAAGTCCCGAACGTCGACGATGCCGCGTCCATGCAGCCGCTCATCCTTCAGCTTGGCATCGACACGGCTCATCCGCTCTCTTCGCGTCTCACACCCGATCAAATCGCCAAGCTCAACAAAGCCGCCGCCGGAGTCCCCGGAGGTTCCGCCATGCTCGAGCCAATGAAGCCCTGGCTCGCCGGCATGATGCTCAGTCTCGCCCCCGTGATGCAGGCCGGCTACGATCCCAACTCCGGCGTCGAACTCCAGCTCAAGCCGGAATTCACTAAGGCCGGCAAGCCCGTCAAAGGGTTCGAGACAATGGAGCAGCAGATCCACTACTTCGCCGATATGAGCGACAAGGCCCAACTCGACTTCCTGGTCTCCGAACTCGACGACGCGGACTCCGCCGTCGACAAGTTCAAAGAACTCGTTGCCGCATGGTATTCAGGCGACACCGCAAAACTCGATGCGCTCAACAACGCCGACTTCCGCGGCAAGTACCCTGATCTGTTCCAGCTTCTCGTCGTCAAGCGCAATCAGAACTTCGTTGCGCAGATCCAGAACTTGATTAAAGGCGAAGGTGTCTCCTTCGTCGCAGTAGGCGTTGGCCACCTCGTGGGAAAAGACGGAGTTCCCGCGATGCTCGAAAAACAAGGATACAAAGTCAGCCGCGAATAGCGCGCGGCAATCTCGCTGCAAAACACACGCTGAGAAACATCATCAAATCAGGATGGGGAGAGAACCATGTTCACAGTCAATGGCATTCGCAAACTTCACAATTGGACGCACGCTGCTATCGCTGTCGTTCTCGATCACCTCTCCACAGTTCCGCCCGATGCGTATGAAACGGAACTGCCCAGCTTCGGCTTCAGCACGCTCCACCGGCAGGTGATCCACATCTTCAATTGCGAAGGTTTCTGGATCCATACACTGCAAGGGCTCAGTTACATCGATCGCATCCCCGCCGACTTCCCTCGGGTTGCGGATACTGTTCCGTTCCAACAGACAATCATTGGGCGCACAGACGAGTACCTGTCCACTCTCACCGACCAGCAGCTGAACTCGGACACCGAACTTCACTTCCCCGACGGTGACACGGCTGTCCGCACTCCGGCACTCATCCTCCATCACGTCTTCACCCACGCCTTCCATCACAAAGGCCAGATCGTCGCAATGTGTCGTCATCTCGGTCACCCTGCTCCCGACACCGATCTGAATCAGTTTGTGTAGAAGTTAGCTGTGAGATCCGCTCCGCAGCTTTACTGAAGTATCTCCGCAATCCGTCGAATCCCCTCATGCTGCCGTCCCCACCTCGTGTTCGGCGCTTCTCCGGCCAGATAGATCTGTTCTCGCCGTAACGCAGGTCCAACACTGAACCTGTTCGCAATCGAGATATCGTTCACTGCCGCGCTTCGTCCTGTCGGCTCTTTGGGGAAGCGACCCTTCAGCTTTTCGCCATCGATTGTGACACTGCCAATCTTCTCCAGTTGCATTTTCCTGACGTGACTTGCCGAGCAGGTGCCCGGGAGTCTCATCACCCAGACCTCGTTCGCGAGAACCTCCTCGAATCCGGGCTTCCCAGTCATCGCAGTAGCAATCGTCATCGGCCGGTACCACGCCAGAAAATCAAATTCTCGTCCGGTCTCCACGATCACTGCCGCGCTCCACCCGTCCTGAGTCCATGCAGGGCGAATCTTCTCAACAGTCGGAAAGTAAGGATTGATCGGATTCCCGCGTGCCGTCGGATACACCACCACATCGCCTTCGTTCATCACCAGCATCTGAGGCTTCTTCAAAACACGTCGAGGGGTGGCTGGAGGCGCCGCATTCAAAATCCGCCCTCGCAACTGCCCCAGCATCTTCTTGCGCTTCCTAATCCCCGTTGAATCCATGCCCAGCTGCGACAGCCTCGTGAGATCCTCGCCGCCATCGATGATTTCAAGCGCTTTCTGCTTTAATCGTGCGCAGACGATGCCTCGCTTTGCGAACTGATCCGCCAATACCAGCCAGAATGTTGTGTGGTCCTCATCCGTTGCGTTGCTGGCCGCGCCCGGCTCCACGGCACACAACAACTCCGCCAGCCTCTCCCCATCAAACGGAAGTTGTGAAACCGCGCGCGCCGCGCTGCTCAGATCCTTGGCAAAATCCCCTGAGTACAGCCCTGTCCCCCAGATACCCATTCACGAACCCTCGTCCCAATTGTGCCCGAGCTGATCAACGTCTCAACACCTCGGTGACGAGACACATCCCTGCAGGGATGCACTGACGTCAGCCTCTAAAAAAGCGAACGGGGCGAACCCTCCGCCCCGCCGCAAACATTAGCGCTACAGATCACCGAAATTTACAAGTTGTTGACAGCTGCCTTCCTCACTTGCCAAACACCTTCGCGAGCACCGGCGCCATCTCAGCGTCCTCAATCACCAGCTGATCGTGAGTGTCCAGAACGTCTGTCCACATCGCCGAGTTAGCCGCAATTGCCGCCAGGTTATCTGCCTCATACAACGCAAATCCGCCGCTCGAGTCCGTCTTGTGCCAGCGGCCCAGCAGCTTCAGCCCATCAGACGGCGCACCGCCTGTGCTTAGAAACCGATTGACTGCTTCCTTCACTGCACCCGGACGCACGTTCCAAGTCACCATGATCTTCATGTTGAATTCTCCTCGCAATCTAAATTCTTCGGTTTGGGGGAGTGCAGCAGGGAAGAAGCCGAAGGCCGCAAGTATAGCGGACATTCGTGTGGATTGACTTGATTTCTCTTCTCGTTTTATCGCCGCTCCACAAACTCGTGGAACGCCTTCACCACCCGTGCTGGTAACTCAGTTTGCTTTTTGGCAGACATCAGTTCATGCCCCGCGCCGGGCACCATCATCAGTTTCGTCCGCACAGGAATCAGCTTCAAAGCGTCCTCCATCTGGTCGCGTGTCCCGAATCCATCTCGTTCTCCACTGACAAACAATGCCGGCGTCCGCAGAGAAGGGAAGTGCTGCGTCCTCATCTGCTCCGGCTTTTCCGGCGGATGCAGCGGATACGACAACAACAGCAGCGCTTCCGCCATCTCGGAATCTGTCGCCGCCAGCATTGAAGCCTGCCGCCCCCCATACGAGTGTCCGCCGAGAAAGATTCTCCCCGTCGTCTCTCGCCTCAGCGCGGACACCGCAGCGCCCAATCCCGCCTGGTCCCGATCCCCGCTTCCCCGCATCGGTGGCCCGAACGGCCGAGCCTGCCGGAACGGCAGATCGCAGCGCAGCACCGTCACGCCTGCCCCGCAGAATGCCTCCGCCAGCGCCGCCAGCAATAGCGACCGGCAATTCGCTCCCGCCCCATGCGTCAGCACAATTCCGTCCGCATCCCCGCGCTCCGCCCGATGCAGAAACCCCCGCACCGCGCCGCCCATCGAATCATCTCGGAATTCCACTCCGCTCATCCCTGCTCCATTCGATTTCCACCCGCCTGCTCATCAACCTGTATCAAACTGTCGAATCTCGACGCGTTCCCAAGGTTACGCGCAATCACATAGCCGCGTGATGCCTCCCACACTTGCCGGAGTAACGCTCTCCTTGAATCCCACCGAACGCCACGCAATTCAGGGCTTCCGTTCGCCTGCGGAAACTGCAGGAAAACGCCTGTTTTGCCGATGACTTACAGAGAATCCAGGAGAACTCATGCCACCAATTTCGACGTCCAAGCCAATCTTCAGGATCAGATCAACAAGTACAAGAACGATGTGAATGCGATTAGAATCTTTCCGATCCTTTCCACCGGCGTCTCCTACAGCTTCAACATCCGCGAAATCCGCTAGGACCGCCCGCCCGCGGAGGCCTCCAACCGGCGCGGCATCCTATCCGCTCGATCCCAGCCACACCCGGATTGTTACTCCCCGCTCCCTCGCCCCCTCGCCCCCCTTGTTCCCCGCGTTTCCCGCATCTCACTTCTAGAGCAGTCGCGCCACCCCGGAGTTCGAATGAACGGTTCACCTACTGCACGTCTTTTGACGCAGCTTTGGTTCGTCACCATTGCCGTACTTGCCGTAGCCGTACTCTATCTCGCCAAAGTCCTTCTCCTTCCTCTCGGAATCGCCGTCCTCTTCGCCTTCATTCTCGCCCCGGTCGTCGCGTTTCTCGAGCGCCTCCGTCTTCCGCGGCCGGCCGCCGCATTGCTCGTCATCTTTGCGTTCGCCGCGCTTCTCGTCCTGGCCACGTGGACCATCTTCACCCAGCTCGTCGCCATCGCCGACGACCTCCCCACATACCGCGACAACATCACCCTCAAGCTCGACGCCCTCCACCGCCCCAGCAACTCCGCCCTCGGACATCTCCAGCGCGAACTCGAAAAGATCAGCGACGAACTCGGCATCGTGAACGCCACCGCTACCGCGGCTCTCCAGGCCCCCAGCAAGGCCGCCCAAAAGCCCATCGGCACCAGCCCTGAACACCCCCTCCAGGTCCGCGAAGTCGGCCGCCCCACAGGCCGTCTCGACCAGCTCGGCGGCATCATCGAACCCCTCGCCACGGCGTTCCTTGCAGTCGTCTTCACGTTTTTCGTACTCCTCCAGCGCGAAGATCTCCGCAACCGCCTCATCCGCCTCTCCGGCGACCGCAACCTCACCCTTATGACGCAGGCCATGCGCGACGCCTCCCAGCGCATCTCCCGCTACTTCCTCCTCCAGCTCGCCGTCAACATCACCTACGGCGCCATCGTCTGCATCGCTCTCTACTTCATCGGACTCCCCCACTCCCTTCTCTTCGGAGCCCTCGCCGCCCTGTGCCGCTTCGTTCCCTACATCGGAGCCCCAGTCGCCGCCCTCACGCCCACGCTGCTCTCCATTGCCGTCTTTCACGGCTGGGAACACACCCTCCTCATCCTCGCTGTCTTCGTCGTACTCGAAGTCGTCACCGCCAACTACCTCGAGCCCCACATCTACGGCCGCCACACCGGACTCTCCTCGATCGCCGTCCTCATCGCCGCTGCCTTCTGGACACTCATCTGGGGACCGGTCGGCCTGGTTCTCTCCGTACCTCTCACCGTCTGCCTCGTCGTCATGGGCAGCCACATCCCCTCTCTCGAATTTCTTGCCGTGCTCCTCGGCGACGCGCCTGCTATCCCTCCGTATACGTGCTTCTACCAGCGGCTCCTCGCCCGCGACGAACGCGAAGCCTCCAACCTCCTCTTCAACTCCCTTAAATCCGAATCCCTCGTCACCATCTACGACGCTATCCTCATCCCCGCCCTCTCCCTCGTCGAAAAGGACCGGCAGCAAGGAGACCTCGATGACTCAACCCTCGCCTTCATCCGCAACACCACCAGCGAACTCGTCGAAGAACTAGGGTTTCGCGCACTGGAAGAACAATCCGCCGGCACTTCTGCGCCTCCTGAATCCACGAGCGGCGCAATCGGCCCGATCTCCGCCCCTTCTCCTGACTCCGCGAACGTCACGAGCCAAGCCAGTGACGCTAGCTCCGCTGCCTCCTCGTTCCCTCGTCCCCTCGATCCCTCGTCCGATACCACTCCGTCACCTCGCCACCTTGTCCCCTCGTCCCCTGTAGTTATCGTTCCCATTCGAGACGGCGCCGACGCCCTTGTCGCGACTATGCTCACCCAGGTCCTCACCATCGCCGGAATCAACGCGATCTCGCTCCCTGTCCGCGCCATACATGAAACCGTCGAAGCGATCGGCAAGCAGAAACCCTCTCTTGTTTTCCTTTCCGGCATGCCGCCCGTCGCCATGGCCCGCGCCAACCGCCTTTACCGCAGTCTCTGCTCCGCCGCACAACCAACCGGCACAGCAGAGGCGGCCAGGCGCGACGCTGCCTCTCGCGTTGAAGATTCACGAAGGGAGGCGTTGCCGTCGGATCTCAAGATTGTCGTAGGAATCTGGAATTACGCCGACGACCCCACCCGCGCCGCGCAAATGATTACCCGCACCGAAGACCTCCATATCTCTACATCTTTAGCGGACGCCCTCTCCCAGGCCACATCGATCACCGAATCCAAACCCACTGTCCCCGAGCCACTAGACGCGAGCCCCAAATTGGTAGCCGCCCCCAAAGACACAGCTGCGTAACACAGAGCAGCGGTCTCAAGCCCCTGAAAAGGGCGCTCCCAAAGACGGCGCGGCTTCAGCCATGCCGCAAGCCTGGCCTGTGTGTATCAGGGCTTGGCTTCAGCAGCATTCTTTTGAGCGCGAAAGGGCTTTACAATCTTCAGAACGTCTATGATGCCCCAATTGCTCTCTGATGGACTGAATCTCACTGTCCGGAAGAAATTGATACTTGCAGGCCTATATCTCTCGAAATTCAATTCTGCGGGCCTAAAGGAACTCGGGTTTGACAGCTTCACCGAAGCTTTTAATGTGATTGGTTACGCTCTCGGATCGCGACCCGCTTCTGTGAAGAATTATCGCGATGAATTCGATCCACTATTTCCAAACAAGCGCAGAGGGTGGCATAAGCGCCCAATGCGGCAATACTGTGAAGATGTGTATGCGGAATATCAGCGCCTCGATATCGAAGGCTTCTCAGGTTTGATTCGCACCTTCTTCGGCTCCGCCGCGGACTCGGTAATACCGATGCGATTGGTCGGAGAAACGGACGATGGCACAACTGTTTTCGCACAGCGGCTGGTCACGGGACTTGCTGCGGAGAGGTACTTCGAATCCAGGTATTCGACAATTCCGATTTTTCAAGATTTTGAACTCGAGAACACTACAGCATTCGGGTGCGGATATGATTTTCGGCTTCATCCTAAATCCACCCATGGTGATTTCATTGCGGTAGAGGTGAAAGGTCTTAAAGACCAGGGCGGAGGCATCGCGCTCACGCCAAAAGAATATGAAATCGCCGCTGCCATCACCGACCGCTACTTTCTGTTTGTCGTACGAAACTTTCGGGAAAATCCGAATCACTTGATTTTCCGAGACCCAGTGAACGGTGGGCTTGAGTTTAGGAAGACGGAACGAATAATCGTGCAGGTATCTTGGCTAACTTCTGTGTAAGTTGACCGGTCACGGAGGAAATATTGCGAATGTATGATCAGAACCGAATTTCTCAAGAAACTCTGAGTTGGATAATGGATTGTGCAAAAAATGAACTTGTAGCTTGTCTCTGTGAGGTTGAGGTCGAAGGCTATCCTGTCGAGACTTGGATCGAGGTGGCTCGAAATCAGGCGACACTCTGCCGAGTCGTGGCCACGGCCGCCGTGGATGCGGTGTCCCAGCAATCGTGGCTTGATCTAGCGCAACAATACGAAGCGCGCATTCTGAATATCAGTTGAATCGGTTCAATGAAAAACGATTTGACTGATAATCTAAGCGTCGTCCAACGCTCTGACTGCATGCGAGCAGTCAAGGGCAGAGATACGAGCCCGGAAATGAATGTGCGCTGCCTGATCCACTCGATGGGATTCAGGTATGCTCTGTACTCCGCGAAATTGCCCGGCAAGCCCGACATCGTCCTTGTCTCGCATCGAAAGGTAATCTTTGTGCACGGCTGCTTCTGGCACAAGCACAGTTGTCGCCGCGGAAAGAGACGACCTGTCACTAACGCCGAATACTGGTCTAGCAAACGAGAACGCAATAGAGCTAGAGACCGAGAACACATTGCGGAGCTTCATCGGTTAGGATGGGGCGTCTTAGTTGTGTGGGAATGCTGGACGAAGAACAGCTTTCGCTCATCACAAAGCTCCAGGGTTTCTTGTTGCAATCGCCAAAGCAAGCGAGTGCGTTCTAAATCTCGCCACCCACACCATTCGTCCCCGCATGCACATTCACCAGCGTACGGTTTTCGTCTGGCTCTTCCAGCAGCTTGTTCTCAATCGTCTTGCGCAGGTCTTCCATCTTTAAAGGCTGGGATGCCGCACCCGCAGGGAACTCGTCCTCTGGCTCTACCATGGAGACATATACGGTTGTAATCGCAATCATTCTCTCGGACCTCTTTTGCCGATTTTGCTTCAGGCCCAAACTACAAGTTCATTGAACAGTGAGCAGCGCCTGCGCAATCGCGCCGCACGTTCAGTTCTGTTTTTGAAGCGTGAACCCCGGAGCCGAATGACTCGGCGCGCAAAAACCAGCAGGTCCGGTTCTCTAATTTATGGTCACCTTGTCCCCTGGTCACCTGGTCCCCGATCTCCGACACCAGACCTCTGATCCCTGCCGCTGCCCGCGTACACCACCACAAGTTTCCGGTCTGCGTTCTCCAGATCGGATAGCTCCTTCTTGATAATCTTGCCGGTCAGAGGGTCTCTGTCGGCTTCGAGATTGGCGAAATAAATAGTCGTAATTGTAAGCATTGTCTGACCTCTTTGCTTTGATTAATTAGGCCCCCACTGCAGAGCATCTAAGTACCTCTGCACTATTTGACCCCGCAGCAGGGAAAGAAGATGCACGCTGGGGTCTAAAAAGATTTCGCTCAGCAGCGCACCTCAACGCGGCTGAGCGACTCTTGGCAACTCACATCGGGAAAACCGGGATAAACCGACCGGCATTTCATCGCGTCACTACAGAATGATTACTTCTGCGCTCCACATCTCCGCTTCTGCAATTGTGATGCGTGCCCATATACTTTGCTTCTACCTTCTAGTCGCTCTCTCCGTTGGTTCCCGTCGTCATCCCCTGATAGATGCCCAGGAACTCGCGGTCTTCCATCGGAACCTTCGCCTCAACGTTCTCCTCTCCGGGTTCCTGTGCGGAGAGCTTCTTCGCGGTTTCTAATTCCATCGAGTAAATAGTTGTAACGATCAGCATGGGTCTATCCCTCTTTCTTTACGTCGACTGCTTTATTCCTACAAATCTTCTGCTGATTCGAACACGATTGGCCCCCGAAAGATGCAACTCTCGTTCGAAATATTTCCTCGCACCCTCCAAGACACACCTGCATCGCAACCCCACACTACGAGGCCACTCACCGGTGCCGCTGCCACCGAATCATCTTTTCTATCTGATTTCAACGGATGCGGGCACAACACATCCAGGGTAAGAAGGGAAATGAGAAACTCAACGCCGGCGCCTTGCTGCTGCCGGTTACTACTGCTCGCGACTCCCGGCACCCTGTTTCATTCAATCGGCTCCACGCGATTCTTCCCCTGGTACATGCTGATCAGCTCGCGCCCTATCTGTTCCGGAGTGCTCCTCTGCTCCTCCTCCGACAAATCCCACTCAATCGATTCCATGCCGTTCCGCCGGTGCTGGATCTCAATTCTCGTAACGAAGATGGATGTGAGTACAACCATAGCTACCTCAACAATTCGAATTGGAGTCCAACCCGGCTCAAAAAGTGGCCGGATTCAGTCAAATTTTTGCCGTTCTGTTCCAGATCGGAATTCGAGCAGTAGCTGCATGTCAGATCGGAGGTGAAGACTCGCCTCCGTATTCGCTGCTGCCTGATCGTTCGTTCTTCACGCGGCCTCGACCCGCATAGTCGGCGTTACACGTGCCGGGCATCGCAGCGCGCCCTCTGCTTCCCGTATCCGCACCATGAGATGTCGGCGGATGATCTCCACCGATTCCGAATCTCCGAAATCGGGGCTCTGCTCGAAATGCTCAAGGCTGGCGCGAAGTGCTGCGAGTTGATCGGTGGGGAAAGTGGGCTGTTTCATGTGACGAACTAGATACTCCCACGTCTTTCGCTCCGGTAAAGTGATTTACATCACTCCAACAAACGAGGCCGCATTCGGCCAGCCGAGCATTCAGCAGTCTGTGCATAAAGAGGACTCGATCAAATCGACGTCAGCAGTACAAAGCTCCCAATCCTTGCAGATCATTTCGCGCCAATCTGGATAATCGAATTGAGAGCTAAGATTTCAGCCGATCAAATCACCTGAATCGACGGAATGAACTCTGCCGCTGACATAACTCTTTATTTGTCATGTATTTAACATATAAACTATTTAAAATCATGAATTTGCAGCTACATGTTGCGCTAACCTACTGATAACACAGGAAACTGCGGGGGGAGGAGGTTTTTTGCCGAACGGCAGAGACCTCTGCAAGCTCCAAAATGAACAGCGACGGCAACTCGAGACTGGCAAGGAAAGCTGCGGTTGAACACTAATGAAACCGACAGCCTGCCCTGTCCATCCAAAGAAGTGCCATGACCACAACCACTCCCGCGACCAAGCCTGATCTGCGTCAACTCGGCAACTCCGACCTCCACATAACACCGATCGGATTCGGTGCCTGGGCCATCGGAGGAGGAAACTGGGAGTTCGCCTGGGGACCGCAGGACGACAACGACTCCATCAGTGCAATTCGGCGAGCTCTCGACCTCGGCGTCAACTGGATCGACACCGCGGCGATCTACGGACTAGGCCACTCCGAAGAAGTCGTCGCCAAAGCGCTCAAGGGAACCAGCCACAAGCCCTACGTTTTTACAAAATGTTCAATGCGCTGGCACGATGACCGCAGCATCTATCGCTCGCTCAAAGCGAAGTCCCTCGAAGAAGAGCTCAACGCCTCGCTGCGCCGCTTGAATGTAGATACGATTGACCTCTATCAAATTCACTGGCCGAATCCGGAAGAAGAAATTGAGGAAGGCTGGTCAGCTCTTGCAAAATTCAAAGATCAAGGGAAGATCCGCTTCATCGGCGTTTCCAACTTCAACGTAGAACAGATGAAGCGAGCGCAGAAGATCGCTCCAATCACGAGTCTTCAGCCGCCATATTCGATGCTTCGGCGTGCAATCGAGCAGGAGATCCTTCCCTTCGCCAAAGCCAACAACATCGGCGTTATCAACTATTCGCCCATGCTTTCCGGAATGCTGACAGGGAAGATGACGCGCGAACGCATTGCAGCAATGCCGCAGGACGATTGGCGTCGTCGCGCTCCCGAGTTCAACGACCCGCGTCTGAGCCGAAACCTTCGTCTCGTCGAACTCCTTCGCGAAATCGGCAGCAGTCACGGTGTCGAAGCAGGTGTTGTCGCTGTCGCCTGGACCCTTCATCATCCCGCAATTACTGCAGCGATCGTCGGTGGTCGCAGCGCTCACCAGGTGGAAGGAGTTGCTCCTGCACTCCACTTCCGCCTATCAGCAGACGAGTACAACCGCATCGATAGCTTTCTCACTGAGAACCCGGCGTGAAATGGTGCTCTGATACATCGAAGAATCATTGCCACAATGCAAAAGCCCCAGCGAGTGCTGGGGCTTTTGTCGTCAGGAGAATTTGCAATTACATTGCGGCGACGAAATCTGGAACCATGGTCGCTGCGCTTTCCTGCAGCAATTGGGTCATTCTAGCGGCCATGCCGGTGTACATCGAGGCTGCACGGAACGCATTGACACGAACGCCTTCGCTTGCTTGAGTGCATGCATATTGTGCCAGAGCCATCAGCACGCAAAGCCTGATCTGCATCGCGTCGCTGCGCAGTGTCGCGATCAACACGCGATCGACATTCTCGCAGTTGCGGCCGGCGTAGTCGGCCATATCGAGCATGACCTTGGCATTCTGATACATGACCCAAAGCCCATGAGGGCCTTGCATTCGCGTCCAGGTGTCTTCGGGTGTCGAGGTCAGCCCCTCTTTCCAGAGAAACTGATCGCTCAGCTCGCGGGCGCTCCAGTCAGGCCTCAGCCTGGCCATCAGCGCTTCCCACGTTTGGGAGTTTCGGCGACGAGCACTCAACCGCCAGTGTCCCAAGTACAGCGCAACCAAGACAACCGCACCAATTTCAAGCAGCGGGAAGACCATATTAGCCCCTGACCCGGTCGTTGGTAACTGTTATGTACTGCCGTCCCTGACCGGACAAACTCATATGCGTTGATCCACTACTAACAGAAAAAGCACGATTTGTGGACAATTTTCTGCACAATCCATCCGTTTTGTCCCAACCGTGGTAATCCATGTTGATGATCACATCAGTAACTTAAAGTAACTATAGACCAGAGTAAATGACACTTTCGGGGGGAAGCAAACCTGCTTGGGGGAGAAGGCAGAGGCTCGTGGAATGTGGGATTTATCTCGGCAGCCCGACAGGAATCTGAGACTCAAATCGCGCCGGATTCGGTCGCACCCACAACCCTGGGAAACTTAGGTGGATTTAGTCGCGCTTACTTTTGGAGCTGAATTCCTGCGAAGAGCTGTTCAATGCCATTCGTGCGCTGCGAGCATTCCCGGCGAGCGCCAACAGGAAGCCTTCCATTTGAGGTGTGAACTCGCGCCGCTCAGGCACCTTTTGAGCGAAGCTTATTGCCCAATAGAGCAGCGAAAGGATGTAGCCGCCGACTGCAACCTGATCCAGCATGTGATAGGTCTGGAGCGCATCATGATTGCTGGTCCCAAGATTCATGTGCAGCAGCGTGACAGACAGGGTGACAAACGAATAGAACCCCAGACCGGTGCCAATTTGCAGCTCACGATCACGCCAACCAAGAGAAAGCCACTGACTGCATCCGGCAAGAGCGAGGAAGAAGAGGATCCTGAGAACGGCCGTCGTGGTTTCCAGATGGACCTGGATCTGGCTCAGCGGCTGTAGTGCGTTAAACCCCGCAGGCTTGGCGAACGGCCAAATGACTGCGAATGCAACGGCAATAAGCGCGGCCACTGCGAAAACCGTCCAGCGAGGAAGCGCCGAGCGAAGCGGGCTGAGAACCGCCATCGATAGTTCTACGAGAACGCAGAACATAAATGCTGCATCTATGAGGGAAGCCACAACGAATATTCGTTGATAATAAAGAGGATAGTGGCTTGCGACCGCTGCACTTGCTCCATATGCAAGGAGCAGCCAAACCTGATAGGAAGAGAAAAGGGGAAGTTTTTTGTAGATCTTCCGGAAAACCAGCAATGCTATGACGAGCGCCTGAAGCAGCGAAGATATCAGCTCGAGATTGGTGTCCAGGGCCATTTAGTACTTCATCGACTGAGGATCACCTTCAGGTTAACAGCCCTTTTGGCACTTCTCGATTCAGAATTAAACGTTGGTCACCAGCTTCAGCACCGGTGTCGGCGAGACGATGCCTGGAATTGCGGCAAGCTTCAACACCGGTGTCGGCGAGACGATGCCTGGAATTGCGGCAAGCTTCAACACCGGTGTCGGTGAGACGATGCCCGGAATTGCGGCAAGCTTCAGCACCGGTGTCGGTGAGACGATGCCCGGAATTGCGGCAAGCTTCAACACCGGTGTCGGCGAGACGATGCCCGGAATAGCGGCAAGCTTCAGCACCGGTGTCGGCGAGACGATGCCCGGAATAGCGGCAAGCTTCAGCACCGGCGTCGGCGAGACGATGCCCGGAATTGCGGCAAGCTTCAGCACCGGTGTCGGCGAGACGATGCCCGGAATAGCGGCAAGCTTCAGCACCGGCGTCGGCGAGACGATGCCCGGAATGGCGGCAAGCTTCAGCACCGGCGTTGGCGAGACGATGCCCGGAATAGCGGCAAGCTTCAGAACTGGAGTCGGAGAAACAATACCTGGAATGACTGAGTTTGCAACAGGATGCGTGGAAGGCGCTGCCACCGCGCTAAGCGCAGACAGAGCAAGAGCCGAACCAAGAGCCACGCATGACACTTTCAACCATGACGAGTGCATTTGGAAAGTCCTCAACTTGAACAACGAAACCTTGCTGGAAGACTAACCGAAACAGCGCAGCTCGGTACAACAAAAGTACTGAAGTTACACTAAAAAAAGTTGAGATAACGTTTCCTTGTACCATATTGTAGTAAATACCATGAAACGCTCCCTAAAACGTCACGTTACCCCTCGATGCCTAAGCCCCGAAAGTTGGGTACAATTCTCACCAACCTTTCCCACTCTGATAGTCACCACCCGAGGTTCCAGCCTTTGATTCACGAATTTCGAAGAGATTTCAACGCAAAATTCACCCAATCTGCTTACAACGAGCTTCAGGAGCTTCTTGCACACCGCTCAGGCGGCCCCGTACGATTCCGTGTCGCCGAGACGCCGATATTCCTCCCAAAATCGGTTCTCGACGAGATGGCTGACCTGGGCGCAGCCATGACAAATTACCTCATTGCGTCCCCGGAACACCTCGCCGGTGCACAGCGCGCACTCCCGCAGGATTACGCCGTCGGCCGCCAAAATGCGCATCCACATTTCCTGACGGCAGATTTCGCGCTCGTGCGCACTCGAACAGGCGAACTTGCTCCCAGGCTCGTCGAAATCCAGGCCTTTCCTTCCGTGTTCGGGTACCAGGTCGAGTTATGCAAGGCATATCGCGAGGTTTTTGACCTCCCGGGTTCTCTACGCATGTTTTTGAGTGGTCTTGATGACGGGTCCTATTGGGAGTTGCTCCGGCGCACGATTGTTGGCAAACATGATCCGGAGAACGTGATCCTGAGCGAAGTAGATCCTGTGCACCAGAAGACCTTTGCCGATTTCGAAGTCATGCGGCGACGTCTCGGAATTGCTGTGGTCGACGTCATGTCGATTGAACCCGAAAGAGCCAGTCTTTACTATCGCGGCGAGGGCGGTCGTCGCATTCCTATCCACCGCATCTACAATCGCGCGATCGCTGACGAGCTGATCTCTCGGAACCTCAGGCTTCCCTTCGATCTATCGGGGCCCTGGGACGTGGAGTGGGCAGGGCATCCAAATTGGTATTTTCTGATTAGTAAATACTCGATCCCGTTCCTCTCCAGATCCGGCTTGTTTCCGGCTGTTCCGCCTACCCGTTTCGTCGACGAATTCCTCGAGGGCTCCGGAGAACGAGAGCTGATTGCTGAAGGTATTGAAATGCCGGCGAGTAGCGATTCCGAACGGAGCTACGACAACCTTTTGCTGAAGCCGTTGTTCTCATTTGCCGGCAAAGGCATCGAATTCGCACCTACCCGCAGGCGCCTGGAAGAGATTCCGCCGAATGAGCGTAAAACCCATATTGTGCAGCAACGAATGCATTTCGAGCCCACGATCGAGACTCCGTTTGGGCTAACCCAGGCGGAAATCCGCATCCTTTATGTGTGGCCCGATGACGGCGAGCTGACACCTGCGCTAGCCCTTGTGCGTTTGGGGCGAGGAAAGATGATGGGAGTCGATCACAACAAAAACCAGGAGTGGGTAGGAGGCTCCGCAGCTTTTTATGTATGATCTTTAGGGCGCGGTTCCAAGGGTTTCTCTGCCCGCATTCAGATGCCGTCGTCTCCGGCAGAGTTACCTATCCGATTACCACTTTTAAACTTTCGTGCTCTAGGTTCTACGGGGAAAGATGTATACATTCAGCAGTGATAGAAAAAGGGAAAAGGACATCGCATGATGGAGATCTCCAAGACGACGCCTCCCGAGGATCAGGAAGCAACAGGGCGCGGCACTTTTCTGAAAGAGGTTCGCTGCGCAGTGCGGTTTCCGCTTTCCCTTCCGGTCGAATTGACAGAGGACAAAACCCACGAAACGCCGGCGGTGACACGCAACGTTTCCGCGAATGGTGTGCTGCTGGAACTTAGCGGCCCGCTCGAGGTCGGCGACGAACTTGACTTCCATTTAAGGATGCCCGGAAGTGTGCTGGGCACTCCCCAGGATGTGTTAGTTCACTGTCGTGGACGTGTGGTACGCTGCTCTCTAAGCCAAAGTCATTATCAAGCCGCTGCCACTATCGATGAGTATCAATTCGTAGAGCAGTAAGCGGCCTTTGTGACGGCTGTAGCGGCCACCTATGGAAATTCTTGACGAAACAAACGACGGCGAAGTTCTGGACGCACCAGTAAAGCCAGGGACTGTCCGCATCATTCTCGCGGATTCTCAGGCGATCTACCGCGTCGGCATTCGTAAAATCTTTGCGCTCGAAGACGACGTTCGCGTAGTAGCCCAGGCCGACTCCCTGGAAAACCTCCGTTCAGCTCTCGAACGTCACCCAGCCGATGTTGTCCTCATTGAAGGCGGGCTGCTTACTGGGCAGCCAAATGCGATCCCCGAACTTCTTCGTGTTGCCCCAGATGTAAAGCTGATTGTGCAGGCTCTTGGAAGCGACGAAGCGCAGACTGTAGAGCTCTACCGTCGTGGCGTTCGCGGCATCATCTCTCGTTCGATTTCTCCCGACCTGCTGGTGCGCTGCGTCCGCCGCATCGCAACAGGAGAAACCTGGATCGATAATCAGGCAGTGAACTGGGTGATCGAAGCCTATCGCGCGCAAGCCGCGGCACTCGTCAGCCCGCGTACGCAGCCGCGCCTTTCGCCAAAGGAAACTGCGATCATCACCTGCATCACGCAAGGCAAGCGCAATAAAGAGATCGCATTTCAGCTTGGTACTACCGAGCAGGTTATCAAGAACTATCTTCGCAAGATCTACGACAAGCTCGGCGTCTCTGACCGGCTTGAACTCGCGCTGTATTGCCTGCACAACAAAATCATCAAGTCTGATGCGGACGAAGTAGTCGTGGCCCAGAAAATCGTTAGCCGTTAACCAAGTTCCTCCAGAAACAGAATCGGCGCTGCCCAAAGGCGGCGCCGAACTTTTTGTGGCTCAACTCACTTCAATCGCAAGTATCTCCGTCGCAACTCACAGGCGCTTGCGCATCCATGCAGTTTTTCCGCGCCAACTCGAGCAGCCGGATAAACTCACCCAGTTCATTCCGATCGAGATGCCCCAGCAACTCACCAGGAATTTGCGTAATCTCCGGATCGACCTTGCTCAGCAACTCCAGCCCGGTCGCGCTGATCTGTGTCCAAACCACGCGCCGGTCCTTCTTGTCCCGCTGCTGCCGGATAAACCTCTGCGTCTTCATCCGCGCCAGCAGCCGGGTAATATCCGGTACCGCCGTGATCATCCGCTCACCTACTTCTGAGCAGGTCAGCCCCTGCGGCTGTGCGCCTCGCAAGATCCGCAGAACGTTGTACTGCGTCGGAGTGATTCCCCAGTGACGCGTTCTCCGTACAAATGCCCTCTGCAGGCAATCGGAAGTTCTCATCACGTTCAACAGTGCTTCTTCCTCTATGCTGGAGAAAGGCCGCTGCTGCGCGATCTCCTGCTTCAAAGCCGCCATGCATCAGCTCCCTGATCACGTTGCGATGTTGGCCCGCTCCTTTGAAACGGGCCGAACGTAGGATTACCCCTTTTCACTGCTTCATGACATCCAGTTCGATGCTCAATTGCGCCTCGTCACCAACGACTGCGTTTGGCATCTTGGCTCCGATGCCGAAGGCGGTGCGGCTGATCGTAGTTGTGGCAGAGAATCCGGCATGCATCTTGCCACCCATCCCTTTTGCCGGACCCACCGGTCCTTCCACCTGCAAGGTCACCGGCTTTGTCACTCCATGCAGCGTCAGGTTCCCCTGCACCGTCAAGCCTTTGTCGGCCTTCGCCACGCTCGTGCTGACAAACGTCGCGGTTGGGAATTGCGCCGTGTCGAACAGATTCGAACTCTTCAGATCGTTGTCGCGCGCCGCGACACCTGTATCCACCGAAGCCACGTCGATCGTCATATTCACACTCGATTTGGTGATGTCTGCTTCGTTCCAGGTGATCTGTCCTCCAGAGACTCCGAACCGACCATGAACCTTCGAAAGGCTCATGTGGAGGATGGTGAAATCGACCTCGCTGTGTGCCTTATCCGGAGTCCAGGTGGAAGTCTGGGCCGACATGGGAACCGTCATCGCCACCGTTAATGCCAAAACCAATCGCTTCATTCGTCGTGTCCTTTCATCGAAGCCGAGCGACAAAGCGCCGGCGGCTGGTCATTGTCCTCGTTGTGCCTTCGACGGCGGCGAAGCCTCTATCTAAACTAAGACGGACGTCGCACTCGAGCTGGTGCCGGGAAGCCGCGGATCGGTGTTTAATTGACGCGCAAGGAGGATTATTCGTTTCAACAAATATATTCCCGAGCGCGTAGAACCGCTGTCAACCAATAAGTGATGGTCTGGTATTCTCCGGCAGATGTCCTTTGTACGAGATTTCAGGCGTCTCACATCGTCGCAGCGCCATACCTTTATCGCCGCCTTCCTCGGCTGGACTCTGGACAGTCTCGACTTCTTCCTCCTCATCTTCTGCGTCAAGGCCATCTCCTCTGACTTCCACGCCAGGCCATCCGACGTCCTCAGCGCCGTCTTCCTCACGCAGGCTTTCCGGCCCGTGGGGGCGCTCCTCTTTGGCATCCTCGCTGATCGCTATGGCCGCCGCCCCGTGCTGATGTTCAATATCCTCAGCTTCTCCGTCATCGAACTCGCCTGCGCCTTTGCACCCTCGCTGAGCATGCTCCTCCTCCTGCGCGCTCTGTTCGGAATCGCAATGGGTGGGGAATGGGGGGTCGGCGCCGCGCTCGCATTCGAAACTCTGCCGACGGAAGGCCGCGGCGCCTTCTCCGGAATCCTCCAGGAGGGCTACGCATTCGGGTCGATCCTCGCCTCCGCCGCCTTTGCACTCTTCTTCCACGCCATCGGGTGGCGTGGCCTCTTCATCCTGGGCGCCTCGCCGGCCTTGCTCGTCTTCTACGTTCAGGTCCGCGTGGATGAGTCACCCGTATGGTTGGCATCAGAGCATAAACGCCGTGCCAACCCCGAGCGCGAAGCCTTCTCCCAGAAAATGGGAATGCTCAAATCGTTCCTGCCGACGTTCCTCTTCCTCGTGCTCCTGATGACAGCTTTCATGTCCTTCTCGCACGGCACGCAGGATGTGTACCCTACTTTCCTCGAAGTGCAAATGAAGCTGTCCCCGCAACTCGTCGGCACGATCGGCGTCATCTACGGCATCGCCCAGATCGCCGGCGGATTCGTCTTCGGCACCCTCTCTGAGCGCTGGGGTCGCAAACGCGCCATCATTGCCGCCGCGCTCCTATCCCTCCTTGCCATTCCCGCCTGGGCTTACGGACACTCTGCCGTCACTCTTGCCATGGGAGCCGTCATCATGCAGTTCATGGTGCAGGGCGCCTGGGGGGTCGTCCCCGCCTACCTAGCTGAACTGACACCCGCACCGGTCCGCGCAACCGCTCCAGGGCTCGCCTACCAGCTCGGCGGCCTTGTCACCTCGTGGAACGCAAAAGCGCAAGCCCTCGCTGCAGAAAAATGGGGCAGCTACCCCCACGTCCTCGCCATCACCGTAGTCATCGTCGCCCTTTCCCTGGCACTCCTCGCCTCGCTTGGCCACGAAGTCAAAGGCAAAGACATGGCCGCCGATTGAAGCAGGGGCCCCAAGCGCTTTCTTCAGGGATCCCCAAAGAGCGCTTGTTGCTCTTTGGGGCAGAGCCCGGGGGGTCGTCAGCGAAGAATCTGCTTTTCCTCAGCTCAGAGGCTACCGCCTATACCTCGCCACCAGCTCGCCGTGCCCCACCACATGCCCCTGCATCGCCGCTTCAACATGATTACGTGGCGCACCCGCCGGCACATCGATCATGCTGTCCAGCGCATACAGCGTGAAAACGTAGCGGTGCGCCGTTCCCGCCGGGGGACACGGGCCTCCATAGCCCACCTTACCGAAATCAGTCTTGCCCTGCCGGCCGCCATGGGCAAGCTGGCCTTGTTTCGGAACACCCTCAGGCAACCCGTTGATGTTTGCAGGGAGGTTGTACAGAACCCAGTGCGTGAACGTACCTCCCGGAGCATCCGGATCGGTAACCGTAAGGGCCAAACTCTTCGCGCTCGCAGGCGGAGTTGTCCACGACAACGCAGGAGACTTGTCTTCTTCGTCGCACGTGAACTCCTTAGGAACATTCCCATTCGGGAGGCTTGAGCTCGAAAGTGTAAGGATTGTACCTGACACCTCAACGACGGCCTCATTGTGATGGCGGCAGCTCGCAAGGAATGGAGCAGCGAGCAGGAGGGTAAGCAGGAGCAGAATTCGCCACAGGATACCGGTGTAGATGTGACTGTATCTGAAGGGGAGAATCGGTTCGTAGAAGTGCATTGAAGCCAACCCTCGTTCCGCATTTGGGGCGGATGCGCAAAGCCCGACACAAGTATAGACCTGTTCCGAGCCGCAGAGTCTCTCCGAGCCGCGGCCCCGAGGCACAGAGCTTGCCGAATGAGATGCCTCTGAGGAAATTCGTCGTGCCGTAACATGGGTTGATGCACAATCAACAGCAGGAAGGACGATTTTGCCCCGTATTCACTTTCAGCAGCAGCTCGCCGAGCTGAAGGACAAGCTTCTGGCAATGGCCGCTCTCTCCCAGCAGGCTGTCGAGTCTGCGGTCGACGCGTACATCCAGAGGGACCAAAGTCTGTGTCTCTACGTGAAGCAGAACGAGACCGCGATCAATACGGCGCAGCGCGAACTGGATGAGATGGCGTACGAACTGCTTGCCAAGGAGCAGCCGATGGCGATTGACCTGCGGTTCATTCTGGCCGTCATCAAGATCAATGGCGATCTGGAGCGCATCGGAGACCAGTCTCTTGGTATCTCGCGCCGCACCCGCGACATCATGAAAACCGAGAACGTCGAGTTGCCGGTGGACTACTCGGCGATGGGCGAATGCGCGGGGCGGATGATCCGGACTGCCATTCTTTCGCTCCTCGAGGGCGATGCCCGCATTGCGGATTCTGTGCGCGAGATGGACGATGAGATCGACCGGATGAACCGGGCTGCACAGACGGACCTGCTGAAGCTTATCCAGGACAAGCCGCAATACACGCAGCAAGCCATGAACGGCATGATGGTCTCGCGCAGCCTGGAACGGATCGCCGATCATGCGGCGAACATCGCTACCGATGTGATTTTCTGGATCCGCGGCGCCGACGTGCGACACCAGCTCAGCCTCTCGATGGATTGAACCTGGGGTATCCATTCGCGGTAAGAGCGCCGGAATCGTTCAATCTCGACAGCTTCCTACTTTCACCCCCCCCGGGGAGGAACCTGTATTTTCAATAGTTTACGGACAATGCTGTCCGTAAATATATGTTGATAAAGCACTTACATGGTAAATAGAAGTAGATAAACGATTTAATCATGTGAGAGCCGCAAGTAGTGAGCAGAGAACCCCTGAGTGGAGACCAGAGAGCAGAGCCAGGCAGAAAATAGGGAATCTAAATTTTTTTGCCCGCCTGCACGTTGAGGGATCGGGCAAGTTGTCGATCACATCAATTGTGCGCCGTTGTGTGGAATAGGCTGCAATTCCTGCCTCGATGACGGGCCTGAGCTGAAGGGAGTTAATGAGGAAGTTGCGAAGCGGGGCTTGACGAGGGTGTGAGGTGAAACGGGCCGGACGGTTTCGGGGAACTCTGAAGGTCCGAGGAAAACAAATATACTCGTTTTCATTGCTGTGAATGATCTGAACACTCAACCGGAAATATTCCCCCGCAGATTTTCGCGTTGGTCTGCATTCAGGCTGATTCTGGCGAGCATTCTACTGCTGCCGGCGATCTGGGGCAGCTGGCGGACGATGGATGGTCTGGAGAAGCGGCGCGAGCTGCGGACTGACCTTGCTGAGATCGAGCACGTTCGCTACGGAATCTTGAGCGCGGATCAGTGGCGCTCCATCATTGGCCCGATTCTGAACGCGCAAGTGGACAAGCTCGATCTGAAAGGCCAAACCAAGAACCTGCGACCGATGGTCGAGCATTCGCTGAACTCGCTGCTCGATAACATCAAGCAGCAGATGAGCGCTCCGAAGCCTGCGGGCTCCAAGGCAATGACGGCGCCTCCGATGATCGTGAACATGATCATCAACTCGCTGCGTCCGCATGTGCCGGAGTACACGAATGTGGTGTTGGCTGAATTAGGGAAGCCGCAGAACCAGAAGGCGTTCAAGGAATCGGTGCGCGGCGTACTGACAGATGCGGTCAAGAACACATTTGGTTCGGTGGACATGACCACCTATTCGGCGATCTTGAATCGCTATGGCTGCGCCTCCGGCCCGGGATGCGAGCAGAGCTTGCGAAGCCGGATTCAGCAAGCGGACAGACAGCTCAACCGGGACTATCTTGTCGTGCTCGCGTCCGCCGCGATGGGTTTTCTTCTGCTCGCAGCAGGGCGGCATGCGCTTACGCGGGCTTCTGTTGTCGTGCTGATGTTGTTCTGCATCGTGATGCTGGTAGGTGGCGTGTTGAGTCCTATGCTTGAGGTTGAGGTGCGTATCACGCGTCTCGATGCAACGTTGCTGGGCTCGCCGATTCAATTCAATGAGCAATCAATGTATTACCGCAGCAAGACCGTCCTGGAAGTGTCGCGGAGCTTGATCGAGATGCATCGGCCGGCGATGTCGCTGGTGGCCGTGCTGGTGATTCTTTTCAGCGTGGTCTTTCCAACGCTGAAGATGCTGGCGCTCAGCTTCTCGCTATTTCGGCCATCGTTGCTGCGGACGAGTCGGATCATGAGGCTGCTGGCATTTGACCTGTCGAAGTGGTCGATGGCGGACGTGATGGTGTTGGCAATTTTTATGTCGTTTATTGCTTTCAACGGCGTGATTGAGAGCGGTTTGGGAGGCATACGGACGGAACCTGCGATTCAGCAGTTGGTTCTACCGACAAACAGTTCGCAGATTCTCCCCGGCTACTATCTGTTTATAGGATTTTGTGTAGGCAGCATTTACCTATCGAAGAAGCTGGAACGCGGGATCGCTTCCGACAACGTATCGTCCTCAATTTAATGAAGTTGGCCGGTGAATCAGGGATTTCCTTAGAGCCGGCTGGCACTCCCGTGGAATCGTTACCACAAAGTTGGTATAGCCGACCAATGTGGCGGCTGGCATTATTGGAATTGTTCAGTCACTAATTCGCCGGTTCAAGGACTTTCAATGGGTTATCAATACCGTCCCCTTCTCGAGGTTTTTCGAGAAGCACTCAAAACCCTGCAGACCGAGCCTGGGCCAATGATTCCCGCCAAGGCGGAACTGATGGAATATCTGCGCCAGCGGATCGAACAGCACGAAGGGCTGAACCGGTCGATGGCAAGATAGTTCGGCATCAAAACGACCCGCACCGTTTTCCCCTCCCACACACGATCATTTTGAGTTCCACATGCCTGCGATCAGGCTGTTCGAGTTCCGACTCCGGCGAAAAATTCGCCAAAGCAGAAGCTCACCGGATTTGAGTGCACGAGGATTCTCTGCCAATTCAGTTCTTCGACGAATTCTTGGATCGTGAAGCGATTCGCGGTCGGGGTGGTCGAAAAAGGTTCGATATAGCCAGCGATCGAGCGCCTGCTTTGACACTTCTTCGAAGAGGAAGAGACCTCCTGGCTTGAGAACGCGCCGTACTTCGCGAATTGCAACCTGCCATCCTTGGCCGCAGCCGATTTCGAGAACATTCTTGCCGTCGAAACGATGGGACATGCGCCGGAGCAGCGGGATCTCATAGTGTCGCTGGATCGTGCGCCGGATGGGATTGTTGAGGAGCATTTTTTCAGCGCGATTCAGAATCATGAGAGCGCTCCAGTGTGGCGCGGTGAATGCTGATAGGGAGCACGAAGAGATGATTGCACGGCTATCATTCCAGGAGGCTGCGCGGGGTTTGTAGTGGTTGGAACTTAGTGGCCCATGTGACGGCGCAGGTCTTCAGGGTGATTGCAATTGGCGAGAGCTGTTTCGGCTGTGATTCGTCCTAGACGCACGAGCTCGGCGAGAGACTGCTCGATCGTTAGCATTCCTTCGGAGCGTCCGGTTTCGATGACGGCGCGGAGTTGGTGATCGTCGCCACGACGAATCAGATTGCGAATACCACTCGTTGCGATGAGGATCTCCACGGCAGGATAGCGATCGATTCCATTTGCCGCGGGCAACAGCCGCTGATGAATGACGGCAAGCAATGCCAGCGATAATTGGCGACGCACCTGGGCCTGGAAGTTAGACGGGAAGATATCGAGGATGCGGCCAATCGTTTGCGCGGCATCATTAGTGTGCATCGAGGTGAGGACGAGATGGCCGGTTTCAGCCGCAGTCATGGCAGCGGCCATCGTCTCCCCATCGCGGACCTCGCCGATGAGGATCACGTCGGGATCTTGACGAAGCACGGAGCGGACTGCCTCGGCGAAGCTGTTCGTGTCCATGCCGAGCTCGATCTGCTCGACGAGCGACTGGCGATTGGGGTGCTCGAACTCGACAGGGTCTTCGATGGTGATGATGTGGTCCTGACGGCTCGAGTTGATCTGGTTGACAAGAGCGGCCATGGTTGAGGATTTTCCGCAGCCGGTTGCTCCGGTGAGCAGGATGAGGCCTTGGCGGCGTTCGGCGAGTGTGGCGATCTGCTCAGGGAGGTTGAGCGATTTGAACGTGGGAATTTCGGCGGGTAGAAGCCGGATAGCGGCGGCGAGAGTGCCACGCTGAAAGTGGAGGTTGGCGCGGATGCGGCCCACGCCTTCGTTGACGAGGCAGAGATCAAGACATTTAAGCGCCTGGAGTTGCTGTTTCTGGACGGGAGTGAGCAGCGGGAGCAGAATGTCCTGGATCTCGGACTCGGAAAGCCTGGGGCTAGCATCAGAGCGAAGGGCGCCGTTGACACGCAAAGTTGCGGGTGAGCCAGCGACCAGAATGATGTCGGAGGCATTCGATTGCATGGCGACGGAGAGAAGCGCGTCCAGCGAATGGTGAGGTGAGTCGGTCATTGGTGGGAGTTCATCAGATTTGAGGATTGTAGTGCTTATCAGGCAATGCGGATAGGAATCAGTGGTGGTTCTAAGGCAATCAGATTGGTATTTGAAATAGACGTAGATTGAGATGCGGGCGCTCGAACCGAAGAAACGCTGAAACGAACGCCAGGATTAGATCGAACGGGCCCGGGCGAGTTCGATGATTTTGTCAATCATGTCGGTATAAGAGTAGCCCGCTTTTTTGGCTGCCATCGAGAATTCAGCGGCGCTGGAGAGCCATGGGTTCGGGTTCGCCTCGATGACGTAGACTTCGCCTTTTTTATTCAGTCGCATGTCGATACGGCCATAGTCGCGGAGCTTGAGGGCGCGGTAGGCGGCGAGTGCTGTGTCCTGGAGTTTTTTGGTGATGTCTTCGTCAAGGTCTTCGACGGGCGCGGATTTGGTGACTTTGTAGGCTTCGGTGTCGTGATCGAACTTGACGTCCTGCCCTGCGATCCGGGGAGTTCCCTTGGGCAGCCTGGAGAGATCTAGTTCGACAAGAGGGAGAACTTCGGCATTGTCGTTGCCGAGGACGGATGCATAGATTTCGCGGCCCTCGATGTACTCCTCAATAAGCGCGGGGCTATCGAACTCTTCGTGGATGTAGTGAATCCGCTCCATCAGCTCTTTTACGCTTTCGACGACGGAGCCGTTGTCGATGCCGATGGAGCCGTCTTCAGAAACAGGCTTGACGATGAGCGGAAATTCGATGTCGTGCGAGTGGTCGGTGCGGCCTTTGTAAGATGTTGCGAAATCTGGTGTTTTGATTTTGTGGAAATCGAAAATCTTTTTGGCGATGGACTTGTCCTGGGCGAGAAGAAGCGCCTGCGGGCCGCCGCCGGTGTAGGGAATGTGAAGAAGTTCGAGGTAGGCGGCGATGTTCTTATCCATCTTGTCGTCGCCGGCATAGGACTCGGTCAGATTGACGATGAGGTCGGTGCCGCACTTTGCAAGCGCGAGCAGCGATTGATTTTTGCCGTCGAGGACGTAATAGGAGGGTTCGTGTCCGAGTTTGGTGAGCGCTTCGAAGATTTCTTCCCGGTCGTGCATCGGGTCTTTCTTCTTCTTGGGGCGCTTGCCGTTTTTACTGCGCGGCGCCTTCACCGGCTCTGGCTGCGGCTCAGGCGGGCCCTCTTCCCATACGTCATGCAAGATCGTGACTTTCAGGTTTGCCATGTTGCCTCAACATCCTTCTCGTTCATCTGAAGCCGTGAATCACGGCTGGATGAATTTGCCTCGAGTGATGTAGTTCATCGCGAGGGCGGTTATGTACGCACTGATTTCAGTCAAATAGTCTCTCTCACATTTTATGTCGGCGGAGAGCCCAAGTTCACTTACTTTCGATTCGATGGTTTCGACCAACTTCTTCACAAGAGGACGCTGCACGCCGGTCCAGTAGTTCACTTTGTCAATGAGTGTCTTGCGATTTTCGCGGAGGAGATCGACGGCGGGGCGGACATTGTTTCTACGGCGACGCGAAATGTTGAAGATATCGCGCAAGTCGGTATCGAGCGGAAGCTCGCCAGGACTGAGTTGCTGATCGAGCGCTCGCTGGTAGAACTCACCGACCGTGACGGACATTTCGTCGACAGTGATGTCGGTGTCTCCGTGCGCAACGACGGGATCGCTGTCGCGGAGCTTGCGGCCGATGCGGTCCATGTAGAGGAGCTTCTTCATCGCTCCCCAGCCTTTGTAGCGCTGGCGCCAGTTGGAGCGCGGAGTGAGCCAGACGGCGAATGTTTCCGCGAAGTCTTCGTCGGGATGTTTTTGCGCGTACCAGCCTTCCATGTGGCGGACGAACTGCCGCGAGAAGGGAACTGGCTTGTAGTTGTCGCGATAAGGACGCCGGAAGGGACCGAAGCAGGTGCGCCATTCTTCTGTCTTGTAAAGCGCGTAGGCGTAGTTGAAGGCGTGGCCGGCTTCATGACGGAGATACATCATGATCTGGCGGACGTCTTCGATGTCGTTCATCGCGGACTCGAGACGCTGGAGTTTTGGATCGGCGAGATAAAAAGGGATGCCGATAACAGGCTCCATGTTCGGGCAGCCCCATTCGTCGGTAAGGTAGCACTTGGGACGGAATTTCTTAAGCCCCTTGGCCTCAAGCTCCTGATAGAGCTGCTGGACGAAGCGCTCGAGGGGAGAGCCTTCGAGCTTCAACCCCAACTGCTGGATGGGTTTGGAGAGGATCTCCTGGACCTCAAGCGGAGCTTTTTCGAAATTGGCCACGGATGGTCAGAAGCGTAGCACAGCGAGCCGACAGTTCGGGCAGCCGAGAGTCACGTTCTGGGTACCGGCGGAAGTTGGTCGGCGCTATTCCTTCATCTTCGGACTGGCAGTGATCGGGTGATCTGCATAGTGCAGCAGGCAGGCGACGGCGCAACTGGTCAGGCGGGTTTCGGCTGAGTCGGCGCGACTGGTGAGGATTACGGGGACGCGCGCGCCGAGGACGATTCCTGCGAGCTGAGCGCCGCCGAGATATTCGAGCTGCTTGGCAAGCATGTTGCCGCTTTCGAGATCGGGAACGACGAGGATGTCGGCCTGACCGGTAACGGGCGATTCGAGATGCTTGATGCTTGCGGCTTTGGCGCTCACTGCGGTGTCGAAGGCGAGAGGGCCGTCGAGGATTCCGCCAGTGATCTGACCGCGATCGGCCATTTTGCAGAGCGCTGCGGCTTCCATGGTGGAAGGGATTTTGGGGTTCACGGTTTCCACTGCGGAGAGAAGCGCGACTTTGGGCTCGGGAATTCCGAGGGCGTGCGCGAGGTCGATGGCGTTCTGCACGATGTGGATCTTGTCTTCAAATTCGGGCCTGATGTTGACAGCGGCATCCGTGATGAGCAGGGTGCGTGCGTATGCGGGCGTGTCCATAACGAAGACGTGGGATATGCGGCGCGAGGTGCGCAGGCCGGTTTCGCGCTGCATGGCTGCTTTCATTAGCTCGTCCGTGTGGAGGCTGCCCTTCATCATTGCCTGGGCGTTTCCGCTGCGACACATTTCGACGCCGAGGACGGCGGCTTTGAATTCGGTTTCGGCGTGGAGGATCTCATAGGGAGTGATGTCGACGCTGAGTTTGGAGGCGAGGGCTCGAATAGCTTGTTCGTCGCCGATGAGTGTGGGCTTGATGAGATCGGCGGCTGCGGCTTCGATTGCGCCGTTGAGCGCTACTTCAGAGAGGGGCCAGATGACGGCGGTGGTGATTGCCGGGAGCGATTGGCAACGACAAATAAATTTATGGAAGACGTGGTAGTCGGCGGGATGGCCGACGAGGGGATCGACAGCGACTGCTTCGGCGAGAGGGGCTAGATCACTCATGGTTTCGTTTCCGGGGCTGGAATTGAGCCCTGATGACATTGTCACGCAGTGGACTCGTAGCGGGGGAGAGGCGGATCTCAATGTCGTCGGAAAGAGTACCTCTTCCCCCGACAGCTCCAATTATTTTCAGTGAGTTACGCCGAATCGATCTGAAGACTTCGTTGCGCGGGGCCCTGGGATTCTTCCAGCGCACGAAGATCATCCACAAACCGGTCGAAGCATGCGGAATCACGAAACTGATTGCCAAAGCTCTGATCCGTTTCTCAACGATGGCTTTCTCTAATCCTCTGAAGTCAGCCAGGGCTTGCTCTTGCAGTGGATTTACTCGACGAGTATCGCTTGGAACCGAACCATAAGCAAAGGTTCGAATAGCGATGATTGGGACAACTTCTCTCCTGTTGACATTCTGTATGAGTAGTCTTTAAGTTATATAGACATTCGATAGGGATCGGAGCGCATGGGGCAAAATCAGACGAACTTGTTGCAGGGAACGTTGGATTTATTAATTCTGAAAGCCGTTGGCGATGGAGAGATGCATGGTCTGGGCATCTCGCGCAGGATCGAGCAGATCACGGCGGGAACTTTTCTGGTGAAACCGGGATCGCTGTTTCCGGCGCTGCACCGGATGGAGGAGGCCGGATGGCTGAGTTCGTTCTGGGGCGAATCGGAAAACAACCGGCGTGCTAAGTATTACCGCCGCACGAAGGCAGGAGAACGCCAGGTGGGCATCGAGACCAAGCAGTGGACCACGATCGCCGAAGCGATGGCAAGTGCATTGAAGGCGTAAGGAGGCGGCGATGAGAGCAGTCTTGCGGATGATGGCTGCGGTTCGGAATTTCTTCCACGCGCGGAAAGTGGAGAGCGATCTTGACGCGGAGATTCGTGCGTATGTGGATACCGTCACCGACGAGCGGATCGCTGGGGGAATGACGCCGGAGTCGGCGCGCAGGACGGCGCTGGCCGACTTTGGCTGCACCGAACCTGTGAAGCAGGCTGTCCGCGATCGCCGGGCGGGCACGGGAATTGAAACGGTTTGGCAGGATGTACGGTTTGCCGCTCGCATTCTGCGCAAGTCGCCTGGATTCACGATGGTGGTTGTGTTGACACTGGCCCTGGGAATCGGCGCCAACACTGCGATTTTCACTCTGGTGAATGCAGTTTTGCTGCAGACGATCCCGGTGGCGCACCCGGAAGAACTGGTGGTTCTGCGGTGGTCGGCGCACAAAGAGCCGGAAAGCACGGGGATGAGCAGCTTCGGCGATTGCACGATGCGCAGCAACGCGGGGAATGAAAGCGCCTGCTCGATGCCGTACCCTGTGTATCGCGCACTGGCAGAGCGGCAGGATCTTTTTTCGGATGTAACGGCGTTTGCGGGGACGGCCGATCTTAATCTTGCCGGTAACGGCCAGGCGAGCATCGCTACCGGAGAACTTGTTTCAGGAACGTATTTCGATACGTTGGGCGTCCCGGCTGCGTTGGGGCGCACCTTGGGTGTAGCGGATGAGCAGACGGGCGCAACGGCCGTGGCCGTGTTGGACTATGGCTACTGGCAGCGAGCCTTCGGCGGCGCGGCGGGCGTGCTTGGCAGGGCGGTCCGGCTGAATAATGTTGCATTCACGATTGTGGGAGTGGCCGACCGTGGATTCACGCGGCTGACACCCGGCAAGTCAACGGACGTGTATGTGCCGGTGACGCAGGCGAAGGCGCTGGGGCTGAGGTGGGGTGCACCCGACGATCCGGGATCGTGGTGGGTAACTGTAGTCGCGCGGCTGAAAAGCGGCATGAAGAAGACCGAGGCGGAGGCGGCTGCGAATCTCGCCTTTCGCAACATCACGATGCACGGCGACAAGCCGGCATGGAAGGCGGCTGACGATCCGGGCCTGGTGCTGGTTCCGGTGCAGGATGGGTTGTCGGGATTTCGGCGCGGGCTGGGCGAGCCATTGCGCCTTCTGATGGCGGCGGTGGGAATTGTCCTGCTGATTACATGCGCCAACGTTGCCGGACTGCTGCTGGCGCGATCGACATCGCGGGAGAGGGAACTGGCGGTGCGTCTCGCGCTGGGCGCAAGCCGGCGGCGAGTGATGCAGCAGGTGCTGACCGAAAGCATCCTGCTGTCGTTGGCGGGCGCCACGCTGGGCACACTGTTGGCGTATACGGGCGCGAGCGCGTTGGCAGCGTTTGTGTCTACGAACTGGTATGGGCCACCTCTTCATATCGATGTGTTGCCGGATCTTCGGGTCCTTTTGTTCACGGTGAGTGTAGCGCTGGCGACGGGAATTGGGTTCGGGCTGGCTCCGGCGGTTCGCGGATCGCGTACGCGGTCGGCTGCGGAGATGAGTCGAGGGACTACGGAGTCCGCCCCACTGAACACCGGTGCTGGACGGCGACGACCGGGTTTGGGAAGCACGTTGGTGGTATTACAGGTGGCGCTCTCCATCGTCATGCTGACGGGCGCGGGATTGTTGTTGCGCACGCTTGGCAAACTGCGCAGCGTAGACGCCGGCTTCGACACTCACAATGTTCTTCTGTTCTGGATAAACCCGGAACTGGCAGGCTATGACAAAACTCACGTTCAGGGTCTCTACGACATTCTCCAACAACGGCTATCATCGCTGCCGGGGGTGATGGCGGTGAGCTATTCGTCTTCGGCGTTGCTTGACGGCAGTCTTTGGACCGAGGGCGTGAAGGTCGAGGGGCAGACCAGCAAACGCACCGTGGACTCGCAGATGCTGCGGGTAGGCCCACGCTACTTTGAGACAATGCGGCTGCCGCTGCTGAGGGGGCGTTCTTTGGGCGATGCGGATATGCGGGGAGGGCCGCCAGCCGGGGTGGTCAATGAAGCTTTCGTGCGGAAGTTCCTCGAGGGTAGGGACCCGATCGGATTGCATTTCGGATCGGATAGCAAGGATGCGCCGCAGTGGATCATTGTGGGCGTGGCTCAGAATGCGAAGTACAACTCGCTTGAGGATGAGGATGCGCCCACGGCATATGTTCCGCTCAATGCGGGTGGCGCAACATTTGAGCTGCGGACGGTTTTTGAGCCTGCAGGTCTCATCGCGGCAGTGCGGAAGACAGTGCAGGATGTAGATGAAAATGTCCCGGTGATGCAGGTGCGAACGCAGTCCGAATCTATTGATCGGCTGCTTTTCAATCAGAGATTGATGACGCGCCTGCTTGGAGCATTTGCCGCGCTGGGCCTCGGACTGGCTTGCATTGGCCTGTACGGGTTGCTGTCGTATGAGGTAGCGCGGCGAACGCGGGAAATCGGGGTCCGCACCGCGCTTGGGGCACAGCGCAGCGATGTGCTTGCGTTGTTCCTCCGTCGCGGATTGATCGTGGTGTTGCTTGGAGCGGGAGCGGGAGTGGGCTTGGCAGCCGGGGTGACGCGGCTACTGGGGAACCTGCTCTATGGCGTGCAAGCGCTCGATCCGTTGACATTCCTGGGAGCCGCAGTTCTGTTCGCATTAGTGGGATTGCTCGCGTGTTTTCTGCCCGCGTCGCGCGCAATGCGAGTGGATCCGGCTGTGGCGCTTCGGTGCGAGTGAGACGGGTTTGGATGTCGTGTTCTGGTAGAACTCGAGTTGCGTGCCATCGAGAGGTTGGAAAGAATTGCGTTGAAGCAACCACACAGCTGGAACAGGCAGCTGAGGTTTTCTGTTGCGGTCGCGCAGGCGACCTCCGATCGAAATGACAGATCCGCTTTCAGGGCGGGCTGATGAGAGCGTGTTCTCTCAAAATCTCGCGGACTCATTCCAACTGGGCGGTGAAGTTCCAGTTTCCTTTGTAATGTTCCGCTCACTCTGAGCGGAGGGCGTTTACGGGGTTGACCTGCGATGCTCGGCGCGAGGGCAGATAGCAGGCGAGCAACGCGATTCCCAGGACGGCGGCAGTGGAGACGCAGTAAGTAAGCGGGTCCATGGGGCTGACCTTGAAAAGGATCGAGCTCATGAAGCGCATGGTTCCAAATGCGGCAGCGACTCCGAAGACGGCGCCGATTCCGGCGAGAAGAAGACCCTGGCGGACGAACATGGTGGTGAGGTGGTCGCGCTGCGCGCCGAGAGCCATGCGGATTCCGATTTCGCGAGTACGCTGGGAGACGGCGTAGGAGATGACTCCGTAGATACCGACGATACCGAGGAGAAGCGCCATGCCTCCGGCGACGCAGAGCATGATGAGTGTGAATGAAGTGCGCGCCATGGATTTGGTGTAGAGCTCGCCGACGGTTCCGGTTTCGGCAAGCGGCAGTTCGCCGTTGATGGACCAGACGGCCTGCTGAACCTGGGTGAGGAATGCGGCTGAGCCTGCACGCGGTGAGCGAATGACGAACGTGAGGCCGCGGCGGACGTCTTCTTTCTGTCCTTCGAAGCGGTCGCGCCAGATTGGCCAGTAGACAACGCTGGGAGCCTTCTTGCTTACTCCGTCGAAGTAGACGTCGCGGGAGACGCCGATGATTTCGCGCCAGTCGTCGGTGGTGCCAACGCGGATCTTTTTCCCGATAGCGTTTTCCGGTGTGCCCCAATATTCGCGCGAGAGGTTTTCAGAGATAAGGGCGACGGGACGTTTCTGGTAAGTCTCAGCCCAGGTGAGGTCGCGGCCTGCGACCAGTGATATGCCGAGGGTGGAGAAGTATCCGGGAGAGGGGAAGATAAAGCGGCGGATGGGCGGGAGCTCTCCTTGGCGGTAGGTGCGGTCCTGCGCGAAGATGGGGTCGTTGGAGTCGTGGCCGTCCATGGGGATCTCGGTGGAGAAGGCGACGGAGGAGACGTTGGGAATGGCGGCGAGTTTGTCGGCGATGGCTTGCTCGGTGCGGAGAATGCGCTCTTTTTCGGTTTCGGGGATGGTGGTTTCGGGAATGTAGATGCGGAATTTTTCGAGGGAGGTGGGATCGGTGAATCCGGGAGAGACATTGGCGAGGGCGCGGAAGGTGCGGATCATGAGGCCTGAGCAGATGAGGAGGACGAGAGCGAGGGCGACCTGGATGACGACCAGGGTCTTGCGGGCGCGCTGACGTTCGCGGGACTGAGTGCCGGAGCGTCCACCTTCACGAAGGCCGGTGTACATCGAGATGCCGGAGTACTTGAGTACGGGGAGCATGCCGATGACGATGCTGACAAAGAGCGTGGCGGCGAGCGTGAAGAGGAGTACGGAAACGTTGATGCCGATTTCGTGAAGACGCGGAAGGCCCGTGGGGGCCATCGAGACGAGAAGGCGGAGTGCTCCGAAGGCGAGAGCGAGGCCGATGACGCCGCCAGTGACTCCGAGGACGAGGCTTTCAATGAGCAGGCCAGCGGTGATGTTGGCGCGGCCTGCTCCGAGGGCGGAGCGAACGGCGAGTTCCTGGCGGCGGCCTTCAACCCGGACGAGAAGCAGGTTGGCGACGTTGGCGCAGGCGACGAGAAGGACGACGATGATGGATCCCATCAGGACCCAGAGGACGTTGCCGATATCGCCGATGACGTCGTGCTTGAGGGTGTGGAGATTCGAACGGATCTTGGCGCTTTCGAAGATGCCCGGAGGGAAGCCATCGGGCGCGGGGAAGCTGTGGATGGCGATGGGGAGGAGGCGATCGATGTCGGCGTTGGCCTGGTTGAGGGTGACGCCGGGTTTCATGCGGGCGATTCCGCGGAAGCTGAAGTTGCCGAGCTTGGTCTTGCTGCGGTCGATCTGCATGGGGAGGAAGATGGCGGCGTCGTAGTCATCGAGAAAAGTGAAGTTGCGCGGGAGCACGCCGATGATTTCGCGGGCTGTGCCATCGACGGTAAGCGAGCGGCCGATGACGGATTGGTCGCCGCCGAATTTGCGCTGCCAATAGCCGTAAGAGAGGACGATTGTTTTGGGTGCGCTGGGCGAGTCGTCCTGGCGGGTGAAGATGCGGCCGAGGGTGGGCTGAACGCCGAGCATGGGAAAGACGCCATCGGTGACGTCGAGGCCGTTGATGTGTTCGGGCTGGCCGACCCCGGTGATGGAGAGGGAGTCGCCGTTGTACATGCCGACGTCCTGCAGGGTCTTGCTCTGCTCGCGGTCAGTGAAGTAGAGGAAGGGCGCCATGTTGAGCTCGTCGAAGCCGATGCCGGTGGCGCTATGCCATATGCCGATGAGCTGGTCGGGGTGGGGATAGCTGAGCGGCTTGAGCAGGACGCCATCCACGACGCCGAAGACAACGGCGTTGGCGCCGATGCCGACGGAAAGGGTGATCAGGATAATCGAGGTGAAAAGCGGGGCGCGAAGAAGGCGGCGAAAAACCTGCTTGAGCTGATCTTTGAAGAAGGTCATGCGGGTGTCCTGATCCTCGGAATAGCATTGGCCAGTGTGAGTACGGATCCAGCCTTGGATTGGACTACGCAGGGATGACGGTTTGAGTTCGCAAAAAGTGACGAATGGTGAAGAAGACCTGCTTCGGGCCCGGATTCCCGAGCTTTATCGATTTTGTTGGATAAAGAGAGTCAGAGTAGCGGTGAGGCGAATGTGAAATGACGGTGATTTGATTGGTACTCAACCGGTTGTCCTATTGACATTGTGGTCCGGAAAAATCAAGATGGACAGTCGGCAAATGGTATCGTTCCCAGCCAGCTGTATTGCCGCGTTCGTCCGTATCACCAAAAGAGTAAGACAGACCGATCCGCGAGGAGAAAAGGATATGTTCATCCTACGCAGGCTGCTGTTCGTATTTTTGGTAGGCCTCGTACTACAAGCCTCTCTGGCTAGCGCCCAATCTGATAACGCATCGATTACCGGAACAATCAGCGATTCAACCGGAGCGGTTGTTCCTCACGCTACCGTAACCATCACGAATGAAGCCACCGGGCAATCGCGCACGGTGACGTCGAACGACACGGGATTCTACGCATCGACGAACCTGCCGCCGGGCGATTACACCGTCAGCGCAACAGCACAAGGATTCCAAAGCTTTACGCAAACTCACAATCATCTGCAACCGAGCATTCCGATGAGAGTGGACGCTGCTTTGAGCGTGGGAGCTTCTGCAACGACGGTGAACGTTGTAGCGGATGCGAACGTGATTCAGACGCAGACTGCGGCCGTGGGTCAGCTTGTGACACAGGAGCAGGTGAAGAACATTCAGCTCAACGGGCGCAATCCCATGTACCTGGCTCAATTGGAACCTGGAGTGCGCAGGGGCTCGTCGATCTCGAACTTCAATTTCGGTCTGGATAACGGTATTAATATCAATGGGTCGAGCAATCGCGAAAACGGAATGACGTTTGATGGCGCACCCATGGTGCGCAGCCGCGGTAACGGGACGAGTATCGGCGTTGCGGATACAGATTCCACGTCAGAGATGCAGGTTCTGACTGCGGCGTACCCGGCCGAGTATGGGCGCGCGTCCGGTGGGATCATCCGCATTGTTCCGAAAAGCGGCGGCAGCAACTTTCATGGCGCCGTGTTTGAGTATCTGCGAAACTCGTTTTTCAACGCGAACACGTGGGCCCGCAAATCGACAACGGATCCGAATATCTACGGGCATCCACCCGCGTTCCGTTTCAACCAGTTCGGCTGGAACTTGAACGGGCCGGTTTGGATTCCGGGCCTAGGGTTCAACAGCCAACGTAGAAGGCTGTTCTTTCTTGCTGGACAGGAGTTCATTCGTTATCGCCATGTCGATACGGCACAGAGGAAAGTTCCTTCCATGCTGATGCGGACCGGCGACTTCAGTGAGTTGCTCGATCCGGCAAGCCTTTACAACTACTACGGAAAAGCGGTTCAGATCTACAGTCCGATAACGGGGCTGCCCTATGCCGGGAACATTATTACCAGCGGAGATCTGAGCGCCAATGGACTGGGACTGCTGAATGCCTATCCCGCTCCCAACGCGGCGAATCCGACGTATGACTGGGTGGACGCGGCAATCTATCCGGAAAACCAGAGAAAAGACACGTTGGTGGTGGACTTCGTTCCTTCGGACAATCATCACCTGCGCTTTTCGTTGCTGAACTACAACTACAACAGCGTCTCCCCGCACTATGGGAATTTCAACCGAACGCCGCAGGTGTGGGACCGGCCGAACCAGGTGGGGGTAGTCCATTACACGTGGACCGTCAGTCCGACGTTGGTGAACGAGGCCTATGTATCGGCCAGCGCGGACCACGTGCGGATTGGCATTGACACGAGCAGCGGATTGTTTGATCGGACCAAGTACGGCATCAACTATCCATTCCTGTTCGCGCAGAGCGACAAGGAAATTCCCAACAAGATTCCTACAATCCAAATCGCCAACTTCGATACGCTCGACGGCGGTCCTTACCCATCGCACTCAGGCGGCGTCGTATGGGATTTCGCGGACAGCATCACGAAGATTTTGGGCAAACATACGTTGAAGGCCGGCGTTCTTTTCGAACGTGAGAGCCAGAATGACTTCGACCAGATCAACGTAAGCTCGACGACGCCAGGCGCCACGAACAACCAGAATGGTTTTTTCACGTTCACAGACACGCGTGGCGGGAACCCGAGCTCGAAAGCGGCAGTCGCCAACGCGGCATTAGGTATGTTCGATACGTATGGTGAGATCGGTGTTCGTTCGTACACCATTTTCCTGAGCAATATGTACGAGTACTTCATTCAGGACACCTGGCACGTGAAACCGAATCTTGTCATCGAGTACGGAATCCGCCACAGCATCATGGAACCGTATTACGCGAAGTGGGGGAATCTGTCGGTGTTTTCTCCAGCGACATACGACCCAACGACAGCGCCCGTCGTCGATCCGACGACAGGTTTCGTCACTGGAACCAATCTGACCGACGGTATCGTGATTCCAGGGACACACTTCCCGAGCAGTGCCAAGGGGCATGTTCCGGATGACATCCTGAACGGCCAGTATGACGGCCTGTTCCATGGATTCGACAAGGGATACAACCCGACAGTCTGGACGAACATTCAGCCGCGCCTTGGCATTACATTCGCGGTCGATTCGAAGACGGTTGTTCGAGCCGGGGCGGGGCGGTATTTCGATCGCCTTGGTGTGAGCGACAACGTACACCTCGGTGGAAATCCGCCATTCCAGCCATCAGCGACTGTCAGCTATGGTGGCGTTGATACTCCTGGCGGTTCAGGTGCAAACAACTATCCGATCAATATGACGTCGTATGCGTACCATTTCCCCTCGCCAGAGGCATGGTCGTGGACGCTGACGACGGAGCACGAGTTCCCAGGGGTGGGTGTAGCCACACTGGGCTACGTGGGGAGACGCGGACTGCACACTCAGCACCTGGAAAACATCAACCAGTTACAGCCGGGGACGCGGCAAGCGAATCCGACCATCGCGAAGCCGGATGCATTACGGCCGTTCCAGGGCTTTTCTGTCATCCAGCAGGAGACCAATGCCGGCAGATCCACTTATCACGGATTGCAGGCGAACCTGAAACATCGCGTCAATCGAGGCATGACTTTCGGTATTGCATACACATGGTCAAAGAGTCTGGACACGGGTTCAGATTCGGGCACCAATATCCCCAATCACTACGATCCGCACGAATTCTACGGCCCGAGCGACTATGACACGCGGCATATGCTGGTGATCAACTACGTGTGGGATATGGCGTTCGCGGATCATGCGTCGAACTGGGCGGCACGCAATGTGTTCGGCAGATGGCAACTGTCTGGAACAACACAATTCCAGAGCGGCTATCCGTTGAACGTCTCCACGGGTGATGACTTCGCGGGTGTGGGGCCGGGGTCAGGCAACCAGCTGTGGAACCGGACTGGTCCGGTAACGCTGCTGAAGCAGGCCTCGCCGAACAACACGAAGAACGCCTACTGGTTCAACACCAGCGTGTTCCAGAAGCCGGCGGCCGGGACGTTTGCGCCGGAAGGAATGCGCAACCAGGTATACGGTCCCGGATTCCAAAGCTGGAATATCGCGATGCAGAAGGCGTTTCCAATCGTGACCGAGTCGAGCCGCCTGATCTTCAAAGCGGAAGCGTTCAATTTCATTAACCATCCAAACCTGGATAACCCAAACACGAATCCGACCAGCAGCACCTTCGGCAAGGTGACGGGTAAAGGCGCGACGTACGCATCGGATCGACAGATGCAGTTCAGCCTTCGTTACGAGTTCTGAGCCGGTTACACTTAGCCCTGCAACCGCTGCTTACGACAGGCAGCTGTTGCAGGGTTTTCATTTTCACCGCGGCCGAAGAGCGTCTGGAGATCGGCGGCGGCATCAAGTTTGTTGCTGAGTGCGGGTGGAAACGAAAATGTCGAACAATGAGATTGCCGCAGCCTGGGTAAGGGCAAGGCAGCGGTTGAGAGAAATTGAAGCAGAACTAATGGGCCTTGAATTTCAGTTGAGGAGGACGGGTGAGTCACTCAAGGCTGCAGGCCAGGTCTTTCTTAAAACACCTGATGCAGCGTGGAAGCTGGACACTCGACTCTTATCCGATGCTGTGCTCAGAGCAGAAGAAGATGCGAAGCGATACAAGCAACTGCTTGCTGAGCGTGTGGAGAAGCAAGCGGAGATTGGAAAGCTGAATCTCTCCGCGTAGAGCCCAGGCGACTCGGCGAGTGAACCTCGGAATCCGTCCGATCCCCCCTGGCAAGCGCGGTGCGCACCCAAGGCACTTGCCATTGGCGGGGAACCGAATTGGCGGCGGCTATTTGATGCCGATGACCATCGAGTCGGGGCCGACGAGGTGTTCAACCCGGGTCTCGGGAAAGCCGGCTTCTTTCATCCAGCCCATGCAATCCGCGCCGGTGTAGTCGAAGCCGCCGTGGGTCTCGATGAGCATGTTCAGGCTCATGAGCAGGCCGAAGACGTTCTTGGAGCGGTCGTCGTCGATGATGCTGTCGTAGGCGATGAATGCTCCGCCTCGGGGAAGTGCTTCGTAGGCCTTGCGGACGAGCATCTTCTTCTCTTCGAGATTCCAGTCGTGAAGGATATGACCCATCGTGATGACGTCGACTTGCGGCAGAGGATCGGTGAAGAAGCTACCGGCCCGGAAGGTGAGTCGTGAAGTGAGGCCGTGATCTTCGACGTTTTCTTCGAATATGGGAGCGACTTCGGGGAGGTCGAAACCGATGCCGGTAATGTGGGGATTCTTGAGCGCGATCTGGACGATGAGATCGCCTTGCGCGGTGCCGCAGTCAGCGGCGGTTTCGTATTTGTTCCAGGGAAATTTTGCAGCGATGGCGATGTTGGCCCCGCGGCTTACGCCTGTCATCCCGCGAAGGAAGACTTTCAGGCGCTCGGGATCGGCATAGAGCACGCTGAACATGTCGGGCTCGCCATGCGCAACTTCGTTCTGCGGCTTGCCGGTGCGGAGGCCAGCGGTGAGGTTGTTCCAGTGACCGAAGAGGCGGCGATTGGCCATCTCGAGGATGCCACCGACATAGGAAGGTTTGTGCCTGTCAAGGAAGACGTCGGTTGAGGGAGTATTGCGGTAGGTTCCGTTTTCGCGCTGGAGAAAGCCCAGAGCGACGAGGGCGTCAAAGAAATCGCGAGCAGAGCGGGGATGAAGGCCGAGACGGCCGGTGAGTACCTGAAGGGCTTCGGGACCTTTGGCAAGTTCCGAGAAGACTTCCATCTCGACAGCGCTGAGGAGTGTTTTGGAGGCCCAGAAAGCGAGGCCGGTTTGCAGGATGTGATCGGGCGTGACGGCGGGCGAAGTGATCTCAGGTGCGACAGCAGACGTGGTCATGTTTGTACCTTTCACTCGTAGGTGATGTGGGCCTTTGGCTGACCGGCCGGGGAAGTGCAGACGGCAGGGGAACCAACGCACCCGCTGAAGAAGAGCGATTACCCGATTGCGTTGGGCTCTGGAGCGATACGAGTGTATATGAGAGAAAGTTCAGCAGAGAACGATTAAAAGAGGGTAAGCGCCGAGCCTTTCAGCAGAGGGGCAAAGCTGGTATGCTGCCTGCGCAGAGAAAAGCGATTTACAAGAAGGGTGCAAGACGATGTGGTTTCTTGGCATGGATGTGGGTACGGGCGGAACGCGGGCGGTGGTTGTTGATGCAAATGGAAAGCTGATCAGTGGTGCTTCAAGCGAGCACGCGCCGTTTCGCACACCGCATCCAGGCTGGGCCGAGCAGGACCCCGAGGACTGGTGGAGGGCGGCGCAGGAGGCGATCAGGGGTGCGATCAAGGCTGCTCCGGAACCGCACGAGCCGATTGCGGGCATCGGACTCACGGGGCAGATGCACGGCGCGGTGATGCTGGATGAAAATGGCGCAGTGCTGCGACCGGCGCTGATCTGGTGCGACGTGCGGACACAGCCGGAGTGCGACTGGCTGACCGAAAAGATCGGGTATGAAAAGCTGATCGAGCTGACGTGCAATCCGGCGCTGCCGAATTTCACCCTGACGAAGCTGCTGTGGGTGAAGACGCATGAGCCGGAGACTTTCAAGAAGATCCGGCACATCATGTGCCCGAAAGATTATGTGCGGTACAGGCTGACAGGCGAATTTGCGATTGACGTGCAGGAGGCAAGCGGCACGCTGCTTCTGGACGTGACGCACAGGCGTTGGTCGAAGGAGGTGGCGGAGGCGGCGGGGATTCCGGAGAGCTGGCTGCCGAAGCTGTATGAGTCGCCGGAAGTGTGCGCGCGAATCAGCGAGAGTGCGGCCGGACTGACAGGATTGAAGGCAGGAACTTCGGTGGTGGCTGGCGCGGGCGATCAAGGCGCAGGCGCAGTCGGTATGGGGATTCTGCAGCCGGGGTCGGTATCGGCGACGATTGGGACTTCAGGTGTGGTGTTTGCGGCGACGGCGCAGCCGACAAAGGACCCGAAGGGGCGGATGCACACGTTCTGCCACGCGGTGCCAGGTGTGTGGCACGTCATGGGCGTGACGCAGGGCGCGGGCTTGAGCCTGAATTGGCTGAAGAATACATTCTTCGCCGGGCAGAACTACGATGCCATGACGGCTGCTGCGGCGAAGGTTCCAGCGGGAAGCGAGGGCCTGATGTGGGCTCCTTATCAGATGGGTGAGCGGACGCCGCATCTTGATCCTTATGTTCGGGCGGCATTTGCGGGGATCTCGACGATCCACACGGCGGCGCACTTTACGCGTGCGGTGCTGGAGGGCGTGGCGTACTCGCTGAAGGACTCGTTCACGCTGTTTACGGAATTGGGAATTCCGCTGAGCGATGTGCGGCTGGGCGGCGGTGGGGCGCGCGGCGCGTTGTGGCGCAAGATTCAGGCCGGTGTGTATGGCATGACAGTGGAGTGCCTGGTCGCTGAAGAAGGCGGCGCGTTCGGTTGCGCTTTGATGGCGGGAGTGGGAACGGGGCACTGGGCGAATCTGGATGCGGCTTGCGAGCAGGCTATCCAGGTGGCGGAGCGGATTGCGCCGGATGCGGCAGACAAGGCGGCGTATGAGGCGGGGTATGCGCAGTGGAGGAAATTGTATCCGGCGCTAAGGAGCTTGAGGTAAGCTGCTGAGACTGGCCGGTCTGCAGGCTCAAGCCCGTAAGCCAGCGGCTGGCGCTTGACGGTGAGCCGTCGACTGCCGTGATAGTCGGTAGGACCGGGCACAGGGGCTCCTGGCGTAGCTTCTGCATCACCTGACTGCCCAAAAGCTCGTCTTATGCCAAGGGTCACCTGATGCGATCTGGCTGGATCAGAGTTTGCATGTTGCTTTTGCTACTCGGCCTCTCGGCAGGCGACGACCCTTCCCGTGTTTCGGCTCAAAGCCGCCAATCAAGCCAGCCTGTTCAGCTAATACCTCGCACCAAAGAGCAGCGCGAACAGATCTACAAAGCCGAGCATCGAATATCGGTTGTCGCTCAAGTGACAGACTCAAAGGGCACGCCAATCACGGGGCTGATCTCCGATGACTTCAAATTGCTTGACAACCAGAGACCCCAGAAAATCTCGGAGTTTCGTGAACTGGGCGAGAACTCTTTTGCCGCCAGTGCGCGTGTTGTTGTTGTTCTTGATGGAATCAACGATGGCGGATCGGCGATCGGACCTTTAAGAAAGGATCTGGATAGGTTTCTATCGCAAGGTAGCAACTCCTTAAGAGTCCCGCTGTCGCTGGCATTCGTAGGCGATGTGCCGAAATTACTGTTTCTGGATTCGGTACCAAGAATGTCGGCAGGCGCCGCTGTAATCGAGACGCAACCTACCACGGATCGAGCCAGTGTTCGCTCATCACTTAAGCTTCTTGCACGTCATTCTCACCAGATCGATTGTCTGACTGCTGATGATGGTGCTTCTCAGAGCTATTGCCAGGCTGAGCACACTGCTGGATCCCTCACGGCTCTGATGAAGATCCTCGAGAAACGGCGAAATAATCGCGCACCAACCTTTCTGATTTGGGTTGGCAGGGGCTGGCCACTCGTGTCCGAACGGAGAGGGTACTATCGCGATTGGCTCGTGCAACTCAATGCCGATCTCCGGCTCGCTCATGTGATCCTTTGTGCTGTCTCCAGAGACGGCTTCGTGATTTCGAAGAGATTTCCCGAGCCCTTACCCGGTCCGGGAACGCCGGATGAAGATGCGGAAATGCAGATGACGGTGCAAGCCCTAGCCATATCTAGCGGCGGCCTGTCCGAAGGCAAGGTCAAGAACCTCGCAACTGTCATCTCAAAAGTCGAGGAGGAGGAGGCAAGAGGCTTTTACTGCTTGTCGTTCGATTCAGCCCCATCCGCAAAAGTCGATGAATATCGTCCCATTCAGCTGGAAGTTAAGCGACCAAACGCGATGGTTCGCACTTCCGCCGGCTACTATGCGCAACCTTAGAAGATTCGCACTGAAGCGTGTTTGCGAGTGAGCCGCGAGTCTAATTCGCGGATGTAGGAGGCTACTTTCGAATTTCCGAGTTGATGGTCGTCGTTCGGTAGTCAGGCGTGAAAATTCGACCGGCCCTCCGGAGCGCGGATTGGCTGTTTGGCGCCGACCCCGCGTTGCACCCGGGGCTATTCTGGCTCGTCCCGCCGGGGCGATTCCAATCGCTTTGATCATGCCTGTATCATTGGGCATCCGATGAGTGTGCATGGGGTGCTCTCATGCGGTTTGGGAGAAGCCTATGATGTCCGCTGCTACGAGCCAGTCGATTGCGCCGGAAGAGTCTGTCACACGAGTGAGAGAAGCAGGCATCGTTTCGGCGCCGCCGCCGCGCAATATTGCTGTGGATGCGTACCGCGGGCTGGTAATGGTGCTGATGATGGGCGAGGTCATGCGCTGGGCAGATACGGCGAAGGCCTTTCCGGGAAGCACGTTCTGGCGGATCCTTGCTTACAACCAGACGCACGTCGAGTGGGCGGGAATGAGCCTGCACGACACGATCCAGCCAGGGTTCACGTTTCTGGCCGGTGCTGCGCTGCCGTATTCGATCAGGAGCCGTCAGCGGAAGGGCGAGAGTTTTGCGCACATGCTTTTCCATACGATGTGGCGAAGCGTGCTGCTGATTGCGCTGGGAGTTTTTCTACGCTCGACGGACAGCCCTATCACCTATTACACGTTTGAAGACACGCTGAGCCAGATCGGGTTGGGATACACGTTTGCATTTCTGATCGCGTTCTTGAAGCCGCGCTGGCAATGGATCTGGCTGGGTGTGATTCTGTTTGGGTACTGGCTTGCGTGGGCGTTGTATCCCGCGCCGGGGGCGAACTACAACTGGGCGGCGGTAGGGGTATCGCCGGAGTTCGTGCAGAAGTACCTCTATCACGGCTTCGCTGCGCACTGGAATAAGAACAGCAATTTTGGAAATGCATTCGATGTATGGTTTCTGAATCTGTTTCCCCGGACGAGCAGGTTTGCGTATAACGGCGGCGGGTACCTGACGCTGAGTTTTATTCCGACGTTGGGGACGATGCTTCTCGGGTTGATCGCAGGGCGCTGGTTCCATGAGAATGCGCCGAAGGTTCCGCTTCGCAAATTTGCGATTGCGGCGGTGGCACTGATGGGCGTGGGGCTGCTGCTGCACTTTACGGGGATTTGTCCGATTGTGAAGCGGATCTGGACGCCGGCGTGGACACTGTGGAGCGGAGGCGTGTGCTTTGCGTTTCTGGCGGCGTTCTCGTGGGTGATCGATGTGCGCGGGTACAGGAAGATCGCGTTCCCGCTGGTTGTCGTCGGAATGAATTCGATTGCGGCGTATTTGATGGCGCATCTGTGGGAGGAGTTCATTCTGAGCAGCTTCAAGATTCACCTCGGAATGCGATTCCTGGATGTCTTTGGAGCGGGGTTGGAGCCGTTCTTCCTGGGTGTGCTGACGATGGGGGCGTACTGGGTGATGTTGTGGTGGATGTACAAGAGAAGAATCTTCATCCGGATTTGATCGTGGAGCCGTTGGTTTGATCGGCGTCAGTTCGAGCAGAGAATCCCAGGCCTGAAGGCCACTTTCTACGCGCGACAATCTTTCGGGGGCCTGAAGGCCCCTGCTCCCTCCGTGTCTTCACCTTCATCTTGTCAGGTTGCCAATCTCAGAAGGTGAGCGCTTTGCGGTTGTGCGAGCTGCGGGCAGGATTTAGTCTGACGGGGCTGGGATTCAAACGTTTTTATCGGGGGTTCTGATGCGGTTTGGAGTTTTGACTGCGGGTTGCGTTCTTGCATTGGTGGTGGTTGGGGCTTCGGCGCAGAGTGCGCCGAGTTGTGCGGATTTGAAGCTGGTGCCGGCGCCGCGCGAGTGCAAGGCGGTGAAGTCTGTTGCGATCGGGACTGGTGGTGTGCGCGTGATTTCGGGCAGCAACAGTGAGGATGAATTCGCGCGGAGGAATCTGGAGGATTCGCTGAAGGATCGCGGCATCGCAAGCGGGAAGCCGGCTGGGGCGGTTGTACGGTTTGAGCGATTGACCCAGGAGCGGGCAAAAGAAGCTTTCGAGAATCCCGATGAGGCGTACCAGATCGAACCGGTAGGCGCACATGAAATGGTTGTTCGAGCCGGGACCGCTGCGGGCATTTTCTATGGTGCGCAGACAGTGAAGCAGTTGATTCGTGGGTCGGGGAAGGATGCGGTGTTGCTCGTGCCAACCATTCGGGATTGGCCGGCAATGGCGCATCGCGGGCTGAGCGACGACTGGTCGCGCGGGCCGATGCCCAACATGGATTTTTTGAAGCGCGAGATTCGGACGCTGGCGGCATATAAGTACAACATCTTCTCGCCGTACTTCGAGCATACGTTCGCCTATGCGAGCACGCCGGTCGCGGCGTTCCCGGGCGGGGCGATGACTCCGGAGGAGGGGAAGGAGCTGGTCGAGTACGCGGCGAAGTATCACATTACCATCATTCCGGAGCAGGAGGCGTTCGGGCATCTGCATCATGTGTTGAAGTTCGAAGAGTACTCGAAACTGGGCGAGACGCCGCATGGGGCCGTGCTGGCGCCGGGGGATGCGGGGAGTCTCCCGCAGATCAGAGATTGGTTCACCGAACTGGCAAAGGTGTTTCCGGGGCCGTATGCGCATATCGGCGCGGATGAGACCGATCAGCTTGGGCTGGGACGGACACACGATGAAGTAGCGCAGCAGGGACTGGGGAAGGTGTATCTCGATTTCCTGGGGAAGATTCATGAAGAACTTGCACCGCTCCACAAGCGACTGCTGTTCTGGGGCGACATTGCGGAGAACTCGCCGGATCTGGTGGGCACGTTGCCGAAAGACATGATTGCCGTTTCGTGGCACTACGACGCGAAGCCGGATTTCACGAAGAACCTGGAGCCGTTTTTGAAGTCAGGCCTGGAGACGTGGGTGGCGCCGGGAGTGAATAACTGGAACCGCGTATACCCCGACAACAACGAAGCGCTGGGGAACATCAAGAACTTCGTGCGCGACGGGCAGAAGCTGGGCGCGAAAGGGATGCTGAATACCGACTGGAACGACGACGGGGAAGGCATCTACGACGAGAACTGGTTTGGATTACTGTTTGGCGCGGCGGCGGCATGGCAACCGGGCGAGAGCTCCGCTGAGACCTTCACTGCATCGTTCGGGCAGGCGTTTCATGGTGACGAGACGGGCAAGATCAGCCAGGCGCAGCAGGAGATGATGGCTGCGCATGCGGTGTTGCGGAAGGCCGGTCTGGAGGACGCGGAGGACAGATACTTCTGGGCCGATCCGTATTCGCCGGAGGGCAAGGAGATTTCGGAAAAGCTGTTGCCGGTCGTTTCAGAGGTGAGGTTGCATGCCGAGAATGCAATCACATTGCTTGCGCAGGCCCGCGCAGCGGGAAAACTGGAGAACCCTGAGGCGCTGGATGCGCTCGAGCTGGGAGCGCGGCGAGTTGACTTTATCGGCCTGAAATTTCAGTTTGCGCAGGAATGCGCGGACCTCTACGCGAAGGCGCAGTCGGCTGCGGCCACGGGCGACAAGAATCGCTGGGATGAAGTGGGCGAGGCCATGTATACGATTGGATCAAACAATGGACGGTTTGAAGATATCCGCGATGGTTACGCACAACTGGGGCAGCTCTACAAAGAGGCATGGCTCCGAGATAACCGGACGTATTGGTTGAGCGTAAACATGGCTCGGTACGACCGCGCAGCGCAGCTGTGGGTGGGTCGGAGCATGGCCTGGCAGAATGTGATTCATAACTGGTGGACGACGCATACGCTGCCGCCGGCGGAGCAGGTGGGATTGCCTGAGGGGAGTTCGTCGTTGGCCAAGTAAATTTGATTGTCCGTTCCAAAGACGATGGACCGGAGCATTTCGTCACAATCCTATTTTAAAAATAGTCTTTCCGGAATATGATCCGCACATGGTCCCGAAATCGGAGTATCGCGATCTCTTTCCAGGGGCGCTGGAATTGATGATCCTGCAGACCCTGAACCGGAGTGCGATGCATGGATACGCGCTGGCGCAGCATATCAAAGCAGTTTCAGACGATCTGCTTCAGATTGAGGAAGGTTCGCTGTATCCAGCATTGCAGCGCATGCTGAAGGCGGGTTGGCTGAAGTCGGAGATGGGAACGTCTGCGAGGAACAGGCCTGTACGCGTTTACAAAGTGACCCCGGCGGGGCGCAAGCGACTGGAAGAGGAGCGATCGAGCTTCGAGAAGATGTTCGCGGGGATTTATCGCGTGCTATCGGTTGCTCAGTCGTAGGAGATACGTCAGATGCGCTGGCCAAGACTGCTGTTCCCGCGGCGTGGTCGATACGATGAGTTGTCGGAATCGATACGGGAGCATCTCGACGAAAGAGTTGCCGATCTGATGGATGGCGGCATGACGCGAGAGCAGGCGGAGAGGGCCGCACGCATGGAGTTCGGCAATGCTGCTGCAATTGAACAGCGCAGCAGGGAGGTGTGGCAGTGGGCGCGCCTGGAGTCGATACTCGCCGACCTGCTATTCGCTTTGAGACAACTCCGGAAGGCTCCGGCATTCACGCTCACTGCAACGGCTGTACTTGCGCTTGGAATAGGCGCCAGCGTGAGCATCTTCATGTTTGTGAATGCGGCCCTGTTGAAGCCGTTGCCCTACCGCGACGCGAATCGGCTTGTCGCCGTGTTTGAGAAGACGGCGTCGTGTCCTGAGTGCAGCTTGTCCTATCCGGATTATCAGGATTGGAAGCGCGGCAACTCGGTTTTCCAGTCTTTTGAGATATGGCAGGCAGATGCCTACCTTCTGCGGAGTTCTGCGGGTGTCGAGTCGCTGCGTGTTGGACGGGTCTCCGGCGGATTCTTTGAAACTCTGGGTGTGAGGCCGTTGCTGGGACGGCTCTTTGCATCCGCAGATGACGTTCCAACGGCTTCGCGGACGGTGGTGTTACCCTTCGCGACGTGGCAGGGATTCTTCGGAGGGCGCGCGGATATTGTTGGTGAGGCAGTCACGCTCGATAACCAGACTTATACGGTGATTGGCGTGCTTCCTCGTGAGTTCCAGTTTGCTCCGCGTGCGGCGGAACTCTGGGTGACGATCCACGATTCTGGCACGTGCGAAAGGGATCGCTCATGCCGGCCGTTCTACGGACTTGCGCGGCTCAAAGATGGAGTCACTGTGTCAGGCGCGCTCGCGAATATCAATGCCATCGCTGCGCAGCTTGAAAAGCAATACCCCAAGAGCAACCGGGGACAGAGCGCGCTGATAGAGCCGTTCAGGCTGTCGATAGTTGGCGAGATGCGACCCATGCTTCTGGTCCTGCTTGCCGGGGCGGTGCTGCTTCTGCTGATTGCATGGGTAAACGTCGCGAGTCTCTTGCTCGTTCGCGCTGAGAGACGGCGACGCGAGATGGCAGTGCGCGGTGCGCTCGGTGCTTCCTCCGTTCGACTGATCCAAGGTTTGATGATCGAGTCGGCTCTTCAGGTGATTTTGTCTGCGGCCCTGGGGCTCGGAGCGACCTGGGGTGCCGTTGATCTTACCTCTTCCTTCATCCCCGAACGCGTGATGAGAGGAATGCCGTATTTCAAAACGGTCGGTTTTGACTTTCGAGTGGCGCTCTTCGCCGGGGCTGTTTTGCTCACGTCATTGGCGGTGTGTACTGCTGCCCCGATGTCGCGTCTGTGGGTCATGGATTTGCGCGCAAGTCTCGCGAGCGGGGCACGGAGTTCTTCGAGCGCGTGGAGACGGTTCGGGTCGAATCTGGTTGTTGTCGAACTGGCACTCGCCATCATTTTGCTTGTGGCAGCGGGACTGCTCGGAAAGAGTTTCTACCGAATTATCCATGTGGATCTGAACTTTAATGCTGCCGGGCTCGCGACGCTGGAGATCGATGCAAACACCGGGTACGAAACGGCTGCCCGGCAACTTGCCTTATCGCATCGACTCCTCGAAACGGTCGAGAGTATTCCTGGAGTTGAGAATGCCGGGACGGTGACGCGCCTGCCTGTGACCTGCAACTGCGACGCCGCCGATTATCGCGTGCTGGGTCGCTCGTGGAATGGCGAACAGCAGCAGGTCGTCTCGAACACGGTGAGCGCTGGCTACTTTCGTGTCGCACAAGCCCGCATGCTGAGCGGTCGGATGTTTGCCGAGACAGACGATGCCTCGCATCCGGCGGTTGCGGTAATCAACCGGACCATGGCACAGCAGTTCTTCCACGGCGAGGATCCCATCGGACAAACGATCGGAGATCAAGCGCTCTCTCCCGATTCGCTGCGCCAGGTTGTCGGGGTCGTCGATGACATCCGCGAGGGTGCGCTTAATGAATCCGTCCGGCCAGCGGTGTATTTCGCGGTGAATCAAAAACCGGGCAACTACGGCTTCCTTGTCGTTCGCACCCGGCAGAGTCCTGCGGTGGCGCTTCCGGCAATCGTATCGGCGATTCACAGGCTCGATCCTTCGATCGGCGTCCGCAATGAGTTCACGATGACGGAGCACATTCATGATGGGCAAGCGTCGTACTTGCGCAGCTCGGCGGCAATATTGGTGGGATCGTTCGCGGGGTGTGCTCTGTTGCTCGGTGTTGTCGGGCTCTATGGGGTGATTGCGTATTCCGTGAGTCAACGGACGCAGGAGATCGGCGTTCGCATGGCGCTGGGCGCTGAGCGGGCAGCGATCAGCATGCTCATTCTTCGTGAAGCTACCAATCTGGTGCTGCTGGGGATCATGTCTGGAATAGCCGGTTCGTTCTTCACAGGGCGTTTTCTCAGGAGCCTTCTTTTTGGTGTGCGGTCGTGGGATCTGTCCGTGCTCGCCGCGATCAGTTTGACTCTTGGGGCAGCAGCTCTCATGGCGGCGTGGATACCGGCTCGGCATGCGGCGGCGACTAATCCAATGAAAGCGCTCCGGACTGAATAGGAGAATCCGATGAACCGGTTCGGGCAGATGTTGCGTCGAGGTAGCCGCTATGAGGAGCTCTCCGAGTCGATGCGTGAGCATCTAGAAGAGAAGATCGCGGACCTGATGGATGATGGCGTGACGCGCGAGCAAGCCGAGAGGGCTGCCCGCATCGAGTTCGGCAATGTGACTCTGTTGAAAGAGCGCAGCCGGCAGGTGTGGCAGTGGTCGTTTGTTGAGACGCTGCCGGCAGATGTCAAGTTTGCGGCGCGACAGATGCGGAAGGCGCCGGCATTTACGGTCACCTGTCTGCTGACCCTGGCGCTGGGAATTGGCGCGAATACTGCGGTGTTCAGTGCCATTAACGCAATCCTTCTTCATCCGCTGCCGTATCAGGATCCCAGCTGTCTTGTTCTGGTTTCAGAAACTCTGCCTCTGATGAATGGCGATAACGCGGTGGGGGTATCTGCGCAGGAGTATCTGGACTACAAGCGGCAGAATAGTGTGTTCACTGACGTGGCAGCATCTGAGCCGGTTGAGTTCAACCTGACCGGCACGGGTCAGCCGCAGCGGGTAAATGCAGCACGTATTTCTGCGACAGCTCTGCCGGTGCTGGGGGTTGCGCCTGAGATTGGGCGCAACTTCACGGAGGCAGAAGATCGTTACGGCTCGGATCATGTGGTGCTTCTGTCCCACGAGTTGTGGGCGAGCCAGTATGGAAGCGATCCGGCGATTGTGGGCAAGGCGATTCATATGGACGAGACGGCGTATATGGTGGTGGGCGTGATGCCGGCGTCGTTCCGATTTCCATTGGACGGCGCGCCGCCCTCAGAGCGCGCCAGCGTATGGTTGCCGATGGCATTTGCGCCCAATCTTCTGAAGCCCGAAAACCGGACGATGGAATTTGGGGTGGGTCTCATCGGCCGTTTGAAGCCTGGGATCTCGACCAGGCAGGCCCAAAGCAATATGGACCAGATCGCAACTCGCTTCATGCGCGAGCATGGCTACGCGGGAACGCTGCGCGTGGTGCCGCATGTTTATCCTTTTGCCGCTCATTCGGTGGAAGGGGCTCGTGCACTGCTAATTCTGCTGGCGGGCGCGGTCTTTTGTGTGTTGCTGATCGCGAGCGCCAACATTGCGAACCTGCTTCTGGCACGAGCGACTTCGCGTCAGCAGGAGATGGCGTTGCGAATTGCGATCGGGGCGAACCGTCTGCGTCTCGTTCGGCAATGCCTGGTCGAGAGTGCATTGATGGGCGTTCTTGGTTCGATCGCCGGCGTCGGGCTCGCAATCGTTCTGGTGGAAGAACTCAGGCGGTTCGGGCCGACGAGTTTGCCACGGTTGCAGGATGTGACCGTGCATCCGATTGTGCTGCTGTTTGCCGTGATGCTTTCGCTGATCACCAGCTTATTCTTCGGATTCGCTCCGGCATGGCGGCTCTCTCGCGTTCCTCCGCAGGCTTCATTGCGCACCGCAAGACAGGCAAGCGGAGATCGGGGAAGTCAAACGCTGCAGAACTCGGTTGCGACTGCGCAGATTGCTCTCGCTTTTGTGCTGCTGATTGCCGGTGGGCTGCTGCTGCGGAGCTTCGTACGGCTGATGGAATCGCCGTTCGGCTTCAATCCGAAGGATGCATTTGTCGTACGCACGGTCTTCGACCAAGTGCGTTATCCAGATCCGGCCAGACGGGATGTGGTGCAGAAGGAGTTGCTGGATCGTCTTTCGCGCTTGCCCGGGGTTGAGTCTGTTGCCGAAGCGACTCATCTGCCGCTGACCGATTCGCGCCAGATCGGGTTTCGCTTGGAACATGCGGCGCCAGACGACTACCAGATTGCGGAAAACTCCCTTGTGAGCTGGGGGTACTTCCGCGCTTTGGGAATTGCTTTGATTGCAGGGCGCGATTTCACGCCTGCTGATCAACGTGAATCTCCGGCCGTTGCGATCATCAGCCGGGCTCTGAGCCGGAAGTATTTCGCGGGACAGAACCCTATCGGGAAACACTTCGAATGGGGCGGTCGCGGGATGTTCACGATCATTGGCGTCGCGGCCGACGTACACATTTCGTCTCTCGATAGTGCGCCGCCGCCGATGATCTACTTCGACATGTTTCAGGTTCAGAGCGGAGTAAGCGGCAAAACTGCCATTATTCTGCGCGGAAGAGGGGCCAATGCTGATCTCCTTCCCTCGATTCGCGGGCAGGTGCGGTCACTGGATCGCGAACTGCCGCTCTATGAAGCGGCGACCCTGCAATCGCTGGTTTCAGAATCGCTGGCCCAGCGAAGCTTCGTGCTTGTGCTGCTGGGGGCTTTTGCGGCGACTGCACTGCTGCTTGCGGCCGTGGGCATCTTCGGAGTGATCTCCTACCTGGTTGCGCAGCGCAGCCGCGAATTCGGAGTGCGGGTGGCGCTGGGAGCAAATCGCTCGCAGATTACTCATCTGGTGCTGGCGCGGGGGGCTTGGATTGCGATCATGGGATGCATTTGCGGATTAGGGCTTTCAGTCTTCGCGTCGCGCCTTCTTCTCGCGAACCTCTACCAAACAAGCCGGTTCGATCCGGCGATGCTCTGCCTTGTACCCCTATTGCTTTTTTTGGTTGTGTTGCTGGCGTCGTGGATCCCGGCGCGGCGGGCTGCAAGGATTGATCCGATGGAGGCGCTACGCGGTGAGTAGGGAATTTTGAGCTTGATGAAAGGGCCTGCCATCTCGAGATGACAGGCCCTTTGGCTTTCTGAAGCATCACTGCATGGTGAGATCTGCGTGAAGCGGAGTGTTGTCGGAGTCAGAGTGCTCTTCAGCGGAAAGAAAACGGTGAGTAACTTTCGCATTCTGTTGTATTTGTGACCACAGTCACAGGGCGGGGTGAATGTGGTCACTGCCCCCGAGGCGATGCAAGAGGAGACTCAGTAACCATCGGGACGGAGAGGCAGCCCGCCTGGATCGCTGTCACATGCTCCGGAACAGAAGCGCCGCTCGATGCCGAATTCAAGGTGGCGCGACGTGAGAAGGTATGAGTTTCGCTACCGGCTTGAAGACCATCATCGTTGCAACCGGCCTTGACGGCAGATCGGACGGAGCGCTCGAGTATGCGCGCAAGCTCGCAGCCGCGTACAACGCCCGGATTGTGCTTGCGCATGGCGTTGACCCGGTTGACTATGCGTCCGTGGCGAGTGTGCCCGGAAAGGTTCTGAGCGGACTCACAGATCAAACCCGCGCCGTATTGGATGAAATGGCGGCTGATCTGATCCGGGAGGGAATTCACAGCCACTCCGAGATCAGGCAGGGCGAAGTTGCGCAGATGCTTGTGGACGTAGCCGAGCAATATCGAGCCGAATTGATTGTTATCGGAACGGAGGGAAGGCAAGGCGCAGGCCCAGTGCTGGTGGGATCAATTGCCGAGCAACTCGTGAGGCTCGCGAAATGCGCTGTTATGGCGGTTGCAGCGGACTATAACGCGGGTGCCTACCGGCCTGTTCCAGGCGGCCCGGTGATGTTGGCAATCGAGCGCAATGAGGCGACGGAGGCGGCGGCGGAGACTGCCTGTTCGCTCGCGGAGACATTCCACAGAACATTGATCGTGGTGCATGCGCGCCGGCCTGCGGAGGCGATCGCATTTCTCAATCCTGTTGCGGGCAACATGAAGGAGTTCGGCATGAAAGAGAGCCGTTTTCCTGTGCGGTGCATTGTGAAAGATGGTAAGCCGGGGGATGCAATCGCAGAAGCAATAGCCCAATATCAACCGAGCATCCTGGTGATCGGGGTGAAGCGCACGAGTGAGACCTCGGGACCGCACGGCACCGCGTTCTCAATTCTCGCTCGTTCGCGCGTACCTGTACTTTGTGTGCCGCCGCCACCGAAAAAGCCTGAGCTGGAGCCCGAGGCCTGTGCTCACGTTCCCGCTGTTTGAGGACATTTGCAATAAGCAGTGACTGCACTGAGCACTTCCTGGTTGAGCGGCGATTGGATCTTGAATTGGGTTCTTCCGATCGAACATTTCCGGGCAGCCAAAACAATCGAGGAACTGATGTGAGGACCGCAGCCGACCAGGGACACAGGTGGATCGATAACCACAACCATGCAAGAGGAGTCGGGATCATGCAAGCAGGGGTGCAGGCAGCAGTGATGTCAGAAAGGCGCGATGCGGCGGCAGCGCGCCCGATTTCGGAGTTGCTGGCGTGTCCGCCCGCAATCGGCAACCTGCTGAATGCTTCGGCGGAATGCATTGCATTTGAGGCTGGAGATGTCATCTTCCATCAGAACGACCTTTGCCAAGGCTTGTATGTGGTTGTGGCGGGACAGCTAATGCGAAAAGCTTCGCGCATCGATGCGCGGCTAACTCTGGGAACTGTGCGGGCGGGAGAGGTGGTTGAACTCGCAGCGATGTTGGGTGATGTACGTCACACCTATACATTGGTGGCTCAGACGAATGGGACCATCATGCGGTTGCCGAAGGAGGCGCTGCATCGCGCATTCCAGTCATATCCTCCGCTGCGCATGCAATTGCTTGAAGAGTTAGCCCGAGAGGTATCAAGAGCATACGCCCTGTGCTGTGCGACTCGACTGGCTGGAGTTCGCAGGCGAAGCTCCAATACTGCGATAGGGTGATCGCCTAAAGCGCCGTTATTTGCAGTGTCGAAGATCACTCTTGTTTCCTCTGAAGAAAGGCTCTTTCACTCTCCATTTGCGCTAGAGATCACATCGAGATGCGCTATACTTTGTACAAACCTTCGGGAAAAGTATGGCTGGCCTTCATTCACATCACCCTCCAGAAGATTGCCTGAATTGTGAACATCGCCATTTGCGGATGTTTTGCAACCTCACACCTGAAGCCCTCCAGGATTTTGACAACATTGGAATCATGATGAGCCATGCACGTGGCGCAAAGCTCTTCACCGAAGGCGATGCCGCGCGCAATGTTTTCATCATCTGCTTCGGCCAGGTGAAGATTTCTTCGACGTCGCGCGACGGCAAGACAATGATTCTGAAGATTGCCGGCCCTGGGGATCTCATGGGGCTGAGTGCGGTCCTGGCAAATGTCCCTCATGAAGTGACTGCGGAAGCAATTGAGCCTTGCCAGGTGAAAACGATTCGCAAACAGGAGTTCATCGATTTTCTCGGACGGCATGGCATTGCCAGCATGCACGCGGCGCAGTCGCTCTCGGGCGAGTATCTGACGGTTTTTCACGATGCGAAGCGGCTGGCGCTGTCGGGTTCGGCTGCGGGGCGGCTGGCGCGTTTGCTCCTGGATTGGGGACGTGCGGCGTCGAATGGAAAGCCGGAGATTCGGTTTACCATGGCGCTGACGCACGAGGAGATCGCGAATATGGCGGGTACATCGCGCGAGACTGTGACCAGGCTTCTGAACCAATTCCGCCGCGACCAGTGGATCATCATCAAGGGCGCAAGTTTAACGATTTCCAAGCCGGATCAATTAGAGAGGCTTACGGCGTAGAGTTTCAGCGTGGATGGATCAAAGGGGTTGCAGCTTGGCTGCGACCCCTTTGTTTCGCGTGGATGCTCGACGCTGATTTGAAATGAGCGCGGATGACAGCCGGTATTTTTCGCGCAGGATTGTGGACAATGATCATTCGCTCACAGATGCCGTGCCGTTGAGGCGGCGGGATTTGATGTCGCGCATGGGCGGCTGGCCGAAGAAGCGGCTGTACTCGCGGTTGAATTGACTTGCACTTTCGTATCCCACTTCGAAGGCAGCGCTGGCTGCATCGAGACCTTCGTTCAGCATCCGTTCGCGCGCAACATGAAGGCGGAGCTGCTTCTGGTACTGCAATGGACTCATGGCCGTAAGGGAGCGGAACTGATGGTGGAGCGTGGAAACTCCCATACGGGCCATGATGGCGAGTTCTTCGACGCGAAGCGGCTTTGCGTAGTTCATGCGTAGCCATTCGACGGCTTTGGCGGTGCGGTGAGTCTGTTCCCCGAGTGTGGCGATGGCGCGAAGGTGCTTGCCCTGGGGACTGCGCAAGAGACGGAAGATGATTTCGCGCTGGATAAGGCCGGCGAGGAAGGGAATGTCGTCGGGAAGATCGAGCAGCGTCACGAGGCGGATGCATGCGTCGAGGAGTTCGACAGACGAGGTGCCGACTGCCATCGCGCGTGCGTCGATCGCATCTTCGCGGAGGTGAAATTCGTGCTGCGAGAGAATTTCGCGGACCATCGGCATTTCAAGATTTAGGATGAGGCCGAGAAGAGGCTGATCTTTGGTCGCGCGAACGACCTGGCTGACAACCGGGAGATCGACCGATGTGAGGAGGAAGTTGGAACCGTCGCAAAGATGGATCGTCCTCCCGACGTTGATGCGCTTCTGGCCCTGAGCGAATACGACGAGGCTGGGCTGGTACGCGGCGGAGATGCAAGGGCTGGGTTCGGAACGACGATACAGACGCAGACCGAGAATTTCGGTGTTTGCGTCGCCCTCTGAAAAGACGCGATCAGCAATTGTGCGGGCGAGCTTAGATTGCAGTTCGGTCAACATCCGATATTCGAAACCGTGCTGTAGTTTCGCGGCTGTCATCTTCCTGATCCCCCGATTTCACCTTAGCGCCTGGCCCCGACGGTGTGTGCACAAAAATGCGGGCAACGACAGGAATAGGCAATAAACAGGAAGGATCGGGATACCGGACACTCCGGTGAGTGCCTTAGTCTTTTCCAGGTAAGAATGATCGAGCTGTCAGATAAACAGGCGTAAATGCCAGCGATCTTTTACACGCACACAATCACGATCACGTATGTTCGATAGAAACTTGCTGCTGCAAGGAGAGAGGTCTATGTACAAAGCGAAAGCTTATGCTGCACCGGGAGCAACGTCGCGTTTGGCGGCCACCACGATTGAGCGGCGCGATCCGAAAGAGACGGATGTGCAGATCGAGATCCTGTTCTGCGGAATCTGCCACTCGGATGTGCATCAGGCGCGAAACGAGTGGAGTGGAGTGATGCCGACGGTTTATCCGTGTGTTCCAGGCCATGAGATTGTTGGTCGGGTCACCAAGGTCGGATCGGCAGTGAAGAAGTTCAAGCCGGGCGATCTGGCGGCTGTGGGGTGCATGGTCGACTCCGACAGGACGTGTCCCGAGTGCAGGGCGGGGCTGGAGCAGTTCTGCGGGAATCCAGTTTTCACCTACAACTTCCCAGACAAACATACGGGAAAGGTCACCTATGGCGGATACTCCGACAGCATTGTTGTGGAGGAGCATTTTGTTCTGCGTGTTCCAGGCAATCTCAATTTGGCGGGAGCCGCGCCTCTGCTCTGTGCGGGCATTACCACCTATTCACCGATGAAGCACTGGGGCGTGGCGAAGGGGAAGAAGGTTGGCGTGGTCGGGCTAGGAGGACTGGGGCACATGGGCGTGAAGTTTGCTCACGCGCTTGGAGCGCACACGGTGGTGTTTACCACTTCACCGAGCAAGAAGGAAGATGCCCTGCGGCTCGGTGCGGACGAGGTGGTGATTTCCAAGGATGCTAATGAGATGAACAAGCATGCGGGCAGCTTCGATTTCATCCTGGATGCTGTGGCGGCAGAGCACGACCTGAATGCATATATCAATCTGCTGGCGCGGGACGGGAATTTGACGATGGTCGGCGCTCCGCAAACGCCGCTGCCGGTGGCGGTGTTCGGGCTGCTGTTCAGGCGCCGGAGTTTCTCAGGCTCGCTGATTGGCGGCATTGCAGAAACACAGGAGATGCTGGATTTCTGCGGGAAGCACAACATCACATCGGATGTTGAGGTGATCCCGATCCAGAAGGTGAATGAAGCATACGATCGCGTAGTGAAGTCCGATGTAAAGTACCGGTTCTCGATCGATATGGCATCACTGAAGTCGGATTAATTCGAGTGCCCGATGCATCTCGCGATACAGCGCGCTGCATCGGTACTTCTTTCAGGCAGGGAAGAGGAGCGGGCAAATGCAGAAGCGGGAGTTGGGGAAAAGCGATCTTGAGGTATCAGCACTTGGTCTGGGCTGCATGGGCCTGAGCTATGGCTATGGTCCGGCAACGGAGAAAGATCAGGCGATCACCGTGATTCGGACGGCCTTCGAACGCGGCGTCACATTCTTCGACACTGCGGAGGCTTATGGCCCGTATAAGAACGAAGAACTTCTCGGCGAGGCCCTCGCTCCGTTCCGCGATCAGGTAGTGATTGCGACGAAGTTTGGTTTCAGCTTTGACGAGAAGGGAGTCATCAATGGAACGAACAGCAAGGCGGAGCACATCCGTGAAGTTGCGGAGGCATCGCTGAAACGGCTCAAGACAGACGTGATCGATCTGCTGTACCAGCATCGCGTCGATCCCGAGGTGCCGATTGAGGACGTTGCAGGCACTGTCAAGGACTTGATTGCGGAGGGTAAGGTCAAGCACTTCGGGATGTCGGAAGCGGGTGCGCTGACCATTCGGCGCGCACATGCTGTTCAGCCGGTAGCAGCATTGCAGAGCGAGTATTCGCTATGGTGGCGCGAACCGGAGGCGGAGATTCTGCCGATTCTGGAGGAGCTTGGGATCGGCTTCGTTCCGTTCAGCCCGCTGGGGAAAGGATTCCTTACTGGCGCCATCAGTGCGGATACGAAGTTCGACAGCAAAGATTTTCGCAACGTTGTTCCGCGATTCAGTGATGAAAACAGAAGAGCAAATCAAAGTCTGGTTGATGTTCTCGGCCAATTGGCGGAGAGCAAAGGTGCGACGCGCGCGCAGATCGCACTGGCGTGGCTGCTGGCCCAGAAGCCATGGATCGTGCCGATTCCGGGCACGACTAAGCTGCACCGGCTGGAGGAGAATCTCGGTGCCGCCGCGGTGAAGCTGTCGAAAGAAGATCTGGGAGAGATTGAGAAGGCACTTTCCGGGATCGAAGTACAGGGTGCGCGCTATCCGGCGCATCTGCAGAAGATGGTTGGACGCTAAGAGAAGGAGAAGGTCCGATGGAGATTAAGCGTGCTGGATCGCAGGCGTCCGGCAAGGGACCTGCGGATTGGTTTACGGGAACGGTTAGAATTGATCCGCTTTTCACTGCACCTGATCCAGCTCTTGTGGCTGGAGCGCTCGTCACGTTTGAGCCAGGCGCGCGAACCGCATGGCACACACATCCGCTGGGCCAGACCCTGATTGTGACTTCTGGATTTGGGCGAGCTCAGCGATGGGGTGAGCCGATCGAGGAGATTCGTCCGGGCGATGTGGTGTGGTTTGCGCCGGGCGAGAAGCACTGGCACGGCGCCGCGCCGACGACAGCGATGAGTCACATCGCGATTCAGGAGAGGCTCGATGGGAAGATGGTCGACTGGCTGGAGCATGTGAGCGATGAGCAATACGGTAAAGGCGCCCTTTAGGGAGTAACAGATTGCCCATTCTCCGTTGCGTTTTCATGCTCCTCTTTATAGTGGGATGCTGCTTTCGGGCATTTCTGATACGGTTGCGATGTGCGGGCGATCATTGAATTCATTCGGGAGATAGACAAGCTCAAGGGCGTTGAGCGGAAGACAAAGCCGCTTGGACTTACACGGTTCGAGAATTCGGCAGAGCACAGCTGGCAACTGGCGGTAATGACGCTGTCACTCTCGCGATTGTCGGCAGAGCCAATTGATGTGCTGCGGACAATCAAGATGCTGCTGCTGCACGATGTCGGTGAGATCGATGCAGGTGACACTCTTGTGTACGCAACCGAGATCCGCGAACAGAGAAAGACAGAAGAACTTGTCGCAGTGAAGCGCATCTTCGGGATGCTGCCTGAAGATCCGCGGGCTGAGTTTCTCGCTTTGTGGAATGAGTTCGAGGGCGCGGAGACTCCGGAAGCGAAGTTTGCACATGCCATGGATCGATCGATTCCGATCATCTTGAACCTTGCCAACAACGGTCAGAGTTGGCGAGACAACGGAATCCGCTGCGAGCAGGTGATTAAGCGAAACGGTCCGGCGATCGAGACTGGTTGTCCCGCGCTTTGGGCTTACTTGAAAGAGAAGCTCGACGAGGCGGTGAGAGACGGCTGGTTCGGGGTGTAAGGCTGGCCGGGAAATGTGCTCTACCAAAATCACCACCGGTCACCTTTCCCTTGACACCTAGGGTAAGTCGCCATAGGCTGCTTTTACCCTCGCTGACTAGGGTAAAAGCACATGGCAAAAAACGATCTGCAAGGCGCACTTGATCTTCTGATTCTGAAAACCCTTTCTCAACTGAATTCAATGCATGGCTACGGCATCTTGAATCACATCCGGCGCGTGTCGCATGAGTTGCTGATTGTCGAAGAGGGATCGTTGTATCCGGCTCTGCACCGCATGGAGCAGAACGGCTGGGTGCGTTCCGCATGGGCGATCACGGATTATGGACGGAATGCGAAGTGGTACTCGCTTACGCGTGCCGGAAAAGAGCAGCTGGGCGCTCGCGAGAAAAACTGGGAACAAGTAGTCAAAGGGGTCGACGCAATTCTGCGCTTTGCCTAGAGGTGAGATATGAGGCTTTTCCGTCGGATTGTGATGCTGGCGAGGCGGTCGCGCATGGACCGCGAAATTGAAGCGGAATTGCGCGAGCACATGCAGATGTGCATCGACGATAGCGTGGCCGCAGGGATGAACCGCGAAGCCGCTGAGCGCGAGGCTCGCCTGCGATTTGGAAGCCCGATGGCGATGCGGGAGAGGGTTTCTGAGGAAGACGCAGCGCTCGGTCTGGAGAGTTTCTGGCGCGATGTGCGGATGGCTCTGCGCAGCTTCGTGAAGAGCCCCGGGTTTTCCCTCGTCGTTGTCGCGACCCTGGCGCTGGGTATCGGAGCGAACACTGCAATTTTCGAGTTGCTGGATGCGGTTCGTCTACGTTCGCTTCCGGTTTCAAAGCCAGGCGAACTCGTAGAGTTGCGGATCGCAGGGGGAAATCGAGGTTTCGGGATCAGCAATGGAATGTTCATGAACTTCACAATCCCGATGTGGCTGGAGGTAAAAGGCCACCACGAGCCCTTTTCCGGAATTTTGGCCTGGCGCGCCGATGAGGTGCTGGTGGGGAATCCGAGCGATTCGAGAAAAGTGAACGGACTTGAAGTTAGCGGAAGCTTCTTCGACACTCTGGGCGTTGTTCCGTGGCAGGGTAGGCTGATCGAACCGCAGGATGAGACAGGCTGCCAGATCACGAAGGTTGTGGCGAGCTATGCGTTCTGGAAGTCGCAGATGGGAGGCAGCCCGATCACTCCGAATACAACGATTGTGATTCAAGGGAAAACGGTGGAAGTGCTGGGAGTGACGCCGCCGTCGTTCTTCGGAATGGTAGTAGGAGATCGGTTCGATCTGGCATTTCCCACCTGCACGCCTCCAAAGCCACGACGCGAGATCTTCACCTACTCGGTGATGGGCAGGTTGAAACCAGGTTGGAGCCTCAAGCAGGCATCGGATTACTTCTATGCGCTGAGTCCGGGATTGTTTGCGAGGACGGCGCCGAGCGGTTACAGCGCAGACGCCGTGAAGACATTCACGTCTTTCCGACTGGGCGCCTATGCTGCTGGAGGAGGCGTCAGTTACCTGCGGACGGAATATGACCGATCGCTCAATCTCTTGCTTGGCATCACCGGGCTTGTGCTGCTGATTGCGTGCGCAAACCTTGCCAACCTGATGCTTGCGCGCTCGAGCCGAAAGCAGAAAGAAGTGGTGATCAGGATGGCGCTTGGTGCGTCCCGTGCCAGGCTGTTGCGTCAGATGCTGACGGAGAGTGCATTGCTGGCAGTTGTCGGAGCGGGACTTGGCGTAGCTCTTGCACAGCCTATGAGCAGGGCATTGATTGCATCGCTGAGCACGAGTGGAAATTCGATTCATCTGACGACTGCTGCCGACTGGCGGGTGCTGCTGTTTGCCGCCGCGGTGGGGGCGGCCACTTGCGTTCTCTGCGGGACGGTGCCCGCGCTGCGGAGCACCAGGACGGAGCCGATCAGTGCGATGCGGTCGGGTGAGCGCGGCGTCATGGGCAATCGCGAGCGATTCTGGATGCAGCGTGCGATGGTGGTGACACAGGTAGCGGTATCGATGGTGTTGCTGGTGGGCGCGCTGCTGTTTGTCCAGAGTTATCGCAACCTGGTGACGTTGAATCCCGGGTTTCGGGAATCAGGCATAGAGTTGGGATATTTCGGACTAGGGCCGTTGCATCTCGACCAGGAGAGCATGGCAGCCTTCAAACGCCAGCTGGTTGATGAGGTTCAGACGATGCCGGGCATCGAGAACGCGGCCGCAACCACCAATGTACTTTTGAGCGGCGGTTCCTGGAGTCACTCCGTCGACGTCGATGGTAAGCAGGGATCGAGCAGATTCACATATGTCAGCCCGAGCTATTTCGCAACTCTCGGTATTCCCATTCTCACAGGACGGGGCTTCAATGATCGCGACACGAACAATTCGCCTTTTGTGCTGATCGTGAATCAGGCGTTCATTCGCAACTACGCTGGCGCCTCTTCCGTGATCGGACGGCACGTGCATGTCAGGCCGGAGCCGGATTATCCCGAGCGGACGTACGAGATCATCGGGACTATTCCGGACACCAAGTACAACAGTCTGCGCAAGGACCCGGAACCGATGGCGTTTGTGCCCATCGATCAACTTCCGCTGACGGCACAACGGCCGGGGCTGGCGATGATGATTTCCTCGCGGGACCCCGCAGGCGTAGAGAGATCTGTCCGTCAGATGTTCGAACAGAACCATCCGGGGATGATCCTGCAATTTGCGAATTTTGAGCAAGGAATTCGCGACAACCTGATCGGCGACCGCATGATGGCGATGTTGTCAGGCTGTTTTGGAGTACTTGCTGCGATTCTCGTGATCATTGGGCTTTACGGTGTGCTGTCCTACTTTCTCGCACAACGGCGGGGCGAGATCGGGATTCGCATTGCGCTCGGGGCGAGCCGGGGTCGCGTGATCGGGGATTCCTTGCGGGATGCGGGGAAAATGCTGGGAATCGGGCTGGTTGTCGGCCTGGTGCTGGCGCTGGTTGCAGGGCGCGAGGCGAGCACGATGGTGTTTGGGCTGAAGCCGTGGGATCCTGTGAACTTGATTGCTGCCGCCGCGCTTCTGGCGTTGGTGACGATCGTTGCGAGTCTCATACCCGCCTTTAAAGCGGCGAGGGTCAATCCGGTCGACTCACTGCGAACGGAATAGGATGACTGCATCAAAGACGAATTGTGTCGTGTTCTGCAGGCACGGGCGCTGCGCTCTCTTCGATGTCGCGGAGAGTCATCACAGGACAGCGGGCGTGCGCAAGGACGCGGTAGACCGTGCGGTCATGGGTGAGGCTGCGCACAACGGAACGACTGGTTGAACCGAGGACGATGAGGCTTGCGTTGAGATCGGCCGACGCGGCGAGGATCTCGATTGCGGGGTGACCATGGGCAATGCGGGTTTCCACTTCGGTGCAGCAGAGTTCGTGGGCGCCGGTCTCGGCAGCGAGGATGCGGAGCTCGCGCATGGCGGTGGAGTCGAGCCCGGTTGGCAGGTGTTCTCGTTTCATTTCGTCGAGCGGCGGCAGCACGTGCATGAGAACGAGTCTGGCCTTGTGTGCGGCGGCAACCTCGCAGGCAAGCGCTGCGCTCGGGCTTGAGGTCTCTCTTAGCGTGGTGGCGTGCAGTACAACTCTTTGGGAGCCGGTGCCGCTGGCCGTCTGGAGATGAGCCTCTGGTCCCACGGTAATGACCGGGAGGTTTACCGAGCGCAGCACTTGTTCTGCCACGGAGCCGAGGAGCAGCTTGCTTACCTTGCTCCGGCTCCGAGTCCCGAGAAGGATGCGGTCTGTCTTGAACTGACGTGCTCCGGCAATGATCTGTTGAGCAGGATGGCCTTCGCGAACGACTGCATCGCATGGAATCGCTTGCGAGCGAGCCATCGACCTCCAGGGCTCGAGTGTCTTGATGGCGAAGTCGATTGCAGCCGCCGGATCGTAATAAGGCATGCCAACAGGATCGGCAGCAATGCCAGACCCTGTGCCGAGGACATGAAAGAGAATGATCCTGGCTTCCGATTCTTGTGCCTGGTGGAGCGCAAAGGGCATCAGCCGGTCCAGATCGCTGAGGTCTGTCGCGACGAGGATGACGGTGGGATGGGCCCATCGACTTGGTCCCATGTCCGGCATGATAGCCACCCTTTACGGAAAGAGGTTCGCACCAGCGGATGGGATGAGATGTGCCATGGCGCACGGCGATTTGTGAGATGGATCACAGGAAGGAGACCGCCGCTGAAGCGCAGCTCATTTTTGTTTGTCGGTGTGGACTGGCTGGAGCAAGGCGTCTGCCGCTCCAGGCCAGTGTACCGATCGACTATCTGCAACCGTTCGCTAGCCGCCTCACCAGATCGTCAGAGTTACGTTGTCGACCCACTCGTGAAGTGGAGTGCCGCTGGTGTCCTGATCCAGTTGAAATTGAACGCCGATCATATCCTGCCAGGTGGTACTGCCGAAGTTCCAGCTCTGGTTGAGCCCGTACGCTTTCCCATCGAAGACCAGCGTGTCGTAGCGATACTGTGTGGGACTGATGCGCTCGAGGTACCACTGAACGTGGTGCCAGCCCGGTGTCCAATGCGTGCAGGGAATGTCGTTCAGAACCCAGCGGTCGCCCTCGGTGTCCCACATGGCCCAATAACCGTCTCCGAAATCGCACTGGCTCCCGATCATGAACTCCTTACCCCCAAGAACCTGCCAGAAATCGAACTCCGAAGACCAGAAGTGGTCTTCGTCAGCGGGGTCGTGGTAGACGTAGAAGTCCCATAAGAAATGCGTACTGTTATTCGTGCCTAGCTTGGTGTCCATAAACAGCACGTTGGTCCAGGACTGCCCGCCGGCGTACATCTCGAGGCTGCTGCCGCTCAGCGAGGGCTGGCTCTGCGAGGGCTTCATCCAGTAATTGCTGCTTGTGTTCGTCCCGGCCGCGCAAAGGCTGCAGATGCCCCATGTGCTGTCGTTTTGCATCTGGTTCAGCACCTGTGCATTTCCAGGGGGAGTAGGCAGAACTGTGCTGCTGGGCGGCGCCGGTCCAACCTGGATCAACCTCACTTCAGATCTATTGGAATCGCCCTTCGCATCCGTCACAGTTGCCCAGAGAAGATGCTGACCCGCAGTCATCGTGATCGAGTGAGAGATCGAAGTAGCGTCGCTGTTTGTCTGATACGCGGGTTGACCGTCGAGACAGACCGTCCACTGCGTAATGGGGACGGTGGCGTACCCATTTGCATTCACCTGGACGGTGCTTTCGTTCTGACCGGGTGCGGGGCTTTGGATCCAAACGCCCGATACCGAGCCATTCTGGTTGTTATAACCAGATCCCTTACCGCCGCATACCGAGGCGGCATTCGGACTCGGACCATTGCCGCCTCCAGAGCCACTCCCGCCGCTGGCGGCTGCCTTTGAGCTCGAACCTCCGCACCCCGCGATGACGACAACCTGGATTGCAAATACAAATGAGCAAAGAAGAAGAAGAAAATGCCGAAACATCTATACTCCCGATACGCAGAGGTGAGATGCGGCTTCTTCGTTTTGTTCTGTCTCAAATAGCCCACAATATGCTGGCCGTCCAGTTCGTCCCACTATCAGCGACCGCGGGGAAGAAAGTTCGTCAGGGAGAACCCAGTCGGTGATACTGTCGCAACCCCACCGGGATCACGCAAATGCAAGGCGCCCGATGCGTCACTTAGCGGAGCCCGCGGAAGCTTCGATCAAAACAGCGCGGCAGCGGGAGTTTGGGACCTCGCGCGATGCTGCGCGAAGGGGCGGGCCTACGGTGTAAGCACGAAAGCGAAGGGGCTGGTGGTGGGGAAGGCGTATCCGCCGGTAATTTGTCCACGGGCGTTGATGCCGCCGGGGATATAGAGATCTGCGCCGGGAACGCTGACGGGGTTGTAGACGCCGTGGGAGTAGATGAAGAGTTGGTTGGTGTCGCCGATGGACGCGCCTACCAGGATCTGGCCCGAGGAGTTGATGCCGGTGGCGATTGCCGAGGAACTGGTGGAAGGATCGAGTGTGGTATAGACGCCGTTGCTCAGCATGAACGAATGCGGCGTGGTTGGATCGTACCAACTACCGACAATCTCGCCGCGGTCATTGATGCCGAGGGGGAACGTGTATACGGAGCCGGGGAAATCGATCGTTGAAAATGTTCCCTTGTGCCAGAGGAAGCCGATGAACGGGCTATCGGCTGCATCGCGCATCTGATAGTAGCCAACGACGTCACCTTGATTGTTGATGGCCCAGGGCGTGGTGGCCCATGCACCGGGGTAATCGAGTAGGGCATAGCTGCCGCGATAGAAGATGAATCCGTGGACGACCGTGATTTCTGCGTTGGCATAGCTGCCGACGATCATTCCGCGGTCGTTGATGCCAGAGGCGGCAAAGCCGAAGGTGTTGGGGATATCGATGTTGGTGACTTTGCCACCACTATAGAGGAAGCCGTGCGTATTGAAGCTGTTGTCGTACCAATAGCCGACGGCTTCACCCCTGTTGTTGATGCCGAGTGCGTAGGAGGCGGTCGAACCGGGCAGGTCGATGGTGGTGACGTTGGGCGCGTGCGCGTAGATCCGGCGGCTGGCGCCAGGATGTATGCCTGAGGAGAACGGCATCACGCGGTGCGTGCCTTTGTCAGAGGCTGCTGCCGTGCCAGCGAGCGAGGCAATCGCCGCCAGAACCATCAAAGCGACTGCTGGAGATTTGGGGAAGAAGGGAAGTTCTTTCATGCGAGGATTGTACCCCGCAAGGTTTGAACAGGTATCAGAGATCGCGTCGAAGCACAAATGCTATGTGCGTGATCGAAGAGCGCTTGCAACTCAGTCGGCTGGCTGAGAGATCGCGCTTAGCTCCAGATCGATGCGCTGATGGAAGATGGCTTTGATTTCGAGGAAGGCTTCATCGTCCGGGTTGAACTGCGTGCTGTGTTCGACTTGGCGAAGGGTGGCTTGAAGGACGGCGAGACGATGCCTGGTTTTCAGCACGTCAATGAGATTCTGGGTTTCAATGCTGTTCATTGGTCGGGGAACCTTGTCTCTATAGAACCACGATTCCGGGCGATTGTTGCGGCGATCTTCGTGACGAGTGTCACTCGAGTTATGGCAAAGCGGGCGATTCAGAAGAGCGCCTGGTATGACCAAGACTGTGAATCGCGATATAACCCCGTCCCAAATGGGAGGAACATGGCGCGTGCCGGATAAGCTTCGTGGTGTGCTGAATCACATGCGAGCAGAATCGGCATGATGAATTGCTATTGAATTCATTGATGTTTTCAAGCCCGGGTCATTGGTTTATTCGCATTTCCTTTGCATCCGGTTCATCTTGCTCTTACAATCCCTGCCGGATACTACTCCCGTGATTGCGCAAGCTGGGCAGAAGGCTCCGTACGCACTCCTTGCACCGACCGCAACCGAGGTCGTGGCTGCAGAAGGAATCCCGATCCAAAACTCAACAGCGACGCAGGCCAGACCGCGCATTCATGCGGAGGTTGGGCGATACACGGTTCGGCTTGCGAATGGAGCGGCTGACCGAGAAGCAGCCTGTCGGTTGCGCTTTCGCGTGTTCAATATCGAGCTGGGCGAAGGGCTTGAGAGCTCGTACGCAACCGGGATCGATACGGATCACTTCGATGTGTTCTGCGAGCACCTGCTCGTGGAGGAGAAGGCGGCGGGGCGAGTGGTGGGAACGTATCGCATGCAGTCGGGAACGACGGCGGCAATGAATCTGGGATACTACTCGGCGCAGGAATTTGAGTTTGCGCCCTACGAACCGTTGCGGCGGGACATTCTGGAACTGGGGCGCGCGTCGATCGATCGCGAGCATCGTACGCCTGAGGTGCTTACGCTTTTGTGGCGAGGCATTGCGCAGTATGCGAACGAGATGGGCATTCGCTACCTGGTGGGTTGTTCCTCGTTGAATTCGAAGGACCCGGCGAAAGGCTGGCAGCTGTATCGGGAGCTTGAACGCTATCGCGTTTCGCCGGAGTTTAAGACGGTACCGACGCGGGCCTATTTTTGTCCTACTGAGCAGCCGGTTGTCAGCGCACAGCAAGTGACGGCCGGAGAAAACGGTGCAGTGTCGACGAAGGTTCCCAAGCTGTTGAAGACATATTTGACGATCGGTGCGCGGATCTGCGCGCCACCGGCATGGGATCGCGAATTTGGCACGATTGATTTTCTAACGCTGCTCGATTTGAAGCTGCTGTCGTCGGCGGCACGCAATCGATTTCTTGCGCCACTTACGGAATGAGCATGCGCTTTCTCCGGCGCGCTGTGGCGCTGGGGCTGGTTCTAGGAGCGGCGATAGTTCGGTACTGGATTGTTCGGGTGGAAGGGCCCCTGACGCTTGAGCGTCGAGCCCGATGGCTCCAGGAGACGTGCATTCTTGTTCTGCGAAGCATGGAGATTCGCTGCGAGATTGAGGGCGAGGTTCCCAGGCGCGGACTGGTGGTAGCGAATCACCTGAGCTATCTGGATATCGTTGTTCTGAGCGCGGCAATGCCGTGTTTTTTTATTGCGAAGTCAGAGATTCGCGGCTGGCCCTACTTCGGCAAAGCGGCGCAGGCGGGAGGAACGCTGTTCCTTGATCGCGGACGGCGAGCAAGTGCGGAGAGAGTGGCGGAACAGATCAGCGAGAGGTTGAAGCTGCCGGTTCCAGTGCTGCTTTTTCCGGAGGGCACGAGTACCGGTGGAACGATGCGGCGGTTCCACTCAAGACTTCTCGAGCCTGCGATTCGAGAGCGAGTGCAGATCACTGCTGCGGCGATTCGTTACGTGACGGAAGATGGAACTGCTGAGAGCGAACTCTGCTGGTTTGGCGATGATGCGCTTGCACCGCATTTGATGAAAACGCTGAAGACGCGGAGTTTTAAAGCAAAGCTCTGTTTCGGCGAGCCGCGGGTCTATGAGGACAGGCAGGTGGCGGCGCGCGAGAGCTTTGCGGAAGTTTCAGCAATGCGCGAAGCGGGTGCCAGGGCGCAGCGATGCCGGTGCGATATCTCCAGCCTGCTTGAGGATCTTGTTTGATCGGATGTCTATGCCGGAAGGGCAGGAGGCGCGGTGGATCCGCGGACAACGAGGTTAGTCGATACGAGGAACTCTCGGGGCAGACCAGGCTTGCCGGGGTTTTCGGCGTGCTGGCGGAGGGCTTCGAAGGCAGCACGGGCGAGGTCGGTACGGTCAAGACGAATCGTGGTTAACGGGGGCAGGGTGAATTCTGCGAAGTCAATATCATCGAGGCCAATGACTGAGAGGTCGTGGGGAACACGGAGGCCCTGCAGGTAAGCTGCGCGAAGGACTCCGATAGCGGTCATGTCGTTGGAGCAAATCACCGCGGAGGGATGTCCGGAGAGGTCCTGAAGTTTGCCAAATCCGACCACACCGCCTTTCAGGGTGTGATCGCACTCGATGATCCATTTCCTGTCGACGGAGAGGTGCTCTGCCCGCATCGCGTTTTCGAAGTCGGTTTGCCGGGTGATTGCCGAGTGCAGTTTATGAGGGCCCGCGAGGAACGCAATTGTGGTGTGGCCGAGTGTCGCTAGATGATGAACGGCGGCGCGGATTCCGGTGCTGTAATCGAGCAGGATAGTGCTGGATGAAGGCTCGGAGAGCTTGAATTCAGCGAGGACGACGGGGATGTCATGGAAGGAGAGCTGATCGAGGACGGGCTCTTCTTCGCCGAAGGTGAGGACGGCAACGCCGTCAACTTTGCGTTCGAGCATGCGGCGTACGCAGGTGGTGAGCACGGCCGGATCGCTGTTTGAAGAACTGACGAGGATTTCATAGCCGTGGGCTACTGCGATCTCTTCGAAGCTCTGAATCAGTTCAGGGAAGAACGGATTGGTAATGTTTTCAACGATGATTCCGAAGAGCCGGCTCCGGCCCGAGACGAGCGTGCGCGCATGGGTGTTGGGAAAGTAGTTCAATTGCTCGATGGCTTGCCAGACGCGTTTGGACAGTTTCTCGCTGACGGCGGGAGAGCCGTTGATGGTGCGCGAAACCGTAGCAATAGAAACTTTGGCTAATGCTGCTACAGCCCGGATGTCGGGAGTTTTGTCTGCACCTCTACGACTTGCTTTTCGAGCCACGAGGAGAATCCTAAGTACATCTCAAGATAAATGAAAGAGGAATCACCATCATAATTCCCGATCATGGCCCGAATGGGAAGAGGGTACCGGCTGACTGAGATTACTTAGGACTGATCGGATATGAGTAATCGCAGATCGCGGAGATTGTGCCTGGTAGGTCCGGTGACAACGGTGTCGCCGAGAGCAGTGAACAGCGGGCCGGCGTTGAAGGTGCGGAGAGATTGCTCAGGATCGAAGCCAAATGAGCGCGCGCGATCGACGGTGGTGGGGTCGGCGATGGCTCCGGCATTCTGAGTGTTGCCGTCAATGCCGTCAGATCCGGCGCTGAAGACGGTAAGCATTTCGCCGGGATGATGGGCCAGTTCGAGGGCGCAGGCGAGTGCAAACTGCTGGTTACGGCCGCCGGCTCCCGGCGTGCGATCGAGGGTGACGGTGACCTCGCCGCCGGAGATGAGACAGAAACGGCGATGCAAGGGGCGGGACTCGTGGAAGCGGTCTAGGAGATAGCGGGCTGCATCGGCATAGTCCCAGTCGTCGCAGGAGTTATCGACTGCAACGAAGTAGCCCGCCTTCTGGGCGAGCGCGCGGGCGTTCTCAACCAGGTCGAGATCGGAGAGAAGGACTTCGAAGACGGAATCACGGAAAGCTTCGTCTTCTCCAGTGAGGCTGTCTTTGGAGGTGAAGCGGCGTGGAGTGACCGGCGGATTGCGCTGGAACCGGGGAAGCAGGGACGATGGCTTCCACTTTTTGTTGCCGGGGGATTCGGGCAGGTCGGTCTGTTCAAAGAACGCCGTTACGGCTGGGGGCAGTTTTCGGCCGAGGTCGTATTTTTCGATGATCTCGCGGACTTCGCTGACGGTGGAGTGATCCGGAGTGGAAGGGCCGGATGAAAGCGCATCGAGGGTACGCAGGGGCACGTCGGGGACGAGCAGTGAAACTTTCAGGGAATCGGGTGCGGCGAGGGCTAGGCGCCCGCCTTTGACTGCGCTGAAGTGCTTGCGGAGGGTATTGATCTCGTTGATGGGCGCCCCACATCCAAGGAGAGCCTCGTGGAAGGTTATGGTGTCCTGGAGAGTGATCTTCGGATCCAGAGGCAAATCGAACATGGCGGATCCGCCGCCGGAGATCAGGAAGAAAACCAGGGTGTCGCGCCGGGCTTTCTTGAGCAGAGAGAGCGCAGCGCGGGCGGCCGCGAAGGATTGTTCGTTCGGAAGGGGATGGCCTCCTTCAAAGTAGCGGAAGCGCCAGTTGCGTTTTTTAGGCAGGTACTTGGAGCAACAGATTCCGCGCAGTCCCTGCCGGCGTTTCATGCGATCGAGCAGAGTGTCGAGCATCGGTCCCGCGGCTTTACCGATGGCGATGACAAAGATGCGCTTGTACTGAGACAGGTTGATGATGTCCGGTCCGGATCCGTCGGGGATGAGGCGCTTCAGGGTGTTGCCTTCGAACTGGATTCGCCGGTCGAAGGCGGATTCGATGCTGCTGGCCTCGAGAGCTCCGATAAAGAAGCTGGCGGCGCGCGAATGAAGGAAATCGAGCGCTGTATCGCTTGCGGGTGTCATTGGACCTGCTCTTTCAGCCATCGGGCGAGAGACTGCTGCATCAATTCGAGGTGGCCGGTAAACGAGTGATCCGCTCCGGAGACGAAGACAAGGTGTTTTGGGGCGGCGGCTGTTCCGACAACCTTTTCGAGGTCGCCCCGTGGAGCGAACCAGTCACGGTCGCCGCTCAGGAAGAGCTTGGGGAGACTGCATCCGGCGAGGAAGGGATATCGGAACTGATGACCGAAACCGTGCGTGGGAAGTCCTAGAGCAGCGAGGGCATGCACGCTTGAGCGGGGCGGGGGTTCAGTTCCGCAGCAGGCGACGAGAGCCATAGCGGCGCCGAAGCTGAACCCGACGACGATGGTACGGAGGTTGTACTCCGCGCCCAGCCAGTCCAGGGCGGCGGAGACGTCGGCTGACTCCTGGAGGCCTTCGTGTTGCCCCTCGCTCAGGCCGGTGCCGCGGAAGTTGAAGCGGAGAACGGGGAGACGGAAGCCCCATTCCGGCGCGTTCAGGACTTTCATCGCGTGATAGACCACTTTGTTGTGGAGGGTTCCACCGCCAAGCGGGTGAGGATGACATACGAGAGCAGCGAAGCGAGATTTGGGATCGCCTTCATTCAGGAGCGCTTCCAGGCGACCGGCGGGACCGCGCAGATCCACGTTTCGAAGTGTGGCCGGGTAGGTGGCTGCGTCCGGTTCAGAGAGAGCGACGGTGGACTTCATTCAACACTTAATTTTACGCGGTTTTGAGGACTCCTATCTCGCTGCGCCCGCGGGATGCGTTTGTTGGCGGCCCGGTTTTGGTACAGCGCTGGGTGGTTGAAAGCCGCTGCGATCCCCTCGGCTTCGCTCGGGATGACAATTGGGGCTGCTGTACGGCGAGAGGAGCGGCGGGCTGCGATATTCTGGCAGCACGATGCACGATATCCCGCCGATTGATCCGATTCGGTTTACTCAACAGCTTTGCGAGATTGAGTCAACGACATACTTTGAGGGACAAGTCGGCGATTTCCTTGCGGCATTTCTGACCGGCAGGGGCTGGGATGTGGAGCAGACTCCGGTGCCGCAACCGGAGGAGAGCGCAGGAAAAGGGCCGCGGTGGAATGTGTATGCCGGACCTTCCGGGGAATCCCCGGAACTGGTGTTTTCCACGCACATGGACACTGTTCCTCCGTACATCCCATTTCGTGAGGACGATGAGTTCATCTACGGGCGGGGTGTGTGTGATGCCAAGGGAATCATCGCGGCACAGGTGGCGGCGGCCGAGGCGTTGAGGAAGGCAGGCCTGCGGATTGGGTTGTTGTTCGTATCCGGTGAGGAGCGTGATTCGGCTGGTGCAAAGGTGGCGAATGAATCGCCCAAAGGCAGCCGGTTTCTGATCAACGGAGAGCCAACCGATAATCGACTGGCGCTCGCCTCGAAAGGGGCGCTGCGAGCGGTGCTGAAGGCATCAGGGAAGATGGCGCATTCTGCCTATCCCGAGCTTGGAGAAAGTGCTGTTCATAAGCTGGTTGAGGTGCTGGGGCGACTTTTGAAGCTCGATCTGCCAGTAACGGAAGATGTGGGCCCGAGCACACTGAATATAGGCCAAGTGCACGGCGGACATGCACCGAACGTCATTGCGGATAAGGCAGAGGCGCAGGTGCTGGTGCGGCTGGTTGGGGATTCAGAACCAGTCAGAGCGGCTCTCGTAGAGGCGGCAGGCGATCTCGCCGAAGTGGATTTCACGCTGGAAATTCCGTTTGTGCGCCTGCGTGGGGTGCAGGGGCTGCAAACCATGGTCGCAAAATTCACGACCGATATTCCGCAGCTTCCAAACTGGGGCGAACCGCTTCTTCTAGGACCAGGCTCGATTCATGTGGCGCACACGCCTCACGAGAGGCTCGCGAAGAAGGAACTGCTCGAAGCGGTTGAGCTGTATGTTCGAGTTGCGAAACAGTTGCTGGCCTGACGGGCCGCATCCAATCTTTTTTAAATCCCCCTAAGGAGATGATGATGAGCACTTCTATTTACGAAGTTCCCGTGAAGAAGATCAATGGAGACGACGGGTCTCTCGCTGAGTTCAAAGGCAAGGTTGTGCTGGTTGTGAATGTCGCATCGAAGTGCGGCCTGACGCCTCAATATGAGGGGCTGGAGAATCTCTACGAGCAGTACAAGGGGCAGGGGCTTGTGGTGACAGGCTTTCCAGCGAACAACTTCAAGAGCCAGGAGCCGGGGACGAACGAGGAGATCCAGAGCTTTTGCACGACCAACTACGGCGTGAAGTTTCCGATGTTCAGCAAAATCTCTATCGCGGGAGATGACAAGCACCCGCTGTATAAATTGTTGACGACAGCACAGCCGAAAGCGATCAGCGTCTCTGAGGTCCCATTTCGCGAGAAGTTGAAGGGGTACGGGATCGAAACCAATGCTGATCCCGAAGTGCTTTGGAATTTCGAGAAGTTTCTCGTCGGTCGCAACGGAGAGATTGTGAAACGATTCTCTCCGGACACGCTGCCGGATGCACCGGAACTGGTTGCCGCGATTGAAGAGGAACTGGCGAAAGAGTAGCTGAATTCCACACTGAACGGTCCAGAGGGACAGTTTGGATGGGCCCACCCTAGGCGGGATCGGTCTGGGATTCTGTTGACACCGGGAAGAAGATGCGGAATACCGTACCGTATCCGGGCCTTGTGCGCACGGCAATCTTCGCGTGATGCTTGTCGAGGATGCCTTTGGAGACCCACAGTCCAAGGCCTGTTCCGGCCTCCCCCTTTGTGGTGACGAAGGGATGAAAGAGCCGGCGTAACATCTGGGCGTCCATTCCGGAGCCGTTGTCGGCGATGGTGACAGTGACGCACTTCATTGCGCCACGGTTCCCCTCACGCACGGAAAGAACCAGACGGCCCTTGTCGGGAACGGCATCAAGGGCGTTGGAGATGAGATTCGTGAATACCTGCTGAATCTCTCCCGGCTGGCACAGAACCGGAGATGCTGGATGATAGCGCCGCTCGACGGTGATGCCGCGTAAGCGAATTGCAGGATCGTGGAAGTAAACAACTGAATCGAGAACTTCATCGAGCGAGACTTTTGCGGGCGCCGTGCGCTGGCGATAGAACTTGAGGCTGCGGGCAGTGATGTGCGAGAGCCGCTGCAGTTCCTTATCGGCTATCTCGAGAAGCTCTTTCGAGTTTTTGGAAAGGCCTTCATCGTTCTTGGCAAGAAAGAGAAGATTGGTAACAGCTTCCAGGGGATTGTTGATTTCATGAGCGATGCTCGCGGCGAGGCGTCCTGCGGCAGCAAGCTGCTCGGAGCGGCGCAGAGCCTGTTCAGCTTTGCGTGTTTCGGTGGTATTGCGACAGTAGAGGATGATGCCTTCCCCGGGCTGGGGATAGACGTTGAATTGATACCAGGCTTCACCCTCGGGGCCGCTGAAGAATTGCTCGAACTCGACGGGTACCTGATCTTCCATCGCGCGTCGGACGTGCGCCTCGAGATCAGTGCCGAGGACTTCTGCATAGAGATCCCACAGCGTTGCGCCGATGAGCGATCTGCCCGAATGAGCACCAAGTTGGGCCGCGGCGGGGTTCATATAGGTGATGCGGTACTCGCGATCCATCGTGCAGAACGCGACGGGGACGTGCTCCAGCGCTTCTCCCGCAAACTGGCGCGCACGGTTGATCTCCTTCGTGAGCGCTGCTTTCTGCTCCGCGGCCTCGCGGCGCATGCGCGCCATTTTTAGCTGGGCATCGACGCGCGCGATGAGTTCGCGGGCGGCGAATGGTTTGGTGAGATAGTCGTCGGCCCCTGCCACGACGCCTTCGATGCGGGCCTCTTCGCCAGCTCGCGCGGAGAGCATGATGATGGGAATCAGGGCCGTTGATGGATCTTGCCGCAGCGCGTTGAGGAGCGCGAAGCCGTCCATTTCCGGCATCATCACGTCGGTGAGTACCAGGTCAGGCAATTGGCGATAAATTTCTTCGAGCGCGGCGCGCCCGTTGGAGGTTCCGATCACTTCAAATCGCGTGGCAAGCAGAGAACGCACGTATTCGCGCATGTCTGCGTTGTCGTCAACAAGCAGGATCAGAGGCCTTGAGGTTCGGGGTTTCTCGTCGGCGAAATCATACTTGGCAACGGTTCCGTCAATCTCGTTGCGAATCGGATCGTTTCCCGGAAGCCATCCGAGCGCTTCCTGCACATAGGCGATGGCGGAGCCCTGTAGCACGAGAGGGCTGCCTGCATCCCTGGCGACATGGCCGTGCCGGAGATGTTCGTGGCCGAAGCGAAGGCGCACTTTGAACTCAGTGCCGTCATCGACCTTGCTTTGGACCTCAATAGAGCCGCCGTGCATCTCGACGAGTTCGTGCACGAGTGCCAGACCTATGCCGCTGCCTTCGTGACTGCGGCGAGGCGCACCTTCAATACGTCTGAAACGCTCGAAGAGATGCGGTAGCTCAGGTTCAGGGATGCCGGTGCCGGAGTCTTGAACGGTAAGAAGCGCGCCGTGCTCCTCGGCAGAGATGGAGACTCGAATCTCTCCGTCAAAAGTGGCTTTGAGTGCGTTGGAGAGAAGGTTGAGGACGATCTTCTCCCACATATCGCGGTCTACGTAGATGGGCTCCGGCAAAGGGGGACAGTCAACCATCAGTTTGAGGCCCGCGCGTTCAACAGCGGAGCGGAAGACACTGGCGAGTTGCGCGGTCAGAACAGAAAGATCAGTGGGCTGATACATGGCCTGCATGCGACCGACTTCGATGCGGACGAAATCGAGAAGGCCGTTGACTAGTTTGAGCAGACGCAGAGCGTTGCGATGGAGCATCTGCAGGGATTCAGGGGAGGGGGCAGTCTCGTTAAGCAGAGCATCTTCGATGGGTCCGAGGATCAGGGTCAGTGGAGTGCGCAGCTCGTGACTGACATTGCTGAAGAATGCGGTTTTTGCGCGATCGAGATCAGCAAGTTCTTCCGCGCGACGCTTCTCCGCTTCGTATGCTTCGGCATTGGTGATGCAGGCAGAGATCTGCCCGGCGGCGAGGTCGATGAAGCCGGCGTAGCTCGAGTCGAACTGGCGATAGGGGTTCAGGGCGGCGATAAAGACGCCCGCAGGTTTGTCCTGGCCACGGCGGAAGATGGGGACAAGACGCGCCTGACCTGGGGGCTTGGTCCATACGCCGGCGGGGAGAGACGGAAAACGGTCGCCAAGCTGATCGAGAGTGATAGGGCGATTGGACTCGAAGAGGACGTGGACAGGCCACGGGACGCTGATTGATTCGCTATCCATTTCGCGGGGCGCTGCAGGATGGCCGGGCTCAATCCCGCTTTGAGCGACCAGGCAGAGGTTGGGGCCGCCGTCTTCGAAGCAGTAGACGAGAGCGAAGGGGATATCTTTCTGATCGGCAAGGCCGCATTCGATGGCGCCAAAGACTTCTTTCTTTGTATTTGCGTCGACCAGAGCGCTTGCGAGAGTGCTGAGCGAGGAGAGTTGGCGCTCGCCCCGAACCCGCTGCGTGTCTTCCATAACGACGCAGAGCATCCCCTGGATTTCGCCGTTTGCACCTGCCAGGGGGCTGTACGAAAAAGTATGGTAGGTTTCCTCGGGGAATCCACTGCGTTCGAGGATGAGGCCCAGGGTCTCGTCCCACGAGGCCTCTCCGGTGCGCATGACCCGCTCGATGCGGGGACCAATGTCGGGCCAGATCTCATGCCAGACTTCCGGGGCGGGTTTGCCCAGCGCCCAGGGGTGTTTCTTGCCCAGGGTCACGCGGGCATATGCGTCGTTGTAGAGGACTGTGAGCTGAGGGCCCCATGCCATCCACATGGGGAACCGGGATGTGACCAGGATGCGAACTGCGGCCTTGAGACTATCGGGCCAACCGGCGACGTGGCCGAGCGGTGTCATTGACCAGTCGTAGGAACTGATCAAGTCGCTCATGGTGCCCGGCTGCATGATTCCTGCAAGTCCGCCCGGGAGCGGGCTGTCTTGGTCCATCGGTTACATCTCCGGCTCTGGAACCCCCGATCGATACCGCGGCGTCGGAGCAGACAGACTCGGGCAAGGGGAACTAAATTTGGGTGACGTACCCTGTAGTCTTTTCCTCTCGCATCCGGCCATTGCCGTTTGATGCTTTTGACAGGGCGGAGAGTTGCTTGGAACCAGGGCTCATTTTTGCACGAGAGGCCAAATTATGGGGCGATGATATCGCGGCGATAAGTGGAAGGGCAAACGCAATCCGTGTATTCTCGCGGCATGGACGAGCATCTGTCACAAACCGCCATCGAGCTGAACCAGTTGCAATCGGCATCATCCTCCTACTTACGATCGGCGCGGCATCAGCCGGTGAACTGGCAGTCATGGGGAGAAGCTGCGTTCTCGCGGGCACAGGCGGAGAACAAACCGATTCTTCTCGATATCGGTGCTGTATGGTGTCACTGGTGTCACGTGATGGATCGGGAGTCCTATGAGGATCCGGAGATTGCGCGCATCATCAACGATCATTTCATTGCGGTGAAAGTGGATCGGGATGAACGGCCGGATGTGGATTCGCGATACCAGGCTGCAGTATCGGCAATCAGCGGACAGGGCGGCTGGCCACTCACGGCTTTTCTGACGCCGGATGGGCGACCATATTTCGGTGGCACGTATTTCCCCCGAGATGACCGCTATGGACGCCCCGGTTTCGGCAGAGTGCTGCTGACGATGTCGCAGGTCTGGCAGGAACGCCGGGACGAGGCTCTCGAGTCGGCCTCCAGCGTGATGAATGCCATCGAGCATAACGAGACGTTTTCATCGCGGGGCGGCGATCTGAACCTCGCGCTCGTGGACAAGATTGTTACGACGGCGGTGTCGCAGTTCGATCCGCAGCATGGCGGTTTCGGATCGCAGCCGAAGTTCCCGCATCCGGCGATTCTCGATCTGCTGCTCGAGGCGGGGCTGAATCGAGGCGTGGAGGAGGCGAAGCGCGCGTTCACGGTCACGCTGGTGCAGATGGCCCGCGGCGGAGTTTACGACCAGCTTGCGGGTGGGTTTCATCGGTACAGCGTGGATGAGCGCTGGGTGGTGCCGCACTTCGAGAAGATGATCTACGACAACACGGAGCTGCTGCGGAACTATGTTCACGCGTATCAGAGCTTCGTGCGTGAGGACTTTCGCAGCACGGCCGAGGAGATGATCGGTTGGCTCGATGCGGTGATGACGGATCGTGAGCGCGGGGGGTTCTACGCGTCGCAGGATGCGGATATCAATCTCGATGATGATGGCGACTACTTCACGTGGACGCTCGGGGAGGCCCGGGCAGTACTTGATCCGGATGAGCTTGCGGTGGCCGCACTTTACTGGGATATCGGCGAGCTGGGGGACATGCACCACAATCCGGCGAAGAACGTGTTACATCGCAAGTTCACGGTGGAGGAGGTGGCTGCGGAGACCGGGAAGTCTGCTGCAGATGCTCGCTGGCTGATTTCGTCGGCGCATAGAAAGCTTCTTGCGGCGCGAGTGGAGCGGACTACTCCATTTATCGATGAGACGCTCTATACCGGCTGGAATGCGATGGGGGTCACGGCCTATCTGGAGGCCGCGCGGGTTCTGCGCCTGGATGAGCCTCGCATGTTCGCGCTGCTCACGCTGGACCGAATACTTGCAGAGGCGTGGGATGGAGCAGAGGCTCTTCGGCACGTGATTTCTTATGGCGGCGAAGTGGGCGAGGGAACAACAGAAGACGTCCCGGGAACGCTCGATGATTATGCAATGGCTGTGCATGCTTGTATTGACGGATGGATTTCGAGCGGACAGATGCGGTACTACCAGGCTGCCGTTAAGCTTGCGGATGCGATGATCGCGAGATTCTATGACCGGACGGCGGGAGCATTTTTCGATACCGCAGTGGGTCAGGGTGCTCTGCCTCTGGGGGCGCTGACTGCGCGCCGCAAGCCACTGCAGGATTCGCCGACGCCGGCGGGTAATCCCACGGCGGTTTCAGCTTTGCTGAGGCTGGAGGAGTTGAGCGGGCGCAAGGAGTATCGCGAGATTGCCGAGGATACTCTCGAGTCATTTGCGGGACTTGTGGAGCACTTTGGGCTGTATGCGGGCAGCTACGGCCTCGCGCTTGAAAGGCTGCTGCTCGACCCGGTGCAGGTGATTGTGGTGGGTACGGGCGCGGAGGCAGATCAACTGGAAGCGCTGGCGACAGCACGGTATGCGGTGAACAAGACAGTAATCCGCTTGTCCACCGAGACCATCACTGCTCGAGCAGTGCCGGATGCACTTGCAGAGACCGTGCTTCAGGTTCCCAAGCCCGAGGAGAAGGCTGCCTGGGCATTGGTCTGCCGCGGCAGGACGTGCATGCCGCCGGTTTTCGATCCGGAGGGGTTGCTGCATGCGCTCGAGTAGAGCAGGAAGAACTCTGCCTCAGGAACCGCCAGTGAACGGATTAGTATCGGGCGGTTTGATCGCGGTTGGATCGTGTTTCTGAACTTCTGCGGCCACGCCAGGCGGTGTTTGGATCCCAGCGCTTCCCGCGTATACCCGGTAAGGGTCGCCGGGTAGTAGATTCCGTTCTTCGAGAGCGAGACGCACCCGCCGCTTGAATTCCCGCACCGGCGCGTATTGTTTCGTCGCAATGGTTTTGAATATAACGGGGAAGATCAGCTCAGAGCCTTTTACGGCGTCTACACCCAACACTTTCGGATCTGCAACGAAGAGGTGTTTGAATTCGTCGTCATTGCGCACGCTCATGGCGATTTCCTTGAGCATCTCGGTCACTTTGTCAGGGTGTGCGGAGAAATCTACGCTGACGTTCACGGTTGCGACGGAGTAATCTGCGCTCTGGTTGGCGACGGTTGTGATCAGCGAGTTAGGGATCACGTAAACCGTGCCATCGGCCCCGTCGCGGAGAGTCGTTTTTCGCAACGTCATGGATTCGACAACACCGGAGACGCCGGCTATCTTGATGGTGTCTCCGACATTGAATTGATCCTCAAGCAGGATGAGTATTCCGTTGAGCATGTCGCGTACGATGTTCTGGGCGGCAAGGCCAATCGCAACTCCCGCCACACCGGCAGAGGCGAGCAACGGAGCGAGGTTGACGCCGACGGCAGCCAGGAACTGCATCGCCACAATTGCGGTGATGATGGTGAGGCCGGTCGCACGGATCACGCCGGCCATGGTTCTTACTTGTCCGATACGGCTGTGCGCGGCCGCATGCTGCTCGGCGATGCGGATCATTCTCGTGGTGATCAGCGAAAGCACTCGATAGAGTGCAAACGCGATTAGAGCCGCGACGAGAAGGTGAGGCAGCTTGGTGCGAATGAATTCCTGGGTGTCGCCGATCCATTCATCCAGCACTTTCCCGAAGAACCGGCTATCGGAAACCATCTCAGACCAGGACGCCAGAACTAGTGCAAGCATACAAACTCTCACATTCAGTATCTATATTCTGCAGAACGATTCGGGGGCGTTGGCTCAGCTCTTGAGACCTTTCCCGAATCGAAATTCGGCATCCGGGCCAGTGCAGGTTGGGAATCAATAGCTCCGTGAATTGAAATTGGCAGGCGTCCAGCAAACGCCACCAGTGCAGAGCCTTAGCATTTTCCGACCTGGTTAGAGGTTCATATGGCGATTTCCCTGGCTGCGCAAAAAGCACATCGAAGCGATGTTCCTTGTTCCCTTAGTATTGCACTGCGGCTCACGACAGTGGTGGTTGCACTGGGGGGTGTGCTCTGCCTGAGTGCTTCCATGTATCTGATCGGTTCCCAGGAAAGTCTGACTCCGGGTACAGACGATCTTCGTCCCGGAGCTGAGCTTGCCTGGGTATCGCCGGGGGTGGATGGGCAGATCTCAATCGGATTCGTCGATACAAGAGTCAACATCGAGGCCTACAACAAGAAACGGGTAAAAGAGATTGCGGAAGACTGCAGAAAGCTGCTTTCATTGGCCATGTCGCTGAGAGCGGAGGTTGAGCAAGGCGCCGATTCCGATGCGTCACCGAATACGATCCGGAAAGCGGACGAGATCGAGAAGCTGGCCCATAACTTGAAAGAGACAATGAAACTCAACATTATTGGTCCGCAGTAAAAGGTATACGTACGATAATTGACGAGCGAGGAGGTCTGAATGCGAGGTGTCGAACAGAAGACTCGCAGACCAAAGGGATCGAAAGGATTCCGAACCTGGCTGGCCCTGTTGGGGCTGATTTTTGCTGCTGCGTCGGCATCCGGTGCACAGGAGAGCCGACCGGCGCCCCTGTCGGCCTCCAATCCGGCGGTGCAGGCTACCGATGGGAAGGCAAAACAGACGAAAGGCGATGCCCAGCGGAAGACATCGAGCGCGGAGAACGCCAAACAAAAGCTGATAGCAGACCAAAGCGCGCAGCTGTTGGCAATGGCTCTGGCTTTAAAGGCTGAAGTGGACAAAACGACCAAAGACACGCTCTCGCTGAATGTGATCAAGAAAGCCGATGAGATCGAGAAGCTGGCGAAATCGGTGAAGGAAAAAATGAAGCAGGGCTCCGGCAGTTAAGCTGGGGTGCGGGTTGAGAGCACAAGCAGCACAGGTTTCCAGGTTTGCCGTTGGTAAGGGAGGTGAACATGCAGAATCTGCTGCAATACCAGGAGCGCGCCGGTTGCAGGTCTGGCGTGAGGCAACTGACGAGATCGTGGGTATACGCCCTGTTCGCCCTCGTTTGGATTGCTACATTCCCACCGGCATCTGCGAAAGCACAGTCAACGGGAGATCCGACTCCGAATGCGCTCGAGCTGGGGCCGCGCTGCCCCACCTGTCCGATCGTGATTCCGTCGCGGCCCCTGTCAATGAAAGATAAGGAAGACCGAGCCGACAGAAGAGTTCAGAAGAAGAATTACGCTGTGGCCAATACAGTCCGCAAGAAGTACATCGACGATGAAACAAACAAGATGCTCATCCTGGCGCGTGATCTGAACGCGAAGCTCAATGTGCTGGGATCGGCACGTCCCACCACAACGATGCAGCGCGAAGCCGCCATGATCGAGTTTCTGGCCAAAGATATCAAAGAGAAGATGAAGCTGACCGTAAACCCCGATTGACGGTTTCGGGGAGCCGTACTAAGGTCTCGACTATGGGATGGGGTAGGGCGGCCTTATGGCTGGGGTTACTCGCGACGGGGTGGCATGGCTGGGCGCAGTACACCCCGGGTTCGCGAGTTCAGATTCCGCAGCCCGCCTACGGAGATGGGCCGAACATCGATCCATTATCAGAGTCCAAACGCATGAAAGCGTTGAACGCTGACCGCCACAAATCCATGGTGTCCGATACGGAAAGACTGCTGAAGCTGGCGCGGCAACTCGACGCCGAGATCGCATCTAATCCAACGAGCGAACTGACGCCTCAGGAACTGCAGAAGCTGGGCGCCATCGAAAGGCTGGCTCATAACGTGAAAACCAAGATGGCTCAATCATTTGCAGGGGGACCTGAATTTAAGCTTCCCCCCATTGACATCCGTCGGCCCGGTGTACCATAACGGTTGCTACAATCATCTTTGGATAGAGATATATAGAGGGACGAGAGACAAAAGATCCCAACCTTTGGAGTGAGACAAATGGGACTTGCGGTATCCAGCGCTCACGCGCCTGCGCCGATTGACGCCTCCGGCCGACTGGGCTCAGAAGAGCTGATCCAGATCTATCGGCTGATGTACCTGTCCCGCCGAATCGATGACCGCGAGATCCTCCTCAAACGACAGCAGAAAACTTTTTTTCAGATTTCGGCAGCGGGACATGAAGCTTTCCAGGTGGCTGCCGGTCTGGCCCTGAGGCCAGGTTACGACTGGTTCTTTCCCTACTACCGTGACCGAGCACTGGCTCTGACGATTGGGGTATCGCCGGTGGATATGTTTCTGCAGGCTGTGGGCGCGGGGAGCGACCCTGCCAGCGGCGGCCGCCAGATGCCCACGCACTGGAGCAGCCGCGAACTGAATATCGTCAGCACGTCTTCCTCGACCGCGACACAGGTGTTGCATGCAGTGGGGTGTGCCGAAGCGGGACAGTATTTCAGCCGTCACCCAGATGCAGCAACTCGGGTGGAAGGCGACTATCGTGCGTTTCGCGACGTGACCTTCCACGGCGATGAGGTGGTGCTTACCTGCATTGGTGAGGGATCGACGTCTCAGGGTGAATTCTGGGAGGCGTTGAATACTTCTTCGAACCGGAAGCTTCCCGTGATTTTCATGGTGGAGGATAACGGGTACGCGATCAGCGTTCCGGTTGAAGTGAATACGCCCGGGGGCAATATCTCGCGGCTGGTGGCGAATTTTCCGAATTTCCATTTTGAAGAGGTCGATGGAACTGATCCGGAGGCGAGCCTGAGGGCGTTTCAACGCGCCGCGCAGCATTGCCGTGCGGGACTCGGGCCGGCCTTTGTCCACGGACACTGCATCAGAATCTACTCGCATTCACTTTCGGACGATGACAAGCTTTACCGATCTGCGGCGGAGCGCGAGGCGGATGCCATGCGGGATCCCATTGCGAAGATGCAGATGAGGCTGCTGAGGGAGAACATCCTCACGACCGAGCAGATCAACGCACTGGAGAAAGAGCTGGAGCGCGAGGCGGCGGAAGCCGCGGATCGGGCGTTGCAGGCTCCCCTGCCGGAGATTGCGGAAATTCCGAAGCACGTGTACTCCGAGGACCTTGATCCAACACGTGCGCAGTTTGCGACGGAACGCGCGCAGATGGCGGGATCAGCGAACGGCAAGTCGGCAAGCGCAAAGGGTGCAGCGCCTCGAACGATGGCGGATTTGATCAATGCGTGCCTTCATGACGAGATGCGACGTGATCCGCGGATTGTGGTGTACGGCGAAGACGTTGCGGATGCCAGCCGCGAGGACGCGCTGCAAGAAGTGAAAGGCAAGGGCGGCGTTTTCAAGCTGACCTCGGGGTTGCAGACGGAGTTTGGTTCGGAGCGGGTTTACAACTCGCCATTGGCTGAGGCGAATATTGTGGGCCGGGCTGTGGGACTGGCCGTTCGCGGAATGAAGCCGGTGGTGGAGATTCAGTTCTTCGATTACATCTGGCCCGCAGTTCATCAGATTCACAATGAGCTGTCGCTGATGCGGTGGCGGTCGAATGGAGCGTGGGCGGCGCCGGCGGTGATTCGCGTGCCGATCGGCGGATATCTGACCGGAGGCGCGATCTACCACTCGCAGTCGGGCGAGAGCATCTTTACGCATATTCCGGGCTTGCGTGTGGCTTTCCCGTCAAATGCGCTGGATGCGAACGGGCTGCTGCGGACGGCGATTCGCTGCGACGACCCGGTGCTGTTTCTGGAACATAAGAGGCTCTATCGCGAGTCGTATGGGCGCGCGCCTTATCCGGGACCGGAATTTGCGATTCCGTTTGGGAAGGCGAAAATTGTGCGTCCCGGCGAGCAGATGACATTGGTGACATATGGCGCGCTGGTTCCGCGGGCGTTGCAAGCCGCGCAGACAGCGAGCCGCGAGAAGGGAATCGAAGTCGAAGTGATCGATCTGCGAACCCTGAGCCCGTATGACTGGGAGACAATTGCGACTTCGGTGCGGAAGACCAGCCGCGTAATCGTTGCGCATGAAGATATGCTGAGCTGGGGGTACGGAGCAGAGATTGCCGCGCGGATCGGCGATGAACTCTTCGACGACCTTGATGCCCCGGTGAAGCGGATCGGCGCCATGGATACGTTCGTGGCGTATCAGCCAGTGCTGGAGGATGCGATTCTGCCACAGCCGGACACGGTGTTGAAGGCCATCGCCGAACTGCATGCATATTGAGCGGGTTTGAAGAGACACTTAGGATCTCCATATCCCGCGCGGCCGCAAACGGCGCGTCGAGGATGGGGCAACCACCCATGGAGCAGAGGCGCGCGGGCACGGATACAATGTTGGGATGGGTACCCATCCTGAACATGGTTCCTGGGCGGCTGTAGCCGCATGAGGAGCTATTTTCGCCTCATTCGCTACGGCATACCCTACACGTTTCAGTGGGTGGTGGGCGTTCTGCTGCTGGCGGCGGTGGGGGCGCTTGATACGTTTCGGGTGCTGCTTTTGCAGCCGGTGTTCGACCAGGTGCTTCGTCCTGAAGCTCCGGAGGGCCCGGTCACTCTGGGCCTGCCCCATAGCAAGTGGAATTTCGACCTGAGAGCGATCATTCCGCACTTCATACACATGCACAACGATTACGTTGTGGTGGCATCGGCGATTGTTGTTACGACCATTGCAAAGGGTGTTTGCGATTACCTGGGGACCTATCTGGTCAATTATGCGGGATTCGGTATGATCACCGATCTGCGCAATCATCTGTATGAGGCGACGCTGCGGCGATCAGCCAGTTTTTTCCACAAGCATGCGACCGGAACTATTCTTTCGACGCTGATCAACGATGTCGATCGGGTGCAGCTTGCGATGAGTTCGGTGATCGGCGAATTCCTGCAGCAGTTTTTCACATTTGTGGTGGGAATCTTTTTTGTGATCAGGCTGGGAGGACACCTGAGCTGGGCGCTGGTGTTGTTCATTCCAGTCGTGATCACGTCGGCGCGAAAGATCGGCAGGGAAGTTCGCACACGCACGCGTACCGGCCAGGACAAGCTGGCTGAAATTCAGAACATTCTGCATGAGACGGTTACGGGCAACCGAATCGTGAAGGCGTTCAATACTGAGATATGGGAGATTCTGCGCTTCAAGCGAGCCGCCAAGCGCCTCTTTCGTGCCAACCTGCGGAATGTGCGTATTCAGTCGATCAGTTCTCCACTCATGGATACCATTGGCGCGATTGCGATTGCGCTATTCCTCTTCATCGGCCGCAATGAGATACAGCATGGCCGGATGACCATGGGATTGTTCGGCGCGTTTATCTTTCTGCTGTTCAAGCTTTACGATCCGGTCCGGAAGTTTGCCTATTTCTACAACAGCTTCCAGCAGGCAATGGGAGCATCGCTTTCGATCTTTGGTTTCTTTGACGCGAAGGACGACGTGAAAGAACGCGCGCATGCTGCAGCTCTGCCGCGGTTCGCAAATTCGATTCGCTTCGAGAATGTGGGCTTTGCATATTCAAGCGAGAAGGGCGAAAGCCAGATTCTGCATAACGTAGATCTCGATGTGCGCGCTGGAGAATTGCTTGCCCTCGTCGGACCAAGCGGTGCGGGAAAGTCGACGCTTGTGAACTTGATTCCCCGGTTTTTCGATGTAACCTCTGGGCGAATCCTGATTGACGGGCGAGATATCCGTGAAGTGACTTTGGGTTCCCTGCGCCGACAAGTTGCGCAGGTGACGCAGGAGACAATCCTTTTTAACGATACGGTGCGGAACAACATCGCCTACGGGCAGCCCGATACGAAGAATGAGCTGGTGGAGCACGCGGCGCACGCAGCCCTTGCGCATGACTTCATCATGAAGATGCCACAGGGATATGCCACGGTGATTGGTGAGAAGGGATTCCGGCTCTCTGGTGGCGAGAAGCAGCGACTGGCGATTGCGAGAGCGATTCTGAAGGATGCACCGATTCTGATTCTGGATGAAGCGACCTCCGCACTTGATGCGGAGAGCGAATCGCTGGTGCAGGCGGCGCTGTCGAACCTGATGCAGGGACGCACAACACTGGTCATTGCGCATCGGCTGGGGACAATACGAAGGGCGAATCGCATTGCGGTGCTGGAGTGCGGGCGGATTACGGCGATTGGATCGCATGAGGAATTGCTGACTGCTTCGCCGACATACCAGCGTCTGTATCAGCTGCAGTTCATGGACGTGCCGGAGCAGGAAGACTCGATCGAGAATGAACAGCGTGCCCTCGAAAGGCTGTTGCAGCCTACACTGTGGGCCGAGGCAGAAGGACAGTGAGATGCCTATCTATTCAATGACGGGATTTGCACGGACGCAGGTACGGGTTCACGATACGCTGGCATACACCTTGAGCGTGAAAAGCGTAAATCATCGCTTCCTGGATATTCAATTGCGCCTGCCCGCGGGCCTTGATGCGCTGGAGATGGAACTGCGCCGCGTACTGAAGGAGAGTCTCGTTCGCGGACACGTTGAGCTGACACTTTCCGTCGACCGTACGACGCAGCAGCGGGCAGGATATAACCGCGAGATGGTCGCGGGGTATATCGACGCATTCCGGCAGGCGCGTGCGGAGTTCCGATTGAAAGGCGATCCCGATCTGAATGGGGTCTTGCGGATGCCCGGTGCTTTGCAGACTGAGAGCCGCAGCAACAGCGAGGAAGATGTTGCTGCGCTCACAGGCAGTGCTTTGAATGCCGTTGGTCCACTCTTGGAGGAACTAAAGGTGATGCGCGGCCGCGAAGGTGAGGCGCTCGAGAACATTCTTCGCGCATGCCTCGATCGGCTTTCAGAAACGGTGGACGGAGTTGCGGCTCTGCGCCCCGAGGTGGAACAGCGATACCAGGAGCGGCTGACACAACGGTTGACGGCTGCTACGGGGAATGAGTTCAACCGGCAGAGGCTGCTGGAGGAGGTCGCAGTCCTGGTAGATCGCAGCGACATCTCCGAAGAACTCGAGCGCATGTACACGCACATCGGGCACTTCCGCGAATTGCTGACGGCAGGCGGCGAGGTGGGCAAAAAGCTCGACTTTCTGCTGCAGGAGATGAATCGCGAAGCCAACACGCTGCTATCCAAGACGGGCGGCGTTGGTGGCAAGGGGACGCGCATTACGGAGCTGGGTCTTGCCATGAAGGCGGATATTGAAAAAGCCCGTGAGCAGATACAGAACGCGGAATGAGAGCTTCTGGCTGGGCCTTGATCTGGCGGCGTTACGGAAGCAGAGAGAACTAGAACAAGGAATCAAAAGAGACTAAATACCGTTTGGGGGAAGACTCGCACGTGGCAGGAATACTTTTTATCTTTTCGGCACCATCGGGATCAGGCAAGAGCACGCTCGTGAGCGAGCTGCGCAAGCAGGTGAAAGACGTCGACTTTTCGATTTCGTGGACCACCCGGCCGCCGCGCGGTTCGGAAGAGAACGGGCGCGAGTACTACTTCACCACGAAAGAAGAGTTCGAGAGGATGGTCCAGGAAAGCAAATTTCTCGAACACGCCCAGGTCTTTGGCAATCACTACTACGGTACTGCCCGGCAGTCCCTTGAAGACGCGCGTCGCCTCGGTCACGACTTGCTGCTCGATATCGACGTTCAAGGTGCTGCTCAGGTGCGATCCCGGATGCCGGAAGCTGTGAGCATCTTCGTCTTACCTCCGACACCGAAAGTGCTTCGTACCCGGTTGCGTAATCGGATGCGTGCGGAAGGCGATGTAAATGAGGCAGAACTGTACCGTAGGCTTTCGGAGGCGGCCAAGGAAATTGAGAATTATCGTGAATACAGCTATATTTTGATCAACGACATCCTTGACCGGACAGTAGCACAACTTGAGGCCATCGTGCTGGCTGAGCGATACTATCGCAACGCGGAGCCGATAGCATACCGGTCGAGCCGAGTGTTGGAGGTGGCAGCCGGATGCCGGTTGTCGAACTCACGAGAGCGGTTGAAACCGGTGCTGGAGGCCTTCGGAATTGAAGGCGGTAACGGACAACAACAACTTCCCTTTGGAGAGGATCCCGATGACGATTGAGACCAGTTTCGACTCGAACTATCGCAAGGTGCTTGTTGCCGCACGTCGCGCTCGTCAGATTCAGAGCGGTGCTGCCGCCCTTGTACCCAGCCGCTCGACCAAAGCTTGCCGCATCGCACAGGAAGAGGTTGATGCAGGGAAAATCTCCTATGTGAAGAAAGACCAGCCGATAGTGAAGCCGCTGGTAGCTGAGAACGGGATTCCGATCCTTTAGAGCTGAAAGCTCTTCCACGACGACCGGACAGCGCTTTTCTTTCCGATCTCCTGAGCCAGGTGTGAGGGTTTCTTTGCCCCTCGCCACAAGGTTGTGTGAAGCCACCAACTGCTTCACTCTCCTCTGTCATACAATCGAACCATGCGAGTCACGGTCGGTGTCTCCGGCGGGATTGCGGCGTACAAGGCGGCTGAACTTGTGAGGGCGCTGCAGAGGCGCGGGGTCGAAGTGCACGTGGTGATGACCGAGGCTGCGACGCGCTTTGTGCAGCCGCTGACGTTTGCGGCGCTCACGGGACATAAAGTTATTAGCAGTCTTTGGGATGGCTCGGACAGCAACGAAGCGACCTACGAGTCATCGATCGAGCATATTGGCGAGGCCCAGTGGGCAGAGGCGCTGGTGGTGGCTCCCGCGACAGCAAACATCCTGGCGAAATTCGCCAATGGCATTGCGGATGACTTTTTGACGACGCTGTGTCTGGCTACCCCCGCGGCGGTTCTCGTCGCTCCAGCGATGAATGTGAACATGTGGCAGCACCCGGCGGTGCGGACGAACCTTGAGACACTGCGCCAGCGCGGCGTGCGCGTGATCGATCCCGGGACCGGCGATCTGGCCTGCGGTATGGTAGGCGAAGGGCGGATGGCCGAACCCGAGGCTATTGCGGAAGTTGTGTTCAACTCACTGGGACGGCGGAAAGACCTCGCAGGCGAAGTCGTTCTGGTGACGGCAGGCGGCACACGCGAGGCTCTGGATCCGGTACGCTTTATCGGGAACCGCTCCAGTGGAAAGATGGGTTATGCGCTCGCCGATGCTGCACAGAGCCGTGGGGCCAAGGTGATCTTGATCAGCGGGCCGACAGCTATTCATCCGCCGGCGCGGTGTGAGGTGGTTCACGTGACGACGGCTGAGGAGATGCGCAAGGCGGTTCTGGGGCGCATGGCGGAAGCCACGCTGCTGATCAAAGCGGCGGCGGTTGCGGACTATCGCCCGGTGAATGTGTCGGAACATAAACTGAAGCGCACCGGACCGATGACGCTGGAGCTTGCGCCGACCGAAGATATTCTGGCGGAAGTTACCAGGCAGCGCAAACCGGGACAACTGATCGTGGGCTTTGCTGCGGAAACTGAAAACATGACAGAGAACGGCCGCGCGAAGCTATTGCGAAAAGGCGCGGATGCGATCGTTGTGAACGATGTTTCCGGTGAAGGCTCGGGCATCGATTCCGATCGCAACGCTGCAACATTTCTTACGCCTTCGACTTCGATCGACATGCCGGAGATGACGAAGCGCAAACTTGCCGATCGGATACTCGATGAGATTGTCGCGTTGCGACGTCCGCGGCCTCTTGTGTTTGAGGTGGATGAGGGCAGTCCGCAAGATAGGGTTCTGAGCGATTCAGTCATCCCGGCCAGTTCGCGCCGGCGGATTATCGTGGAGTAACGCTCAAGTGCCCTCGCTCGATGCTGCGACAAAAGAAGCGCTGCAAGCCCGGCTGCGTTTTTATCGTGAACTTGGGCTGACCGATTTCTATCGCAGACCGGTCCCTGTGGAGGCCAATGTAGAGAGCCCCAGCGCCGCGGATGCATCGTCCCCTGATTCCAATGTTGAGGAGAACACTTCAATTCCGCCTCGCAAGTCTATTCTGAGCCCGCCGCCCATCTCTGAAGTTCTTGAACAGGATCGCTCATCTGCACTTCGCGTTATACAGGAAGATATCGGCGAGTGCACCCGATGCGCATTGCATAAGGGACGCAACAAACTGGTGTTCGGTGATGGTGATGCGAATGCGCGGTTGATGTTTGTGGGTGAGGGGCCCGGTGCGGATGAAGACGCGCAGGGACTGCCGTTTGTCGGACGCGCGGGTCAGTTGCTGAACAACATGATCGGGGCAATGGGGCTGAATCGTGAACAGGTGTACATCGCGAATGTGGTGAAGTGCAGGCCCCCCCAGAACCGGACGCCGGAGCCGGACGAGGCGAATACGTGCTCGCCTTTTTTGTTCAGGCAGATTGATGTAATCAGGCCCGAGGTGATTGTGGCGCTGGGAGCGACGGCGGCTACGTACTTGCTTGGGCAACGGCAGCCTCTGGCGGGACTGCGGGGGCGTATTCACTCCTGGCGCGGCAGCAAATTGATTGTGACGTATCATCCGGCGTTTCTGCTGCGGGATCCGCGGCAGAAGAAGGAAGCGTGGGCTGATCTTCAGATTGCGATGCGGGAGCTGGGGTTACAGGTGCCGCCGAAGAGCTAGCGGCTATATCGGAAATTGAAATCGGTCGTCTCCCACCGAAGCCGCGGATGAAGCTGTGTCTTGGATCGGCCCCCGGCATGCTCAGCCGAGGGGTTTATACTTCGCTCGCCATGATGAACAGATGTTTTCGCGTTCTCTTTTTGTTGTTGGGCGTGTGTCTGGTCCCGGCTGCAATCGCGCAGGCAGGATTTGTGCACACATCAGGTCCGGATCTGGTTGACGGGCAGGGGAAGCCGCTGATTTTGCGCGGGACGAATCTTGGGAACTGGTTCGAGCCTGAGGGATACATGTTCCACCTTGGCGATACGGCACAATCGCCGCGCGAGATTGAAGAGCTGAGTTATGAGCTGATCGGTCCTGAGAAGGCGGACGCGTTCTGGAAACAGTGGCGCGAGACTTACATCACCGCTGCTGATATCGATCGGATCAAGGCGATGGGATTCAACTCGGTGCGTGTGCCGATTCACTGGAAGTTCTTCGACAGCGAGAATGCGGATGGCTTTCGGCTGCTGGACCAGCTTGTAGAGTGGGCGCGCAAGGATCATATCTATGTGATCATCGATCTACACTGCGCGCCTGGCGGGCAGACGGGGACGAATATTGATGACAGCTACGGGTATCCGTGGCTGTACCTAAGTCCGGATGCGCAGAAGCAAACGATCGCATTGTGGCGGGGAATTGCGGCGCACTACGCCAAAGAGCCGGTGGTGCTTGGCTATGATTTACTGAACGAGCCGATTCCGCATTTTCCGCAATTGCAACGCTTCAATCCGGATCTGGAACCGCTGTATCGGCGCATGGTTGCGGCGGTGCGCGAACTTGACCCAAATCACGTGGTGATTCTGGGTGGGGCGCAGTGGGACAGTAACTTTAAGGTCTTCGGAAAGCCATTCGATTCGAACGTGATGTACACGTTCCACAAGTACTGGACGGCCACGGATGCGAGCGTGATCAAGGAGTACCTGGATTTTCGGGAAAAGTACAAGGTGCCGATCTGGCTGGGCGAATCGGGCGAAAACAAGGACGAGTGGGTTGCCGCGTTTGTGAAAACGCTCGAGGACAATCATGTGGGATGGTGCTTCTGGCCGTATAAGAAGATGGATGCGGCATCGAGCGAGGTGACATTCGACCGTCCGTTGCATTGGGATGCGATCATCGCGTTGAGCAAAATGCAGGGTGGAACCGGGAACGCCGAAAAGCGGATAGCGGCGAGGCCGTCACCGGAGGATGCGCAGGCAGCTTTTGACGATCTGCTCGCGAGAGTCAAATTCTCGAATGAGAAGATCAATGCGGGATATGTGCGTGCGCTCGGTCTCACGGTGCCGGAGCAGTAGGATTTCTGGAGCGCCTTCCGTTCAGAATGCGGAAACAGAGGCGTAGAGGGCGAGAACGAGTCCGGCGACAATGGAGCCGGGAATGATCAGCCACCAGCGTCTGCCGCTTGCTGCGGCAAGACCGCCGAGGATACAGGCGAGAACAGCACATGCGAAGTTGATGGGGGCGCGCCATTCTGCGTAGGGCGGGAGGAAGATGCTCACCAGAAGAGCTGCGGCGACAAGACCTGCTTTTGTTGATCTATTCACGCGAACCTCCGCAACGACTCCACGTGATCTGCCGGCGCTGCTAGGACCGCTCTTTCCGGCGCGATTTGGACCGGATTGGCGCGAGCATGATGCACGGCGGCGCGACGGTCAGAAGCACGAACACCACAATCATTAAGAATGCGTCCATGTTCTTGCTCTCTTTCTGGCGATTCAACCTGGGAATAGAAGAAGCATGAACCCGGAGCGCGCTGGTGACTATCACCCGTTGGCACAATTGGATGCCGCCAAGGTTGCAGCATGCTGTAGATTCAGTGGCTTACAGGAGTTAAACGCCCCTGGAAGGCGTCTTGCAATATCTGCTGGCCCTATCCGTCTTGTAAGTAGATGATGGGGCATCGCGCATGATCGCAATGATGGAACAAGACCGCCAAATCGCGGACGTCATTGCCAGAGAAGAGCCACGGCTCCGGAGCTTCATTCGGCGCCGGGTGGCGCAAGAGGCAGACGTCGAAGACCTGCTGCAGGAGGTCTTTTTCGAACTGGTCCGCGCGCATCGGCTTCTACTGCCCATCGATTTTGTGACCGGCTGGCTGTACCGCGTTGCGCGGAACCGGATCACGGACCTGTTCCGCAAGAAGCGGCCCGAGGCTTTCACTGACTCTGCTATCCCGACGGAGGATGGCGAGTTGCTCCAACTGGAGGACCTGCTCCCTTCACGCGATGGCGGTCCCGAAGCGGAATATCTGCGGAACCTGCTGCTGCAGGAGCTAAAGCGCGCGATTGCGGAATTACCTCCCGAGCAGCGGGAGGTTTTCGTTGCCCACGAGTTTGAAGGACGCAACTTCAAGGAGCTTGCGGCGGAGACGGGCGTGAACGTGAACACGCTTCTCTCGCGCAAGCGCTACGCCGTGCTGCAGCTTCGCGAGAGATTGCGCAGTATTCACGACGAGTTTTGAGTGGATGAGGTTCCAGGAGAAATGAGGATTGCTATGAAAAAGATCTGGATCGCAGTGATTGCACCGCCCGCGATTGTCTTGTTTGTTTGGCTGTTCGGCGAACTGGTGATGCACCTGTGGAATTGGCTTTTGCCTTCGCTCTTCGGCTTTCGAACGATCACGTTCTGGCAGACGCTGGGAGTTCTGCTTCTGAGCCGGATCCTGTTTGGCAGCTGGGCTGGAGGCGGTGGTGGGAACCGGCGTTCACGGCGCAGAGACAAGTGGGAGAAGATGACGCCCGAGGAGCGCGAGCGGCTGGGCCAGAGCTGGAGAGCACGGTGCGGCGGATTTGCTGGTGGAAATGACGAGGGCAAGAGCCCAGCCTGATCGTCTGGACCGTCAAGCGAACACGCTAAACTGGACATTCCGCGTTCGTTCGGAGTTCGCAAATTCTGATTCGTTGACGGCGAATCAAATCAGGTGATGACATTGTCGAAGGTTCGGGTTAGCGCTTTTGGAGTTTCGCTGGACGGGTATTCCGCGGGTGTCGATCAAGGGCCGGAGCAGCCCCTCGGAAAAGGCGGGCCGACATTATTCGAGTGGTTCTTTGAGACTCGAACCTGGCGCGAGATGCACGGCATGGAGGGCGGCAGTCGCGGACTCGATGACGAGTTTGCGTCGAAGGCCATGGCGAATGTTGGGGCCTGGATTTTGGGACGCAACATGTTTGGTCCGGTCAGAGGTCCGTGGCCGGACGACAGCTGGAAGGGATGGTGGGGCGAGGAGCCGCCGTATCATGTTCCAGTTTTTGTGCTGACACATCATGCCCGCGAGCCGCTGGCGATGAAAGGCGGCACGACGTTCTACTTCGTGACTGGAGGCATTCATGAAGCGCTTAAACGCGCGCGTGAAGCTGCCGGGGAGCGCGACATCAGGATCGGAGGTGGAGTGGCCACCATTCGTCAGTACCTGACCGCCGGTCTGATCGACGAAATGCATCTTGTGTTTGCGCCTGTGCTACTCGGAGGAGGCGAAAATCTTCTGAGCGGGATCGATCTGACGAGCCTCGGATTTCGCGTTCGACGGAACACCAACAGTGAAAAATGCATGCACGTCGAGTTTGCAAAATCCTAACCGAGTTGCCCCTGCAAGTTATCCCAGCGTCGGGTTCATTCTCCGCGAAGAGCTTGCATCGGTTGAACGGAGGCAGCGCGGAGGGCCGGAGGTGCTGAGGCGCCCACGGCCAGCAGCAGGACGCAGACTGCTGCAAGCGCCAGCACAACCGGATCGAAAGGGCTCACGTTGAAGAGCATGGAGCGGAGCAAGGTTGAAGCTCCAGCAGCTCCGACTAACCCAATGACGCAACCAATCGCAGCTAGCTTTGCGCCTGACAGGAGGATGAGGCGCACGATGGCAGTGCGCTGGGAACCGAGCGTCATGCGGATCGCCATCTCCTGTACGCGCGAGGCGACCGAAAACGCGATCACAGAATAAATGCCAAGAATGGCAAGCAGAACGGCTGCGAAGGCAAAGCTGGAAATCAGGGCCGTATTGAATCGCCGTGACGACTCAGATTCGGAGACCACCTGTTCCATCGTCTGGACATGTGTGACCGGGAGAAGAGGATCGATCGAACGCACAGCTGCGCGCATGGCATTTTCCATTTGCTCAGGCGGCACTGCGGAGCGAAGCACGATGTAGTTGAAGTTTCCGTTCAGATCGTCCGGCTGTCCGAGAGAGCCAAGTCCTTCTTCGGCCTGCTTCACAGGGACGTAGTACTGCTCCGTGGCAGGATTGTCCGGAGAGAGAAGCTGAGTGTCAGAAGTCTCACCGACCACAGTCAGCCATGGGGTCTGCATCTGCGGTGTTCCGATGCGCAGGCGTTTGCCGATCGGGTCGGCATTGGGCCAGTAGTGCTCTGCGAATTTGTGGTTCACGATGACAACCAGCTGTGTGCCGGCATGGTCGGATTCCGCGAAAGAGCGCCCGCGCATCAGGCGAATCCCCATTGCGGGGAAGAAATCTCCATCGACTTGCGATACGGTTGCGAGATTCATGTTGGCGCCCGGCGGTGGAGTGTATCCATCAACAACAAAGGTCTGATTGTTGTTTACGCCCTGGGAAGGCAGCATGCTGGTGAGCCCCGCTGCCTGGACGCCGGGAAGTTGAGTTAGCTTGAGCAGGAGTTCGCGATTGAAGGCATCCACCTGCGGCTGCTTTGAGTATTGGTTTTGAGGGAGCCCGTAAGAGCCCGTGGTGACGTGTTGCGGTGCGAAACCGAGGTCGACGGCTCGCATCTTATTGAAGCTGCGCAGGAGAAGGCCGGATGCGGTGAGCAGGACAAGAGCAATGGCAATCTCTGCGATGACAAGGGCAGAACGGAGACGAGCATGTCCTCCGCCCGCGCTTCCGGTGCGTCCGCCTTCTTTCAGGTTGCTGTTCACGTTAGTGCGGATTGCCGCAAAAGCCGGGGCAAGCGCGCAGACAAGGCCGGTGATGACGGCGAGACCCAGCGCAAATGCGATGACCTGCCAGCTCAACGAAATCTCGCTGACACGCGGGAGGCTCTCAGGAAGGACGCTCTTGCCGATCTTGAGCGCGATGCCTGCGCAGATGAGACCGAGTACACCGCCGCTGACGCTGAGCATGAGGCTTTCCAGCACGGCCTGACGAACAAGAGCCATCCCGCTCGCACCCAATGCCAGACGCACGGCAACTTCGCGCTGCCGGCGAATTGCGCGCACCAGCATCAGACCGGCGAGGTTGAAGCAGGCGATTAGCAAGACGACCGCAACAGCGAGGAACAAGATGTTCAGGAGCGAACGTGATTGCTGGACGGTGTCCTTTTGAAGCGGCCTGACCAGAGAGTTGATATGGAGGTTGGCCATGTCGGCTGGATAACCGGCCATAATTTCTTTTGCGACTCGATTGGCATCGCTTTCGGCCTGGGCGGGCGTGACGCCTGGCTTCAGCCGCGCGATCATTTGGTAGCTCCAGTTGGCAGCACGTGAAGGGGCAAGCTCATCGGGGCGGAAGCTCATGGGCACCCACAACTCGGAGCGATTGAGCTGGCCGGGCACTAGCGGAAATTCGAAGCCGCGAGGCATGACTCCGATGACAATGTACGGCTTGCGATCGAGCAGAATCTTCGTGCCGATAATATTCGGATCCTGATGGAAGCGGTTACGCCAGGTGGCGTAGCTGAGGACAGCCACCTGCTGATGGTGTTCGTCTTCATCAGCGGAATAGACCCGCCCCATCGCCGGAGCAACGCCGAGCGCGGAGAAAACGCCTGCAGTGAGCCTGGCGCCATTGACCTGAGCAGGATCCCCGGAGCCTGACAACTCGTATCCAGAGAACTGGTATCCTCCGAGCGCCGTGAAGGAGTGCGTATCGCGGGTATACGCGATGATGTCCGGCACCGTGACGCCGACCTCATCGCCACCACCCACATTAACGCCTTGCAGGTGATCGGAGAGGACCATTAAACGATTCGAATCGGGGAAGGGCAGCGGACGCAGAAGCACGCCTTCCACAATCGAAAAGATGGCTGTCGTTGCGCCGATACCGAAGGCCAGCATCAGGACGGCGGTGATTGCAAATCCCAGAGAGTTGCGCAACTGCCGGAAGGCGAATTTGAGATCGAAAAAAAATTTCTGCATGTGGTCCTCGAAGGCGATTCAACAAGCGTGCAAGCACGCGGCGAACCAATGACTGGGTCAGTCAACGTGTCATCCTGCAGTCGGTTGCTGACGAGTTGCGTACAAAAATTGTTCGCAGGTCCGTCCGAAATCGGGCCTCTGTGTTCATATACGAACGCACGCCGGGTCGAGGTTCCCATGCCTCCAGTTTTTCGCGCACGAGAAAAGACCTGCGGTTCCGCCGTGGCTCTCCAGCTTCTCATGAAACGCGTTCGTTGGAAGTCCGGTCAGTCCCACTCGCGCCAGAGCGCGACGCCGCCGAGCAGTCCCGCCTCATTGGGAACGATCTCGACATTCTTGCCGGGTTTGAAGGTGATCTTCTTGGTGTTGCCGCCGCCGAGATAAAGGTGGTCCCAGTTGAAAAGCTTGTAGGTCTGTTCGATCGCTTCCTGCAGCAGCTTGTTCCAGCGCTTCTTACCGTATTTATCGAGGCCGCGCCGACCCAGGTAGTCCTCATATTCGCGGTCTCTCTTCCACGGATGATGGCCGAGCTCCAGCCCAGGGCAAAGATGCCCGTTCGTAAAAAGAGATGAGCCGAGACCGGTCCCGAGCGTGAGCGCTAATTCGACCCCATCGCCCTTGATAGCGCCGTAGCCCTGCACGGCAGCGTCATTGGCAAGGCGCACAGGTTTTTTCCAGCGCTTCTGCAACTCCGCTTCTAACGGGAAGTTGTACCAGGCTGGATGAAGGTTGGCAGCGGTATAGGTGATTCCTTTTTTGACCACGCCCGGGAAGCCAACGGAGACCCGATCGCAACTGGAGAGCACTTTGTGTAACTCGTCTAGTCCTTTCAGTACAGCCCTGGGCGTCGGAACGGCAGGCGTGACCACGCGGACGCGATCGCTGACAGCTTTGCCCGCGCCGTCGAGCAACATGGCCTTCAGGCCGGAGCCTCCGATGTCGATTGACATGGTGATTGGGTTGGCTTTTTTTGACGGAGCGTTGCGCGCAGTTGAGGTGGCCCGTGCAGTTTTGGTGGTCATCAGCAGGAATTGTACTTAAAGACAGCGACCCAGGGACATAGGAACCAAAAATGCCAAACCCGGCAGCACTGACGCACTGCCGGGTTTCATGGCGAGACGAGCTACTTGTTTGTGAGGGCTTCGACTCCAGGGAGTTTTTTGCCTTCGAGGAATTCGAGGCTGGCGCCGCCGCCCGTGGAGATGTGCGTGATCTGGTCCGCTACGCCGGCTTGGTTGATGGCGCTTACGGAGTCGCCGCCTCCGATGATGGAGGTTGCGGCCTTGTTGCCGGCAACGGCGCGGGCAATGGCATTGGTCCCCTTGGCGAAGTTCGGGAATTCGAATACTCCTGCGGGGCCGTTCCATACGATGGTGCGGGCATGGGAGATGACTTCTTCAATGGCGGCGACCGACTTGGGACCGATGTCGAGACCCTGCCAGTCGGCCGGAAAGTCCTTCGACGTATCCCATGCCTGGGTCTTTGCGTCGTTAGAGAAGCTGTCGGCGAGGATATTGTCGACAGGAAGCAGCAGGTTGACTCCCTTTGCCTTGGCTTTCTCCAGAGTCTGCTTGGCGAGCTCGATCTTGTCTTCTTCAACAAGGGACTTACCTGTTGCCACGCCTTTCGAACGATAGAAGGTGTAAGCCATGCCGCCGACGATCACGAGCGTGTCGACTTTGTCGAGCAGGTTCTGGATAACGTCGATTTTGCCTGAAATTTTCGACCCACCGATGATGGCGACAAATGGCTTCTCCGGATTTTCAAGAGCCTTGCCGAGATAAGTGATTTCCTTCTCCATCAGCAGTCCGGCGACCGCGGGCTTCAGGAAGTGTGTGATCCCTTCCGTCGATGCGTGTGCGCGGTGCGCACTTCCGAAAGCGTCATTGCAGTAGACCTCTGCGAGTCCGGCGAGCTGCTTGGAGAATTCGGGATCGTTGGCTTCTTCTTCCGCGTGGAAGCGGAGGTTTTCAAGAAGGAGGACCTGGCGCGATTCGAGCTGCCGCGACATCTCTTCCGCGATTTCACCCACGCAGTCGGGCGCGAAGGCGACATTGATGGATTCGCCGACCTGCTTGTCGAGGAGTTCGCGAAGGCGGTCGACGACGGGGCGTAGCGAGTATTTCGGATTCGGTTTGCCCTTGGGACGGCCGAGGTGCGAGGCGAGAATGACCTTGGCGTGATGGCGCAGTGCGTACTCGATCGTGGGCAGAGTGGCGACGATGCGCGTGTCGTCGGTGATTGTCGAGCCGTCTTCGGTGAGCGGCACATTGAAATCGACGCGGATGAAAACACGCTTGTTGCGGAGTTCGATGTCGCGAATAGAAAGCTTGGGCATAAAGACCTTTCCAGGGATCAGGAATCAGGGATCAGGGTTCAGGCAGCACGGCGTCCGCTTCGATTTCGATGCGCCAATTCGGATTAAGCAGAGCTGCGACGACGACCATCGTGGCGGCAGGACGGATGGCGCTGAAGACTTCCCCATGAACGCGGCCGACCGCTTCCCAGTCTTCCACTTGGGTGAGATACATGCGGGTGCGGACGACGTCATTGAAGGATGCCCCGGCATCCGCGAGAGCTTTCTCGATGATTGCGAAGACGCGGCGTGTCTGACCGGCTGCGTCTTCGTTATCGGCCCCGACAGGTCCGGTTCCGGCAACGTGGATCGTATTGCCGATGCGCACGGCCCGAGAGAACCCGATGATGGGCTCGAACGGTGATCCGCCAGTAATGTTTTTTCGCATAGGAGAGATCAGAGAACAGGTAGCAGAGATCAGGGGCTGCACGCGAAACGCATCTGAGGCCAGAGTTCAGAGAAGCGATCTCTGATCTCTGACCCCTGATCTCTGGCTGTTACAGGCCCTTTTTGGCGAGGAAGCCAATGAGGTCAACGACGCGGTTGGAGTAACCCCACTCGTTGTCGTACCAGCTGAGCACCTTCACGGAGTTTCCAACGACCTTGGTGAGCTTGGCGTCGACGATCGAGGAACGCTTGTCACCCTTGAAGTCGGAGGAGACAAGTTCGTGCTCTTCGTAGCCGAGGATGCCCTTGAGCTCGCCTTCGCTGGCTGCCTTGAGCGCGGCGTTCACGGCCTTAACGTCGGTCGGCTTCTCAGAAATGTAGGTGAGATCGACAATGGAGACGTTCGGCGTGGGCACTCGCATTGAGAAGCCGTCGAGCTTGCCGGCGGTCTCAGGAAGAACCAGCTTGAGGGCCTTGGCGGCGCCCGTTGAGCTGGGAATCATGTTCAGCGCAGCGGCGCGGGCCCGGCGGAGATCCTTGTGCGGGAAGTCGAGGATGACCTGATCGTTGGTGTAGCTGTGGATTGTGGTCATGATGCCGGAGACGATGCCGGTTTCCTTCAGGAGAACCTTGACGACGGGCGCGAGACAGTTGGTGGTGCAGCTGGCGTTGGAGATGACGTTGTGCTTCGCCGGATCGTACTTGTCTTCGTTCACGCCGAGAACGAGAGTGACGTCTTCGTTCGTAGCAGGAGCAGAGATGATAACTTTTTTAACGGTCGAGCCAAGGTGCGACTTGGCGACGGTTGCGTCGGTGAAGCGGCCGGTGGACTCAATGACGACCTGTGCGCCCACATCTGCCCAGGGCAGCTTGGCCGGATCCTTTTCTGCGTAGACCTTGATCTTCTTTCCGTCGACCGAAATGAAGTCGTCTCCTGCAATGATTTCGTTCTTGAGATTGCCGAGAATCGAGTCGTACTTGAGCAGGTGAGCCAGGGTGGCGGGGCTGGTCAAGTCGTTAACGGCAACAAAATCGAGCTCGGGATTGCCGAGGGCGGCGCGCAAAACGTTGCGGCCAATTCGGCCGAAGCCGTTGATGCCAACCTTAACTGCCATGCGTATTCTCCTTCGTTATAGGTGGTGCGAAATGAGGTTGTGAGTGATGGCAATGCGGCGGCCACTACATCGCTCACCAGGCAAATCCACCAAACTCATCAGGCTAACAGAGTTGTCAACAAGAACAAAATGAAAGGGAACTACATACTTCACTCCCTTGCCTTGATTTTAGACTGTGGAAAAGAGGCGGAATATGATTGGGGTCACAGGAGAAGAAATTCAAACATGACCCTTGAAGAGATGAAGGAAAAGGTTGAACAGGACTTACGTGATGTGCATTTAGAAGTGATCAAATCAGGCTTCCCGCTAGAGCACTTCACTCTTATCAGCAAGTACGTCCAAGCAGAGATCGCGCTGAGTCTCATCATTCTGAGGCGAGACCAACTCCTTAGAGACCAAGACGGACCGATCCAATAAGGGCAGCCGCCGTCTCTCTTTCTCTGCTTCGTAATGGGCAAACAATGCTTTCAAGCCTGCCATCTGTATCTCGTTGTACGTCTCGACGGTCATTAGCGTTGCCAACCTAGTCCACCAAACAGAAAACCCACCGTTTAGGTGGGCTTCTTTTCCTTTTCAAGTTTTGACTTTCGTCGTTGCCGCTTCTTTGCTGCCTTGGACTTGGGTTTAGGCCGATAGGCCAGAACCTTGTCCACAATCTGATTCAAAATCTCGGGTACTTCTGGCTTCTTCATGCGATCAACCTCGCATACGTGAGCCGTTTGCCGTCTGTGGCAGCAACGAACGAATCTAGCCGCTCTAGTGTGTGCCGTTTAACATCGCCTTCATTCAGGCGGAAAGAAACTTCATCGACGTAGCGGGTAAGGTGCTTCGCGCTCACTTGGTGGTAGGTACCATAGATGCCGCGCTTCAGGAGCGCCCATACGCTCTCAATCGAGTTCGTGGAGGCAACACCGCGCTTGTACTCGCCGCCGCTGTGGTTGACCACTTGATGGTTGTAGAAATGGCCGTCCAGCCCTCTATAACCGATGTGCTCGTCCGTCAGAACGGTAGAACCGATCTCGACGTTATCGAAGATGGCGTTTTGCAGAGTCTCTTGGTCGTTGGCGTTGATGAGTTTGGCTACGGTACGTCCACCGCGCTCACGTAGGCCGATTACAGCAGTTTTGCCGTAGCTTCCGCGCCGTCCGTCATTCCGCTTCTTGGACTCGTGCTTGTTGCCTTCTTTGCCGCCGACATAGCATTCATCGACTTCGACGAAGCCGCTCAATTTGCCGCCATCGCCAGAAGGACCACCGCAAGCCTCACGAAGCCTTTGGAGCACGAACCATGCCGACTTCTGTGTAATGCCGATCTCTTTGGCGAGTTGCAGACTTGAGATGCCTTTACGCGCCGTGACCACGAGGTACATCGCATAAACCCACTTATGCAAGGGAACATGCGAACGCTCAAAAATGGTTCCAGTGCGGATTGTGAAGTCTAGCTTGCACTTGTTGCAGCGATAGAAGCCGCCCTTGCGCGTCGTGATCCGATCCTGACCGGAGCAGTTCGGGCAGGTAGTGCCATTGGGCCAAAGCCGTGCCTCAAGGTAAACCCGCGCTGCTTCCGCGTCTGGAATCAACCTGAAGAGTTCGAAGGTGCTTATCGTGCTCTGGCTCATGAACCAATAGTAGTTAATTCCCTTGAGGGAGTCAAGTACTATTATCACCAATTTGCTAATTATTTTCAGCAAGTTGGATAATGAAGAAAGGCCGGTCCATAGTGGGAGATGAGACACGGCCAAACGAGGTACTATGCGTATTCAAATTGACCCACTGTTGATGGCAGAACTACAGAAGATTGAGAAGACTTTCGCCGCTATCAAGTCCGACCCGCTAATCGTGAAGTTAAGAGCGAAGAGGATGAGAACAATGGCGCGAATAAAGGAACTGACAGACTGCCCGTCAATGGCTGAACTGCTGTTTCCCGCTTCTTAATGCTTCTGTTCTTTGGGGTATTCCGGTTCGCGCCGGATGCCCCAAATCATTTAAAGGGAGTGAACTATATAGTTCCCAAATGAAAGCGGAATAAACGGCGTTCCCGGTCCAAAATGCGCTCAACGCTAGTTTGCGGTTCAGATACGGGACTGTATGTGATGGATCGCACTTGGTTTGCAGGGGCTCCGGGCAGTGTGTTATTCCGGTAAGGAAGGTGCAGAACGAGGCATGAGAAGACGGTCGAAGCGTGGCGTAAATAATTCGGAATCCACAGGCAAGATTGGACAGGAACTCCCGCAGAATCAGCCGCGCCCCCTGGTGCCTTCGTATCTGGACGAGGCTCTGCCACAGGTGCAGGCAAGTGCGGCTGCGCAGCGGCAGGACCGCCCGCCAATGCCGCCGCGCGAACCTCGGGAGCAACGGCCGCCTCGCGAAGCCCCGCGCCCTCCACGCGAGCCACAGCGTCCGGAGTGGAACGAGCCTGCAGGCTCTGGAAGGCTGGAAGTTGAAACCCAGCCGGAGTCACCCTCGGTGCTGCCCGAGGCCCAGACGGAGCGGGCCGAGAAGGCTCCCCGGGGATATGTGATTCTGGCCATCGGACTGCCCGGTTCGGGAAAGACGACTTGGTTTCGCCGCCGTGGCGTGACTCCGCTCTCGAGCGATCTGTTGAGAAATATCCTGTTCGACGACGTGGAGGAGCAGAAATTTTCGGGTCTTGTATTTTCGACTTTACGCTCGCTGCTGAGGGCGCGGCTGATCGCGAAAATGCCGTGGAACTACGTGGACGCGACCAACTTGTCGGTCCACGAACGGCGCCAGTGGATCAAGATGTCGAAGAGCTTCGGCTACGAGGTGCAGGCAGTTTTCTTCGACGTGCCGCTGGAAGTCTGCCTCGAGCGCAATCGTCAGCGAGACCGATCGGTGAGCGAAGATGTCATGCGCAAAATGGCGGAGAAGCTGAAGGCCCCCATGTTTGAAGAAGGGTTCGAGAAGATCACGGTCGTGAGAGTGAAGCGGGAGAGCTAGCGAGTGCCCGCTGACTGGAGGCGGGGATGCTGGAACCATTGCATTACTTGTCAGGTGAAGAGATCTGCACGGGAGATCGCGTGCGGTTTCATGGCCACGAGGCGCAGATCGAGTTTTCGGCGGCAGATCTGGACGACGTTGAACATGGCTGCTTTGTCCGGCTGTACGGCGGCGGGGTGATGGTGAACGATCCCGCAGTTGCAGGGCATACTTTTATCCCTGTAGATCAACTCAAGAACTACGAAGACCTGGAACTCGTTGCACGGGCTAAGTAGGCCAACAAACCATCGAATTCCGAAGAGGTTCCCCATGAGCACTCATGTTGCTTCTGCCCCCTATATTGAGCCGTGGCTGCGCGGGACGTATGGCGATGTTCCTGCCGTGGCCCGTGCCGTCCTGCATGCCTTTGATTTGGCAGCTGACGATCTGACGAAGTGGACGGATGGGTTGACCGACGTCGAGATTCACACCCTGCCGCTGGAGCTTCCACCCGTGGCGTTTCATCTGCGGCACATCGCGCGATCGGTGGACCGCCTCCTCACCTACGCCGAAGGTGGACAGCTTTCGTCGGAGCAGTTGACGAAGCTGAAAGCCGAGGAGGTTGGTCCGCAACATGACGAGCGTGAGACGCTGGCTGCGCTGCTGGGTGAGGTGAAGGCTTCGTTCGCGAATGCGGCGGCACGTGTGCGCGGACTGGCCTCGGCTGACATGAGCACGTTTCGCGGAGTCGGGCGAAAGCATTTGCCCACGTCTGTTGGCGGAGCATTGGTGCACGTAGCCGATCACACGATGCGCCATGTGGGGCAGGTCGTGACGACCGCCAAAGTTCTGAAGGCTCTGCGGGTGAAGGAGCCGGTGCCTGCCGTATCAGAGGTGTGAGCTGGCGATGAACGGCTTGAGCTCGTGCAGGATGAATTGGCGATAGATCCGATCCAGATCGGATGCCTTCAGTTCAGAACGTCCAGAAAGCCACGACAGGACAGAATCATAAAGTGCGCCGGACGCGACCCTGGGAACGAGGCACCGGCAGATGGTGCCTCGCTAGATTATGTCCTCATGCGGTGCGCGAGTAGGGCCACACACTGCGCGCGTGGGCAAGGCTGACGGCCCACCAGTGAAGCCGGCGAAGCATTGCCTCCATGGAACGCTCGAAGCGCTCGGGGTTGCGGAGAGCGCCATTGGAATCGAATTGCTCCCACGCTCCGGCGAAGGAGACGCTATCGCGGATGGTGACGGCGTGGAGTTCGGCGAAGACGAGTCGAAGCTGCTCGACAGCGCGAAGACCGCCGGAGATTCCCCCGTACGAAACGAACGCTACGGGTTTTGCGTGCCATTCCTCGCCATAAGAATCGATAAGGGCTTTCAGCGGGGCGGGGTACCCGTGGTTGTACTCAGGCGTGACGACAATGAAGGCGTCGCAAGTCGCCAGAGGCTGCCTGAGAGTGTCGCCTGCGTCTGCGGGATCGATGTGCTCGACCCCAAATCCTTCGTGGGCTGCAATGCGGGCCGAGGTCCAGCGGGCAATCGTGTCGCAGAAGCGGCCCGGGCGGGTTGATCCGTAAACGAGGCCGACTTTGAGGGGGGCGTCCATCAACTTGCGCTTCTCCTTGAGTGAAACTTCACTACCACCAGCCTATAACCTCAAGTAAACTTGAGGTCAACAGGAGAACTGGACGGCGATGAAATCAAACACGGAAATCGAGAAGAAGCTGCCCCGGTTCCGGCATCCCCTGACTGTCGGAGAAGTCGCGAAGCGTGCGGGAGTTGCCGTTTCGACCCTGCACTTCTATGAAGCCCAGGGTCTGATCACAAGCTGGAGAAACAGCGGAAACCAGCGTCGCTACGCGCGTGAAGTTCTGCGCCGCGTCGCCGTGATCAAGGTCGCACAGCGAACCGGGATCCCCCTCAAAGAAATTCGAGAGGCCCTCGCGACCCTGCCCGAGAAACGTACGCCCACTTCGGCGGATTGGAAGAAGCTCTCCGCGCGTTGGCGGACGCACTTGAGCGATCGAATCGAGCGGCTGACGCGTTTGCGCGATCAACTGGATGGATGTATCGGATGCGGATGCCTGTCGGTCGATTCGTGTCCACTACGGAATCCAGGAGATTATCTCGCACAGCAAGGACCGGGTGCACGGTTGCTGGAAACATAGGGTGCAGGTGCCAAGGAAAAGGTGGAGAGATGACGGCTGGTCCGCTCATTGAGCTTGGCACTTCGTTGGAGCGCCGACCACCACCCGTTTCAACTTCTACACGAAAATATTTCTTACGCACTGCGCAACTTTGAAAATCTTGCCGTGTCTGCGGAGGGCAACGGGGCCGCACTCTAGTCTGAACCCCGCACAAATCCGCAGGCGTTTCGAGCGCAGGGATTGCTCTCCGATCCACGCGTAGAGGTGTTTTGCGGCTAAACGATCGACACAATCATTTGAGATCGACACAGTATTTCGGTACTCACCGATTGGGCGGCGCTTCACTTAAGCGAGACCAGGACGACTTCTCGTCAAAACGCACCAGCACGACTGCTCGGTTGTTGCGGTGGGCAATCTAAGCACAGATACATAGCCGGCTCTCGCCGGAGAGTTTTTTATCGCTTGTCGGGCGCGAGCTTTCATACCAGGAGGCTTTCGATGAGGAGCGCTCATGTGGCTCTCTGCACACTGTTGCTGTCTCCAACGCTTGTTGCGTATGCCGCCAGGCAGATATTGCCCGCCGGCGCACTCATTAACTGCACTATATCGGAGGCGAAGCTGTCGTCGGGGACGGCGGCTGTTGGCGATCCGGTGCTGTGTCAGGCAAGCATCATGACACGGAACAGCAGCGCACGTCTGCCGTTCAATACATATCTTGAAGGTCGATTCGAGGATTACAAGGATCCCGGGCACTTCGTCGGCAAAGGATGGATGGAGCTGAAGTTCGATCGGATGGTGATCGAGCCGCAGACGATCATTCCGGTTTCCGCGAGGGTTGTGGATGCCCCGGGATTCGCCGTAGATCGCCAGGGCCGGATTCAGGGAAAAGGACATCGCACACGCGACATCGTGATGTGGTCGATTCCGATCCTGTGGCCCATTGACCTGCTAAGCCTCCCAGGGCGTGGGCCGAAGCCGACGCTGAAGGCGGAGACCCGGTTAACGCTGAAAGTGATGGATGATACCGAAGTTCCGATCACAAGCGATCCGGATCGCGACCCTTCGGGCTTGTACTACCGCCGACCAAGCGCCTATGACGACGCACCGCCGCAGGAACCGCAGCAGCGAATGTCGGAGAACAACGCACCACCCCCGCCGCAGTATCAGCAGCAGCCGCAACAATATCAGCAACCTCAATATCAGCAGCAGTATCAGCAACCGCAGTATCAGCCGTCGCAGCAGTACCAGCAGCCGCAGTATGCGCCGCCCCAGCAGCAGGCTTATGCCCCTCCACCGCAACAAACGTATGTGCAGCCGGTGTACGTGCCGGTGATGCCAATGTACTCACCACTTCCGCAGACGGTGTACGTGTACACGACGCCGCCACCTCCGCAGGTGCGCGTATACATGTACACACAGCCGGCTATGGCGATGTATTCTCCCCCGCGCGTTGCCTATTATCCGAACACGATTGCGGCGTACCGATCGTTTCCGACGTACGGATTCGGTTACGGATATTGACCGAAGATTTTCAGCCCCCAGGGCTCGCCGGACTCGTCGATCGCACGGCGCTCTGGGACCTACACACCTTGGCTCATTGAGTGTTGCGCAAGAAGAGGAAGGCGTGCTGATTTCAGCGCGCTTTCTTCGTTTTTGCAAGAGCAAGCAGCATCCGAAAATGCTCGCGCAGTTGCTCCACTGCACGATCGTAGGGATCGACAGAGCGGTACGACCGTGACAGCATCACTCCGCCTTCCATCGTGACGAGAATGAACGTCGCCAGCGCGTCAATGTCGGTACCGCGGGGAAGAGCCGGTTTCATTTCGAGGAGGCACTCGCAGACAGCTTCGATCCAGCCTTGGAAATTTTGAGCGATCAGTTCGTGAGCGGGCGCGTTCTCAGGGTCCACTTCGAGTGCAAGACGTCCGAGTGGGCAGCCAAAAGTGCAATCGGTCATCAGGATTCGCTGCCGGTAGCCCGCGAGGATAGCAAAGATACGCTCGAGCGGCTTTGGCGTGGTAGCGAACGCCGGGTCCACGACCATGGGGCGGAGCAGTTCGATGTACTGCTCGAGCACGGCACGCAGGAGTGCTTCTTTGCTGTCGAAAAAATGATAGAAGCTTCCGGAGTTCACTTCAGCATGCGCCAGCAGTTCTGACATGCTGGTTCCCGCGTATCCACGCTCCCAGAAGAGGAAGCGAGCCGACTCGATGAGCCGGTTGCGGGTCGCGGCATTTTTCGGTGCGGCCATCCCTTTTCTCTTGACAGCCAGAATACTGCCTGGGGTATATGTTAGTTGATTGTTCAACTAATTTCTATGACGAAGACCAGAATCCTCTCCCTGATGCTGTTGATCAGCCTTGTTCCAGGGCTGCTTGTCGAAGCGCAAAACGCGTCTGCAAAGGTGAGCGCCCCACCGCAACAGCTTGTGATCGAGATCGAGGTGCCTGCTCCGGTTGGCGACGTGTGGCATGCGTTCGCAACCAGCGAGGGCTTGAGCACCTGGCTCTTCCCCAACGCTAAAGTCGATCTCCGGCCGGGCGGCGATTGGATCGTGCATTTCCCAGGGGGCAGTTCGGGTGGTGGAACGATTGTGAGCTTCGTTCCAGAGAAAGAACTGGTGATCGCAGCGCTCGCGCCTGATAAGTTTCCCAATGTTCGCGCGGAGCGAACGCGAGCGGCATTCACCTTTGAACCACACGGGAATACGACTGTGGTGCGTCTGACGCAGTCGGGATGGAAGGGTGGCGATGAGTGGACGAGCGCGTATGAGTATCTCGTCTCTGGCAATGCGCAGCTCATGGCATCGCTCCACAAGCGGTTTATCGAAGGACCCACGCAATGGGATAAGACTCAATAATGCAATTAGATCTGAATCGTTCAGGAGGCGAAACTTGAATTTTCAATCGTTGAATTATCTGGCTGTGACGGCGGCAGCGGTGTCGGTCTTCGTGATTGGCGGACTGTGGTACTCACCGGTGCTGCTTGGGGCGGCATGGAAGAAGGCAAATGGGTTTGAGGCGAACCCGCCGACTGCTGGGCCAAAGGTCTTTGCACTGGCGCTCGTCCTGAGCATGGTGATGGCGGTGAACCTTGCGATGTTCCTGAGCGGACCAACCACTACAACCGCGTTCGGTGCGATGGCCGGCTTTTTGGCCGGGTTTGGCTGGGCAGCGATGGGCATCGGAATCGTTTCCCTGTTCGAGAAGCGATCATTGAGCTACGTATTGATCAATGGCGGATACCTTACGGTCGCACTCACCGTAATGGGCGTGATTCTCGGCGCTTGGCGGTGACACTCGGCTCTGGGCTTGCTCAGCCGCGCGTTGAGGCAGGCTGAAGTTCGGAGATGCTGCTGGAAACTGTGAAATCGGTGTAGATGAATCCATCCCGATTCACAGTCTCTCCACATTCGAGCGGGATAGGCACCGAGAACATTGGGCCGTCGTACACGCACGTGTGGAACTCGCCGTTTTCGCCGCATGGATCGATACCAGCCGGCAGATTTCGCAAGAGATCGGCGTTGAAGTCCCGCCCGGCAAATGCAGGATCGAGTTGGCGTGAATCGACGCAGACGATCTTGGCCCGCAATCCAGCGGCGATCATCTCCTGCGCAAGTTCGGCGGTCGGAATTTCCCAGAGCGGAAACAGCGGTTCGAGTCCGGTGGGCATCAACTGTTTCTCGCGATATTGCCGAATCTCCTGCAGAAACAGATCGCCGAAAGCAATTGCATCGACCCTCTGGTCGAGGGCGCGGCGACATGCCTCCGCCATGCGCTGTTCGTAAATCTCATTCGAGCAGGGCCACGGAAGGGGAATCGCCCAGAGCGGAAGCCCGGCGGCCGCAGCCTGGGTCTCGAGAACCGATCGCCTTGTGCCGTGCATGGCAACCCGATCGAACTCCGCATTGATGGTGGTGAGCAGCCCGACAACTTCGATGCCGGGCTGCCGGCGCAACAAATAAAGAGACCATGCGCAATCTTTGCCGCTGCTCCAGGACACCAGAACGCGCTCCATGCGCTAGCTGATCTCGATTACATCGGAAGCAGACGCAGCGGCCGCATCGGCGCGTTCCATCAGCTTCTGTGCCACGTTGAAGAACTCCGTTGCCTGCGGGCTCTTCGGTCCGGCCAGCGCAACGGGAAGTCCCTTATCGCCGCCTTCGCGAATAGCGGGGATTAGTTCGATGGAACCGAGAAATGGCACCTTGAACTGGGCCGCTGTGCGCTCTGCTCCACCCTTGGAGAAGATATCGATCACCTCGTGACAATGCGGGCAGGTAAAGTGGCTCATGTTCTCCACGATGCCGAGTACTTCGACGTTGACCTGGCCGAACATCTCCAGCGCCTTGCGGGCATCCTGAAGGCTGACGTCGCTGGGCGTTGAAACCACCACCGCGCCGGTAAGCGGAACCGTCTGCACGAGCGAAATGACGACATCGCCGGTGCCGGGTGGCAGATCGACGATCAGGTAATCAAGCTCGCCCCAGTTCACTTGCTGCAGGAACTGGCGGATGATCTGGTGCAGCATGGGACCGCGCATAACCAGCGGCTTGTCTCCGGGAGAGATGTAGCCAATCGAGATCGTCTTGATTCCATGCGTATTGTTCGGCTGGATCTGGTTATTCTGATCCACGCGCGGCGATTGCGACGAGCCCATCATCAGCGGGACGTTAGGCCCGTAGATGTCGGCATCAATGAGGCCGACCCTTTGACCGAGCTTCGAAAGCGCAACGGCAAGGTTGACCGCGACCGTGGTTTTGCCGACTCCGCCTTTGCCGGATCCGACAGCAACAATCTTCGAGACGCCCGGTAGTGCGACGGGCTGCGGCATGGCATGTGAATGAGCCATTGTTTCAGGTGCTCCTTGCGCAGGTCGTTCTGGTTGGTCAGACCCTTGTGAGGCCCGCGTTGCGCCGCTCCTGCTTGCGGCGGGCTGATTCTGATTCGCGATGCTCGCGGCGAAGCAGGGCATCATTGAAACGGCGAACTTCGTTAGGGGTCTCCGGTTGTACGGCCGGAACCTTCTGGCGCCGTCCGTGTTCGTCGATTGCAACAAACACCAGGTAGGCGCTGGCAACGTGGAGGTGCGAACCGGTCTGCGGATCTTCCACCCAGACCTTTACGCCCACTTCGAGGGAGGTGTTGAAGGCGCGGTTCACGCTCGATTTGAGAATGAGCAGATCGCCCACGTGAACCGGCTGAATAAAGTCGATGTGATCCATGGCGGCCGTGACCACATGAGTGCGTGAATGTCGATACGCTGCGATCGCGCCGGTCAGATCGATGAAGTGCATGAGTCGTCCGCCAAGCAAATTGCCGAGCGTATTGGCATCGTTGGGCAGGATGATCTCGGTCATCTCCGACTGCGTGCTGGCAACGGTACGCACAAGCGGATTTGCTTCGGTCGTGCTCATGTTGGCTTACTCCGTGATTTTGTGCGGAAACTTCAGCGTGAGTTCCGTTCCGGCTACAATGAAGAACGAGTGAACATTTGTGCCGAAGCACCAGTTCCAGTTTCGGCAATTCCAGGCCATTTACGCAAATCGCCTTGTGCAGAGATTCCCAGACTATGAGTACAACCGACAAAATTGCTGGATTAAAAGAAATTCTTGCCCTGGATCCCAAAAACACATTTGCTCGTTACGGCATCGCCATGGAACTGGCTAACCGTGGCGAAGTTGATGCCGCGTTGAAAGAATTTGATGTCCTGATCGAGCAGAGCCCTGACTACGTTGCAGCCTACTTCATGTCGGCGCAAACGCTTGCCAAAGGGGGCAGAAACCCGGAAGCAGTAGGAAAGCTGAAGGCTGGCATTGCCTGTGCCGCCAGAACCGGCAACCGTCATGCGCTCAGCGAGATGCAACAAATGCTTGATGAATTGGATCGCTAAAATATTTGATGCGCCATGGTTGTATGTATTCTGCGAAGAGCAGTCCAGGATAAGTAACAGAATATCTGCGCCTTTCGAAATTTCGCGGCGTCTATACTAGTGATATGCCGAAGTATTCGATTGTGGTTCCTTTTCACAACGAAGAGGACAATGTAACGGTTTTGTATGCCCGCCTGAAACAGGTAATGGAGCAGGTTGGCGACTCCTTTGAATTGGTGCTGGTGGACGACGGCTCCAGCGATCGCACCTACAAGCTCCTGGAAGAGATTGCCGCGGTCGACAGCCGCGTGCTGGTCGTGAAGCTGCGCCGCAACTTCGGACAGACCTCCGCGCTCGCCGCCGGCTTCGACAATGCTTCCGGCGACTTCATCCTCGCGATGGATGGCGATCTGCAGCACGATCCCAATGAGATTCCGAACTTCCTCGAAAAGCTGGAAGAGGGCTACGACGTCGTCTCCGGCTGGCGCAAGGAGCGCATCGATAACTTCGTCATGCGCCGGATACCTTCGCGCTGCGCCAACTGGCTGATGGCAAAGCTCTCGGGCGTCGATATTCACGACTTCGGCACCACCTTCAAGGCTTACCGCCATGAGGTCATCCAGAACATTCCGCTCTACGGCGAGATGCACCGCTTCATCCCCGCGCTTGCGAGCTGGTACGGCGCATCGATCTGCGAGATTCCGATCAAAAACGTAAACCGCGAGCGCGGCAAGAGCCATTACGGTATCGGCCGCACCTTCCGCGTGTTCTTCGATCTGCTGACGATCCGGTTCCTGCTGAAGTACATGAGCCGCCCGCTCCACTTCTTCGGCACCTTTGGAGCACTGGGCATCCTTTTCGGCGGCTTCATTTCCGCCCTTCTGTTGGGGATGAAGATCATGCATCCGCACCAGAACGTGATGGATGCGCACGGACCGCTTTTCGTGATCGCGGGCGTGTTGATCCTTGGCGGAATCCAGTTACTGGCCATCGGCCTGCTTGGCGAGCTGCAGGTAAGGCACTACTACACCAGCCAGCAGCGCACGCCATATGCAATCGACCGCATCGTCCGCCTGCGGACACCCGAAGAGCCGAGCATCCTCACCGATCGGAACGGAGAACGGTTCTAGCCCCCCATCCTCGCAAACTCGCTGAGAAAACGCCCCGCCGGGATGCTCCCGGTGGGGCGTTTTCGTTCATGCCTTTACATTATCGGCCGTGAGAATGGTCTCTCTGCGTAAGAGCGATCTGACCGGTTTCGAGCAGCGACTTGAGGTTCGAAAGAATCTTCGGCCATCCACCTGAAACCGCTTGAATGAACTGTGACTCCGCGCGTTCCATCGTATGCGCGATCGAAAGTCGCACAGCGTCGCCATAGGGCTCTATATCGATCGTACAAAGGGCATAGCCTTCAGCTTTCAATTCCGGTCTGAATTCGTTGCGCCACCTCAGTAGAATGCGTTTTGGTGGATCGAATTCGACGATCTCTCCAGTGTCCGCCACTTTTCCGTCAGGGAATAGCATTCGCCACTCTGCTCCCTTCTTCCACTCCGTTTCGAAATGCATGCCGAACCAATACTCCTTCATTTGAGCCGGATCGGTCAGCGCGGCCCATAGCTTCTCCGGTGTGGTTCGGATGAAAGTGACATAGACGAAGCTGCTATTTGCTGTTGGGTTCACAATCTTTCCTCCAGATTCTTCTTCAGTTTCGAAAGCGCCTGCAAGCGGGGTTGCTCAAACTTGCTGATCCAGCGCTCGGCGATTTCGTTGATGGGAACGGGATTGATGAAGTGCAGTCGCTCTCTCCCTTCGCGCCGCCATGACACAAGATCGCCCTTGCGGAGCACCCTCAAATGTTTCGCAACTGCCTGACGAGTCATCTCGAGGCCGTCGCAGAGTTCACCGAGGGTCTGGCCGTTCTTCTGGCGGAGCCTGTCGAGCAGCTTGCGTCGGCTTGAGTCTGCCAGGGCTTTGAATACCGCGTCGTCATTCATCTCAAATAGGAAACCATATGGTTCCGTGATGCATTTATAACAATAGGGAACCTTATGGTTACCTGTCAAGGGATTTGTGAAAGAGAATGGGATCGAAATCAGGCAGGAATAGGCAGGTCAGCCGGGATCTCAATCAGCACCGATGTACCGCGGCCGGGGTTGCTGACAACCTTGAAGGTAGCCTGTGTGCCGTAGAGTACCTCAAGCCGCTCCTGCACGTTCTTCATGCCAATGCCGGCTCCGTCGCGGCGGATGCCCGTGTTGGGACGATCGCCCATGCCTACTCCGTCATCGGCGACTTCGATGACCACCCGATTGCCCTCGAGCTTGCTGCGAAGCGTCACGGTCCCTCCGTGGATGCGCGGCTCCAGCCCGTGCTTGATTGAGTTCTCGATCAGCGGCTGAAGAAGGATGCTGGGCACAAGCACTTCGAGAGTCTCGGGATCGATTTGCTTTTCGACATGTAGCTTGTCCGCGCCAAAGCGAACGACTTCAATAGCGAGGTAGTCGTCCGTGAAGCTGAGCTCGTTGCGCAGGGGAACGTAGGTATCGTGGTCTTTGAGCAGGGCGCGCAGAATATTGGCCAGCTTGATCGTCATCTCTCGTGCGAGTTCAGGCTTGGTACGTACGAGAGATGAAATGGAGTTCAGCGTGTTGAAAAGGAAATGCGGATTGATCTGCCGCTGCAGTGCATCGAGGCGTGCTTCGAGAAGAAGATGCTTTTGCTCCTCGAGCTTCATCTCGATGCGCAGGGCATTCCACACCTTCAACGCAATGCCCACCACGATCGGAGCGCTGAAACAAACAAGAACCTGCACCCAGGGCTCCTTCGCAACGAGCGCGAAGAGTTTGTGAGGGAACCGGGCATGGATCCAGCCTCGACATGCCTCGGCCGCCACGATCAGGAACAGCATCAGGAATTGGCGGTCGATGCGTGGGCGCAGCAGAATCCGCCGGACCCAACGGTAAAGGCTGAGATCCACGAACGGCGTGAACGACCAGATCTCATCCTGCTCGACGAAGCTTCCAAGAGCCCCCGCGAGGATCGCCACTGCCACATTGAACGGCAGCGTGAGGTACTCACCGTGAAGCATCGCCGGAAGCGAAAGGACGGCTGCTCCAACGGTGGCCCATCGCGGGCCCACAAGGAGCCCAAGCAGGATGACGGTTTCGAACGAGATGTCGGCAGCAAGGAAGTTGGGAACCGAGGTGCGGATCCACACCCCGAGCGTAAGCGGCACCAGGAAAAATGCGAGCAGGGCAATGGTCTGCTCGGGACGCCGCTTCTCCGCGAAGAAAAGTCGGCGGAACGTGGCGGCGCGCGCCAGTACGCTGGCCATGGATGCCACGACACCCAGCTTCACGAGCAGGGTGATCAGAATAAGCCTGTCGGTCACGTCATCAGTTTATGGCTTGCAGTGAGGATAGAGAAGCCGAGGCACGGCGCATGGTCATGAGAGCTGATCTCCGGTCAACGCTGTGACGCCTGACGCTGGGGTGCAGCCGGCCGCAAAGTAAAATGAAGGCATGGCGTTCGAAAGCGTAAAGAAGGTTGCCGAGGCTGAATTTCCGACCCGATGGGGGGCTTTCCGCATCATGGGTTTCGAAGGGAAACTCCCTGAGAATGCCGGATCTCCTGCGCAAAACGGAAAGGTGGAGGGCCTGGTCGCGCTGGTTATGGGAGATGTGAAATCGGCGCCCCCGCTGGTGCGGATCCACTCGCAATGCCTCACGGGCGATGTGTTCGGTTCGCTGCGCTGCGACTGCAGGCTGCAGCTTGAGCTCGCGCTGAGCCGGATCGCGGAAGAGGGCGCGGGCATTCTGCTCTACGAGCAGCAGGAAGGCCGCGGCATCGGCCTCATGGCCAAGCTGAAAGCTTACGAGCTTCAGGACCAGGGCCGTGATACCGTCGAGGCGAATGTCGAGTTGGGATTCGAAGCCGACTACCGCGAATACGAGTTGCCTGCGCGCGTGCTCAAGATGCTCGGTGTGTATAGGGTCAAGCTGATGACCAACAATCCCGGCAAAGTCGCGGCGCTCGAGTCGGCTGGAATCGCGGTTACTGAGCGCGTCTCTGCAGAGGTAGAGCCGCAGGAAACCTTCGCCGCCTATCTTAAGACCAAACACGAAAAGATGGGGCACATCGTCGAAACCATCATCGCGGAAGAGTGATTCGGGCCGACTCCCTCACTCTGATCTGACTGAGATCAGCGAAGTCGCATCGGTAACGCTCGACGCAGGCATGTGGCAAACCGCGAAGGAATCCCGCTGGTATGGACAATCGAGTTCAACGGGCGGCGCGCCATGAATCACGGTCCAGCTCACCTCCGGGTACTCATGGCCAAGCTCTTTAAACTGCGCCGCTGAAAAGTGGTTCAGTCCGTAGGTCGCGTTACTCATCTGCGCCCATTCGTCAGCCAGGTCCGGAAATAGCGAAACCACACCAGCATCTTTGTAATAGTCGGCCAGCGCTGATCGCTCTGATATCGACCGAAAACCATGAAGATCCATTGCAGTCTCTTTGAGGTAGCGAGAGTCCACGGCAAAAACGGCGTCCACAGGAGTGTTGTTTCGAATCCACAACAATGTACTTACCCACGGGTTGCTGCTCGTCTTCGCTGGAATTTCGATATGGGTGCTGTGGGGATAGGTGGCCCGCGCACTGAAAAACATCCCGATCGCAAGCGGGATAAAGAATGCGGCCGATACCCATTTCCGGTCCTTGGCCAGATATTCTCCGGCGACACCCGTTAGCAGCAAAACAAAAACCAGCGTGATCAGGTGGAATGAGCGCAAGGGCTGAAGTCTCATGAACATCTCGAAATCGGGCGACGAACAGAGGAACGCCGCGGACGCAATCGAAATCAACCCAAAGGGAATCAGCGCAAGTGCCGCCATTCTGAACGGGGCGCGGGTACCGCGCACATCAGATCGCCATAGAAACGCCAGAATCGCGAGCGGCGCCAGAAGCCCCAGCCAGTGGTACCAGGTCCAATGATAGAGAAAGAAGTAGTCGCGCGAATAAAGCGCCTCGCGATAATTGCCGCGTGCAGGAGAGAGTGTAAAGCCGGCGGGAATCCAGGCCACGCCGGAGACCGGGACAGGAAGCGGCTCGCGAACACGCGTTTTCACTCGTTCTGTCGCCCACATCACAGCCCAGAGGAAAGCAATGTACATCACCATCTGAGGGTGGAATAGTGCGGTGATCGCCACGGTCACGGCGGCGTGCACATATCGATGCTCGAGGATCGCGGTAAGCGCAAAGAGCGTGAGGGGGGTGGAGAATGATCGTGCGGTGAGGTAAGGATCAACCAGAAGAAGGCCAGTGTTCGTCGCCGGCATCGTGAGCACCGCGGTGACGACAAGCATCGACGTCCATCGGGCACGAGAAGAAGTGAAGCAGGCAGACACGAAGAGCCAGCATGCGGTTAGCGTCCCAAATAGCGTCAGAAGGTACCACGCGAAGACTGTCCAATCGATCGACATTCCCGTGAGCTTTGCGCTGCCCGCGAGCACGAATCCGAAGAGAGACAAGTGCCCATGCGACAGAAAGAACTCGCTCGCGTACGGGTAAAGACCCGGATGCAGCAGTTTCTTCGCTGCGGGAAGATAGATCTCCGCATCTTCTACCCCGAGGTGATAGCCGCCAATCATCAGCGCAGCAGCGGTCAGAGCTAAAAGGGGAAGAATGGGCAGGCGGTCACCAGAGGAGCTATTCGTTTGTCCGCCCTCGTTGGCCCGCATGCTTCTTGCCATGTTGTTGAACGGCCGCAGAAGAGAATCGAACTTCGCGCTCCCGGAATCGGGCAGGTTATTCTTGCGACCTTGCCTCAAAGCAAAACCTCCAAGTCACTCTGGTTCGATGCCGAGAAAAGACGAACCAGAAAACGATGTACCCTCGACCCTGCAAAAAGCGCGCTTATCGAGCAGCAGGGATTTGACATACCGAAAGCGATTCGTTATGCCATCGGCAAAGCAGCCCATCCGGGGCTGGAAACGAAACAAGGGCCCAATCGACCCCAAACTGTGAGTTCAAACGCTCAAAATCCCCGACCTTGAAATTGCGCCAGTTGGCGGTCGCATCAGCCTGTTGCAGCCAGTCAGCCCCGAGATCAGGCACCTGGGTAACCACGGCGGGATCCTTGCCCATATCGGCAAGCTGGCTGCGCTCGGCCAAGGCGCGGAAGCTGTGGTAGTCCTCTCCAGGTGCGGCCATATATTGAGGATCAAGAGCGAAGTAGGCGTCAACAGGAGTATTCGTACGAATCCACGCGAAGGCATCGAGCCATGGATTGTTGGATCGCGCAAGGGGAACTTCGAAATGCGGACTGCCGCGGTAGAGGTCGCGCTGCGCGGCGAACATTCCGGCATTGGCAACCATGAAGAACGCCGCCCACCGCAGCATGCTGGTCTTGAGCAAGTACTTCCCCGCCAAACACCCGCCAATCAGGACCATGAAGAAATACACCAGCTGAAGGAAGCGCATAGGCTGCATGGGCGTGAGGCGCACCAGCGCCGGCGCCCCGAGAGCGATCATCGACGCAGCCTGATGAACAATGCCAAAAGCAAATACGGCGACAGCGAAGCGAGCCAGTTTGGTCTTGCGGTGGTGCAGCGAAACACGCCACAGAACCCAGAACAGGACCAGCGGCCCTACCGCCCCGAGCCACTCGTACCATGTCCATCGGTAAAGGAACAAATAACTGCGCGTCTCCAGTGCACGGTGCCACGACGGCGTGGGAGACTCGAAAATCCATCCAAGCGGAACTGCCGCAGCAAGTGAATCACGCAGCGAACGAAGCCATGCATGCACAGGCTCCAGGAGCGCCATGGTCAAGAAGAAGCAGAACGAAATCCCCAGCGAGGCCATGATGGGGTGCAGCACGAACGAGATCAGAAGCAAAGGCACTGCCTGCCAGAGCCTGTCACGAAGAATTCGCGAGACCGCGAGAAGCACGAGGGCAGTGGCCATGTTCCGTGGATGGAGATGCTGGTCGGCGAGATAGATGGCGGTGCCGGAGACAGGCATCGTGAGCATTGCAGCCGTCAGGGCCACTCCGGCCCACTGCACCCGTTCGTCTTCGAACAGGGTTCGGGCGATACTCCAGCAGGCAGTAATGATGAGCAGGATAGATGCGAACTGGAAGAGCATCACCGTTGCTTCCACCGGAATGTGGGTAAAGCGGACAAACCCTGCCATCCACTTGTCGAACAGGGTGGCTTGCACCTGAAGTCGGAAGAACGCTGAATCGTGAGGATAAAGCGCTGGATTCAGATCGCTTTTGATTGCTGTTAGATATACGCCATCGTCTTCAGTCCCGGGATGATAGCCCATGACCGCGATTGCGAGAAAAGTGAAGGCGAGCAATAGAACGATATTCCGTTTATTTGAACATCTAAACTGATTCAGCTCGTATACTCCGTGATCAAAATCCGCCCTGCGGGGGTGGTTCAGAAATGAATTGCCAGGGCACCTTCCATTTCGCTCTATGGCGCAGTTCGAATCGGGAGGGGGTCCCTTCGGTGCGCTCGTCCCTAGCTAGCTGATTAGACGACAAATCTAAATGATTGTGTAATGACAAGATAGTAATTTCTGGCCGTCCGCAGATTTTTCGTCGCACGCAAATCCGTCCCTGGAAACTGCCTGGAAGTTACCGAAATCCCGGCAAGTTACGTAAGAGGATGTATGCGACTTTCCCGGTATGTTCAACTACTTGCCAACCGTCTATACTCCCAGCATTGCCACCCCCATGGTTACCGCGACATTCAACGCGTCCCAGTTAACCACCTCCGAAGCCTTGGAGGTAGCCAGGAACCCGGTTTCCCCGGTTGACCGGCGACGGACTGCCTTGATCATCCCCACGCTTCGAGAGGCGGGGAACATCCCTGTGCTGCTGCGCCGCGTGCAGGCCGTTCTGGATCCGGCGGGGATCGATTACGAAATCCTGATCGTGGACGATGACAGCAAGGACGGAACCGAAGAACTGGTTGCGGAGATCAGCCGCCAGGACCCCCGAGTCCACCTGCTGGTGCGGAAAGGGAAGCGAGGCCTTTCCGGAGCCATTTTGCACGGCTGGATGAATACAGATGCGCCGATTGTTGGCGTCATGGATGCAGACCTGCAGCATCCGCCGGAACTGCTTCCCGAACTCATCTCCAACATGAAGCAGGGCTGTGACCTGGTCATCGGCAGCCGCTATACCAAGGGGGGTGGCCTCGGCGACTGGAACCCCATTCGGAAGCTTATCTCCGCGGCAGCCGTGTGGGTGACATGGCCCATTCAGCGCTCGGGGATCAGGGCTCATGATCCGATGTCAGGATTTTTCTTCGTGCGCCGCGACTGCCTGAGCGGAATCGATTTTCAAGAAGAGGGGTTCAAACTCCTGCTCGAGGTGCTTGTGCGGGCCCGCCTGAAATCGGTGCACGAAGTGCCATTCGCCTTTGGCCAGCGTTTCCGCGGAGCCAGCAAGGCGAACATGAAGGTGGCCGTCGATTACGGCAAGCTTCTCAAGCGGCTCTACGGGATCCGTTTCGGCCGGAATCGCGCCGTGCCCGTGAGTTCATTCGAATAGCAGCCACTGCGTTGGCTCTCTCAGAGAGCCGGCAGCGTCATCCTCAGCGCCAGGAATGCTCCCACTCCCAGAAAGAAAACCAACGCCATCCGAATTCCGGGTTCGCGGTTCACCTCGGGAACGAGGTCGCTGGCTCCGACATAGAGCGCGACGCCCGCGGATACCGGAAGGCCGTAAGGCATCCAGGCCGGAGCCAGCTCAATCACAAGCACGCCTGCGATGGTCGCAACGGCAAGCGCCACAGCCGCCGCAAACGCAGCTCTGCGACTGCGGCCGCTGGCCAGCATGACAGACGCGATGGTGAACCCTTCCGGCGCTTTGTGGAGGAAGACTGCAAGGAAGATCAGCCATCCAAGCGCGCTGTTCACCACGAACCCTGAGCCGATCGCCACACCGTCGAACAATGCATGGACGCTCAAGCCCCCCAGCACGGAGTAGCCGGTGCGTGCGGAGACAAACTCGTCGTGGTGGGTTTCTTCTCCGTAGTGAAAGTGGGAATTGATGGTGTGCTCAAGCAGGTGGACCACACAGTAGCCCACCATAATGAGGACGGGACCCATCGTCGGATTCAGCTTCACGCTCTCGGGTGTCATCTCGAGCAGGGCAACGGCCATCAAAAAGCCCGCGCCGAGAGCGACGAAGTATCGCAGGTAGCGCTCGATTCCGCGCGCCCGGACGAGCACAAATCCGCCTGCTACATCCGCCAGAGCGGCGAGTATGCCCAGCGCCACCGAGAGTTTGAGCATTCTTACTTTCCTTACCCGCTGTGGCGGATGTGCACGACGTCGCCATCCTGCACGACGTATTCCTTCCCCTCAAGGCGTAAAGTTCCCTGTGCGCGCGCGGCCGCTTCGCTGCCTGCGGAAAGCAGGTTGTCCCAGCGAATCGTCTCAGCGCGGATGAAATGATGTTCGAGATCCGAGTGGATGGCTCCTGCAGCCTGCGGAGCTTTCGATCCTGCGGGCACGGTCCATGCCCGGCATTCATCTTCCCCGGCGGTGAAGAAACTGATCAGTCCCAGCAACTCATAACTCTTGCGAATCAGACGAACCAGCCCGCTCTCCTGCAGCCCGTAGCTCGAGAGGAAATCCGCTGCCTCCGCTTCGTCCATCTCGGCCAGTTCCGCTTCTACTTTTCCGCAGATTGCAGTGGCCCCGGCATTCGGCCTCTGGGCGATTTCTGTGAGTTTGAAGCGCTCAACAGCAGAGGCGAGGTCGTCGCCAAGCGAGCCGCTCTCGCCAATATTAACCGCATATAAAACAGGCTTTTGCGAAAGAAACATGAATCCCTTGATTAGTTTCTTCTCTTCCGGCGTCATCTCCAGTTCCCGGAGGGGCTGTTCTTTTTCCAGCGCTTCTTTTGATCGAAGCAGCAGTGCGTGCTCGCGCTCCAGCTCGGGTGAGCGCATCTTCTTTAAGTCCTTCTCAACGCGCTCGAGACGCTTTTCCACCTGGGTGAGGTCGCTGATCATGAGGTCGAACTCGACGTTCTTCACATCGCGCAGAGGATCAATCGGGCCGACATGCGGGATCGAGTCGTCTTCGAATGCGCGCAGAACGTGAATCAGCGCATCCACGTTGCGAAGACTCGTGAGGAACGCCGTCTCTTTGAGTGCTTCCTGCCCGATGGCTGCAACGTCCACGTACTCCACGGTTGCGTGGGTGGTCTTTTTCGGGCTGTAAAGAGCCGAAAGTTTATCGAGCCGTTCGTCAGGAACCTTGGCGACGCCGATGTGCGCTTCGCGCGGATTCGAGTAGCCTTTATCCTCGAGTTTTGCCTTGGTGAGGATCTTGAAGAGCGATGTCTTGCCCACCTGGGGCAGACCGATAATCCCAGTTTTCATGTATTTCCAGGTATGCCCCTGCACGATACTTGCGCGCTGAAGGGCCTCTTCGATGATACAAGAGCAGGCAGTCAGGAGATCGAGCAGCCGGCACTTCGCAACTGCAGAGACTTCCGCGGGAGCCTTTTCAAGCGCGCTGTTTCACGAGCCGAAGCGTCGAGATGATTGGAGAGGCTGCGGCGACTTTTGAGCCCGCTCCATGGATTGCGCGCAATGAGATTCTCCGCTTCCGAGACATCAGGCCTTGTCGCGCGCCGACTCCGCCCACGCCACCAGCGCCACCGTCGCGATCCCCATCAGCAGAATCGCTCCCTCAATGCGCTCGCTGCGATTGTGAAGCTTGTTGAAGTTGATCGTGTTCGCATTACCAATGTCGCTGGTGTCGATTTCCCCACCTGCCGCTACCCGATCGCGCTCCATCGCTGGAATGATTCCGTATTGCGAGTAAGCCGTGCAGGCCAGCATCAGCACGACCAGGATCATGGGCGCTATAACCGTCTTCGATTTATAGATGTGCCATGCCGGCGCAAGCGCCAACAGCGCAAGCAGTACAAGGCCGCTGACGATGCCCATACCGTGAAGGATGCGCAGCAATTCGCCGACAATCGTGCCGGCAATGTGGGTGGACCCCTGCAATGTGCCGAACGTGATGGCGGCAACGACTGGAAAAAATATTTCCGCGCCGAGCCATACGATGAGTGCGAGATAAAGCAGCGTGCGTAGCAACGTCTTCATGGGGGAAGAATACAGGGAGGGAGCAGGGAAGAGAGAGTTGGGACCAAGGAACAGGGAGAGGGCTTTGGTCTCGGAGAGTGCTCCCACAATAAAGCGCCCGGACAGGCGGCATGTCCGAGCGCTAATGTTGCGTGCTTACGAGTTCTTCTTCAACGCTCGCTTTAGCACCGTCTCCAGGGCAGCCTTGGTTTCGGCATACTCAGCAGGAGTGACCGCGCCGGTGAGCTTATCGCTTTCGAGCGAAAAGAGCTCTTCCTTGAGCGCTGCAAGAAGAGCGCCGTTTCTGCTCGCGGGTGTTGCATGGGAGGTCGGTGCAAACGGAGTAAGGGATGGGTGGGCTCCAGCGGTTGTCGCAAGGGGAACACCAGGTGTGCCGGTCGGCTTCCGAAGCAGGAACGCTGCTGCCGCCGCAAAGACCAGCGCGAGTCCGCCAAGAATCCACCACTTGTATTTGCTGAGTGGATCGGGTGTGTTGATGGGCTCACCGATGCCGCCGCCGGGTTGGCCTCCGGGCTGTGTCCCTGCCTGTGGGCCGCCTGTACCCTGATCCTCACGGGGCATGGAGCCGTTGCCTGAGACAGTGAACTCAAGGGCTTTTCCGGGCACAGCATTCTTCGCGACAAAGGTCTGGATGTTGGGATCCTGGTTCAGCGGGGTGAAGGTTGAACCCGATCCGGCAGTGAAGGTCATGCTCTTCGGCAGGAGCACGCCAATGTTCTGAGCACTCAGGGATACCTGCGGATGGAAGGTGAAGCTGCCGCTGCTGTAAGGCAGCGTATAGCTGATGTTGAACTGCGTATCCTTGTCGCCTTCATCCGGCTGAATGGGGAAGTTGAAAGCGTAATGGCCTTTGGGTCCATTGGGTAGAAGTTTCAGCGTCGTGGGCAGTGCACCTGCTTTGGGCCGCTGTCCCTGTGCAAGCTCGATGACAGCCTCTTCCGGCAGGACAACTTCGAAGCTCTTCGCGCTCCATTGCGTGCGCGGCGGCATGCTGGTGTTGTGCACAAAGTAGCGCTCGAGAACGTGGAGCTGGCCGTTGTTGCTTTCCAGTTCCATCACATCCGCCTCGATGAATACGCCATCGACCTTGGCGGCGACATCGTAGACGGAGATCTCCGGCACAGTGCCCGATTGCGGCGCATCCGCGAAGTACTCTGCGCCCTGGTGGATGACCTTAACCAGCGAGGGAGCATTGCTGGGACGGTTGATGGAGTAGTGACCGCTTGCGTCGACGGTGGCATGGGCAACTTCCGTCATGCCGGTCATCGGTTCAACCAGGACAACCGCATCACCGCTTGCAGGCTTGCCCGTGGTCTTATTGGTTACCGTGCCGGAAAGCTGAACCGCCTGCGCCAATGAACCGGCAAAAACTAAAAAAGAGATAACTGCAAAAATTCGCGTCAATTTCATTTTCTGTTCGAACCCAACTTTCACTAACCTGCTCCCGTAATTCCCGGTCTCTGTCTTATTAGTGCCCTAATCTTTGGTCCCTGGTCCCCAATCCCTGTTCTTCTCACGCCTGCTGCTGCAGATAATCGATTTCGGCGAGTAATTGCGCAGTTTCGTTTTCAAGTTGGCCTCGCTGAGCGACAAAATCCTCTTCAGGATATTTTCCGGCGCGGTACTCGAAGTTAAGGTCGCGCAGGTTGTCATAGAGCTGTTCTTTACGTTCCAGCAGGTAGTCGAGCCGCGTCTTTTGACGCTGACTGGCGAAGGCATTCTCGGGCCAGAAGGTGTACAGAAAGAGGCCGATCGCCATGAGGCAGCCAAGCGCCAAACCCAGTGTCTCTGTCATGACTAGTAACTCCCTTCGCTGCCGGTTTCACGGCGAATACGTTCACGGAGTGCGTCCATCTCAGGCGTGTTTGCGGCTTCAGGGCCTTGCTTTCTGCCCACTGACCAGTGCCGTACGAGCAGGATGGTTCCGAGCAGAGCGGCAAGGAAAACCGCGAATGGAGCGATCCATGCAACGAGATTGAAACCTGTCGTGGTCGGTGCAGCGAGTACAGTCGCGCCATACTTCGCGGCAAAGCTGTCGAGGATCTGCTTGTCATTCATGCTCGTTGTCATGGCCGTTTTTAGTTCAGCCAGTTGAACGGGCGAATCGGGGCATCCTACGTGGTTGCATTCGCCCAGCACCTGTCCGCAGCCGCAACTGCACATGAGCTGGTGATTCAACTTGTCGTACCGCGCGGTTGCATCGGTCGCACCGATGGAGAAACAGACTGCAACAGCCAACACCGCGGCTTGCGCGCCCTTAACCCACTTGCGATTTTGAAGCATCACTTTCATCTCAGTCGCCGCCCTTCAAGACAGGTTCGGCTTGAACCGACACCGTTGCTGGAACCTTTGGCGAAGCTGTTGCCGGGGTTAGGCTCGGAACGAGTGCGATAAATGTCCCGAACACAATGAGGACTACGCCGGCCCAGATCCAGCTGACCAGCGGATTAAGAAACGCCTTGATGATCGGCTGGCCGGTGTCGGGGTTTGTGCCCTCGAAAACAACGTAAAGATCCCAGCTCAGAACGGAGTGAACGGCGACCATCGTCTGCGGCTGCTGGCTCGCCAGATAGACGCGCTTCTCGGGCGCCATCTGGAACTGTTTCTTACCGTCCTTGTACACGTCGAGGAGCGCGTAGTCCGAGTTGTAGTTGGCGTTGGAATCTTGCGTGAAGCCGACACACTCCAGCGTGTATGGGCCGACGCTCATCGAGTCGTGCAGCGCGAGTTCCTTCTCCGTGTTCTTGTTGAACGCCGCTCCGGCGAGTCCGACAACAACAATGACCACGCCGATGTGAATCAGGTATCCGCCGTATCGGCGCGTGTTGCGTCGCATGAGCAGGTACATTGACGATGCCAGGTTCTTACCGGTTTGCCTGGCGATCACGCCTGCGCCGCGGAGAAACTCGGAGCTGATGGCGGCGAAGACGCTCGCCGACAGTGCAAACGCAACCAGCGAGTAGAAGTATCCGGCATCGCTGAACCAGATGCTCAACGGACGCGGACCAAAGATGAAGCAGACCGCTACCATCACCCAAAGCGCAATCGTCGGAACGATAAAGTTGCGCTTGACTGCCCGCAGCGAAGTGGAGCGCCACGGAAGCAAGGGGCCCACGCCGGTGAGAAAGAGCAGGAACAATCCGATCGGAACCGCAACACGGTTATAAAACGGCGCGCCCACCGTTACCTTGCTGCCTTGCACGTACTCGCTGAGGATCGGGAAGAGCGTTCCCCAAAGAATCACAAAGCATGCGGTGAGCAGTACGAGATTGTTGAACAGGAAGCTCGACTCGCGGCTCACAAGCGATTCAAGCTGATGGTCTGAGCGAAGGTGATCGCGCTGCAGAATGAAAGTGAAGATGCAGACCGCCAGCACGATGCCCATGAATGTTATGAACCAGTTGCCAATCGAAGACTGCGCGAACGCGTGCACAGAACTGACCAGGCCGGCACGAGTCAGCAGCGTTCCCAGCAGCGTGAGCAAAAAAGTGGAAAAGATGAGCCAGACGTTCCAGCTCTTCATCATTCCCTTTTTTTCCTGCATCATCACGGAGTGCAGGAAGGCCGTTCCCGTGAGCCAAGGCATGAAGCTGGCGTTCTCAACCGGATCCCATCCCCAGTAGCCGCCCCAGCCGAGAACCGCGTACGCCCAGTGCATACCGAGGAAGATTCCGCAGGTGAGGAAAAGCCAGGTCACGAGCGTCCATACGCGTGTGATCTTGATCCACTTCTCGCCGGGATAGCGCATCATCAGCGCGCCAAGTCCGAAGGCAAAAGGAACCGAAAATCCTACATAGCCGAGGTAAAGCAGCGGCGGGTGGATCACCATCTCGGGATATTGCAGCAGAGGATTGAGACCGTTACCGTCTGCTGGGATGGCGCCACGAAGCAACGAGAAAGGCGGCGCTGCAAAATTGACAACTGCCAGGAAAAAGACCTGCACGGCTGCCAGAATTGTTCCGGCATACGCGTAAAGCTTCACATCAGTCTTGTGCCGAAGCCGGAGGACAAAGCCGAACGTCGCAAGCAGCCAGCACCAGAGAAGCAGCGAACCTTCCTGACCGCTCCATAGGGCCGCAAATTTGTAGGCTGCTGGGAGAGCGCGGTTCGAGTGCTCCATGATGTAGGTAATGGAGAAGTCGTTGTTGAACACCGAGTACACCAGCGCGAAAGCTGCGCCGGTGACTGCGATGAACACCGCGATGCCCGCGCGGCGTGCGGTGTCGGCCAGGCGCTCAGGCGAAATAGGAGCCGGCTGACCCGTCGCGATCAGGCGCAAAGCTACTCCACCTGCAAACAGGTTGTAGGCTGCCAGCGCTAATGCGATGAGGAGTGCAAGACTTCCGAAAGTTGCCATGGAGGTGTTTTCTCCAACTTCCTTACTCGAAAAACGTTCGTTGCGATGTCTGGTCTGTGACCCCGGGGGCCCAGCCGCGTTGGTCGCTGGGGTGGATCTCCACTCTGATTCTCGCACTCAGCACGTATGCCTCAGGGGAATCCAGAGCGGCCAAACCAGGAGGAAACCGCTGCAACGACCTTATTCTCAATCATTCTAGGCCGCTTCAATGTGATTTGCCTCACACCAGCGGTGGACATGATCACAGGGCAAGACGCAAGAACTCCCCATCATGGCGACTCCCGCAAATTCAGACGAGTAGCTTGCGAAAAAGGCGGCGCCCCCATTGTTTGCCTGGATTCGACAGAAGAGGATGCACAATGAATAAAGAAAACACTCAGTGATCTCGAATTTTGCGTGTCTGCATCCCTCTCGTAGATTCCCGCACCGCTTTTTACTTCGTCTTTTGACGTGATCTGTGTCACTTTTCCAGCAACTTCTCTGGAGATAAGGTTAATTGTAGAACTCGGACTTAATTGGTCGCCAATCAGATCCGCGCTCCCGGCCATCCCGTTCATGTACCCATCGGGAACGCCGATGCTTTATAGAGAAATCGTGCACGCCTATGAGACTCGCAATTCTTCTTCCGGCCTTATTCTTCGCGCTGTTCGGTCGCGCTTTCGCCCAGCAAACCCCTGCTTCCGCCTCCCAGGACGAACATCCCATCCAGGACAACAGCTTTCTTGCCGAGGAGGCCTATAACCAGGAGCCCGGCGTTGTGCAGCACATCCAGACGTTCACCCACCTTTGGAACGCCAAAACCTGGGCCTACAGCTTCACGCAGGAGTGGCCCCTCCCCGATCACTGGCGGCACCAGCTCAGCTACACGGTTGTGGAGGCAAAGACCGATCGCACTCTCAACCGCTCATTCGGAGATCTGCTGCTCAACTACCGTTATCAGCTCCTTGGTGACGGCGATGCTCGACTCGCAATCTCGCCCCGCGCCACTCTCATTGTGCCCAGCGGTTCGGTGAAAAACGCCTCCGGCTACGGTGGCGCAGGCGTGCAAGCGGTCGTGCCCGCCAGCTTCGTCCTTGACCGACACTTCGTCACCCACTACGACCTGGGCGGCACCTGGGTTCCTCGCGCACGCGATGCCTCGCAAGATACCGCTGCATCCTACGGCTACAACGCCGCCGGCAGTCTCATCTGGCTTGCACACCCGCGCTTGAACGGCATGTTCGAAACCTCGTGGACCTCGTCGCACCTCGTAAGTCGTCCGCAGGGAACAGACGTCCAGAACACTCTCTGGCTCGCTCCCGGTGCACGCGGCGCCTTCAATTTCAAAAGCGGCCTGCAGATCGTCCCCGGCATCGCCTATGTTGCCGGTGTAGGTCCCAGCTCCGGCGACAAAGGCGTCTTCTTCTACCTGAGCTTCGAACATCCGATGTGGAGAGAAAGTGAGCGGTGATGTCCCAACGTGTTGATCAGTGATCACTGGCCACGGACCACTGACCGCTGCCTTCACCCAAACAGAAACTCCTTCTCCCGCAGCTCCTTGATGCTGTCGCGCAGCTTCGCCGCCTTCTCGAACTCGAACTTCCGCGCCGCATCCCGCATCTCTGTCTCCAGCTTGCCGATGAATGCATCCACATCCGCCTGCGAGGTGAAATCCGGCAGCCCCGCTGTTTCGGCCTCTTCAATCTCGCCGTACTCGGCCTTGAGGATATGCGCCAGCCCCATATCGACCTTGCTGATAATTGACTGCGGCGTAATGCCATGCTCCTCGTTATAAGCCCGCTGGATAGCGCGTCGCCGATCCGTTTCACCGATGGCCTTGCGCATCGAGTCCGTCATCTTGTCCGCATACAGAATCGCATGCCCCTCAACGTGGCGAGCCGCGCGTCCGATCGTTTGGATCAGCGACCCCATCGACCGCAAGAACCCTTCCTTATCCGCATCGAGAATCGCCACGAGCGAAACCTCCGGCAAGTCCAGCCCTTCGCGCAGCAAGTTGATCCCGATCAACACATCGAACTCGCCCTTCCGCAATCCGGCCAGCAGCTTCACCCGCTCCAGTGTTTCGATCTCGGAGTGCATATACCGGCACTTCACACCAACCTCGGTGTAGTAGCCCGCAAGGTCCTCTGCCATGCGCTTGGTCAGCGTTGTCACAAGCACGCGTTCGCCCCGCTTCGCCCGATCCCGAATCTCCGCCAGCAGATCATCGATCTGCCCCTTCACCGGCCGAATCTCAACTTCGGGATCCACCAGCCCCGTCGGCCGAATCACCTGCTCAACCACCACGCCCGCCGAACGCGTCAGCTCATACGGGCCCGGCGTAGCCGAAACATAAATCGTCTGATTGATCCGATTCTCAAACTCATCGAACTTCAGCGGCCGATTATCCCGCGCCGAAGGCAGCCTGAACCCGTAGTCCACCAGATTCTGCTTCCGGCTTTGGTCGCCATGCCACATCCCGTGCACCTGCGGAATCGTCGCGTGGCTCTCGTCCACAAACAGGATGAAGTCCCGCGGGAAATAGTCCAGCAGCGTCGGCGGAGGCTCGCCCGGCAGCCGCCCGCTGAAGTGCCGCGAGTAGTTCTCGATCCCGTGGCAATAGCCCATCGACTTGATCATCTCTAGATCAAATCGCGTGCGCTGGTGAACGCGCTGCGCCTCCACCATCCGCCCCTCGGCCTCGAGATACGCCACCCACTCATTCAATTCCTGAAGGATCGAGTCGATCGCCTGCGCCTTCCGCTCCGGCTGGACAACATAATGACTCTTCGGATAAATCGGCAGCCGCGAATACTTCTGCTTCACCGTGCCAAACAGCGGATCGATCTGCGATAGCGATTCAATCTCATCCCCGAAAAGCTCGATGCGATAAGCCGACTCGTCGTAAGTAGGGAAGACCTCGATGATGTCCCCGCGTACGCGAAACGTCCCGCGCCGGAAATCAACATCGTTCCGCTCGTACAGAATCTCCACCAGACGCCGCGTAATGTCTTTCCGGCTGATGTGCTGCCCCTTCTCAAGCAGCAGCAACATGCCGTAGTAGGCCTCCGGAGACCCCAGGCCGTAGATGCAACTGACGGAGCTCACGATGATCGCATCTCTTCGCTCGAAGAGGCTGCGGGTAGCAGACAAACGGAGTTTGTCCAGCTCCTCGTTGATCGTCGCTTCCTTCTCGATATACAGATCGCCCGCCGGAATGTACGCCTCCGGCTGGTAGTAGTCGTAGTAGCTCACGAAGTATTCAACGGCATTGCCGGGGAAGAACTGCTTGAACTCGTGATAGAGTTGCGCCGCCAGCGTCTTGTTGTGCGCCAGGATCAGAGCGGGCCTGTTCGACTGCTCAATGATCTTGGCCATCGTAAACGTCTTGCCCGACCCCGTAACCCCCAGCAGCACCTGGTGCTTCTCGCCCGCTGAGAGGCCTCCGACCAGGTCCTCAATCGCCCGCGGCTGGTCCCCGCGAGGCTTATAGCTGCTCACCAACTGAAAATCCATTTCAGGATTATATATCGCAAGCGAAGATTAGGCGAAGAGTTCCTAGGGTAAGAGTGGCCGACGATACTCCCTGATGCCTGCTCTGAAAGCTAGACTTGTTTGGCCGGGAGGATGGATGAGCAGCGCGTTCCGAACCATGATGACGTTTGCGATCTCGTTCTTCGCGCTCATATCGATAACGGGCGCATAGCAACCTCAAGGTGATGCGATCGATGCGATCCGGGGAAGATGGCTTATCGTGTCGATATATCACACTCAAAATGTCGAGGGTCCCAGCCCAGCCGAACAAAAGAAGCTGATTGGATCAGAAATTGTCTACAGCACTCGATCACTCAAAGCTTGTGGGCAGTCGGTGCAAATTACATCCACCAAGACAAATCGGGTTGACTCGGGCGAGTTCCTAGCCAATACACGAGTGCGATTCAACGACGTTGAAATCGCAGCCCCGAGTGTGACCGAAGTGGTGCTCAACAATCGGCAGGCCGGAACTTGCTTTGGAGTATTTCCGTTGCCAGGACAAGACATTTACCTGAAGAGCAAGGACGAAATCCTGATCGCCTTCGAGGGCGTGTTTTACCGGGTTGTAAGGAAAAAGTGATCACATTCCAGCGATCAGAAACTGATTCCGGGCGAGTCACCGCCGACTGGGACACTGAAATCAAAATCTTGCTTAATTGAGGAATGCAGGGGATGCGATCGGCTGCGGGATTTCGATCGGCTCCGGTTCATGCCGAAGAAGGCAGAAGCATGGTGACTCCGCTTGCCGCGGGCGTGCTTGAATCAACCCGCCTGAGCGTGACAACGGTAATGTCATCCTCCTGACCGAATTCCCGGGCAGCTCTGGCGATCTCCGCGGCCGAGTCGCGCGCAACAGCAGCCGTGCGCTCGAATCCGAACAGGTCACCTTTCTTGGTCTGTGCTTCAACAACACCATCGGTCAAAAGTGTCAGCTGCTCATTAAAGCGAAGCGTGAAATTTGTTTCGGGATATGTCGAATCCTGGGAGAGACCCAGCGGCAATCCGCTCTCTACAAATACTTCTTGGCCAGCTACGTAGGGCGGAATGTGGCCGGCATTGGCTGTGGTGATGGATCCGGCGGGTGGCCCGGGTGCCGGTAATTGAAATCAGTCTATCCACGAACGATGGGTGCCCCAGGTGCCTCGCATTTGGGCACCTGGGATACTTGGAATCTCAACCGGCTTGAGAACACCCCTTACTTTTGTTAAAATGTAAAGAGGAGACGAAAACTTGGAATCCACACTCAGCAGCAAGGGTCAAGCGACCATACCAAAAGCTGTTCGGGAGCGGTTGAGCTTGAAGCCGGGAGATCGGTTCAAGTTCTTTTTCCATCCCGATGGCGTCATCATTCTGCCGAAAATTCCTACTTCGCGACTCAAGGGAATCGTGCCGAAGCCCGCCAGGCCTGTATCGCTCGATGACATCGACGGGGGAATCGAAGCAGGTGCCACGGAGAGATTCAGGCGCAGAAGATGATTGCCCTGGATACAAATCTTCTTCTGCGTTATTTGACTCAAGACGATCCCGTGCAATCCCCAAAGGCCACCCGTGTCATTCAGCGTTTGACCGAAGAGGAGGCTGGATTCATCAGCCTCGTCACCATTCTCGAACTCGTCTGGGTTCGCAAGAGTGTTTACAAGCGCACACCGCAGGAAATCGCGAATGAAATAGAGATGATCTTGGCGGCCGACACTCTCGAGGTACAGAACGAGCAGGAGGTCTATCAGGCGGTGGTCGCGCTCAGGCGAACCGGCGAGTTTGAAGACGGGTTGATCGGCGCTCTTGGTCTGTGGCGAGGCTGTTCTGCGACTTTAACCTTCGATGACAATGCCTCAAGGCGACTGCACGGATTCAAGCTCGTCTCCTGATCTCTACCGACCTGACTAGCATTCGGGTGCCCCATGTCTCGCTTCTGAGACCTGGGAGAAAGAACCCGATTTTCGGCATCCTGTGTTGCAGATCAATTCGACAGTTTCGTCATACTCAGATCAGAAGGGCCTTTCAACTCGCGATCCCGCGCGCTAGAAGATCAACCCGAAATCTGTCCGGCTTCGCCTGGAGAGCGTGATTTCCGCCGACACCCTGAGCTTCGTTCATCCGGCAAATTTTTGCAGCTCACCCTGCTTGGGAGAAGTATCCGGCGAACTCAGGATCGATTGTTACGAACACGCGCGCCCGCCAGCTTGGCGCCATGCTCAGTTTCGCGCTAAGTCGAATGCAATCTACAATTTAGACCTTAAGTTCAATGGAATGATAATTTTGGCGCCGTCGTTTGCTCTAACTCCATGAAAACAATAGAGGCCTGGGGGGGAGGGGGTACACGTCGGCAAACTGGGGCGAAGCTCTAAACTGATCGGTTCAACAACTAAGCTCATCCGGGGGCCCCCATGCCTGAACTCACCCGCCGCGAAATCTTCGCTATGCTCCTCACCGCTCCCGGCAGGTGGCCCGCTCAAGTTTCTCTGCTCTCGATAAGGATGGGTGTGTGCCCCGTTCATCGCAGTTTCATCGCGATGAGCGGGTCTTTGTGTCCCTGCCGCAAGCATCTACAATGATCCGTTCACCAGCAAGCATCGGAGACCCATGCCCAAGCTAACGCGCCGCGAAATCCTCGCCATGCTCCTCACCGCTCCCGCAGCAACCTCCTGCTGGGCACAAGAAGACAGCGCGCCCACCGACTGGATCCCCCTCTTCGACGGCAAATCCCTTGATGGCTGGAAGCCCAGTGAGCACGAAGGCTCCTTTAAAGTCATCGGTGACGAGATCGTCGCTCATGGCGAGCGCTCTCATCTCTTCTACACCGGCACTGTCCACAACGCCGATTTTCGGAATTTTGAATTTAGCGCCGAAATCAAAACACTGCCCAGCTCCAACTCCGGCGTCTACTTCCACACCGAATTCCAACCCTCCGGTTTTCCGTCCGCCGGATTCGAAGTGCAGGTTGAAAACAATCCTCCCGCTCCACTCACCGGCTACGTCGAGCGCAAGAAGACCGGCTCGCTCTACGGAGTCCGCAACGTCTACAAAACCTTCGACCGAAACAACGAGTGGTTCACGCTCACCATTACTGTTCGCGGCAAGCGCGTGCAGACCCGAATCAACGACATGCTCGTCGTCGACTATGTAGAGCCCGCTCAGCCCTTCCAGGCCGACACCAAATTCGGCCGCGTCCTCAATCACGGCACCTTCGCCCTCCAGGGACACGATCCTGGCAGCACCACGCATTTCCGCAACATCCGCGTCCGCCCGCTGCCCGACGCTGCCGAATCCACAAACTCCGACCGCCCAGAAGTCGACGACCTCTATCGCGAAGTCATCCGTCTCTCCACCGAAAACTATCCCGTCGTCGACTACCACGTGCATCTCAAGGGCGGACTCACAATCGAGCAAGCGCTCGAAAACTCCCGCCGCCTCGGCATCAACTACGGCATCGCCATCAACTGCGGCCTCGGCTTTCCCGTGCACAGCGACGACAGTGTCCAACAGTATCTCGGCTCGATGAAAGGCCAGCCCTGCTTCATCGCCCTGCAGGCAGAAGGCCGCGAATGGCGCACGCTTGTCTCGCCCGCATCCATTGCCCGCTTCGATTACGTCTTCACCGATGCCATGACCTTCACTGACGATCACGGCAAGCGCATGCGTCTCTGGATCGACGATGAAGTCGGCACCATCCCCGACGCACAGGCCTTTATGGACATGCTGGTCGAACGCATCCTCGGCGTCATGCGCGAGCCCATCGACATCTACGCCAATCCCACGTTCCTTCCGAAGCAGATCGCCGCCGACTACGAAACCCTCTGGACCCCTGACCGCCGACGCAAGATCATCGCCGCTGCCATCGAAAACAACGTCGCCATCGAGATCAACAACCGCTATAAGATTCCCAGCGCTTCGTTCATCAAACAGGCGAAAGCCGCCGGCGCAAAGTTCTCCTTCGGAACCAACAACGCCGATGCCACCCTGGGCCGTCTCGAGCACCCGCTCGCGATGGTGAAGGAATGCGGCCTCGTCTGGCAGGACATCTTCGTCCCCCGACCCGAAGGCCAGAAGAAGATCCAGACAGGGAAGTGATAGCGTTCCAGGGTCGAACAGAATCTGGGTGCCCCGTCCAAGCTCTGCTTGGGCGGGAAGGTAAGCGCTCACCGACATCACAGGCCTGGTGCCCATCCAGACGACGTCGTTTGTCGCTAGGGTGGGAAACAAAGAACCAGGAACAAGCGGGCCAGCGACATTCAGTGTGAGCAGTGACCTGCTTGAATGAACAATCGCTTTCAGGTTTGAAAACGAGTCCTGGATCTAGAATCGGAGTATGAACGACCCTTTCTACGCTGCTTGGCCTATTGGGTTCGTGTTCCGGTAATCATTCCACCTCTCTTTTCCCTAGTAGCACTCGCATTGGGATCGGGCGTGTGGCCAGTCAATCGCCGGAGAAAATCCGACAGCAAACTTCTTGTGCAGATTTCTTACTCCAGACGGACATCGCGCCGCGGATTTCCGATCATCTTTCGGGGATCAATCGCGCGTTCAAAATCCTCGACGGAAATATCGCCGCTCGAAATGGCAGCTTCACGCAACGTCAGATTCTCTTCCAGCGCGTCATGCGCGATCTTCGCGGCTTTGTCGTAACCGATGATCGGACTGAGCGCCGTAACGAGCATCAGGCTCTCCTCAACGTTACGGTCGAGTTGCTCGCGATTCAGCGTGATCCCCTTGATTCCATGTTCCGTGAACTGGCGACACGCGTCGGCCAGAATCCGCGTGCTGTGCAGCACATTGCGAATCACGACAGGTCGCATCACGTTCAGCTCGAAGTTCCCCTGCGATCCCGCGAAGGCAACAGCAGTGTCATTTCCAAAGACCTGCGTGCAGACCATGATCATCGCTTCCTGCTGTGTAGGATTCACCTTTCCAGGCATGATCGAGCTTCCTGGCTCATTCTCTGGCAACCGAAGCTCGCGCAAACCCGTGCGCGGACCTGAACCAAGCCAGCGCAAGTCGTTCGCAATTTTGATCAGCACAACCGCGAGTCCGCGCAGAGCAGCGCTCGCCGCGACCATCGCATCGAGCGATGCAAGCGCCGCGAACTTGTTCGGTGCCGAAACAAATGGCTGATGCAGCATCTCCGCCAGCTTCGCCGCAACCCGCTCGCCGAATCCGTCCGGCGCATTCAGTCCTGTTCCAACCGCAGTTCCGCCGATCGCCACTCGATAGAGCCCTTGCATCGATTCGCGAATGACAAGCAGCGAATCGTCAAGCTGCGCTGCATAGCCTGACCATTCTTGCCCGACAGTGAGCGGAGTCGCATCTTGCAGATGCGTTCGCCCGATCTTGATGACATCAACCCACTCACGAGCCTTTTCCCAGATCGCATCTTTCAGTTCGATCACGGCAGGAATGAGCTGCGTCTCGAATGCGAGCACGGTCGCCATGTGCATCGCCGTCGGAAACGTATCGTTGGACGATTGCGACTGGTTCACATCCTGATTTGGATGGATCGGGTCTTTGCTGCCCAGTTTGCCGCCGACGAGCTGGATCGCTCGGTTACTAATCACCTCGTTGACGTTCATATTCGTCTGCGTGCCCGAACCGGTTTGCCAGACACTGAGAGGGAACTCGCTATCGAGCGCTCCCGCGATGGTTTCGTCCGCCACGCGAGCGATGAGCTGAGCCTTCCAAGCTGCCATCTCGCCCAGTTCGGCGTTAACGAGCGCAGCCGCTTTCTTGATATATGCGTACGCGTGACAAACCTCGATCGGCATGCGGTCTTCGCCGATGGCGAAGTGGATGAGCGAGCGTTGCGTCTGCGCTCCCCAATAGCGCTCGGCAGGAACGTCGATCTGGCCCATGGAGTCTGTCTCGTTGCGCTGGCCAGATGCTGTCGTGCCAATTGGCAAGTCAAGCATGCGAGGTGAGTCTTGATCGTGTGCGCTCATGGCGTGCTCCCGTTGACCATAGATGGTCAGTACGGTTGAGCTTACTGCTTGGGAAGCAAAATGTCCTTGAGCCACGGAACCGGCAAGGCTCCTTCGTCGAGCGCGCGATCATGGAATTCGGCCAAGTTGAAGTCTTTGCCCTTCGCCGCTTCGTAGGCGCGGCGCAAACGCCACCATTCTTCGGTACCTACAAAGTAGGTGGGAAGTTGCGTGGAACTGAGCTTGGCTCGCTGGAGTTTGCCCTCTGCCTCGGCACGCGTCTGGAAGGCGTCATCCATCATGAAGTGCATCGCCTCATCGTCGGTCATTCCCATGGTCTGCATGCGGATATCGAGGATGCTGTTGCCAATCGCGCGGAGCCAGACCTTCAGGTAGCTGATGCGGTAGCGTGGATCGTTGTTGGCGAAGCCCTGCTGCATCATGTTCTGCGCGATGTATTCTGCCCAGCCTTCGACATACGCGCCGTTGCCGTAGAGTGCCCGAACCAGTCGGCGCGTGACCGGCTGCACGTCGTTCGCGTGCTCGGCCTGCACGTAGTGACCCGGAAGAGCCTCGTGGATGCAGAGCCACTTGAGAACCCAGTTGTTGTATTCGCGCAGGCGGGATTCCGCGCTGGCCTCAGGTGTGCCGGCGCTGATCGGAGTTACCCAGAATTCGGCTTCAGCATTGGGGTCGAGCGGAGGCGCGGAGTGGAATCCTCCGACGGAATAGATGCCGCGCTCGAATTCGGGCGTCGGAATGACCTTGAGGTTGTCACGCGATTTCAGGGAAACGATTTTCTTATCGAGAATGAATTGACGAATGCCGACGAGATCTTCTTTGGCGGTGTCGAGCAGGGCGTTGCGGTTGGGGTGATCATCGGCGATCTTCTGCAAAACTTCGCTGATGATTTTGTTCTCACGCTGCTGTTGCGGGAGACTCGCGTGGTCGTCGTGGTCGGGATAATACTGCTTGTGGAGCGGCAAAGCGAGTTCGAGCATCTCGGCCCGAGTCTTGCTGAATTCGGATTCCGCTTCGGACAGCAGCTCTTCGGGAGCGATCTCCGTTTCCATCACCAGACGGAATTTTTGATCGTAAAACTTTTTCCCGAGTTGCCATGTGCGGTCGGTTTTGCGTTTGGCGAGATCCGACTGAAGCCACCCGTCAAACGATTTCAGCGCCGCAACTGCCGGTGGCGCGACCGCATCGAAGCGCGTCTTCAGCGCCGGTCTTTTTGAGGCCGCCGATGCGATCGTGCTTTGGATAAGGTTGATGTTGCCCTCGTTCTCTTCAACAGCGACTTTGATGAAGATAGGATCGGCGTCGGCAAGCACGGTGCTTGCCTGGTCGAGAAATCTTGGAATAGAGGCAATGCGGGAAAGGACATTATTCACTCGTATATTTTCAGCAGCATATTCGTCTGTGAGCGGCTGAAAAAGAGCAGCACCGAGCAGTTCGACATACACAGTGGGATTGTGGCGGTAGTTCTGAATCTGATCGAGTTCGAGAAGATTAAGCTCGATCTGGTCGTCAATGAGCCGCCAGTCGGCAGCGTCTTCGGCTCCGAGCGATGCAATCGGAGTTTCATTGTGGAAGCGCTCGCGCCACTTCGCGTACAAATCGCGCTGAGCGGCGAAGGCTGCGGGACTGACGTCGTCCAGAAGGGAATCGAGCGCGATGTCTTTGCCAGTTTTCGGGTTTCGGTGATGGTGGTAGCCGGCCTGAGACGCGCTTGAGGGTGACTGCGCGAGGGTCTCGTGAATGAACTGCTCGGTCAGGCTGGCAAACTTATCGTTAATTCGCGCAGTAGAGTTGACATTTTGTGCAGCTGCAAGGCTCGAGCAGACGAATAGTACGGCGAGGATTGCTTTACACATTGCGAACGCCTCCAGATCCAGCCAAACGATACAGCTCGGACGACGGTTGCGCCACTTCTATTCATCAGCATCAGGGCCGCCGCGGACGACCTTCATCACCTCGGAATAAGGCCTGGTCTGGTACTCGTTTGGCGGTATGCCTCCCGCGAGGTAGCGCACGAAATAGTCCCAGCGGCGCCGCATCATGTATTGCGAAGCGGCGCCGTAGCCATGAGCCGCATTCGGAATCATGACGAGGTCAAAGTCTTTGTTGGCCTTGATCAGCGCATCCACCAGCAGCAGCGTATTGTTCGGGGGGACGTTGTCATCCATCGTTCCGTGCGCCAGAAGCAGATGGCCTTTGAGATTCTTGGCGAAGTTCTGGTTGGCCTGCGAATCGTAGTTGCTGGTGCCGTCTGGATTCTTGACCTCGATGCCTGCCCATTTTTCAGCCCAATCGTCTTCGTAGTCGCGCTGATCATGATTGCCGCTTTCAGCGATGCCGACTTTGAAGAAGTCAGGATAATGCAGTAATGCCGCACCGGTGGCATTGCCTCCGCCGGAATGTCCCCAGATGCCAACGTGATCGAGATCGATGAAAGGGTATTGTTTGGCGAGATCTTTCATGCCGGCAATCTGGTCGGGAATGGTGTTGTCGCCCAGGTTGCCGTAATAGGCCTCATGGAACGATTTGGAGCGGAACGGCGTGCCCATTCCGTCGATGCAAACCACGATGAAGCCCAGTTCTGCGAGCGCTTGCATGTCGCCATGCGCAGCACGGAATTCGCGTCCGCCGCACGAACCGATCTGCGGCCCAGGGTAAACGTAGTTGATGATCGGGTATTTCTGTGAGGAGTCGAAGTGCGTGGGCTTGAACATGAAGCCGTAAAGGTCAGTTGTCCCGTCACGGCCCTTCACGGTGATGGGCGTGAGTGGCTGCCAACCAGAGGCTGTGAGGCGGGAGATGTCCTGCTTCGCAACTTGCATTACGGTATTGCCCGTGTCGTCGCGAACAACTGTGACCTGCGGCTGCGTCGGCGTGGAATATGTGTCGGTAAAGTAACGGCCGTCGTGCGAGACCTTGATGCGATGATCGGCTTTCCCCGGTGTGAGGAGCTTGAGGTCGGAGCCGTCGAATTTCACACTGTAAAACTGCTCGAAGTAGGGATCAAGGCTCTTCTCGCGACCAACTCCGAGGAAGTAGATGGTTTTCGCTTTCTCGTCGACGTACAGCACCTGGGTCACGTTGCCGGGACCATGAGTGATCTGGTTTTTCAGTTTGCCGGTTGTCAAATCGTAAAGATAGAGATTGCCCCAGTTATCGCGCTCACTGAACCAGAGGATCTCGTTTGATTCGGGCAGATAGTGCCAGTTGATCTTGCCGTTGCCGCTCTCGTAGAATTTCGGGACAGTTTCGCCCATCACTTCCCGGACCTCGCCCGTCTGAGCATCGGCGACGCGAACCCACTCTTGCTTATGATCGCGGGAAGTGGAGACGAAGGCGAGGTGCTTCTCGTCGGGGCTCCACTCCGCGTCTGCTAGCGTATTGCCGTCGCACGCGATGTCGTCGCAGAGCGTGGACCGGTGCTGATCGGGCGGCATCTTGAGCCGGATAACCTTGCGACTGTCAACGTCGATGATCACCCGCTCAATCATGGTCACTTCTTTGTCACCAACAAGCGGGTACTTCCATGCCTCGAGTTTTGGATGTGTGTTTGTGACGGGAACGAGGTACATCTCGCCCGTTTTACGCTGGTCCTGTTGGAAGGTGGCAATCTTCTTCGAGTCACGCGACCAGAGAAGAATCGCCGCATCAGAGTGCTTCCATCCAGCATTGTCGGTAGCGTAGCCAAAGTTCTCCACGCCATCCGTGGTGAGCTGCGTCTCAGACCCGGTCTCGAGATTGCGGACCCAGAGGTTCCACTCGCGAATGAATGCACCGAGTTTCCTGTCGGGCGAGAGAGTGAGCGGCGGCTCCGGGTTCTGACCTTTTGCGGGTGGACCGCCCCCGAGCAACTTGCAGGAGTAGTTGCTCTCAATCGTGCACTGGTAGATTGCGCCGTGAGAGGTAAACGTGAGAGTGTGGTCGTTATTAGTCAGCGAAATATCCGAGAGCTGCAGGTGCCTTGCATCGGTACTGCCCTTCAACACGGATTTGAGAGCAGATGAGAGCTTCTCGTTATCGAAGAGAGGAGCGCGCGAGTTCTTCGCTGGATCGACGGCGATGTACGTTGTGCCATTGTCGTCCACTTCCCGGTACCAGAAGCGGCCATCATCGAGCCATTGTGCATTGACCTGACCCTTATAGGCGAGAGGGTTCAGATTGTATGCCATGAACTTCTCGGCATTCGCGTAGTCCGCGTTGGTGTACTGACGAGCCTGTTGCGCAATCACACAAACTGGCGCGAGGGCCAGTGAGGCCAGGGCGACTCTCAAACAAGATATTTGATTCATGCTTGTGGATTCCTTGGCGCTGACGAACCATCCGGTAAAGCGGGTTCTGCGCGATGTGCAGATCAGGAAAGATTGTCTGTCCGTCATTCTAAATCCCGCCGTACAGAATCGTCTTATATGGACGGGAGCCCGCTCTAAGGGGCGTCATTGCTGACTGTCTTATGCAAGATAGGGCCAACATTAGCTCGAATCGAGGGGTTGGTTGCCGTTCCGGTGATCGTGAGTGGGATTGCGTGACCGCTCAGCGGGCCGACGGCTCTGGAGCTGTTTAGCTTTGCGGTCAGATGGAAATCGAGCTCGCCTGCAGGCGCAACCGTTCCGTCGCCGGTCGCGGTCCCGATCTGCGGCATCTCTCCATAGATCTCTGTAAGGCGCGTGCCCTGTGGTGAGGTGTTCACACGAGCCTTGAGAATCCCGATATCCGTTCCGCTACTTGTGCCAACTAGCCGACTAAGACCTTCGATCCTGGACCCAAGGTCGAAGCCAACGAGTCTCGTGTTGTCGATCTCGACTGGGCCAGCCAGAGTGGCGGCTGTTGCCGGGCCGGTGATGGTGATGCTGGCAGTAAGAGTTCCGCCCTGAAGCGACGACCCGGCGGGCAGACGGACACCGACGACCGGGAGCAGGCGCTCAAGCTGTTCCATCGGTACGGTCGGGGCGGAGAGATGCAGACTAACCGTCATCGCCTCAGGAGCGAACTTGAGCGTTCCGTTGACATGGACGGCCGCTGTACCGCTATGAACGGCGATGTCCGATACGGTTCCTTCGCGAGTCAGTAAATCCTGAGCGATCGAGAAGTCAACAGCGACGGGCTCCCGGGAGGGCGATCCGTTGGGAACGAGCTGCAGGCGCGAGGCGTTGACTTTGCCGGTGCTGGAGAGCTTTGTGCCGTCTGACGTAATTTCCGCATCGACGTCGTTGTCCATCGAGATCCCTTTGCTTGCGTCGATTAGACCGGATGCGACCGGGTTGAAATCGCGCAATTTCAGCTTTGCCCGAAAGGGTGTCTGTGATGCGTCCTTCTGCGAAATCGGACCAGCGTCTCCGGTCAGCTTGAGCGTGCCGCTTCCCGGAAGCTTTGCTGATAGCTCAAAGGGACACGACCTGAGGAACGAGAGCTGTTTCACCGTCAGGTTTACGTCGCTGTACTGGAAGGGTTTTGCTGTAGCCGGAACTGAGGATACAAGGGCGCTGCCGTTGACAATCTTCAATTCGCCGACGTTGAAGTCTGATACAGACGTCGGCTGCTGGAAAGAGGATTCGCTGGAAGTTCGACCGAGGCTCGAGTAGTTCCACTTGCCATTGCTGTGTTGTATCAGCTGCATGGAAGGGGTATTGACCTTTATTTTTGTGATCCGTACCTGGTGGTGGTAGAGAAAGGGCAGGAGTTGGATTCCAACTGCGAGACTCTTCGCCTGAATAAATGGAACATCGCTGAAAGCAGGATCATCGGCAACGACGATGTCCTCCGCGGTCAGGCTTCCTTCCATAAGGGCAAAGGAAAGCTTACCCATCGTCACTTCTCGTCCCAGCGCAGCTGAGAGCTGCGTCTCGATAGTTGATCGATAGGTGTCGGGATTCACGACAAATGGCACGAGAAGAATCATGAAAAGGAATACACCCACGACGAGTGCACCGATGAGAACCCATCGTTTATCCATCAGGGGTCGTTCCTCCGCGAGCTTGGTGCGATTGTAACGTCCCGAACTGGCGTCCGCTCGTCCCGGGAACTCTGAAGTCGCACGAAAGAGTGAACGGCAGTCCACGTCCCGCAATCCACCGGCTTAGACTTGCTGCAAACAGGGCAGAAGGGGATAACAGAACCAAACCGGAGGCGAGACCGCCCGCTGCCGAAAACAATGAACTAGAGATCAAGGCCGCCGCCAAATTCAAAGCTCTCTGCGGGTTGGAGAGAACCCTGCCCGTCGGCTTAAGTCGAGTGCATTGTGCGTTCGGGCGCGGACTGGCTGCACATGGGCTCAAGAGAGTGATTGCCAATTAGGGCAACTGACTCAACCTTCGATTCGGTTGCCATGGGTGATGTGAAGCGGGTATCTTTGCAACCAGTAAGCTTGGAGCCACGATGCGCCTTTCTGATTCCCCGGAACAGGACGCGCCTACGGCCAGGACTCCACGGGCCGAATTCGCTCAATTTGCGCTGGAGAACCTATTTGATATCTCTCCAGACGCGATTCTTGTCACTGATTCTTCCGGTGCGATCCGGGCCGCAAACCCGCGTGCATCAGAATTATTTGGTTACACGTCCGCCGAACTGACTGGAAAGTCCATTGAAGACCTGCTGCCGGAGCGGTTTAGGCGACAGCATCCTTCTCATCGCGAAAACTATCATGCGCATCCACGCGCCCGGCAGATGGGCGCTGCTCTCAATCTTTTCGGGATGCGTAAGGACAATACTGAGTTTCCGGTCGATATCATGCTCAAGCCGCTGCAGACGTCTCAAGGCACGGCGGTGCTGAGCATTATTCGGGACGTGACGGAGCAGCGTGAAGCACAGGACCTGGTCCGCAAAAAGGATCTGCAACTTCGTTCTCTCCTGGATGGCGTGCGGGATTATGCCATCTATCTTCTGGATAAGGATGGTTACATTACGACTTGGAATCCAGGCGCAGAGCGGATCAAGCAGTACACGCCGGACGAAATCATCGGGAAACATTTCTCACGGTTCTTCACGCAGGAGGACATCGAACGTGGTCGACCAGCTGAATTAATGAAATTGGCGGTCGAGCGTGGACGCGTGGAGCACGAAGCATGGCGCATTCGCAAAGACGGCACCCGCTTCTGGGCCAATGTCGTACTCACAGCGGTTCGCGATCCTGCAACGGGCGAAGTTACGGGCTACGCAAAGGTAACGCGGGACTTCACGGATCGGAAGCGCGCGGAAGAAGCCGTCATGCTGCAACTCAGCCAGGCGTTGCTGGCGAACTTGGACGTCAGGAAGCTTCTAAGCGCAATTTCGGCAAGCTTGTCCGAAGTGATCCAAATGGATGCAGCGACCTTGGGCTTGTACGATGAGAAGAGCGGGAATCTCATGGTTCAGTTTCTTGCAACCGATGAAAAAGGCCCGCAGTCTGATGTGCGTGTACCCCTAGAAGAATCGCCTGCAGGCCGCGCATTCCGGGTGCGCGAGCCGATCGTGTTAGATCGCATCTGGGATTCAAATCTGGCACCAGGCGCCGCCCATCTGACCAGAATTGGAATGAAGTCGGGCTGCTGGGTGCCTCTGATTCACCGCGACGTGGCGGTCGGTGTGCTTGCCGTTGCCAGCCGCGCAGAAGCTGCATTCACCAATCGCGAAGTCGAGATGCTGGTCCAGGTCGCGGACCAGGTGGCGATGGCGGTGAGCAACGCGGTGGTGTTCAGGCAGATCGCCGAACTCCGCGATCGTCTGCGGCAGGAAAAGCAATATCTCGAAGAAGAGATCAATGTCGAGAATCGGTTTGAAGACATCGTGGGAGAAAGCGGAGGTCTGCGGCAGGTTCTCAAGCAGATCGAAACCGTGGCCCCGACGGATGCTACCGTGCTTATCCAGGGGGAGACCGGAACCGGGAAAGAACTCCTGGCTCGCGCCATCCACCGGCTTAGCGGCCGCAGCGAACGGACGTTTGTAAAGGTGAATTGCGCGGCAATTCCAGCAGGCCTGCTGGAAAGCGAACTCTTCGGGCATGAGAAGGGCGCTTTCACAGGCGCGATCGCGCGCAAGATGGGGCGCGTGGAACTGGCGCATGAAGGCACGCTGTTCCTGGATGAAATCGGGGAATTGCCGGTGGATTTGCAACCGAAGCTGTTGCGCGCACTGCAGGAGAAGGAGATTGAGCGGTTGGGCGGCAACCGTCCCATCCCCGTGAATGTGCGGTTGATTGCCGCAACGAACCGTGACCTCGGCCAGATGGTGCAGGAGAAGCAGTTTCGCAGCGACCTCTATTACAGGCTGAAGGTGTTTCCGATCTTCGCGCCGCCTCTCCGGGACCGCACGGGTGATATCCCGGTGCTCGTGCGGCATTTTGTGACGACACACAGCCGCCGCCTGGGAAAGAACATAACAGTCATCCCGGAAGAGACCATGCAGGCGCTCTGCCGATGGCCGTGGCCGGGAAACATTCGAGAACTCGAGAACTTCCTTGAGCGCGCCGTTATCCTCACGCGCGGATCTTCGCTCTATGTCCCATTGGCCGAATTGGAGACGAAGGTGGCCGAAGAGGAAGAAGAGCTGGAGCGGACCAATCCAACATTGCAGGTCGCTGAGCGAGAGCACATCCTCCGGGTGCTTCGCGAAACTGACGGGCAGATCGGTGGGGCCGACGGAGCCGCCGCCCGGCTTGGGCTCAAACGTACTACGCTGAATTCGAAATTAAAGAAGTTAGGGATCGAGCGCAGCGACTATATATAGAGGTGCGCGATCAGAGATTGCAGATACCCCTCCCCGCAAGCTCAATGTTTGGGAATGATGATCGCTTGACGTGACGAGATCTCGTCTGCTGACGATATGTCGTCATCGTCACTTCGTCAGTTTTAGCATCGTCAGTAGTGATTTGGCTCACTCCAGATAAGAAATAAATCCTTCAAAATCAGCCACAAACTAACCGAGGTCAGCTCGTCACACGAGTTTGGCACACCACATGCCTTATAGAGGGCGAGGCTGATGAGGGCCTGAATACGTTGCGAATCACATTTCAAGATACGACGGAAGCAGTCGAGATGAAGTTGGAAGGGCGAGTAGCAGGCCCGTGGGCGAACGAACTCGATCGGGTCTGGTTGGAAGCGGCAACGCGCCTGCAAGCAAGGAAGCTGGTTATCGATCTGCACAACGTCACCTATGCGGATGCCGGCGGCAAGCAGGTGCTGAGAGACATCTACGCTCAAACCCATGCTGAGTTCGTTGCTACTACACCCTGGACGCAATTTCTGGCCGAAGAAGTTACAGCCAATAAAACAGTGGTTCTGGAAGAGGGGGAATGACGATGCAAACCATGCGCGAAACACTTACTAATTCCAACGTTCAGCGGCCGGGCGAGTTCTTCAAGAAGCTCTCTCCCGCAGCGCTTCGCGATCTCGAGTCGATGGAATTCCCGACCCTGTATCAACCGGGTGTTCTGCTCTTCTCAGAGAAGTCGATTCCTTCGGGAATTTTCATCGTCATCTCGGGTGAAGTAAAACTGTCGATAAATTCAAGTGATGGCAAGCGTCTGATTCTCAGCATCGCGAAGGCCGGCGAAGTGCTTGGTCTCTCTTCAGTGCTGTCCGGACTGCCAAGCGAGATGACTGCTGAGGTTTTGTATCCGACGCGTATAGCGGTGATTGAGCGTGATCAGTTCCTCGGCTTTATGGCGCGTCACCCTGAGGTGTACCAGGTCGTCACCCAGGAGCTGAGCCTGCAGTATAAGGTCGCCTGCGAACAACTTCGCACGGTGGCCCTGGCCGGTTCCGCACCGGAGAAACTGGCGCGACTGCTGCTGGATTGGAGCGAGAACGGCCAGAAGACGGAAACCGGGATGCGGTTCCGCTTCTCCCTGACGCACGAGGAGATCGGCGAATTCATCGGTGCTTCGCGAGAGACCGTCACACGTACCCTTTCAACCTTCAAGAGCCGCAGACTTGTGGCGTTCCACGGATCGATTCTCGAGATCCCGAGCAAGGTGGCACTCCAGAACATCGCAGGCATGTAGTTTGTACAGCTGTAAAAGTCGTTCCTGGATCATGTTTCATTCGCCTCGATAGAGTAGTCGGGCCCGGGTTCGCGGCGCGTATTTATATAAAATTCCCGAGCAAGTGCGCAGGGAAGCCTTCACGCTAGAATGGCAGAAACCATCTGCCATTCAACTCCCAGGAGGCTTTCATGCGCATGGTTGTTTCAGTTGTTCTCTTCCTCGCATTCACATTTGCACTTCCCGCACATCTCATCGCACAAGGCGCTCCTCCTCAGGGTGGCGCCGACCAGCCCTACACGGTCGAGTACTATTACAAGGTGCAATGGGGCCATCAGCAGGAGTTTCTCGACCTATTCTTGAAGAACCACTATCCCCTGCTGAAGAAGATTCAGTCCACAGGCCGCATGATCGCGGTCAATATCGAATCCCCGGCGTATCACACGACAGAGGATGGCCGATGGGACTATCGCGTGACCATTACGTTCAAAAACTCCACTGTTGCGACTACTGTGAATCCGGATGAAGGTGCGTTGATCAAGCAGTTGTGGCCGGATCAGGATGTATACAAGCGCGAGGAGCAGCGGCGGTTTGAAATCCTCGCCGCGCATTGGGATTTGCCTGTCACGAATATCACGCCCACAGACCGCCGCTAGTTTTTAGAATCTAGCTCCGACTGGAGTGCCGGACCTCGAGCCGGGTCACGGCCGTCTGCGCCATTTTTCGACGAGGTCCTGGGCGGCATGTGGCCAGTTTGGGAAATCGAATTGGAAACCTGCTTCAAGCAGTCGGGTTGGGATGACGCGGCGGCTCTTGAGCACGAGTTCGGTTTCCGTGCGCATGAAATAGGCTGCCAGTTCGAGAACAGGCCGCGGCGCAGGAAGGCCGTTGGGCATCTCCCATGCCTCGCGCAGGATGCTCATGAAGTCGCGATTGTGTTCGGGATTCGGAGATGTGATGTTGACCGGCCCATGAAGGTCTTCGCGGGCAATGAGGAACTCGACGGCGCGGGCAAAGTCTTCTTCGTGAATCCATGAGATCCACTGGCGGCCGTTGCCCTGCTTCCCGCCGAGCCCCACGCGTACGAGGTTCGAAAGAACAGCGAAAGCATTGCCGGGTGCAGGGCTGAGTGTGATCGCGGAACGCATCGCGATCTTGCGCGTGATGGGCGTGTCGGTCTTGAAAAAGGTGGTCTCCCAGTCTTTCGCGACGCGGATGGAAAAATCCCAGCTATTCGGCGCGCCTTTCTCGTTTCCGCCTAGTTCACCGGTTTGCTCATTCATAGGGCGATCGAGAGCGTGGCGGTAGATCGAAGCGGTCGATGCATTTAGCCACACGCGCGGCGGATTCGCGAGAGAGCCTATGACTTCACCGAGAAGCTGCGTCGAGATGATCCGCGAGTTATAAATATCGGCTTGATTTTCGGGAGTGTAGCGGCAGTTCACGCTTCGGCCGGCGAGGTTGATGCAGACGTCGGCTCCATCGAGGTACTGGACCCACAGGCCGGCTGTCTGTGCGTCCCAATGGACAGTTTCCCATTCGGCAGTGTGTGGGCCGCGCGTGAGGACGATGACGTGATGACCGCGCTGAGAGAAATAGCGCGCAAGAACGCTGCCGACCTGACCGCTGCCGCCGGGTATCACAATCCGTAGCGGCCGTTCTGTCGTAAAACGGCTGGTGCTCACACTTGCAGTTTAGTTTAGCGATGGACTGCCCTTAATGTTGCTGCACCGATCCCGGCGTACCTGTTGGAGCTTGTGGCGAAGATATGGACTGAACCGGTTGAGGCGGTACCGGCGCATATCCGTACGCGGCAAAGTAGCGTCGCCGTTTGTATGAACGGACCTCGTGAACGATGAGAGTAATGATGAGCCCGAGAACGATCAGCGGTGTCCAGAAGATCCATACCGGTTGTGAGACACGGTTCCCTGCGATATTTACTGAATCGGCTGCACTCAATCCGCCAAACATTACGACGGCATCACCACCTACGGAGACATCTTCCCCGAGACGGGTCGTGCCGAAGAAATTGACCAGGTCGTGGCCGATCGCGGCATCATCGTCAGCGTGGATTGTTCCGAAGAACACCACGACATCGTGCTTCGACTCGTGCGAAATATGAACGTTGCCGAAGAACACGACAACATCGTGGTCGATGTCGCCCCTGGCGTTGACGCTGCAAAAGAAGCAGACGGCGTCGTGGATTGACTGGCCCTCCGGCACGACGATATTGCTGCCAAACTGCACTCGATCTTTTTCCGCGCGCGCGGGGGTGGCTGCGAGAACAAGCGCCGACGCGAGCAGGAAAGCAGAGAACAAGCGTTGAGTCATGATGACCCTCACGCGAAATTGTACGCGCTGCGCTGGTAGAAAGTTCCCGGAAAGCCAACGCCGAGCTAAAGCGCGCGGAAGATGGGCCGTTCTGTCCTTCCCCTTAGGATTCGGCGCTTCTCAGAACCAAACCGGCGGACAGTCGATCACCTTGCCGCCGGTTCGGGAGCGTCTACGAAATAGAAGTCCTGGAGCCTTCCGCGATGTCCATTACAGATCGCAAACAGCTGGAGAGCGAGACGGGTCGGTGTTATCCAGATTTCGCTGCTCGCGACCAGGGCAGGCGAAGCAGCAGCGTTCTTCTCTATAAGGTGAAGTGAGCCCAGCGAAGCAAGATCGCGCTGCATCTGGGGCCCTCGGGCCCCTACCGTCGATGCCAGCTGCTCGAGGTTGCATGCCAGGGGCTCTGCGCTCACGTCGCCCGCTTCTGACAACACCTTGGATGCTTTTGTGCAAACAACCGTGAAGATGCGGATTGGGATCGTGGTGAGTTGGCTGAAAAGATCAATAAACTCCAGACCTGTCGGGTCGCCTTCGACTACGGCGGTCGAAGAAATCAGGAGGCCCGCCCAGAAGCGATGCAGCCAATCTTCGTGTGTTTCGGATCCGACCTCGAGAATGCGCACCGCAACTTGAGGATTGACCCGGATGGCTTTTTGACCGCTTTCTTCCTGGTCAAGAATATCCTCTGTTTTGAGTGCGATTGCCACAGCATTGAGAACTTTGTGGCTGCTGGCGCGAGTACGAACCCACTCCCCGATTTCGTCAACTCCGTCCGGGCAAATCTGGCCGAGAAATGCGAATGCTTCGACCATCCGTACGAGGCTCAGCATGTCACCTGGCCGCGTCTGAATGATGAGTGACTCTAGGAGACTATCCCACTGGTTGGAGCGAGGATCTTCCTTCGCCCAGAGAAACGAGAGTCCTACGCCGTCAGGTCCACATCTCACTACCCTTGCCTGTGTGGTGATTCGGCGCGTCGGATCAGGATCCAACGGTCCTTCGCGCTGCAGAGTCAGAGAAAGAATGGTGCCGGGGCGCCATTTCTCTTGGGTGATGAGATACAGACCGGAAGAACTGATGTCGCTGACTTTGTCCTGGGCCAGATCAGATCCGCTCCAACGATATGCGGCAAACTGCTCCACCTTCCGTCGCTGGGCTCTATCCGCCTCGGGCGTGACGAATTTCTCGAGCCGGCGAATGGACGCGGCAATCGTATCCGAATCAGGCTTTAAGACTTTACCGAGCCAGCTTACACGTCCGATCATTCGGGCTCCGCAGGATTTATGGCGAGTAATTGTAAGTAGTTTAGCTATTCAGAACGATCACGGAAGTACGTAAGGGTTGTACGGATACTCCGAAGTACCGCTGCACTTAGGTAATGACGCAGCTGTGTTCAGCCGAAGGAAGGCCCCATCAGGGGCGATCAATCGGCAGAAGTGAAAGCGCTCGAAATGCCAGGCGTTCCGGTGACTAGAACACCCTGGAGTGGCGGACTTCTCTCACCAGTTGCCGCGCATCAAAGCATTCAGTAGCCTCCAGTGGCTGCCAAGAGCTGTCGTACTACTCGTAAATTAGAGAATCAATTAACTTAGACCGCCAGAGCGAAACCAGATATTCCTTCCTACATCCTCGGCTCTGGCAAGTCAGGAGCAACGGTGAGAAAGCATTGTAAGGAAGGATTGCGTCTATACAACTCTGCTGTGAACGCTCTAAAGGAATGGGGACTGGCGGAAGTGGACAGACAGGCGGTTGAGATGCTGCCGCTTGGCCCGATAAAGCTCAGGGAGATTTCACAGGCGGCGAGGAGAGCCGACGGAATACACATCAATGCTCGTCGCGCCTACGCTGAACACATCGCCAACTGCCTGGTTTGCAGCAGGCACCTTGTGTCCGAGTGAACGTTCTCGTGCTCCACTGGGCATCAGAACTCGACGCGCATGCCCAGCTGAATCCGGCGTGGAGGCCCTACGGAGGTGACGTCTCCAAAGGTCGGAGAAGTCTCCACCGTGTCAACGCTGTAGGGGTTCTCGTGGTTGAGGATGTTGAATGCGCCGGCGGAAAACCCGAGCCGCGGAGCTTCTTCATCCTGATTAGCGGTGATGGCGAAGTCATGACCCCAGCGCAGGTCGAGGTCTACGTAAGAAGGCAAGGTTTCTGAGTTGCGCTCGACACCATGAGGGCGTGTGTTGAATAAGCTGTCGCCGTACTCGTCGGTTCCAGTAGTGATCGTCCAGGGGCGGCCAGTGTTGGCGAAGATGCCCGCGGCGACATTGTAGATGCTCTTCGGATTCACCATTGCGTACATGCCCAGACGATGCCGGCGATCCCAGTTCGAGCGTCCCCACTCATCATCGGGAGCGTACTGGTTCTGCGGGAACCAGCCGATGCCGTTTGTATTTGAGTCGTAATGCGAGAAAGTGTAGCGGCCAAACCCAGTGAAATACTTGTTGACTCGTCCGCGGAAGGAGACGTCGAGGCCGTCGCCTTCGAAGAAGCCTTCAGGCTCCATTTGACGGACTACGCCGTAATTGGGATCGGGACGCTCGGTGTAGCCGGACACAGGCGTAGGCGCATTGATATCGACTGAGCGGAACTCGTGAATGCCACGAGCTGAGTAACCGCTGACCACGGCGGTAGCCTTCTCCCCGATTTGACGCTCGATCGAGAGCCCGTACTGCATCTGGTAGGGAATTGCTGCATTGGGGGCGAGCTGCGCGAGGTTAGCGGGCTGCTCTTTCACTGCCGTGCAGTCGCTCACCGGAACGCAACCGCTTTCAGGTTCGCTCGCCGGATCGAGCGAGATGCTTACCGCGCGACGCCGGGCGTTTTCATAGCGCACGAGATCGAGGATCGGGCCGGAGCCAAAGCGGTCATAGTAGATGCCGCCACCGCCGCGGAGAACTGTTTTCGAGTTGTCGTCGATCACGTACGCAAAGGACACGCGGGGCGCGAAGCCGAGGCGCTTCTCAGCGAGGAAGTTCTGCCAGTCGTAGCGAATACCGGGCGTGATGGAGAAGCGATCGTTAATCTTCCATTGATCCTGAATAAAGGCGCCCATCTCCTGCTGGTGATAGATGAAGTGCGTATCGCCAGTATTCTGCGAAAAGGCCGAAGTGCGATTGTTGGAGTAGTTTTCAAGCGCGCTGGCGGCGACGGAACCGTCGGGGTTGAGCGTAGGGCCGTAGGTGTAGGAGCCGAGGGCATTGGTATTGTCGTCGTATGCGCGGCGGCTGACGTGCGGCATTCCGGCGCCGAGCTTGATCGTATGACGACCGCGAGTCCACGTGACCATGTCGTTAATGCGAAAGTTGTATTCGGTGCTGAGGTAGTCGCTCTGCGCCGAGCCGCCTGTAAAGTCGCCGGCCACATTGACGCGAGGAGCTTCGATGACATTATCGTGTCGGTTCATAGTGTGCTCGCCGACGACAGAGAACTGGTTCAGCAGGACAGACGAGAGGGTCGAGTCCACATGGATGACCATGTCGTCTTCGTGCCACAGGCCATTGTAGGCAGCGCTGGCGAGCGTCTGGCCCCCGACTCCCTGGTTCTTTCCTGTCCAGTTTTCGTATGCATATTGCGCGTATGCTGAGTGTTTATCTCCGAACTGGTGAGCGATGCGCGCACTGAATTCCGTGTCCCGATTGGGAGTGGCGACGTTGGCCTGGAGGAGTCCGGTGGGGCTGTCGGGAGTTGGGACGACGACCGCATTGACGACCGAGTTCAGGTCTTCTTCGGCACGGCTGAAGCTGCCAAGAAAGCTGCTCTTCTTTGAAAAAAAGACAGGGCCGGTGGCGTGGCCTTCGTAAATGCGGCGCTGCTCAAACGGCTTGGAAGGTGCGAGGGCGTTTTGCGCGTTCAGCGAATTATCGCGAAAGGAAAAATTGAATTGGCCATGATATTTGTCAGCGGTCGACTTCGTGATAACTTCCATCTGTCCACGGCCGGGCCAGTAATACCGTGCCGAGTAAGGATCCTGGTTGATGCGCACTTCTTGCACTGCTGACGGCGACACGGGCGAACGATTCGCCTCGACGCCGTCAACCATCAGGCCGGAACCGCCCGTTCCTGAGGCACTGTCATCGAGAAAGACGCTCATCGCACCGACATAGTCGTTATCGAAGATTGGAAGCTCTTTGAGTTCGGTCGAAGTGAGAACTGAAGAATCTCGGTTTTCTTCCGAAGCGGTAAGGTCCTCGTCGGTATCCCCATTGACACGGACATTTGTGGCAACGGCTGCGATGGGCAGCGTGATATGGAGCGGCGCGGCAAGCACATGTGATGCGGCAGCCACCAGGACAACATTTGGGTTCACAGTGACGGGAAGATGGACAGTCTCAAATCCGGGTTCGGAGATGATCAATGTGAAACTGCCAGGGTGCGGCGCGGCCATCCGGAAATTCCCGACGCCGTCTGACGTGGTGGTTCCTGCGACAGCCCCGTCAGCATCGACAAGATTCACTTGTGCGTTCGGAACGATCGCGCCGGTTGGGTCGGCGACCACTCCCTGTACCGTTGCTGCGGGTTGTGATTTGGAGTTGGACTCGGTGGTCGCGGCGGATAGCACAGCGGCACAGGAAAACAGCACAACGGCCAAGGCAGGAAAACGCAACATGCAAAGTCTCCAGCAGATGGACTACATTTCTGCGGCGTCCCAGAGAAGAAACTTGCCACTTGCGAGAAAGTTCCAGGACTGCGGTGGTACCGAGCGCGGTGCAATCCAACGCATTCCTACGCTAACAGTCCCTTAACAAAGACGTCGTTATAAGTCGATTTTCGCAGGAGATAGAGCGGCTGTCCAGTCAGCGGGCGAGTCGACAAGAATGTCCGGTGGAATCGCTTCGAGGCTTCCTGGGGCGAGGCCAAATGTACAGCCGATGCACCATGCGCCTGCATTACGGGCAGTTTGGACATCGACTCGGCTATCGCCGATCATGACCGTCTCCTCTGGCTTGACTCCGGCTTCTTTCATCAGAGCCAGAAGGCCCTCGGGGTCCGGCTTCTTCGTTGCGAAGCTGTTTCCGCCGTAAATGTTGAGAAAGTATGGTGCAAGTCCCAGAGCTTCGCAGATTGCCTGTGCAGGGCGAACGGGCTTGTTGGTGAGAACTGCCATTGCGCGCTTCGGCGCTTCTGCGCGCTGTGATCCGGCCGCACGCCTCGGGACCTCAAGTTGATCGTGAACTTTGTGAAGCGCATCGAGGGCTTCAAGAACACCCTCGTACGCGTAGGTGTAGTCGAGCTTATGCTCGCGGTAGTAGTCGAGGAAGTATTTGTACGCTTCCGCCACGAGTTCTTCGCTAGGTTCGCGGCCGTCGTCGGCAGCGAAGGCGCGACGCACAAGCATGAGCGCCCCGTTCCCAATATAGGTTGCAATGAGTTCGTCAGTCAGATGAGGACGCCCGAATCTTTCCAGCGTCGCATTCACTGAGTTGCAGAGGTCCTGCGCGGAGTCGATGAGGGTGCCATCGAGATCGAACACGAGCAGTTTGAGGCGATCGACTGGCACAGGACGGAGAACACGGATCATGTGTTCAGTTTAAAGGGAAGATGAGATGGGCCGACAATCAGCTGTAGACGCGCCCGTTGATCTGCACTCTCGAGCAGGCAGGGCAGAAGCGAATGGAGTTGCGACGCGTGAACGCTGTGTAACCGGGCTGAAGCCAGAGGTGCAAGCCAAGCCAGCACATGAGAGCACGAACCGGGCTCGCGTCGAACTCATATCGCGACCACATTCGCTGGAGGGACTGTGCCAGCTGTGCTTCTTCGGGATGGGCTTCGTTCCAGAGCATTGCGGTTCCCACTTCACATAGACACCGTGCGCGCGAAAAAGATTCCATGCCTTATTGCTGATGGTTTTGTCGCGTGAAAAAGGTGGAGTGCTGGGGAGGGAAAAAGGCAGGCGAGGCCTTTCCAGGAGGTACTTCTGCCATCGCGGTCTTGATGGCAATTGAGGCCTCGCCTGAGGAACGAACTTTACAGCTTATTCGCAGCAGTCAAGGCCACCTAGACCCGCTGCGAACCCGATCTCAGAAATTGGACTAATTCCTGAAATCAAGATCAAACAACCCTAGTGAACGCGAATGTCGCCGGAGCCGGTTTGCATGCGGACGGTTGGTCCGCCGCCGTGTACCTTGCCCATCGTGTGGTGACGGTCAAAAGAACCCTGAACAGTCATTTCCTGATCGGTATGCACCGAACCGGAGCCGGTCGACGCGTCAAGGTTGAATCCGCTGTTGCCGGCCCAGAACTCAATCGAGCCGGAACCTGTTTCGAGCTTCCAATCCGAGGTCGGCGAACCCCACACCTTAATGTCGCCGGAGCCGGTGCCCGCACGGAGTCCACCGTTGACGTTCTTGAGCTCCACACTCCCGGAGCCGGTCTGAACCTTTACGTCTCCCTTACCGCCGGACTGCTCTGCATGAATGTCCCCGGATCCAGTGTTCGCGATAAATCCGTTCTGCAATCCAGTCGCATAAATGCTGCCGGACCCTGTGCCGAGCTTGGCATTTTCGCCTACACCTTCGTCCTTGATGTCGCCCGAGCCAGAGTTGGCTTCGAGGAAGGAGTTGGCCGGAGCTTCAATGTCGTAATCGATGCTGATGTTGTGGTAATTCTCATGGCGCTGGCCGATGCGAATGATGTTTCCAGTCTGATCGATCGGAGGATTGTTGGCGATCTCCTGCACCTTCCCATCGTTGCCGCTGCCCCAATTGGACTTTACGTGCCCGAATATGTGGACCCGATCTCCTGAGCCCTGCTTAATGTGAATATGTCCCGAGCCAGTAGAAACTGCGAGTTCCACGTGGCCGTTGACAGTGAGGTTACGTTCGAAAGTGGCTTCGCTGGCGAACGCGGGGAGGGCTGACAGTGCCAGAACGGCTGTTGCTAACGCAAAATGTTTCATCTGTTCCTCGATTCAAATGGACTCGCTGCGGTAAGGGCTCTGGTTCTGCTCAATCTGCTCGCTCCGGTTTCGGTCTCCTGACCAGGCTATGCAAACACTCAGATACAACGCTGACGGGGGAGGGCTGAAAACTGGTACATCTGAAGAGGAGCATGCGTGTTGCCAAAGGCATACTCCGGTCCAACTTCATTCGATTCTTCGGTTCAGCGGAAGTGCCCAGATCTGTGCGCAAAAGGCTCTCTGTTCGTTTGCGGACACCCTTGTACGGGTGCGAACAGCGCTCGCACGGGATGTCTCCAGACGAAATAAGAGTAAGTTTCCGCATTTATCCTCGCCGATCCGCTATAACGATGAAGACTGGCGAACAGCAAATGTTAACGACTGCAAACTTCGACCGGACGACATCGAACTTCACTATTGCTGAAGTACGACTTGGTCACCTTCCTTCAATCCCTTTGTGATTTCGGTTTGCGATCCGTTGGAGAGACCGATGGCCACTGCGACCTTGCGGGTTCCCTCCTTCTGACTCTTGTCCGGCACCTGCACGAAAGCATTTTTCTGTGCGTCGTAGCTGACCGCGTTTTCCGGGACCATCAATACACCCTTGTGTTCATCGAGCATGATTTCGGCATTGGCCGTCATGTTGGCTTTGAGTTCGCCGCCGGGATTATCGATGCTGACGCGCACTTCGAATGTGGTGACGTTGTCTTTTTCCACTCCGAGCGGCGCGATCTTGGTGACTTTTCCGTTGAATACGCGGTCGCGAAAACTTTCCACCTTGATGCGGGCGGCCTGATTCATGTAAACGTGGGCAATGTCAGCCTCGTCGACTTTACCCTGTACGTAAACCTGGTTCACGTCGCCTTCTGTCATCACCAGCGTAGCCGTGGAGCCGAGAACGAGAATAGAACTGACTGCATCTCCCATTTCAACGTCGCGGGAGAGGATCACGCCATCCATCGGCGCAACAATAGTTGTGTATGAAAGCTGTTCTTCAAGCTGTTTGAGGCTGGCTTTGCTCTGGGCCACCTGCGCTTTGGCCTGCTTCAGTTTCGCTGTATCGACGCCGATCTGCGCCTTCGCAGCATCCCGCTTCGTGAGTGCGGCGAGGTAGTCGCGATTGGCGTCATCCAACGACTGCTTGCTGACAACTCCCTCTTTAGCCATCAATTGATGGCGTTCGAGCGTTGCCTTATACATCGACAGGTCGGGCGCTGCGGCGTTCACCCTGTCCTGCTCAATATTTGCCTCATAGGTGGCGACGTTTGCTTCAGCGGCCGCCAGTTGTGCACGTTGTGCTTCAACCTGGGCGAGAATCTCCTGCTGATCCAGCTGTGCGAGAGGCTGACCCTTGTGGACTTTGTTGTTGATGTCCGCATAGAGCTTCTCGACGATGCCGGAAGCCTTGCTCTTCACTTCAACCTTGGTGATGGGCTGGATCTTGCCTGTAGCAACCACAGATCGCGCAACATCCCCGCGTTGCACCTTCGCGATACGGTTAGGATCAATGTTCGCGGTGCGCACCAGGCGGGCAGCCGCAACACCGATCACAACGATGAACAGCAGTACAACGGAGCCAATCCAGATCCAGACCTTTCTGCTTCTATGCGATGCCATGGAGCACCTCCCAGCAACTGGAGCTATCCCGCTCCCCAGAACAAATGAACGACAAAATGAACGAGCCGCAAGATTACGGCGGATGATGAATTTTTGAACTGGCCGAACCAATTCCAGTTCCAACTAAAGCCCGGCGCACGACAGGTCACAATTACAAGTTCGCTGCCCGTTGAAGCCAGATACGCAGGCAGTTCGCGTTTGGTTCCAGGATTGATTGCGAGTGATCTGCCTCACGCACGATGCCAATCCAGAGCGGCCGGCCAGCTTCTCTCCTGATTCCTGTAGTTAGGGACCAGACGGAGCGGAAGTGTTAACGGATCTTTTCAGGAGCAGCGGTATGCGTTGTGCAGTGCCATCGGATGTGCTTGCTCACGAGATCAGCAGCCCGCGTACGATCGTGTGTCGCCTGATGCCGAGTTCGTCATAGACGTTGAAATCCGCCAAGGCACCCGGTCTGAGTTCGGAGGGCAGACCCAGCATCGCAGCGGGATTGCTCGCAGCCATGCGTGCAGCGACGGCCAGGTCGGCTCCCGTCATGCTGCGCAAGTTTGCGACTGCCTGTTCCAGGCTGATCACGCTTCCCGCGATCACGCCCGCATCCGTCCGGCAGGCCGCCCCTTGCACATGTACCGCCGTATCGCCCGCCATGTATCTGCCATCGGGCATTCCCGCGGCTGAAAGGCAATCGGTGATCAGAATGGCGCGTTCGGGCCTCTTGACTTTGAGCCAAAGACGGACCGCCTCCGGAGCAACGTGATAGCCATCGCAGATCAGGTCCGCGTATAAGTCGTCCCGATCGAGGACCACACCCAAAATCCCTCTTCGCGTGTTGCGCGTCGTCGAATCCGGATCGCTCACTTTGTTGGAAAGCACTTGCTCACTTCAGGATCTCTTCAAGCCTGAATGGCCTTCGGACATCGTGGAACACAACCTCGAGTGCTCTTCCTGCGGTCGCAAGTTCCAGCTCTTCGCGGATACATTTCGTGGCCACGCAGGTTGGGGTCTCACTGGACCGCCTACAAAAATCGCGGAGCTGGAATCGGCTGCGAGCTAACCGTTCATTCTTCAGGCTCGGGCAGTTCGAGGACTTTCAACTCATTCGTGAGTCTGCGCATTTCTTTCTGAATGCGGTCGGCGTGTTCTGAGATCTTAGCCAGGTTCGCTCCCCTTGTTGTCAGCACATGCAGGAGTTCGTGACGCTCAGCCTCGCAAATCTCGAGTCGCGCTTTGATGGCGGCAATTTTGCCTCTCCGCCGAAAATCCATGCTCGGAATTAGAGCTTTACCAATTTCATTCGTCAATAGGATAGTTTTCTTCAGAGCCACACAGCTTTGTGGCCAGGACAAGGATCGGCTGCAAGTTCAGTAAGCGTTTCAGCGAGTTCAAAGGCATAACGTGCACAATAGTAAGCTGCTCCATGAACGCGTTCCTGCAGCACGCCTCCAGGATTCAATGCGCGCTCGATGGCTTCCGCATGTCTGCGAAGCGAGCCTTCACGCTGCATCTCGAAGTTGGCTGCAATCCGCCGAAGCCGATTCATCTGGTACCGCATCTTGCTGGCAGCAGTTTCCGCCGAGCGTCCCAGACCTGCATCCATCGCTTTCATGTATTCAAGCAGCGGTTGTAGCTCTGCATCGAGGGCACTGCCTGCTGAGGAGAGCTTTTGTTTACCTTCGATCGGCATCGCTCTTGCGGCCAGAAGTTGAGCCAATGAGTCGGCGTTCTCGCGATAGACGCGATCAAGACCAAGCTCGTGCTTGCGGAGCAATTCGCCAATGGCAGGTTCGATCAGGCTTGCAGAGAATCTCGGCTCCGCAGCGGTTGTGCGTCCGAGAATCCGCTCGTACAGCACTGCTGACTGCGCGAAGTACGCAATCTCCGCAGGACCGCCGATGATCAGCGAAGTCCCGAGAAGATAGTCCTGGAAGATCGGACGCAGCAGCGCTGCAGGAGAGATCCGCGCGGGTTCCGCCGCGAGAATGCCAAGCAAGTCAGCCGTTGTATAGCGCTCGCGGCCCGCTTGCCACAGGTCGTTCGACTCGTTAGCGGCTGCAGGTATGCGCTTTAGTGCAAGTCGCGCGCCAGTTCGCTCGTCGATCAGGAACAGCAGGCTCGAGTCGGGCGTGACTGCAACCTGCGCGTGATAACCAGCGGCTTCAAGGACCTTGTTTCTATCGGCAAGTGCGGCGTGAAACTCGTCGGCGCGCTCGATTGCAGCTTTAAGCACTGGAGAGCCGAGGCGATGGATTTCCGCACTGGCTGCATCGATCACCAGCAGACCTTGAGCGGCGAAGGCTTTCGCATAGAACTCCGCGAAAGCCTGCCCAAAAGTGCGACCAGGCTTGTATGCGGCAACCAGAGCATCCATTGCGTCCGATGTGCCGAGCAGTTCCCAGGCTTGATCGATCAGCGGTTCGATCGTCTCGTCGAGCACAACGCTTCCAACTGGAACAGGAGCCGCAGGCGATTTCGCATAGACGAGTTTGCGAAGTTCTTTCCTTGAAGGAAAGGTGACGTGATTGATTTCGGCGAAGTCGTGGTCTTCCGTTGCCAGCCAGAAGATCGCGACATGCGGATGTCCTGCTGCTGTGGCCTGTCTGGCGCGGGCGAGAGCGGAAGCGGCTTTGAAAGGTGTGTAGAGAGGTCCGCCGAAGAGGCCGACTTGCTGACCGGTAAGCACAGTGCCTGCGCCTGAGCGAAGTGCTGCGATGGAAGGAGCTGCGGCAGAAGAGGGATTTTGCTGGGCAAGCAGGTCAGCGATCTCGTTCCAGTGATCGGGCTTCGGACATCGTTTCTGCCATGCAGTTTCGCGGGGCAGGGAAGAATAGAACGGCCGAACAGCCGGATCAACGGCACAATAGTCGAGGAAAAGCCGACTTTGGCCAGGAGCCACGTCAATTGGGTAACACTCAGAACTCGGCAACACGTACCTTCTGGATGGATTCGTCTGGCTGAACCCCAGAAATCTGGCGGCTCAAAGCGGCTGCGTTAAGGATGCCATGCCAGATGGATTCGATGCATAAAGAGCATCGAACAGGAGTGAAGGAGCCGGAAACAGGAACATGGAAGCCATAAACCGCAGTTTCAGGCGAATACCTTTTCTTTTTCAGCCGGACGCGCAGATCCGGAGTTTTCCGCTTGCTCGATTCTGCGAACGAGAATATTACGCAGCCGAGTGGCAGCTTCATCGTCCAGACCGAGGTGAGAATTCTCTTCCATGACATCCAGTGCGTAGCGGAGTTCGTTGGCGAGTTCCGGCTTCGGAGCGCTGATCGACATGACCTGATTCTAGCTGGCGAGTCGATCGATAATCTTAAGCCGTTTTTCCACAGAACAGCCAGTTCAGCGATTCGTGTGACTATACCCCTCCCCATCTCTCCCTGTGTTTTCAGCGGTTTGCGGACGGCTGATGTCTATAAGTAAATGATTCCAAATGACTTGATTTCTAAATTCGCTAAAAATAAGGACTTAGCTCCGGGTGGGCCATCCTGCCGCTGTTCGCTTGCGCGAGTTGAAAGTGCAGCTGCCCGTCTGCACGGCTTCCATTCCGACAAACTTATCGAGTGAACCGGAATCTGGCGACCGGATGTTTCGACGAGGTCCGTTACGCCCATGCCTCAGTCACAATTCTGCGCCGTGCCAGGCAAATAATATGCAAATCTGCTGAGGAAAGGGTCGTTGTGTGCTCCCACCCATGTCCTGGAATTAGAGCGGTTGCCAGACTTCCCGGAACCGGCCCCTTTACATTGCGATCGCGCCGGTTGATGGAGACGCCTTGTCCATTTCTTGACGGGGAGTTGCAGCGGATCGGTAGCTAAGTGATCTTGTCGTTCAAACAGGATCAGGGTAGGATGCTGACCTAAGCTGCCGTTTTGCTCTGTGCGGCTGCTCCGGTCACGCCCACAGCTTCGGATCTGAGGTCAGGGGGCCAAACGAATTGTCATCTTCTCTGTCGTTACTTTTTGCGGCCGCCGAGCGCGGCGATAAGTCGATTTCCGACGACCTCTTCAGCGCCTTGTACAACGAGCTTCATCGGCTGGCTCGGTGCCAACTCGCGCACCAGATGCCGATGAGCATCGGTGCGACAACACTGCTTCACCAGGCATACATCGAAATGGCCGGCAGGAGCACAGCAGTTTTCCCCGACCGCTCGCGTTTTATGGCCTATGCCGCCAGGGTCATGCGCGGATTGATTATCGACCACGCGCGAACGCGGAGCGCACATAAGCGGGGCGGCCAATTTCACATCACGTCGTGGGATTCCGTGCTGGAACGGGCAGAAAACTATTCCGAATTGGAGGAACTGGGAACTGCACTGGACCAATTGGCGGAGGTCGATGCCTCGCTGGCAGAGGTTGTCGATATGAAGTTCTTTTGCGGTTTCACCTTCACCGAAATTGCAGCGATGAAGAACCTTTCCGAACGAACCGTGCAGCGCCAATGGGAGAAGGCTCGCATCTATCTCCACCGCAAGCTAAACAGAGATCTGGAAGGTTAACGATCGATGTCGCTCACTCATGGTCAATGGATGGAGATCAGTCCCTATCTGGACGAAGTGCTTTCGCTCGCAGATGAGGAGCGCGGGGCCTGGATGGCAGATTTCCATCGAATCAATCCAGAACTCGCTCCGCTATTGCAAGAACTTCTTCGCGAACACGCATTAGTCAGGGACGAGGAATTTCTATCGGGACAGCCAATCGGTCCCTTAGAAACATCGATGGCAGGTCAGTGTATCGGAGCCTATCGCCTGATTTCTTCAATCGGAGAAGGGGGAATGGGGACCGTGTGGCTGGCCGAGAGAAGTGACGGCAGATTCGAGCGCAAGGTGGCGATCAAATTTCTGCGTTTCTCGCTGGGCTCGCAGTCGGGCGCAGAGAGATTCAAGCGGGAGGGCAGAATCCTGGCTCAAGTCTCGGAGCCTCACATCGCAGAGCTGATCGATGCCGGCGTCACCGCAAGCGGGCAGCCTTACATCGTGCTGGAATATGTTGACGGCCAGTCGATCGATAGCTGGTGCGATGAGCGCAATCTCGGGGTGAATTCCCGGATCGAACTTTTTCTCGATGTTCTCAGTGCTGTATCGCATGCTCACGCACACCTGATTGTTCACCGGGACATCAAGCCTTCAAACGTGCTGGTGCGCACGGACGGATGCGTCAAGTTGCTGGACTTCGGCATCGCCAAACTGCTGGCGGATGATCAATCGGGTGATGCCACTCAACTGACCATCGACGGCGGCAATGCACTTACTCCGCAGTACGCCGCTCCCGAGCAAATCACCGGCGGGGCTATCACTACTGCAACGGATGTTTATGCTCTGGGCACGCTGCTTTATCTGCTGCTGGTTGGGAGGCACCCCACGGGCTCGGACTCGCTCTCTCCCGCAGAACTTGTGAAAGCGATCACAGAGAGTGAGCCAATGCGTCTCTCGGATGCGAGCGTTACGGGCACTCCGAATGCTGTAGCCGAAAAGCGGGGAACCTCCCCGGAGAAATTGCGCCACGATCTGCGCGGCGATCTGGATACTATCATCGCCAAGACGCTCAAGAAGAACCCGTCAGAGCGTTACGCGAGCGTGAATGCATTCGCGGATGACCTGCAGAGATTCTTGAGGCACGAACCGATCAGCGCGCGCCCGGACAGTGCCATATATCGAGCGGGCAAGTTTTTGCGACGGAACAGAACTCCTGTAGCGCTTGGCACTTTGGCGCTATTGGGAATATCTGCGGGGGTCACCGGTACGCTCCTTCAGACCAGAACTGCACGCACACAACGAGACTTCGCATTCAGGCAGCTAGCCCGTGCCGAGGCCAGCAATGAATTGATCTCTTTTGTTCTGTCTGACGCGGCGCCTTCAGGCAAGCCATTCAAGGTAAATGATCTCCTCGACCGTGCCGAGCGTATCGTCAAACAGCAGTCGGCGACTGATGAAACGAGTCGGGTCGAGCTTCTGGATGCGATCGGAGAGCAATACTCAACCCAGGATGAAACGGCCAAGTCTGTCCAGGTGCTGGACGAGGCATACCAATTATCGCGAAGCATTTCCGATCTTTCGGTCCGAGCCTCGGCTGCATGCGATCTGGCCAACTCTCTTGCCCGGAGCGGCGAGAACGGTCAGCGGCCGGAAAGTCTGTTTCAGGAAGGTATGCGCGAGATGCCGGCTGGCCCCGAGTACGCATCTCTGCGCGCGGACTGTTTATTACGTGGAAGCGAAGTTGCGCAGGAGCGCGGCGACACGGAGGGTGGGATCGCTCGCGTTCTGGAAGCGCAACGAGTCTCCGAGACATCCATGTTTCACAATAAGGTTCTGGAGTTGACCATTGCGATCGATACGGCATCTGCTTTTCGGGTGGCTGGACGGAATCGCGAAGCCGTTGCCGCGTTTCAAAGAGCTGCTGAAACTCTCAAGTCACTTGGGCGCGAAAACACTCAGAATGGGGTCGTCCTTTTCAATAACTGGGCGTATGCTCTGAACCAACTCGGACGTCCTCGAGAGGCGGAGAAGCTTTATCAGCGTGCTATCAGAATCAGCCGCGACAGTGATAACGATGAGGCCGTCTCCCCAATGGTTTTGCTCAACTACGCAAAGACACTTCGCACACTCGGTCGATTGGAGGAAGCGTCCACCTACGCGGAAGAGGCTACTATACGGGCCAAAGCAAGGGGGTTCGCATTAGCTGTCAACCAAGGTTTACTGGAAAGGGCTCGGATTTATCGCGATCAAGGCAATATTGACCAATCCGATGCCATGTTGAAAGAGGTAGAACCCCGCCTCAAACAGGATCTTCCGCCCACTCACTACGCCTTTGCGGTTCTAGAGATTGAAAAAGCTCAGAACGAATTCCACCGTGGAGATCTGAAAGCAGCGTTGCGTCTGGCAGATGACGCCTTGATGATCGACGAGAAGTCAATCAAAGCCGGAGGGCGAGGTTCCGACGCTCTACCTTCCATGCTGGAGAACCGTGCCACCATAGAGCTGAACGCCGGCGCCGGAGATCAGGCTATTGCGGATGCCTCGCGAGCGGTCAAACTCTTGCAGGAGCAGGCGGAGCCAGGCACGTTCTCCACGCAACTTGCGCGCAGTTACATGGCACTGGGAAACGCTCTGAAGGCAGGGGGAAGGTTGGACGAAGCTCGCCGTGCCTTCCGATCAGCTGCCGAGCACTTCGACAAAACACTGGGACCCGATCACTTGAATGCGCGCTCTGCCAGGAGGTTGGCGACTTCATAGTGATGAGGCTGACATAGCTTTACTCCTTTGGAATGAGCGGGGCCGCGAGCGGTAAAAAGAATATTTCGAAAGTCCTGTCGTCTTTTTTCTCCAGATTCCGATTACAGAGGTAAGAACGGCCCAATCTCTTTCTCTTGCCCTGACTGAAACGCTTGTGTGCTTCTGGCTCACTAGTCAGAAAGTCGATTGGCCAATCACTCTCCCGGAGTTAAAGAGCGATGATCAAGAACAACAAGTCACAGAAGATCTCCCTTTGCATTCGCAGATTCTTCCTTGGTTCAAAGCGACACAGACTTCCGATTCTGTTCTGTCTCGCCTTAACGGCATCGCTGAGCCTACCAGGCGGAATTCTCTTCCCGAATCCACTCTTCACCTTCAATTCTTCAGGAATCCTCAGCACTTACGGCAAGGTAGACATCACGAACCCGTTCTTCCGTCCACTGGGAACGAATGGCAGGACCTGCAACACGTGCCACATCCCGGGATCTGCGTGGTCAATTACGCCCGCGGATGTGCGGGCAAAATTCTATGCGACAGGCGGCCTGGAGCCGATCTTCCGGACGAATGACGGGTCGAACTGTCCCACCGCGGATGTGTCGACTCGGAGTGCTCGAGTGGAGGCGTACAGCCTGCTGCTGAACAAGGCGCTGATTCGTATATCTCTCGCGGTGCCGCTGAATGCCGAGTTCCAGATCATTGGGATTGACGACCCTTATCACTGCCCGGAGACGACAACATCGAATCCGGCTTTCTACCGTCGGCCTCTGCCTTCGACAAACGTGAACTTTCTGAGCGCGGTGATGTGGGACGGAAGAGAAACGGTATCCGGCGCAATTCCCGGCAAGTCTATGAATTTGCCGCAGAGCCTCTCAAACCAGGCGCAGGATGCGATTACAGGACACGCACAAGGCGCGGCGCCGACGCAGGAACAGCTGGCGAAGATCGCGGAATTCGAATCTGGCTTATCCACTGCGCAGGCATTCGATCTGCATGCGGGCAATCTTGATGCGCAGGGTGCAACCGGCGGAGCCATGCATCTGGCGAAGCAGAGCACCTATATCGGAATCAATGATGCGCTCGGCGGCGACCCAACCGGTGCGGCATTCGACCAAAATGTGTTCACTCTCTACGAATCGTGGAAGGGATCACATTCGCCCTATAGGAAGTCGGTTGCACGAGGAGAAGTTCTCTTCAACAATCTCCCGATTCCGATTACGGGTGTGACCGGACTTAACGATGCGCTGAAGCAACCGCTCATTATGGGCACCTGCACGACGTGCCATGACACGCCCAATGCCGGCGATCACTCGTTGTCTGTGCCGCTTGGGATTGGTACCACCGCCTACCCGGTGAAGCCAGCTCTGGACATCGCCGGATTACCGGTCTACACCGTGCAGTGCATCTCGACGGGCGAAACGGTGCAGGTGACCGATCTTGGGCGCGCGATGATCTCTGGGAAGTGCGCGGATATCGGCAAGATGAAGGGGCCGGTGCTCCGCGGACTCGCTGCACGTGCGCCATACTTCCACAACGGCGGAGCAAAGACGCTGAATGACGCCGTCGAGTTCTATAACGAAAGGTTCAATCTTGCACTGACAGCGCAGCAGAAGGATGATCTGGTCGCGTTCCTGAAGACCTTGTAGGGCAAGAAAGAAGGAGACGCCGGAACATTCAGTGAGACAAGGGAGGCGAGGCGGCGCGCTTCGCCTTCTTTTACAACCGGGAATTTTGTCCCGTGACTTGAATGAGTCGTGGCGTACATCCCAAGGTTGTGAGGATTCATCTCAAAGAAGGACATCGAGTGCAGTCCAATTCTCGAGTGCAGTCCGCTTATTCTGGGTCGTTCGATTAGAGATTAGATACAGAGATTTCAAAATGTCTTGTCGCAGCTTTGTAATGCTTGTCATGTTCGCGATGGTCATTGTTTTCGTCATCGCCATCAATACATTCCGATCGTCACGGAACTCTCCCGAAATCCAGCATCACTCCCGTGTTATCCACCACCCTTAAAGGGGACTCCGCACGGAGGTGGGCGCGGCCGATCGAGCGAGGTGTGCCGTTCCGCAAATGAGGAGATCAAGCGGGGCTGACGCTTATACTTCTTCTGAGTGAAGAAGGAGAACTTTCCCACGATGGCGAGGAAGTCCGAGAAGATCAAAAAGGCGAAGGGTCCGAAGGCGGAGCCACATACACCGCCCAAGAAGACGAAGACAAAGAAGATGAAGTCAGATCCATCGCGAGGGGCGGATACGGAGCAGCTGTTGAGCTCGAAGGTGGTATACGAGGGACGGCTATTCCGGGTGTTGCATGACAAGCTGATTGAGCCAGGAGGGAAAAAGAGCGAGCGCGATGTAATCCGGCATAACGGGAGCGTGGTGATTCTGGCGATCGACAAGTCGAGGAGCAAAAAGGATCCGTGGATCGTAATGGAACGACAGTATCGGCATGCTGCAAAGCAGTATCTGTGGGAGCTTCCAGCTGGGAAGCTGGATCCGGAAGAGGATGCGCTGGCTGGAGCCGAGAGAGAGCTTGAGGAAGAAACGGGCTATCGCGCGAAGAAATGGAAGCCGCTGGTGGAGTACTACGGAAGCCCGGGGTTTCTGGGTGAATCGATGAAGGTATTTCAGGCAGAGGGGCTGATAGCGGGTGATGCTCATCCTGAGGACGATGAGGAGATCGAGTTCCGACTGGTGAAGCTGTCGGAGATCGTGAAGATGATCGAGAAGGGCGCGATCAAGGATGGGAAGACACTCTGCAGCGTGCTGCTTTACGCGCGGAAGCTGGAAAAGAAACGGAAGAAGTAGGAAGGTAAGTTCCTTTTGGGAGAAGGTTTTGACGGGGGCCGGCGAGATTCGCCGGCCCGATCATTTTGTGAAACTTGTGGAGGTTTCAATAAACCTTTGACAAAGAATGAGCGTCATAGTCGGTAGGGTGGGCTGGCTTCCCCATACTCCATTGCTCACCGACCAACCCCCTAAGAGGCAAGAAAGGCAAACCCTGTGGCTCAGTACAAAGGCAAAGTCAAGTGGTTCAACAACGCCAAGGGCTACGGATTCATCGGACGTGATGACGGGCCGGATGTTTTCGTCCACTACTCGGCAATTCAACTGGATGGTTACAAGACTCTGAAAGAAGGCGATGATGTGGAGTTCGACATCGTCCAAGGGCAGAAGGGTCCTCAGGCGGATGCAGTTACCCGTTTGAGAGACGCGGCCACCCATAACGCTGCCTAGCAGTACGGGAGACTCTGGAGCGTTTCCGAACCGCGCAATAAGCGGTGAGGGGAGTTTGTTGCTCCGGGCCATTTTCGCTTCAGGCTGAAATGAACTCGAAGAAGCTCGGTTCTCCACGTACTTTCATTCTGAACTCACAGGGCCAAAGAGGTTTGACCTTCTCTGGCCCCTCACATTTCCCTGCCTTTCTCGTTTTTCCGCGGTGCGATGACAGATACTGATCGCGGAGAAGCTACCTAATGGACAACTCGATCATGGCCTGCCTGCTGAAGGAGACCGCCGATCTGATGGAGATCGATGGAGCGGACAGCTTTCGTGTGCGCAGCTATCGCAATGCAGCCGAGGCGGTGGAACAGACGACGGCGGACCTGGGAGCTGTCGCGGGAGACGTGGCCCAACTGCTTGCTATCCAGGGAATTGGGAAGAGCATGGCGGCCAATCTTCAAGCGATTGTTGCGACCGGATCTCTGCCGGTGCGGGATGAGCTTCTGACGAAGTATGGAGCGGGACTGCTGGAACTTCTGAAGCTACCGGGGATGGGTCCGAAGACGGTGGCTCTGCTGTGGGACGCGGGGAAGATCAGGAACATTGATGAACTGGCGGAGGCGATCGAGGCGGGTCGGCTGAAGGGACTGCCTCGGATGGGCGAGAAACAGATCGAGAAGATCAAGAAGGGAATTGACGATTACCGGAAGGCTGTGGGGCGGTTCCGGATTGACGAGGTAGAGGATGCGGCGGAGCGGCTGACGACCTACCTGATCGCATTCGACGGAATCGAGCGAGTTACGCCGGCGGGGTCGCTGAGACGCGGCCGGGAGACGGCGGGCGATCTGGACCTGCTGGTAACCGGACCGGCGTGTGCTCAGGGGAATACAGATGGAGCGGTAGAGTACGTCGCGGCATATCCGGGAATTCACGACATGATCGCGAAGGGCGAGAACAAGGTGAGTTTCCATCTGAGCAATGGGCTGCAGGTGGATGTGCGGCTGCTGCCTTTGCATTGCTATGGGGCGGCTCTGCAGTACTTCACGGGATCAAAGGCGCATAATGTGGTGCTCCGGCAACGAGCGCTGAAGATGGGGTACACGTTGAATGAGTGGGCGCTGTCGCGGCTGGAAGATGAGTCCGTGGTAGCCTCTGCGACAGAAGAGGAGATTTACGGGGCTCTGGAGATGGACTGGATGCCTCCGGAAATGCGGGAGAATCTGGGAGAGATTGAAGCGGCGGCCAAACGCGCGGTGCCGAAATTGATCGAAGCTTCGGACATCAAGGGCGACGTCCATATGCACACAACGGAGACGGACGGGCGCAATTCAATTCTTGAAATGGCGGAGGCTGGTATTGCACGCGGGCTGCAATACATCGCGATTACCGAGCACACGAAGAATCTGGCGATGACGAATGGGCTGGACGAACAACGAGCGCTCGCTCACATGAAACGAATTCGCGAGGTGGATGCGCAGATGGAGGGGCGAATCCGGGTGTTCACGGGAGTCGAAGTGGACATCCTCGTGGATGGAACCCTGGATATGGATGACGAAGTGCTGGCGCAAATGGACGTGGTGATTGCCAGTGTCCACAGCCACTTTCAGCAGCCGCGGGAGGAGATGACGGCGCGGCTTATTCGGGCGGTAGAGAACAAGAACGTGCGGATTTTGGGGCATCCGACGGGGCGGCAGATTCTGCGTCGGGAGCCGTATGCGGTGGACACAGGCGCAGTAGTCCGTCGGTGCGCGGAACTGGGCGTTGCCGTGGAGCATAATGCCGCGCCGGAGCGGCTGGACCTAAGCGATCGCGATCTACGGCTGGCAAAAGAGTGCGGATGCAAGATCGCGATCAATACGGATGCGCATGTGACGCGAGTAGTAGGGGAGTGGCGGTATGGGATTCGGCAATTGAGGCGAGCGTGGCTGACGGTTGGAGATGTGCTGAATACGCTTGGGGCGGGGGAGTTTTTGGAGGCGTTAAGAAAGAGGTAGGTGGTTCAATCCGGGTCGCTAAATGCAAGGGACGCGGGCACCCGGCGGCTTATTGAACGAGAGAATAGTCTACCCACTCATCGCGATGAGGCTGCGATGAATGGGGCACAACATATTGTTGGTTCAATCCCGGTCGCTAAATGCAATGGACGCGGGCACACGGCGGCTTATTGATCGAGAGAATAGTCCACCCACTCATCGCGATGAGACTGCGATGAATGGGGCACAACATATTGTTGGTTCAATCCGGGTCGCTAAATGCAATAGACGCGGGCATCCGGCGGCTTATTGAACGAGAGAATAGTCTTACCCACTCATCGCGATGAGGCTGCGATGAATGGGGCACAACATATTGTTGGTTCAATCCCGGTCGCTAAATGCAATGGACGCGGGCACCCGGCGGCTTATTGAACGAGAGAATAGTCTACCCACTCATCGCGGTGAGGCTGCGATGAATGGGGCACAACATATTGTTGTCCGGTTATGCACTGCTGGATTGTCAACAACCAGTGGGACTAATATAGGGCGCTATGAGTCTTCTTCAACAGGAATCGCAGGAAGCTACGGGAGAGTCGTACACCAAAGGTACGAGCCACGTGATCATTGCCTCGGTGATAGCGGTGGTGCTGGTTTCCGCGGCGGTGACGGTATATGTAATTTCCGGGGAGAAGCCCCCTGCGTCGACTGGGGAGATCCTGGATGTCTGGGCGCATCCCATGCACACCGAAACCTCGGGCTGGGATGCGAACGGCGCCGCCGTTCCGAAGGAAGAGATCGACCAGCTCTTGCTGTTTACGCATGTGCGGCTGCACAACCAGAGCAAGCAGCCGATTTTTCTTCACCAGGTACTCGCCAATTTGACGCTGCCGGATGGGATCCACTCAAGTTATGCGGCAATGCCGTCAGATTATGAACGTGTGTTCCAAGGGTACCCGCAATTGCAACAGTGGCATGCCCCGGCGATCTCACCCGATCTGACGATTCAGCCGGGCGAGACCAAGGAAGGGACATTTGTGTGTTCGTTCCGCATGACTAAGGCGGACTGGGCAACCAGGAGAGGCTTAGGCTACACATTCAACTTTCAGTACCTGCCGGCGCTCACACTGGAGTGGAAAGGCGCAATCACTGAACGTTAGGCGGAGCCGGAGTACCCTTTGGCGTGGAGAGGTAGCCTGAGATTGTGTTCTTCGATGGAACGGAATTCACCACGATCTCATAGAGCGACGGATCTTTGCCGGCGTAGAACTGGAGCGGCTCGTTCACGTAGCGGTCTTTCTTATCGTATCGTTTGTCATCGGCGAACACTGAAAGAGTGAAGCGGCTCTTCTTCTGGTCAGCCTTCTTCAGTTCGAGACTGACAGTGCCCACGGGTTTCTTCTGACCTTTGGAAAGAGTGAATTCGTAATAATTCCGGTCACCTTTGTGTTTCAGGACGTCGAGTTCGTCGTGATTGCGTGCTATAAGGCTGGAGTGGCTGTCGAGGTCGCCCTTCATGGACTGAAGCTGACCAACTGCCGTCGCCAGATCGGACTGCGTCTTTGTCAGGTCGGTCTTGACGCCGCCAACGTCGGTCTTTACTCCTGAAACATCAGTTTGCACTGCGCTTACTTGCTGGGCGGTCTGCTTCTGCTCAGCTTCGAGACGTTTGGAATCGGCGACCTGTCGGGCGATGATCTGCTGGGCGCGCTCGTCCATCTGCTTCTGAGTGAGTCCGACGCTCCGGCCGAGTTCGTCTGTGGCGACGCGGAGCCGGGCATTGGTTTCGCGCAGTTCGCCTTGAAGCTTCGCGTTCTGTTGGTTGGCTTCTGCGAGCGCGGTCTCCTGGTGGGCGATACGGCCACTGAGAGTGTAGGTCCAGATCAGGCCGCCCAAGGCAGCGAGGACTGCTACTGCGATCGCTGCTAACAGGGCACCGCTGTATGCCGGTGTTGATTCAATCACTGTGGTTCTGTCGTCGCTCATCGTCCATCTCCTCTGGAGCAGCACCGTGGGGCGGCTCACGGCAGTCCCGTGGTGGTAAAGCTATCAAGGCACCAAGGCCAGATCCGCCAGGACCGACCGGAAAACGGGATCGGAAACGCATTTCGCGCAGATTCGCAACGGCCTTGGAAGACTACAGAGAATATAGAAGAAGCGGGGTGCTTTCGGGGAGATTGCAGCCTTTACGGAGCCACCGGCGTAACTCCGGGCGCCTCCAGCCATTGAATCCGCGGCGGTCTCGAACCTTGGAACTCACAAGGTTACGTACACCGGTACCTCGGGCAAGACCGCTTGAAATCATAGCGCGATGCGGCACGGGCTGAGCCGGGGTCCGTGACAACCCTCTTATCGACCATTTATAAAGAGCTTTACCGCTCTTCTCGCCGGGCACTGCTTTGAGCCCGCGCGAATGCCGTAAGTAAGATCGCATCCAATCACCCATAGAGGGGAGCATATAAGGCCTATGTCTACCGCTGTCGCTGGCAAGGGACTCGAGGGAATTGTCGCCGCCAATTCCGGTATTTGCTTTATTGATGGCGAAGCGGGCGTGCTTGCGTATCGCGGGATCGATATTCACGAGCTGGCCGAACAGTCGACGTTTGAGGAAACGACGTATCTCCTCTGGAATGGGCGGTTGCCGAGTGAACTGGAACTGCGGGAATTTTCGTCTCAACTGGCGTTGGCGCGCGAGGTGGACCAGCGGATTGTGGAGATGCTGAAGACGTTCCCCACTTCGGCAACTCCGATGGAGGTGTTGCGAACCGCAGTGTCGGCGCTCAGCTTCTATGACGCCGACGAAAAGGACAACAGCCACGATGCTAATGTTCGCAAGGCCTATAACCTCACTGCACAGATCGCGATGCTCGTCGCCATCTACGACAGAATCCGCAAGAAGCTTGATATCATCCCTCCCGATCGCACTCTTTCCCACGCAGGCAATTTTCTCTGGATGCTGAATGGCGTTAAGCCTACAGAGACGGCGACGCGGACGCTGGATATAGCGTTGATTCTTCATGCGGACCACGAACTGAATGCGTCGACGTTTGCGGCGCGGGTGATCGCGGCGACGTTGTCGGATATCCATTCGGCGATTACCGGAGCTATCGGAGCACTGAAAGGACCGCTCCACGGCGGCGCGAATGAAGGAGTGATGAAGCTGCTGCTGACGATCGACAAAGCCGGGGCGGATCCGGTGGATTATGTGAAGAACATGCTGGCAGCGAAGCAGAAGATCTCAGGATTCGGGCACCGCGTGTACAAGACGGAGGACCCGCGGGCGACTCATCTGCGCAGGATGAGCGAGAAGCTGGGCAAGGATGCGGGCCAGCCGAAGTGGTACGAAATGTCGCGGGCCATTGAACTCTATATCAATAAGGACAAGAGGCTGAACGCGAATGTCGATTTCTATTCGGCCTCCACCTATGCGACGCTGGGGATCGATATCGATCTGTATACGCCAATTTTTGCGGTGAGCCGCATTGCGGGCTGGGCCGCGCACGTGATCGAACAACTGGATGACAATCGGTTGATCCGACCGCGCGCGGATTATATTGGACCGGTTTATCCGTCGCAGTATGTTCCCATCAGTGAACGGCCGTAGCGGGCTGGATTAAGGGTTAAGAAGAGAACGGGGGCGCGAGCTCCCGTTTTGATTTGTGCTGGGTCGATACTTCTGACCAGCATCGATCCGGCCAGAATCTTGTTGACTTTCGAATAGTGCCTAATGCTACATAGGGTCCGGGAGAGCGAACCCTATGCATGCGACTGCGCTCTATCGAACAGCCAGCAGCTTACTCCTTGTGGCCGCGGCAGGGAACACATTCGCCGTGGGCAGGTTCTGGCAGTCTGGCGGAGCACTGAATTCGATGCCTCTTCCAGAAGATCGCCGAGTGACATATGGACCTGTGGTTCTCGCGCTCGGTGTCTTCTGTTCCATGTGCATTCTGTTCGCGGCGTATCTTGCATGGCATCTAGGAACGCTGGCAGAACGACTCCTCGAGCTATCGGGGGTCTGGGGTGGGCCCTTTTCGCTTATCAGCTGCTCGGGGTCTGTGTGAGTTTCCAGGAGCTTTCCGGTCTTGTGCGGATCCTCACTGTTGCACTTGCAATTTGCACTGGCTGGGCGGCTTGGCTGACGAGAGGTGCAGGCTCAGCATCACCGGTCCGATGAATCGCAGCGAAAAATCGTTTCCATCCTAAGAACGGAAACCGCGGTTAGAATGGGGCACCCGCCTTGTTGGGGAGTGAAGGAGTACTTCATCCGCCGGTCCTCAAAGGCAAGGGATCGGGGGCACCCGGGAGTTATGTATCCCAGGTCTCAGAATCGAGACCTTGGGCACCCAGTGTATTTGGTTGTTGTGATTGGTGACCCGAAAGCCCTGCTGCTTTAGTCCTCTTATTTGCTTAGCAGGCCGAAGACGGCTATGCCGTTGGGGGTTCCCGCATAGACCTTGCCATTGACGACGAGGGGCGTGATGAACTTGTTTCCATTCCCGAAGGAATCGCGGCCGTTCGCGGCTTGTTTGCTGTTGTAGAGCTCCTTCGTGAGGTCGGTTGCGTCATAGGCGTGCAGAACGGCAGGTGAGCCGGTGTGCGATTCGAGGGCCCACACGATGCCATTCTGTGTGCCGTTTGCCGAGACGGCTGGAGAGGTACCAGGATAGGCGAAGGAAACCGCGGTCTGGCTTGAAGGGGAGGTTGCCAGTTTCCCGTTTGTGACCGGGAATGCGCGTAACGGGCTACTGACTGTTCCGAGATAGAGAACTCCGTTGAAGAACGCCGGGGTAGAGAAGACGGCGCCTACGCCAGGGAGTTCCTGGTAAAGGTTGCTGTTGTCGGATTTGCCGGCGTTGAATTTGCCGAGGTTGTCGCGGTCAGCGATGTAGAAGTTCTGATCTTTGCCGCCACCGACGAGGAGGTGACGGGTCGCGCCGGTGGAATCTTTGAGGTCGGGCAGGAGTGCGATGCCTCCGGAACCTAGATCCAGGTCTGCGCCTGAAGCAGAGACAGTGTCGTACTGGACGAAATAGTCGGCTACGGAAAGCTTGCCGGAGGTCGTTGCAAGCCTGAGGATGGAGTTGCCGAAATCAGCGTTGGAGGGAAAGCCGTTGGCGTCGAGTGTAGTGTCGAATTTGCCATTGGCGTCGAGGAGGAAGAGGTTTCCTGCGGAGTCGGCTGCGATTCCATCACCGCTCATCCAGATGGAGCCGTCACCTCCGTTAGGCGTCAGGTTGAGGACCGAAGTTTGTCTCAAACTCGATTCACTGTAGGCCATTACCCAGCCGGTGTAGGGCGAGAAGTCGCAGTGAGAGGACCAGCCAAGGTAGATGTTGCCGCCACTGAGAAGAAGGGCGGCGCGATCCTTGTACATCTTGGGATCGAACGTGTTGGCGCCGCCAGAGGAGCCGTCGCCCGCGCCAGGGTAGGTGGCCGTTATATCGGTGGGGCTGCCGGAGACCTCGCCGCCAGTGGCGATGTCGAGTGCGTGAAGACGTTGATGGTAGTTGCCGCCGGAGTCCTTGCTCATGGCGACGACGTAGATGGTTCCGTTAGCTCCCTGTTTGCGATCGATGACGGGAGTTGCGGTAATACCAATCTCGGGGCCGACCTGACCGCAGCCGCGATCATCGCTGGTGGATTCGCCTGTGCCGAGCACGGAGGTCTTCCAGATTTGCGCACCGGAGTCGGCGTCGAAGGCGTAAACGCTGTCGTGCTCGGTGGCCACGAACAGGATGTTGCGCGTTGACCCGCCAGCATTAACCCCGGTGAGGAAGAGGGGCTCGGCATCCACCTTACCGTCAACGGCGAAGAAGCCGATTTTACCGAACTGCGTGGAGTTGACGTTCGCGAGCGTAAGGGTAGTTTCCTGTGCGTTGAGGCCGTCCCGCGAGTTGTTGTCGTGGAAGGTGGTGATATCAGGAACGGTCGCTGTGGGAGAAGGTGTTGGTGTCGGTGTGGGGGTGGGGGGGGGGTCGGATGGCGGAGTGGTGGAGTGCGAACCACCGCAGGAAATCAGGAAAACGATACAGGAGAGCGCGATGAGAGGGTACTTCAATGGAGGCCTCTAATGATAGTTAGGCGTGCTCGGTTCTAATGCAACGCTCTTTGGATGAGATTTGGCGTGCTGGGGTTGGAATTGGGAGCGAGGTCCGAAAGTCCTAAAAACTTAGTTGACGGAGGGGCGGAAGGGGAGTATTGTCCTAAAAATATAGGAGGTATGCATGGGTGGACGGCCGGCGAAGAACGGGCTGACGAGGCTTGAGTTGAAGATCATGCAGGTGGTGTGGAGGCGGGGTGCGAGCACGGTGAACGACGTGCTCAGCGAACTGGAGCCTCCTCTTGCCTACACGACAGTGCAGACGATGCTCAACATTCTGGAGCGGAAAGGGAAGCTCGAGCGCGAGTTGCAGGGGCGAGCTTACGTGTACCGCGCAAAGGTGAGCGAGGAGAAGGCCTTGGGTCAAAGCCTTCGCGACGTGATCGACCGCATGTTCGGAGGCTCGAGCGAAGAGTTGGTAATGAGCCTGCTGAAGAGTCGGCAAATTGATGCGAAGCGCCTGGCGAAGTTGACGGAGCGATTCAGCAGAGGCGAAGAGGAGACGCAATGAGCAGCGTGGAATCGTTGTTGATGGCGTATCTGTTGAATTCGCTCTGGCAGGTTCCGCTGATTGTGGTTGCGGCATGGATTGCAGTGCGGATTGTGCGACCATTTGGGCCAACCGCGGAGCATCGCGTGTGGGTTGGAGCCCTGCTGGGTGAGGCGGTGTTGCCGGCGGTCTCGCTGCTGCCGTGGGAGCGTATCGATGTGACGTTGCCATGGCATCTGCGTGCGGCGCAGGCTGCTCAAGGAAGCGTGGCGGTCCAGATGGGCGCGGGTGTTGGCGCGGGAGGGTTGCAGGTTCCTGCGTTGCTGATCAGCTTTGTATTGGCCGTGTACGCGGCGATGACCATGTACTTTGGCGCGCGGTTTGTGTGGAGATGGCTGCGCCTGAGGGAACTGGCGCGGACAGCAATTGCAGTGGAGTTAAGCGGCGCAGCAGAAATCTCGTGGCGGCGATGGTTGCGTCAGTTTGATGTGAAGGAAGTTGCGCTGGTTTCGTCGCCGCAGGTTTTCGCGCCTTTGACAATGGGGATCGCGAACAAGTGTGTGATGCTGCCGACGGAGATGATTGCGAGGTTCCCGCAATCCGAGCTGGATACGGTGATCGGGCACGAACTGGCGCACGTGCGGCGAATGGATTTCGTGAAAAACCTGGGTTACGAACTGCTGTCAGTGGCGGTGAGTTATCACCCGTGCGTGTGGTTTACGCGGCAGCGTTTGACGGAAAGCCGCGAAATGGTCTGCGATGCAATGGCGGCGGAGGTTGCGGGAAGCCAGGAGTATGCGCAGTCGCTATTGCGACTCGCAGGGCTACTGCTGCAAGGCAAGAGAGTTGGCGTTCCGTATGCAATTGGAGTGTTCGATTCAAGCACACTGGAGAGGAGACTTATGAAGCTTACAGAGATGAAGAAAGAGATCGGACGGGTGCGCCGGTGCCTTGCACTTGGTGCGTGCGTTGTGCTCGGAGCTGGTGCGGCAACTTCGGCCGTGGCACTGCGGGTTGGAGTGGATGATAAGGCGCCTGCAGATGAGGCGTTGTCGAAAAGCATCCCTTCAAGGGTGCCAGCAGAGAAGATGCAGAAGAACGTGATCACGAAAATACCGCCGGTCTATCCGCCGGAGGCGAAGGCGGCGCGGATTCAGGGGAAGGTAGTTCTGGAAGCGGTGATAGGCATCAATGGACATGTGGAAAATTTGAAAGTGGTCTCCGGACCGAAGGAGTTGCAGCAATCGGCCATGGACGCGGTGAGGCAATGGGTGTACAAGCCGTATACCGTGAACGGGAATCCGGTGGAAGTTACGACAAATATCAATGTGGTCTATACGCTGGAGAAGTGAGGGAACAGCGATCTGGAAGTAGTGAACAGTTAGTATGGGCAACGGCTCACCGGGCGGTGAGCCGTTTCAATTGAGGAACATGGTGCGGTACAGGGTATCGCGCTGGACGGGTTTGAAGCCGGCATCGCGGATGATGCGGCGGAGTTCTTCTTCAGTTGTACAGTTGCTGGTACCCGCCGCTTTGACGACGTTCTCTTCGAGCATGACGGAGCCGACATCGTTGCCACCGAAGTGCAGGCCAAGCTCGAGGACCTTTAGGCCCTGCGTTACCCAACTGGCCTGGACGTTCTCGATGTTGTCGAGATAGAGGCGCGCGATGGCGAGGACTTTCAGGTACTCGACTGAAGTGGCTTCGTCCCAGCCGCGTCCGCCTAGAGCGGTGTATTTGGGCTGAAAGCTCCAGGGAATGAAGGCCGTGAATCCGCCGGTTTCTTCCTGAAGACGGCGAACAACTTCGAAGTGGTTGATGCGCTGATCGAAGGTCTCGCCGACGCCGAACATCATGGTCGCGGTGGTGCGCATACCGAGCTGGTGTGCAGTGCGGTGGACACTGACCCAATCCTCGGTGCGGCACTTGAGGCGGGCGATGCGCTTGCGGACGTCGTCGTCAAGGATCTCGGCGCCACCGCCGGGAATGGAATCAAGGCCTGCGTCGCGAAGGCGCGCGATTGTGGTGCGGAGGTCGAGGTTGGAGTACTCGGCGATGGCGAGGACTTCTGAGGCGCTCAGGCAGTGGAGCCAGATCTTCGGGAAGCGCTGCTTGATTCCGGAAAAGAGCCGTTCGAACCAGTCGATTTTGAGGTCGGGATGAAGCCCGCCTTGCATGAGGACGCCGGTGCCGCCCATTTCCTGAGTTTCTGCGATCTTCTCGTAGATTTTTTCGAGCGAGAGGATGTAGCCCTCGTCGGAGCGGGGGATGTTCTTTCCTTCTTTGGGGAGTGGGCGGTAAAAGGCGCAGAAGGTGCAGTATTCGGTGCAGAAGTTGGTGTAGTTAATGTTGCGATCGATGATGTAAGTGACCACGCCTTCGGGATGGAGGCGGCGACGGACGGCATCAGCCTCGAAGCCCAGCCCGATGAGGTCGGGGGAATTGAAGTAATCGAGGGCCTGCTGGCGGGTCAGCGACATAGCTTTAGTTTACAGAGAATAGAGATCAGAGAACAGGAGTTGAGCTGCTATTTGGATTTGCCGCGGAAGAGGAAGAGGCCGCGGCGACGAACAGGATCGCTGCGGGTGCGGGAGAGGTTGGAAGCGGTGGAGATGCCGCTGAAGAGGACGAACCAGTCCCAGAATGCGCGCCAGCGACTTTTGCTATTGCTGCTCATACGATTCGCGTAAGTCCTCAATCGTTGGATTCGCAAAAACAGTGGGAGGTGCGGTTACTGCGGTTCGAAACTGTTCACGGGCGTGGCTTCGGCTGCGAGTTAACCTGTGGCTTCGTGGAAGGGCTGGAGATGCCGAAGCTCATGAGAAAGAAGCGAAAGCCTTTGCGGAGTGAGTCGAGGAGGCTCATCGGAAGTAGTTCCTGTTCTAGTCCTGGTGAGGTGGTTCGGATGTGGGTGGATGTGCGGGCGATTCAGCTGGCGGAACTGGAGCGCGGTTCAGGATGTCCAGCGCGGGCTGAGGCATCGGTTTATTTGCGTTGGCGAGAAAGATGCTGACCTGCCACATCTCGGGATCGCTGAGCTGGGTTTTGAAGGAAGGCATTCCGGTGAGACGGATGCCGTTTTCAACTTTCCAGTAAGTCTCGCCGACGGGATCGTCGCTGACGCCGACGACATCGGGTTTATTGGGATGGGGCTCGAGCAGTTGAGGAGCGTCTGGATACATGTGGTCACCGAGCGCGGATGGATGGCTGTGAAGGCCGTGACAGACGACGCAGCGATCCACGTATATACGCGCTCCGGCAGTGAGATTCGTCGTATCGGACTCCATGTGGGTTCCAACGATTTCTCTCTGAATGCGAGCCTCCAGAGGCATGTGGACCAATTGGCGTTCGTGTGGGAACGCTGGATCAGAGACAGCGACCGGCACTTTGCCGTACATGAGGTAGACGATGACGACGAGTGGGACCAGAACGATTCCGATGATCAGTCCAAGGATGAAGCGCATGGAGTTTTGCGGCCTCCTCAGGAATTCATCGTAGAGCATGAAAATGGGCGGAACGTCAAAAACAGGCGGCGTGCGTCCAAAAGAAGTCAGTCCCGGTAAAGGTCGTGAGGGGTTCGGTTTGCGATAATTGATCGAGGACTACGCTCGGGCTCGTCAGCGTTCCACCCACGGATGTCGATCCGAGGGCATCCGTGTTGGAGGTAAGGAAAGATCGATGTTTTCGTCTCGCCGTGCTGTAGCAATTCTGGCGTTTTTCTGTCTTGTTTGTTCTGGCGGTTCAGCTTTTTGCCAGGATTCCAGCAGCACTCCGCAGCCACAGGAGCAGACTGCGCCACCGGCACCGGCAGCTTCGCAGAGCGCCGGCCAGGTGAGCGTACAAGGGCGCATCCGAGCGCGGAGAGAGGCGCGCCGAGAGCAGGCGATCCGCGATACCTACGGGCAGCGCTATGAGCTTTTCATCGGTGCTGGATACCAGCGGTTCATTCCGGGGCCGATTCTGCAACACACGACGATGTATGCCTTCGACCTGGCGTTGACGCGCTACTTCAACGATCACCTGGGAATTACCCTCGATGGCCGCGGAAATTATGGCACGTCATTTGTGGGCCTCAATTTCTCTTCGATTACGCGACCAGCGATCAGCACTTACGACATCATGGCGGGGCCGGTGTACCGCTTCAGAATGAGACCGAGGTACTCGATTGCGGGGCGCGTGATGGGCGGCGCGGCGATGAGCAACTTCACTTCTGATACGAACAGATTTGGGCAGATCTGTCCTCCGGGGCAACAATGCCTGTTGTATCCGGACGGGACGACCTATGCGTTCTCCGGGGCCGTTATCGGCGAGGCGAATATTACCCCGAGCGTGTCACTGCGGCTTGCGCCGGAGGCGATGGGAACAGGGTTTGGTTCGACTTTCCAGCATGATCTGGGCGCGACGTTTGGGGTGGTGTACCGGTTTGGGAAGCAGTGAGTACAGAGAGTTCAGGAAACGAGTAACACAACCGGCGGCGCACCTTTTTGGTGCGCCGTTCTTATTTGCGAGTGGATGAACGGGGACCCCTCCCCCATACTCTGCAAAGAAGCTATTTGGAATCAATGGATTGCGGATTCTCGAATTGGCTAACTCGATTTGTTTCTGGTAGTTGGCGTGCAGAGTCTAGACAACAAAGAAGTTAGCTGGGCTGTTGGCGTGCGGAGCGGCTCCGGTATTCCGCTTTTTTTCGCACTGGTTTTATTTTGCGCCGTTTGGGATTAATTGAATGCAGGCAGGCCACAAGAATTTCGGGGCCCGTATTCAATCAGTTCGCGTGCTCAGTTTTGTATCGTGCATGCGCCCGGAGATCGAGCTTGGATCGGAGGATAAAAGTTTGTGTCAGATGACCCTGCCAGTGTCGCGTAGTCGGCAATTACGATTTCCTATGCATCCTCGAGCGGCTTTGAGCGCGTAGTCAAGGGTGTGCCGAGTGATGGTTCAGTGCTATTTGTGGGCGGCATAGTCGTCGGCCGCGCCCATCATGTGGATGGAGATGTAAGGCTCGTTGCCGATGACCCAGCTGTCGTGGCCGGGTTCGATGTGGAAGATGTCGCCGGGGTTCATTTCGATGATGCGGCCATCGTCCATGGCGGCTGTGGCGCGGCCGGAGACGACCATTCCGACGTGGGAGATGTCGCAGCTTTTCTTGCCGAGGGCTTTGCCGACGTGTTCGGACCACTTCCAGCCGGGCTCGTAGGTAGCGCGGCCGATGGTCATGCCGCCGAGATGGACGAGTTCGAATTTGCCTTTGTCGAAGGTGCGGACTTCGTCGGGGTTTTCGAAGCGTTTGAGGATAACTTCGTACATGAGGAGCTCCTGTGTGATTCAGCTACGCTAGTTTTCTATCCCACTGCGGGTCGGCTTCAGCCATTGCATCGCAATGTCCTGCGGATGGAAGCGGCGTCTCGTCAGTTCGTTGACTAAGCTCTGACCATCAAGTGGCTCAGACGGAGACCATTCTTCGCCTCCTTCCCATTTGGCTCGTTGGGCTGAGACGGTGTAGCAATTTTCAGCGACTTTTTTTACTGCGATTCGACATGGGGGACCCCACTTCAGTTGTAAAGCAACAGCAGATCCTTCGACTCACCACCCCCGAACTGAAGAAAACGTTCGGGGCCTCGTTCGCTCAGGATGACAGCCTTTAGATGGTGGAGCAGGATTCTAGTAACTCAATACTGACCACTGGGCTGTCCTCATTGCAGGATGGGGATGTTGGCGATGCGTTGTTGCCACTCGGCGGGGCCGGTCTGGTGGACGCTGGTGCCTTTGGAATCGACGGCTACGGTGACGGGCATGTCTTTGACTTCGAATTCGTAGATTCCTTCCATGCCGAGGTCTTCGAAGGCTAGCTGGCGCGAGGCGGTGATGGCCTTAGAGACGAGGTAGGCTGCTCCGCCGACCGCCATGAGGTAGACGGCGCCGAACTCCTTAATGGCGTCGATGGCGATGGGGCCGCGTTCGGCTTTGCCGACCATGCCGAGAAGGCCGGTTTGCGCAAGCATCTGGCGAGTGAACTTGTCCATGCGCGTGGCGGTGGTGGGGCCGGCGGGTCCGATGACTTCTTCGCGGACTGGATCGACGGGGCCGACGTAATAGATGAAGCGATCCTTGAAATCGACGGGGAGTTTTTCGCCGCGGTTGAGCATGTCGGTCATGCGCTTGTGGGCGGCGTCGCGGCCGGTGAGGAGCTTGCCGTTGAGGAGAAGGACTTCACCGGGTTTCCAGGTGGCGGCTTCGGCGCGGGTGACGGTGTCGAGGTTGACGCGGCGGGCGCTGGAGACGTCGTAGGTGAGCTTGGGCCAGGCGTCGAGCGATGGCGGGTCGAGATAGGCAGGACCTGAGCCGTTGAGGACAACGTGGGCGTGGCGGGTGGCGGCGCAGTTGGGGATCATGGCCACGGGAAGGTTGGCGGCGTGGCAGGGAACGTCGAGAACTTTGACGTCGAGGACGGTGGTGAGGCCGCCGAGTCCCTGAGCGCCGATGCCGAGGCGGTTGACTTTATCGTAGAGTTCGACGCGGAGTTTTTCGGCTGTGGTTTTGGGGCCGCGGGCGATGATGTCCTGGATGTCGATAGGGTCCATGAGAGATTGCTTGGCGAGGAGCATGGCTTTTTCCGCAGTGCCGCCGATGCCGATGCCGAGCATGCCGGGAGGGCACCATCCTGCACCCATGGTGGGGACGGTTTTGAGGACCCACTCAACGATGGAGTCGGAGGGGTTGAGCATGACGAATTTGCTTTTAGCTTCGGAGCCTCCGCCTTTGGCGGCCACTGTGATTTCGACAGTGTTGCCGCGGACGAGTTCGACGTTGACGACAGAGGGTGTGTTGTCGCGGGTATTTTTGCGGGCACCGGCGGGGTCGGCCAGCATGGAGGCGCGAAGGGTGTTGTCGGGATCGGTGTAGGCGCGGCGAACGCCTTCGTCGACCATGCCCTGAATGTCGAGCGGCTGCGCGCCCGGCGAATGTTCGAAGTGCACATCCATACCCACCTTGACAAAGGCGTTGACGACACCGGTGTCCTGACAGATGGGGCGATGGCCTTCGGCGCACATACGACTGTTGATGAGGATCTGCGCGATGGCGTCTTTGGCGGCCGGGGATTGTTCGCGCTCGTATGCGCGGGCGAGGTTCTCGATGTAATCGGTGGGGTGATAGTAGCTGATGTATTGCAGCGCGCCGTAGACGCTGGCGACGAAGTCTTCCTGCTTGATGACGGTCATGGAAACTCCCGGAGGTGGCGCAACTCTTCAGGGTAATCGAATGGAGGTGGGGTCTGCACCGTTCAGGCATCCGCCGTCACATCACACCAGACGGATGCGTATTATTATGCTGACGATTGCGGAGTGTTCCCGCTGACGGCCATTTTGTTTAACTTGTGGCTCTTTGTGCGACTCGAGGCTCTGATGATACGGAGAGTTTTTGTTGTTTTGCTTGCCTTGTTTGTTGTAACCCGGGCAAATGCCAAGTCCAAGCGTGATGTCTATCCGATGTCGTGCGATGTGCTTTGGTCGGCGGTGAAGGAAACGCTGCAGAATCCCCGGGATTATGGGGTTCTGTGGGTGAACGATTTGAACCAGAGCGCGTCGTTCGTGGTTGTTGGGAACCTGGTTAGGTATACAGACAAGATCGCTCTGCTTGGGCAGGACGGCGGCTGCAAGATGAAGCTGACGATGCTGCAGGTTGGACCGGACAACTCCGATATGCGCGGGTTTCGGAATCGACTGAAAAGATCATTGGCCAAGCAGTTGGAGGCCGCCAAGCAGTTGGCCGCGGCCAGGCAGTTGGAGACCAAACCAGCTTCGGCGAGCGAATCGAAGCCGACCCCATTCATGGGGCAGCAATAAGGATTGCGCGAAGAATCAATCTAAGAGCGCTCTTCTTCAGATAGCGCGGGATATGTGAGTTTTCCATCGACGACCTTTAGAAAAGGCGTGAGCCGGTGTTGCGTTGCGGGGCTTGCGCTAATGATGTCGACGACGTTCCAGTCCCGGACGGTGAGGGCGTCGGCGATCAGGGATCGGTGGCAGCGCCAGGGGACGGCTTCGGCGCACATGATCGCTGAAGGAACCTTTTGGGCAATTTGGATGAGAGTGTCTATTCCTTCCGCGAATTGCGGGGTGGACATGTAGTCGGCGTATCCGCGAAAGGAGGTGTTGCGCCAGCCGGTGTTGGCGGAGTTCTTGCGGCTGTGGCGGCGGCCTCCGAGATTCTTGATGTGGGTGTAGGCGATACCGGCCGCGTTGAGCGAGGACGCGAGAGTGTCGGAGTTGAATTGAGGGACGTGGCGGGATTTGGGGATTGAGCGGACGTCCACGAGGTGACGGATGCCGTGCGCATCGAGGAGTGCGAGGAACTCTTCAATGGAATGGGTGGAGTGGCCGATGGTATAGAGGACGGGCTGGGACACTACTCAAGCGTAATGCGGCGGGCATGACAGGAGTTGCCCGCTCATGATTGAGTAGAAATCGATAGCTGATGACTTCCCCGATTGAGAAGAGGCAGATCAACACGCCGCGGCAGGTTCTGTTTGCGAGCCTGGTAGGGACAGCGGTTGAGTTTTTCGACTTCTACATTTACGCGACGGCAGCGGTACTGGTGTTTCCCAAGCTGTTCTTTCCGGCGAGCGACCCGGCATCGTCGGTGCTGGCATCGCTGGCGACATTTGCGATTGCGTTTGTCGCGAGGCCGATCGGGTCCGCGCTGTTCGGGCATTTCGGCGACAGGATCGGGCGCAAGCGGACGCTGGTGCTGGCGCTGCTGACGATGGGAGTTTCGACGTTCGTGATCGGGACACTGCCGCCTTATAAGACGATTGGACTTGCGGCGCCGATCCTGCTGGCGCTGTGCCGATTCGGGCAGGGAATCGGACTAGGCGGAGAGTGGGGCGGTGCTGTGCTGCTGGCTGTGGAGAATGCTCCGCCATCGAAGCGTGCGCTGTATGGGATGTTTCCGCAACTGGGGGCGCCGCTGGGATTTCTGCTTTCGGGCGGGATTTTTCTGGGGCTGTCGCGATGGCTTACGGATGCGCAGTTTTTTGCTTTCGGGTGGAGACTACCGTTTCTGGCGAGCGCGGTGCTGGTGCTGCTGGGTCTGTATGTCCGGCTGTCGATTACTGAGACGCCGGTGTTTGAATCGGCGATGAAGCGGGCGCGGACGAAGAAGATTCCGATTGCGGAGGTGTTTCGGAAGCATACGCGAGATGTGATTGCTGGAATCCTGGTGTGCATGGCGACGTTCGTTTTGTTTTATTTGATGACGGTGTTTGCGCTTTCGTGGGGGACGACGGCGCTGCACTATCCGCGCGCGGAGTTCCTGGTGATGCAACTGATCGCGGTGGTGTTCTTCGGAGTAACGATTCCGTTATCGGCGTGGCTGGCGGAGCGGGGACGGCGGCCAGTGATGTTTGGGGTGTCGGTGTTGATTGCGGTGTTCGGGTTGTTCATGGCGCGGATGTTTGCGGCGGGTCCGACGGGAGCGCTGTGGATGATGATTGTGGGGCTGGCACTGATGGGAGTGACGTATGGGCCGCTGGGGACGGTTATTTCGGAACTCTTTCCGACGGCTGTGCGGTATACGGGATCGTCGCTTGCATTCAGCATGGCGGGGATTCTGGGTGCGTCGCTGGCTCCGTACATCGCGACATGGCTGGCGGAGCGGTATGGGCTAGCCTATGTGGGTTACTACCTGACGGCTTCGGCGGTATTGTCGATTGCGGGGTTGCTGATGATTCGGGAGACGAGCGGAGAGGATCTGAGCGATGCGGTCGAGTGAGGTCCTGATGCTGATGGCCTAAGCTGGATATATGGCGGAATTTTCTGAAGATTCCATTCCGGATGCGCAGCCTTCGTCGATGCTGGTGCGGGATCGGAGGAAGTCGGCGGATGAGCGGTTTGACGTGCTGGTGATCGGGGCTGGGCCGACGGGACTAGCTTGCGCCATCGAGGTGCAAAAGGCCGGCTTCAAAGTGGTTGCTGTTGATAAGGGATGCATTTGCAATTCGCTTTTTCATTATCCGTCGCACATGACGTTTTTCACGACGCCGGAACTGTTGGAGATCGGGAATATTCCATTTCCGAGCCCGAATCCGAAACCGACGCGGAATGAGGCTCTGCAGTATTACCGGTTGGTGGCAGCGCACTACAAACTGGATGTGCGGCAGTACGAGCGCGTTGAGAGGGTGACGGGCAAGGATGGCGATTTCACGGTGCAGACGGAGGATCGGTTTGGAAGAGCAGGGCAGTTGAGAGCCAGGAAGTTGATCATCTCAACCGGCTACTACGATCTGCCGAACATGATGTGCATCCCGGGGGAACAGCTGAGCAAGGTCCATCACTACTACAACGATCCTCACCCGTACTTTGATACTGATGTTGTGGTGATCGGCGGAAAGAACTCGGCGGCGATCGCAGCGCTGGAGTTGTGGCGGAGCGGCGCGCGGGTGACACTGGTGCACCGACATGATGGGATGCACAGGCACGTGAAGTACTGGATCAAGCCGGATATTGAGAATCGGATCAAGAACGGCGAAATCAAGGCGTACTTCAATACGGACGTGGTGGAGATTACGCAGGACACGGTGGTGCTGCAAACTCCGCAAGAGCTGGAGACGATCAAGAACGATTTTGTGTTCGCGATGACGGGATATCATCCGGACTTCAGTTTTCTTGAGAGCTTTGGTGTGCGGTTTGAAGGGGCGGATAAGCTGCCAGTCTGCAATCCTGACACGCTGGAGAGCAATGTGCCGGGAGTTTTTCTTGCGGGCGTGATTGTGGCGGGATCACGGACGAACGAAATCTTCATAGAGAACGGGCGTTTTCATGGCGGACAGATTGCGCGGGCTCTGCTAAAGGCGAACTAAATTCAGAGATGTATCACCAATGATGAGCGGCCGTTAGGACCGGCTTCAGTACAAGCTTTTTGCTTTTCCGGTAAACTCAAGGAACACGGTCTCCCCCATGATTCTGAGGCTTATCTAAATGCGCTGGTGGTGGCCCCGCACTGTCCGGTGGCAACTGATCGTCTGGCTGATGTTGCTGGAGGCGCTCTCTGTCGGGTTGTTTGCGACTGTCCTGATTGAGACACAAACCCGCGAGATTCGGCAGCGTACAGTAGAGCGCCTTGCGCACCAGGCAACCTCGCTTGCATTGCAGGCAGAAGAGGCGGACCGTGCGCAGCGTCCTGAACTGGTACTGACAGCGTTGCGCATGATCGGCGAGGCGCCGAGTGTGGTTCGCGCGAAAATCACGGATAGGGCGGGGAACGTGCTCTATGTGAGCGACGGAGAGGCAGCGCAGTTTCCCATGGAGCCTGCCGAGAAAGCGCAGATTGCGAAAATGCAGCCGCACCTGCCACGGGTGTTTTCGTTTGGCGATCACCGGTGGGAAGGGGTTAAAGCGATTTATGACGGCGACAAGGCCATGGGGTTGGCCTGGGTTGAGACGGACCGCTCGTGGGATAGCGAGCAGCTGAACACAGTTTTGCGGAGTTCCTATTCTTTCGGGCTGATTTGGATGGGTGCGTCGGGGCTGCTCGTACTGCTGATGTCTCGTTCGATTTCGCGACCGTTGAATGTGCTGCATGCGGGAACGCGCGCGCTGATGGAAGGGCCGGAGGCGCGAGCGAAGTTTCCTCTACCGGTCTCGACGGAGAACGAATTTGGGGATTTGATTGAGGCGTTCAACCGGATGGTTGCGGCGCTCGAAGAGCAGAGGAGCGGGTTGAATGACACGCTTTCTCTGCTGGATTCGATGCTGGCGAATGCGCCGATCGGGCTGGTGTTTTTTGACCGGCGCTGCCGGATCGTGCGCGTGAATGACGTGTTCGGAGAGATGACGGGGGTTCCAGTGGGCAGGCAGCTCACCCGCACCCTTCCGGAGTTCCTGCCGGGCCCGATGGCGCAGCGTCTTGAAGACGCGGTGCGGCATGTTGTGGAAACGGAGATGCCGGTCCATGACCTGGAACTTGAGGGCGATGCGGGGACCCGCGGGCCCTGGACGTGGCTGGTTACGGCATATCCGGTGAGGCCGGCACAGGATCAGCTGCGCTGGGTGGGCGTGATCGTGATGGACGTGAGCGAGCGCAAACGCAGCGAAGATGCTCTGCGCAGGACGGAGAAGCTGGCTGCGACAGGCAGGCTCGCTGCATCGATTGCGCACGAGATCAACAATCCGCTGGAGGCAATCACGAACCTGCTTTACCTTTTGCGCAGGTTCTGCAGACTGGACGACTCGGCACTGAACTACGTGACGATTGCGGAGCGCGAGGTGCGCAGGATGTCGGAGATCACGCAGCAAACGCTGCGGTTCTACCGGCAATCGACACTGCCGGCGCGCTCGACGATGGAAGAACTGCTGGATTCAGTACTGGATATGTACCAGGTACGTCTGAGCACGCTGGGGGTTATGGTCGAGCGACACTATCAACCGAACCTCGACCTGTTCTGTTTTGCGGGCGAGATTCGACAAGTGGTCGCGAACCTTGTGAGCAATGCGATGGATGCCACGGCGGGCGGGGGGAGACTGCTTGTGTGCGCCCGAAGGTCGCGAGACTGGGTGCATCCGCATTGCAAAGGGGTGCGGATGACGATCGCCGATACGGGATGCGGAATGAGCCCGGACGTACGTGAGCGGCTCTTCGAGGCATTCTTTACGACCAAGGGAGCGACGGGGACGGGGCTGGGCCTGTGGGTGAGTCACGAGATCATTCTGAAACACCATGGAATCCTGCATGTGCGAAGCCGAGAGGGAGCAGGGACCGTATTTCAGATCTTTTTCCCTGATGACGAGCAGCTTATCGCGAGCGTAGCGGCAAGCGCCGAAGCCCCGGCCGAAGTCTAAGCCACTTAGTTTCAGGCTCCAATCGAAGTGGTTCTGCCACGATTCTTGTTACTTATGGACGGAACTTTTCCCTCAGAGCAGGGTTAGTAACGATGACGGCACAGGTATCTGGCCGTCAGAATAGGTACTTCGGCATAAGGGAAGCATGCAGGAGAAGCCAAGATGGACAGGCCATTGATTATGAGAGCTTTTCCCCGCGCAACGGCGTGGGTTGGAATCATTGCTTTGGGGTGTACTCTGGCGCTGGCGCAGGATGCCTCATCCTCAAATATCACCCGGAGCGATGGGCAGATCGAAATGGACGTGGTGCACGCTCTCGATGGGTCGCAGGCGTTAAAGAACGACTTGATCACCGCAGCGACGATTCAGAGCGAGGTGACGCTCTCGGGGACGGTGTCGAGCGATTCTTCGAAACAACTGGCAGAGTCGATCGTGAAGGGCGTACCGGGCGTCACGAAGGTGAACAACAACCTGAAGGTCGGCAATCCCGCGGATGATGCCAATGCACAGGGGGCTACGGGGAACGATCCGGCCAACGATGACATGGCGGATGCGCAGGCGGCACCGCCGCAGAGTTCTCCGAATCCTCCCTACGATCAGAATCCGAATTATGGGGATAATGCCGGGCAGAATCAGCCGCCGAGCATGAACCAGGCGCCTCCGCCGGACTGGGGCGACGGCCAGAACCAAGATCAGCAGCAGCCGCCTGCCTACGGGCAGAACTACCCGCAGCGACCGGCTTACGGGCAGAATTATCCGCAGCAGCCATATCCGCAACAGGGGCCCTATGGACATCAGGGACCGCCTCCTCCGGGATATGGACAAGGTCCGCAGTACTCGCAGGCGCCTCCTCCGCCGAGATATGACATTCCACGGGGCCCTGTCACAATCCCGCCGGGCACGATGGTGCAGCTTCGTACAAGCGAGGCCGTTAACAGCAAACATGCGCGCGGTGGAGAGCCGATTGCCTTCACGGTCATCCAGGATGTGACCGTGAGTGGAGTGCTGGCCATTCCCCGGGGAGCGACGGTTCACGGCGTAATTGCGGACGTGAAGCGGCCAGATCCCGGTGCTTTGACCGGCAGCAACGAGCTTGCTCTTGAATTGACTTCGCTGGACCTGATGGGTCAGAGCTATCCGCTGCAATCGGATCTGTTCCGCGTGAAGGGACCGGGCAAAGGCGGACGCTCGGCCGGAAACGTGGTTGGCGGAGCGCTGCTTGGCGCGATTATTGGCGGTGCCGTTGGAGGTGGAACGGGTGCTGCTGTGGGCGCGGTTGCCGGTGGTGGAACGGGAGCGGCGGTTTCTGGAGCAACTTCTGGGCCGGGTGTATGGATTCCGGCTGAGGCGCTGGTGACGTTCCATCTGGGGGCGCCTGTGACGGTGCAACCAGTTACGCAGCAAGAAGCGATGCGGCTGGCGCAGGGATTGTATCCAGGGGGTCCGCGGCTGTATCAGAGGCGTGCTTACGCGTATCCATACCGGCCTTACCGGCCGTATCCGTATGCCGCGTACTATGGCCCGGTGTATTACAGGCCGTATTACATGGTTGGCGGGTACTACTACTGGCGGTAAGACACGCTTGTAGCAGTGGCCGGAGTCTGTAAGACACTCTCCACTGGATGTAAAGCGAGGGGCACCTGGGAGCGGGTGCCCTTCGTATTTCTGGTGCAATCATGGCGGGATCTGGTCTTGAACGAGGGCGAGAGGGGTCGGGCGCAACGCAAGCCGGGGTCGTCTATAATATGGGGGAATCGCAACGAGCGAAATTGCGTTTTTCAGAGAGCAGCCGGCCTCTTTAAGTCTGCCGCCTGGCGGTGGGGTTTTGGTTCTCCTGTATGCGCGTAGAGAGTTGAAGGCAACCACCCGCCCATGATCCGTTTCCTGCAGTCGAAAGACAATCGTGTCGTAAAAGCTTTGTTTGTGGTCATCATCGCCGCTGCGTCGGTGTCGATGGTTGTGTACCTGATTCCTGGTTTGACGGCTGGTGGCGGTATCTCGGCGAATACGTATGCCGTGGTGTACCCGCACTGGTACAGCCGGTTTTTCGCGAGCGGAGAAGAGATCAGCCAGCAGAAGGTATCGCAGCAGGCGCGCCAGCAGCTTCAACAGCGGAATCCGCAGTATGCGTCGAATCCGATGATTGTGAACCTTTTTGAGCAGCAGGTGGGGCAACAGCTGGTGCAGCAGAAGATACTGCTCGCAGAGGCGGACAAGCTCGGCATCACGGCGAACAGCGACGACGTGAGCACGTTTTTGCACCAGGGTCAGGCGGGTCAGGTGCTGTTCCCGAACGGCAAGTTTATCGGGCAGGACCAGTACGCTTCCTTGATCGCGACGCGATTTGATATGTCGGTGCAGGATTTCGAAGAAAGCGTGAAGGACGACATCACAATCCAGCGGCTGCGGGCGTATGTGACGGCGGGTGTAACAGTAGGGGAGAAGGAAGCGCGGGAGCAGTACGTCAAGGACAACACGAAGATCAAATTTCAGTACGCGGTGATTTCGTCGGACGACATCCGGAAGTCGATCAACCCCTCGGATGCAGATTTGGAGGCGTTCTTCAAGAAGAATGCCTCGCGGTATGCGAATGCGGTTCCGGAAGAGCGGACGATCGAATACTTTGCGTTTACGCCGAACGATGTGCCGGGCGGTGTCCAACAGCCTACGCAGCAAGAGATCCAGGCGTATTACAACGCACACAAGAGCGAGTACTCGGTACCGGAGCAGGCGAAGGCGCGACACATCCTGATCCAGCTGGCTCCCAATGCGGATGCGAAGGCGGATGCCGCGGCGAAGGCGAAGGCTGAGGACGTGCTGAAAAAGCTGCAGAACGGCGGAAGCTGGGCTGACCTTGCGAAGAAGGACTCGGACGATCCGGGGAGCAAGGACAACGGCGGCGAGCTTGGGTTTGCGCGGCGTGGAATGATGGTTCCGCAGTTTGACAGCGCGATCTTTACGCAGAAGATTGGCGATATCAAGATCGTGAAGACACAGTACGGCTACCACGTTGTACAGGTGGAAGAACGGACACCGGCACATTCGCAGGAACTGAGTGAAGTCCTGCCGACGATCCAGGCGACGCTGATGCGGCAGAAGTCGACCGGAGCTCAGGATGCCTATGCGAAGGCTCTGACCTCGGAAGCGATCAAGAACGGGCTGGAGAAGACCGCTGCGGCACATCATCTGCAGGCAGTAACGACCCCGCCGGTGAATCAGCAGGGTGTAATTCCGGCGTTGCCGGATGGTTCGCAGCTTCTTTCGCGGGCGTTCGCGTCGAAGCCTACCGATCCGCCGCAATCGGCTCCGACGGGCGAAGGCTTTGCGATCTTCCAGGTGAAGAATGTCGTGCCTGCGCACGCGCCGACGTTTGCCGACTGGAAGAGCCACGTTCTGGATGACTACAAAAACGACCAGGTTCCGGCGCTGCTGAGCCAGAAGACGGCGGAGCTTGCGGCGAAGGCGAAGGCGGAGAACGATCTGGCCAAGGCCGCGAAAGAAGTTGGCGCTACGGTGAAGACTAGCGATCTGGTCGATCAGCGCGGGCAGGTTCCGGATTTTGGGGCGGTAGGCCAGGTGGCTCCGCAGCTGTTTGACATGACGCCAGGTGCGATCAGCGGGCCGATCAATGCGGGACGAACGGGCGTGGTTGCGAAACTGACGGACAAGCAACAGCCAAGCGACGCAGATGTTGCGAAGAATCTGGACCAGACGAAGGATCAGATTCTCGAACAGAAGCGGCAGGAAGCGTTCGGGGTGTTCGCGAACACTGTCATCAGCGAGTACAAGAAGAAGAATCTCGTACGCATCAACTCGAAGGGGCAAGCGCCGCTTTCGGGTGAGTAGATTCTCGTGATCCCTGGGGGGATGAGGCCCGCTTCCGCACGTTGGAAGCGGGCCTTGGTGCATATCGGGGCGGAATGCACTTCAGTGTGTCGAAGCCAGGATTTGCGCAGCAGCCCTTCACACCCACCCATCGCGAAATGCTGGATGAATAGGGCACAAACTCATAAATGGTCAGGCAGCATCAGAGAGAATAAGTGCATGAATTTTCAGCGGTCATCCGGCGTTCTTCTACATATCAGTTCTTTGCCGTCGTATGGGGGAATTGGAGATTTCGGTCCTGCGGCGCATGCATTTGTGGAGTTTCTCGCAGCGGCGAAGCAGCACGTATGGCAGGTGCTGCCGTTGTGCCCGACGGGGTACGGCAATTCTCCCTATGCAGGTTCATCGGCGTTTGCGGGAAATCCGTACCTGATCAGCCTGGAGTACCTTGCAGATTGGGGATGGATCGATGGGGGGCGGATCGCGGGGCTTGCGGGCCGCAGCGGGAATGTGGATTTCGATGAAGTCCAGAGCAGGAAGCTTCCTTTGCTGTATGAGGCGGCCGGGAATTTTCTCGATCGAGGTCCGCATGATGCCGGGCTTGCGGGACAATGGCAACGGTTTGAGGAATTCTGTGCGCGGGAATCGAGCTGGCTGACGGATTACGCGCTTTATGCAGAGCTCAGGCGCAGGTTCAACACAGGAGCGTGGACGGCGTGGCCTGAAGAGATTCGGCGGCGCGAGCCCAAGGCGCTGGCGAAAATCGCGGCGGAAGCGGGCAGAACGCCGGCGCAGGAGCAGGTGCTGCAGTTTGCATTTGCGACGCAATGGAAGAATTTGCGTGTGGCGGCTGCTCAGCATGGAATCCGGATTCTTGGCGATGTGGCGATTTTTGTCAGCATGGACTCAGCGGATGTGTGGGCGCATCCGGAGATCTTCGAACTTGATGAAGCGCTGAAGCCGATCCATATAGCCGGAGTGCCGCCGGACTACTTTTCGCCGACGGGGCAGCGATGGGGAAATCCGCTGTACCGGTGGGATGTGCTGGAGGAGCGGGGATTCGACTGGTGGGTGGATCGCATTCGGCGATCGCGGGAGCTCTACGACATCATCAGGCTGGATCATTTCAGAGGATTCGAGTCGTACTGGGCGATTCGAGCAGATGAGGCGACGGCTATCAATGGCGAGTGGGTGAAGGCGCCGGGATTGCAGTTGTTCCGTACGCTGGAGGCGGTGCTGGGGCCGTTGCCGCTGGTGGCTGAGGATCTGGGGCTGATCACGGCGGAAGTGGATGCGCTGCGGATTGCGCTTGCGATGCCGGGAATGCGCGTGCTGCAGTTTGGCTTCAGCGATAAGGGCGCGCACATGCATCTGCCGCATCAGTTCGCGCCGGGAACGGTGGCGTATACGGGAACGCACGACAACGACACGACGCTGGGGTGGTGGAAGCTGACGGGGAATGCCGAGCACGCGGCAGTTGAAGCGCTGGTGGGGCCGGTGCATGATCGACCGACATGGCCGCTGATTCGAGCAGCAGCGGCGAGTGTTGCTGAGGCCGCAATTTACCCGGTGCAGGATCTGCTGGAGCTTGGTTCAGAGGGGCGGATGAATACGCCTGCAATTTCCCATGGGAACTGGAACTGGCGCGTGCCCGAGGGGAGTTGGACGAAGGAGTTGGCGGAACGGCTGGCGAGTGTTGTCGACGTGACGGATCGGGATAATGATCCGTTGAAGCAGGGAACAAGGCAACCAGGGGACCAGGGTACAAGGCACTAGGGAGTAACAGGCGAACCCAGCAGAGGCTACTTACTCCTGGTGCTGCTTTTGAAGCCATAGCGGTATTGCAGCCTACCTCCCCCTTGGTATTCTTGCGGCACATGGAAATTCCGGCAATTCAGACGCGTGGACTGACGCGGACCTTCGGAGAGCTGACCGCGGTTCAGGATGTGACGTTCACGGTGGCGAGCGGGCAGTTCTTTGGGTTTCTCGGGCCCAATGGGGCGGGCAAATCAACAACTATCAAGATGCTGACCGGGCTGCTGGAACCCACTGCTGGATCCATTGAGATTCTCGGCAAACCGTTCACCGCAAGCGCGCTCGATTTGAAGCGGCAGATCGGTGTTGTGCCCGAAGGTATGGCGCTGATGGGACGGCTGACGGCACCGGAGTATCTGCGCTTTGTAGGACGCATGTATGGGCTTGAGCGGGAAACAGTAAACCGGCGGACGGAAGAGTTGCTGGAGTTTATGCAACTGGCCGATGAGCGGCGGAAGCTGATCACCGATTTTTCGCATGGCATGCAGAAGAAGCTGGCACTGGCTGCGGCCGTAATTCATGGGCCGCGCGTGCTGTTTCTGGATGAGCCGTTTGAAGGCGTGGACGCGATTGCGGCAGGCATGCTGAAGACAATGCTGCAGGGAATGATCAATCGAGGCGCGACAATCTTTCTGACATCGCACGTGCTGGAGATTGTGGAACGGCTGTGCAGCCACGTGGGCATCATTCACCAGGGACGGCTGGTGGCGAACGGGTCGATTGACGATCTGCGGGCGGGTGTCGCGAGCACATTGCCCGGCGCCGAGGGCGAACAACGGCTGACGCTGGAAGAGATCTTTCTTTCGATTGTGGGCGCAACGGGACAGGAAGCGTCGCAGGAGCTTTCATGGCTGATGTAGGCCAGAGCAGACAGGCGATCTCGACTGGTGGGTTGGGCTGGCTGGCGCGACGGCAATACTCAGCGCTGGTGTGGATGCGGTTGCGGATGATGACGAACAGCATCCGCTCGGTGCAGGGCGCGTTCGAGTTCAGTGCCCGGGGCGTAGCTTTCCTTATCTATTCCATGATGGGCATCGGCCTGGGGATTGGGCTCGGGACCGGGGCCTACTCGTTGGTGAAAAGCGAACACTTCCAGTATTTGCCGGCGCTGTTCTGGACCGTTTTTCTGGTGTGGCAGGTGTTGCCGATTGCCTTGGCGTCTTTTCAGGAGCAGTTTGATCTCAACAGCCTGCTGCGATTCCCTGTGAGCTTCAGCTCGTTCTATTTACTGAGTATCGTGTTCGGCCTGGTGGACGTGCCGGCGATCCTCGGAGGGATTTGCTGCATCGGTATCTGGACCGGGGTGACGCTAGCGAGGCCCGCGCTCTGGCTCTGGATGGCGGTCATTCTTGTGGTGTATGCGTTGTTCAATGTTCTGCTGGGTCGTGCGGTGCTCGCGTGGGTAGATAAGTGGCTGGCGAAACGCAAGACCCGGGAGATTGTGAGCGCACTGTTTCTGCTGTTGATGCTGAGTCTTCAACTGCTGAATCCCGCACTGCACGAGCAAAGGCAGTTTCGGAGAGCAGGGCATCATGAAGCGCAGCCCAATGGTCAGAACGTGCTCGATGAGTTGCCCAAGTGGACAAGATCAGCAATGGCGGTGGAGCCGTGGTTGCCGCCGGGGCTGGCCGCGGATAGCGTTCTGCGGGTTTCGCAGGCTGAGATGCGGCTCGTGCTTGTCTCGCTAGGAGGCTTAGGTTTGTATCTCGTGGTGGCCGGCGTGGTTCTCGGCATTCGGCTGAGGGCTGAGTACGCGGGTGAGCGGCTGAGTGAGGCTCCTGCGGCGCGGAAGCGAACCGAAGACGATAGCAAGTGGCTGATTGACGGGTCGGGGCCGATTGCGGCGGTGATCGAAAAAGAGCTGCGGATTATTCCGCGTTCGATGCCGCTGCTGTTTGCGATGGGTGCGCCGCTGCTGACCGTGCTGGTGATCAGTTCGGTCTTGAAGAACACAAACGATACGGGGCGTCCGTTTTCGTGGGCGTTTCCTCTTTGTGTTTGTTATGCCTTGCTTGGGTTTACGCAGATGATCTTCAACAATCTGGGCTCGGAGGGAACGGGGATTCAGGTTCTGTTTCTTTCGCCGACGCCGATACGGAAGGTCTTGCTGGCGAAGAACCTGCTGCATGGCGCGTTGTTCTGTGTGGTGGCGTTTCTAGCGGCGGTATTCGCGACGATAAGACTTGGCCAACCGGACTTGATCCTAGCGGCGACGACGGCGGCATGGGTGTTGTTCGCGGTGCCTGCGAATCTGACGGTAGGGAATCTGCTTTCGATCACCATGCCTTATCGAGTAAACCTTGGCCGGCTTTCGAGGCAGCGGGGATCGCAGGCCAGCGCTCTGGTGAGCATGCTGATTCAGTTGCTCGTGATCGGGTGCGGAGTAGTAGTTATGGAGCTGTGCACGTATTTCGCACAGCGATGGATGGCAATACCGTGCCTTCTGGTCCTTGCCGGGATTGCGGCGGCGGTGTGGTTCCGAGTGCTGGCGCATGCGGACTCGCTGGCTAACCGCAATCGGGAGAATCTGATGGCGACGCTTGCGAAGACGGAGTGAAGCAGCGGTGAGCTTCTATTTTTTAGCCGAACCCTCGCAGGACTGTCCGTCTTTGCACTGGCCCTTCGATATGGCCGATAAACCCGAATTCTGAACCGATTGGGGTGTTTTGGCGTAACTGAGTTCAGCCGAATTAATATTCGGCTGGTTCCTACGTCATCTCTATGAACGGTCAGAAAGGGCAACCCGTGGCGATCGCCATCCCAACCATGCCGGCGGTGGAAACGCGTCAGCGTCTTTCCGACCTGTTTGCGGCTCATCATCGCCGCGTTCTAATGGCTGCCTATCGAATTACGGGCAGCATGGCTGACGCGGAGGATGTAGCGCAGAGTGTGTTTCTGCGGCTCACGGCAGACGATGAGATTTCGGTGAGTAATGCCGGCAGCTATTTGTACCGTGCGGGTATCAATGGAGCGCTCGACCTGCTGCGGCGGAGAAGTACAGCCGCCAGCGAGCCGCTGGATTCGGCTTCGGCAGTGGCGTCGCAAGGACGCGGATCACGGCCCGAAGCGGAGGCCGCGGCGGGGCAGCTGGTTGGGTGGCTGCGAACGGCGCTGGGTGAGCTGAGCCCGAGAGCGGCAGAGATGTTCACGCTACGTTACGTGGAAGAGCTGGACAACCGCGAGATTGCCGCCCTGATGCATACGTCGCAGGCTGTGGTGGCGGTGACGCTGCACGGGGCACGATCGAAGCTGAAGAAGCGGCTGAGAGAGATGGAACGGGGGAACCGATGAAGAACCAGGATGAAATTCTGCTCGATGAGGCGACGCGGGCAATGCGCGCCGCGGGACCGGATGCGAATGAACTTTCTGCTTCGGCGGAGAAGGTAGCGGGAAGGCTGGGGATTGCGTTCGCCGAAAATACCGATGCGATCGAGAGTTGCGAGGATATGCGGCCGCTGCTCGATGCGTATCGCTCGGGTACGCTACCGCTGACTAGAGCACTCCTGGTGGAGGCGCATCTGCGTGAGTGCGCGGTGTGCTTCAGACGTTTGCGCAGCGGGTCGGGTGCGGTGAACTGGGCGGCTCCGAAGGTGATGCCGGTGCGGCCAAAGGTGCGCCCGCTGGCGGTGGCGTGGGGAATGGCGGCGTCGCTGGCTGTGGCAGCGGCAGGGTTGTTTGTCTACCAGGCGTACTGGCAAGTTCCGCAGGGAGTGCGCGCGGAGGTGCAGTCGATCGATGGTTCGGCGTCGCTGATCACGGATTCCGGTGATCGACTGCTGGCGCCGGGAGCGCAATTGCATGAAGGCGATGTGCTGCGGACGGGCGGCGGATCGCATGCCGTGGTGCGGCTGATCGACGGGTCGACCGTGGAGATGAACGAGCGCAGTGCGGTGGGCTTCGGAGCGCGCGGACATAATGCGACCCTGGATCTCGATCGCGGCGCATTGATTGTGAAGGCGGCGCATCGGAAGTCCGGACATCTTTATGTACAGACGGAAGACTGCCGGGTAGCGGTGACGGGAACGGTGTTCTCGGTGAATTCGGGCATCAAGGGATCGCGCGTTGCGGTTCTGCAAGGGGCGGTAGAGGTGCGGCATGCGGGTGTGAAGTCGATGGTGCATGCGGGCAATATGTTCACGACCACGGAGAACCTTGCTCCAGAACCGCTGAGCGAGCAGGTCGCGTGGAGCCCGAATCGGGATGAATACCTGGAACTGCTGGCGCAGTTTTCGGTACTGCAACACAAGATTGAGCAGATTCCGCTGCCGCAGCCGCGGTATGGAAGCGATCTGCTGAACCGGATGCCGGCGGATACTCAGCTGTATGTGAGTATCCCGAACCTCGGCGATTTTGTGACCCAGGCGAAGGCGATCTTTGAGGATCAGCTGCAACAGAGCCCAGTGCTACAGCGGTGGTGGAACACTGGCAAGCAGGACAAGACTGCTGAACTTGATGCACTGGTGAATAAGCTGCACGACATCAGCCAGTACATCGGCGACGAGATGGTGATCGTTGCGTTGAAGCAGCAGACGGGACCTGGATTTGCAGTCGTCGCGGATGTACAGCGGAGCGGCCTGGCCGATCTGTTGAAGCAGGAGTTTGCGAAGGAAGGGCACGAAGGCCTGACGGTTCTGGACGAGAACGGATTGAATGCAGCATCGACAGGTGGACATGGCGGATACGCGCTGGTCCGGCAGAAGGAAGTGGTGTTCTCGAACAGCATTGAGACGTTGAAGACGATCGATGCACAGCTCAATGCAGGCGCGAGCGGATTTGGGACCGGGGATTTCGGGCAACAGATCACGGCGGCCTACAACCGGGGAGCGGGGATTATTCTGGCGGCGAATTTGCAGCGCATGCTCGAGGAGATGGCTGGTCACGGCGGGCAGCACGCGACGACGTTCATGCAGGAGTCGGGCATTGGCGGGGTGCGGTACCTGATTGCCGAACACCGGCAGACGAACAGCGGGACGGAGAATCACCTGAACCTGCAGTTTGCAGGAAACCGGCAACGCGTGGCGTCGTGGCTGGGTGCTCCGGCGCCGGTGGGTTCGCTTGATTTCGTTTCTCCAAACGCAGCGCTGGCCGTTGCCGGTGTGACGAAGGATCCGGCATCGATTGTAGATGACATGATGGCGATGATGGCGGCGGATGGTCACAAGGGGGACGAGTTCAACAAGGCGCAGGCGGAATTGGGAATTGATATTCGCAATGACCTGGCGGCCAATGTTGGCGGGGAGTTCGCTTTCGCGCTTGATGGACCAGTACTGCCGACGCCGTCGTGGAAGATTGTGGTTGAGGTGAAGGACTCTGGGCGGTTCGAGGCGACGCTGGAACGGCTGGTGCAGGCTGCGGACGCGCACTTCCAGGGCAGAGACAAGCATGGAATTGCGATCAGCAAAACTCAGGCTGGTGGACAGACGTACTATGAGGTTCATGATCCGGGAACGGGTGCGCTGGTTGCGGAGTACACGTATGCGAGCGGGTATATGATCATTGCGCCGACGCGGGCGCTGCTGATGGAAGCACTGCAGACGCACACGAGCGGGAATACGCTGGCACGTTCATCGAGCTTCAAGGCGCTGCTGCCAGTAGATCAGAATGAGAACTACTCGGCGGTCGCATATCAGAATCTTGGGCCGGTGGTTACGCCTCTGCTTTCGCAACTGAGCGGCGGGTCGGCGGATGCGATCAAGAAGCTTGCGGCGGATTCTCACCCGACGGCGATTTGCGCATGGGGGAAGGACTCGCGGATCGAAGCGGCGAGCAACAGCAATCTGTTCGGGTTCGATTTTCTGACGCTGGGTCAAATTCTGAAAGCGCAGAAGCAGGGCCACGCGGACAACACGGAACTAAGGCAGTAAGCAGAGCGTAAGGATACGCATGGGCGTGATTGCACTGGATCGGCTGGAGGTGCGGCTTGGCGGCCGCACCGTCCTGAATGGGCTGACGGGAGAGCTGCGCGGTCACGCTGTTGGATTGCTGGGTCCGAACGGAGCGGGCAAATCTACGCTGATCAATACGCTGCTTGGATTCCATGAACCCGCAGGGGGCAGCGCCCAGGTGCTGGGGCTTGATGCGCGCACGGACCGGATGCGCATCCGGCAGAGCGTTGGATACATGCCGGAGAACGATTCGTTCATCGGCAATATGAGCGGAGTGCGATTCGTGCGGTACATGGCGGAGCTCTCCGGCCTTCCGCCCTCTGCTGCTTTGGAGCGCGCGCACGAGGCGCTGTTCTATGTTGGCCTCGGTGAAGTGCGGTATCGCAAGATCAGCACGTACTCGCTGGGCATGAAGCAGCTGATCAAGCTGGCACAGGCTCTGGCACATGGGCCGAAGCTGCTGATCCTGGACGAGCCTACGAACGGGCTCGATCCTACGGCGCGGCAGAGGATGGTGCAGCTGATCAAAGAGATTCGCAAAGAAGGCAGCATGCACATGCTGATCTCGTCGCATTTGCTGCGCGATATTGATGAGACGTGCGATGAAGTACTGATTCTGAACAAGGGTCGGATTGCGGCGATCTCGAATATCGAGGAAGAACGCCGGTCGCATCGCAACTTTATCGAGATGGAGATGACGGGGAACACCGAAGCGTTCGCCGACAAGATGCAGGCGATGGGCTGCGAGTGCGCGCGGTTCGCCGGTGATCGCGTGAAGGTGGTGATGCCGGATGCGCTGAGCCAGCGCGATCTCTACGTGACGGCGGCCGAGGCGGGTGCGGAAATCCGGCGGATCCAGACGCGGCGCGATTCGCTCGAGGATATCTTTCTGAGGGCAATGGAATATGAAGGAGGACGGATAGACCATGTCAGTCTTCCAGCATGATTACCGGCCTTACGACGGGCCGACCACTGCTCTATGGAAACGTCCGCTGGTGCTGGCGCGCTACGGTCTGGGCGAGGCATGGGGGTCGAAGATCACGGTTGGGCTGGCTATTCTGGCGCTGCTCCCTTGCATTGTAGAGATGGTCGTGATGTATCTCGCCAATAATCCACTGGCGCGGATGCTGGTGATGCGCGGGAGTCCGGCGCTAGAGATCAACGAGAAATTTTTTCTAGGTATGCTGGAGACGCAATGCTGGTTTGCGCTGGTGCTCGCGGCTTGGATTGCGCCACGGCTAGTTTCGTTTGATCTGGGCGATAATGCGTTGCCGATTTTGTTGAGTCATCCGGTGTCGCGATTCGGGTATGTGGTCGGCAAGTTTATTGCGCTGGCGTTGTCACTCTCCTACGTAACCTGGATTCCGCTTCTGGTGCTCTTTGTGTACCAGAGCTATGCCTCTCCAGTGCCTTGGGCGATGGAGCATTTGGGAATCGCATTCGGCCTTTTGGTTGGGACATTGATATGGATCGTTGTGCTCTCGCTGATAGGTCTGGCTGTGTCGGCCTGGGTGAAGTGGCGGGTGATCGCGACCGGAGCGATGTTCGCTGTCATCTTTGTCCCGGCCGGCGTGGGAGCCATTGTGAGCACGGTTTTGCGCACGAAATGGGGAATGCTCCTGAATTTCCCTGTTGTGATGTCGGAGCTCTGGCAGCGCCTGGTGGGTGCGCCTACCATCTTCCCGGACCGAGTGGATCTGCCGAACCCGGCGATTGTGGGCGTACTGATCACAGCAAGCCTCCTGTGCGTCGCGGTGTTGAATGCACGTATTCGTGCGCGAGAGGTGGTGCGTGGATGAATGCGATGACAGATACAATCCGGTTCGAAAATGTTTCGAAATTCTATGGCGAGGTGCTGGGGGTCAACCGGATCACGCTTTCGCTCTCGCCGGGCATCACGACGCTAGTGGGTCCAAATGGTTCGGGCAAAACAACGCTGATGAACCTGATGACTGGACTCGTGCAGCCCTCGCGGGGGAGGATCTCCGTGCTCGGTCTGGAGCCGTCGAAGGCAACTCAGTTTTTCTGCAATGTTGGGTATTGCGCTCAGTTTGATTCGTTTCCACGGGGGCTGACGGGGTTCCAGTTCGTACTGGATAGCCTGATGCTGTTTGGCATGAGCGACGAAGACGCGCAGGGGCTCACGGCCGAAGCCCTGGAGCGCGTGCAACTGGATGCAGCGGCGGCGCACCGCAATATCGCCGGATACAGCAAGGGGATGCGGCAGAAGATTCGGCTGGCGCAGGCGATTGCGCATCATCCGCGCGTGCTGGTGCTGGACGAGCCCCTGAACGGACTGGACCCAATGGCGCGGGCGGAGTCGCTTGCGTTGTTCCAGGAACTCGGGCGGCAGGGAATGCACGTCGTGATTTCGAGCCACATACTCGATGAGGTCGATCGAGTGTCGGACCGAGTTGTTTTGATTACCGGCGGATATTTGATAGCGCAGGGGAATATCCATGAGGTCCGTCAGGAAGTTCGCGATAAGCCGATGCAACTGCTGATCCGGTGCGATAAGCCGGACCTGCTGGCGTCGAAGATGTTCGCGGTGAACCATTGCGTGGAGGCGCGGCTGCACGCCGATGGGCGAGGGATTTTTTTGAGGACTGGAGATGTGGACCAGTTCTACCGGTTGTTGAATGAGATCGCGATCGAAGGCGCGGTGAAAATCGAGGCAGTTGCGCCGTTCGATGATAATGCGAACGCCATCTACCAGTACCTGATCGGTTCAGACGGGAGCACGGTATGACGGAATTGATTGCTACGCTCCGGCAACAGCCGTGGTCGCTGTGGTGGATCCAGTTTCGCCGGTTCGCTCGGATCGAGATCAGGCGCAACCTGATTACAAAGCGCGCGTGGTGGATCTATTTCCTGGCGTTTGTGCCGGCGGCGATTATCGCGCTTCACCTTCTTATTGATAGACATCAGCCTTCTTCGATGAATGAAGACACGAATGTGCTCGCGGGCATTGTGCAGCTCTATTATGTGCGGCTCGGTATCTTCTTCGGGTGCCTGGGAATCTTTTCCCGGCTCATTCGCGGCGAGATGATTGAACGGAGCCTGCACTACTATCTGCTGTCGCCGGTGCGTCGCGAAGTGATCTTGCTGGCGAAGTTTTTCGCGGGGTCGGTAAGCGCGGTTGTTCTATTCGGCTTGGCGATGACGCTCGATTTCGTCTTGATGTATATCGGGTACGGCGGGGCGGGGCAGGACTTCATGCTGCAGGGGCCGGGGCTGGCGCAATTTCAGGCGTATCTGCTCGTGGTGGTGCTGGCGTGCCTTGGCTACGGGTCAATTTTCCTGATGCTGAGCCTGATGTTCCGCAATCCGATGCCGGGCGCCCTACTGCTGTGGGGATGGGAGGCAATCAATCCCGTGATGCCGTCGCTGTTACAGAAGTTCAGCGTGGCATCCTACCTTCGGCACCTGATGCCGGTAAGCGTCCCGGCGGAAGGGATTTTTGCCCTACTTACCGTCGAGACAGAGCCGGTGGCAGCGTGGGTGGCGGTTGTTGGCTTGCTCGCACTGATTACAGTTGTGCTGGTGTATTGCTGCTTCAGAATGCGGCGCCTCGAAATCCGTTATACGACGGACTGATCGGGGCCTGTACAACGAAACAGGTGCAATGCCTGTTTTGGCGACGTCACCATGATGTCCCGTTTGAGCGATCTTCTACTTACAAGTGACGATGGTCACGCGACTGGCTCAGATCGCGGTTTTTGGCATTGACGCTAAAGTTGCACTCCCGTACTTTCAAATCATCAATCCAGAGATTGCGGGTCGAGTAGATCTGACAGAGAGTGCCAGGTGCGGCAGGAGTGCACCTGCTTCTCTCGAGCAAGGTGATCTTGCAAGCCGTTTCTGCGCTCGGGGAAGTGGAAGTACTCCATATGAAGTATCTATTTGCAGTATCCAGTCTTGCGCTGATGGTCTCGGCAGCGCCCGCCTATTCCAGCGTAACGGTCAGTTCGCCGATAAGTGGATCGCAGGTCTCTTCTCCTTTCGTCTTGAAGGCTACGGCTTCGGCGTGTTCGGGACAGACAATTGCAGCCATGGGTTATTCGATCGATAACAGCACCAACACGACGATTGTTTACAGCACCTCAGTGAACGCGACGGTATCGTCTTCCACGGGTTCGCATATTCTCCACGTGAAGTCGTGGGGGAACCATGGCGCGTCGTGCGTGACGGATGTGGCGATCTCGGTGGGCAGTACCACAGCAACGCCATCTTCCAATGCGTCCAATGTACCTTCGACCGCAATTGTCGTGTCAGGGATACAGAAGCAGAACTATTACTGGAAGGGCACGAGCGACGAAGCGACGAGCGGCATTGCGAGCGGGACGATGGGCATGACGTCATCTCCCAGCATCAGCGGGAACACCCGGAAGTTTGCGATGGAGTATCGGAATTCGGCGGGCGAGCGCTGGTGGACGTCGTTTGGTGCGGACAAGAACGCTCACAACTTTCTCTACGATGTGTATATCTATCTTGATTCGACGGCGACGGACATCGCGAATATTGAAATGGACATGAACCAGGTGATCGGGAATGGGCAGACGATCATCTACGGATTCCAGTGCGATGGGTACACGAATACTTGGGACTATACGACGAATGCCGGAAGCCCTGAAAATCCTGTGGACCAGTGGCGCCACTCCGGGGTTCCCTGCAATCCGCGGAACTGGACAAGGAACACGTGGCACCATGTTCAGATCGCATATTCGCGTGACAACAGCGGCAACGTGACGTACAAGTACGTGACACTTGATGGTGTGCAGAAGTACATCAACGAGACCGTTCCCTCGGCATTCGCGCTGGGATGGGGATCGACGCTGTTGACCAATTTCCAGATCGACGGACTGGGCGGCTATGGAACGGCGCATGCTTACATCGACAAGCTGACAGTCTACCGCTGGTGAAGAGCAAGCCATTCTGAGCGAATGCCAGAGCCAATATAATTGGCAGGGAACCGCGCGATCTGATTTTCTAGTCAGGATCGAGGCGGCTCGTCTCCTAGACTGGACGCATCCCCAGCAATGATTTACAGATTTGGACTTTTTGAGGTGGACACCGCCGCCGCTGAACTTCGGCGAAAAGGTCTGCTGGTCCGAATCCAGGATCAGCCCGTTCGACTGCTGATCGCATTGTTGGAGGCGCGAGGTCAGGTTGTCAGCAAAGCACAATTACGATCGCAGCTCTGGGGCCGAGACATCCACGTTGAAATCGATGGTGCGCTCTCAGTGGCGGTTGCGAAACTCCGTGAGGCTCTGGGGGACGATGCCGCGAACCCGCGCTTTGTCGCAACCGTTCCCCGCCGCGGGTATCAGTTCATCGCGCCTGTTGAAACGGAAAATGGCAGACAGACCTCTGAACCGCCGGCCGATTCGGTTGTGCCTTCCCCCATAGAAGAGCGGGAATCCGCGAAAAGTGGCGGTGGCTTCTCGAAGCCGGCTATTGCTTCGATGATTGGGATACTGCTGGCGGCAGGCGGATTCAGCACCTACGTTTGGATCCGTGCGAAGCACCACGATCCTGTTCACTCACTCATCGTTGCAGATTTCGCAAACAGCACCGGAGATGCAGTGTTTGATGGTTCCCTGCGTCGTGCGGCGATTGTGCAATTGTCGCAATCGCCATGGCTTCACATCGACTCCGATGCAGCTATCGATAATGCGCTGCAAAGTCTCAATCGCCCTCCCTCTCAAGGTCGAGTTTCATCCGAAATGGCGCGGCAGGCGTGCCAGCCATTGCAAGCCGATGCAATCCTATCCGGTTCGATCAGCCGCCGTGCATCCGACGACTACCTGGTGTTGATGGAGATTCAGCGATGCGGCGGGGGCGAGCCTCTGGACCGCGCATCCGCTGAGGCGAAAGGACGCGACCGGGTACTTGATGCTCTGGGACGAATGCTGTCTGACGTTCGGCAGGATCTTGGCGAGTCGAAAGCAACCGTGGACCGCTTCAATGTCCCGGTGGAACAAGCCACCACAGATTCTCTTGAGGCTCTTAATGCATATCGCGTCGGATACGACCTTCGCAGTCAGGGCCGCTCCAGGGATTCTATTCCCTACTTCAAAGCCGCCATTCTGCTGGATTCGCGGTTTGCAATGGCTTATGAGCAGTTGGGCTCCGCATACACAAATCTGGGTGAAGAAAAAACCGGCGCCAGTTTAATGCAAAAGGCCTTCGATCTTCGTGAGCGGACCACGGAACCGGAGCGCTATTTTATTTCCGGACGTTACTTCGATATCGTCGCAGTTGAGTTGGAAAAGGCCCTGGCGATCTATTCTCTCTGGCATACCACTTACCCCCGGGAGTGGAGTCCTTTGAATGCTCTGGCGAACGACCTGAATCTGATTGGCCGATATCCAGAAGCGATTGAGGCCGCGCAAGAAGCGATGCGTTTGGAACCAAACCATTCGTTTCCTTATACGAACCTGGCGGTGGCCCTTCTCGGGGCCAATCGTTATGCGGATGCAGAACAGGTATGCTCCGAAGCGGCCGCGAAACACCTGACATCTTCCGTCCTGCGAAAGGTGAATTTTCAACTCGCGTTTGCGAGCGGGGATGCAGAGCGGATCCGCAGAGCCGGCGAGGCGATGAAGGATCCAGTGGAAGATTCGTTCTGGCTGGGTGAGGCTGCGTTCGCCCAGGGAAAGCTTAAAGAGGCCGAGCAACTGTTTGCAGAATCCGCAGCGCAGGCACACGACGCCGGTCTGCCGGGAATCGAATCCTCCGACCTCACGGGCGAAGCCATCCTTCTGGCATTTGCGGGGAAGACGGAGGAGGCACGTCGACTTGCTCGATCATCGATTTCAGATCGTGCGGGCGAAGTTGGATACGGTCAAGCCATGGTGGCTCTGGCAATGGTTGGTGACACTCAAAAGGCCGCCGAACTTGGCCGGACGATGGATGCCAGCTATCCGATGTCCACCTACAACATCGGCGTTTATCGGCCAATGGCGGCAGGTCTGTTGGCTGGTCGACAGGGTGAAGGCACAGATAAGATTCTCGACGTGATGATGCCCGCGGTTCCCTACCAGTTAGGGCAATACGCTTCACTCCTGCCAATTTATGTCAGGGCAATTGCGCTGGCCGATGCCGACGACGCACAAGGCGCCGGGCGGGAGTTTCAGCACCTGTTGGACAATCGCGGTGTCGATCCAACTTCGCCCTTACTGCCTTTGTCTCACCTGGGCCTGGCGCGCGCACATAAGGCTGCCCATCAGATGAGAGAAAGCTGCACGGAATATCAGGAATTCCTCCGCGAGTGGAAGAACGCAGATCCAGACGTCCCGATTTTCCGCGCCGCTCGAAGCGAAGCATCCCGTTCATGTTTTGCCGTTCGGTAGGAACGCGGTTTGAGCGGAGCTGGAAATCACTGTATTCATGCAGGTTGCCTGTTTGGAATCATTCAATGCTCAGTTAGCTTGATCCTTTCGCAATTCAGGTGCTTCATCTCTCCCAATGCAGCGAACGGCCCAGATTCCTCAGCGGGCCAGGAGAGTTCGAATGGCAAGTTTTTGCGGAACATGTGGCGCTCCTCTCGCTGACCAAGCGACGTTCTGTGGCGGCTGCGGTGCCAGAAAGACGACAACTGGTCAGGACGCGCAGTACCAGCCCGTTCAACAGCATGTTCCGCCGCAACCGGGCGCCACAAGCGTGCCGAGTACCGCGGCTGCTCCTGCGAAATCGAACGCGTTACTCAAAGTTGGAATTGCCGCCGTGGCTGTAGTTGCAGTGGGCGGCGTGGCGGCGGTGGCCGGGGTAATGTACGTCGGGCACAAAGTCATCGAGAAAGTCCATGCGGTGACCGGGCAGGCATCGGGGGAGAAGACGCCTGCTGATGGCGGCCTTGCATCGTTGTTGAAAAGCGGCGGCGGGTCGGACACCGACGCGACCATCAAAGGAGATCCCTGCCGCTTCCTCAGCACTGAGGATGTCTCACACGCCGTGGGCATCACCATCGTCCGCGCCCAGGCTCAGGATGAAGGCTGCAGCTACATCGCGCATGCCGATCCCGCCGATATGACCTCGAAGCATATGGCATCGATGCTCAGTAACCAGGCTAAGTCCAACGGCCAGGAGATCGACGCCAAGCAGCAGCAAATCATGCAGCAGATCGCCGGAGCCTTTTTCAAGCAACAAGAAGCCTCAGACAAGAAGCTATCCGTGGAGGCGGCTAAGGGAGAGGTCATTGTGCTTGAAGTCAGCTTTGAGTCAAAGGCTGCAAGGATGGCCATGAAACTCAGCAAAGCCGCCTTCGATCACGTCAAGCAAGGTGTTCCGGGTGCATCCGGACCGGATTCGGCCGGACAGACAGGGACTGGCGATCTACGTGGTCTGGGTGATGAGGCTTACGAGGTAGGAGGCACCATGCTGATGGTGCGAAAGGGAGACACGCTGGCGCAGTTTTTGTTCAACGAGTGTCCCTGCGGCGTCGATGCAATCAAGCCTCTGGCAGAAAAAGTTATAAGCCAGCTTTGAGCCCCAAATAGCAATCAAGGAGAACAGATCATGAGTTTTTGCCAGAATTGCGGTGCCCTTCTGTCTGAAAGCAACTCTCCATGCGCGATCTGCGCGGGACACAGGCAAACAACGAGCGCAGCAGTTGCGAGCGCCCCTCCAGTTTCCGCAGGCATGGAACCGAACGCGGCGGGAGCACTTACCTACTTCGCGGGACTCATAACCGGAATCATCTTCCTGCTGATTGATCCGTTCAAGAGTGATCGTTTTGTTCGGTTTCATGCCTTTCAATCTATTTTCTTCAACGTTGCGTGGATCGGACTTTGGATCGCCTGGATGATCGTGGGCCTGGTTCTGGGTGCAATTACGAAGGGCCTGTTCTTCCTCATTGAAATGCCTATCAATCTTCTGCTGATGGCAGGCGGGTTCTGCCTGTGGGCGTTCCTGATGTACAGCGCCTATCAGAAGAAGACATTCAAGCTGCCCGTAATCGGTGCGCTTGCGGCAAAACAGGCTGGAATTTAAATGGCTGACCGGCGGGAGCGTTCATCGCGCATGTTGAAGTCTCGGACCAATTGCCGATCCCTCTTGCGAGGTGTTCTGGTGGTTCTGCTCCTTCTTGGTGCGTGTAGACGAGCTTCATCGCCGAACCAGCGGCCGCAACAAGCTGGGAGTTCCAATGCCAATGCGTCATTGGACAATGTGAAGGATGTTTTTGACCCCCGGCTTCATCCCGGGGCAACCGTTATTCATCCTCTCGATCCGCACAGGCTCACTGAGTCTCAGCTAAAGTTCGCCGGAATAATGAAAACTGTCGGCAAGAGTCCTCTCCCCAAGAAGAGGCGGCCCTTCTATAGCGAAGCCGAAATCTATTTCATCGATGATCCTTCACATCCCCTGGTTCTTTTGTGGAGATCGAAAGACCCACTCTTGAACGGCGGCAGATCCAGGATCGGAGTCGTGAAGATCGAATACAAGGTTCCGCAACCCATCAACCTTGTCGAGAAGCAACTCGCGGAGCGGGAGCGCGCGATCACCTACGGCACCTACTTTGACTTCAACAAGTACACGATCAAGCCCGAGCCCGACCCCGTTTTGAAACAAATCGTCTTTGCATTGAAGGATCATGCGGACTGGAAGCTGACCGTAAATGGAAATAACGACAACATAGGCGGCGACGCTTACAACCAGGATCTTTCGAAGCGTCGCGCCGGTGCTGTGAAGCAAACTCTGATTGGTGGCTTTCACATCGGTCCCGATCGCCTTTCGACAAATGGATACGGCTCATCGGGCCCCATCGATATCAACGACACGCTGGACGGGCGCGCGCACAACCGCCGCGTCGAACTCACGCGCGAATAACGATGAGGCGATTTTGATACTACGACACCGACGTTTTCAGGGAAGAACCGAATGATGACCACGGCTTTCACCTGGCCCGAGAAACGAACGCAATGACCTACTGTACACAATGCGGCATGGCGGTGGTTGCGAATTCCCAGAGATGCGCTCGGTGCGCCGCACGGGCGGGCAGGAGCACGGATGCTCAGCCGTCTGCTCCAGGATCCGCTTCGGCGACAGAACGGGCGGAGGGAGCCATCACGATTAACGGCAGCAGTTCCCGCAAACCGGCCATCGGCGCCTGGGTTGTCCTCTTGACTATGGCAATTCTTGGAATTGGTGGCGGAGTTTACGCGTATCACGCAGCAAAGAAGAAGGGGACAGCTGCGCTTCGCGAAGCCGGCATCCTACGGAACGCCGCGAGAACGTCAGTGGGCGCCAGCCCCGATACCTTGTCTCATTCAGCGGCCAGCGACGCATCGGAGAGCACTTCCGGCTTTGCACCATGGAAGCCCTCATCGGCGAATTCCACCGCGACATCCGCACCTGCTCCGCTCCGCCAGGGAATGCTGGTTGTCACGGCGATTGCCGATACACTCGGCGATTACGAATCTTTTGAAGAAATCACAAATATCGATGAGAAAGGCGTAACACTCTCCTACAGGTCCGAACGGCCGAAATCTGTGGGCGCCGCCACATCTCCATCCTCAGAGACAAGCGCCTCACGGACCGTTTTGAGTAGTGATCTTGCCTCTGCACATCACTATGAGGAAGTATTCGGAAGCAGCGATCCGCAGAGCTTTCCAGGTTCAACCGCTGTCACTTCATCACGCGACGTTCTGGCGGAGCTGAAAGAAAAAGGCGCAACCCATTTCAGCTTTCGTCCCGACGGAGTAAAAGGCGGCGGCGATGGCTCGCTTGCGAAGATCGGCAACGAGGAGTGCACGCTGAAACGCCAAGGTAGCAGCGATTTTGCATTTCCTTTGCTCTTGAACGAAGAGCCGACTGCAGTGCCGGCTTTGCACGCGCATTGCACGACAGACGACGGTCCCGCTGACTTCTACATCCTGGACCAGCTTGACTATCCCCTGATGCTCTCCTGGAAGCTCGGCGAAGGCGCGCAACTGCAGGTCATCAAGATCACCTATCCGAAGGAACGGGAAAAGAAATCTCCCCTGAAAATGGAGGAGGATCTCGCAGAGAAGAAGAAGATCGAGATCTATGGAATCTATTTTGATTTCGGCAGCGACAGGTTGAACCCCGAATCTTCTCCGGTGTTGGATGAAATCGCGCGAGCGATGCAAAACCATACGGGATGGAAGCTGTCTGTCAGCGGGCACACCGACAACCTGGGAGGCGACGCCTACAACCTGGACCTGTCGAAGCGCCGCGCCGCCGCCGTGAAGCAGGCCCTGGTCGCGCGCTACCACATCGACCGGGAAAGACTCACCACTGATGGATATGGCGCGGGACGCCCTGTAGACACAAACGAGACACTGCAGGGACGCGCACGCAATCGTCGCGTAGAGCTTGCCCGTGAATGAATTCGACACCTTAAAGATCACGATCAAGGAGGCGAAATGAGATCAATACGCAGTGCGCTGCCGTGTGGCACAGCAACCAACTCGAAACGGAGGTCTACCTCATGATGCGAATCCTAACTGGCATCCTCCTGCTTTTTGCCGCTGCAAGCACGTTCAGCCAGACTCTTTCCATCAAAGAAGGTCTTTGGGAGAGCACCGTTCTTGATGACGACGGTTCCGTTGCCATGCGATCTCTCGACTGCGTATTGCAGAAAAGCATGGCAGAGATGATTATCAGGGCCAATAAACATCCCGGATGCACCGTGGCCAGTCAGAACATCACGAGCCGCAGCATCACGGTCGACATCTCCTGCAATCGGCCCCGCGTTCAAGCAAGCGTGCACAGTCTCATGGAACTCCTCGATTCCGAGCACGGTCACTCGACTACCACGATGAAGATGACGATCGATGGAAAAGCAAGGGAGTCCACCACCAAATCAAGAAGTCGCTTCATTAAGGCGGACTGCGGCGGAATCAAGCCTGGCAGCCCTGAGATTACCTCCCAATAAAGCTGATCGAGGATGGAAAACCTGGAAGTCTCGTTCGCGCCCCGGCAGTTCCGGCCTCGGTTTACGGATCCACCACAAAACCCAGGCAGCAGCTTAGGCCTGCAGCCACTACATCAGGAAAGAGAGGTCCTCATGATGAATTCACGCATTGCATTTGGTTTCGCTGTTGTCACACTCGGTTTCGGCGCTGCGCTTCTGTCCCAAGCGCAACAGTCGCAACAGAAGCCGGGAAGTCTAATGATCTCTGAAGAAGACACTGTTAAAGCTGGTGCACGTGAACAGTATGAGGGCGGTTGCAAGCAGCTTACTGCGTGGCACGCCAGCATCAAGGATCCACACGCGCTTGTCGTGTTTGAAGTGCGCACGGGCGAGAGCAAGGGGAATTATGTTCTTGTGCGGCGCGGATTACATTGGAGCGATTTGGATAAAGAATCAGTTCCCGAAGCACAAGGTCAGGCGGAAGTCGACAAGGTACTGGGTGGTTCCAGGGACAAGGCGGTTCAGAAGATGTATGAGGAAGTTGTGGAATTGGGGCACGAGACCGGCGCAACCTCTGATCGGCCGGCAAAATATTACGAAATCAACACATTTCATGTCCCGCTCGGCAAGATCCATCTCTTTGTTGCTGCTCTGGCCAGACTTCGCGAGGCGATCGAAAAGACAAAGACCCCGATCGATGCCAGTTGGTTTGCATTGGATGAAGGCGGCGAGTCCGGAACCTGGATGCTGGTTATCTCTCACAACACGTGGGCGAGCTTCGATGACCCGGCTGTGAAAGCGCCACCCGAGATCGTGCTGGACGCATTTGGCCGCAATGAAGGACAAGCGGTCGTGGAGCAAGTGGAGAACGCAACAGGCGGCTTCTTTACCTCTGAAGTTGTCGAGTTCAGACCCGACCTGAGCTATTTCCCGAAGAAATGAGCAAGGAAGCCCGAAGGACTTCGCGCAACAAAATGTAATGACGCATGCGGTTCGAAACGCGTACCAAAGCAAAAGGAGGAAAGATATGACAACAACCAGGAATATCAACTCGGCAATGGCGACAATGTTCCTCGTAACAGCGATGATAGCTCCCGTTGCTGCACAACAATGTAAACCACTCGTGGGAAGTTTCGAGGCCGAAGTCCAGCCCGCCAACACGTGTCCCGGTCCTTTCTGCACGGCAGGGAATGTTTGGGGAGGGATTCAGGGCAAGTATCACTTCACCATGGACAAGATCATTGCAAACGGCGAGGCGGAAGTGCCAAGCATCTCTTTCTTCACCGGGCACAGCATCATCACTCTAAAGAGCGGCGACGAACTCTTTGGGACCGACACAGGAACGCTCGATCTACCGCCGGGCCACGGAGGATTTGCGTCCTTAATTACATTTACAGGCGGTACAGGCGCAATGGCAAACGCCACCGGACAAATCCGCCTGCGAGGAGAATTTGATGCAGCGGTCGGGATTACGAGCGGCGACTACATCGGTACGGTATGCACAGGACATTGAGCGAGCGACTGCTCCTCGCTCCAAAAGGAGAAAACCTTGGAAAACTCTCGAAGAGGGAAGTCATGAAACGTTTGATCACTATGGCATGCCCCGTCATTTCGTTCATCTCAACGGACTCTACATGAAAAGCAGGACTCGCCTGGATCAAGTTGGTCGTTTTCAATCACAGAGGCATCGAGGAAGGAACATGCGATGAATTGGAGATCGAGCAGAAACTTAGCGGGTCTGTATCCCATGGCTTTGATAGTCGGATGGGTCACAGCGCAAGCGCAATCACAAGCCCTTCCGCAAGCTCCCGCAGAAATCCGAAGCCTCGAGAAGGCACTTGTCGGCCGATGGTCCACGAGTTATGATTTTGTGCCGGGAATCATGTCACCGAATGTCAAAGGTACCGGCTCGGGCGAGGAGCTATGGCGAACCAGCCCTGGCGGCTTCGTTCTGATGGAAGAAGAGCAACTTCACGCTCCCTTCGGGGAGATGTTCGTGTTTGCGATCCATTGGTGGGACAAAAGCACAAACAGCTTGCGCGGCATGCTGTGCAACAACTCCGGTCCAGCTGCCTGCAACGTCGATACGTACTTCAACAGCACTCTGAAGTGGGATGGGAAGCAACTCACGATTGACATGCAATTCCCGGAACACGGAAAAAAGATGCTGTGGCACGAAGTCTGGTCAGACATCACCGCGACCTCCTTTACCCAAACCGGTGATGTAGGCGAGGTTGGCGGTGCACTGAAACGCGCCGTCACCATCCATGGAACCAAAGTGTCGGGGAACGCGCCGGATTCTGCGGAGTAGGCGACGAGGATTTTCAATATGCGCATCGAAGATTCCCATGCGGACTGCGGGCGGCGGAGCTCTCTTGCAACAAGCGACTCCGCCGTCGCGACCTTCATCATCGCGGTACGCACATCTTCCGCCCAGGACAAGCTCGCACTTCCGATACGAATCGCGCAAATAGCATTCGAGATGAGCCCAGTGGGGAATGGGCCCGTTCAGCCCGACAAGTGGAGCCTTCAATGGATGAACCCGGAACCCATGCACGCTATTGGGTCGTCGAGAGAACCCGCGGCGAGCCGCCGCTTCTCCGAGTCGAAATCGAATGTAGCGCTTAGGCGGTGAACTCCAGGGCGCAGTCACTTGAACAGGACGCAGAGGCTGAACATCCCGGCGAGCAGGACAGACGACCACCGCCGAACCAGAAAACATCTGAGTGAGGGAACTATGATCGTCCGTGCTCTTGTATCTAAGAATCGCTCCAACGCGCTTCTCATACAGAGATCGTCACGCAGGTTCTTTGTTACAGCTGCTTTGCTGGTTGCGATCTCAGTGTTTGTGGGTTTCTCTCGGACGTACTATCTTCATCGCTGGTTTCATAAGCCGGACCTCTCCCTGTTTCTCCATGCGCACGCAGCTGTAATGACCTCCTGGATTGCTTTGTTTCTCATTCAGACGCTGCTAATCCCGGCGGGCAAAACCGCGCTTCATCGAAAGCTGGGACTGCTTGGAATGGTATCGGCAGCCCTGGTGCCAATGTTCGGTGCTTCGGCAACGATTATGGCGGCTCGAAGAGAGGTGCTGGGACATGCGCCGGATATTGCGATTGTGATTGTCGTGCTCGCTCTCGAACTTACGCAGATGCTGATGTTCGCGGGTTTCGTTGCGGCTGGATTCTCACTTCGAAAACGCGCCGACGTCCATAAACGCCTGATGTTGCTCGGCACGCTCTGCATGCTGCCCAACGCCATTGTCCGAATTATTCGTGTTCCGAGCTTCATCATACCTCTGACCATATGGTCGCTTTGCGTCGCTCTCGTTGTATTGATCGATTGGGCTGTACAGCGGAAGCTGCATCCGGTTTTTGCGCGATGGGCTGTGCTGGGAGTTGTAACACTTTGGCTCGCTCTTGCTGTCGGTGTCTCAGATGTCTGGCAGCATCTTGCTCAACGGGCAGTTGATTGGAAAATGATCTAATCTCCCGACGAGCGCGCTGCATAGAGGGCGCCGAACGCGGACCGCGAACTGTTCGAGGCAAGACGCATCATCATCGCTGCATAAGAGCAGGCGAGCCCGCTTGAAAATTGAAACTCCGTTTTTCAATCTTTATCGCCACAGGGGCGATTGGTCGACAGTATCTGTGTCGGACAATTCAGGCAGGTCACAAAACGGAAGCCTGGGGAAAAAGAAGCTTCGCTTCCTTGGAAAACACTTCGTGTTTCCCACTTTCCCACAGCTGCGACGGCTACTCGTTAATGAATATTGTTTACACGGTTAGTCAAGGTGAAAACTAGAACGGAATGTCGTCATCGGAGATTTCGGCGGACTGACCGTAGTCTTCATGGCCCGCGGGCTGTCGCTGATCGATGTTTGTGACGGACCCGGATTGCCGGCTGTAGGAACCTGAGCCGGCCCCCGCGTCGTCGCGTCCGGAGAGAAGGGACAGATCGTTCACGATGATCTCCGTGCGATACCGCTTCTGACCAGACTCTTTATCGTCCCAACTGCTTGTCGAAATCCTGCCCTCAATGAAGAGCTTGTGTCCCTTCTTCACATAATCGCGAACAATCTCAGCGGTGCGGCCGAAAGCTTTCAGATTGTGCCATTCGGTGCGGTCCTGCCAGTTGCCCTGCGCGTCTTTGGTGCGGTCACTGGTGGCGAGAGTGAAGCTCGCGACCATCGTGCCGCCGCCGGTAGAACGGATCTCCGGGTCCTTGCCCACATTACCCAAAAGGATGACTTTGTTTACTGATTTCGCCATAATCTGCCCTTTTTTTTCTGTTCACTGCCGATTCATGTCACCGGCCGAAACTTGATGTCAAGCACGGCCAAAATCTCGTGTCAGAACCTCTAAGTCGAGTCACAGGAGATTGAGGCCAAACTGGTCAGGAACAGTTTCCCCTTTCCCGTCAGATCGCTGATGCAAAGTATAGGTGATCGGCCCAAGTCGGGCAAAACCAGCCGTCGTTAGCGTCTGAGCAGAGAGGACGTCCGGACTTGGAATCCGACGCCACGGGGTCCACTCAACAGATTCGCGCCTCACTAACGAAATTGTAAGGGTCGAGTGCACGCACTCTTCCAAGTTGGCAGTCCTAGACCGATTTGACTCGATTTGTACACTGGCCGACTTCACGATACCGCTCCTGGCTCAGTGAGCGCGTTGGAGATTATCTGCTCATCGAATTCCTCGACGCTTCACCGTAAGTACGCGGCGCTTGCCAAGGGTCGGAGGGGTTGCGGTATCTTGCTGACCCGGTGCCTGTCTCAATCCCCTGCCGCTTCAGACGGCACCGGCGCGATGCGCATTTCTCGCCAGATCAGTGTCCCGCGACTCTCTTTCAGGAAAACCATGCCTACCATGAAGCAGAGCGAAGTAACTGCAAAGGGATAGATAAGCCCCGCGTAGATGTTCCCTGTTGAAGCGCACAGGCTCACGCCGATCATCGGCAGCAAACCCCCGAAGACTCCGTTGCCGATGTGATACGGCAGAGAAACCGATGTATAGCGGACCTTCGCCGGAAACGCTTCAACAAGATACGCGGCGATGGGAGCGTATGTGAGGATCGAAAACACTGTCTGCAGAAAGACAAGAAAAATAAGCGCAGCGACATTGGGGTGAGGCGCCTCGGATGCCGCAACGACTTTGCCGCTGAAGGCGTCACGCGTCAATGGTGTGAGGTGGATGTCGCCGGTGACTTTGTCTTTCGTGGAACTGACCGCGACGACATTGTTGCCCGCAGCCTGCTGCATGGCCTTGTAGATCGGATAAACACACACAACGAACAGCAGCATTCCGGCCATCATGATCTTCTTGCGGCCGATACGGTCGGACAGCGCTCCCACAAGAGGATAGAGCGGTTGCGCAGCCATGATTGCGAACGCAATGATGACATTCGAGGTGTGGGCATTGATGCGCAAAATGTTCTGCATGTAGAAGAGCACAAAGAACATTCCCGTGTAGGAAACAACAGCCTGGCCCGCAGCGGCGCCGAAGAGCGAGATCAATACCTGTTTGAGATTTACCCATTTTCCGAATGCGTCTCTGATCGGCGTGGTGGACCCACTTCCCGCAGCTTTCATATGCGAGAAGATCGGCGACTCTTTCATACGGATTCGGATATAAAGAGAAACGACCACGAGCAGAATCGAAAGCAGGAACGGCAGGCGCCATCCCCACCGCTCGAAGCTTGCGCCTGACATGGACTGCTGTACTCCCACAATCACGCCCAGCGAGAGAACCATGGCAATGCCTGCCGTCATCTGCAGAAAGCTGGTGTAAAAACCGCGCCGTGTGTCCGGCACATGCTCGGCCACATACACCGCCGCGCCCCCGTATTCTCCGCCGATGGCAAGGCCCTGCAGGAGCCGGATGAGAATGAGCGCAATGGGTGAAAACCACCCGGCGGTTCGGTAAGTCGGCAGAAGTCCGATCGATGCAGTGGCTGTGCCCATGATCCCGAGGGTCGCGATAAAAGCGATCCGCCGGCCGACGAGATCGCCCACGCACCCAAAGAACAACGCGCCGAATGGCCGAACAAGAAATCCCACCGCGAAAGTCGCAAGATAGGCGATCAGCGCAAATGTATCGTTACCGGACGGATAAAATTTGACAGCGAGAACCGAGGTGAGCGAGCCAAAAATATAGAAGTCGTACCACTCGATCAGGGTTCCGGTCGAGGCGCCCAGAATGATCTTGGAGAGAGCTTTCGGTGCGAACACGCCTGTGCTGCCTGCGGCAAGAGAAGACATTCGCTGATCAACCTCGCGAAGTGTCCGGCTAATCTGCAGGGGGAAGCACCGGGACTTCAGCTGCAACTCTGCTGGCTAACGAGCATAGGAGTCAAGCGAATTCGCCTTCAGATTGCGTTTCGCCGCCCGGAATTGGCAGGCAAACAGTTTCCTCGCCTGCTTCCAGCGGCATACTTATGATCTTGCCAAAAATCGCATTATAGGTTTGCGAATTTGTTCGACGGTGAGTCGTCATTAGTGGTGTGGCTGGACGCTCGGGAAAAGCTTTATCTCGCGCCCCCGGATAGGTTCTCGGAAATGGCTATCGGTGGCCTTTCCGGCATCAGTCACCCGGAACCTATAAAAGAGCGTGCCGCGCTGATGTAATTTGAGCCGTGTGCGGAAACTCTGCCAGGACCCGTGAAGCGGTTCTGAATTTCTTACTTCGGATAATCGCCGTTCTCGTCGATTGAAAGGGATCAATCACGTATTAGCGGGCATTGCCTGGATATCCTGCTAGTTCCTCCACGAGCTCATCCTGGTCGAGGCATGGTAGATTCCAAATGCGAACTGGGGTACGCACAGACTCGGGTCGACACCCTTGCAATTTGAAGAGCACGCCAATAGGAGAGAGCCGATCACCACTGAAGGGGGTTACAGCTGAATGATTCGCCCTGCCGGGCGGGCCGTCGATCGCCTGTCCACCCAATCGCAAACAGCCTCGATCGCGTTCCATCGGAATGCCGGATTTGCTGCGGTGCGTCTCCAAAATGGCGATGACGGCCAACAGGTCTGTTTCAAAGGCGAAGATTCCAAATTGTAACTTGCATCCAGCTTCCCGCATCAGCGAGAATCCCGCCGTGAATCGAATAAGTCGAGATCTCGCTCGTGCATTGACCGCTGTGCTTATCGTGGCAGCCCATCTGCCGGTAACAGGGCAGAGCGTGGCTCTCATCCCCAACCACCTGCGTACGGAAACGCGCGAGGCGCCGCTATCAGTGGATACACGTGCCCCACGCCTGAGCTGGATGCTGCACGCGATCTCTGATGAGACAAGGGGAGAGAAGCAGTTTGCGTACCGCGTTCTCGCGGCCAGCTCGCCTGAAAAGCTCAAGTTCGACGAGGGTGACCTATGGGACAGTGGCAGAGTGGTTTCCTCAAAGTACTGGCAGATTCGCTATGGCGGCAAACCACTCAACTCGAGGCAAGCCGTTCACTGGAAAGTGCAGGTCTGGAGCAGTGACTCGCCGGGAGCACAACCGGGCCCATGGAGTGAGATGGGCAGCTTCACTGTAGGTCTTCTGCATGAGAGCGACTGGACTGCCCACTGGATTGCGGCAGAGCCGGACAAGGCGCGCGCCCGTCAGGCACTGGAGACTGACCGCACACTGCTCGACCACATGCCGCCGCCGCTGCCGGTATTCCGCCACGATATTACCCTGAGAAAGCCGGTAAAGCAGGCGCTGCTTTACGTAAGCGGGCTGGGCCAATACGAGTTCCGCATCAACGGTTCGAACGTCACGAAAACCGTTCTCAATCCAGGCTGGACCGACTATCGCAAGACGATTAACTACGATACGTACGATGTTGCTCATTTGCTCCATTCAGGAGCGAATGCCCTCGGTGCAATGCTGGGAAACGGCATGTACAACGTGGAGGGGGTGAAGGGCCGGTACACGAAGTTCATTGGCAGCTTCGGCCAACCCAAGCTGATCGCGCAGCTCGAAGTGACCTACGCTGACGGCAGCACGCAAACGTTCTCGACCGACCGATCCTGGAAGTCAAATCCTGGTCCAATCGTCTTCTCGTCTACATATGGCGGCGAGGATTACGACGCGCGCACACTCCCAGAGAACTGGGATCAACCCGCGTTCGACATGCACGCGTGGCAGCATGTGTATGAAGTAGATGGGCCTGGAGGCAGGCTGCATCCAAGCAAGAATGTTCCTCTTGTCATTGCAGAGACACGTAAGCCTGTGCGAATCACGCAGCGCGGCGAAGGTGTTGCAGTCTACGATCTCGGCGCCAACATGAGCGGATGGCCTTCGATCACCGTCAAAGGGCAGTCAGGTGGACGTGTAATCCTGCGCGCAGGTGAATTGCTTACCGCGGATGGCGACGTGACGCAGCATAGTGCTGATGCGGGACCCGGAAGGGCTGTTCTGTTCCAGTACACGCTACGCGGAACGAGGTTGCCAGAGCGCTGGAGTCCGCGCTTTTCATATTACGGTTTCCGCTACATCGAAGTGACCGTCCAGCCGGCAACGCCCGGTGGCGCTCCGCCAGAGGTTCTCACGTTGAATGGGGAATTTGTGCACGCGGGCGTGGAAACGATTGGGAAGTTCAATAGTTCTAATACCCTCTACAACCGCATCCACACACTCATCGATCAAGCTGTCCTGAGCAATGTTGCCAGCGTGCTCACAGACTGCCCGCACCGCGAGAAGCTTGGCTGGCTCGAACAGACCTATCTCAATGCTTCAACTCTCATGCTGAACTATGACATGAGTGGCCTTTACGAGAAGATGAGCGACGATATGGCCGACTCGCAGCTCCCCAGCGGCCTCGTTCCGGAGATTGCGCCCGAATACGTCGCTTTCGTCGACGCGAAGAGGCGCAACACCGACTTCCGTGATTCCCCTGAATGGGGCAGCGCAGTTGTGCTGAGCCCATGGGCTCTCTACCAGTTCACAGGAGACGAAGAACCGCTGCGTGCACACTACGCAAGTATGAAGCGCTACGTAGAGTATCTGCGCTCGCGGTCAGTCAATAGCCTGCTCGACTTCGGGCTTGGCGACTGGTACGACATCGGGCCTAAACCGCCGGGCGAGGCGCAACTCACCAGCAAGCTGCTTACCGCGAGCGCTACTTATTATGAAGACCTGGTTACGATAGCGCGGGTGGCAGCGATGCTCGGCAATCGTGGGGATGCATCCCTCTATCAGCGACAAGCTGACACTGTACGCGGCGCCTTCAATGCGAAGCTCTTCCACCCTGAAACCAATGAATATGATCGCGGCAGCCAGACGGCCAACGCGATGCCGCTCGCTCTCGGCATGGTGCCGCCGGAGCACATCCGCGATGTTCTGGCGAACCTCGTAGCCAACATACACTCGCACTCCGATCATGTAACTGCGGGAGATGTGGGCTTCCATTACGTTGTTCGTGCTTTAACTGATTGCGGCCGCTCGGATGTGCTGGCAGCCATGCTCGCGCGTACTGACCCGCCAAGCTACGGGGATCAGCTGGAGCGCGGTGCCACGACGCTGACCGAGGCGTGGGACACAAATCCAGACAGCTCGCAGAACCACTTCATGCTTGGACATGGCGAAGAGTGGCTGTACCGTGGACTAGCCGGCCTCAGCCTGGATCTCTCACGTGGCGATGACTCAGCCATCAGTATCTCGCCGCATTTCGTCAGCGGTGTGGACTGGGTGACGGCATCCTATCGAGCTCCCATGGGCGACATCGCTGTTCACTGGGAGCGTAGCGGTCACAAGGCATCCCTAGACATAGTGATTCCTGAGGGTGCAGCAGCTTCGGTTGCCTTCCCACCGGCTACACAATGGGATGAAGGCGGCCGGAAACTTGGTGACGTGCGCGGATTGGAGAACTCCCGAAAAGTGGCGGATGCTCAAACGGTACACATTGGTTCGGGTAAGTACCACTTCAGGACCGACACGTTGCAGCGGTAAGCTTGAGCCATCGGCCAGGAAGGTCTCGGCGGCTGGCGCAATGATGGTAGGCCGACATTCTCACACCGCAACTTTGCTATCGGATGGGACGGTTCTGATTACTGGCGGATTCTCGAAGTGGCCGGCTGCCACCAAGGAAGCTGAGATTTATCAGCCGTGAGTGGTAAGGAATTTCCTTTGCGCAGGCTCTGTGAACCGTCTGATTCGGTGCAACGACTCTAAAACACGCAATCCAAATTTATCGAAGTGCGCGTGGCAGGCGGATATTGACGCGTCACTGCTTCGATGAGCGCATCAACGCTATCCGGCACCTGATGAACTACTGGTAATGCACGTTAAAAAGCGCAACGGTTTGCGGGAACCGGTCGATGGCTACAAGATTGTTCGTGCCGTTCAGCGATGCGCCCAGGGACTGCAATCGATACTGCCGCATCGCTTATCGCGGAAGAGCCACAATACTCAAAGCTTGCTGCGCGATCGCTGCTATCGACCATCCTAAAAGAAGTCTCGTCATTCAACCTGTACTCGTTCTCGCGATCCATGTTGATTTCAGGCATCCTTCGCGGCTAGCGGCGCAATTCGGTGCGCGCCGATCGAACCGGTATCTTCGCGTTGCATCGAATGCAGGACGTGCTCGTGCACTCGCCGGTTCCCCCGATAAAGAGTTGACTGTTCAAATAGTTCGGTTGCCGGTGTGGAAGGGCAGAGTCTATTGTTGCTGATGAATGCGTCTGTCGAGAAGAACTTGCGACCCGGTGGTTGCGGCACTTTGCATCGTGCTCGCGTCGAGCATGGGTGGCCAGGCAGCGCAAAAAGACGGGTTTCGCCTGCTGCTCCAGAAGGGTTTCGCTCTGCATCAGCAGGCGAAATACGCGGACGCGATTCCGCTGCTCGAAAAGGCTCGGCGCCTCGATCCCGGAGACTATTTCGCCAACCTTCTACTGGGAATCGATCTCTTGCGCACCGGAAGGGCCGCCGCTGCTGTTGGCTATTTGCAAATTGCGGCGCGTGCCAATCCTGAAGAGGATACGCCCGAGGAGTACCTGGGCGAAGCGCAAGCGAGGCTCGGACATTTCTCCCAGGCCGCCCTTGCTTTTATGGAGGGCGTGAGACGGGGAAAAAATTCGGAGGAGACTCTTCTCGCGTGGGCCGGATTTGCGCTAGAGCGATTTCGGCAGGTTGGCGAGGAACTGCGCAGTTCAGAAGCGGGCGTTGCAGCAGTGCGCAGGTTGCAGGAGGAAGCTAAGCAGCCGCCGGCATCCCTAAAGTGCTCCGCACCAATTCCTCTCCTTGAGAAAAGACTCGAAGGTCGGAATGCTACAGAACGTATTGCCACTGAGACACGCCACCAGCTTTCGCTATGCTATGCGATCGAAGCGGATCGAGCGGGGATGCAGCTGAACGCAAAGGCGGAGGATCAAGCAGCGCTGCACCAACTGCGGGGGGATGTGTTTTTGCGACTTAGTAGCGACGCCGCCCGGGCTGTTGCGGAGTACAAAACGGCAGTCGCCCTGCGACCTGGTGATCCGGCGGTGTATGAGAAGCTGGCGGAGGCGCAGATGTCCGACGGTGATGCAGCCGCGGCGCGGCAGTCGGCGATGAAGGCTTTGGACATCGATCCGCACAGATCACGGGCAATGGGCACGCTCGCGATGCTATCGATGAATGACCGCGAGTACGACAAGGCGGTGCCGTGGCTGGAGAAGATGAAGACAGAGTCGCCGCAAGACCATAACGTTCAGGTACAACTGGGGAAAGCATTGGCACAGACAGAGAAGCCGGCCGAAGCGCTCGAGAATCTCAAACTGGCGTTGTCGGCAGGGTATCCCGATGAAAGGGGCGCACTGCACTCATTGGAGGCAAGGCTGTTCCGGCAATTGGGAAAAGAGGTCGAGGCGGCGAAGGCGTCGGCAGAGGCGAAGCGCCTTTCGGATGCGTTCCAGAGCCGGAAGCGAAACGGACCCACGGGAAATGCGGATGCGGATCAATAGACGCGAAGTGCTGCGAAGACTGGCAGGTTTCATGGCCTGGGGAGTGGGTGGAGAATTCGCACGAGCCATTGAGCCGGAGAGCGCGGAAGCGGGGCCGGTGCGATTGGTCAATGGAGCGGCAGCCGCAGGGCTGAATTTCGTTCTGCGGAATGATGCACGCGGACGGAAGTACCAGGTTGAAACGCTGCCGGGCGGGCTGGCAGTAATCGATTTTGACGGGGATGGGTGGCCGGACCTGTTCTGCGCGAATGGTGCGACGCTGCCGGGACTGACCAAGTCGGGGCCGGAGTTCTGGAATCGGCTTTACCGCAACAATCGCGATGGCACGTTCCTGGATGTAACGGAGAAATCGGGACTGCAAGGGCAGGGTTACAACATGGGCGCGGCCGTGGCTGACTACGACAACGACGGTCGCGAAGATCTCTTCGTTGTAGGCGTCCACGAGAACTTTCTGTATCGGAACAACGGGGACGGGACGTTTACGGATGTGACCAGGAAGGCGGGACTGGCAGGTCCGGGATCTCTGGGGCGGCCGGTGTGGTCAGTAGGCGCGTGCTGGGTCGACTACGACAATGACGGGAATCTGGATCTTTTCATCTCGAATTACTGCGACTGGCAGGCGGGAACCGATCCGATTTGTGGCGGGATGGCCGACCAGGCTCGCGCATACTGCCATCCCGACAAGTATCACGCTGAATCAATGCAGCTATACCACAATAACGGGGACGGAACCTTTACGGAGGTGACACGCAAGCAGGGCCTGCCCGATCTGCTGGGTAAAGGAATGGGCCTGGCAATGGCCGACTTTGCAGGAGACGGACGGCCGGGGATTTTTGTAGCCAACGACAACGCACGGAATCTGCTGATTCGCAATCGCGGCAAAGGGCTCGAGGAGATCGGGATTGACGCAGGCGTGGGTTACAACGGCGACGGACGGAACATCTCCGGGATGGGAGCTGACTTCGGCGACGTCAACGGCGATGGAAGGCCCGATATTGTAATGACGGGATTAAAGAACGAAACCTATGAACTGTTTCTGAATGCGGGTAAGGGTCAATTTGACGACGGCAGCGCGAAGACCGGGTTGTTGAACTTGAGCCGCAGATTGAACGGCTGGGGCTGCGGACTTGTGGATCTCGACAACGATGGATGGCTCGATCTGTTCGTCGCTGGCGGAGGACTCGACACGCAGGACGCGCAATCGAATCGGGTGTTCTTAAACCATGGCGGACGTTTTGAGGATGTTTCGAAGAGCGCCGGCGATGGTTTTGCGCAGGCGGCGCAGCATCGCGGTGTGGTGTTCGCAGATTTTGATCGGGATGGTCGGATAGACGTTGCAGTTACTGCCTTGAATGCGCCCATTGAACTTTGGTGGAATCGGAGTCCGCGGCAGAATCCTGCGCGGCACTGGCTACAACTGCGGCTCGCGGGCAGGAGAAGCAACCGGTCAGCAGTAGGCGCCGAGGTGCGGTGTTTCGCCGGGGAAAGCATGCAGGTGCGCACTGTTTCGGGAAGCGCGGGATATGCCTCTACCAGCGATCTGACGGTGCATTTCGGGTTGGGTGCGGAGTCGCGTGCGAAGGTGGAGATCCGGTGGCCTTCAGGAAAGGTGCAAACGATGCCGGAGGTTGCTGCGGATCAACGTCTTGCCGTGACAGAGCCCCAAGTCTAGGTTGCCGGATTCCAAGTGACTCTTGCGGCGGAATATTGGATTTTGAAGGGTTTGCTAAATCGATACTCCTGCACGTGAAGCCGTAAAACAAAAGAAAAATCGAGATTGTACATAGACTGTCGTTTCGGCGCGGACTAAGAGTTGTGCTGAAAACGTCGGCACACGTGTGAGTGTTTCCCTGGAAGCCGGCTGGTTCGGAGGCCTGAAGTCATGAAATCTATTTGGAGAAGAGTCGCATCGCGCCTGGGTCTGACTGTCGGGATTGCCGCTGCAATCCTGTTGTTGGGTTTGCCACAGGCGAAGGCGCAAACCTCAAACGCGCAAATCAGCGGACTGATCACGGATTCAAGCGGGGCTGTGATTCCCGGCGCGGAGATCACGGCGCAGAACGCCGCAACGAATGTGCCGTATACCGCTGTGAGCAACGGGGCGGGCATTTACATCCTCCAGGAGTTGCTCCCGGGTCCTTACACCGTGACGGTATCGGCGCAAGGCTTCGGGATCGTGAAGCAGAGCGGCCTTGTGCTCATGACAGGCGCGCGAATATCGCAAAACTTCGTATTAAAGCCGGGCGCAGTCGAACAGTCTGTGACGGTGACGGCAGCGCAGAATCTGATTTCATCAGAAGACGCGGCGTCGGCCTCGGTGCTGGACAATGCCATGATTACGGAACTGCCGCAGTTGAATCGCAATGCTCTGGATCTGACGGCCACGACGCCGTCAATCCAGGGTAGCGGACCACCCGTGGACCAGATCGGCAATCTGGGCAACTCGGCTTATCTGATTGCGAATACAGGGAACAGCTACTCAGTATCAGGCGGCCAGGTGAACGGCACGAGCATCAGCGTGGATGGAAACCCGGTGCAGGAGGCGGAGTTCAACGCCACAAACCGAGCGATCCCGACGCCGGATTCGATTGGCGAGTTTCGCGTGGAGAGTGGCGTTCTGACTGCGGACAAGGGCCGGTATGCGGGCGGCATCATCACGATGCAAACGCAGAGCGGCACGGATGCATATCATGGCCGAGCGTTCTTCTACTTCCGGAATGAGAATCTGAACAGCAACGACTGGACATCGAATTCGCTGGATACGCCGCGGCAGGCCTTTGACCAGAAGAACTACGGGCTGGCAGTGGGAGGACCATTGCGGATACCGCATCTTGTGAACGCCCACAGCCAAACATTCTTTTATGCCGCATGGGAAGGGGAGCGATTCTCGCAGGGGCAGGAGATCATCAGCTCCGTTCCGACCGCGTTGAATAAGGATGGTGATTTTTCGCAGACGGTGATCAACTACAGCGGCGGCAACCCGGTCTATGCGAACATCTATGATCCGTTCTACGGCTCATATACGTCTGACGCCGCAAAGTGCACCGGACCACTGGCGGATCAGTACTCGGGTTCGGGCCAGTGCTGGGTTCGCCCACAGTTTCCAGGGAACAAAATTCCCGCGGCATATGGGACTGGTGTTTCCGGCCAGAGCGCGCTGTTCCAAAAGTATCTTGCGCTGTGGCCCGAACCCAACCATGAGCCCCAGGCGAATACGGATTTTGTGGCGAACCGCTATGACAAGATCAACATCACGCGGCCGACAGACAAATATTTTTTACGGCTGGACAAGGCGATTGGCAACTCTCAGCATCTTTCGGGGAGCATCAGCCGTTCGGCTCTGACAAACGATATTCCGGCGCCATTCCTGCACGCTGCGGAATCGGTGACGACGGATACCGATTGGAGCGGCAGCGCTCTCTACACGCTGACGTTGAATCCGAAGACGGTTCTAAATGTTCGGCTAGGCGTAGGCGTCACCAACCTGTTCAGCAACGGTGTTTCGGGCAATGGTTCCGCACCGGATCCAAATATCGATACGTCGCAGTGGCCGTTTGATTCGTTCATTCAGAACAATGATGAGAAGTCGACGAATGAAATTCCGCCGGTCATCAATGCGTGCAGCGGGAGTGTTGGCTGCTACACGCATGTGGGCGGGGCAGAGTTCGACAGCTTTATCACGCAGTCAACGAACGGAGCGGTTTCCGTTACGCGGCTTATCGGACGGCATGCCCTGAAACTCGGGTATGAGCAATATTTCACGCGGTTCACGGAGCAGGGCGGGGACAAAACCGGCGTGGCATGGGTGAACCCGGGCGGCGGTTCGAATCAATACTGGAACCAGAACGACGGGTTTTCCGGTAACCAGCTGGCGGAACTGATGATGGGTTCCGCGAACTATTTCAACTGGGGCAACTGGAACATCACTCCGTTTGGCTGGAACCAGGCGGCCTATGTCATGGACGATTGGAAGGTGAATTCCAAGCTGACGATCCAGATGGGATTGCGTTGGGATCATGACGGAGCGCGACAGGGAAGGCATGTTCCGGGCAGCCTGATGTATGACATGAAGGCGAAGAATGTGCTGACTGCTAATTCTGACTGGAACTGGGGCCAGGTAACAGCAGGAGTACCGGGGCTGGCGGGTCTCACAACGCCGGCATGGCTGTCGGAGGGCGCGACGGGGCGGGTTGCTCTGCTGGGCACTAAGGAGTATCCGCAGAAGAATCTCTACACGACGAACGTGGTCAACCTGCAGCCGCGGCTGGGAATCAACTGGGCATTGAATGACAAGACGGTGTTTCACCTGAGTGGCGGCATGGTAGACCAGGGTTTGAACGGTCTTTCGACGGACTGGCTGAGTTTCTACTACAACTCGAACACGTTCAATCAGGTATCGAGCACGGACGGACAGCACTGGGTCAGTGAGTGGGGCGGAGACCACGGATTGCCAGCTTTCCCGGCGGTGACAGGCGGCAATCTTGGCTGGGTTCCGCCGATCACGAACAACACCGACTACTGGTACGCGAGCTATGGGGCGGCTGGGAATTTTGACCAGACGGGCACGACGATGGATCATTTTGACACGCCGATGAATTACATGTGGGGCCTGAGTGTCCAGCGGCAGCTCACCAACAATTGGGCGATCACCGCAGAATACCTGGGAGTGAAGGGCGTGCACCTGCTGACCAATGTGTGGAATTGGAGCCTGAACAATGTTCCGCTCCAGTACTACAGCCTCGGGGATCACTTGTTCGACCAAGTTCCAAACCCGTTCTACGGCCAGTCGTTGAACTTCTCCGCGCAGCCGACTGTTCAGTTGAGCCAGTTGCTGGGATTATCTCCGCAATATGCCGGCAACACCTCGACCACTCCGGGACAGGCTACGTGGGGCAAGTCGTTTTCGAACTTTGCGAACTTCCAGATCCAGGGCCGCAATTACCACGGGCTCGAACTCCTGGCAGCGTACTCCATTCGCAAGACATTGACGAACACGGGCAGCACCGACATCCATGTATTTGGCAGCACGGCAGGGGGACTGCAGAATCCTCATGACCTGATGGAAGGCTATGGCGTGGCACCGTATGAGATGCCGCAAACTCTGAAGCTAAACTACTCCTACGATCTGCCGTATGGGCACGGGAGGATGTGGGGCAGTGCGCCGCAGGGAGCGGGACAGCACGTGCTGGATGCCGTGGCAGGTGGATGGTCGCTCGCGGGCATCACGACGTGGAGTGTTCACGGAACGCCGGTGCGGGTGCCGAACGTGGACGGCGGCAACCAGGCTCCGGGTGCGGCGTTGCGGTGGTCGTTTGCGAACAACAGTTTTAAGAAATCGGGAGTGAGCTACCAGGATGCACTGGTAGTAAATGGTGAATTTCTGAACCAGAGCGGCGCCGGAGTGCTGGACCAGACCGCTTTCCAGAGGACACCCGACTTTAGCCTTGCAAACTCTCCCGTTTATTTTGCGGGTCTTCGTAATCCAGGAATGTTCACGACAGATGCGAGCATTCTGAAGAGGTTCTACCTCGGAGAAAAGTCGCGCTACATCGAAGCACGGCTTGAGGCCCTGAACATTCTCAATCACGCGAATTTCGGCAGCATCATCAATGATCCCGACTCGCCGGTATTTGGCGGTGTCAGCGGCAAGAGCGGACAGCGTGTCATGCAGGTCGGTTTCCGCTTCTTCTTCTGATCATAGGACGGAAACGATGGGCGCGGCGTTCGATGGGAAACGTCGCGCCATTTTTTGCAGGCTTTAGCGACCGCACGCTTGTGGAGGCGGTTCAGAAGAACGGGGCAACGAATGAGGGTATCGCGAAGCAGAGCGCCATTTTTCATAAGCACTTTTTGGATTGCATTCGCATTCGTGCACGGTTGTCCGGCGGAAGCCAAGTCCGGTTCCTGCATAGCAATCCTGGCGAATTCAGATATGAGGCTGTGCCTGGAGAACGGCGCCGCGGGTCCACGAGTCGCGACGATTGAGGCCGGGAAAGGCAGATATGAGAATACGGCTGCGGAGGCGCTGCCGACGAACGTAGAAATTGATGGGAAGACTGTTGCAGTGAAATGGAAACTGGTGCCGGGGTCAGGGAGCGCGGACAAGAAGCGCGTCTCGCTCATGTATGAATCGGCCGAACCTCATCTGCGACTTGAATGGGTGTGGGAGGCACGAGCGGATTCCGGCGCAATGGAGCATTTCATCACGGTAGAGAACCTGGGCGCGGAGGAGACCTGGCTGCCCATGATCGATTCGTTGCGACTGGGGATTCGCTATGGCGCAAACACGGCGATCGATCAGTTGTACGTGGAGAAGGGTGCGAATACTCCTTCGGACGTGGGCACGCACCTGAATACTGTGAAGAATGGATATCGGTGGACGGGGAAGTCTTCGACGTATGCTCTGCCGACTCCGGGTGAGCCGCGCGAAATTATTCCCGGGGAATTTGTATTCGAGCATGACGGCAAGCAACGGGGATGGTTCGCAGGGATTGAATTCAGCGGGCGCACTCGCATCTCTCTAGAGCGCAAGGGTGACACGGTGAGCACCGTGCTGGGGCTGAATCCAGAGCCGGGACCGTTTCGCACGAGGCTAAGTGCAGGCGGGAGTTTCACGACCCCAACTGTGTTTCTGGGAGTGTTCACGGGCGGCTCGGATGGAGCGGCGAACCAGTTGCGCCCCTGGGTACGAAGTGTGCTTGGGAATCCGCGGACGTGGAAGGATCCGCAATATCCGCTGCTAGTAAATAACAGTTGGGGCAGCGGCATGCAAGTAGACGAGAAGCTGGCGTTGCGAATGATTGCGGATTCGAAAGAACTGGGACTGGAGATGTTCCATATTGATGCGGGCTGGTTCCGCGGAGTGGGCGACTGGTATCCGAGTCCACAGAAGTTTCCACATGGCCTCGCCCCGATTGCAGACGAGGCGCATAAACAGGGGCTCCGGTTCGGCATCTGGGTGGACTGGACCCAGGCGGGGCTTGACACGGAGCCGGGCGCATTGAACGTGAACGATCCCAAGGTGCATGACTGGTTGGTCACAGATCTACCACCCGACTGGAAGCCGGAGGAGTTCAAGGGCCAGACGGTTGACGTGGGTGTGCCTGCGGCCCATGACTACCTTCTCCGAGAAGTCAACCGAATGGTCGACGACTACCACCTGGATATGATCGAGCACGATGGATATTTAGTGGCGAAGGGTTGCATGCGCAACGATCATCCGCATGCACCACTAAACCGCAGCACACTGAAGGTGGAGCATGACTGGGGATCCTATTTTGTCGTTGCTTCGAACTCGACCGATGTGAGCTATCACGCGGTGCGGGCGTACTACGACATCTACGAGAATACGCGCCGCAGGCATCCGGGCCTCCTGTTTGAGATCTGCAACGATGGCGGGCGCATGGTGGATTTTGGTACTGCGGCGCATGGGGACTATTTTTCGATCACCGATACGTACGATCCATTGTCGAATCGAAGGGCGTTCTACGATACGAGCTATATGCTTCCCGCCGCGATGCTGGAGAGTTATGTAGAGAAGTGGCCCGTGCCACGGCCGGAGAATTTCCTTTACATGCTGCGGAGTGGCATGATGGGCTGGCTGACCATTATGACCGACACGACAGCGTGGACTGCGGAGCAGCACGAAACGGCCAGGCAGGAATTTGAGCTGTTCAAGGAGCAACTGCGCCCCTTGATTCGCGATGCACAGCTCTATCACATATCGGCGCGACCGGACGGGCTGCATTGGGATGGAATGGAATACTGGGATCCATCTCGCAGGAAGGGCGTTGTTTATGCTTTCCGCGGCAAGGTGAGCGATGAGGATCATCACATCTTCGTTCTCCATGGCCTTAATCCGGCCAGCACGTACAAATTGCATTTTCAGGATGGAACTGCAGCCGATGTCAGCATGAAAGGGAACCGGCTGATGGAGAGCGGCCTGCAAGTGCACCTCGAGCATCCCCTCAGTTCGGAACTGGTATTCATCAAAGAGGCAGGGAGAAGCCGAGATGGCAGATGAGTTTTGTGATCTCGTAGCGGTCGTCACCGGTGCGGCGCAAGGCATCGGGCGCGCAATTGCGGAGGAACTGCGGGCGCGGGGCGCACGGCTGATCCTCATCGATCGCAACGCGGCGGGAGTGGCTTCAGCGGCAGAGGCGATGGACGGAAAGGACAGAGATATCGGGTACGTGGTGCTCGATCTCGCGAATTCCGATGCGATCAAAGGATTGGCGGCGGAGGTGGGATCGTTCACGGCACGGGTGGATGTGCTGGTGAACAACGCAGGGATCGAAGCGGATCTGCCCTTTGAACAGATCACGAGCGAAATGTTTGACCGGATGATTGCTGTGAACCTTCGGGCTCCCCTCATGGTGACGCAGGCATTGATGCCGTTGTTTCCTTCGACCGGCGGGGCGGTGGTGAACATCAGCTCAATCCATGCGGAGCATGCGTTTCCGAATTCGATCCCATATGCGTGTTCTAAGGCGGGGCTGGTCGCGCAGACGCGGAATCTTGCACTGGAACTGGCATCCCGGAAAATTCGTGTGAACGCCGTATGTCCGGGGTACATCGACACGCCGATGTGGGAAGAGTGGCTGCGATCATCACCAGACCCGGCGGCACTTGCGAGCCAGACTGAGGCGCTGCATCCGCTGGGTCGGCGAGGAAAACCTCAGGATGTTGCAGCAGCGGCGGCATTTCTGGCGAGTCCGAGTGCGGCGTGGATTACTGGAACCTGCCTGGTGGTGGATGGCGGACTGACTGTTCGAACTCATCCGTGAAGGTCCAGAACGGCAGGCGCGGACAACCGCAAAACAGATGTTCAGATCTTAAAGCAACATTTGGATGTCGATTTTGTGTATTCCTGCCTAAGTTCCAACAGATAAGATAGCTGCGCCACGATTTCCCCGGGGGTTCGCTTCGATGAAGAAGCAGAAGGCAGCTCTTAGTGAGACGCTCAAACAAGAGTTCAAGAAGGATCTTGAACTCTTCCAGTACTTTCTTGTACTGCTGAACAGTTCAAGCCCCATCCGAAATGTGGAGCTGATGTGGGCTGATGATCTGGAACTGTTCGATCCCACACAACGATCGCGTTTGAATACGGGAGATGCGCTGGTGCAGCTTCAGCACGCGTCGACCGACACACAGGGGCGAACATCACCGAGCCCGAGCACGCATTTTTGCGACATGGTGCACGGTTTTGGAGCCTATGAGGAGCAGACGTGCGCGAAGAGCGATAAACCCGCGAAGGAGTCGTGCCGCGCCACAGGCAAGAGCCATGTATATCCATGCCATGTGGGGCTCACAGACATAGCAGTGCCGGTCATCTGCGAAGGGAAGTATCTGGGCACCTTGTTCAGTGGACAGGTTGTGACGGAGCCGCCCACAGCGGAGAGTTTCGCGCGGGTGAAGGAGGCTCTGAAGGATCAGCCACACATCGACCTCAACCGACTCGAGGAGGCTTATTTCCGAGTGCCGGTCGTGACCACTGCGCAGCTTGCCGAAATGGTGAGAATGCTGGAGGTGTTTGCACGCTATCTCTCGAATGCATGGAAGCGGCTGGAGATCATGAGTGAATTTCAGCACGTGCGCGAGCGCGAGCTGGCGCTGGATCGCAAAGAGCTCGCGGAGCAGCTCTTATCAGGGCAAATGGCCCGCAGGGGGCCGGAGGGAATGGAGATGCTGCGAACGCTGGCACGCAGCGCGGGACTGGAACGACTGCCAGAGCGTGTACTGGTGCTTCAGATGCATGGGAACCATGAGGACGGAGCAGACAAAGGCAAGGGATGGGATCCTACGGAACAGAAGTCGGCTGATGGAATCGCGAGACAGCTTGCGCTGGCGCGAGTGGCGCACTGCATTGAGGACCGCTGCCGGAGCTGGCCAAATACGCTGGCCGCAGTGATTGCACCAGGTGAGATGTGCATCTTCACCTCTCAAAAGTCGCGTGTGGCAAGCCATGAACGTCAGCTGATTGATGAAATCGGACAGGCGCTGTTGCGTACGGCGCGCTCGCAAGGTCTGCTCTCGACGCGGATGGGGATCAGCGCACTACATCCTGTCCCTACCGAACTGCTCCGGGCATATCACGAGGCGGTGTCTGCCCTCGATTCAGGACGTTCGACGCTGAACTGGTTCGAATCCCTTCCGGAGCGTCAGCAGCAACCGACACAAGCACTGGGACAGTTACTGAAGGCCCTGCAAGCTGCAGACCCACCCAACATCAACGCTTCTCTGCGCGAGTTTCTGGCCGCAGCGATTCCGATTGGCGCGTCCGTTGCGCAATTGCAACAGGCGCGCGGACTGCTGACGTGGGGCTGCGAGCACCTGGCGCGGGAGATGAGAGCGATGGCAGTTGATCCGGAGCCGATCGACCAATCGCGTGAGAATGCAATTCAACTGATTATGGGTGCGCCGACGTCATTCGCCATGACAGATGCGTTCCGCGCGTTTATTGAACAATTGCGGCAGTACGTCATGCAGCTGTTCAGCCAGCGAGAGCAGAAGATCGTAAGCGAAACGCATCGACTGGTTCGCGAGCTTGGACCGGAGCGAATCACAATCCAGGACATCGCACACAACCTAAAGCTTTCCGCAGGCCATCTCGGCCGCTTGTACAGCCGCACTACCGGGACAACGTTGGAAGAATACTTGATACGGCAGAAGCTTGAATTGGGCAAGCGGCTTCTACTTGATCCGCGGCTGCATGTTTCGGAGGTTTCGGATCGCTGCGGTTTTTGCAATCCGGCCTATTTCTCTTCGGTTTTCAAGAAGTATATGCACTGTACTCCGCGGGCGTTTGCGAATCAGCCACACGGTTGGAGCAATAAAGAGACTGGTGTGTTCGATTCGCAGAGCGTTCGCGGATAGCGAGAAAAGCACATGCGCACTTTGGTGTATGCCGCTCCGCATCGGATGACGTTGGAAGAGCGGCCCCGACCGGTGGTAGGTTCCGATGAGGTGGAGATTGCCGTCGCCGCAGCGGGAATCTGCGGCTCAGATATCTCCGGGTTTCTGGGACACAGCCGCCGGCGTATTCCGCCACTCGTGCTGGGCCATGAACTAGTGGGACGGACGGCGGACGGCAAGCGGGTAGTTGCAAATCCGCTAATCAGTTGCGGGCGCTGCACCGCATGCCTGAGCGGCGCCCAAAACCTGTGTACATGCTGGCGGCTGCTGGGAATGGATCAAACAGCTGGGTGCTACGCGGAGTACGTGGCGCTGCCACGATCACAGGTGTACGCCATTCCGGATGAACTGAGCGACGCAAAGGCGGTGATTGCGGAGCCGCTTGCAAACGTGGTTCACCTGTTTCGCATTGCGGCTCCGACCCCATTCTTCCGCATGGGCATTGTGGGTGGAGGGACGATGGGATCACTGGCGCTGCTGGCTGCGAAGCGGCTTGGCGTGCGAGAGATCCTGGTGCAGGACCTGAGCGATGCACGACTGGCAGTGGCCCGCAAAATGGGTGCGTCGACGGCAGTAAATGTGTCGAGGGAGGAAGGCAGGGCGGAGGCTCGGCGCGTTGCCGGAAACGGGTTTGACCTTGTGCTCGATGCCTCCGGTGTCGGTGCCGCGCGGCAGGCGGCGTTTGATCTCTGCCGGCCGGGCGGAACGGTTGTGCTCCTCGGAATGGGAGCGGAGAAGAGCGAGATCGATTTCGTGACGAGTATCCGCAAGGAACATCGGGTTGTGATGTCGTTTGCATACACCCCAGCGGATTTTGAGCGTTCTCTTGCTCTATTGACGGCCGGAGAAATAGATCTGACACCGTGGACGCTCGAGATGGCTCTAGAGGAGGGCCAGGAGGCCTTTGACCGGATCACGACAAATCCCGGAGACACGCTGAAGATCGTGCTCCGCGTGCATTGAGCATTCGAGATTCAAACAGGAAGGTGTTCTGATGAACGCGCGTAAGTTGTGTTTGCTGGTCTTGTCGTTCTCGATGTCATCATGGGTTCTCGCGCAAAAGGCGCTTCCCTCAGTTCATGATGGCGTGGTTCTGTCGGGACCGGGAGAGTTCCGCCATGACGGCGAGTTGCTTGTTGAAGGCCGGGTCACGTTGCGGCACATGACCTTACATCTGCACGGGCCGATTCGGGTTGCAGCAGGTGCAACCCTGGAACTCGACGACGTTCATCTGCTGGTGTCAGACGAAGTTGGCGCGCCTAACGGTACGAGTGGGTTGAGATGCGAGGGGCCGGCACATGTAGCCGTTCTGAGGTCAACAATGGTTCCGGAGGGCGCGGCGCATCCCATGTGGCAGCTCAAGGGCGATGTGGATGTGGATAGTTTCGATACTACGAACTCAGAATTTCATCTCGACCATACGCAGGCGCGGCTAAAGGGATTGAAGATCTTTGAGCTTGAGATCTCGCGCGAGAGCAGGGTGACCGCGCATGGGCTAGAACTGGTGTTTTTATCGACGCATACAGGCGAGGAGGATCACTTACGGTTCGAGGATGTTCCGGTGAACCGCACTTTTACGCGGGCGCTAGACCTCGGATCTGGGGCGCATGCGGAGCTGACGGATGCCCGCATTCAGTACTTCCTGCTGTACGTGCACGGACGGTCCAGCGCTGATCTATCGCACATGGATCGTGTGCAACTGGCGCTCTCACCGGACTGCGAAGGAACATTGCGCCTGCTGAAGGGGCGACTTGGATCGGCCTCAGAGCCGGAGGTGTTTCCCAAGCCGCACGCATCGAACTGCCCATTCCACATCGGGCTGAACGATGTGAATGTGGACACGTGGGACGTCTATGCAGGGGGGCACGCGAAGCTCACGTTGAACGATTCACAGATTGACGAACTGATCGCAAGTGACCATGCGGATATCACGGTACTCAACTCGAAGGTCTATGCCGATTGGCTCGGTGTTAACGGCGATGCGAGGATGACTATCGAGAACTCGACGGTAGGCGCCCTGAGCCTGGCGGGCGAGCGGCCCGATCTAGCTACGAGTCAGATTCGTGTTACGGGTCGGGGTCATGCAACATTTACGAAAGTCCGGTTCGATTGCGGCATTGTGGCCGAGGACGATGGGTTCGTTTCGATCGCGCAAGCACTTCGGCCTCCGAAATACATGCGGAAGTCAGGGCAAGCTGCAATCCAGACAGATGGCAGTGCAAACCAGTGATAACATCGATCCGGAAGGGGTGTCTATTTCGACACGAAACGGTAACGTTCGATAGTCTCGTCGTTGAGCGTGACACCGAGACCGGGTGCCTCCGGAATTCGGACATAGCCATCCTCCTCGACGGGGAAATGCTCGCGCGTGGTCTGCCAGCGCAGGGGCGAGTGGCTGAGGGAAAACTCCAGCGGCTCTTCATCCGGTTGTGCCGCGAGGAAGTGTAGATTGGCAGCGATCTCGATGTTAGTCTTGTATCCGTGAGTGATAACGCGCTTGCCGCGCGCATAAGCGGCTGAGGCTATTTGCTGAATCCCGGTGAAGCCGCCTACCTGGGAGATATCAGGCTGGCAGATACTGGCGCCGCCCCGGTCCATCATCTCGACGAATTCACGCACATGTGTGAGTCCAAGGTCGCCGACTCCCGTCTGTATGCCGTGACGACTCATCTCGAGATGGCCTTCCACATCATCGAGAGGCAAAGGAGCCTCAAGGAACCACAAGTCGACGGCTCGGTAGATTGGGAAGAGCTTCAGGCCATCCTGGACGGTTTGATATGAGAGCGCCGCGTCCACAATCAGATGCGCAGTGTCGCCGGCCTGTTTGCGTGCCGCTTCAAGAAGACGGCCCGTAAGAGCAATGTCATCGAGCCACCAGGGATCGGCAGCGAACTTGAAGTTCCGAAGCCTCCTGGCCTGACCGTCAGCAACCTGGGCGCGCACCTCCTCCGGGGTTTGGGCCATGGGATAGATGGTGCCGTAGGCGGGCACGCGATCGCGCTTCTTTCCGCCCAGCAAGTTGTGAATCGGCTTGCCCTCAAGCTTGCCTTTCAGATCCCAAAGCGCCAGATCTACACCGCCGATGGCGTGCATGGCGAGACCGCGGCGGCCAACATAATCAGTCGAGGCGTACATGCGATGCCAGAGTGCGACTGGGTCCGAGGGGTCCTCCCCGACGAGCACGGCGGAAAGGGAACGAGCATGGTTATGTGCTGAGGGACCTTTCACGATCGCCTGGATGGCTGGCGCCAGGGATTCGGTTTCACCAATGCCGGTGATGCCTTCGTCGGTGTGAACCACCAGCACGCAATCGTCATACGAACCGTCGAAGAGCTCAATTAGCGGGTCTTCAGCGCGCAGATGGATTGCCTCAACCGCGGTGATCTTCATGGCCATCTCCAGATGCAACGCGGTGATGATAAAGGGCGGCGCGTGCGGCAGGTAACCGTGAGCCACATAGAACGAAAGAATTATCCGTAAAACACGGGGAGAGTTGCAGGTAATCCATTGCCCCGTCTTCCGTGCTGCCGTTATGCTCGCCCAGTGGAATCTACCGCAACAGATTCGAAGCCGCCGTGGTCTAAGCGCGTCCCGATTTGGCTTGTCTGGTCGCTCCTGACCATTGTGTTGTGGGGCACCTGGGGTCTTGTTTCAAAAATTGCTTCAGCCGGCGTCGATGCCTACATGAACCAGCTGCTCTACACGGCGGGTTTGGCGCCGCTGATGGTGTTTGTGGCGATCACGGTGTATCGGGAGCGAGGCGCAAAGACCATTCACCGCGGCTCGGGAGTGTTCTGGGCGTTTCTCACCGGCATTTTAGGAGGCGTCGGCAATATTGCGTTCTTTCAGGCAATGGTAAAGGGCGGGAAAGCTTCGGTGGTTGCCCCGGTCACGGCGCTCTTTCCCATGGTCACGGTGCTTCTGGCCCTGATGTTTCTTAAAGAAAAGCTGGGCCGAACGCAATGGCTCGGTTTGGCGCTGGCTTTTGCAGCGATCTATATGTTGAGCGCTTGAGGACGAGGAGACGACAGAATGCATGTCTGGCTTGCTTTTTCGATTTTGGCGCTGGTTCTGTGGGGCATCACGGGTGTCACGCAGAAGCTCGCGACGAATCGGATTACAAGCGAACGATCATTTCTGTGGTTCTGTTGGGCGATGGTGGCTTTGTCAGCGGTGGTGCTGTTGGTTGTACATCTGCACTGGCAATTGGGGATGGTGATCGTAATCTGCTCGATAGCTGGGGGAGCGCTGAACGGACTTGGCGCATGGACGAGCTTTCGTGCACTCGAATCGGGTGGAAAGGCATCCATCGTGATCTCGCTCGTATCCCTTTATCCGCTACTGACAGTGGTGCTCGCCGTGCTGATCCTCGGCGAACGCCTTACAGTTCTTCAGACCGGGGGCGCACTCACGGCCATCGCAGCGGCAATTCTGCTCTCCATCGAGACACCAGCGAAAGCCTGATCGGCCCAGATCAATCTTCGTTCCCGGGAAGGATACAACCGTCCTCTGCAATTCCGCCGATCGAGCGCAGGCCTTCCTGCACGGAGAACAATACGGTAGTAGAGAGGGTCTCCCCGGGTGCCAGGACCCGCGCCCGTCCAGAATCGATCATCGACTGAATCCGGAAGGGGTAGCCTGTGGCAGGTTCGAGAACCGCGACGTTCAGATCATTCCATCCCCCGTGCGTGGCAAACAGCCAGCAGCTTGAGAACACCTGAGGATCGAAGCGCAACCCTGCAGCCAGACGCGTGGCCTTGTTCGTAATGCCGCACCAGCCATCCGAGTAGCCGGTGCCGTAAAAGAAATGCACTGCCCGCGAGGAAACATCCGGCACGTTGCGCAGGTCCAGCGTTCCAGAAGCGGTGCTGACCAACGGCCAGTCGAAAACATGCGGAGCAGTTTCCAGCGTCCCTTCAAAATCCTTCTCACGGACAACAGTCATGCGCGGGAAATCGATGCGATGCTGGTCGGAAACTGCGAAAGCTGGGTGCAGCTTCCAAAGAAACGGCAGCGCTTCTGAGCCAATGTTAGTGAGGCGGTAGCACACCTCGAGCACGCAACTGTCCCCACGCAGGTGCAGCGAGCGCTCTGCAAGGAACTGCGTGATGGGCGTCCGAAAACTCAGATGAAGGCTGGCGACGCCTTCCTGTTCATGCGCTTCGGCCTCCCACGCGCCGGTCCACAACTCGCCGTGATCAGGCACCTGCAAACCGGCCAGCAGACCGGCTTCGTCGTTAGGGAATAGATCATCCCACCCGCCACACCAGTTGTCGTCATATGACGTGCGCAACGACCGGATCGAGGGCGGCAGCTTGGGGTTATTCCAAAGAATGTCAGCGTTAAGCGGCTTGTACGTGATCTGCCATATGCGAGCGCCAGCCTCCGGCAGCACAACCAAGCGCAAGAACCTGTTTTCCAGCACGATCGTACGAAGGGAGTTGAGATTTTGGCCGGGGCCGACGCGGACATCTCGCATGTTCCGGCCAGAGTACATTGCGAGCACAATCCAGGCCAGCAGGAAAAAAATGGTTTACGACGATTTGAATTGATTTCTTGATATGCGAACAGAGATGAGGTGAGTCCCGTCGCATTCATACCTGATCCCAGTCTCAAGCAGATGCCGCAAATGGGAATATGATCCTTTCCGTTCATGCCTTGGGTGGATGCGATACGGAGAGGGGGGCTATGAAGGTCGAGGTCTATGGATTCTCGGGAATACGAGGATTCTCCTTCGCATATGCGCTCAAGACCCTCAGTTCACCAGAAAGAGCGATTCACTCAGGTCAAATACCTATGAAATGTACAGTCTTGTTTTGCGTTCGCAAGCCTCCTTTTCACATCCGGATTTCTAATGAATCCCGCTCTAAAAATGCCTGTAACGAAGGCGATCCTCGGTGACTTTCCTCTAGTGAACGTTACGAAAAGGGAAGTTCGACAGAATGAAACCAATTCTTTGGGCATGCCGATGGCTAGTCCTGGTCAGCTCCATGATTCCTGCCGGGATTCGAGCGCAAGAACCCCTGACGCTCCGGCAGGCGATCCAGATTGCTCTGAAGGAAAGCCCGGATGTCGATGCTGCCAAGGCGGAAGTCGATCAGGCTAAGGCGAGTGCTTCACTGGCGAAGACTCGGTACCTGCCCCAGGTTGGCTTCACAGAAGATATAGCGCGCGGTAACGATCCAGTCTACGTGTTCGGGACACGTTTGCGGCAGGGGCAGTTTACGCAGGCGAACTTTGCGCTCGACGCGTTGAACAAACCCGAGCCCATTGGAAACTTTGCGACGCGAATCTCCGGCGGATGGCTCTTGTTCGATTCGTTTCGCACACAGAAGTCGGTGCAGGGCGCGAATCTGATGCGAATGAGCGCCACGTTTTCAGCGAAAGCCGTCGATCAAAAGGTCGTATTCGATGTCGTCCAGGCCTACCAGAAAGTTCTGTACGCGGAACGGCGACTGGAGATTGCCCGCCATGAGCTCGAAACTGCCGAAGCAGTTCTGAGTTCGGTCGCCGATCATGTGAAGGCCGGGCTCGCAGTGGAGGCAGATCGCATGTCGGCGCAGGTGAGTGCGGCTGCGTGCAAGCAGGGAACGATTGAGGGTCAAGGCGACCTTGAACTTGCCTGGGCTGAATTACGAGTTGCGATGGGAACGCCGAACTTGAAGGCGTCTGCTCTTCGACCGATCGTGCAGAAGGACTTTCCCCACGCCGACCTTGAACAGGAACTCGGAACCGCGACCAGGAATCGACATGATCTGGCGGCATTGACCGAAGCGCAGTCGGCGCAGGCAGCTGCGGAACGTGTGGTGCGCCTCAGTTTTGGGCCGCAGATAAACGCCTATGGCAACTGGGAGGACGACAGGCAGAAGCTGAGCGGACAAGGTGGAAACAACTGGGTGGCCGGAGTGCGAATCGGCATCGATATTCTCGCATTCGACAAACGCGCGCAACTGGCGAAGGAGAGGGCGATTAAGGCGCGCGTGGACGCTCAAGTGACTGCCTATCAGCAGCAAATCAGGCTGCAGGTGAATCGGGCTCACATCCAGCGCCAGACGGCCGAGCAGTCATTGGAGACCGCGAAGTCCGCAATCGGTCAGGCGGAGGAGAGTCTGAGGATCGTGAAGAACCGCTATGGCGCCGGTCTCGCCACAATTACAGACCTGCTTCGTGCAGAGGACGCCGAGCGTGAAGCGCAGACGAGCTATTGGCGCGCCGTCTATGGCAACACGATGGCATACGCTCAACAGCTATTTGCGACCGGGACGCTTACGCCCGATGCCGCGGAGGACCTGCAATGAAACTTTCTGGATATCTTAGTCTGCTTATCGTGATCACGAGCTCTCTTGCTGGGTGCAAATCGAATGAGCCTGGGTCTCGGCCCGCGGTCGAGACGGTGCATGCGCGAATGGTGGAGAGCAGGCAGGGTCAGGCACCGACCATGGTGGCGGCAACCGGCGCGCTGCACCCTCGACAAACAGCGATTCTGTCTGCCCAGGTGCTGGGCCGTGTGGAACGGGTGCTGACGCGCGAAGGCGATTTCGTTAGGGCGGGGCAAGTGATCGTGATCCTCGACGACGCGACGCTGAAAGCGGCGGCCGACCAGGCTGAGGCAGGGGTGAAGGCTGCGGAACTTCAGCGGATTGCGGCACAGACAAACGCCGATCTTGCAGCCAGCACACTTGCCCGTTATAAGCAGTTGCAATCTCAAAAGAGCGTAAGTCCGCAGGAGATGGATGAAGTGGCGCGTCGGGCGGAGGCAGCGAACGCCCAGGTGGAAGCCCTACATGCGCAGGCGAATGCAATGAAGGCGCAGCAAGCAGGCTCCCGAGCGATGCTGGCCTATACGAGAGTCGTCGCACCGTTCGCCGGAGTGATCACCGCGCGTATGGTTGACCCTGGTGCGCTCGCGTCGCCCGGTGTTCCGCTGATTCAAATCGACAGTGCCGGGCCGCTACAACTGCAAGCCACAGTTGCGGAGTCGGCGATTGGATTCGTACACAAAGGCTTGAAGGTGAGCGTCTCTATCGGAAGCGCCCAGGAACTCGACCCAGTTGGAACAGTCTCGGATATAGTTCCTGCCGCCGACTCGTCGAGCCACAGTTTCCTGATAAAGATCGACCTTCCAGCGTCGAAGGATCTGCGCGCAGGCATGTATGCGACTGCAGCGATTCCAACGGGGACACAGCGGGCGATTCTGGTGTCTCGATCGGCGATCGTTGTTCGGGGATCGCTTGCCTATGCCTACGTGCTTGACAGCAACGACATTGCACAACTTCGCTATGTGACGCTCGGATCAATGTACGGAGATGCAGTTGAGGTCTTGTCTGGAATTGCCGCAAAAGAGAAGCTTGTCGACGATCCGGCTGATCGGGATTTGAACGGCAAGCGGATCGAGGTCCAGCCATGACGAACTCCAATCTTTCGCCCCAGGGGCAAGGAACGGTGCCCGGGGACTCCAGCGCAGAGAGGTTGGGCCCGGCTGGGCGGCTCGCGCATTTATTCCTCAATTCGAAGCTGACACCACTTTTTATCCTGGCGTCTCTGGCGCTGGGATTCTTCGCCGTCGCAATTATCCCGCGTGAAGAAGATCCCCAGATCCTGGTTCCGATGCTCGACATTGCGACCGCGATGCCGGGCGCGTCCCCTGCCGAAGTCGAAGAGCGCGTTACGCTCCCTATTGAAAGACTTGTACACCAGATTTCTGGCGTGGAGTATGTCTACTCTACGTCAAGTCCGGGGCAGAGCCTCGTCATCGTCAGGTTCCTGGTTGGCACGCCACAGGAAGAAGCGCTGATCAGGGTCTACAGCAAGCTGTACTCGAATTTCGATCAGATTCCTCCCGGCGTCACACAGCCCATCATCAAGGCGCGATCCATCGACGATGTGCCTATTCTCTCTCTGACACTCTGGGGAGAGCACCACGATGGGTACCAGTTACGGTCTGTCGCCGATGAGGTTCGCCACAATATTCAGCAGGTTCCCGACGTCTCTGAAAGCCTGGTCATTGGCGGTCTTCCTCGATCGATGCGGGTGATGCTCAGCTATTCGAAACTGAACGCGTATGGGCTGTCGCCCATGGTTATTGTTGGCCGCTTACAGGCAGCAAATGCAAATCTGCAAGCGGGTAGCTTCGCAGAGAACAATCACGAAGTACGTGTTGATGCAGGGAATCTCTTTACCAGCAGCAATGATCTGGAATCGGTAGTAGTCTCTGTCGATCATGGACGTCCCGTGTACCTGCGGGATGTAGCCGATGGCATTCAGGATGGACCGTCCGAGCCCGCAAATTACGTTTTGTTTGGAACAACGGCCAAAAGCACAGAGAATGGGCGATCTCCGCAACAGTTTCCAGGAGTCACGATAACGGTTGCGAAACGGAAAGGAACCAACGCGACTGATATCGCGAAAGCCGTTCTGAAGCGCATCGACGAGATGAAGGGCGTACAGATTCCGAATGATGTCCACGTGACTACGACACGAGATTATGGCGATACTGCGAAATCGAAATCGGATGAGCTTCTGGAGCATCTCCTGCTCGCCACCATTTCTGTCACGTTTCTTGTTGCTCTCTTTCTGGGTTGGCGCGAATCGGGCATAGTTTTGCTGGCGATTCCGGTGACGCTGGCCCTCACTATGTCGATCTTCTATTTCCTCGGCTACACAATCAATCGCGTCACGCTGTTCGCCTTGATCTTCAGTATCGGCATTCTGGTGGATGACGCCATCGTCGTAGTCGAGAACATCGTGCGTCATCTACGCCTTCCTGAGAACCGGAATCGACCTTCCAGCAGCGTGACGATCGAAGCAGTTGCCGAGGTGGGCAATCCGACAATCCTGGCCACGTTTGGTGTGATCGCAGCAGTCTTGCCTATGGCCTTTGTACGCGGGTTGATGGGCCCGTACATGCGGCCTATTCCGGTGGGAGCGTCGGCGGCAATGCTGTTTTCTCTCCTGGTGGCTTTTGTGGTGTCGCCCTGGGCGGCGATGCGACTGCTGGGGAGAAATCTGCAAGGTGCGCATCTCCTGGAACCGGAGCATGAGAACTGGCGAACCCGGCTTTACCGAAAGGTGATGTCTCCCCTGATTGCTTCAGGAAGGACCCGGCTTGTATTCTTCGTCGCGATCCTCGCGCTTCTGATCATCTCAGCCGTGCTTGTTCCCATGGGATTGGTTCGCGTGAAGATGCTTCCCTTCGACAACAAGAGTGAACTGCAAGTTGTCATTAACATGCCTGACGGCACGCCGCTGGAACAGACGCTTGCCGTCACCCAGTTGCTTGGAAACGAACTGGCGTGGCAGCCGGATGTTCTCAATTACCAGCTTTATGCCGGCACTTCCGGTCCGTACAACTTCAACGGACTTGTGCGGCACTACTACATGCGGCGCATGCCTAATCAGGCTGATATTCAGGTCAATCTCCTTCCGGCCCAGGAGCGCAAAGACCAGAGTCACGCAATTGCCAGGCGGCTAAGGCCGATTCTCGAAAAAGTCGGCAACCAGTACGGAGCCCGCATTCAGGTCAGCGAGGTGCCACCGGGGCCACCCGTGATTCAGACCCTGGTTGCCGAAGTGTACGGGCCCGACCTCGACGGGCAGACGAAGGTGGCGCAGCAGATCAAGTCAATTTTTCAGCACACGCCTGGAGTAGTCGATACGGATTGGTATGTGGAGGATCCACAGGCGCGACTTGCGATTCGTGTGGATTCAATCAAGGCAGCCCAGAACGATATTGCCGTGGCAGATGTGGCGAACGCCCTTGCCCTGGCAACTTCGGGAGTGCAGGCGGGATTATTGCACGATGACCGGTCGCGCGAGCCGATTCCCACCATGGTGCAATTCACACGTGAAGGGCGTTCCTCTGAGCATGCACTGGAGAACATTCACCTGCCGGACGCCAGCGGCAGAATGGTTCCGCTGCGGGAACTAGTCACCTTTGACCACGGCGTGATTGATCAGAGCATCTATCACAAGAACCTGCGCCGAGTCGTATACGTCACTGGGGACGTGGCGGGAGCCGAGGAAAGTCCCGTCTACGCGATCCTCAAGATGAACAAAGAGCTTGATAGGCTCAAGCTGCCGGCGGGCTACACGCTCGCGCGCTACAACGCTGCAATGCCTGAATCGACCGACCACTTCTCGATGAAGTGGGATGGGGAATGGCACATCACCATCGAAGTGTTCCGCGATCTCGGACTGGCGTTTGCCGCGGTGCTCATCCTGATTTATGTACTGGTGGTGGGCTGGTTCCGTTCGTTCGTGGTGCCGCTGGTGATTATGGCGCCAATCCCGCTGACTTTGGTGGGCATCCTTCCGGCCCATGCCCTGTTGGGCGCGTTCTTTACCGCGACATCGATGATCGGCTTTATTGCCGGGGCCGGCATCATCGTGCGCAATTCGATAATCCTGGTCGACTTCATCGAGCTGCGCCGGCGGCAGGGAACTCCATTGAGCGAAGCCGTGATTGATGCGGGCGCGATCCGCTTTCGGCCCATGCTGTTGACGGCGGCGGCGGTCGTCGTGGGTGCAAGTGTGATTCTGACAGATCCGATCTTCCAGGGGCTTGCAGTATCTCTGATCGCCGGAGCTGTGGCTTCAACGTTCCTATCCTGGCCGACGATTCCAATTCTCTATTACCTGGTGCATCGGAAACCTGATATTGAGGTGACCGCTGCACCCGAAATACACGAACGCGAAGGAGTTCCTCAATGACAGTTGAACGCGGACTACGTTTGATCGCGGGAGTAATGGTGCTCCTGTCTGTTGCTCTAACTTTTTATGTCTCTCACTACTGGATGTGGTTAACCGTCTTCATCGGGCTTAATCTTCTGCAATCGGCACTGACGAATTGGTGCCCCGCGATGTCGATTCTTCGTGCGAGTGGGTTGAAGGATGCCGGCTGCGCCGTGGGCCGCGGGTAGCAGTTCCGGATTGGGATCGCAGATGAGAAGAGAGGACCGGAAGGGATCGATGCCCCACTCAAGGAAGGCTATCCCTGAAGTGCCGCCTGGGGACAAGACTCCGGCAGCAGCCAGCGGAGCGTCTCAGGGTCGAAAGGCCAATCGCCTGAAGGATGAAGTCTACCGGGAAATGCTGCTGATGGAGGTGAGTCGTCCGGGCGCCGAGATGGGGCTGGCTTTGGCTCTCTTAAGGGCCGTTGTCCAGTCCGGGTCGCTGGCAGAACTGGGAGAGTTTGAAGACTGGCTGAAAACGATATGCCCTATTGGCCTTCGAATGATCGAGGTGGCACTCGGAGAAGGCCGAAAGTGCGATTTGGAGCGGCGATAGATTCGACTTGCGCCCGTCGAAGTGCACTGCTCAAGCACTGTCTATACTGACAGAGAGTGACGGTACTCTAAACCGATGCGAACTGAGCTGATCTTTGCGTCCGAACTCCTGCAGAGGGACACTCCAGAAGCGATTGAGGAAGCAATTGGGCTGCTGCAGGACACTGTGTTCTCGTTCAGCATGAAGATGTGCGGGCATCGGCAAGATGCCGAGGATACTGCGCAGGAAGTACTTTTTCGTTCGCTCAAACATCTCGGCAAGCTGGAAGGTCCTAACGCATTAGCCGCATGGCTTTACACGGTCGCCCGAAATCGCTGCCATCGCATGAGGCGAGGCAAGTTCGAGCAAAAAGGTAAGCTTCTTTCCCTTAATGAGCTGATTCCCGATGATGCGGAACTCAAGAGTCTCTTACTTAAGACCGAAGGCGGCCCAGAGGATGATGCTATTCACGGCGAGGAGAACCGTTTCCTGCATCAGGCAGTCCTGCAGATACCAACGTCCCTGCGAATGGTCCTGGTTCTCCACGATATGGAGGAGCTAACCACCGAGCAAATCGCCACAATACTTGACCTCCAAATTGGTACTGTGCGGGTTCGTCTGCATCGGGCAAGGCTGGCGGTCAGGAAAGAGATGTCGAGGCTTCTCAAAAGACAGCCCGAGCAGAAGACCGCCGCCAAACGAGCGACCACGGAGAGGTCTGCAGAATGTCGTGAACTCTTTGCGAATTTGTCAGAATATCTGGATGCGCGTGTTGAACCACGAACATGCGAGCAAATGAGAGTGCACATTGAGAATTGCCCGGCGTGCGTTGCATTTCTCAAAGATCTGCGCGCCGCGATCGATCGCTGCCGTTCCTTTAAAGTCGCATGCGACCCAAATGCTGCTCAACGTATGCGTGCACTGATGACGCAGGAATACCTGCGGCTTATGGAGACGACCCCGGAAGCGCGAGTCGCTTCATCGTCGAAGCGTTGACGAATTAAATTGTGCATCCCTGTGTCGTGCATAGAAGCAATACTCTTCGCGCCGGTGATGTCAGCGCAGTGCGCCCACCGAAATTTCAGTTCCGGGAGGACACGTGCTCTTCCAGGAATTTAAGAACAACCTCAACATTCTCATTGGTTACAGAAACGTTTTCCAGTTTTCGGGACGTCTGGCCCTGGCAGACACCGTGACTCGCCCATCGAAATGCTCCGGTGTACCCCTCCCTCGATGCGGAATGGGGTTAGTCAGTACTGAAAAGCAAAGTATTCTCCAGCAAAACGCTGGCCGGGATACCGAGTCCTTACTGACGAACGCGGATGATCGTCTTTCCTCTGACACGATCGGTCCGGTTGAAGGCGGCAAGGGCATCGTCGAGCGCAGCCACCTTGCCGATGTGTGTCCGTATCCTGCCATTCCGGAGGCGCTGGACGAGCTCACTCAATTGGGCGCGTTCGGGTACGACGACGAAGTCAACGGTCAGGCCACCGGCGGGCCGTGCTTCAGTAGGACCGGTGATGCTCACAAGCGTTCCTCCATTGCGAATTACGCCTGCAGACCGCTTCGCAATGTCACCGCCGATGACATCAAACACCAGATCGACTTCACCGATATCTTCCAATGCTTCTTTATCGAGGTCGACGAACTCCTGTGCGCCGAAGTCGAGAGCCGTCTGACGGCCGTCAGCGCGCCCTGTCCCGATGACGTACGCGCCGGCTTCACGTGCGAGCTGGATCGCCATCGAACCGACTACACCAGTGGCGCCGTGCACGAGGACGCTCTGCCCCGACTGAAGGCGGCCGTGCTCGAACAGTCCCTGCCACGCAGTCAGGCCCGGCATTACGAGAGCTGCGCCTACCGTGAAGTCAACGTCGCCCGGCAGCGGCGTGAGGTCACGAGCCTCGACCGCCACGTACTCCGCCAGCGTGCCATCGCGATACCAGTCCGTGAGACCGAACACCCGCTGTCCAATCGACAGCCCTGTCGTGCCATAGCCGAGGGCAGTAACCACTCCGGAAAATTCGTGTCCGGGGATTGAAGGCGTACGGTCACGGCCGATGCGATCGGTCCACGTGGAGGGCCATGTCAGCTCGTCACCCGTAAATCCGGAGGCATAAATCTGGACGACGACGTCGTTTATCGCGGCCTGCGGTTCGGGCCGGTCCACCAGCTTCGCCCCGGCCATTCCCGCAGCCTGATCTGTCACCACAATCGCTTTCATAGGTCACCTCCGGGAGTTTCTTGTCTGTAGTCCGGGCGCATCGTACTCAGTTAAGTTCCTGGGCGAGTCCGATGAGAAGCCCCTCAGGCCCGCGAATGTAGCAGAGTCGATACGAGTCTTGATACCGCACAATATCGCCTACAAGCTGTGCGCCGCGCTTCCGAAGCCTGCCAAGCGTCTCGTCGATGTCATCCACGGCGAACATGATGCGGAGATAGCCTAAAGCGTTCACCGGGGAGTTGCGGTGATCTGCCACGACAGGTGGCGTAAGGAAGCGGGAGAGTTCGAGACGGCCGTGGCCATCAGGCGTGCGCATCATCGCAATCTCGACGCGCTGGTTGCCAAGTCCGGTGACACGTCCTGCCCATTCTCCTTCGATCGTCGCTCGTCCTTCGAGTTCAAGGCCGAGTTCTCGAAAAAAATCGATTGTCGCTCCGAGGTCATCGACGACGATCCCTACGTTATCCATTCTTTTGAGCGCCATGCGTCGAATCTACACAACATTGCCTAATTGCAACAACGGGCGCTTTGCACGGCGGAAGCACGAGGGGCGCGAAGTTCGCGAAGCTTGCCGCAAGTCGGCTGTCGACTCAGTTCGATCTGGTGCTCTCAGAAGAAGGTTCCACATCGCGCTTCAGTGATTTCATATCAGGGGCGACGATACAAACGCCGGTTTCGTAGGAACTTCGCGATTCCGAGCAACAGAAGCAATGCGCCGAAGGGTAGGCACATGAGCGCTACGATCAGCGCCAGCCATCCTGAATTTGTGCGGGCGCCGGTCGGGCCGAATCCGCCAAGTACGGTCACGAGCAGGATGGCGGCGAGAAGGCCGCTGGCGACGATTGACGATCCCGACTGAAGAAGCTGGCGTGTGCCATCCTCTGGCATTGCTACTGCGCGTTCTGACTTTGCGGGTATCTGTTCGCTCACGGGCATTCTCTTACCTTCCCTGCGCGAGGCGCAGCATCACATAGGTGATCACGCCGGTGATGGAGACATAGAGCCATACGGGAAGCGTCCAGCGAGCAACTTTGCGATGCTGAGCGAACCGGCCGGAGAGCGAGAAGAAGAACGTGACTAGTACCAATGGGAGTGCTGCCGTGGCGAGGACGATGTGGCTGGCCAGGATTGGTAGATAGATTGAGCGGTGCGCAGCGTGAATGGGATAGCGCACATCTCCATGCAGGTAGTGATGAAGGATGTAACTGATCAGGAAAAGCGTGGAGAAGATGAAGGCTGTGATCATCGAGGCGCGGTGTGCCGCAATGTTGCGCGCGCGAATGAAGGTGAACCCTACAAGGAGTGCCGTTGCACTGAGCCCGTTGAGCAGGGCGTTTAGCGCCGGGAGGAAGGGCAATCTGACGCTCGCGGTGTCGGCGGCCGGATGCTTGTAAATGAGCCAGAAAAGGAACAGGGAAGCTGTTGCGCTGATAGCGAAAATGGCAACGATGACGGAACGAGTGTTTGCTTTTGGTCCGGAGGTTGTTACGGCTGTCCCCATACGTTCCTTAGTGCTGGGCGATGGCGCAAACCATCAGAGTTGTGAGCAACAGCGGCAGGTAAATGACGCTCACCTTGAGCAGGTCTCGTGCAACGGAACGGCTTTCTGTTTCCGAGGTTGTGCGAAGAATACGCGTAAAGCGGATTGTATAAGCGAGATAAAAAAGGCCGAGGATCGTCGCCGGAAGCGCATAGGTTGGACCGGTCATGCCGAGTCGCCAGGGAGCAAGGCTCACGGGGATCATGGCCACGGCATAGAAGAGCGCTTCGACAACCGTCGAAAGTCCATCGGGCTGCACGACGGGGAGCATGCGGATTCCGGCGCGTGCGTAGTCGTCACGGTAGAGCCACGCGATTGCCATAAAGTGCGGGAATTGCCAGACGAAGAGGATGGCGAACAGTGCAATCGCCGGCCACTCGAGGCGGCCGCGCGCAGCGGTCCAACCCAGCAAAGGACCCATCGCGCCGGGGAAGGCTCCAATAAATGTCGCGAGGGTCGTGACGCGCTTGAGCGGCGTATAGATGGCGACGTAGCAAAAGGCTGTGAGCAGGGCCAGAGCGACCGTCAGGAGATTAGTGTGCAACAGCAGCCATAACGCGCCGAGAGCGAGGGCGGCGATACCCGCCAGAACTCCTTGCACAAGAGAAATCCGTCCCGCAGCGATAGGACGGTCGGCAGTACGCTTCATCTTCGCGTCGGTGGAGCGTTCGAGCGCCTGGTTGAGCGCGCCTGAACCAGCAGATACGAGCCCGATACCAATGAGGGTGTCGAGAAGCCCCCGCTGAACGCTGGAGATGCCGGACTGCATAGAGCCCAGGTAGAATCCAGCCCATCCAGTGATGACAACGAGCCCCGTAACACGAACTTTAAAGAGTTCGCGTAAATCATTGATTAAGTTTGCTGTTAGGCCAGGGCGTGGAGCATGGATAGAGTGCACGGCCGGTCCGATATTCGCGGACGTTGAGAGGCTCGATTCATGCGCGATGAGTTCGGCGTGGGAAGCAGGAGTCATGGGGCGGAGAGGACCTCGATGAAGACGCGGGAGTGAAGCACCGTGCCTGCTTTGATGATAACAAGGGGAAGATGGCTACTTGGCAGGTCGCAGGTGATTCGGTTTCATTTGGATCAAAGCTGATTTTGGTTCATGAGCCCAGCAGCTCGAAGAATGGACGTTGCAACCTCCGCAGGGGTCAGGCCATCGACGTTTACGTTTGTGTGCGCCATTCGATAAAGGGGGAGCCTGCGCTGATAGCGCGCAGCCAGATTCGCCTGATCTGCGAGGACCGGCCGCGCGCCTTCCGTTCCCCTGCAACGAGTGAGAGTGGTTTGCAGTTCAACCTCGAGATGGACCAGGAATGTGCGAGAACCTTGAATCAAAAGATTGCGCGTCTCTTCGCGTTCAATCGCGCCACCGCCCAGAGCCAGGACGAGATGATCGCCGGATGCAAGGCGCGCGATCGTTTTATATTCGAGATCGCGAAACTCACTCTCGCCGCGCTCGGCAAAGATCCGGGCAATCGACGCGCCTGCTTCCGCTTCGATGACGTCGTCAACGTCAACGAAGCGCCAGCCAAGGCGATCGGCGATCAACGGGCCCACAGTGGATTTGCCGGAACCCATAAATCCGGTGAGAACGATGCGCACGGGCGAGGTGGAAGTAGGTACGTTCATGTGAGATTCAAGCAGTACAGGCGCTTTCTCCAAGTATAAGGAGCGAGTTGGGAACGACTATCCCAGAACCATCACGACGGCTCCAGCGGTGATGAGCAAACCACCGGCGAGAGCGGGGAGGTTCAATTTCTCCCCGAGCAGTAGCCACGCGAAGATCATGACGAGAGGTACGCTAAGTTTGTCGAGCGGAGCGACACGCGAGGCTGGACCGAGCTGCAAGGCACGGAAGTAGCAGATCCATGAGAGTCCGGTCGCGATGCCACTCAGCGTGAGGTAGAGCACCGTACGGCGGTCGAGGAGGCGCAATTCGCCATGCTTACCGAGGCTGATGGCAATAGCCCAGGCGAAGACGACAACTACTGTGGTGCGCACGGCAGTAGCGAGATTTGAGTCGACATGCGCGACGCCGACCTTCGCCAATAGCGCAGTGGCGGCTGCGAAGAGCGCTGAGAGGAGTGCCCATCCGATCCAGGTCATGGTGTCAATGCTATCTGCAACGCTGAGCGCGAGACGGTTTCATCTAGACTCAATTGTGTGGAAACCGGTCGCGCCAGTAGAACTGCTTTTCGTGTGGCTCATCGTCGTGCGGTGCACCAAGTGCTCGATCAGCCCAGCATTCTGCACGATCCTATCGCTATTCCGTTGCTGGGGACCGAATTCGCTATCGATCGTGACCGCGAATCGCATCCGCTTGCGCGAGCCTTTCGCGCTTTCATGGCGGCGCGAAGCCGGTTTGCCGAGGACGAACTTGCTGGGGCAATCAAGAGAGGCGTCAGGCGGTATGTCGTGCTCGGTGCGGGGCTGGATACATTTGCTTATCGCAATAATTATGTCGATCTGCGCGTCTTCGAGGTGGATTTCCCAGCGACGCAGCAGTGGAAGCGAGCACTTTTAGCGAACGCAGGTATCGAAGCGCCTCCCAATCTCATGTTCGTGCCGCTGGACTTCGAGCACCAGACACTCGGCGAAGGACTGCGTCAAGCTGGGTTGAAGATGACGGAACCGGCGTTCTTTGGCTGGCTCGGAGTTGTGCCGTACTTGTCGCTGGAGGCGTTTAGATCCACGATTGCCACGATCGCACAATTGCCGCATCCGACCGCGGTCACATTCGATTTCGCTATATCGCCGAAACTTCTGGGGCCGCGAGCGAGAGCTGCATTCGAACTGCTTGCGGCACGAGTTGCTGCTGCAGGGGAACCATTTCAGCTGTTCTTCGAGCCGCAGGAACTTGAGGGAGAACTCAGGCGCGCCGGATTTTCGGAGGTAGAGTTGACCGGCGCAGACGATCTGAATGCACGTTATTTCACCGGTCGGGCAGACGGTTTGGCGCTTCCATCGCCCGGACTCGGGATGATGGCAACAGCAAGGATATGAGTCTATCCAACGCTACAATGAAGTCAAGCATGATCCAGAAAATCATCCTGTTGCCGCTTGTGCTCGTGTCGGTCTTCACCGGCTGTGGCTATCACACAGTGGGAGCGCCGACACACCTGCCTCCTGAGGCGCGAACCATGGCTGTGCCTGTGTTTGCGACGCAGACAGAGGCGTATCACACAGAGGTTGCGCTGACGGATGCGGTGATACGCGAATTCGCGACCCGTTCGCGGATGCGGGTCTCGCCGGGAGAGGGCACAAATCCAGATGTGATGTTGCATGGGACGATTCTCAAGGAGGTTGTTGCTCCGCTGACTTACAACACCTCGACGCAGCAGTCATCGAGCTTTCTGATTACGCTGGTGATCTCTGTGACCTTGACTGACCATGACGGAAAGGTCCTTTACGAGAACAAGAACTACGTCTTCCGCGGACAGTACCAGTCGACAACCGATCTGCCGACCTTTCTGGACGAGAGTCCGGCTGCGGTGGAGCGCATGTCGCGTGACTTTGCGCGGACGCTGGTTGCGGATGTGCTGGAAGGACTCTAGAAGCAGAGACGAGGGAACAAGGGACCACGGAGAAAGAAGCCCTGTTGCGGATCAGTTTCCTCCCTGCTTTCCTCAGGTGCTGGTTGAGTGATGCGCTGTTATCCTTAAGAGGCATGAGCACTTCGGGTCGGAGCGGTTGTCGTCGAGGTTTTGCGAAATGAGTGCAGGACGCTGGGGTGCAGGGTTCAGCGCGGTAGGGCGGTTCGTCTCGGAGATCGAAGCGGCTGCAGCTGGGAAAGGCTCGCTGAGGCCAGGCTATGTGCTCGCGGGCGACGAGATCTTTCTGCTGGATCGCTGCCGTGAAACGGTTCTGAAGGCCTTTGTTCCTCCTGATCTCAGAGATTTCTGCCTTTCGGATCTGGACCTCTCTTCGACACCCATATTCGATGTTCTCGATCGTGCGCAGACTCCATCGTTGATGTCGCCGTTCCAGGTGATCTTCGTCCGCAATGTCAGGCAGCTTTATACGCGTGGGGCGAAGAAGGACGAGTTTGGGGCGTTGGACCGATATTTTCGATCTCCGAATCCGCAGGCACTGCTGATCTTTGTTGCGGATTTTCTGCGGATTCCGACAGACACTCGACGCATGGAACTGGAAGACAAGGGCCGGTTCGAGCGACTGCAGGAGACTCTCGGCGAGCACTGCGGAATGGTTGAACTGGCGCGGGTCGGTGACGAGGATGCGATGCGATGGGCCACGACGACTGCTCAGGCTGCGGAGACGAAGCTCGATGCGGATGCAGCGCGCGAACTGGTGGATGCGCTCGGCTCCGACATGATGCTGATTGCGTCGGAACTGGAGAAACTACTGCTTTATACCGCGGGACGAGGACGGATTACGTTGGGCGATGTGGAGACGATGGTGCTCGCTGCAAAGCAGCGTTCGCTCTACGAGCTGACGGATGCGATCAGTTCGCGGAACGCGGCGAAGGCGCTTGCGCTGCTGAATGGTTTGCTGAACAGCTCGGATGCAGGCGAAGATGCGGCAATCGGTCATCTTTATATGTTGGCCAGAACCTTTCGGCAGATGCTCGTGATTCTCGAGAAAAACGTGCGCGATTCGCGGGCAATCTGGCAGGCGCTTTGGCAAGGTTTTCGCATGCCTCCGTTTGCGGCAGACGATCTTATTCGGCAGGCGCGGCGATATAAAAGCAGGCGCGAACTCACGCGGGCGTTGCGGCTGATTGCACGCGCCGATCTCGAACTGCGTTCTTCGCCACCTGATAAACGGCTGGTGCTGGAGCGGCTTGTGTATGACCTTGCTTCGGAGCCGAAGCCCGCGTTGCCGTCGTGGGCGTCGGCACAGCTTTCGTTCGAGAGCTAGAAACCAGACAAACAGGTTCCAAAAACCAATATTTGTCTCCAAATGCGACAGTGAAAGCAGAGATGTCCTCGCAAGCTCCCCTCAGCCCGCGCACCGCGTTTCTCGGTTACGGCGCATGCGCACTCGCAGGCTGTCTCTGGGGTACAGGGTTTTATTTCGGACGCCTGGCGCTGAACGAAATGAGCGTAGAGCACATGGTGCTCTATCGATTCCTTTTCGCATCTCTGGGTCTTTTGCCTGTCGCGCTGCTTAACCGCGTCCGGCTCACCGCCAGTGAAGTTCGCATCCTGCTCATTTCCGCCGCGTTCGGCATTCCAATTCAGTTTTTGATTCAGTTTCATGGGCTCGCCCACACAACAGTCAGCCATGCATCACTGATGGTCGGAACGATGCCCGTGCTACTGGGAGTGGCTGCAGTTTTGTTCGCCGGTGAGCGCCTCGACGCAATCGGTTGGATCGCGCTTACAGGCTCCAGCGCCGGCGCAGCGCTGATCGTCCTCGGTGGGCACCGCGGGCCGGCGACGCAGGGAGAACCCAGTCTCTATGGGGATATGCTGGTTGTCCTCTCGCTGATCGTCGCTCTTGCGTGGGTACTGCTGAACAAGCAACTCATGCAGTCGCACAGCCCCATCGTCGTCACGGCATATTGCATCCTCTCGGGCACGGCAATGCTGGCGGTGTGGATTCTCGGTCCGATGATTCTGAATCCGTGGCGCGAGCACAAAGTCGCGCCGCCACCCTTCGCTCACGTCAGTGCGACCGCATGGATCGCTCTCGCGATCAGCGGACTTGCGTGCACGGCCACTACTACCTTTCTGTGGAACTGGGGTATTCACCACGTGCCGGCATCACGCGCAGGCGTCTTTCTGAATATCGAGCCTGCGCTCGGCTCCTATCTCGGCGTGCGCCTCCTTGGCGAGCATCTTGGTCCGTATGCGTGGATCGGGGGCGCTCTGATCCTTACGGCAGCGGTCATTCTCACGACGCGCAGTCACGAGCCGCAGCCGGACGTGATACTTGAGTGAAAATCGTGACAAAAAGTACCTCAAGTAATGCGCCGGAAGTCACATAGCGCTCAATCCAAAGGCGCATACCTGCTAACCGATCTGCGCCATTGAGACTTTTGGCACCGAAGCTACACTTGCCTCTAATCGCGGAGGCGCGTGTGACGCTGTTGACCTGGAGCCACGACTGCATCATCGGAGTGCAAGCCATGGATGATCAGCATGGCATCCTGATGGATACGCTGAACGAACTGCGCCGCATGCTTGTGCTCGGTTCGGACCGGCGCGAGATCTGCCTTCAACTCGAGCGCCTGATTGAGTTCACGCAGATGCATTTTCATAGCGAGGAACTACTGCTCGAGCAGCAGCGTTTCCCGGGCGTTGAAGAACACCGGGTAGAGCACCATGCGCTCCTTACCCGACTTTACGCTGCACTGGAACATTTGCATCGGGAAGAGCCAATGCAGTTCAGTTCGCTGCTTGAGTTTCTTCCTGCCTGGTATCACCAGCACGTTGAAGATGCTGACCAGCCCTACGGGCAGTGGCTCAACGAGAGGGGCGTTTACTGAGCTAAAGCTACATCGTGGAGCTTTCAGCTATCGATCTTTGCCGGCATACAGGTCCTATGCTCGGTCCGTACACCCGTCTGCGGACCCCTCCCCCCCGCACCCCTGATTAGAATCAGTAGCTTACGACCCGTGACGTCCGTGAGTCACTCATTCCATTAGTCTTAGCTATCAAATTCCAGAATATAAACGACTTAGCCTTGAGTTCCCGTGATTCTGCGGGACGGGGGATCTACGTCCGATACGATTGTGCGCTTAAAGGCAGGAATTCCATGCAAATCAATTTGTCTGCGCGTTCTGGGAACCAGGAGGCTGGGAACAGCCAAGGGGAGCCGGATTACCAAGGCTGTTATCGGGCAAGGAGAAGTAAACAGATTCCGAACGAAGATGCGTCACCGCGGTGTGTGTCTCCTGTCCTCTGCGCAATCCCTTGGCGCCCGCTAATTTGCCGAGGCTTCTCACCCTGGTCGATTCAGGAGCCTTCGTTGAGATGAATTGCATCCGGGGCCACTGTACCGACGGGCGCGTCGGAGGGGAATCCAGCTTCGGAGGGGAGTTAGTGAGAGTTGTCAGGCGCTTTCCTTTGGACATTCCATAGGACTCGTGGTAGTTTATTTGGAATGTCCAAAGGAGAGGTGATGGGGGATCAGAAGTCTGAGGTATTGCAGGGAACGCTGGACCTGATGGTTTTGAAGACGCTTTATGCCATGGGACCACTGCACGGATTTGGGATTGCGCGGCGGATCGAGCAGGTGAGCGACGGCGTTCTGGACCTGAATGAGGGGACTGTCTACACGGCACTGCTCCGGCTTCAGCAGCAGGGATGGATTTCGTCGAAGTGGGGGACGAGCGAGAACAATCGGCGGGCGCGGTTCTACTCGATCACTGCAGGAGGCACCAGGCAACTGGAGCGGGAGGCGGAGAACTGGGAGCGTGTGGCAGGCGTAATCGAGAAAGTGTTGCGACTCGAAAGGCAGGGGTGAGGCGATGCTGAACTTGCGGATGCTTTGGGCGAGAGTGAAGGCGCAAGGAGCGCAGAGGCAGGAAGACGATGTTTTCGATGAGGAGATTCGCGAGCACATTGCGATGCTGCAGGAGCGTTACATCGCGCGAGGGATGAGTGAACAGGATGCTGAGAGAGCAGCTCGCCTGCAATTTGGAAACGTGACGGGGCTGAAGGAGCGGCAGAGAGCGCTGCGAGGATTTCTTTCGCCATCGGAGTGGTGGCAAGACGTTCGTTTCGGATTTCGGATGCTCGTGAAACGGCCGGTATCGAATGCGGCGGTGGTAGTGGCATTGGCATTGGGGATCGGAATGAATGCGGCGGTGTTCACTTTTGTGAATGCGCTGCTGCTGCGGCCGCCGCAGGGGGTGAGCGGCACTGACAAGCTGTTGGGAGTTTGGCTTCATAACCCGAAGGACAGTGGAGTGATGGGATATCTCCCGTTTGACTATCCCGATTATGCGTACTATCGCGATCACGCAAAATCCGTGGAAGGGTTCGTAGCTTTCGCGGAAGCGGGCAGGGAGGCGATCTGGAATCACAACGGCACGGGAGAGATCCTGCATGGTCAGCTTATTTCAGGAAACGGGTTTTCGTTGCTGGGAGTGAACGCCGTGGAGGGACGCACGCTGTCAGTCGACGACGACCGCATGGACAATCCACGGCAAGTGGTGGTGCTGAGCTACTCATTCTGGAAGCAAAAGCTCGGCGGTGAAGCAGGTGCAGTAGGAAAGACGCTGATGCTTAATGGTGCCGCATTCACGGTTGTTGGGGAGGCGCCCAAAGAATTTTCAGGAATTGTCGTAGGAATGCAACCAGACTTCTGGACTCCGATGACGGTACAGGAGCGGTTTACGCACGATAAATCGATGTTGAGTGATCGCGACTCGTACTCATTGATTGTGGCGGGGCGAATGCGGCGAGGAGTTGATCGGAGAAGCGTACAGGCTGAGATGCATGTGCTGGCGCAGCAAGCCTTCCAAATACGCAAGAGCAAGGATGGCGCTCTGGATGCGACGGTTTATCCGCTGACGCTGGTCCCGGGTCCTTATCGGGGTTATGTGGGAGCTTTTACGGGCGGACTGCTGGCGGTGTTTGCGCTGGTGCTGTTGATTGCGTGCACAAATGCGGCGAGTCTTCTACTGGCGCGAGCCACTGGGCGAGCGAGGGAGATGGCGACACGCTCGGCGCTGGGAGCGGGACGTGCAAGGCTGGTGCGGCAAATGCTTGTAGAGAGTCTCATGCTTGCCGGCATTGCAGGCGGCGCAGGCGTCGTCGTTGCATGGGTTACAGCGCGGATGCTGATGGAATTGAAGCCGGCCAACGTTCCGATCGCACTGGAGATTCCGATGGACTGGAGGGTGGCATTGTTCACAGTGGCAGTGTCCGTGGCGACGGGTGTGGTGTTCGGGCTGGCCCCAGCGCTACGCGCGAGCGCAGTGGAGGCGGCCCGGGTTCTGAAGGAAGAATCGCAAGCAGGTGGACGGAAGAGAACACGGATGCGCAGTGTGCTGGTGGTAGCGCAGATGGCGATGTGCGTGGTGCTGCTGGCCGGGGCGGCATTGTGCGTCCGCAGTCTGATGAATGCGAATGCAATCGATCCTGGATTTGACACCCACCATATTGCGGTGGCATCGCTCGATCCGGCCAGCCTCGGCTACGCGCCGACAAAGATCAATGACTTCTATGCGCGGCTGGAGGAGCGGGTGGAGCAGTTGCCCGGAGTAGTGACGGCGAGTTACGTGCAGTTTCTTCCGCTGGGGACGGCGCGCTCGGAGACATCGATCAGCAAGCAACTGGGAAAGGAGCTGAATCCAACGATGGTGGGTGTTTATCGTGTGGAATCAGGGTCCTTTCTAACGATGGGCATTTCTCTGCTTCGTGGGCGCGATTTGACCAAAAAAGAAGGCGAGAGCCAGAAGCCCGAAGCTGTGGTGATCAATGAGACGCTGGCGAGGAGGATGTGGCCGGGTCAGGATGCGATAGGCAAGCGGTTGGCTATGCGCGACGAGAAGACCATGAGTGAAGTGGTCGGAGTAGTGAAGGACGGCAAGTACCACACGCTTGGCGAAGCTTCCCTGCCGGTTGTGTTTTGTGGTGGGCTGCCGGCGGCGCGAATCCTGGTGGTGCGCACCGAAGGTGACGATCGGCTGCTGCTGGACGAGATCCGGAGGGAGGTGCCGATCGTGGATCCATTGATGGCAGCCACGCAGGTGCAGACGATTGAGCAGCATATGGCGTTGCCCTTATTTCCTGCCCGGACGGTGGGATGGTTGCTGGGAGCATCGGGGATTATGGCCGTGGTGATGACGACGATCGGACTCTTTGGGGTGATTGCCTACATGGTGTCGCAGCGTACGCACGAGATTGGAGTGCGGATGGCGCTGGGGGCGAGGCGGAGCGACGTGATGAAACTGGTAATGGGGCAGGGAATTCAGATGACCTTGATAGGTCTGGGAATCGGATTGTGCGCAGCGTTTGGGGCCGCGCGGCTGTTGGCTCCGCTGCTGTATGGAATCGGTGCGAATGATCCAGCGACGATGGGAGCGGTCGTGGTTGGACTGAGTGGGGTGGCCCTACTGGCGTGCTACCTGCCTGCACGAAAAGCAATGCGGGTGGAACCGTCGATCGCGCTGCGGTACGAGTAAGTTCATCGAGCGAAGAGCTTGAGGAGTTCGGTCAGCGGGCGGGTATTGAGGACGGAGGCTTTGTCGAGGGCGGCGCGGCGGGCTTGTTCGAGTCCGAAGCGGATGGTGAGGAGTTCGCCCGTGCTGTGGGAGTCGGTGGAGATGGCGATGAGGATGCCGGCTTCGCGGATGAGGCGCGCGTTTTCCGCGGAGACGTCGAGGCGGTCGGGGCTGGAGTTGAGCTCAAAGAAACAGCCGTTTTGTTTTGCGTGGGCGATGACGCGCTCGATGTCGATTTCGTAGCCTGGGCGCTTGAGGAGCAGGCGTCCGGTGGCGTGGCCGAGGATGTTGAAGTAGCGATTGTCCATGGCACGCAGGATGCGCTCTGTCTGCTGCTCCTTGTTCATGGCAAAGCGCGAGTGGATGGAGCAGACGGTGTAGTCGAGCTCGCGGAGGATTTCGTCGGGGTAGTCGAGTGCGCCATCGGCGAGGATGTCGACTTCAGCAGATTTCAGGATGCGAATCCCTGAGAGCTTCTCGTTGAGCTTGTCGATGGCACGGATTTGCTTCTTGAGTCGATCGACTGAGAGGCCATTGGCGATCTTAAGGCTGGGCGAATGATCGCTGATGCCGATGTAGGCGTAGCGGCGGCTCTTTCCAGCCAAGGCCATTTCCTCAAGGGTGTCCACACCGTCGCTGGCTTCGGTGTGCATGTGGAGGTCGCCGCGAAGGTCTTCTTGCGTGATAAGCGTGGGGAGCTTGTTTTCGCGGGAAAGACGAACTTCGTCGAGGCCCTGGCGCAGTTCAGGCGGAATGAACTGGAGCTTGAAGGTTTTGTAGAAGGCTTCTTCTGTGGCGAATGGATTGGAGCGTTCGAGTGTAGCGAGGCTGCCGGTCACACGGGTGAGGCGGGTGAGGTGTGTCTTCGAGCCGGTGTGGCGGATGAGGGCGATTCCCCAGTTCTGTTTTGAGGCGGGCTCGAGCCGGAGCACGGGGCCGGATGGCAACGAAAAGGTTGCGTATTTTGACGCGAGCTCGAGCGATGGTGTGCGGCCGCCGAAGCGCTGGAAGGACTCGGCGGTGGCGCGGAAGTCGGGTGTTTCGACGATGAAGTCGAGATCGCTGATCACTTCGACGCAGCGGCGGTAGTCTCCTGCGGCGATGGCGCGGGTCGCCTTGCATTGCTTGAGGAGGAAGTGCTGGATGGCGGCGACGAGCGAATGCGCGTGGTAGAGAAGGATGGCGTTGGATTCGACGAGGCCCTGTCGGATGTGCTGGGACATGCGCGCGCCGAAGGTCTCGTCGATCTGGCCGGTGTCGAGTGCCTGGCGGAGTTCGAGGATCGAGGAGATGCCGAGTTTTTTATAGATGCGCAGGACGCGAGTGGGATCGAGACGCGGGTGCTGGTTGATGGCGACGACTTCGGGCGGCACTTCCGCGCGGAGCTTTTCGAGGCTGCCGACTTTACCTTCGAGAACGATTTCGCGAACGGCGTAGGCAATGGCTTTGCCGATGCCTTCGTACTCGGTGAGGTTGGCGTCGCTGCGGACGAGTTCGTCGACGCTTTCGCCCAGACCGCGAATGGTGGCGGCTGCGCGGCGATAGGCGCGAATTTTGTAGGGGTTGTCGCCTTTCACGGTGAGGAGCTGGGCGAGCGAGGAGAGGCGGTCGGCGATTTCGGCGTTACTGAGAGAGGCGGTGGGCACGGACGCGGATCGGACTCCTGAATGTTCGATGCGAGGTTCTTCGTTTCCCACGTCCCCAAAAGAAGGGGACATGGGGCACCTGTGATGTTTCAAGAGGTTGTCCATTCGATCGAGACCGGAGAAGCTGTTTGTGACGAGCAATCAGTTAACTCTGGAGAGGCCGAATGGACTATCACAAGAATGCCCCATGGACGGCGCGTAGTCGAGAGCGTCTGGCCAGGATGGTGATCTGCGAAGGGGTGGGTGTGAGTGCAGCCGCTGCTCGCTTCAGCGTAAGTGCGAAGACCGCAGCCAAATGGGTTGGCCGGTATCGTCAGCTTGGCGCAGCCGGCCTGGCCGATCGCAGTTCGCGTCCGCATCACAGTCCGCGCCAGACGGCTTTTTCCTTATTAGAAAGGGTTTTTGTTCTTCGTCGTGGTCACATGCCGGGCTATGAGATTGCGCGGCGGACTGGGTTAAGCCCGGCCACGGTCAGTCGCATCCTGCGTAGAGCAAAGCTGAGCCGCTGGCGCGATCTGAACCCGCCGCCTCCGGTGCAGCGCTATGAGCATCCCCGGCCGGGCGACCTGCTGCATCTGGATATCAAAGGCATGACCAGATTCGGCGAGGTCTCGTTGCGTGGCGATGGCCGGCTGCGCGGCAAGAAAGAGCATCCAGGATTTTTGGCTTTGCATTTCGCGATCGACGACCACTCGCGGATGGCCTTTACCCAGATGCTGCCCGATCAGAAGGCCGAAACCACCATCGGTTTTTTGAACTCAGCCGTCGAGTTCTTTTCCAGACATGGCATCGGCATCCGCGCTCTGCTGACCGATAACGGGTCGAGCTACCGCTCACGTCAGTTCCGCCATGCCTGCCAGCAGATGGCCATCAAGCACAAGCGCACCAGGCCCTACACACCGAGAACCAATGGGAAAGCCGAACGCTTTATCCAGACCGCCCTGCGCGAATGGGCCTATGCCAAACACTGGACCGACTCCGAGCAAAGAGACGCCCACCTCCAGCCATGGATCGATTACTACAACCGCCATCGACCCCATGGTAGCCTCAACTACAAGCCGCCCATCAGCCGCTCCGATCCCGGAACAACCTCTTGATCATCTACAGGCACCCGCGATCTTCGTTGGTCGGCTGCCGAACAGCCCTGATATTTGGGCATCCAGCCATCCCAGATCCCAGAATCTAGATGTGGGGCATGCAGACTACTTCGCAAGAGAGCCGATGGGGAGATCGATCACGCGGAGATCGGTGTCGCGGTCGCGGGCGGTGAGGAGGATCTTGCCGTTGGCGTCGGCGACGAAGCTGGATCCGCCGTAGGTCCAGCCTGTCCACGGGCCATGGGTCATTTCGCCGACGAGGTCGACGCCGGCCATGGGGCAGCGAACCTGTGAGGCACGCCGGCTGACGAGGTCTTCGAGTTCCTTGGAGTGATCGGGCCACTTGTCGTTGGCGGCGGCCCATCCATAGGGGACGAGCATGAGGTTGGGCTTGAGGGTCTTCATGCGATTGACGAAGGAGTCGCTGAAGGTGTCGGCGCAGATGAGGACGGCGATGCGGCCGTATTCGGTTTCGACGACACCGATGTCTTCGGGGCGGCCCTGAGAGTAGGGCGGAGTCATGAGCTCGGGAAGGACGTTGATCTTGCGATGCTTCCAGAGGAGCTTGCCGGATTTATCGACGAGGATTGCGGAGTCGTAGAGGCGGTCGCCGTCTTTTTCGTCGAGACCGATGGCGATCATTATCTCGTATTTGCGTGCGAGGGAGGCAATGCGGTCGCTGTCGGCTCCCGGGATGGGAGTGGCCATCTTGTGTGCGTCAGGGTTCTCCCAGCCGAGAATGGAGGACTCGGGGAAGACGGCGATCTGAGCGTGCTGAGCGGCAGCTTGCTCGAGAGCGTACTCGATGCGGCGGAAATTGCCTTCACGGTCGCTGTCGATGACGAGTATCTGGCAGATGGCGAGGCGGAGGTGTCTGGAAGGTTCCTTCTGCGCTGTGACGAGCGGAGAGGTGAGAAGACCCGAAAACGCGATGAAAATGGCAAGAGCTGACTTGAGCACTTTGAGGCTCCTTCTGCCGGGATTCCCTGTTCAGGAGAATTGTAAAGATTTCGGCTGAGATTGAGGTGCCCTCATCCCCGCCCGGCTTCTGCTGGTCACCATTTCGAAGCCTGGGTGATAACGACGGCTATGATCTTCGATCATGCGACGACTGATTGAAGTTGTGCTGCTGATGGCCTGTTTCCCGATTGCAGGGCACGCGCAGGACAGCGCAGCGGAGAAGCTGGTCCGGCAGTATTTGCAGGCGCGCTCCCAAACGATGCAGGAGAAAGCGAGTATGCGTGAAATCGAGAAGGCGCTGTCGTTCTGTGCAGATGCATTCGTGTATGAGCACCCATCGGCAGTGGCGAGGATTGAAGGCAAGGAGAAGGTCCGATCGGGCATGAGCGGATATCTCGGGGAAACGAAGAACGCTGCGTACACGGTTCGGATTCTCGCGAGCAATCCTCATGTGGTGATGGCGCGTGTGGATCAGCGATTCCTGGCGAAGCAGGAGAATGGGAGCTGGGCGGCGGGGAAGCGATCGAACATAACTGTGTTCGAGATTGAAAGCGGAAAGATCAAGCGGATCCTTGACTACTGATGGGCAGCTGACCGGCTTGTATTCCAGGTCTCCGAATGAGGGAGACTTGGGGCACCAGGCACACAGCGTCATGAATTGATTTCCCGCAAGACCCACTCATCGCGGAAAGCCGCGATGAATGGGGCACAGACCTTCCTTTTAATGAGTCACTCGTCGAATAACGAGAGTTGAGGCTTCGTGCGGGTTTTCACTTTTCGAGGTTTGTCGTATACGGTACGTCCGCCCAGCGATGGGGAGATTTCGCGTTCGTGAGCGAGAGCTGCGGTGAAGTCGGCCACGGGGTCAAGGTTGGCTTCGACGTTGCGGGTGAGTTTGTCGAGGCGGCGGAAGCCTTCGAGTTTTTCGGTGTGGCCCACTTTGGCGGCGTTGAGGGCGCGACGGAGAATGCCGAGGGATTCGTCGTAGGTTTTGAGGGGGACGGGGAAGGGGTGGCCGTCTTTACCGCCGTGGGCGAAGGAGAAGCGGGCGGGGTCGGCGAAGCGGCTGGGTGCGCCGTGGACCACTTCGGCGACAAGGGCGAGCGACTGCAGTGTGCGGGGGCCGAGACCTTCTACCAATAAGAGAGATGCGAACTCGCGGAGGCCCTGCTCGTGGGCTATGGCGAGAACGGCCCCGAGGCGTTTGAGGTCGACGTCCGCAGGGCGGACATCGTGGCGCGCCGGCATGACGAGCCTGCGGATCTCGTCGAGGGAGGACTGAACCGGTTCGCGGGTGATGTCGAGCAGGGCATTCTGGGCTTTATTGGAGCGGGCGTCAACGAGGTTGAGGATGGTGCCCTGAGGCTTGCCGACGATGGCGGTGTGCGGCTCGGAGACGAAGTCGCGAACTGCGGCGGAGTGCCAATGATAGCGGCGGGCGAGGCGGTTGCCTTCGTTCATGCCCTGCTGGACTACTGCCCACTCGCCAGATTTGTGGATCACGAATGAATGCAGGTAGAGCTGGAAACCGTCGGCAATTGCGTTGTTGTCGATGCGAGCGGTGAGGCGGCTGGTGCGGGCGAGCTGGTCACCGTCGAGGCCGGTTTGTGAGGCGAAGTTGATGAGTTCGTCTGGGGTGCGGCGGGAGTGGCGGCCACGGCCTCCGCAGATAGTGAAGCCGAGTTCGGAGAAGCGCGGGTTGAGGCCTCGCTTGAGCGCACCAAGGACGGAGGTGGTGATGCCGGAGGAGTGCCAGTCCATGCCCATGACGGCGCCAAGTGCCTGGAACCAGAAAGGATCGCTTAGACGGGTCAGGAATTCGGAGGGGCCGTAGGAGTGGATGACGCACTCGGAGATCGCGGTGCCGAGGAGGGTCATGCGCTCGGCGAGCCAGGCGGGAACACGTCCGCCGTGAAGGGGGAGATCGGCGGTTCCGGAGCGCTTCACTCTCCTATTTTCTCGCAAACGGCGATAGCCAGGTAAATCCGGGATCGTGATTTCCCACCCGACCCAACGAAGAAGCTGTTGGGTAGGATGGGCACCCAAAATTTCAGACGGAGCTAGCTGGCTTCGGACAGGGCGAGGTCGCTTTCAATCTCCGTTGTGCCCTGGGCCTCAGTGGGAGCGGCGACGACTTTCGCAGAGACCGGTGGTTTGGCCTTTTCGACAGGGATGTGGACGTTAATCGTGCCCTGGAGGACGGCGCCTTCTTCGACGGAGAGGCGCGTTGTGGAGAGATCGCCAAGCAGTGAACCTTCATTGCGTATCTCGACGCGCTCGTCGGCCTGGAGTTTGCCGCAGACATCGCCCATGATGACGACTTCGCGGGCGGTGATATCCGCCTTGACGGTTCCTTCTTTGCCGATGGTGACGCGGTGTGCCGGTGCGCTGATGACGCCTTCAACGGATCCATAGATATAGATAGGGTCGGAGGCGGCGATCTCGCCCTTGATCCGAATGGACTTGCCGATCATCGTGTACTGGTTCTGGGTGGTGGAGGCTACTGGCTGATTGGCGCTCGGGCTATCGTTCGACATGGTTGATCCTTTCCTCTGGTGAGAGCGTGTGGTGTATGTACCGAGGCTGGGTCAATCGCAGTCGTGTTCTGAAGAAATGCGGGCCGGTCGCGCCGGTCTTTGAGCCAAGCCGAAATGCCAGACAAATCCAAGGGATTCCCGATTGTAGCCATAGATGGAGGGAAGTGGAGGATTACGGGAGTGCCGAAGGTAATGGGGCTGCTGCGGTTTTCCGGCTTGCGGAGCCGGGACGGGCTGTTTTTTGATCTCGTAGCGACTCAGATTGCAGGGAACCTGGATCATCGTCAAAGCGTCCAAGTTGGTGCTACTATGAGTGGCACGGTGCGCCTTGCCAAGTGGTCTTTCTTCCGGGGCGCGTGTCCTTCAACAAGTTCGCCCAACCAAACGAGGGTGCGGACATGAAAAGCGATCAATTCTCCAAGGCATTGACCTTCAGGGCAACGGCCTCCAAGGCAGTGACCTTCGCATCAATGCTGCTTCTGGCCATTGCAGCCCATGGGCAATCTGCTGACGCAACTCCAGGTACATCAGCACCTGGCACGACGAAGGTGCGCATCGTAAGGCTCAGTCAGGTCAGGGGAATTGTTCAGATAGACCGGAATATTGGACGCGGTTTCGAGAATGCAATCGCCAACCTGCCTGTTGTTGAGCAGAGCCAAATTAAGACTGGGGTCGGCGTTGCCGAAGTCGAGTTTGAAGATAACAGCTCCCTTCGGATCGCGCCCAACTCGCTTGTCGAGTTTCCGCGGCTGGAGCGGCAAGCTTCCGGCGCAACGGCCTCGACTGTTCATCTGGTGAAGGGGACGGCGTACGTCAGCCTTGTGAAGCAGCAGGACAAGAAGACTCCGCCAAACCAGTTTGAGGTCAAGTTCGGAGCGCGCTCGCTGGATCTGGATCCGGCGACCCATGTTCGGTTGGACGTGGTTGACTCGCAAGCCAAACTCGCCGTGTTTGACGGTACAGTTCGCACGGATGGGGAGAATGGCGGCGTCAGCATTCCCAAGAAGAAGACGGCGGTCTTCTCGATTTTCGACAGCACTGAGCCGACGGTTGCCAAAGAAATCGCCTCCAACGAGTTCGATTCCTGGGACGAACAGGAAGCCAAGTATCACGCGAACGTAGCCTCGTTCAGCCGGTTCAATTCGCCGTATTCGTACGGACTGAGTGACATGGCATATTACGGATCGTTTACGCAAATGCCGGGCTGCGGCATGGCATGGAGGCCGTATTTTGCAACAGCTTCCTGGAATCCCTACGGAAACGGGACTTGGGCATGGTATGGCGGAGCGGGTTATTCGTGGGTGTCGCCTTATCCATGGGCTTGGACTCCATATCACTCTGGTACGTGGATGAGCTGTGGCGATGCCGGGTGGGGCTGGATGCCAGGCGGGAACTGGTATGGCGTGAACAATTTGGGCACCAGTATAGCCACCGGGGGCGGTGGTACAGCGGCAGGTGGCCCGCACGGACCGATTCGCGCTCCGCATGTGCCGGCTCGGCCGCCACTGAGGAACGAGCCGACCCTGATTCCTGCGAACTCAAGGCCGGTTCCATCGTCTGGGATTTCCGTAGCTTCGAGGTCGTTCGTCTTCCAGAAAGACTCGGCCGGACTTGGCGTGCCGCGAGCAACTCTGGGCAGACTTGATAAGTTTTCGCACCAAGCAGTTACTCATGGTTTTGCGCGAACGGAGATCTATGCCACGGTTCCTCAGAACGAGAGTATGAGAGCGACAGGGCGCGGCTCCAGTACTCCGACGTCGGGACAGATGCTGGGAGGATCGATCCATCGCGGCTCGCCGCCTCCACCAGCGTATTCGTCGGGCTCGATGGGTGCGGGGTCGCGAGGGGCCGGAAACCCGGGCTGGACCGGCGGTTCCCGTTCGGCTCCAAGTATGGGATCCGGGCCGAACATGGGCGGAGGCATGAGTCCGGGTGCCGGAAGATCCGGCGGCGCACCGATCAGCGCTCCAGTGGCATCCGCTCCCGTGGCAGTGCACAAATAACGGACGCCTGATTAAAAGCAAGCTGTGCGCATCCTTCGGGGTGCGCACAGTTGTTTAGCGCGCATTGCCGCAGGTGCCTGTGGCGTCGCTGCCCGGAGAGCGGCGAGCGTGATCATCGCTGTTCATTAGCGCTTATCTACAAATTGAATCCGAGCACTGAGGCAGGGCGATCGGCGAAAATATTGGACGATGATCAAACAGCAATTGGGCCTGATCGGAAAAGCTTTTCTGCGGCGCGGATTTCCGATGGTTGCGCTGGCCACGATGCTCATCGCAGGTTCCGGGGCCGGTGCTCAGATCTTCAAGCATCATTCGAAGCAAGGGCAGGATCGGAAGGATGGAGAGGCCCGGAAGACTGACTTCCCCGCATCGCAGGCTCCCGCATTCAGCATTCCGGTTGAGCCTCTTGGCTTTTTTGCTCCGGGCGCGATCTATCAGGGTCAGCGGGAGAGTATGGTTTCGCTGGATTTTCTGGATGAAGATCATCTGCTCTTCACCTTTCATGCGCCGGGATTAATTCGCAGGCAGGGGAATCCAGCCGCAAGCAACGAACGGCAAATACGCGCTGTCGTGCTGACCCTGCCCGGAGGCGCGGCGAGTTCAGAGGCACTCTGGTCGGTGCATGATCGTGATCGCTATCTATGGATGTTGAACGACGGACACTTTCTTCTGCGCGATCGCGGCGATCTGAAGGTCGGCGATGCTTCGCTGGAGATTTCATCCCTGTTTCACTTCCGCGGTGCGCTTCTGTGGGTGGAGGTTGATCCGACTCAGGACTTGCTGATTACGGAATCGCGGGAAAGTGCGGACTTGAAGCCGAGGCCAGGAGACGTGCAGAGCCCACCGACGGCGTCAGCACAGATCACTGTAGATGGGGATTCGGCAAACACAATGCAGGATGTAGTGTTGCGGGTTCTGCGGCGCGCCACGGGGCAAGTGATGCTGATGAGCCGAACACGGAAAACGGTACATGTGCCCATCAACTCAGAGGGTTGGATTGAGACTCTGCGAGGAAAGGGGCACGAGTGGATTCTGAATATGAATTTTTTCCGGGGCGGTAGCCGGATTGTGGGAAAGCTGGATTCGATGTGTGCGCCCTCAGTGGAATTTATTTCTAATCCTGAAGTACTTGTGACGGCATGCAATCCGGAGGGGAGCAGGTGGATGGTTGCGATGTCGACTGACGGGAAACGACTTTGGAATGTATCGAGGCCCGCGACGCAGATATGGCCGAGGCTGATTATGGCTCCCAACGGACTGCGCTTTGCGCGAGAGACTTTGCTGGCAACGCATGAGGTGAATGCGATGGCGCCGATCAGCTTTGACGATGTGAAAGCACAATGGGTGGAGATATATGACGCGTCGACGGGGAAGATGGAAATGACGGCGCCGGCAAGCCCGATTCTGGACGGCGGCGGGAATGTGGCGATCTCGCCATCGGCGCGGCGGGTCGCCATCCTCGATGCGGGCGCGATCCAGGTATACGAACTGACGTCGCCGGCAGCGAGTCCTCTCTCAACTCACTGACCGCGAGTATTCAGGGTTTAGCAGTGGCGTGTAAACTTGGCTGCGGAGGTAATTCTTTGGCCACAGCTGTTGTGCGATATACGGCTGCGGCGGTCACGGACCGCGGGCGCAAACGTCCGTCGAATGAGGATGCTTTCGGTTTTTCCGTCGAGGCTGGTGTGTATGTGGTTTGCGATGGGATGGGCGGCGCGGCAGCGGGGGAAATCGCCAGCAGTTTAGCTGTGGATGAAGTACTCCGGCTGTTGAAGGAGCGCAAGCAGGAAAGCGAACCGAATCTTCCGGGCGCTGCAGAAAGCGCTGTCACGGCTGCGAATGAGGCGATCTTCTCGCGAGCGCAACGCAACCACCGGCTCAGCGGCATGGGTACAACGCTGGTGGTGATGACGACGCAGGAACAGCATGTCTGGATTCTGAATATCGGTGACAGCCGCTGTTATCTCATGCGCAGAGGGAAACTGCAGCAACTGACGCGCGACCACTCATTGGTGGAAGAGCAGGTACGGCTTGGGCGTATGACTCCGCGGGAGGCGTTGCAATCGCCGCTGAAAAATGTGATCACGCGCGCACTCGGTACGCAGTCGCAGGTGACTCCCGACATTTTTGAACTGGATGCGGAGGGCGGAGACATTTTTCTGCTGTGCTCAGATGGGCTCACCCGCGAACTGCCTGACAGCAGCATTGAGAACCTGCTGAATTGCGATCTGCCGCTGGAGGGAATGGCCGGCCAACTAGTGGAAGCAGCAAAAAAGGCGGGCGGTCACGACAACATTACTTGCATGCTCGTGCGAGCGGAAGCCTGAAACCTCAGACGAGTGCGCGGGCGTTTGTCAAGCCTGAGGACACCTGCCCCTCTCAGCACAGAGCAAAGTGGAAATGGTGTCAAGCATGACGCTGGGATGCACGGGCTTGGCCATTATTTCGAACTCGTGACCTTCGTTTTTTGCCTTTTGCATCAGACCTTCGACCGAAGGCTGACCCGAAAAGAGCAGCACGTGGCATCGAGAAAAGTTTTCCTTAAGGATGACGGCGAGTTCAATTCCATTCATCCTTGGAAGCATTACATCAAGGATGGCGAGATCAGGCGGCCAAGTGGCGATGAGCGTGACCGCATCTTCAGCGGAATAAACGACACGAATCTCGTAGCCGTCGGCGCCAAGTATCTGTCCCAGCGTATCGGCGACGACCTTCTCGTCCTCGACAATTAGAATCTTTCTTCCTCCCATGCGCCCACACACCTTCGGCCTTTCTCATGGGGAGAATTGCAAACCGCCACCACTTGTGCAGAGAGATGCCGGGTGGCGAAAGCAAGTTGGTTGAAATTCACTCAGAAAATTGGTTTTTAAAACCATCAGCTGTACATACATTGAGGCTGCGCAGATTCGGCGACCGAAAAGATAGATCAACGCATTTATTCCCATCGCGGTGAAGTTCTTTGAGGAGGAATTATGCGGAATTCAGAGAACCACGAGTCTCACGCGCGCAATGTACTTCAGGCCGCCGATTTATACCTTCTGGGCCCCGCATGAGTAGTAGCAAACTTCTTTTCCTCAAGAAATTCTCGCTTAAACCTTGGTGTGAAACCTGCATCAGGTCGCGTTTCAGAACCCGGTAAAACTCCTAGCCGTAGCGAACGGAGTTCGTGCATCAGTGCAACCTAAAAACATCTATGTACCTCTAAGAGACCGAGTCTGAAAGCCTTCTCGAACGAGACAACCCATTGTTGGAGTGAATGTTCACCGCCCTCCAGCAAGTTTTTTGGAAGAGTAAGTCTCAAAAACGAACGACAAAATCTGGGCGGTATCCGGGAAAACGACATCATGGTCGAAGCGCTCGTGCTTTGGAATGAACCGAACAATTTATCGCACTGGAATTTTCACCTCGATCCGGATTGGAAGCGCTTCAGTGAGATGGTGAAGCTGGCGTCCACGGCAATTCGCAAAGTCAATCCCGATGTTCCGATCGTTCTCGGCGGAGTTTCAGCATGCGATTGTGATTTTCTGCGGCTGATGGCCTCGTATGGGGTGATGGAGTTCGTCGATGCCGTCGGGGTACACGGATTCCCGCTGGATTGGAATCACTGGCAGATCGATGCGTGGCCTGATCGCATTGCCGAAGCCGCGATGGTTTGCGGAAAGCCGGTGTGGGTAACCGAGGTTGGTGTCTCTTCGTTTGGCGCGGAAGAAGTGCAGGTGTTCGGGCTGGAGCGCACGCTGCAGTTGATTCGGGGATTGACTGAGCGAGTTCACTGGTACAGCCTCTACGATCTTCCCCCAACATGGCCGGCAGAAACGCGACACAAAGAAGCTGAAGGTTCTTCTTACTACCGCCACTACTATCTGGGGCTGATCAAGGCGGATGGAAATCCAAAACTCGCGATGAGCCATTTTCCGAACGATGGCTCCGTCGGATTCTGCCAATGGTTCCACTTCGAGGATCACCGGCTGGAAGATTCTGTCGCGTGGATGAAGGAGCATGGGGTTCAGTACCTGCGGACAGGACTGAGCTGGGCTGACTCTTACAGGCCAAATGCTACGGAGTGGTTCGACCGGCAAATGGCGGCGCTGGAGCCATTCAAGGTGGCGTTGACACTCTGCTTTACGCCGGCTCACCTGGGAGTGGAGGAGCATCATACGAGCCCGCCGCGCGATCTGAACCAGTTTGCGGAGTTTGCCGCGTGGGCGACAGAGCGCTATACGAGCAGGATGGAAAGTGGAAATCAACCAACCGCGAAGGAAGTGGCGATTCAATGAGCAAGCAGATTTTGATTACCGGTGGCGCTGGCTTTGTTGGCTCGCACCTTGCCGATGGTCTGCTGAAAGCCGGCCATTCGGTGCGTGTTCTTGACTGTCTGACACCACAGGTTCATGGCGAAAGTATTCCGGATTATTTGTCGCGAGATGTGGAACTGGTGATTGGCGACGTCCGCGATCCGGACACCGTGCGGAAGGCACTGAGCGATGTGGATGTGATCTACCACTTTGCAGCTGCGGTAGGCGTAGGTCAGTCGATGTATGAGATCAGCCGGTACATGAGTATCAACACGCAGGGTACTGCGGAGTTGCTGCAGGCGATGCTTGATCTGCGGCTAACGCCCCAGAAGCTGGTTGTTGCATCGTCGATGTCGATCTATGGCGAGGGTAGTTATGTCTGCGGGAATTGCGGAGCGAACGCAAATCCGCCTGTGCGCACGAATGCTCAGCTGAGGTCGGGGCGCTGGGAGATGCATTGCGACGTTTGCGGCGGAACCCTGAAGCCAATACCGACGAATGAAAAGAAGCCGGGTGCTCTGAATTCAGTGTATGCGCTTTCGAAACGTGACCAGGAAGAGCTTTGCCTCATCTATGGCCGCACATATGGGATCCCAGTGACGGCGCTTCGTTTCTTCAACATCTACGGAACGCGCCAGGCACTTTCGAACCCATACACAGGAGTGGCTGCGATCTTCGCCGCGCGGCTGATGAATGGGCAGCCGCCGATGGTGTTTGAAGACGGGCAACAGATGCGCGATTTCGTGAGTGTGTACGACATTGTGCGGGCGAACATGCTGGCGATGGAGAGCAGAGAATCAGACGGCGAAGTGATCAACATCGGATGCGGGAAGCCGATCTCGATTCTGCAGGTCGCGCAGATCCTGGCGAAGTCGCTGGGCAAGGAGATCGCGCCAGTGATCTCGCAAAAGTACAGGGCTGGCGACATTCGGCATTGTTATGCAGATTTGACCAAAGCGCGAACCATGCTGGGGTACGAACCGCAGGTAAGCCACGATGAGGGATTCAAGGAGCTGGCAGGCTGGCTGGCAGAACAAGAGGCTGAGGACAAAGCCGAGACCATGATTCGCGAATTGACCGCATATGGATTGACAGCATGAAAGGACATGAGTTGCGGAGGGGCGCAATACAGATACCTAAAGGAGAGGGTGCCTAATGAAGGGAAACAGAGCTCGCACGGTACTCATTACAGGCGGGGCGGGGTTCATAGGATCGAATCTGGCTGAGCGGCTTCTGGGGACACCCGAAACACATGTCAGGATTTTCGACAATCTATCCCGCGCCGGAGTAGCACGGAACATCGATTGGTTACAGAGCAATGCGCACGGAAAGCTTGAGGTTATCGAGGGAGACGTCCGGAATCCGGAAGCGGTTCGGAAAGCGGTGGATGGCGCGACCGAGATCTATCATTTTGCCGCACAGGTGGCGGTGACCACGTCAGTGGATGATCCGGGGCTGGATTTCCAAGTGAATGCCGTGGGAACGTTCAACGTTCTGGAGGCAGCACGCAAATCGGATCTCAGGCCCTTCATGCTTTATACGTCGACCAACAAAGTGTATGGGGCACTGGAATCAGTACCGGTGGTTGCGGATGGAACGCGCTACCGGGCGAAGGAGCCCCTCTTCTGCGGCGTGAATGAATTTCAGTCTCTCGATTTTCATTCGCCGTATGGATGCTCAAAGGGAACGGCAGATCAGTACGTGCGTGACTATGCGCGAATTTACGACCTTCCCACCGTAGTGTTCCGCATGTCGTGTATCGCAGGGCCGCGGCAGTTTGGCAACGAGGACCAGGGATGGGTTGCGCACTTTCTATATTCGGCTCTGAGGGGCAAGCGCATCACGATCTATGGCGACGGCCTGCAGGTTCGAGACGTACTGCATGTGCACGATCTGGTTGATGCGATGGTGAAGGTCCGCGAGCAGAGCGAGACGACAGCCGGGCAGGTCTTCAATGTTGGTGGCGGCCCGCAGCACGCTTTCTCTGTTATGGAGATGCTGCAGGCGATCGAAGAGGTGACGGGGAAGTCCATACGTCTGGACCACCGAGATGTAAGGCCGGGGGATCAGCCTCTATACATCTCGGATACTTCGAAGCTGGAGCGGCTCACAGGTTGGCGACCACGGAGGGACATTTCAACCGTGCTCGGCGACATACGCGAGTTCTGGCGTCAGGGACAGGCGAGGGAAGAGTCGCCGCAACTGGTGGGCGCACGAAATACCGCGCTGGGAGAAGTGGCATGAAGTATGCACTAATCAATCCGCGCTGGAGCTTTGAAGGGTCCACTTACTTTGGCTGCCCGGAGCCTCATTTCCCTCTCGAACTGCTGTATGCACAACAGGCGCTGCGCAAGGCGGGGCACGAAGTTGTACTGATCGATGCGTTCATGGAGTCGCTGAATTCAGATCAGGTTCGGCAACGTCTTTCGGGATTCGATGAGGATTTCCTGGTTGTGCCGACTGCACCTTCCTACTTGTTCTGGAGGTGCCCGCAGCCAGAACTTCGTGTACCGCGGCAGTGGTTTTCGGCGCTGGAGCGGAGATCGACGAAGGTGGCGATTGGGCCGCATGGATCGGCAACTCCGAAGGCGACGCTGGCGAAGACTGGCGCAGATGTTGTGCTGCGCGGCGAGCCCGATCAGACGCTACCAATGCTGGCTCATGCGCCCTGGGAGACGATTGACGGCTGCTGCTGGCGGGATGCGAGTGGAACGATCCACATGGGTCAGGGACTCGGCGTCGTCGATATGCATGCCATGGGTGCGCTGGACTATTCGGAGTATCCGGTGGAACGGCACAGTCATAAGCACCACATCTTTCCCGGAAACGGAGCGGATCATTTGCGACGCGGGGCAGAGATGGAGTTTGCACGAGGTTGCCCGTATTCGTGCACGTTCTGCAACAAGACGCTATTCCGGAACAAGTTCCGCGAGAGGGAACTCAGCGCGGTGATCGAAGAGATGGATCAGCTGATTGCGCGCGGGGTGGACTACATCTACTTCATCGACGAGATTTTCGGGGTTGGCAAGAACGTGCGCATGCTGCTCGAGGAGATTGCGAAGCGGCCGGTGTCGATTGGCTTCCAGTCGCGCATTGATTTGTGGAATGAGGAGACGCTGGATCTGCTCGGGCGAGCGCATTGCGTGTCGTTTGAGTGCGGCGTGGAATCGGTGACTGAAGAGGGCCGCGACGAACTGAACAAAAACTGCAAGCTGACCACAGATCGAATTGGCGACCTGCTGATTTACGCGCGCACGCGGATTCCGTGGGTGCAGGCGAATCTGATCAAAACTGACAAGGATGATGCAGAACTCGTGCGGCAATGGCAGACGAAGCTGAAGTCGCATGGTGTATGGGTGAGCGAGCCGGTGCCGATGTTTCCGTTTCCGGGAAGTCCACTTTATGTAGAGACGTTCGGAATGGCTCCGGACGACTCGGCATGGGAGCGCGCGCACTCGTTCTACCTGCAGCTTTTTGCGGATAAGGGATACAGCGATATTCAGGATCAATCGCCTGTGCCGCTGGAGGAATTGGAGAACGAGGCAAGACCATGCGCGTCCTGATGACGACCGACACCGTGGGGGGCGTTTGGACGTTTACGAAAGAGCTGGCAAGCGCACTTCTCAAGGACGGCTGCGCGGTGGCGCTGGTGAGCCTGGGGCGGAAACCCTGCGGCGAGCAGCAGATGTGGGTTGATGAGCAGCGCGCTCAATGGCGAGCACAGTTTCGCTATGACGCCCTGGAGACGCCGCTGGAGTGGATGACCGAGAATGCCCGGGCATTTGCGGAGGCGGCACCATCGTTGACGAAGATCGCGGAAGAGTTTGACGCTGACCTGTTTTTGAGCAGCCAGTATTGTTTTGGGGCGCTTGAGATCAACATCCCGCGACTAGTCGTTGCGCACAGCGACGTGCTGAGTTGGGCGGAAGCGTGCCGGCCGAATGGGCTGGAGCGATCGAGATGGCTCGCTACATACTGCGACCTGGTGCAGACAGGGCTAGACGGCGCCGATGCACTGGTTGCTCCTACACAGTGGATGCTGGATGCGCTCGGCAAGAATTTCAAGCTGCCAGACGATAAGCAAGTGATTGCGAATGGGCTTGCGATGCAGAAGGTGGATTCCGCTGGAACGCGGAAGATGCAGGCTGTCGCGGCCGGACGGCTGTGGGATGAGGCTAAAAACTTGAAGTTGCTGGAGACGGTGGACTCGCCGATTCCGCTGCTGATTGCGGGCGAAACACAGTATGAATCCAAAAGCTTCGGCATCGACGGCGCGGATGCCAAGGTGGTGGGCGCACTTGAGCACGATGACTTACTGAAACTGTTCGCGGAGAGTGCGATTTACATCTGCACGTCTCGCTACGAGCCGTTTGGGCTGGCTCCGCTGGAAGCGGCGATGTGCGGCTGCGCGGTGCTGGCCAACGATATTCCTTCTCTGCGAGAGGTATGGGAGGAATCGGCTCTCTATTTCAAGGGAGTGGAATCGCTATCGAGCTGGCTGTGGCGGCTCAGTGATCATCCGTGGCTGCTGAACGAAGCGCGCGAGATTGCAGGAAGCCGCGCCAGGGAGTTCACCGCGGAGCGCATGACTGAGGGCTATCTGAAGTTGTTCCGATCGATGTTGAAGCCATCTCTGGTCGCCAGTCATGTCGCGTAGATTTCGAATCGCCTACTTCGCTCACGCCGTTCGTTCCGATTGGAACAACGGCAATGCGCATTTTCTGCGCGGGGTGCTAAGAAGCCTAGGGCAGTGCGGGCACGAGGTGGAGATCTTCGAGCCGGATGATGGCTGGTCCATTGAGAACTTGCGGCAGGAGAAGAAAGGAGAGCAATCACTGCGGCAGTTCGCAGATGTTTATCCAGACCTGCGCATCAACACGTATCGCGGAGAAGACCTGGCCGGCGTCGGCGCGACGACGCGGTGGCGCAATGCATTGCGCGAGATAGATATCGTGATTGTGCACGAATGGAATCCGCCGGAGCTTGGGCATTGCCTGCTGGAACTGCGCGAAACACTTGGATTTCGGCTGCTGTTTCACGACACGCATCATCGCGCGTCGTCCTCGCCGGAGCAGATTCGGCTACTTCGAACTGATCAGTATGATGGCGTGCTGGCATTCGGGGAGGCGCTCAGAACCATCTACCGCGATGGCTTCAATATTCAGCGCGTGTGGACGCTGCACGAGGCCGCGGATACGACGGTGTTCAGGCCAATGACGCACATGCAGAAGCAGCGCGATGTGGTGTGGATCGGTAACTGGGGAGATGATGAGCGGTCGATGGAGATCTGCCAGTTTTTGCTGAGGCCGGCGGGCGAGCTCCGGCAATATCGATTTGCGATTTATGGCGTGCGGTTCCCAGCAGATGCTCTGAGAGCGCTCGAGAGTGCCGATGTGAAGTACGGGGGCTATCTGCCGAATCTCGAAGGGCCCGCGACGTACGCGGCTTCGCGGATCACGATGCATATTCCCCGGCAGCAATACGTGGGCGCTATGGCGGGAATTCCGACAATTCGGGTTTTTGAGGCACTAGCTTGTGGAGTTCCATTGATATCCGCTCCGTGGCCCGATACAGAGCGCCTATTTCGAGAAGGGGATTTCCGATTTGTGAGAAGCACGAAGGAGTCGATTGAGGCGATGGATTCTCTGCTGGCGGATGAGAAGGCCGCGAAGCAGCAGGCGGCGAGGGGACTCGAGACGGTGCTTGCGAGGCATACGTGCATGCACCGCGCACAGGAATTGACAGCAATTTGCGAGGAATTGATTCGATGAAGATATTCGTCTTTGGCTCGAGCATCGTGTCGTCGTACTGGAATGGCGCTGCGACGTACTACCGCGGAGTTTACAAGTATCTGGCGCGGCTGGGCCACGAGATTACCTTTGCCGAGCCGGATGCGTACGGAAGGCAGGAGCATCGGGATGCAGAGGATGTTTCATATGTCGGCTCGTTGGTTTACCGGCCGAACGCGGATGTGGAGAAGATGCTGGAGAGAGCGCGGCATGCTGATGTTGTGATCAAGCATAGCGGCATGGGTGCGGATGACGAACTACTTGAAGGGCGTGTGCTGGAGTGTTCACCGCATTCGGTTGTTTGCTTCTGGGACGTGGATGCTCCGGCAACGATCGCAAGGATGCATGGGGATGCAGATGACCCCATGCGACGAGCCATTTCCCAGTACGACGCGGTGTTTACGTACGGCGGCGGGCCGAAGATTCGCAATGCATATCTCGAACTGGGAGCACGCACGTACTACAGCATCTACAACGGTCTGGATGTCGATACGCACCATCCTGTACCGGCGGAAGCTGAGTTGAGATGCGATGTTGCATTCGTTGGAAATCGATTGCCGGATCGCGAGAGGCGTGTGGAGGATCTGTTCCTGAAGGCCGCAGAGCTTGCGCCGGATAAGCAGTTCCTGCTGGGAGGCGAAGGCTGGGGCGATAAGCCGATGCCTGGAAATGTGCGCTGGATCGGGCATGTCCCGACGCACAAACATAATGCGATCAACTGCTCGGCAGCGATGGTGATGAATATCAATCGTTCGTCGATGGCGGCCTACGGATATGCTCCACCCACACGGGTGTTTGAGGTGGCGGGTGCGGGCGCATGCATGCTTTGTGACGAGTGGCCGGGGATCGAGGAGTTCTTCGAACCGGGGAAGGAGATCCTGGTGATCGACAGCGCGGAAGAAGTGGTTGCGGCGATGGCGTTGCACGATGAAGCTTCGCGCAAGCAGATCGGAGAGGCGTTCCAGGCGCGCGCTCTTCGAGACCATACGTACGCACAACGGGCAGCCGATGCAGAGCAGGCATTTCGGGAGTGCTTGCAACGAAAAAAGACGGCGATGGTGCAGAGCGCAGCGGGCGTGACGGCAATGACGGGAGAAGTGGCATGAAGATTGTGATCTATGGGCTCGCGATTACGTCTTCGTGGGGCAACGGACATGCCACGACGTATCGCTCGCTATGCAAGGCGCTGGCGCGTCGGGGCCATCAGATCCATTTCGTGGAGAAAAACCTGGAGTGGTTCCGCGACAATCGTGACATGCCGCATCCCGAGTTCTGCAAGGTCCACCTCTATACGGATTGGGGGGAGAGCGAGCGCAGCCTGATCAGATTAAGTAAGGACGCGGATGCGATCCTGGTGGGATCTTACTTCCAGGATGCGATTGCTGCGGCGGAGGCCCTGCTCGAAACAGGCTACGGTCCGATGATCTTCTACGACATTGATACGCCGATCACGATCGCGAAGCTGCGAAGCGAAGGGCGATCGGAATACATTAATGCGGCACAGATTCCGCAGTTTGCGGCGTATCTTAGCTTCACTGGCGGTCCAGTGCTGCGAGAAATCGAAGAGCGGTTTGGTTCGCCGTGCGCGGTGCCGTTCTATTGCTCTGTGGATCCGGAGTTGTATAGGCCCAAACCGGTGGAGCGCGCGTTTGAATGTGCCCTGAGCTATCTGGGTACGCACGCGAAGGATCGACAGCCGAAGCTGATGAAGTTCTTAAATGAGACGGCGGAGATGATGCCTGAGACACGATTCATCGTTGCGGGCGCGCAGTATCCCAAGGACACGACCTGGGCCGAGAACGTGGAGCGGATCACTCACCTTTCTCCTCCGGATCACCCGTCATTTTACTGCTCTTCGAAATTCACGCTGAACCTTACGCGCGATGAGATGGTGGCGGCAGGCTATTCGCCTTCGGTGCGACTGTTTGAGGCGTCGGCATGCGGCGCGGCGATCATTTCGGATTATTGGAAAGGACTGGAGCACTTTCTCGCGCCGAATGAAGAAGTGTTGCTACCCAAAGACGCATATGAGGTTGCGCAGATCCTGCGCATGATGCCGGATGGGGAAAGGACGCGCATGGGTTTGAATGCGCGGGAGAGGGTATTGTCAGAGCATACGGCGGCGCATCGAGCTGAGCAATTCGAGCAGATCGTGAGCCGGTGCAGCGGAGGATCGTCGCAGGTTAAGGAAGAAGTTCGGAAAGCGACGAAAGGCACAAATCCGGCTGTTCCGCAGAAAGCTCTTCGCGCGAGTGTATGCCCGTAGCGACTGCGATCATGCTGATGCCGTGATGGCGTGCGGCCCGGATGTCAGCAGGCGTGTCGCCGACTGCGCAGATGACTGCGTCAGCACCGGCGAGGTCACGAGCGCGAGTGAGTGCGTGATTGTAGACGTCGGCACGGGTCTCAAGGCCATCGCTGAAGGCCTGAAAGTCGAAGTGCTGCAGTAGGTCGCATGATTCGAGTTTGATTTTGCCGATCGAGGCCAGGTTCCCGGTTGCGATGCCGAGAACAGCTTTGCGATCGCGGAGGTGCTGCAGAACTTCGCGGGTGGCGGGAAGGGCTTCCGTGTCGATCTGCTCTCGCTTTGTTTGGACGAAAGCGCACATCGAACTGCAGGCTTCGGGGATGCGCGGGCGCCACTTGGATTCAGGGATTCCGGCGAGAACCAGAGCGTCCCGAAGGATTCCGATGTCGGTGTTGCCGTGGGCTGTGACGCCATCGAGATTCAGGTCGCGGCCCGAGAGCGCTTTCAGCGCTTCGCAAAAAGCGAAGTAGTGCACGGCATCCTTGCAGTTGAGCAGAGTGCCGTCGACATCGAAAAGATACGCGTCGAAGTTATCCCACTGGCAAGGCAAGCTGCCGCGGGGAATCAAGCGATCATCTGCGGACGACTGCAGAGTTGTGTCCATATGTGCAGTTCCTGTCGTACTTCCTGGATCAGTCCAGACCAATCATCGCTGGTGTTCTGGCGGAAGAGGCGCAGCGAGGGGTACCACGGAGTGGTGGTTCCGTGAGCCATCCAACGCCAGTCGGCGGTTTGCTGCAGCAGCACCCATGCGGGGATATCCATAGCTCCTGCGAGATGCGCCGCGAGCGTATCGACGGTAATGACGAGGTCCATTTGCGAGATCACACACGCGAGATTCATGATGCCGTCGCCGAGGTCGGCGGAGTCGCGCAGACGCGGTGTGGGCGGCAACTGGCGCCAGTCGGATTGCGCAGTGCCGCCCTGGAGGCTCCAGAACTCACAGCCCTGTTCGGAGAGCAATTCTGAGAACTCCGCGAAGGGAATTGAGCGGTCAGGGTTCCACTCACCGGAGGCCCAGACTACGCCGACCCTGGGATGATTACGGCCTAATTTGCGATTGATGCAGTTACAGCGGCTCTGCGGTGGGTGGACGTAGTGCTGAGCGATAGGCAGATCGCTGATCTCCGTACGGAAGATGTACGGGAGTTCCATGACTTCGATTTGGGTATCCCACGAAACCGGATCTACAGGAGCAAGTTTGCCCCAGGTTACGACGTTGTCGACCCCCTCTATGTGACGAGCGAACTCATACAGAGCGGGCGGAACCTCGTATGTAACCTCAGCGGCGAGGCTGCGCAGGCGCGGCGCATAGCTGAGGAACTGTATCGCGTCGCCATAGCCGTGCAGGCAACGGACGATGATATGACGGCCTTTGAGGTCCTCGCCGGTCCACATGCGATGCGGGTCGGTATTCCCGCGACGGCGGATTGCATCGGATTCGAGCCATGCTGAGGCGAAATCCCCGGCGAACATATGTGCCATCCAGCGCCCAGCGGCGCATCGATCGGGATCAGCGCCGCAGGCTTGGGCGAGTTGAAAGAAGTGGTTTGCGACGGGATCGCGCCGACTTAGAAAGTCCTCGGCTTGATTAAGGTGTTGCGTAGCTGGGACCGACTTGCTCATTGGTTAACTCCGTCCGCGTTCGGGGTAGACGCAGTGGGGGCCGTCGGGCGGTACCTCGATGGGTTGCCAACCGCAAATGTAGACTTCATCTTCCGGCTGCGACTCGATTGTGAAACCTGAAGAGCGCAGCAATGCTTCGACGCAGGCGCGGTTTGGTACCCACCAGTTGGTTTCGTCGTGCGAATAGCGGTGCTCGACAAAATGCATCTTGGGGTAGCCTGGATCGTCGAAGTGAATTTCGGCGTGGAAGTCGTAGTCTGGATCGACGTGCGCAATTGCACGGCTGCCCCGCTGCATGCTCTGAAAGAGCAGTAGCTCGCGCGCGACATGCTCGTGGATCAGGTCGAGGGCGAGCAGCGGGTGACGCAAGTGGTAGAGGACGCCCATGAAGATCACGAGATCAAATTTTTCGTTGAGGGCTCCGACCTCCCACACGGACATGCGGCGGAACTCGATGTCCAAGTCGGATACCTCCGCGGCGAAGCGAGCTTGCGCGAGGTAGTGTTCATCGGTATCGATGCCGAGTACGCGCTCGGCGCCACGGCCCTTCATTTCGAGCGAATAGAACCCGCCATTGCAGCCGATGTCGAGGACGGTCTTTCCGGAAAGGTCCTGCGGCAGCGCATCGGAGAAGCGTTGGTATTTGATCTGCGGGTAGTCACCGAGGAAGTGATCAGGCGCGGTCTGCACTCCGCAGAGGCGCATGTTATGAAACCAGGGGCCCAGAGCAGCGATGCGTTCCTTCAGGCTGCTGATCTCTTCTTCAGCGCGAAGCGATGTCGATGGCATGGGTTTGTTGTTCCTCCTGGGCAGCCTCTCGGGGGTGCGCGGATTGATGTTCTCCTTCTTCGAGCAAACGGATAGCGGAACGATAGCCGTGGAGCGTACCCACGTCGACGTAGCCCTGGCCCGCTCGTACAGCCCTGGCGCGTCCACCTGTGGCAAGCCAGGCGTTGATGAGAGTGCCGAAGTATTCGTCGCCACGTTCGGGCCGGTGCCAGAGATCGTAGAGATCGTGGAAGACGTAGCCCGGCATCTTGAATGCTCCCCAGATCCAATTCGTGCCGGGATATTTTCGTTTCACCTGGATCTCGCGGACGTTATCGTGCTCGTCGGTGAGGACAGCGTCGAAGAATTGCGGCTGTTCGACAGGGAAGAGAAGGAACGAGAGAAGGTCGTCGGGCAACTGTCGAAGAGCATCTTCCGGGAACCAGACGGTGTCGGGCAGGCCGATGATGACGGATTCTTCCGCTGTGATGAATGGGCGCGCGCGGAAGACAGCGTCGCAAAGGCCGCCCGGCTGCGGCTGAACTGCGTACATGATGTCGGCTCCCCACAGACGAGACCCGTAGTAATGGAGAATGTCGCCTTTGCCGGGGGAGATAACGAAGCACAGCTTGTCGGCGCCGCCGCGGATCATGCGCTCGACGAGATACTCACTGACGGCGCGCGGACGCTCGATGCCGTCGTCGATCCGGCTGCCTACCGGGAGCAGTTCCTTAGAAAATGCGAGCGGCTGAATGCGATTGCCTGCGCCAGCCGCTGGAATGATTCCCCACATAAAGTTCCTCAAAGTTGACGTGAATGCATCGAGCTTTCTTCTCTTCTCTACTTAGATTCACTTGCAGGCTGCATGCGATCAGTTACTCGGTCGCAAATGTCTTCCAATTCCATGACGCGCCGTTCGGCAGTATGGTTGGCCAGGGTTCGCTCGCGGGCCGAATCGGCGATGCGGCGGAGGTCCACTTCAGGCAACGAAAGTGCTTCAATCACGTCCTCAGGAGTGTCTACCCGGAGGATCTCCTCGCCGGGAGTGAAAAACATTGCGAGGCCGTCCCAGCCATCACTGACGATTGGTACACCGCAGGATGCAGCTTCGAAGAGCCGGCCCGAGGGACAGTAGCCGTACTGCGCCATGACACCACGGGTGATGTTGAGGGTCGCACGGGAAGAGCAAAAGAATGCCGGGTGGAGATGCGGGGAGAGGTGCGGCACAAATGCGATGTTCGGTAACGAAGAAAGCGAATCGGGATACTGCGCACCGGCGAGCTGGAAGGTTTTCTCAGGAAGACGTCGGGCGGGTTCGAGGAAGAGCGTCTCGAGAGCAACTTGGCGGTCTGCTGCGAAGGTGCCCAAGTACGAAAGAATTCCGCGGTATTGATCCAGCGGAGAGATGGGGTAGTGTGCTTCAGGATCAACGGAGCCGTAGAGCGGAGCCACGGATCGCGCATGGAGGCGGGACTGCAATTCGGTGAGAGCGCGTCCGCCGGTATAGCTCAAAACGAGATCAAAATCGGCGAGACCATCCGGTGGAAGATAGACGACAGGTTCTCCGCTGCGAAGGGAGTTGAGCGTAACGGGTGTATCGAGGTCATAGAAGCATTTAATGCCTGCACGAGAATCAAGAATCAGCTCGGCTGCTTCTGGTCCGTCCGGACAGTAGCTTGTGAATATTCCAATATCGGCGACGTTGAGATCGCGGAGGGCTTCACTGCGAATTTCATCAAATGATGAGTAGAGGTGGAGTGCGATCCCATCGGGTGCGGTCCAGTCATCGCGGTTGTCGGCGTACCAGGAAACGTCGTGTTCATAGAAGGTGGCGGTGTGACGGCGTTTTGCCAGTGCTTTGAGCAGGGCGCGCCAGAGTGTGGCATGTCCATTTCCCCATGATGAGGAAACCGTCAGCCCAAAAATGACGATGTGCATGCACCGCTCCGATTTTGGCAAGACCCAGGTTTACATGGCATATCGATTTATGAATAAGTTCGCCTTACCTTTTGATGCGGTGATGCTTAGTTTTGCGGTCTCGCACTGATCTTTCTCGCGGCGCGACTGCGCGCCACGATGGCTGGCGTAAGGTGAGACGCACCAAAGCCGGAGTGGGTTGTTTGTACATTCCCGCGCGGTACGAGGTGGAGGTGCCCGGGGAGGTGCTTAACGTTCGGCGCGTTTCAGGACGAGAGGGAGACCGGAACCTAAGCCTCCAAAGGAGCCGATTGAGGGATCAGATTCGTCGGGAGCGGGGCCAATCGCAGGAGGATTCGTTTGCTCCTTTGGTTGAGGCCTGTGCCATGGGAGTTGAAGGGTTCGCTGCAACTCGATCTGATCGCCGTTGAGTTTGCCCTCAAAAGAATTGATTCCAGATTTGAAAACGATTTGGTCGCCCTGCACCGAGCCGTCGGAGATGGGTACGGGAAGATCGTCGCCGCCGAAAAAGCCCCCCGTACCTTCGACAGAACCGCTGAGCTTGCTGCCGTCCTGAGTGAAGGTGAAGGCATGGAGGGAGCCGAGAAAGCCTCGGAGTTCGGAGCCGGGTTCGGGGATGGGACGCCAAAGGCCGGTAATGCCGGAGCCTTTGGGAATGGAACGCTTCCACACAGAGATTTGCGGGCGCAGCTCGACTTGCTTGCAGGCGATGGTGGCTGATGCGGAGGTCAGGCCGGGCGATGTGGCTTCGACGGTGATGGTGCCGGCCTGCCTGGCGGATTGCAGAATCGCCATGCAGTAACCGGAGAATGCTTTGCGCGAGTCGCCTTTGTCGGGCGCCTGATCCGTGGGATCGCCGTTGCCGACGCCGATGAGTTTCGCTGGGCCCTTGATTTGGAAGGAGACGAGGTTGTCGGTGACGGGAACGGTACGACCTTTTGCATCCTGCACTTCGACGGAGAACATTGCGACGTCTTCGCCGTCGGCGGAGATGGATTCGCGATCGGGGCGCACCAGGAGCTTCGCAGGCGTTCCTGTAGTTTCCCGAGCAATGCTCATCACCTGCTTGCCATCTTTGAATCCGCGCGCTTCGATGGAGCCGGGCGCGTACTTTACGATCCAGGCGACGTGCGAGTCTTTCTTGACGTCTTTTGCGCCGAAGCTCTGGCCGTTGTGGAAGAGCTCGACTTTGTCGAGATTTGAGTAGACCCAGACAGCAATCTCCTTGCCTTCGTAGCCGGGCCAGTTCCAGTGAGGGAAGAGGTGCAGCACGGGCTTGGTGGTCCACCACGACTGGTAGTAGAAGAACGAGTCCTTGGGGAAACCGCAGGTGTCGATGATGCCGTACTGCGAGCTGATGTTGGGCCAGCCGTTTGGTGAGGGCTCGCCGCGATAGTCGAAGCCGGTCCATACGAAACCGCCGGAGAGCCAGGGACGTGTATCGCAGAAGCGCCACCATCCTTCGGCGGATGCGCGGCCTGTTGTCGTGTATGGATCGTAGGAACTGACGAAGCCTTTTCGCGGATCGGTGATGTAGATGCCACGCGTGCCAACGGCGCTGACAGTTTCGGTTCCCATCACAGGTTTGTCTGGATGCGCGTTGTGGAAGGCTTCGGCTTGCGGATCCATATAGTTGTAGCCGATGACGTCTCCCAGCGCGAGACCGCCGGTGCCGATGGAGCCGGTGGGAGCGAGGGATACGGGACGGGAGCCGTCGTTCTCGATTGCGACTTCTTTCATCGCGGTGAGAATGAGGACGCCGCGCTGGCCATTCGCTTGTGCTTCTTCGTTGCCCATGGACCACATGAAGACGCTGGGATGATTGCGGTCGCGCCGAATGAGATTTTCGAACTGCCGGAGACCTTCGGGGTTTGAGGACATCATGCGTGTCTCATCGAAGACGAGCATGCCGAGCTGATCGCAGGCATCGAGAAGTTCGGGTGTCGGCGGATTGTGCGAGGTGCGAAGCGAATTGCAACCCATCTCCTGGAGCTTGCGGACGCGGTAGTACTGGATGGCATCGGGAACGGCAGCACCTACACCGGCGTGATCCTGGTGGTTGCAGGTTCCTTTGAGTTTGACTGGATTGCCATTGATAAGCAGACCGCGCTGGGCGTCGAACTTTACGGTACGAATGCCGAAGGGGGTCTCATAGCGATCGACCGTTTGTCCATCGACCTGCACCTCAGTGAGTAGCTTGTAGAGATTGCGCTCTTCAAGAGACCAGAGCTTTGCGCCAGACATCTCCACTTTCTGGTTGTAGTCCTGTTGACTGCCCGGCGCGATGCCGGCCGACGAGGCGACATCTTTGGCGATCGCCTTGCCGGAGGGATCGACAATGGTGGAGATGACTCGAGCCGTTTGAGCATCTGATCCATGATTTTCCAACTCGGTGAGGATGGAGAGCGTTGCTGCGTCTCCGCGAATGTCAGTGCGGACGAAGGTTCCCCACTTTTTCACGTGAACTGGATGAGACTTGACGAGCCACACATGGCGATAGATGCCGGCACCTTCATAGAACCAGCCATCGCTCTCTGTAGCATCGACGCGAATCAGCAACACATTCCGCTTGCCGGGATTGGCGAAAGTGGTTACATCGAAGCTGAAGGGATCGTAACCGCCGCTGTGGCGGCCGATGTAAAAGCCGTTGAAGACAATCATGGTATTGCGGTACGCACCATCGAACTCGATGGTGAGGCGTTTTCCGGCGTCTTCAGCGGGCAGATCGAAAACACGGCGGTACCAGCCGACGCTGGTTTCAGGATATTTGCGGCCGAGCGGATGGAAGCCTTTGCTCTGGAGTTCGGGATCGTTCTGGTATGGCAGTTCGACCGCCCAATCGTGCGGCAGATCGATGTCGCGCCAGTCGCCATCGTCGAAGGAGGCGGATGCGGCAGGCATGAAGTTGCCGGTCTTCTGGAAGTTCCCGGCGCCGGCGGTGCCGTAGTCGAAGTCCTTGGATGGATCGCATGCATGCCCGAAGTGGAATCGCCATCCGAAATCGAGGAGAAGACGTTCGCGACCTGCTCCCGGCAATGGCGATGCGAGAGTTGCCGGGGCAGACACTGGGCCGGCGACTTCATCGCCGATAGCATTGACGGCGGAGTGGATGGGGTTAACGCCTTGACCGGTAGCAACGGCTGCGGGTGCGAGAAGGCTGGTCTTGAGAAGGTCGCGGCGTGAAATCGTTTTCATTCTGCCTCCGGCCAAGCCGCTTCGGATGTTGTGAAGTAGCTTGGAAACACGCACCGACATTATGCACGGACGGACCAGCATACGTCCCGCAAAAAGTCGGAGGAGTTGCCGGGGCGCCCCGCTTAGAGCGTAGTCGCGCGCAGCACGAGTGCTCCAACAGCGATCAGGAGCCAGGCAGCCGGAAACGGAAGGTGCGAATACCAGCGAACGCGGAGCGTGAAAGCAATTGCGCTCAGGAAGAACACAATGAGTCCTGCGGCTGCTGCGATTCCAATCCAGGGCAGAGCGAAGCCAATGAGCAGGCTAAGAGCCCCGGCCGCTTTCAGCGCTCCAAGCACGAACAACTGAGAATCCGGAAGTTGCAATTGCCTCATACTGTCAAAAATCCAATCGACTCGCCTGAAATCATTGCTCGCCGCGCGACGCCGGGTTCGGGTGGCTCTCAGTTCAGGACAAAGCGAGACAAGATCGCGGACATCCAAGTGATCGCGGATCCTTGGCGGCTGCACAAGATGAAACTGGCTGTTCTGGAAGAGAACGCAGGAGTGAGGTTGTCGAGCGTGAATATATCGCTGTAGAGAATGTATGCGAGTGGTCGGGGTGAATTGATGAGGAGTTTGGTTACCGTCTGCTATCTCAACGAGCTGTGTAGCTGCTAATCTCCTTCGAATACACCTATTCTTGCTCTCAGGAGATTCGGCACTGCATGACAAGACCAGGTATGGAGGAGATGCGTGTTTTCTGTCCAGAGCACCCGGCGGCTGCATTGCAGGCTATGTGGAGGAAAATGAATGGGGCGTGGTCGTTTTCCGGTCAGTCACAGCAGCTGATTTTTGGCTCCGATAAAAGAGATGCGAACACGAGGTTCGCCGCATTGACGATGAACCCGGTGATTACCGTTTTTGGGGCTTTATTCGCGTGCCTAATGATTTACGGCAGCTATCGGCATCAACTCATCTTCGATGAGGCGCAGGCGTGGCTCATTGCTCGCGATTCTCATGGGTTGATGGATCTTTTCCGACACCTACGCTACGAGGGCCACCCTGCGCTTTGGTATCTGCTCCTCTATCTACCGGCGCATTTTTCAGGAAATGTGGTCTGGATGAAGGCTATTCACTGTGCACTGTCCATTGCGATGGGCTGGCTGATTGTTGGCGAAAAGCGGATGCCGGCTACTGTGCGGATTTTCATCATCTTCTCTGCTTACATGTTCTTCTTCATCGGAATATTCGTTCGAAGCTATGTGTTGGCAGCGGTTTTGTTGATCGTTGCTGCCCGCTGTCTTGCCGGAGGCAGGAATCACTGGCTCGGGGTGCTGGCTCTGGGACTCGCGATCAATACTCATTTTCTTGCCATTCCGGTTGCAGCAGGAATCTTCTTCTGGACTTATGTGATGGAGCCGGACGCGAAGGGCCTCAGAATCCGCGCGTTACTGCAGAGCCGGCGATTCTGGGTTTCGATGGCGATGATTTTCCTATCGCTTGTTGTTTGCTATCTTGCGGTCAAACCGCAACCGGATGTACTTCCGAAACCAGGTCTCTCCCCGTTTCGCTATGTGATCGTAGGAATGGGGAGGGAGATCTGGCGCTTTTTTGTGCCGTTTTCATGGGTGCTGCCCCCGATGGGTGAGAAGCTGTGGGTCAGCATTGCTTTGATCAGTTTAGGTTTGGTTGGGGTGTTTGCGTTACCGACCAGGCGGGCTCGCTTCTTTATGATGTCGGTAACGATAAGCTGGGCGGTGGTTGAATGGATCACCGCGCACAGTCCGAGTTTTCTTCACGCCTCGTTTGTATACGTCACATATGTGATTTCGCTTCTGCTCGTCGATGGACGGGAGTGGAGGGATTTCAGGCTCACGAACCCTCTCCGCGAGCAGTTGCTGAGTATTCTGCTCTGCTTTCAAGTCCTCATTGGTGTTGTGTGGTTTGTGGTCGATTTGACGCACCTGACCTCAGCCGGGAGATATACGGCAGCCTGGATTACGAGATCAGGAATGGCTGATCGGCCGCTGGTGGTGGAACCCGATCTCTTAGGGCCCGCAATCCTCGCGAATTCAGGCATTGCCTCAGCGTATTATCCGGCGTGTCGGTGCGAAGGATCCTTCGTTGTTTTTCGGGAGAGCCGAGATGGATTGCAGCAGGTGTCGAGAGCGGAAATCGAGACGCTGCGGTCGCGGTATTACCGTTATCCGCTACTGATCGTGTCGCGGCTTCTTCCAGATCCAGACCGCAAGCGTCTCGGATTGAAGCTTCTGTACACGTCACCGCATGGATGGATGTCACCGGCCGAGGATGCGCTGGTTTACAGCACCGGTCCGGATTCAAAGCCGTGACGAGAATGGTCGGGGCGGAGGGATTCGAACCCCCGACCCTCTGCTCCCAAAGCAGATGCGCTACCAGACTGCGCTACGCCCCGACGTGTTCTTTTGATTGTATCGCGGAACGGGAACGAGCTAAAAAGGCCGCGTGAGGAGCACTTATCGGATCACGAAGTGGTGATTTATCCAGAACAGCAGCCAGATAAATACGGCAATGGGAATGACGAATACGAGGATCAGCGCGCAGACGAGCACGGCGAGGAAGGCCCAGTCCTTCCAGGTGTGGTGGCGGGGCTGGCCAATGTGTCGCTGCATGAGCCGGTAGTTGCGGCGGTTGGGCTTCCAGGCAATGTCAAAGGCATCCCCGAACACGGGAATGGAGCCGACGAGTACACCGACGGCGAGATTGACAGCCATGCGTGCGAGGGCGATATAGGGAACGCCGCGGGTCCATGCGGCGATGGGGATAACGAGGGAGAGAATGCCGGCGACTGCGTCGCCGAGACCGGGAACCAAGCCGATGACTCCATCGATGCCAAAACGGAAGCGGGTAAAAGGTATGCGGAAGGCTTCGTCGAGGAGAATCTCAATGCCGCGCAGTGTCTCATCGCGGAAGAGCCATGCGCCTTTGTGCCATCGATCAGTCGCCATGATTGTGCCCTGGATGGGGCCCGGCCGAGAGGGGCTGAGGCGTGCCGAATTGGCGTGGGGATCGGGCATAAACGGCTTGGATGCGCGGAGTTCGAGCTTATCTGGTTCGATGCTACAATCAGAGGGGTACGGCGGCTATAGTTCAGCGGCAGAACGCCTGACTGTGGCTCAGGATGTCGTGGGTTCGATCCCCACTAGCCGCCCCAATCATAGGCTTGAAATACCCACCCCCGTGAGTTCTGAATCTTCCCAGATTGACAACCTCGATTATGCGGCAATTCTGCTGAAGGCCGGACTGCGTCCCTTTGAGCCGCGTCGCGGATTGCGCAATGCGCATCTGCAGACGATTCTTGGCAACTATATGCGGCGCCCGGCATTTCAAGGAGAGACGGTTGCTGAGCCCGTATTGGTGGATCCGTCGGACGGAAGTCGCGTGATGTGCCATTGCGACTGGCAACCTGAGGCAGAGCGAGCACAGCGTTTGACGGTGATTCTCGTACACGGCCTGGAAGGTTCGTCAGAGTCGCGGTACATCCGGGGAATTGCTACGCGTTCATGGAAGCAGGGTTGCAACGTAGTACGCATGAATATGCGTAACTGCGGCAATACGGACGAACTGACGCCGACTCTATATCACTCAGGTCTATCGAACGATGTGGGCGCGGTGATGAGGCACTATGCTCGGCGATTTGGGCTTGAGAGGGTTGCGTTGGTCGGCTACTCCATGGGGGGCAATCTGGTGCTGAAGCTTGCAGGCGAGTGGGGCAGCGAACCGCCTTTGAGGGCTGTGGCGACAGTGTGTCCTGCAATCGACCTGGCGGCAGGCGCCGATGCGCTGCACGAGCCGGCAAATCGTATTTATGAGTGGCATTTTCTGCGCGGGTTAATGAGACGCTATCGGCGGAAGGCTGCGTTGTATCCGAATATCTATGGAAACGACCGCGTGGGTTCCATCCGGTCTCTTCGGCAATTTGATGACAGAATTGTGGCGCCGCACTGCGGGTTTCGCGATGCCGATGACTACTACTATCGAGCGGCGAGCGCACGCGTCGTAGACAAGATTGCAGTTCCGACGCTGATTCTCCGCGCGATCGATGATCCGTTTGTGAGGATGCTTCCTGAAACCCGTGCAAAGTTGCTGGCGAATCCGAATGTGCTGCTGGTCGAGACGCCGCATGGCGGGCACTGCGCGTATCTATCCCGCGATCGGGGAGAGGATATCCATTGGGCCGAAGCAAGCGTTGTCCGTTATCTTATGCGGTCTGCGCCGACGCGCGAAATTGCCAGTGAATATGGAAGCTGACTGGGAGTTTGAGATCGGAGGCGGTGCGCCGCTTATCGAAGCGTACTGGGGCGGATTCGTCGATCTACGTGCGCGTCCTGGGCGTGTCTCCGAAATCAAAGAGTGCCACGATCTTCCGGGGCTGGCAGATGTGCTGCTGAAACTGAACGGGGTGGGCTCTCCAGTGTGGACAAGCAAGACAGATGTGTTCCTGGCGGAGAGAGTTGATCCGGATGAGATGAACGCAAACGACGATGAGACGAAGGCTGCGATCGCCTGCTACCTCGATCTGTTGCCACGGATGCGTGACAGTTGGAGTGATGCGCCGCGGGCTGAAGAGTTCTGCAGGCAAATCTGTGGGCGTTTAGCGGCACAGCCACTTAGATGCTGTCGAATCGATATTGTGGTTCGCAGAACGATTTTTGAGGAAGCGGCTGAGCTGGGAACGACGGTCTACGCCACCGCATGCGGCGCACTGCTTGCCGATGCTAAGCAGCAGCTCGCCAAATGTCTGGCCATCCTCGCCACAGCGCTTGTCGGGCACTGACGAGGTCTGGGCATTCCATTGGGTTCCGGGGAATCAGCATTTCTGAGCATGCGTTTTCGACGGTAGAATGGATACACGCGGGCGAGTAGCTCAATCGGATAGAGCACCGGCCTTCTAAGCCGGGGGTTGTGGGTTCGATTCCCGCCTCGCCCACCAGTGGTCCGCGGTTTCTTCTGGTTCAGGTACTCACGCCCATTCGGATTCTCTGATTATTCTTTCCCCGGCCAGGATCAGCCACGGATTACTCCAGGCGACCCATCATTGCGGGCAAACGAAACGGGCGCAGCCATCGCCGCGCCCGTACCACCCCCGGTTGAAATCCCTCAATACTCTGCTACCAGTTCTTTGTAGCTTGCTTTCACTGCATGGCACTGTCCTTCGGCATGGCCGAACTCGTTCTCAGTTACATCCATGACAAATCCCGAGATTGGGCCGACTGTCGCATTCGTGCCTGCGCTTGTGCCGGGCCTGTACTGCTTTTCCTGATCGTCGGCTTCCCAGCGAAGACCGAGATTCAGACAAGCCTCACGACGCTGAAGTGCATACTTCGAGAACTTGTTCATCTGGTGCTGTTCCACACCGCAACGTACGGCGAATCCACTGTCTGCCACCAGCGCGGTTGCCAGTGCACACAGTACCGCCACCTCAGCAAGCTTCCAGCTACTCTTTAGAAGACGCAAAAGACAGGTACCACCACAACTAGGAATGAAGGGGTCTTGTGTCTTCAGTATATCGAGTTCCTGAATTTCTTGAGTGACGGACGGCACTCAAATTTCGGCGGGAACGTTTCTTCGGTAACGGGGAAAAGAAGAGGGCCGGCGCGAACGCCGGCCCTCAGGGTTGACTACGAATTCAGGTTAGAAGGTGAACCGGAAGCCTAGCTCGCCCCAAGTCGCGCGCGGAATGATAACCGAGCTGGGCGCGAGGAATCCGACCGGCTTGTTGAAGCTGGCGGATGCGATGCTGCCCTGGTAATTGTTTCCGTAATTGGCCCGATTCGTCAGGTTGAATGCCTCTGCAATGATTTGCAGGTTGGCTTTATCACCGAACTTGATGTTTTTCGCCAGCCGGGCATCCATTTGGAAGAAAGGATCTCCGCGCAACGGATCGTACTTTGCGATGGTGCAGCTTGCGGAAACCCCATTGAGTCCGTAGAAGCAGTTCTGAGCCGCCGCATCCGCATCGTCCACGGAGGCGTAACCGTTAGCCGTGGTGAATGCGAGGTAGTTTTTCGGATCCGAGGTGGGCACAACGACGCCTACTCCAGTGCCTCCCCCGGTGTTCAGGGTATTTGCCGAATTAGTCAGGTCGAAGGGACGCGCCGAACCAAATTGGATAATCGGCGAGATCTGAAAGCCCTTGGGAAGATCTACGACACCAGCAACAGTTGTGTGATGGCGTTCGTCATTCGGTGAAGGACCCCATTCCCAGCTTGCAAATGGTGCAGTCGCGAGTTTCGGATAGTTACGGAACGATCCGCCGCCAGTCCCATAACCGTAGGCCCAGGCCAGCGTATAGTTTGCTTGAAGTTGGAAGCGCTTCATCCTCTCGCGCAGGCTGAAATTGAGGCCGTCGTAATGCTCACGACCAATAGATTCTTCCACTCGGACACTCGCTGGTACCCGATCGGGAATCGTCGAAGCGGCATATGGAGCATCCAGCGGACGAGTGCAGCAAGTACCGCCCAACGGAATTCTCTGGTCGATATTGATCGTTCTATTGCCATGAAGCCCAAGCACATGAGTGTACTCGGCCTCCAGTGCGGTGTTTTGATTCACCGCCCAAGTGTAGCCAAGGTTGAATTCCTGCGTTACTGGATTGCGATAATTCGGATCCATCAGTCGGCCGACACTTCGCGATGCCAATTGCGATGAGGGAGCAGGAATGGTAGGCATCGAGTCGATTCCGTACTGCCACTGCCCCAGGTTTTTTCCGGTGCCGGGGACGGAATCTGTCGGGCTTGCAAGGCTCAGAACGGTCTGAAAGACGGTAGGGTTCGACATCTGTTCCATAAAGAGAGGGATGTTCTGGAACACATTGCCATAATAGAGTCCGTACCCGCCCCGAAGGACGTGGTTGCCTTTCCCGCTAAGGTCATAGGCAAACCCAACGCGGGGACTAAAGTCTAGATTGTCGTCCTGGGCAACGCCGTCAACATATGGGTTAGAGATCGAACTGTTGACAGTTCGAAGGTCGAGATAGGTGCGGCTGTTCTTGATATCCGAACCGCCGATCATGTTGTAGTCTTTGTCCCAGCGTAGGCCAAGGCTCAAAGTCATCCTGCGCGAGGCTTTCCAATCATCCTGTGCGTAGAAGCCAAGCTGCTTGGTTGCCACAATGAAAGAAGGATCGCCGTTGGCGATTGTCATCCCAGTCACTGCGCCAGCAGTTTGGAAACCATTGGGGAAGTGCACAGGGTCGCTGAGAATCGTAGTGGGGTTCTTGGCGAAATCGATCTCGAGAGTCGAGCTGAATTCGAAAAAGCCACCCTCGACGGGGTTCCAGATGTAGTCGACGCCGCCCTTGAAAGTGTGCTTGCCGATTGCCTTGGAAAAGTCATCCTTAAATTGCCATTTGCGCTGGAACGACTGCTGCGGAACGTTGGTGTTTGTACCGAACGACGCGTCAGGGAAGGTTACCAGCGGAGAACTGATATCGCTGTTGATGAGGTTGTTCCAGTACTGCCATCCGGCTGTGAACTGGTTGACGGTGGTGTCCGAGAGGATGGAACTCAAGGTAAAGTTTGCAATCTGAAGATGATTCACGGTGAAGTTGCCGTTGTTCAGATCGCCGGTACCATCAGACTGATCGTTGAGGCTGTTGTTCGCCTGTGAAGAATAGCTGACGTACGCGCTCTCACGCTTACTGAACAACCAGTCCGCGCGGCCGTTGTAGCGGGTCTCGTAGAAGGGGCGGGGAATGGTGGCTGAAGGCTTATCGAGATCGCCGAAGAAGGGTTGTGCAGCAACGAGTTCGGCAAATGAGTTTGTGTCTTCTGCCTGCGCCTGGTGCTCGCGCTCACGGTTGATGGCGAAGAACAAGAACGCCTTGTCCTTCTTTAGCGGGCCGCCAATCGAACCGCCAAACTGCTGGCGCGTGTAGTCCGGATGCGATTTTGTGTACCCGCCGGCTCCGTCAGGATCCTTTTCGTCCGTATTCAGGGCGGTGTCACGGAAGAACCCAACGCCGGTTCCATGGAACTGGTTGGTTCCGCGCTTGGTGATGATATTGATGGCAGCGCCTTCCGATCGGCCGTTCTCAGCCGAGAAACGCTGTGTGCTGATGTGGTATTCCTCAACGGCTTCCAGGGGAAGCTGCATCACGGTGCCGCCGACGGTGTTGTCCTTGTTATCAATTCCGTTCACCGTAACGTTCACGTTGCGGCCACCATCGCCATTCACAGAAAGGATTGCATAGCGATTCTTCGTCGGATCGTAGGAGTCAGTCTGCTTCACGCCGGGAACCAGATAAGCCAGGTCGGCTGCATCTTGTCCAACCATTGGAAGATTCTGCACTTCGCTCGGTGTAATCTCGGCGCTCACGCTGGTCTTCATTACGTCAACGAGTGGGTTCGACGCTTCGACTTCGACGGTCTGCGATGCCGCACCCGGAGTCACTGTCACGTTTGAGGTTGCCGTTTGGCCAACCAGCAGTTCGATGTTCTGCACGGCGGTTGTGAAACCGTTGGCCTTGACTGTCAGTTTGTAGGCACCAGCCGGCAGGAGGTCGAAACGATAACTGCCAACGTTGTTGGTCACCATGGTCCTGGAGGCGCCGGTGGAAACGCTTGTGATAGAAACTTCAGCCCCGTTGATGACTGCCTGAGACGGGTCCGAGATCGTGCCCAGAATCGTTCCGCTTGCTGTGGCTTGCCCGAAAACCTCAGCGGGCAACAGCATGGCAAAGAGGAACAGATTGATCGCGGCCTTAGTGAGCTTCTTCATACGTTGTCCTGATCCTTTAGTTCGGTTGATCTAGACCTGCCATTTCGGAAACTTGAGCGACTTGGGAAAGTAAGGAAGCAGTGGCAAGGTCGGGGATAGCATCACGCCAAATCCTCATGACGCACGGTCAGGGGAGAGTTGTGCTCCTTGTTGCAATTCGATTACCAATGATAAGAATCTGGCTATTGATTCGTGGAATCAGTAACTTGGGGTCGAGTCGTGGCCGTAATAATCGAATAAAGATATATTTTTGTGTAATTTGCGTTCATTTATTCAAAATAATGTAGGTTTTCAAGGTGACTTCCACAAATGCATTTCGGCAGATTACCTGTCCAATTGGGAGGATGCTCAAGCGAATGGCTCAAGGTCTCTCCTCACAACCGAAGCAGGCCTTTGTTTAAGGTGAATGCCGCTTTTGGTTTTATTGGGCTTGTTGCGATCTAGATTGCAGGAAGATGGCTGAATCCGATAATCTGCCCACGATCAGTCCCCGGCGGTCGATTGTTCCGAGAGTGAGTTCCGAAATCGAGGCGAGATGGAAAAGCGGAAAAGGGAACAACACACCACGGATCACCTACGGGGCATCCTTCGCGGAGAGTCGTTTCAGAGCGACTGCACTGTGGCACTGGTGACCAGGCTGAATCACGAAAAACCTAGCGTGTCTGTGTGGACGAGCCTGCGGATCACGGGCGCGAGTCAGACTCCGCCGGATGGAATCTACCGCCTCGAAGTCCACGGCCGCGTGTTCGATGTCCGGCGAGTGGGCGGGCAGTGGACCAGCATTCAACTTTGATTCATCGATGAGCCTGGTGGAGCGCTAAGTCGAACACCGCAGGTTCGGTGCAGACCCACATGATCCCGTTAAGCCCTGCGAAGCGCCTTACAAACTCCGCGGTAATCTGAATGAGTTTCGATCCGGTCAGCATGGTGATGGACTGAAGTTGTGCTCGATGCGCGTTGAGCCATGCGGCCCACTCACTGCTCACATCGATCGAGGCGCCACGCACCGCTCGTGCATCGATAAAAAACTTGACTGGACCGGAATCAGCGAGCCAATCTCCAAGCGCCCGCATAGGAGCGTCTCCGAGTTCGCCAGTGTCGGTTCCGCGAATCTGTAGAAGTATCACTGAAGTGGCAATGCGCTCGAGAACAATGCTGCAATGTACGCCTTCGAATCGAACGGAGGTCTGCGCGGAGCCCATAGCGTTTTGATTCTCTCCCGAACCGTATTGGAAAACAATCAAGAAGGCGAGCCACCGGCAGGTTGATTTCATCCATGCTGGTGTGACGATGTACCTTGCAGCCGCGGGGACGCCCATTAGAATCAGCCTGTATGGATATTGTTGATAAGAATCCCGCCGGTTTGGTGGTGGGTCAGGACTCTGTTCTGGAAGGTACTCGGTTTGTCCGCGCGTGCTTGCGGAAGCCGGTGGATCGCACGCCGGTTTGGTTTTTGCGGCAGGCTGGACGCTACATGCAGGAATACCGTGAGGTCCGCAAGCACCACACGCTGGTGGAGATCTGCAAACAGCCGGAGATCGCGGCGGAGGTCACGATTACGGCCGCCGAAAAGCTTGGTGTGGATGCGGCAATCATCTTCGCCGATCTGCTGCTGCCTCTCGAGCCGATGGGTTTGCCCTTCGAGTTCCAGGCAGGCGAAGGGCCTGTTGTTCATCATCCCGTGCGGACTGCGGAGGATGTGAAGGCGCTCCGCACTGATCGGGCGTTGGATCTTGCTTATGTAGCGCGGGCAATCGAGAAAGTTGCGGCGCATTTTGGTAACCGGCTTGGTGTGATCGGATTCTGTGGTGCGCCGTACACGCTCGCCAGCTACATGATCGAAGGCGGCGGCTCGCGCAATTACGTTTTCACCAAGCAGATGATGTATGGCGACAGCTCGTCCTGGCGCAGCCTTCTGGACAAGCTGGTTTCTGTGCTGACCGAATATTGCCGTCTGCAGGTTCAGGCGGGTGCGGATGTCATTCAGATCTTCGATAGCTGGGTTGGATCGCTGAGCCTCTCCGATTATCAGGACTATGCATTCGAAGCATCGAAGCGCCTTGTACGCGCCGTGCAGGACATGGGTGTGCCTGTCATCTACTTCGGCGTTGAAACGGCGGGGTTGCTTGCGCAGATGGCTTCGACTGGCGCGGACGTGATCGGGCTTGATTGGCGGCAACCGCTTGATGTGGGCTGGCGCGAAGTGGGCCATGCGCATGCGGTGCAGGGCAATCTCGATCCCATCACGTTATTTGCACCGACTGAAGTGCTGGAACTGCGGGTTAGGGAGATTTTGCGGGCTGCAGCGGGCCGTTCTGGGCACATCTTCAATCTTGGTCATGGCATTGTTCCCAACACGCCCGTTGAGAATGTGCAAGCCGTTGTTCGCATGGTTCGCGAGTTCCGGCTGGAGAACCAGAATGACTAAGCAGGCAGTTCTGCTTCTGGCTCATGGGACGCCGGAAACTGTCGACGATATTCCCGAATATCTGCGCAACGTGGTGAGCGGGCGTCCGCTTCCGGAGGACGTGATCGAAGAGATCAAGCATCGCTATTCGCTGATTGGCAGGAGCCCGCTGACGGAGATCACTCTGGAACAGGGTCGATTAGTCGAGGCCGAGCTGGCGATGGAAGGCGTGGATGCGCAGGTCTACGTGGGCATGCGCAACTGGAAGCCTTACATTCCGGATGTGGTCCGCAAGATGCGCGCGGATGGAGTGGAAGAGGCCGCGGTCGTTTGCATGGCGCCGCAGAATTCGCGAACGAGCGTCGGGCTGTACAGGCGCGCAGTGCAAGCCGAGTCGGGGCCGCTGAAGATCGACTTCACGGAAGGCTGGGCGGATGATCCATTATTGGCCGACGCGTTTGCGGAACGTTTGCGCGCCGCCGAGCAGAAGCTTGGTTTAGAGGTCGCGCCCGTTCCAGTACTGTTCACGGCCCACAGTGTTCCGTCCAGGACAGTGCAGGCGCCTGCCACGAACGAAGACCAGCCTCGACACTGGCCTGGCGAAGGCGTTGACCCCTACGCCCAGGAGGCAAAACACACAGCGGAACTGGTCGCCGCGCGAGTCCCGGAGATTCCGAAGTGGTGGTTCGCCTTTCAAAGCCAGGGAGCGAGCGGTGGTCCATGGATCGGACCGACTGTCGAAGAGACTCTTACGGCGATCGCATCGGAGGGCGTGAAGACTTTGCTGCTGCAACCGATCGGTTTCCTCTGCGATCACGTTGAGATCCTGTACGACATTGACATCGCCTTCAAGGAGTTTGCGAAGGAGCTCGGGATCCGGCTGGAGAGGCCGGAGTCGCTGAATGCGTCGCTCACTTTGGCACGCTCCGTCGCGGGACTTGCGATTCGTGGGCTTCGTCGGTTAAAAGAGAGTGAATCTGCAACTCGCCTGAGTTAAATTGCGGCTGGCCCCTGCCGGCCTGGGGGGTCCGATTCCGGGCCTCTCCAGCGAGTCATTGGTGAAGGTTGCTCTCGATGTCCGCTGGTGAATTTCCTAAAGAACGCCGTATTTCTCCGAAGCCCCTCTGTCCCGACTGCGAAACGTACCGCATGCGCCGCCTGCCACGGGCCGGATTCTGGCAGCAGAATTTCTGGCCTTTGTTCGGTATGTATCCGTGGGAGTGTCCCACTTGTCGTAAGGTCCGTCTGATTCGGTATCGCGGGCCTGGGCGTACCCGCAGCTCAATCGCCGGAGAGCCAAACAAGTAAGGGAGGTCGACGTGTGCGTTATGCGGTCGGGATAGGGCCGGTTGATTGCAGGATACCCCTCCCCGTCAGCCCCGGTTCGCTCCCGCAGTTTTACATCTGTCTCATAAAGATCGACTGCTATTTGTGCATCATGGCATTGCCGGTATGCCGGTGTCTACTTTGAATCAAACTGATGAAATGAATAGGGTTCGATGAGTGGTTCGACCTCCGGTACTGACGGGCCGACACAGTACGGCGGGCAAATGCCGTCTTGTCTCCGTTCAGGTGTAGAAAAACGCGTCGAACTGTCGCACATTGACATCAACTATACGGAGGCACTAGCCTTAGGGCAGTTAGTAATGATCAAGTTCTCCACATTCCGCATGGCTTGCTGTTGTCGGTGTCACAGCCTGCGGGTCTGTGTCTGAGAGAGCGCGATCAACTTTAAGTTTTCCGTTCCCCTGACCCACCCGCAGCGACCTGCGAGTGGGTTTTTGATTTTTGCGCACGTTAAGAAAACAAGGTAAGGACCTCCAGGAGGAAGAATGTCTCTTCGCATTAACGACGTTGCCCCAGACTTTACCGCCGAAACGACCCAGGGCCCGATCCACTTTCATGAATGGATTGGTGACGGGTGGGCGGTGTTCTTTTCCCATCCCAAGGATTTCACCCCGGTGTGTACTACCGAACTGGGTGCAGTTGCCGCACTGGAAAAGCAGTTTGCGCAGCGGGGAGCAAAGGTGATCGGCCTGAGCGTCGACCCGGTTTCGAGCCATAGTAAATGGGCATCGGACATCAAGGATGTAGGCGGATACGACGTGAATTATCCGATCATTGGCGATCCCGAACTCAAGGTGTCGAAGCTTTATGACATGCTGCCGGCTGACGCTGGAGACACCTGCGAAGGTCGTACGCCTGCGGTGAATGCCCCGGTACGCACCGTGTTTGTAATCGGGCCGGACAAAAAGATCAAACTCACGTTGTCGTATCCAATGTCGACGGGCCGCAATTTTGACGAGATCGTGCGTGTGCTCGATTCCTGCCAATTGACAACGAAGCACCCGGTCTCGACGCCAGCAAACTGGAAGCAGGGCGAGGACGTGATCATCGCGGGCTCGGTCTCGAACGAGCAGGCGGCGACACAGTTCCCGGGGTTCAAGACGGTGAAGCCGTATCTGCGGACTGCGGCACAACCGAAGTGAACCAGGGACCAGGTAAGGCAGACCTCATCGGAGAAGAGTAGTGGCGCATAGGGCATACATTCCGAAACCGAACTGGCACGACGAGTCGAACGCGACGCGACCGGAGCGGTATGGGTCGGAACTGATCGACCGGATCGGCAATACTCCGCTGATCCGGCTTGACCGTATCGCGCGTCGCTATTCTGGCGTAACCCTTTTGGCGAAAGCTGAGTGGGTAAATCCCGGTGGAAGCATTAAGGATCGAGCTGCGGTTTCGATGGTCAGACATGCGTTGATGGCGGGCAGGCTCGGGAGCGGTAAGATCCTGCTGGATGCGACGAGCGGCAACACGGGTATTGCGTTTGCGATGCTTGGGGCGTCATTCGGATTTCCGGTACGCCTTGTGATGCCCAGCAACGTGTCACCTGAGCGCAAGCGGATTCTGAAGGCTTACGGCGCCGAAGTGGAGTGGACCGATCCTGACCAGAGCTCGGACGGCGCGATCCGCCGGGCCCGGGAGATTGCGGCAAATGAGCCTGAAAAATATTGCTACATGGACCAGTATTCGAATCCGGCAAATTGGCGCGCTCACTACGAGACCACGGGACCGGAGATCTGGAAACAGACTGGCGGGACTATAACCCACTTCGTAGCCGGGCTGGGCACGAGCGGCACGTTCATGGGGACGGTACGGCGCCTGAAGGAATTGAAGCCTGAGGTCCAGGCCATCAGCATGCAGCCAGATTCGCCGTTTCACGGCCTCGAAGGCCTGAAACACATGGCTACGGCCATTGTTCCGGCCATCTACGACCCGAAGCTTGCCGACCGGAATATCGACGTAGAGACAGAAGCTGCATACGCCATGGCCAAACGGTTGGCCCGCGAAGAGGGTGTGCTGGTGGGCGTTTCGGCGGCGGGCGCAGTGGCTGCGTGCGAGCAGATCGCGACAGAAGAGTTCGCCGCGGGACGAGAAGCGACGATCGTAACGGTGCTGCCGGATTCCGCTGACAAGTACCTGAGCGAACGATTCTGGGAGGAGAATTGAGCACTCTCTTCCTGACAAAAGACCTGTATGAAGCAATTCGCGCTCATGGCGAAGAGACCTATCCGCACGAATGCTGTGGGGCTCTGCTGGGCAGACCCGGAGCGCAGGGATGGGTTGTAACCGACTCGGTCAGGGCGGGGAATACGCGCACGGATTCGGCGCACAACCGGTACCAGATTGCACCCATCGAGCTCGTGCGCATCCAGCGCAGCGGCCGAGAGAAGGGACTGGAGATTGCCGGATTTTATCACTCGCATCCAGATCATCCAGCGCAGTGGTCGCCGACCGATTTCGCCGAGGCGCACTGGCTGGGATGTTCGTACGTGATCACATCGGTCGCGAAAGGAAAGGCGGCCACTACGAATTCATTTCTGCTGGCGGGTTCAACCGAAGAAGATAAGCGGTTTGAGCAGGAATCGATCCAGGTCGACGAAGTGCCTGGAGACATTCACGAGCAAGCATTGCAGGAAACTACTTCTACCAAGGAACAAAGGTAAATGACGATCTATATCCCCACGCCGCTGCGCACGTATGCAGGAGGTCAGGATGCCATTGAAATTGGCGGAGCGACAGTCTCTGAGGCTCTGAATTCACTGACGAGCACCTATCCAGAGTTGCGCAAGCATCTGTTTACAAACGAGGGCAAGGTGCGGGCGTTCGTGAACCTGTACCTGAACGATGAAGACGTGCGGTATCTCCCAGAGAAGGAGAATTCGCAGGTGTCGGGGAAAGACACGCTGTCGATCATTCCGTCGATTGCAGGCGGCCGGAGCTAAGGCTTTTTCCTGGGGAATGCTGTTTTCAGCCCTCCGGCTCTGAAGCCCTTGCGGAATTGGAGTTTCTCAAGCGTGCTCGACTCCGGTTCTCAAACACGTGGCTTGTTGCGGTTCTACCTTCGCAACATATTCTTGGCGATGAATAGTACGTTCGCGGGGCGCTCGGCGAGGCGGCGCATGAAGTAGGGGTACCACTCGCGTCCGAATGGGATGTAGACGCGAACGTTGTAGCCTTCGGCAACCAGGCTGCGCTGCAGATCGCGGCGGACTCCAAAGAGCATCTGAAATTCGAAACAACTGCGGTCGATCCCACGTTGCGCCGCGAAGCTTTTTGCTGCCGCGATCATCTTTTCGTCGTGCGTGGCGAGTCCGTGGTAGATGGGGCTCTGCAAGAGCATGTTTCCAAGCTTGACGTAACTGGCGTCGACGTCGGACTTCTTCGGAAAGGCGACTTCGGGCGGTTCTTTGTAAGCGCCTTTGCAGAGGCGTACGCGGATTCCGTCGGCGATGAGGGACTCGATGTCGGCCTGCGAACGATACAGATAGGACTGAATGACGATGCCGATGTGGCCCCGCAGCTCGGGATGCGCGTGGATGCGGCGGACGATGTCGAGCGTGACCTGCGTCAGAGACGAATCTTCCATGTCGATGCGGACGAAATTGCCGGTGGACTGCGCATGCCGAGTGAGGTCGGTAGCGATCTGCTCGGCGAGCGAGGGGTCCTGCGTCAGACCCATCTGCGTGAGTTTCACGCTGATGTTTGAGTTGAGTTTTCGAGCGGCGATGCAGTCGAGGAGCTGATGGTAGACGTCGGCGGCGCGGTGGGCTTCGTCGGCATTGGTGACACTTTCGCCGAGCGAGTCGAGGGTGACATGAATGCCCTGGGCATTAACCTGCGAGCAGACGCGAAGCGCATCTTCGATTTCCAGACCGGCGACAAAGCGCGAACTGAGTTTGCTGCCGAAGCTTGAGTGTTCAGCAAATTTGCGGAGAGATCGATTGTGGGAGAGTGCGATAAAGGCGGAGCGAAGAACGGGCATTCTATACCTTGCCTGCGGAGGACCTGGGGTAGGAGGCGCTCGCACCAGACATTCTAGTTTCGCACATGGACCCGCCATGATTTTCCATGCTGCGCGCGTTCCAAAACCGCTGCGTGTCGTTCGTAACGTGGCAGAGAATGCGATTGAGGCGTGCTCGAGCCCTATTCAATTCTGAAGAGCGCGCAGCCGTGCGGCGGCAGATCGACTTGCAGAGTCTTCGCTTTCGGAATGTGTTTTTGATTCCACACATCGAAGATGGCGAAGCTTTTGTTGGGCAGATGGAAGATCATCCACGGGAGGTTTGCAGTGGTCTTGGCATCGGCGAGGTTGAACACGGCAACGTATCGTTTTGGATTTGGTCCGCCGGTCGTCGCGTACCAGTAGCGCTGCGGGAATTCCTTGTCGTTCTCTTTGCCCTTGGGCATGAGGCCAGGCTTGGATTCTACCGCCTGCTGATTGAGGTCGAGGACCTCCTTGTTGGAGTAGAGGGAGCGGGAGAAATCGTCGAGCTTGGTTAAGTTGTCGCCGAGTATGAGCGGGGAGCGCGAGATGGCCCATAGCGTGAATTCTGTCCGCTCTTCATCCTGCGTGTAGCGCGACTGGCGCGCGTTGCCTAGACCGGGATGTGGGCCGAGGTAGCCCTCCGGAAGCATATCGGGATCGGGCCAGTTGCCGGGTTTGACATAGGGAGCCCAAGCGGCAATGCGGTCGAATTCGTCGTGCAGGCCGACGGGGAATTCGCTTGTAGTCGATTTGTGTTCAAATCTCCAGCCGTCCCAGTGATCGTCAGTGATGCGCCACAACTGAGCGTACTTGGCAATTTCTGCAGCGTGTTCAAGCTGCGTAGGTCCGGGCGAGAGGCTGAGCACGATTGGGCGTCCGGTCTTGCGAATGGCTTCGGCGATCTGCCGAATTTCGGTGGGACGGTAGGGATGATCGCTGATGCAGTCGACCTTGATGTAATCGAGGCCCCAATCGGCATAGAGTTTCAGCATGGAGTCGTAGTAAGCCTGGCCTGCTTCGTTGTCCTTGATGCCCCAGTTGCCTTGATCCCAAGGGCAGGGCGAAGTCAGGTCGGCCGCGTCTTTCGCATGGAACTTGGTGCCGGCAATGGGCAAGTCTTGTTCGACGACCTGGCGGGGTATTCCGCGAACGATGTGGATGCCGAATCTGAGTCCGAAGGAATGGACCCAGTCGGCGAGCGGCTTGAACCCTGCGCCCATGACGGAGGAAGGAAAGCGCTTGCCGTCGGGAATGAGAATGCCGTTCTGATCCCAGATGTACTTTTTGCCCTCGACCGTCTCTGCGAACGGGTCCTGCATGTACCAACCCTCGTCGATGACGGAGTACTGCCAGCCGAACTCACGCAATCCGGCGAGGACCTTCGTGTTTGCGCGATAGTCGGTTTCATCAATCGTCAGGCCATAGGAATCCCAGCTGTTCCATCCCAGTGGGGGCGTGGGTGCGGGGTTCTGCGCTGGACTGGGAGAAATGGGCGCCAAAAACGATGCCAGAAGAAGAGCCGAGCAAAGGCCGCGTGAGAGCATGTGCAAACGTATACCACAACGAGTATTAGGGCTGCGGTTCGACGGCTGACGGGGGTGCATCGGTGGGGTATCTCCGCAGTAAAAAAACACGTGATGCAACTCACTTTCAAACGGGCCTATAATGGCGTCGAATAAAAATTGAACAGCTGCCGATGCCAAACCCCAGACACCTGCAACTGAGGAGAACTTATGCTTAAGTCGTTCTTGCTCTTCGCAGCGGTTGTCTTGTTTGTTGTTGCAGCCGCATCCGCTCCGGCACGTCCCCCGCAGGAAGCCAGCCAGTCCGCCGCCACCGGAAAGAAGGCGACTGCGGACTCGATGGCGAAGGCCAAGAAAGTGTACGAACTCGATTGCGCGCTATGCCACGGCGCGGCGGGAGATGGGAAAACTGATCTAGCCAAAGAGATGCAACTCAGTCTGATGGACTGGAGCGATCCGAAAACGCTGTCGAGCATGTCAGACCAGGCGCTGATCGAAATCATCCGCAAGGGCAAAGGAAAGATGCCTCCGGAAGACGCGGCACGCGCGAATAACGATGAAGTGAAAGGCCTGGTCCAGTTGATTCGGAAATTCGCAAAGGATCAGCCGGCATCGGTGACTCCTGCTGCAGAACCATCCTCTGCACCGGCGCAGACGCCTGCCCCCGCCAGCACTCCGGCGCAGTCTCCCAGCCGGTAGGGCTTTCTTGTAGCTACCCTCGCGGGTGGGATCATTCGCGAGTGTCGCTTCGGTGATCTGACATCCGCCGAAGTGCGCTTATTGCTCTGGATGATGCTGACGGGCTCAGGCACTGCGTGGTTCAGGCGTCAGCATGCGGTACGAAGACGGTCTGTTCCGTCCTGATTGATTGCGATTCAGTATCTTCCTTCTGTACGCGTTCGTGGCAGAGCCAGATAACGAGCGCCGTGTAGGGGACAGCGATCACCAGGTCAAGGATGTAGTGCTCACCCAGCCCGAGAGTTGCGATCGCTATCGGCGCCAGGTGTGTTCCCGCCAGAATCGTTCCCCACTTCCAACGTCGCGCAAACCAGAACACGGGGAGAGCACTGGAAAAGTGTACGGACGGTATCCCATTCGGTGGTGCATCGATGAGCACGGGATGCGGAACAATGGCTCCCGGCAGTTGATTGGGGAATCCAGCGAAAGCATACGTGGGCCCGCAAACGGGGAACATGAAGTAAATCGGAAGCGCGAGCACCAAATTCAGCACAAACGACATAAGGAGCGGACGTGCCTCATTCGTCCCAAACTTCCAGAGGTAGAAAGAGAATACGGCCATGGCGGAACATGGCAGGATTGAGTACGCAAAGTAAATGATCAGGTATGCGACCAGATGGTGGCTCAGAAACTGCCCAATGTGAAAACTGGGTGTCCCGAAGTATTCACTGAATCTGTATACGTAGAGATCTAACTTATGCGGGACAAGTTTGCTGAGGGAGCGGATGAAGAAATCCACGAACACGCCGATGGGAAGCGAAAGAACGCCTGCTGCGAGCATCCAGTCCCATCGTTTGTCGTGATTCCTCCGCGTACACATGAACCCACAGATCGGCAGTAGGAGGACCATCGCCGTCAGGCTTGGAACAAGAACGAAGAGGGTAATGAGGCATCTCATCCGCAGTTATTGGTCAATCTGGATTGGTCAGATGATTGAATCTTACTTGGAAATCGAGGATTCTCAAAAGCTTCCAAGCTTGCGTCCTTACCTGTTGGTAATCGATGCCGAAGGCGGATTGTAAAAGGATCTTTAGGTCAGGGAAAACGGCCTCTCTGTGCGGTAAGCTGTTCGGGGAGATTGAGATTGCGTTTTCGCGTACCGAACGGTGCGGTGTGGGCGTCGTTTGCGGTGTTCTTCGCTCTCCCGCTGCTCGGGCAGCGGGCCCTGCCGATCCCAGGCGGCAACCGGGCTCTGCCGCTGGTCCATGTTGAGAACGCACAGAACTCAGATGCGGCACAAAGGGCGCATTATGTTGTGCTGGTCTCGCTGGATGGATTTCGCTGGGATTACGCGAAGCGTGACGACGCCAGCAACCTTCTGACTCTGGGAAAAAGGGGAGTTTGGGCGCCCGAGGGCATGATGCCAAGTTATCCCTCGCTCACCTTTCCCAATCACTTCACGATCGTGACGGGACTCTATCCCGAGCATCACGGGCTGGTCGCAAACACCTTCTACGACGAGACGAAGCACGCTCGCTATGCCATTTCTGATCCGAATGTGGTCCGCGACGGAAGCTGGTACAGCGGGGTTCCGCTATGGAGCCTGGCTGAAGCGCAGGGGATGAGGGCGGCGTGCCTTTTCTGGCCCGGTTCCGAGGCTGAAATTGCAGGGCATCGGCCCACCTGGTATGCCGAGTTCGACAACAAAACACAGGCAAGTGCGGACGTGGAGCAGGCGCGCATCGATGATGCTATCGCGTTGTTGAAAATGCCGGAAGCCGATCGGCCCCATTTCATTACCATCTACTACTCCGAGCCTGACCACGAAGCGCATGAGTTCGGACCCGATGCGCCGCAGACCAAGGTCGCTGTGCTCAAAATGGACAAGCTGATCGGGAAGCTGGAAAAGGCACTGAAGACAACCGGGTTGCCGATCGACCTTGTGGTCGTGAGTGACCATGGGATGGCGAAGGTGGAGGGCGGCTGGGTCACGCTGGATGAATTTGCCGATCTCAGCGGATTCGAAAATGCAGGGATCTTGCTCTATGGCAAGACAGAAGAGGGCCGAGCGCGTGCGTACGCGAAGCTGAAGCAGGCCTCTTCGCAATTTACGGCTTACCGCCGCAAGGACGTGCCGGCCGGTCTGCACTACAACGAGAATTCGCGTGAAGGGGATCCCATTGTGATTGCGACTGGGCCCTACGCGATTCGCGCACACAAGCCCGCCGACGGCAAACCTGACAAGGCTCCAGAGACCGGCATGCACGGATTCGATCCACACCGGATCCCAGAGATGAAGGCGATCTTTTTCGCGGCTGGTCCGGATATTCTTCCCGGCAAGACGGTAGCTCCATTTCAAAACACGAATCTATATCCGTGGATCGCTCATATTCTGGGGCTAAAAGTACCCAGGAACGACGGCAGTTTGAACGTGCTGGCCGGGACGCTGCGCGACAATGGTGGTGAAACATCGGGCGCAGCTTCGGCGAAAGAGGAGTAGCGGGCTAATGGGCAGAGTTTTGGGCATTGACGGCGGGGGTACAAGAACGCGCGCCTCCATCGTCGATGGCGAGCAAGTGCTGGCATTCGCCGAGAATGGTTCAATCAAGCGATTGCGCGTCGGCGCCAAGGCGGCGGAAGCCAATTTGCGGGCTATTCTCGAGGATGTCTTCGCGCAGGCTGGAGTCAAAGGCGTGAGGGCTGCATCTGCCGGCGTCGCGAGCGCGAGCATGCCCGGGGTTAAGCAATGGATCACAGGCGTCTTCGCCGAGTTCGGCGTTGAACACTCAGAGGTCGTAGGGGATGAGGTGATCGCCCTTGATGGCGCGTTTAAGGGGGGGGCAGGCATTCTGCAAATCGCCGGAACCGGCTCGAACTGTATCGGGCGCGCTCCAGACGGCGGAAGGGAAAGCGCGGGGGGATGGAGTTCTCGTCTTGGGGATGAGGGCTCGGGATACTGGATCGGCTTGCACGCGGTTCGGCGCGGCCTTCGCGCCTACGATCGCGAAGAGCCAACGCGGATCCTGGAAACGGTAGGCGGTATTTGGAAAACGAAGACACTGGAGGAACTGGTGAATCTGGGCGACAGCACGCCCGGACCGGATTTTGCCGCCCTGGCTCCCGCAGTGGACAAATTGGCCGAAGAGGGCGATGCCGTGGCATTGGAAGTACTGAAACAGGCGGCTGATGATCTGGTGGACAGCGTGCTGCTGGTCCGCGCGAAGCTCCGCCGCAAACACGGCCTATGTGTGGAAGTACCAGTGGCGTGGATTGGAAGTGTGATTGGGAAATCGCGCTTGGTACGTAAGGCATTTTTTATCGGGCTACAAGCGGCGGCCCCGGAGATGCCGGTACGCGACACGGAAGTGGCAGGCATTGAGGGTGCGGTGTGGCGCGCGCAGCAGTTGGCGAAGGCTGCGGGCTAGTTTACCGGCGCACCGGCGAGGATAGAAGCGAGCAATCTCCCCTGCGGATCGATGGCAACGAGGTTGGCGGCGCGTCCGGGAACGATGCTGCCGGCGCGGTGATCGAGGCCGGTCATCGCTGCCGGATTGCCGGAGAGCAGGCGCAGACCCTGGTCTACTGCGGCCCCTGTGAACTGAACGAAATTTGAAAGTGCGCGATCGAGTGTGAGCACGCTTCCTGCGAGGACTCCGCGGGCCATGGCCCGGCCATCTCTCACCTCGACAGCAAACCCGCCCAACTGGTACTCGCCGTCGGGCATCCCCGCCGCCGACATCGCATCCGTTACAAGGATGCCGCGCTCCGGGCCTTTCGCTTTCCACCAGAGACGGACAATTTCCGGTTGTGAATGGATTCCGTCGCAGATCAACTCGGAGTAGAGTTCGTTGCTCGTAAGAACCGTGCCGAGAATGCCGGGCTCGCGATGATCGAGCGCTCGCATCGCGTTGAATGTGTGCGTGGCGCTGGATGCACCGGCGGCAATACCTCTCTTCGTTTCGACAGCTGTCGCATTGGAATGCCCCATGGAGACGCGTACCCCGCGCGAGACGGCGTGCCGGATGAGTTCCTCGGCCCCGGGAAGTTCGGGCGCAATCGTAATGAGGCGAACGTGACCCCTTCCGGCATCGATAAGACGATCGAACGTGGCGATATTTGGAGCAAGCAGATGTTCGGCAGGCTGCACACCGCGCTTTTCGTGCGAGAGGAAGGGACCCTCGAGATGGATACCGAGAGGACGTGCGCGACCCGGCTCAGGCAATTTCGCGATCTCGTTTGCAATGCCGTCGAGTGCACGCAATGTCGCATCGAGCGGGGCGGTAACCGTGGTGGCCAGATAGGCCGCGGTTCCACGCGACGCAAGAAACCGTCCAATTGCTTCGAGCGCCGGAGAAGTCGCTTCCATTACATCGTGACCGGCGGCCCCGTGAATATGAACGTCGAAGAAAGAAGGCCCGAGCATTGCACCCGGATAGTCGAGGACGCGGGCGCCCGCAGGAAGCTCTGACGCTTCACGGCTCGTGACGGAATGGATGCGGCCGTCTTCTATAAGGATGAGGGGATTCTGATGAAGGCTCGTTCCGTCCCAGAGCCTCTCTGCGGTGACTACCGTATGCATGACTAAACATTATTGCAGGTGCGTGCGGGGCTGAATCGGTCGACGATCTGGTGTGGAGGCAGGCCGGGCCACGTCGATGTATGAAAGCGCAGGCGCTTCGTTTGATATTGTTTTGCCATGCGAAATTCGGTGTTGGTTTTCGTAGCTGGATTTTTGTTGACGGCCGGAACGCAGGTAAGTATTGCGCAGACGATCAACCTCTCCACGAGCAAGCAGTTGATTGAGCCGGTGCCTGGTAATCCGCAGCGCCTGAACAGCGAGCCTATCTCAATGGCGATTTCGCCGGGTGGTCGCTACGTTGTGACGGTGAACGCGGGTTATGGAACATACGAGTCGAAGTACCAGCAGTCGCTTGCGGTCTACGATACCGAGACGGAGAAGGTGACGGACTTCCCCGATGAGCGGACATACTCCGGCCGCGGGAATCAGACGCTCTACTCGGGGCTGGCATTCAGCGGTGACGGCACGCATCTGTATGCGAGTATCGGTTCGGAGACAGATCCGGAAGGGAAGCATCAGCCGAAGCACGGTCCGCACGATACCGGGAGCGGGATCCTCGTATATCGCTTTGCCGAGGGGCGGATCGAGCCGGATCGGATCATCCATCTGCCAATCGAGACACTCGATCCGGGGCACAAGACGAAACTGATTGGCGGAGTGGATGGGAACAAGGGAATACCGTTTCCCGCGGCAATTGCAGTCGTTCGAGCGAACGGTGCGGAGAAATTGCTGGTTGCGGAGAACCTGACAGACGATGCCCTGCTGATCGATGCCACAACGGGGAAGATTGAGCATCGATTCGATCTGACGGAGAGCGATGCTGTGCCCTCGACGTATCCCGTGGCGCTGCAGCTTTCCAAGGACGGGCACCGGGCATTTGTTGCGCTGTGGAATGCGTCGGAGATTGTGGAACTCGATTTGCAGAAAAATGCTGTGGGCCGCAAACTGGCGCTGCTGAAGCCGCCCGATCCGGTGCGGCCGGGAACGCATCCATGCGCGTTCGCGTTGACTGCCGATGGCAAGACGCTGTATGTGGCGCTCGCAAATCGCGATGCGGTTGCGGCTGTGAACGTGGGTTCGGGGCATTTTGCGTTGAAGGGGTATTTCGATACTCGGCTGCCTGGTCAAAGCTACTTTGGCGCGGAACCTGTCGCGGTGGCGTTGAACGCAAACGGCAGTAAGCTGTACGTCGCAAACATGGCCAGCGATGCGGTTGCCGTAATCAATACGAAGGAGCTTACGGCGAAGGCGTCGCGCGCCGGAATGGTGGAGCCCCAGGGATTCGTGCCGACGGAGTGGATGCCATTGTCGATGGCGTTTCTTCCGGGAAAACCGGGTGGCCGGCTGTTTGTTGCGACGGATAAAGGCAAGGGAACGGTTGCGAATCCGTATCCTCCGAAGGACCAGAAGCCTGAGCCCGGAATGCCGAAGAAGACGAACTACATTGCAACGCTGCTGTATGGATCGCTTGCGGTGCTGAACGAAAACGAGATGGATCAGAAGCTGCACGACTATACGGAGACGGTGCTCGAGTCGAATCGGATGAAGGCAGCGGAGGAGAAGATTAGATTCTCCGACGGATCCAGCAATCGCATCAAGCACGTCATCTACATCATCAAGGAGAACCGGACATACGACCAGATTTTTGGCGATCTCGATCAGGATGGAAAGCCGATCGGCAACGGAGACAGCAGCCTGACGATGTATGGCAAAGACATCACGCCTAATCTACACAAGCTCGCGCTGCAGTTCGGAGTACTGGACAACTTCTACGATTCCGGCGAAGTGTCCGGCGAGGGACATGTGTGGTCAAATGCGGCGATCGGGACCGACTACCTGGAAAAGACATGGCAGCAGGCCTATCGCGGGAGCGAGCGTACATACGACTTTGAAGGCGTCGTGGCTGAAGGGCTGCCCCTGGAGCAAAATATCCCCGACGTAAACGAGCCTGCGAGCGGGTACCTCTGGACCAATCTCGCGAAGCACGGAAAAACGTACTACCATTTCGGCGAGTACATCGCAGAGGTCTTCTGCGATGAACTGAAGGGGGCCAGTCCGCAGGCGGGGCCGATGCTGCCGGGAACCACCTGCGCGCGCAAGGCGATTGCACCCGGAGAGCCGATTCCCGCGGAGTGGGGTGGGGGTACGAACAAATGGCCGTGGCCGATTCCACTCATTGCTTCGGCGAAACCAACAAAGCCCGAGCTTGTCGGGCACTTTGCGCCAGAGGCTCCGGATTTTAATCTCGCGATTCCCGATCAAATTCGAGTCGAAGTGTTTTTGCGGCACCTGAAGCAGTGGGAAGCAGACCGCGATCAGGGCAAAGACACGATGCCGGACTTCATCCAGTTGCGGATTCCAGATGACCACACCAATGGAACCGCGCCTGGAAAGCCAACGCCGAGGGCCAGCGTTTCGGACAATGATCTTGCAGTCGGCCGCGCAGTTGATGCTGTCTCGCATTCACCATTCTGGGACGATACAGCGTTTTTCATCCTTGAAGACGATGCGCAGAATGGAGCGGACCACGTCGATGCACATCGTAGTATCGCGCTGGTGATCAGCAAATATGCGCCACACGGAAATGATGGAGCGCCGGTTGTTGACAGCCGGTTCTATTCAACGGTGAGCTTTATTCGCACGATGGAGACCCTGCTCGGATTGCCGCCGATGAATAACAACGACGCGTTCAGCTCGATGGTGTCGACGCTGTTCACGGGGCCGGGCGACCAGCCGGCATATTCGGCTGATTACTCCAATCGCGACAATGGACTGATCTACACGGCCAATCCAAAAAAGGCGCCCGGCGCGCAAGAAAGTTCGAAGATGGACTTCCGCCACGCGGATCAGGCCGATGCGCAGAAGTTGAATGTGGTGCTCTGGAAGGATGCCATGGGTTCGAAACCCGTCCCCGCAATGCTGACGGAAAAGCGCTCAAAGCCGCGGAAAGACGATGACGATTAGAGCGCGGTGAGCGGGCTTCAACCACAGTCCGCTCATGCGCGAGTTCCCCGATTGACCCGTGTATGGTTGTATGCGGCAGGATTTTTATCTTTCGGGGGGAGCTGTGCAGATCTGGAATCGCAGACATTTTTTGAAGACGGCGGCAGCTATTTCAGCGGCAACTATGGCCGCATCACGCACGAGCGCCGAAGCAGGCAAACACGTATTCGAGTTGACTCCCGAACAGGAACCCTCGCAAGCGGTAGCAGCCAATGACCACATTCAGATCGCGCTCATTGGCGCAGGCGGCCAGGGCATGTACGACACAGGCGAGGCCGTGCAGGTGCCCGGGGTGAAATTGGTTGCGGTTGCCGATTGCTACAACGGCCGTCTCGAGCGCAGCAAGGAGATATGGGGCGCCGACACGTTTACCACTCGCGACTACAACGAGATTCTTGCGCGCAAGGACATCGATGCCGTCATCATCGGCACGCCGGACCACTGGCACAAGCAGGCTTCCATTGATTCGATGAAGGCGGGCAAGGATGTCTATTGCGAAAAGCCGATGATCCATGAGTACAAAGATGGGCCGGAGATGATCGAGGCGGCGAAGTCGACGAATCGTATCCTGCAGATTGGCAGTCAACGAGTAAGTTCGATTCTGTATGCGAAAGCCAAGGAACTGCTGGCCTCGGGCGCGATTGGGAAATTGAACATGGTTACGGCTCGATGGGATCGGAACTCGTCGATGGGGGCGTGGAACTACACGATTCCGCCGGATGCCTCGCCGGAGACTTGCGATTGGCCACGCTTCGAGGGTACGGCGCCAAAAATGCCATTCAGCGCTGAGCGGTTCTTTCAATGGCGCAAGTGGAAGGACTACGGCAGCGGCGTTGCGGGCGATTTGTTTGTCCATCTCTTCAGCGGGACGCATTTCATTACAGGCTCACATGGGCCGACGCAGGGCATGGCAACCGGCGGGCTGCGGTATTGGAAGGATGGTCGCGACGCGCTGGATGTGGTGCTGGGGCTGTTCGACTATGCGGAGGGATTCAATCTCAGCCTGCGCGTGAACTTCGTCGATGGCGGCGAGGAGAGCGAGGGGCTGCTCTTCACCGGGGATGAAGGCACGCTGGAGATCGGCGGGGGATGGGTCAGTGTCAATCGCGTTCCGCGGGAGAAGGATCCGGGGCTGACGATTGATACGTTCCCGAAGGCGATGCAGGCGCAGATCGAAGCTGAGCATGCGAAGAAATATCCGAAGCAGCATCCTGTTGGGCCTCCCCCATCGGGATTTGAGAAGTACGTTGCGCCGGAGGGTTACAGCGACAGCTACGACCACTTCAAGAATTTCTTTGCCTCCGTGCGTTCGCGCAAGCCGGTGGTAGAGGATGCAGTGTTCGGGTATCGAGCCGCAGGAGCGGCGCTGCTGAGCAATTTGAGCATTCAGAAGAGGCAGATCGTGCGCTGGGATCCGGAGGAGATGAAGCTCGTCTAGAACCCTGGCCGCACCAAGCCCTCGTTTTCACGCCCAAGCAGAGCTTGGACGGCCACCCAGTTCGCTAGAGAACTTCGGTTCGCCAGTTAGAATCGGGGAATGGCGAAGCGAATCGGAGTTCACCTGGGCACGGCGGGTGGTGCCTCCAATGCTGTAGACAGGGCGCACGAGATCGGCGCGAACACGCTGCAAATTTTTTCCTCGAGTCCGCGGATGTGGCGGCCGCAGAAGGTCGACCCCAAGCAGGCGGATCGGATGCGCACTCAGCGCGCGAAGTTCGATGTCGGTCCGCTGGTCATCCACACTAGCTACCTGGTGAACGTCTGCAGCCAGACGGAGGAGTTTCGCGAAAAGAGTGTGGTCTGCTTTCGCGGTGAGATCGAGCGGGCTCTCATGTTGGGCGCCGAATACCTCGTGCTCCATCCCGGTTCGTGGAAGGGACGGACGCGCAACGAGGGGCTGAGGCTTGCAGCGGAGTCCATCGCACGCGCCGCAGATGGCTTGCCCTGGCAGGGAACGGATTTCAGCATTTTGATTGAAAACACTGCAGGGGCGGAGTGCTCGCTGGGCGGCAACTTCGAGCAGGTTGCGGAACTGGTGGAGCGGCTTAAGACCCACGCGCCGGTCGGCGTCTGCCTGGACACATGTCACACACATGTTTCCGGGTACGACTTCACCACCGAAGAGGGCTACCGCGAGACGATCATGCAGGCCGACATCACGTTTGGGGTCGATGCCGTTCGTGTCTGGCACTGTAACGATGCAAAGGCGCTGCGGGGATCGAAGCTCGATCGCCACGAGCACATCGGGCAAGGGAACATCGGCATCGAACCGTTCCGGTGGCTTCTGAACGACCCGAGGTTCGCCGATTGCGCCTTTGTTGCGGAGACACCTAACGATGATCCGGGCGATGAAGAGCGGAACGTGAAGGTGCTGAAGAGCCTCGTAGAATAAATATGTACCGAGAGACGGTACAGTGGTACATTCAAGCAAGATAGATGATCGTCACCTTTCGGGACCGTTGGTTGGAGGACTTCTTTCTGGAAGATCGTTCCAGTAAGAAGATCCCAGCCGATGTAGAAGCTCGTCTATTCAGAAAGTTGCAGCTTCTCGACGACGCCGCAGCTGACTCGGATCTACGTGTTCCCCCTAGCAATCATTTTGAGAAGTTACGGGGAGATCTGGCAGGTTTACATTCCATCCGGGTTAACGATCAGTGGCGATTGATATTCGAGTGGATCGGCGACAAAGGTGAGGCCAGAAGAGTTTACCTGGATAATCACAGCTATCGGTGAGGTCGGATGATGCTCAAGACAGAACGCAAACCGGCGACAATCGGCGAAATGCTCGTAGAAGAATTCCTGAAACCGCTCGGGCTTACGCAGGGTGGGCTGGCAGAAGCAATGGGTGTTCAGCGCAGACTTGTGAATGAAATTTGCAATGATCGCCGCTCAGTTACTGCGGATACTGCTCTGATGTTGGCTCGAGTATTTGGCAATTCACCTGAGTTCTGGCTGAATGTCCAGCGTCGGACGGACCTTTGGGAAGCACTCCACACGCCGAAGAGGCTGAAGCGTATCCAGCAGGCCAAGCCTTTGCGATCCGCAGCCTGATGCCCTGCCGAACGAAGCTTCTGCCACCCCGTTTACACTGAAGAGTTATGGCAGAAGAGAAAGAGCTACGTTACGACCCGGCGACAATTGAGCCAAAGTGGCAGGCGCGCTGGGCCGCGGACCCCGGCATGTACGCCGCCGAGCCTCATTCGTGCGGCAAGCCTAAGTACTACGTTTTGGAGATGTTGCCTTATCCCAGCGGGCAACTGCACATGGGCCATGTGCGCAATTACTCGATTGGCGACGCCCTTGCGCGCCACATGTGGATGCGCGGCTACAACGTGATGCACCCGATGGGCTGGGATGCATTCGGACTTCCCGCTGAGAACGCCGCTCTCAAGAACAACACGCCGCCCCGCCAGTGGACGCTGGCCAACATTGCCGCTATGAAGCGGCAGTTCCAGCGGCTCGGCATGGGCTTCGACTGGGCCACGGAAGTGACCACTTGTTTCCCGGATTACTACAGGTGGAACCAGTGGTTCTTCCTCCGCATGTATGAGAAGGGCCTCGCCTACCGCAAGAAGAGCAAGGTGAACTGGTGCCCAGAGTGCGCAACCGTATTGGCCAATGAGCAGGTGATTGATGGCCGCTGCTGGCGACATGAAGACACCATCGTAGAGCAACGCGATCTCGTGCAGTGGTTCCTGCGTATTACCGCGTACGCACAGGAACTGCTCGACGATCTCAACAAGCTCGAAGGCTGGCCCGAAAAGGTACGCACCATGCAGCGCAACTGGATCGGCCGCAGCGAGGGCACTGAAGTCGAATTCGGCGTCGAAAACAGGCCGGAGAAGATTCGCGTTTTCACCACGAGAGTGGACACGATTTTCGGCGCGACGAGTGTGCAGCTGGCGCCGGAGCATGCGCTCGTCACGGCCATGGCTGCGGACGATGCCGGATTGCGCGAGCAGGTTGCGAAGCTGCTCGATGAGCAGAAGAAGGCGCGTGAAGCCGGCGACATCGGTGCGATCGAGAAGCACGGTATCCCCACGGGCAAGTTCGCGATCAATCCCTATAGTGGCGAGTTGGTGCCGATCTGGGTGGCGAATTACGTGCTGATCGATTACGGCACGGGCGCCATCATGAGCGTACCCGGGCACGACGAGCGCGATTTTGAATTTGCGAAGAAGTATGCGATTCCGGTTCGGCGCGTGATCGCACCTTCCGATCCGACCGTCGAGGAATCCGAGTTGCCGTTTGTGTCAGAAGACGGAGTGCTTGTGAACTCCGGCGAGTTCAATGGGCTCACCTGCGATGAAGCGCAGAAGAAGCTGCAGGAGATCGCGACGGCAAAGAAGTTCGGCGAGGCGACGGTTACGTTTCGTTTGAAGGACTGGGGTGTAAGCCGCCAGCGCTACTGGGGAACGCCCATTCCGATCATTCACTGCGAGCACGATGGCATCGTGCCCGTACCGGACGATCAGCTGCCCGTTCTGCTGCCGGAGAACATCGAGATCACGCAGCAGGGCGGATCGCCGCTGAGTAAAGTCTCTGACTTCGTGAACGTCACCTGCCCGAAGTGCAAGGGGCCAGCGAAGCGCGAGACGGACACGATGGACACCTTCGTCGATTCGAGTTGGTACTTCTATCGCTATACGGATGCGAAAAACGATACGGCTCCATTCGACTCGAAGACGGCGCAGTACTGGTTTCCGATCGATCAGTACATCGGCGGTGTCGAGCACGCGATTCTGCACCTCATCTATTCGCGGTTCTGGACCAAGATGATGCGCGATCTGGGGCTCATCACCAACGATGAACCCGTTGAGCGGCTGTTTACGCAGGGCATGGTGCTCAAAGACGGCGCGAAGATGTCGAAGAACCGCGGCAACGTGGTCTCGCCCGATGAGATGGTGGCGCGATTCGGTGCGGATGCTGCGCGAATGTACTCGTTGTTTGCGGCGCCTCCCGACCGCGATCTCGACTGGCAGGAAGATGGCGTTGCGGGAGTGAGCCGCTTCCTCGGGCGCGTGTGGCGCATCGTGACGCGGTATGCTCCAGCTGCCCGCGCAGGTGCGCAGAAGAAGGTGGAGAATCCGGAAGGCGTTGCCTTGAAGCTGCTGCGCAAGCTGCATCAGACCACCGCCAAAATCACGCAGGACTTTGAAGGACGCTGGCACTTCAACACGTGTGTCGCAGCCATTATGGAACTGGTGAACGAGATTCAGGGAGCGGATGCTCAGCTTGCAGCTGGTGAGGTTCCCGCGCCTGCGATGTATGAGCTTTTGAGGACGCTCATTCTGCTGCTTGCTCCATTTGCGCCATTTCTGGCCGCGGAGCTGTGGGAAGAGCTCGGCGGCGAGGGAGCGGTTCTACGGCAGCCATGGCCGAAGAGTGATCCCGGACTGGCAAAGGAAGACGAGATTGAGATTCCGGTGCAGATCAACGGCAAACTGGTCAGTATCATCCGCGTACCTGCGGGCTCCGACGCAAGGGCGATCGAAGCAGCTGCCCTTGCGGAAGAAAAAGTGAAAGCGCGAACCGCGGGCAAGTCGGTGGCGAAAGTCATTGTCGTCCCCGGCCGCGCCGTTAACCTCGTCGTGAAATAGAAGATTGGGGTTGAAGTGATCTCAGGCAGTAGAGCGGAGCAAATCCGCGGCACGCAGACGCTCGTCGGCCAGATGGGCTGGATGCTGCGGCACCCGGCGATAGTCGCGGTGGAAGTGGCCTGGCGCTGGCTGTTCGGGATTCCGTTTCTGTTGTTGTGCTGGTCGAGGCTGCAGCATGTGCTGACAATCCTGACGCCGCAGGAAGCTGGCCTCAGCGACATTGACGCTCAGAATCCATGGATTGCGGCTGGGCAGCTAAGCCGGGCATTGTGGCAGTATCAGCCTCTGATCGCTCATGAACTGCGCTGGATTGTGCCGGTGGGGGCGGTGGCGTGGCTTGCGGTTTCTTCGCTGGGCCGGAGTTTCACATTGAAGCTCGCCGAGCCGGGAATTCGCTTCAGGCCGCTGTCAATGATTGTTCTGCAGACGGCGTGGCTCGCGCTGTTCGGCGCTATTTGCTGGGGATGGCTCCGCTCGGTTGTCTGGGTGGCTGCGACACACCTCAGAGGAAGCGAGCCGGACCTGATCGGCTTTTCGATCTGGCTCATTTTTCTTTCGCTCGGATTCTTCACTCTTTGGGCGTTGCTGGGCTGGGTGGTGTCTGTCGCTCCGGTTCTGATGTTCCTTGAGGACTGCTCCGCGCCTTCGGCCCTTCGACTCGCATTCAGGCTGGGACGGCCGTTCACCTCAGAGTTGTTTGAGATTGGCATGGTGATGGGCATTGTGAACCTGACGTTGCTTGTGGTCGCCATGGTGCTCTCTGCCGCTCCATTGCCATTCAGCGACGCACTGGGTGGCGGTGCGTTGCACGTGGTTTGGGCAGGCGCCGCAGTCTTCTACCTGATCGCTCACGACTACTTCCAGATTGTGAGGCTCACGTGCTTTGTCCAGTTCTGGAAGATCTTCCGCGGCGGCATCGTTCACTAGCACCGCAAGAAACTGCCTTACTGCAGACTAATGCGATGCGGTAGCGCTTTCATCTTTCAGATAGCTTGCGCTCAGGGTTTTCTTCTCCTTCGCCAGCGGCAGCAGCGTGGGGTAGAACTGCACAAAAGTCGTGTCGACCGCTCCGTGAGCGGCGTGGCAGGTATAGCAGGGCGCCTTCTCGGGAATGAGCGAGCCGTTCTTCTGCATGGAGTCGAATTCGAAAAAGGCCCATTTGCCGGGGAAACGCTTCTCGTCTTTAACGTGGACTTCGAGGCCCATGATGGCGGTGTCCTGAAAGTGGCCGCGCTGGTTTATGGAGCCCTTGTTTTTTGCGCCACGAACCTCGAGCACCATGATGGTTTTGTCGGGCCAGGTGCCCGTGGCGAGAAAGCTGCGATAAGCAGCCGGACTTACGAAGACATTGTCGAAGGTGGAGTGATCCATCTGCATGGCGCTGGGAGAGTAGCTCATGTCGATACCGGTGCTCAGATAAATCCACTCGCGGTAGTTGGAGGGAGGCTGCATGTCGCCATTGGCGGCATAGGAAGGCGTGTCGGAGACGGCGGCATGAACGGAGGGGCGGAGAGTCAATACCGCGAGAGCCGCGAGGCACACGGCACACACCATCATTGCGAGAAGGGAAGACTTGCTGGACACGTTGACCTCCGATGATGCGGAAACGCATTAGCCCTGAAGAAGGTTCCAGAAAAGAGACGAATCCGCAATGAAGAGAACTTGAAATCAGGTTGATCGGTGCAATCTAGAACAACTTCAAGCGAATGACCAGGTACTTCTTTGGGTTCTCGCGAATGCTTTTGACCAGTTGCTGGGTTTCGCTCATGGTGGCGTCAGCGTGGTCATAGAGCGCGCGATTCTGCATCAACTGGCCGATGGTTCCTTTGCCCTGGTCGATGTTGGTCAGGATGCCGTCGAGCCTGCTCAGCGTGTCGTCAAGCTTGCGGGCGAATTCCGGATCCTTGGCGAGCTTGCCGATAGCTCCCTTACCCTCGTTTGCGCCTTTGAGCAGATCGTTCAGACTGGCAATCGAAGAGTTCAGGTTGGTATAGAGCGTCTCGTCATTGAAGAGTTTGCCTGCCGTGCCCTGGCCGTTCCGAATGCCTTCGGCAATCTGGTCGAAGTGGCCGATCATGGTGTCGGCATGTGTGTAGAGCTTGTCGTCGGCGATCAGCTTGCCGATCGTGCCCTGACCGTTGTTGACGGAGGCTGTGAGCTTGTCGAGGTTGTCGGCGATGCGGTTGAGCTTGGAGTAGAACTTCGAATCGTTGATGAGCCCGCCAAGAGTGCCGCGCGTAGAGTTGAGGGAATCGACCAGCTTGTTGGAATTGCGCATCAGCCTGGTGATCTCTTCAATGGAGGTCTGGCTGGCGCTGATGACCCCCTGGAGGCTCGGTGCTTCGGTCGAGGGAAGTTCAGCATTGTTTACGACTTTCGGTCCCCTGGCGTTCACCGATGAGATGTCGACGTAGCTGTCACCCAACACGCCCGCCTGGGCGATGGTAGTGGTCGAATCCGTGTGAAGAAACTGGGCATAGTCTCCGCCCACGCGGAGGGTGACTTCAACCGGCTTGGGAGCGCGCTCAGGGACCACACGAATACGGATGACATTGCCGATGGTCACCCCTTCCAGGGTGACTGGAGCGCCGTTCTTCAAACCGCCGGCGTTGTCAAAGTAAGTGCGGACGGTGAGCTTCTTCGAGAAGATGCCGCCCGAGGCCGAGTTCATCAGCAGGATGACAAGGATCAATACGGCCATGGCCGCCAAGACCAATGCGCCAACCTTCAGCTGGGACCACTGAATCTCTTTCCGGCTCGGCAAGAAGTTTCCCTTTGACCGGGCAGGCAGTTTGAGCCCACCTCATCGCCTTGAGAATAGCAGATAAGGCAGCGGTTACCGACCGGAATGCCCTCTCGGTGAGAAGGGAAGATGCATATGGTGAGACCGGAGATAGCCAGGCGCAAACCGCTGTCGTTAATGTACTTAGGTTCGGCGGCTCTCGGGCACGCTTTCCAGGACGACACTTGCCATGGAGAGGCTTCCCGTATGGGTCAGAGACAAGGCGACCCGCGCCGCGCCCATGCTCGCGGCGATTTCTGCGGCGCGTCCGTGGAACTGGATGCTGGGACGTCCACCGGGTTCGCGGACGACTTCGATCTCCAGCCAGCTCACGCCATGGCTGATACCGGTTCCCAGGGCTTTCGCTCCCGCTTCCTTGGCGGCAAAGCGGGCGGCAAGACTCTCGGCGGAATTGCGCTTGCGCAGGCAGTATGCCTGCTCTGCAGAGGTGTAGACACGATCGAGGAAGCGCTTGCCAAAGCGTTCCATCGACTGCTGAATGCGCGAAATCTCAACCAGGTCAATGCCGCTGCCGACGATCATGCTGAGTACCAAGCTAACATCTCGTTCGACCGGGACGCGGGTGGAGTTGCGCCGCTATACGGATCGGGCCGCTTTTGCACAATCTGATCTTCCGGCTTGGTTTTGCCGATAACCTTGTCGTGAAACCGCAATCGACTCTTCGCGACGCACTGCAGTCAAGCGCTATCCCCTGGGCTCTGCAAATGAGGGCAATCTCGAACGAAGAACCGAGCCGGCTCGTGAAGGCGGTCACAGGAGCGATTCTCGGCTGTGGCGGATGGATGCTGAGCCGCAGTGCCACCGACAACGGATTGATCGATATGCTTTTCGAGTTTGAAAGGCGATCGTGCCTGGAGGTCTACACCGCCCTGGTAGCGTCAGGGCTGGAACTGGGCCGTGCAGCCCACCTTCAGTTCACAGAATTATGCCTATGTACGAAACTGACCCGACGAGATTGCGGTGAAGAGATTGTCAGCATCGATCTGGAGGTTCAGACATTTGCCATGGAGGAGCAGACCAACTCGCCGCCGAGCTGGCAATGAAACGGCGCCGAGCGGCCACGGCTTAGCCTGCTTCGACCAGTCCATAGCGACGCTGCCATGCCTCTTTCAGGCGTGCACGGACCCGGGCCTTTTCCGCCTCGGAGCAAGCTTCGGGGTGGTTGACGAAATACTCGGCCTCGCGTTTGGCCAGCTCGAGCAGGGCCTTGTCACGGACGAGATTTGCCACGCGAAATTCCGGTAAACCAGCCTGGCGCGTTCCGAAAATCTCGCCTGGTCCACGCATGGAAAGATCCAGCTCCGCAAGTTCAAACCCATCCTGGGTGCGCACCATTGCATTGAGGCGCTCTTCGGCCTGCTCGGATACGCGGCCGCCGGTGATCAGGATGCAATAGCTCTTTGCAGCTCCGCGGCCTACGCGTCCACGCAACTGGTGGAGCTGCGCGAGGCCGAAGCGTTCTGCGTGCTCGACGACCATGACCGTTGCGTTGGGGACGTCTACTCCGACTTCGATCACCGTAGTGGCAACCAATACATCGAGTTCGCCGCGCTGGAACCGGCGCATGATCACTTCTTTGTCGTCTGAATCGAGACGCCCATGCAGCAGCCCGACCTTCAGACCCGCGAGCGGTCCCGTACGCAGTTTCTCGTGCATCGCGACTGCCGATTTGAGCCCCGATTTCGCTGTTGGATTCGCTTCCTTCGCAGCGCCCGGGAACAGGTCCGCGGTCTTGCGCTTCCGTGTCTTCTTCGCAGGTTGGGCCTCGGGAACGGAAAGGTCGGCTCGGTCCTCGTCGTGCGAGAAATCCAGCTCTGGCTGGTCGTCGCTGCTCCCCTCAATGACCGGATACACAACATATGCCTGGCGGCCCAGTTTTACCTGATTCCGCACGAACTCCCAGACCTTGTCAGAGCCTTCTTCGGCAACGCGGCGTGTCACGATCGGGGTTCGGCCCGGTGGCAACTCGTCGAGGATGCTGACATCCAGATCGCCATAAAGCGAAAGCGCGAGCGTGCGCGGGATCGGCGTTGCCGTCATCACCAGCACATCGGGCTCGGGCTGGTTAGGCTTCTTCATCAGCCTGAAGCGTTGCAGTACGCCGAAGCGATGCTGCTCATCGACGACCACAAGGCCAAGATTGTCGAATTCGACTTTCTCTTCGATCAGCGCATGCGTTCCGATCACCAGCTGCGCCTCACCTCGATTGATCATGCCGCGGTTGGTGCGCTTCCGATCTTCGTCGAGTGAGCCCGTAAGCAGGACGATCTTGTAGTTGCGCGACGAACGCTCGAGCAGTTTACGAGCCGCGAGAAAATGCTGTGTGGCTAGAATTTCGGTCGGAGCCATCATCGACGCCTGGTAGCCGTTCTCGATGGCCACGAGCATGGCTTGCAGCGCCACGATCGTTTTACCTGAACCTACATCGCCCTGCAGCAGACGGCGCATTGGATTCGGAGAGCGCATGTCTTCGACGATTTCGGCCAATGTCCTCTTCTGAGCAGCCGTTGGATGAAAAGGAAGCACCTCGCGGATCGCCTCACGTACTTTGTCGCTGGTCGCGAAGGTGATGCCCTGACGTTCGCGCATCCGGCGGCGTTTCAGCTCCAATCCTAGTTCGAGATAGAAGAGTTCCTCGAAAATCAGGCGGCGGTGCGCCTGTGTTGCGGACGATTGGAGTTGGGTGAGGGAAGTGCCCTCTGGCGGAAAGTGGACTTCGCGCAGAGCCATCTCGCGATCGGGCATGTCGAGTCTTGCCAGCAATGGTGCGGGAAGACTTTCCGACACGTTGCCGCGCACCGCCTCCAGCAGATTAAAAATCACTTTGCGCTGCCAGCGCGAAGCCAGGCGTGAGCCTCCCAGAGACTCGTAGACCGGAGTGATGCGTCCGACCTCCAACAGCCGCGTTTCGGCGTCGTCGCTCGAGTCGGGCAAGATCTCGAACTGCGGCTGAATCATTTTGAAATTGCTCGATGAGCGCGAGGGCTCGATGCGGCCGTAAAGAGCGATGGTTTGGCCCGCGTGGAATTTTCCATCAAGGTAGTGTCCATGGAACCAGAGGCACTTGAGTGCATGGCGGCCCTGCCCGACGGTGAGCTCGAATATAGGCATTCTGCGCGTGCGCATGAGCAGAGCACCGCGCACTTCGGCAATCACACTGGCCGTTTCGCCCGGCTTCAGCTCGTCAAGACTGCGGGGATTTTGCCGGTCCTCGTAACGAAATGGGAGATGGTAGAGCAGGTCCTCCGCAGTCTCGATGCTCTTGGCCTTGAGCATCTCCGAGACGTTCGGACCTACGCCGCGCACGAACTTCACTTCATCGCCGAGCCGAAGCACACTTCGGATGCTAACGCACGGGAGTGAGGTGCCGTTTCACGCGGGAGTTGTTACGGAAATCAGGTGGTAACGACTCAGAACTCGGAGATGGCGTGACGTGCTGTGCGAACCTCTGCTGCAAGCACCCGAAGCACCCTTACAGCCAGGGACGGGTCCGTCAGCATAAGGCTGTTGAAATCTTCCCGCGTCACGAAGCCGAACTCAGAACCCTTCTGGGCAGTGCCGGTTAGCGTGTATGGCTCATTTCCGATCAGAGCCGGCAAGCCCATGAGCGACCCTGGGAAAAGGGTGATCGACATCAGGACGCCCCCCGTGGGCGATTCCATCGAGAGCGTTGCCGTTCCCTTGCGGAGGATATAAAGGCCGGCTGGGTTCCCGCCTTGCGTAAACAGTTTGCGTTCTTCCGCGCAGGCGATCGTCGAGGATCGTTTTTCCAATGCTTCGATGAGTTCCTTTTCGGCAATGAACGAGGAAGAATCGAAATTCACTGAAGCACTCCAAGACGTTTGTGTAGTCATCGCTGTCACGGCTTCGATCTCGACAATGATTTCACGAATAAAACCGCTGAAAAGTGACGCTTGTCACATCGGGATGGTTGGCGAATCGAAAGTATTTCACTTTCAGAAACGGTTGCCAGCTGGAGAGTGCACTCGACGAAACTTCGGTCGCAACTTCTTGAAAAACGGTCGATTCCGTCCAGGCCGCCCCGAAAGTGGATCTACTTCAGATCGTCTTCGTCTTTGACGATTGGGCCGCCATCGCCCACATGCGGCGCAACGGATCCAGCGGGAGCGCCCGGAGTCCGGGCGAATGTCACATAGAGTTCCTCGCCGGCCCTCTCCCGCTTGATGATCGTCCACCCCGCGGTGTGTTTCAGCAGGTAACTGAGGGGCATCGTATCGGTTAGCAGAAGATGGTCGATGCGATGCTTATCCAGGACTTCGAACGAGGAGACGAGGTACATGGCTTTCAGGTAGTCAGCCAGGACGCCCTCATGTTCGAAGATGTCGAAACGCGAATCGATGAACCCGGGCTTGGATTGGAAGGTCATCATGCCTCCGACATAATCGGAGTTAAATGTGCGCCACGATGGCTGGATGGCGGCAATCGACTGCATGGGAAAGAACCTGGTGAGCCGTTTGGTGAGCTTGGCTTCGCTTGGGAAGATCAGGATGATGACGATGGCGGCTGCAACGACCATGAAAGCATTTGCTGCCGGAATAGTCTTTTTGTCTGATTCAAGATTGAATCCTCGGCGAATATCCATCGCAAGAATTGGCGTGGTCAGTACCGCGGCCAGGAAGAGGAACCGCATGTGGTCGAGCGCGGCATACCACGCGAAGAAAACGATAGCTACTTCATAGACCCGCCACTTTCTACCCTTGAAAGCGTTCGTCACGACCATGAGGCACATCGCACCGAACGCAAACATGCCGGCGAGCGTGCTGAGATTCAACGGCTTCCACTCGGAGACATTGGCGATGTTGAGCTTCTGGTTCGTCATCATATCGATGGGGTTCCACGCAAGATGCAATCCGTATGGATTAATCAGCAAAGCCACGAGGCAGAGGCCAAGCACAACCAGCAAACGGGTCCGAGCCCCGGCTGAGAACGCCTCCTGCTCGATTGCGCCCTTTTTGAACTCGAACCACCCGCACAGTATGTACAGGACGAAGAGCGCCATGCCGATCAGCCAACTGCCGTGTAGGTTTACCCAGACGCAGAACAGCGGCGGAAGGAGCCACAGCGCCCGTTCGTGGCCGCGCTCATTCGCCTCCAGGATGGCCAGTTCAGCACCCATGGCGAGATAGGCGATTGCTATGGTCCGCGGGCCGGCGTTGACAGAGACCAGCGTGAATCCGAGTGCGGCCGCCCACCACGCCGCCCCGGCATGGCCTGAGCGCTTGTATCCACGCCAGTACATGAAGATCAGGTTGGCGCAGAGCACCAGCCATTCAACGAGGTAGATTCCCCGGTAGTGCAGAGCTTTGTAGCTGAACCAGTAAGGCAGCTCCGCAAGCCATTCCGGATTGACCCAGGGCTTCCCACCCACCGTGAAGGAGTTGGGCTCCGCATGCATGAATTGGTGAGTTGTCGCCAGTTGGCGGGCGTCCGCGAGGTGCCACCAGATATCCGGATCTTCGAGGGCGCGGCACAGTGGATTGAGCGAGATGGAGAAGATCACCGGCAGGGCCATCAGGATGGCGATGTTCATCACGTGGCGGGTGAACACGCGTGCCAGCAGCCGCTGGAAGGGGGTGATCGCTTCCGGAGCGGCGTCAGCGGGCGCAGCCAGGGCCGGAGCGGGGCTCTCTGGGGCTGAGATGGAGTCCATAGTTCTACACTAACTGCGGCGCAAGGCACGCGTGAAGCAGAACTCGCAGGAGGTGCATACACCGCGGTACTGTCCGGACAGTTGTCGCGCCCGTTTGGATTATTGCTGCCCAGGTACGCACGTACAGATCAGTGGCGATGAGCTTTCGTGGAAAGTGAAACCGCGCCCGGATGGCTCGATCCCGATCGCTCTGCTGCGGCGCGTGTCGAAGGGCTCCGGGCAGATGTGAAAGCGTTGCGTAATCGTCTTCCCGCAGCGCAGGTTAAGCCCTTACTCGCGCGGGTGCTTTGAAATTTCTGCCAGCACTTCTTTCAGTGCAGAGTCCCAGTTCAAGAGCCTGGCACCAAGCCGCTTTTCGAGCTTTTCGTTCGAGAGCACGGAATTCAAAGGCCTCTTCGCTGGTGTGGGATATTCGCTGGTTTTGATGGGATTCACGTTTGGCTTCTTGCCGTTGATCAGTTCCGGTGCGGTTTTGAAAATCTCTCGTGCAAAGCCGCACCAGGAGACATCACCGCCGCAAGTCATGTGATACGTGCCGGCCCAATTGGTTTCCGCACCAAACTTGCCTTCTAGAATGCGCGACGCAATTCCGTGCGTTGCCCGCGCCAGTTCGGCTGCAGTGGTGGGAGCACCGATCTGGTCATCGACCACGTTGAGGGAATCCCGCTCGCGGCCGAGCCGGAGCATGGTGAGGACGAAGTTCTTTCCTTGGGGAGCGTAGACCCAGCTGGTTCTAAATATGAGGTAGGGCCCATCCACTGACCTGACTGCTTGCTCGCCGGCGAGCTTGCTCGCACCGTAGACGCTGATCGGGTTCGGAGTGTCGTCCTCCACCCAGGGTCCCCCCTTCGAACCATCGAAGACATAGTCGGTGGAGTAGTGGATCAGCAACGAGCCGGAGCGTCTTGCTTCTTCCGCCAACACGCCGGGAGCCTCCCCGTTGATCGCCATGGCCAGCTCGCGTTCGCTTTCAGCCCGATCAACAGCCGTGTACGCGCCCGCATTGATGATCACTTCTGGCGCCACTTCTCTTACCTTGGCGCGGATCTGATCTGCGTTGGAGAGATCAAGCGTACTCCGATTACATGGCACAAGTTCCGCGCTTCCTGCAAACTGCTTGAGCAGCGCTTTGCCGACCTGCCCATCTGCACCGGTGACAAGGACTCGCGGCCAACTACTCAAGCGAAGACCTCCGCTGATGCCAGCGTCGCCCCCTGCGCGTCCTTCTCAGAGACGATGGCATCTTCGCGCTTAACGGGCCATTGGATAGCAAGTTCCGGGTCGTTCCAGACGATCGTTCGTTCTCCTTTGGGGTTGTAGTAGTCCGTCACCTTATAAGCGAAGCCTGCATGTTCCGTCAGCACGAGGAATCCGTGGCCGAACCCCTCGGGGATCCAGAGCATGCGGCCGTTTTCGGCGCTCAGTTCAACTGCGACATGTTTCCCGAAATGCGGCGAGTTGCGGCGAAGATCAACTGCAACGTCGAGCACAGCGCCATATGCTGCGCGGACCAGCTTTCCCTGGGGCTGAATGATCTGGTAGTGGATACCGCGCACTACATTCTTTTTCGATACGGAGAAGTTGTCCTGAACCCAAGTGGCGGGAAGCCCCGACTCTTCGAAGACCTTCAGGTTCCATGTCTCCCAGAATGCACCTCGATTGTCGCCATAGACCTTTGGCGTGATGATGAGCACGCCCGGCAGCGGAGTCTCCTCGATGTTCATAGTTCATCACCCGATCCCGCAGGCATATAGCGTTCCTTGCGCAAAGCTAGCAGGTATTGTCCGTAGCCGCTCTTGGCTACCGGTTGAGCAAGCTCTTCAAGTTGGTCACCGTTGATGTAGCCGAAGTGATAGGCGATTTCCTCGGGGCAAGCGATCATCAGTCCCTGCCGGCGTTCGATCGTCTGGATGTACAATCCGGCCTCGAACAGCGAGTCATGTGTGCCGGTATCGAGCCATGCCATGCCGCGGCTCATTACCTGCACTTTCAGCTTTCCCGCTTCGAGATAGATGCGGTTGAGGTCCGTGATCTCAAGCTCTCCGCGTGCAGACGGCTTCAGGTTCTCAGCGAGTTCCACCACATCGTTGTCGTAGAAGTACAGACCGGTAACCGCGTAGCGAGACTTGGGCTGCTTCGGTTTCTCCTCGATGCTGATCGCATGTCCGGAGGCGTCAAACTCGACGACTCCATATCGCTCGGGGTCGTGTACGGGGTAGGCAAAGACCAGGGCGCCACTGGTCAGCTTTGCTGCGCGTTGCAAATCGCGAGAGAAAGATTGCCCGTAGAAGATGTTGTCGCCAAGAATCAGCGAGCACGGATCGGAGCCGATGAATTGCTTCCCGATGGTGAAAGCCTGCGCCAAACCCTCGGGTTTCGGCTGCACGGCATAGCTCAGGTTGATGCCCCACCGTTTTCCATCGCCCAGTAGATCCGCAAATCGGTGTGTATCTTCCGGTGTGGAAATGATCAGGATGTCGCGAAGGCCGGCGAGCATGAGCGTGCTCAGCGGGTAGTAAATCATGGGCTTGTCATAGACAGGCAGAAGCTGTTTCGAAACGACGTGCGTCACCGGGTAGAGCCGGGTCCCCGATCCACCAGCGAGAATAATCCCCTTCATTGCGCGATCCGCTCCTCGTAGTTCTGCTTGATCCAGGTGAGATAGGCACCGCTGCGCACGTTCTCAACCCACGCGGCGTGATTTAGGTACCACTCGACTGTATTGCGCAGGCCCTGTTCAAATTTAACCGAGGGCTGCCAGCCCAGTTCACTTGCGATTTTGCGCGCATCGATTGCATAGCGTCGGTCGTGACCGGGCCGGTCCGTGACGAACTTTATCAGCTTGCGGCGCTGCCCAATCTTCACGTCTGGCCGAATCTCATCGACGAGATCACAGATGGTTTCGACGACATGCAGATTGTTGCGTTCGCTGTTCCCGCCGATGTTGTAGGTTTCCCCAAGCTGGCCGCGTTCCAGCACGGTGCGGATGGCCGAGCAGTGGTCGTCGACGAAGAGCCAGTCGCGCACATTCTGTCCATCGCCATAAACAGGCAGCGGCTTGCCTTCCAACGCATTCAGAATCATTAGCGGAATCAACTTCTCGGGAAACTGGAACGGGCCGTAATTGTTTGAGCAATTCGTAGTCAGAACCGGCAGCTTATACGTGTGAAAATAGGCGCGCGCCAGGTGATCCGATCCCGCTTTGGAAGCTGCGTAGGGGCTGTTCGGTGCATACGCTGTCGTCTCGGAAAACGGCGGATCATCGGCGCCGAGAGTGCCGTAGACCTCATCCGTCGACACGTGCAGGAAGCGAAAGCCGCTTTTCGCGGCTCCGTCCAATGCAGACCAGTAGCGCCGCGCCTGCTCAAGCATGGTGTACGTGCCCTGTACGTTGGTGCGAATGAATGCACCGGGATCGATGATCGACCTATCGACATGGCTTTCGGCGGCGAAGTGAATAATTGCGCGAGGACGGTGCTCGTGGAGCGCAGCGGCTACCGCTTCTGGATCGCAGATGTCGGCACGCATGAGCCGATAGCGCACATCCTCTTCAAGCGAAACCAGATTTGCCGGATTGCCGGCATACGTCAGCAGGTCCAGATTTACCACCGGCGTGCCGACGGTCTCGAGCCAGCGCAGAACGAAATTCGAACCAATGAATCCCGCGCCACCTGTGACGAGGATCGTATCTTTTGTCGCAGTCATTGCGTTTTAGTTTCCTTTATTTTTGGTGAGTTCCTGAACACGGGGCGAATAGGGCCCGATTGCCGGCAGAATTCTTTAAGTGGCTTACCGCGTAAGTCTATCGCATCCCATTGCTTGGAGCCTTAATTCACACGGCGACCTGGAGATGCAAGTCCCTCACAGGCTTTGATGCTGTTTATGCGAGAAACATGCAGTCGCCGTAGCTGAAAAAACGATAGCGCTGCTCAACCGCATGTTTATATGCGGCAAGAACATGCTGCCGCTCCGCAAAGGCACTGACCAGCATCAGGAGGCTCGATTGCGGGAGGTGGAAGTTCGTCAACAGCGCTCCGACGATCTGGAAATTAAATCCAGGCGAGATAAAGATTTCTGTATCGCCTGAATGGGCCGTTATTGCATCCGATCCCGCTTTCGATGCTGCGGACTCGAGCGTGCGCACGACAGTGGTGCCGACTGCCACTACACGCCGTCTCTCGTTGCTCGCCCGATTCAGTGCGTGCGCAGCCTCCGTCGAAATGGAGTAGCGTTCGCGATGCAGATGGATCTCATCTACGTGCTCGGCGCGCAGGGGCGCAAATGTGCCTAGTCCGACGTGCAACGTGACGCGGGCGATCTCGATGCCTCGTGCTTGAATGGTTTGCAGCGTCTGCGGTGTGAAGTGCAGGCCTGCGGTGGGCGCCGCGACGGAGCCTCGTTCCCGCGAGAAGACGGTCTGATAGCGTTCGCGATCTTCTGCAGCATCGTCGCGATGAATGTAGGGCGGAAGCGGAACGTGTCCGATGCGCTCGAGTACGCTGAAAAAATCGTCAACTGACGCGAACTCGAGCAGGCGGTCGCCAAATTGCCCGCGTTCCAGGACCTCGGCCTCGAGCAGAATCGTCCCGTCCGGCGCGGGGAACATGAGCCGCTCGCCGATCGCCACTTTGCGGCCGGGGCGCACGAGTGCATGCCACCGGTTTTCGCCAGCCGGCTCGGTGAGCATGACTTCGATGCGACCGGTCGGCTTTTCTTTTTCGCGCCGCAGTGTTCGCCGCGCATAGAGCCGCGCCGGGATCACGCGACTGTCGTTGAGCACCAGCAGATCGCCCCCGCGCAGAAGAGAAGGGAATTCCGCGAATTGACTATCCCTCAAAGTGCCGGTTGCACGATCCATCACCAGCATGCGGCTTGTGCCACGCTCAGGGGGCGGTTTCTGCGCGATGAGTTCTTCCGGCAGATCGTAATCGAAATCAGTGACGAGCAAATCGGTCATCAGGTCCGTTGCCCAAGGCGTTCCAAAGCTCGCAGGCGTGCTCGCTCAATTGCGTCATTCAATTGCTGTCGCATGATCTCAAACTGCTCCGTTGGCAGATCGGCGGGAACGTGGGTCCACTGTGCCCAACTGACGATGATGCGCGTGAATGGTTTGGGCACAAGAAAGCGATCCCACGAGTTCATCACCCACGCGCGTTCCGGCTGCAGGTGAAATGCGCCGATGGGCGCGCCCGTTGTCTGGGCGAGCTTGATGGGACCCATCTTGGTTTGATAGATCGGCCCACGGGGGCCGTCGGCGGTAAAGATGGCAGTGTGCCCCGTCTCGATTACATTCTTCAGTCCGAGCAAGCCCTCGCGGGAACCCCGCGAACTGGAACCTCGCACGGCATCGAATCCAAACATCTGCAGGATGCGCGTGATTAGTTCGCCGTCGAAGCTGCGGCTTATCAGAATGACGGCGTTCGATTTTCGGAAGTAGATCGTGCAGGGAAGCACGCATTGATGCCAGAAGCAGTAGATCTCCGGCCCTGCCGTTTGGCCGAAGAGGACCGGGGTGACCCCGTCTTCCGCCATGACTTCGAAGCGCCAGGTCCGGCCGAAGATCCACAACAGCGCCCAGACGATGCGCGGCACAACGGCCAGCACGATGCGCTGGCCGAGTGTGAATTGTGGACTGTCCTCGCGGTTCACTCAGTCGATTTTACAAGTTGGGGAGAGATGGACCGGTCAGCCCGAGGCGAGCGCATTCTTGAGTAGTCTCAGAATCTCAATCTGCTGTGCTTTTGCCTCGGGCAAGCCGGAGCCACCTCGGCCTGTGTTCAAGCGGGCGAGCAGGATGGCGTCGGAGCCCCGTTTGTTCTTCTTCGCGGGGTCTGCGCCGGATGCAAGAAGAGTCCGAACCGCGTGTGCACACCGGGTGCGTACTGCTTTGTGCAGCGGCGAAACGCCGAGCTTGTTCGCGACATTGGGTTCAGCCCCTGCACTGATCAGAGCCTGAATGGCTGCTGACTGGGCTTCCGGATTCCAGCTTTCCGAGCCCGGGTCCCCAGCTGCCGCAACATGCAGTGGCTCATCTCCCAAGCGGTTCCTGGCGCGAACGTCGGCTCCGTGCGCGATCAACGTGGAGATCATGTCAACGGCGTATGATGCCGCGGCAAAATGCAGCGCAGTATCGCCTCGATAGATGTATCTTCCAGCTGGGGCAATGAAGTTCTGGTTCGCCGACTGCCGGGTTGCGTTCGTGACCCCAAATCGGGCTTTGGCGAGCGCAGGCGCCTTTGCGAGCAGCTTCGAAAATCCCTCGGAATCGCGAGCCGCGATGGCGTCAACCAGTAACCGGAGCGATGCGTCCGACTTGATCATCCAGTCCCCGATCCCGACATCCCGTTGCTTGTAGCCGGTATCCTGCAGCCCTGCTTCTTAAGGCGAACCTGCGAAACCTGCCGCCACGAGCGACCGGCCTGCTACACCGCCATCAGCGCCTGGTCGAGGTCGGCGATGAGGTCTTCCTTATCTTCGATGCCGATTGACAGCCGAACCAGTCCATCGGTGATGCCGACCCTGGCGCGATCTTCGGCCGACAGAGCAGCGTGGGTTGTGGTAGCCGAATGTGAAGCCAGCGACTCCACACCGCCGAGAGACTCCGCGTTCAAAAACAGCTTGAGAGCGCCCAGGAATTTTCCGACATTTGCACGCGAACCGAGGTCGAAACTCAGCATCGAACCGAACCCGCGCTGCTGGTTCGTGGCCAGGTCGTGCTGAGGATGGCTCTTGAGGCCGGGATAGTTCAGCCGGGTCACTTTGCTCTGTGTCGACAAAAAATCCGCCACTGCTCGACCATTCTCTTCGTGCTGCTTCATGCGTAACACGAGAGTCTTGATACCGCGGAGCAGCAGGAAGCACTCGAAGGGCGACATGATGCCCCCGGCTGCCTTCTGCACCAGCAGAAAGCGATCCTTGTGTTCCGGCTTTGTTCCAATGAGTGCGCCCCCGAGCCCATCGGAATGGCCGTTCAGAAATTTTGTTGTCGAGTGCATCACGATGTCTGCGCCGAGCGCGATGGGGCTTTGCAAGGCCGGGGACATGAAGGTGTTGTCGACGCTGACCTCGACGCCTTTCGCGTGCGCAATCTGGCAAACAGCGGCGATGTCCGTGAGCACCATCAACGGATTTGTCGGCGTCTCGATGTGGATCAGTTTCGTGTTCGCCTTGATCGCAGCCTTCACCGCATCGAGGTCAGCCGTGTCTACGTATTCAATCTCGATTCCGTAGTGCTGGATGATGAGATTGAAGAGCCGCGCAGTGCCGCCGTACACATTCGCCGAGCAGATGAGGTGATCGCCTGTATGAAGCGTGGCAACGAGCGCATAGATTGCAGCCATTCCGCTGGCGAAGGCATGTCCGCTCGTGCCCCCTTCCAGGGCCGCCAAGGACTCTTCGACCCGCGTGCGAGTGGGATTGCCGGCGCGCGAGTAGTCGTAGCCTCTGTTTGATTCGATCCCTGTCAGTTCGAAGGTCGACGTGAGGTAGACAGGGACATTGACGGCCCCAGTCAATGGATCGGGCTGCTGGCCCGCGTGCACCGCGAGTGTTGCATATTTCTGAATCGACATGATCGGCTTAAGCTCCAGGCGTTCTCTTATTCAGCTTATCGCGATGAGAGGACCTACACAGATCCTGGCCTTGAGATGGCAGGTCTGCTGCTGCATCCTTTCACTCAGAATTTGCATCGTAACGGGCTAACGGGGAGCCATCCCGGTGCTGAGGAGGACTTATGGCCAGCACTCCCAAGAAATGCGCAAATTCGGCCTGCAGCTGTCCCGCCCCGACGAAAGAGAAATACTGCAGCGCCCACTGTGAAGGAATTGCGAACAAGATTGAGATCGTCTGCACCTGCGGCCACGACGGATGCACACACGCGGGCATGCGGGCGTAATTCCGCTTCTTCGACATTGCCTTGGACTGAACCTTTTGAAAACACGAGCGGAATGTTCGTGGGGGTATATGTGCGCCGACCCCTCAAGCAGGATGCACTTTTCAGAACGGCTGATAGCTGAAGCTGCCTACTCTCCTCCCTCGAAGATCTTCTTCGAGAGGTATCGTTCCGCTGAATCCGGAATAATCGTTGCTATCCGCTTGCCCGGTCCAAGTTCGCGCGCCAGCGTGACCGCGGCATGCACGGCAGCGCCAGCGCTGGAGCCGCCCAGCACGCCCTCTTCTGCTGCCAGCTTTTTCACCATTGCAAATGCATCTTCATCGCTCACCATCACCACGCGATCGCAAACGTCCTTGTGGAACGTCTCGGGAATGAAGCTCACGCCGATGCCCTCTACGCGATGCTTACCCGGAGGGCCGCCCTGCAGAATGGACCCCTGCGTTTCAACAGCGACGGTGATGATCCCCGGACTCTTTTCCTTCAGGAACTGCGCCACACCGGAAAAGGTTCCTCCGGTTCCAACTCCGCCGACGAATCCATCCAGGCGCCCTTCCATCTGTTCCCAGATCTCAGCGGCGGTCGTGTCGTGATGAAACTTCGGGTTTGCCTGGTTCGTGAATTGTCCGGCCATGAACGCTCCGGGAATCGCTGCCGCCAGCTTGTTGGCTTCGGCAATCGCCGACTTCATGCCCTCGGCCTCCGGCGTGCGTACCACGTCTGCGCCAAAGCCGCGCATCAGGATGCACTTCTCCTCGGCAAATCCCTCGGGAACGAAGAGCTTCACCTTGTACCCGCGGTTCACGCCGATCAGCGCCAGCCCAACGCCGGTATTCCCCGCAGTAGCCTCAACGATGGTTGCGCCGGGTCGCAGCAGGCCTTTCGCTTCAGCATCCAGAATCATTCCAAGTGCCGCGCGATCTTTTACACTGCCGCCAGGATTCAGGAACTCAAGTTTTGCAAAAACATCGGCTGACCCCGATCCTGTCACTCTGCCCAGTTGAAGCATGGGTGTGTGGCCCACGAGCTGTGTGATGTCGGATGCGATACGCGGGAGAGATGCGGAAGGGCTTTCGACTGCCATGGGAAGTTAGTGTAGCGTATTGCCGCGTGTTCGCGCAGAGAGGTCCGGAACTACTTCCTTGCGGCGGCTGCTCTTTTCGCGCGGTTCTCGGGGAAGTATCCAGTACGCGTTCTCACCGTGAGCTTGCCCATGCCGGGAGCTTCTGCTGTCACCTGTACGCGGCGGAATCCGGGCTCGCTGGATGGCTTATTGGAGTGGTAGCCGATGGTGTACTGACTGCGGATATCTCGGGCCACCTCTGCGGCAATCTCATCCACCTGCTCGATATTCTTTGGAAAAAATGCGATGCCGCCCGTCTCTGTCGAAAGCATATCCAGCGCGCGCCGCGCATGCCGGACCTCTGCTCGGCTCATCTCGTCCCCGAAAAGCAGCCCGATGGAGTAGATAACTGGACCAGACAATTCCTGGACCCGCCGAATGGTCTGCTCCAGCGTCAGCGTCGATGCATTGTCCTCGCCGTCCGTGACGATCACCAGCACCTGCTTGGGCCTCTTCCCGTCTGATACTAATTTGTCTGCCGATGCTACGACTGCGTCGTAGAGGGCCGTTCCGCCTCGCGACTCGATATGACTGAGGCCATCGCGCAGCTTGCTCACATTCGACGTGAATTCCTGGTCGATGTATGCCTCATCTGAGAAGTTCACGACAAACGCTTCGTCCTGAGGGTTCGAAGCCTCGACGAGGTCGAGAGCGGACTTGTTCACCGACGGGCGCTTCTTCGACATCGATCCGGAATTATCAATAACAAGCGCAATCGAGACCGGCAGGTCGGTGTGCTGAAAGCTGACGATGTTCTGCCTGGTCCCGTCTTCGAAAACTTGGAAATTGTCCTTCTTGAGGTTCTGGACCAACTGGTTGCCATTCGACAGCACCGTCGCGTTCAGGATGACCTCTTCCACATCAGTGTGCAGGACATAGCCTTCGCCCTGCTTCTTGAGCGGCTCGCCCGTGGGAGTTGCAGGGGTCTCGACATCGGGCGAGCGAACAGGATCGCGGTCTACCGTGAGCGGGGCTTGTGATTGTGGAGCGGGCGTGGAGGGCTTTGCCGGCTGTTGTTGCGCCGCAAGGGAGAGTGTAGAAGCCAGGACAATAATGAGTAGGACTGCTTTATTGCAAAGGCGCATAGTATCCGGTTCGTGCATGGACCGTGAGTGGAGGCAAACCCGATGGCGGGGTGAGCTTCACCTTCACTTTACGCCACTTGCCGTCACGCGAGATGTTCCTGGGTGTGTAGCCAATCACATACTGATTGCGCAGTTCGGTGGAAATCTTCTCGGCAATATCGCTCATCTCCGAGATGTCGTCCACTCGGAAGAGTCTTCCGCCAGTTTCCTCACAGAGCTCATTCAGCAGGATCGGGCCGGTCCGCTCTTCAGGAGTGGCCGCGTAGGGATCGAAAATGCCGATGGAGTAGATTTCGACGTCGGACTCCCGCACCTGCGCCCGGACCTCGCCTTCCGTGTAGCGCGATCGGTTGTCGCCGCCGTCAGAAACAACGAGCAACGCCTTGCGCTCGTGCTTAGCCTGCTTCATCTTGGTTACGCCGTAGTAAATGGCGTCGAGTAGGGCAGTGCGGTGTCCGCTGCGTACCGTCGCCAGACGGGCCTGTATCTCCTCGACAGAATTCGTGAAATCCTCAATCAGTTCAGGCCTGTCATTGAATCCGATTACGAAGAATTCGTCTTCAGGATTGGCCGTTTTTGCGAATTGCAGGATCGACTCGCGCGCCCGGATGAGCTTCGAGTTCATCGAACCCGAGAGGTCGAAGATGATGCCGATGGAGACAGGCGCATCTTCCGCGGCAAAACTTTTGATCTTCTCCTCGCCGCTATTCTCATAGATCCGGAAATCCTCCTGCTCTAAGCCTGTCACCAGCCGATTCATCGGATCTGTAACGGTGACCGGCACCAGCACCATATCCACATTCATTTTGAGGAGCGATCCAGGCTTGATTCTGCGGGAAGGAGCGCCGGTGGGGCTGGGTGCATCGACCCCGGCAGGAGCACCTTCGGCGGGCGCATTGGTTGTCGAGGGCGGGGGAACGTGGACCTTGTTCAGGGGGTCATCCTGGGCATAGAGCGAGGCAGCCGCGAAACCGAAGAGGACAATGGCGCACATTACGGTCATCCGCAGGCCGCGGATCGATCCTCTTGACACCTCGGAGCGATGGAGGAGTGGTTTCATGGGCTCGCACCAGGGAATGATGGCGATATTAGCACGCTCGGGGGAAGCCCTGCGCTTCTCCACTGATGCCCTTGTTTTCTTTGACGTTGCCTTCCCGGAATCTGTCATACGTGCTGGGGTACAATCGACTCTAAGCGACAGTCCCATCGGCACTTCTACATTGCGGATCTGGGGCGCAAATTCTGCTTTTTGGTTTTGGGAGCAAGCCCATTCGCATGGCAAGTATCTATCCGTTCCGAGCTTGGCGTTACAATCCATCGGCCGTCCGTCTCGAAGACGTCGTTACCCAGCCTTACGACAAGATTTCACCGGCGATGCAGGAGGCCTATTACCAGCGCAGCCCGTATAACCTTGTCCGCATTATTCTCGGACTGCCCGAACTCTTTGATGCTGAACGAGGTGAGACCGTGTACTCACGCGCCGCCCGGGACTTTAAGACCTGGCGCGAGCAGTCGGTCCTGGTTCAGGAGAAAGACCCCTGTATATTCGCCTATTCCCAGCGATTTCGAGTACCCGGCTCAGATGAGGTAAAGGAGCGCCGCGGCTTCATTGCCCTCGGCAAACTGCACGATTACGCCGACCAGGTCGTTTTCCGCCACGAGCAGACACTCTCCAAGCCCAAAAGTGACCGGCTGAACCTGCTGAAGGCGACCCGGGCTCATTTCGGCCAGATTTTCATGCTCTACTCTGACCCGGCCGGCACGGTGGAGAAGCTTCTGTACGATGCCGCCGGTCCCGCAGACGCACAGGTGACCGACGAATACGGTGTGCTGCACAGATTATGGCGGGTGAGCGACCCGGCGGTCATCCGCATGCTGACCTCCACGATGGCCGACAAGAAGCTCATCATCGCCGACGGCCACCATCGCTACGAGACTGCGCTGAACTACTCCAGGGAGCACGCTCCGGCCCATCTGGTACGAACCGAGCATAGCGCCAGCGAACTGCCGCAGCCGGCCTTTCCAGAAGCCGCCGTCATGATGACGTTTGTGAATATGGACTCCGAGGGGCTGGTGATTCTGCCGACACACCGCGTAGTCCATAGCCTCTCCGGCTTCGATCCCGGCGGTTTCGCCAAAGCCGCCGAGCAATACTTCACCGTAGAGAAAGTCGCCCAAGCTCCCGCTGCTAGTTATCTGGAAACTCTGCGCAAACAGGAGGAGACGGCCTTTGTCGCGGTGACGCGCACGGGCGCTCTGCTGCTGCGGTCGAAACCGGATGCCGTTGCGGGACCGCTCGCTGCCTTGCCGGAGAACCAGCGGCAACTGGATCTGACTCATCTGCACGTCATCATTCTCGACAAGCTGCTTGGTCTGGATGCGGAGAAGGTGAGGGAACAGACCAATATCCGGTATCTCCGCGACGCCGCGGATGCCGTCGACCAGGTAAAGCGCGGTGAAGCGGATGTCACGTTCCTGACGAAACCCGTCACGATGGAACAACTACGCGAGGTGGCATTCGCGGGATCGGTGATGCCTCAGAAATCGACTGACTTTTACCCGAAGTTGCTCAGTGGCCTCACGATCTATGCGCTTGAGTAAAAGGATCGCCGTGCTGCCTGCGCTGGCGCTTGCGCTGGGAGCAGCCGCGCAACAGGCACCCTCCGGTCAAAGCCCACGGTTCGTGGTCCTGATTGATGCGGCTCATGGCGGAGATGACACCGGCGCCCACCTTTCAAGTGGACAGTTGGAGAAAGCTGCGAACCTGGCTCTGAGCGTACGCCTGCGCTCCCTCCTTACCGCCCGGGGTTTTCAGGTAACTACGACCCGCGAAAACGACAACTCAGTGGACCTGAACCAGCGCGCTGAAATCGCCAACCATGCGAAAGCTTCTGTCTGCCTCAGCCTGCATGCGACTGAAAGTGGATCCGGCGTCCATCTTTTCGCATCTTCGCTTGCGCCCGCCCCTGCAGCCCGATTCGCGCCCTGGAAGACCGCGCAGGCAGTCTGGGAAACTCGAAGCCTTGCGCTGGCGGGCGCTATCAACTCAGCACTCACGCATGCTGGCTTGATCGTCACTCTCGGCCGCATTCCGCTGCCCGGAATCGAAAGCATGACCTGCCCGGCGCTCGCCGTGGAACTCGGCCCGCAACGCGACGCCGACAAGAAGATCACCGCCGAGCCCGACAACCCCGACTACCAGGCCCAGGTGGCAAGCGCGCTCGCCGCCGCTGTTCTCGAGTGGCGCTCCGATCCCAACCGCACGGAGGCGCGCCAGCCGTGATTCCGCGCTACCAGAAGGTGCTGTTTGTCATTCTGCTGATTGCCGCCTTGGGCATGGGATTCAAGCTCTGGCAGCTTCGCGATCGCGCGCACAAACGTCTGCTTACCGGCCAGACAATTGCTCCCACTGCCGCTCCGGTGGTTGCTCCGGCCGAGCAGGCCACACTCGTCGTAGCAAATGACCTCGACAACTCTCTTATGCCGCAGATGCACTCCTTGCCGCTGCCTGCCGATCGTGGAGCTCGCGCTCGTGCAATCCTCGGTAAACTCCTCGATCTTTATGCCGCACCCGAGTCGACCCACGAAATCCCCGGCGGCGCCGCGTCCGTTGACCAGGTCTTCCTCGTGCCCGCGCAGCGAGCGAAAGATCCCGGCGATGAGCTTGCCGTGGTGAACCTGACCGGCACCTTCGCCGCCAGCCACCCTGCCGGACTGGAAACCGAATCGCTCACGGTCTTGTCGATCTGCGCAACCCTGCGCGCGAATTTCCCGAACATCAAGGAGGTTCGCTTTCTGGTGGACGGCGTCGATCGCCCGACCCTTGCCGGCCATGCCGATCTAACCCGCACCTACCTGACCAGCGACGCTGCTCCGATGGAAGGAACCAGACCTTGACCGAGAGTCCCTCAACTCCCACCATTGGCGTTTTCGACTCCGGCTTCGGCGGGCTCACCGTTCTGGCCGCGCTGATCCGCAAGCTGCCCAACGCTCGCTATGCTTTTATTGGCGATACCGCTCGCTTGCCGTATGGTTCCAAGTCGCGCCGGACCATCGCCCGGTACGCAGTGGAGAGCACCCAATTCCTCGTGCACGAAGAGGGCGCCGAGTTCCTCGTCATTGCCTGCAATACCGCCAGCGCTCTTGCTCTCGATGCAATCCAGGAAGCCGTTTCTGTCCCCGTTCTAGGCGTCATCGAACCCGGAGCGACTGCGGCTCAGGCTGCTTCGCAGACCGGAGATGTTCTCGTAATCGCGACCGATGCCACCGTGCAGAGCCATGCTTACAAGGCGGCATGTGCCGCCCAGAACCTGCGCGCCTATGAAAAAGCCTGCCCGCTTCTCGTTCCTCTGGTTGAAGAAGGCTGGATCAATCACCACGTCACCGACGCAGTGGTCCGCATCTACCTTGGTGAACTCACGAGCGATGCCGCAGCCGCCGGCATGAGTGCGGATACGCTCGTTCTTGGCTGCACGCATTATCCGCTGCTGCGACCCCTGATCGAGCGAGCCGCTCCTCGCGGGATCACTGTTATCGACTCAGCTGAATCCACTGCTGAGGCTGCTGCAGCTCTTATCAACGGAGGCGCATCGGCGAATCTCCGCGCCGGCGATCAGCCCACCGAGATCCACTGCTTCGCGACCGATTCCGTTGACAAGTTTGAACGGCTCGGATCGCGCTTCCTTGGTCGTCCTACGGGAAAGGTCCAGCTTGTGGACCTTGGCGGCTAAGTCTCGGAATCGGCTTGATATTCTAAGAAACGGCTAGCTCCGCAGCTTCCCAAACCGTGAGCGAGCCGCAGAGGAACAGGAAAAGCATGATCAATCTGGCGGGCAAAACCGCTGTCGTCTTCGGGCTGGCCAACAAGCGTTCCATCGCGTGGGGCATCGCCCAGAAACTCTCCGCAGCCGGAGCCACCCTGGCCATCTGTTATCAAAACGAGCGCATGCGCGCCGAGGCCGAAGACCTGATTCACGAACTCCCCGGGGCCAGCGGATTCCAATGCGATGTATCCGTCGACAGCGAAATCGAAACGCTCTTTTCCGCGCTGAAGGAAAAATACGGTAAGCTCGACGTCCTTGTTCATGCCGTTGCCTACGCGCCCGCCGAAGACTTGAAGGGCGAATTCATCAACACCAGCCGCGAAGGTTTCCGCATCGCCCACGACGTCAGCGTCTATTCCCTTATCGCAGTGAGCCGCGCAGCAGCTCCGCTGATGACGGAAGGCGGCAGCATCATGACTCTGACGTATTTCGCGGCAGAGAAAGTCGTCCCGAACTATAACGTGATGGCACTTGCCAAGGCCTCGCTCGAGTCCTGCGTTCGGTATCTGGCTTCCGGCCTCGGGCCAAAAAATATCCGCGTCAACGCCATCTCCGCGGGCCCAATCAAAACCCTTGCTGCCCGAGGCATCGGCGCCCTCGGCGACATGCTGAAGATGGCCGCTGACCGTGCTCCGCTCAAGCGCAATGTCGACCAGCTGGAAGTGGGCGGCCTCGCTCTCTTCCTCGCCAGCGACCTCTCCAGCGCGGTGACGGGGGAGACTATTTACGTTGACTGCGGTTACAACATCATGGGGTTCTGAAGCGAAGTTTGCGAACGCGATCGGCGGAGCGGTGCATTCGGTCCCACGTTCTCAGTTGGCGGTGGGAACCTTGTCTGCGCCGTCGACAGTCACTACGAGAATGTCGGCTTTTCCGTTTTGGACGATGTCTAGTCCGAGCTGATCTTCCAGCACCCTTTTCCATCCTGTGAACGCGTCGGTGCCCAGTTCCGGGCGCTGGTCCACGTTGAAATCGTAGACCCCCTCAAGTCCCGTCTTATCCACCACCGGAATCATCCTGCCGCCGGCTCGCACCGGCGTGCTCGGATCGCTCGCTGCCGGAATTGAGAACTGAACGGCCAGCAGATCAGCAAACTGGCGCATGTCTCCATGAAAGTGAAACCCTGATCCCGCGTCCGCGTTAGTGGTCCCCGAACCAACCGGCTGAATCTTTGCACCACTCTTGCCTACCTTCAATTCGTAGATCCTTCCCAGTCGTTTCCCAATGTGTTCTTTCAGATGAAATCGCTCGGAAAGGAAAGTACGCAGCATGAGCCGGATCTGATCGTGTTGCGTGCCGGCCGGCATCCGCGCTTCGACATCGTATTCGTTACGGTCAATCCACGGTGGGCCGGTCACCTGGCTCATCTCGCAATGCCAAGATTCTGCGACAAGGCGCTTCAGGGTGACATTCTTGCCCGTGAAGCGATCGCCAGAGTACGCGATCTGGTTGTTGTAGTCCGGGCCAACTTCGTGCTGGCTGGGCCTCACCGAGGCGACTTCGAATGCGTGCTGCGAAGTTTGGGCTACGGCGATTTGTGTGGCGCACAGCATTGAGAGCGTGGGGAGCAGCAGGTACAAACGCATGCCGTTCAGCATAGCGCTTGTTGGACTCCATCAGCCAACTACACCAACTAAACCTTTGCGTCTTGCTCCCTGACTCGCCTCGTGCCGGTCAGGGTCCAACCCTCGTGCGTTCTTCAACATCCAAGAACAAAGCAGTTTGCCCGGGTATATCTACGAGCTAAATAAATGCAGGCTAAAGCTTTCCTGTGGTGCAGTCTCATCTCGTTGACGATTTCAGCCGTCCCGTATCTCACTTACGGTCTTCAGCAGAGCTACCCGTCGGGCACACGTGAAGCCGATTCGAGGACAGGCGCAGGCGACCACTCGCATGCATACACAGAACTCTTCGATACCGGAGCATCGAAAGCTGACCGGGAGATGGTGACGAGCGCCGTTACCCATCGGCGGCGGAAGGCTGAAAAACCAGACTTCAACCGCAATATCTATTACAAAAACAAGCTCGAGTATTCAGTGGAGTCGGGCTGGCTCCCTTACAACATTCCGTTCATATTTGATTTTCTGGTGGGGAGCCGCTTCGCGGCATGGCCGCTTCATTACACGCTGGTGCCGAACATCGCCTCGGTGCGCTGGCAACTCGACAACATCTGGGGCTGGAAGTTTCTGCGCGGGAACACTGATTTCTCATTCAGCGGTTCGTACACAGCGATTCCTCGCGGGCCAGAGACGCGCTACTATGCATTCGATTACGGAATCCGTCGCAATTTTATCCCACCGCGTTCGAGGATCGTTCCCTACGTCGAGGGCCGCGGCGGAATCGGCAATATCGATGCGAGGGGGCCGTATGCCGTGGAGTACGCGCAGGGCCAGAACATGACGTTCACTCTGATGGTTGGCAGCGGGGCCCGATACAACTTCAGCCCGCGGTTCGGGATTGGGGCCGGAGTTTCGTATATGCACGTCTCAAACTTCTATCTGTCCGAACCGAAGTATGAAGACTTCGGTATCAATGTGTATGGTCCCATGGTTGGCCTTTACATGCGGCTGGGCAAGCCGAAAGAGAACGTGGTGCGCTAGGCAAGGGGTAATGATTCCAGATCGCCGAAGCAACCACGTCTTCTGTTGTTCGGGCTCAGGAATACTGCATTTTCTCGAGGTCGGCAAGCAATGTCGGTCCGGTCGGGTTCCAGCCAAGTTCTCTGCGAGTCTTCTCGCTGGATGCCGCGAGATCCATCGCGATAAAGCCGGCGAGCCATCCGAAGTGTCCGGCGGCCTCTTCCTTCGAAATTGATTTGACCGGAATGTTCAGTCCACGGCCGATTGCCTCGGCGATGTCCTTTGCACGCACACCTTGTTCTGTAACTGCGTGATATCGCGCGCCTGCGTGACCTTTCTCAAGAGCAAGCAGGTAAACCTTGGCCGCATCCAGCAGATGAGCCGCCGCCCAGCGATTCTCACCATCGCCAACGTATGCCGAGAAGCCCTTTGCCCGAGCTACCTGAATCGCGGAAGTAACAAAACCCTGTTTACGAGTGTCGTGAATCTGCGGCAGGCGGATAACCATCGCGTTCACGCCGCGGTCTTCCAGAGCAGCTGCAGCATGTTCTGACGCGCGTGGATAGGCGGCCGACACCGGAGCCGGCGGATCATCCTCATTGGCAGCGCGGCCATGCGCCAGAAGTGCGAGTCCACTGGTGACGATCAGCGGCTTCTTGGATCCTTGCAGCACTTCGCCAATTGCTTCGATCGCTTTCCGATCAGCCTCGCAGTTTTCCACAAACTTCGAAAAATCATGATTGAAGGCACAATGAATCACCGCGTCGCTTGCGGCTGCGCAATTTCGCAGGCTGTCGAGATCTTCAAGGGTGCCCCGCTGCACTTCAGCTCCGGCACCAGTGAGAAACTCAGCGCCTGAGTCGCTGCGAGAAAGTCCCAGCACCTTGTGGCCGGCAGCAATCAAATCTTGAACGACTCTTGAACCGATGAAGCCCGTTGCTCCCGTAACGAAAACCCGCATGCTGTTCCTCCGATGTATGTTGCTTTTGTTTGTTCGCAATTGCTCGCACTCATTGCTGCGCGCCCTCCGCGTGGCGTTGAGCAGAAACAGCCTCGAGCTCGGCAAGCACGTCATCCGGAATCCGCAGGGATGCTGCTCTGAGGTTCTCGCGGAAATGAACAGGCGAAGACGTCCCCGGAATGACCAGGATGTTGGGAGAGCGGTGTAGCAGCCAGGAAAGTGCAACCTGCATCGGTGTGGCATTGAGGCGCGCCGCTACCCCTGACAAAACGTCCGATTGCAGAGGACTGAACCCGCCCAGCGGAAAGAACGGAACGTATGCGATGCCGTCGCGGTTGAGATCGTCGATGAACGCATCGTCGCTGCGGTGCGCCAGGTTGTACTGGTTCTGAACGCACACAATTGGAACGATTCGCCTCGCTTCGCTGACCTGTGCGGGCGTGGCATTGCTCAACCCGATGTGTCGTACGATGCCCTTCCGCTGAAATTCGGCCAGCACGGTAAGCGGAGCTTCGATCGAACCTTCGGCTGGGTGATGCAGGTTGAATGTGATGCGAAGATTGACCACATCCAAAACGTCCCGGCCGAGGTTCCGGAGATTATCGTGGACCGCCGTCGTCAATCCTTCCAATGACGAATCGGGGATCCAGGAGCCATCTTCGCCGCGCCGGGCACCCACCTTGGTCACGATTGCAAGCTCATCCGGATACGGCGAGAGCGCTTTTCGAATGAGCTGGTTGGTTATATGAGGGCCGTAGAAGTCGGCTGTATCGATGTGGTTTACTCCGCTTTGGACGACTTCTCGCAAAAGAGCGATCGCTCCATCAACATCTTGCGGCGGGCCCCACACCAGCTTGTCACCATCTCTGCCTGCAAGCTGCATAGCGCCATAGCCCATGCGGTTCACCGTCAGTGAACTGCCGGGCAGAGCGAATGAGCCGGGCGAGTTCTGTTCCTGAACCATCCGATTCCTCCGATTAGTTCGATCTTCCCCCCGCCATTGACGAAGAATCCCTGCTTCGCCTAAAACGGAGAGTGTCTCCGAAATAATAGATAACCGGAGACTATCTCCGGTTGCAGAAAAAGTTCCCGATGACGAGGAAAATCCAGAATCTCGCACCGAGGAAGCCGCGCACAGATGCGCAGCGCAATCGTGAGCGCATCCTACAAATTGCGAAGGACGCGTTCACGCGTTTCGGCGCGGATGCCAGCCTCGATGACATTGCGAGGCAGGCCGGCGTCGGTGCTGGTACCCTTTATCGCCACTTCCCAACGAGGGACGCACTTATCGAGGCGGTCTATCACACTGAAGTGGCAAAGATTGCCGCCGCCGAAAAGAAGTTCTCGGAAGAGATGCCGCCGGTCGAAGCGCTGCGTGCGTGGATGCTGCTCTTCGTCGACCACATCGCAGCCAAGCTGATCATCGCTCCCGCGCTGAATTCAGTGGTCGGAGGATCCTCCAGGCTCTATGAAGGCTCACGCGGTCAAATCCAGGCCGCCATTGAGTCGCTTGTGAACCGGGCCGTCAAGAGTGGCGAGATCCGTAAAGATGTCGAACCATTCGATCTGCTTCGTGCGTTAATCGGCGTTGCACATGTGCCGGTCGGCGCCGATTGGCAGCAGAGCGCCAGAAGGCTCGTCGATATCCTCATTGCCGGCTCGCGCCCTGCAAGTAAACGGGTTTGACGCGACCTATTTCGCGTCGGGACCCAATGCTCCTTTCAACTGCACATCGCCGCTCACCGTTTTAGGATCGACAATCAGCTCTTTTAGCTTGGCCTCGACATCCGCGGGTACGTCTTTCTGGTAGCGACCGCCAAGATATTTCGGCAGAAACTCCTCAATGGCCGTCACCATGGCGAGATTGTTGATCGGGCGTGCAAAGCCGTGTCCCTCGTCCGGTGCGACCAGGTATTCCACGGGCTTTCCATTGTCCCGCACCGCAGCGACAATCTGGTTGCTCTCGCGAATGTTCACTCGGGGATCATTCTTGCCCTGCACCACCATCAGCGGCGTAACGATGTTCTTCGCCTTTGTCAGCGGCGACTCCGCGATCAGCAGGGCTTTGCCCTCGGGCGTTGTCGGATCCGCCATGCGCGTGTACATCTGCTTGCGTCCGGCTTCCCAGTACGGCGGAATGGCATCGAGCAGCGTCATCAGATTGGAGGGAGCAACAATCGCTACCGCTGCCGCGTAGACATCCGGCGTGAACGCAACTCCAGCCAGGGTTGCGTAGCCGCCGTATGAGCCGCCGGCAATTGCTACCTTCTTTGCGTCCACCGTTCCGTCCGCAATTAACGCCTTGACCCCCCATGTCAGGTCGTCCTGCATCTTGCGGCCCCATTCGCCATTCCCGGCGTTCAGGAACTTCTTGCCGTAGCCCGTGGACGCACGGAAGTTGGGCTGAAGCACCGCGTATCCGCGATTCGAGAAGAACTGTGCGAAGGTATCGTAGCCCCAGGTGTCGCGACCCCACGGTCCTCCGTGTGGAAAGACTACGAGCGGCAATCCTTTTGCTGGCAGTCCCTTCGGCATTGTGAGATATGCGTGAATCTCCAGTCCGTCTGACGATTTGAACTGATATGGCTTCCGTTCAGACAGAGACTCGCGCGGCAACTCTTCGCGAATCCGGTACTGCAGATCGAGCTTCTTCGCTTTGCGATCCCAGACGTAAGTTTCGCCCGGCTCTGTGTCGCTCGCCGCGATGACCACCCAGATGTTTTCGTCCCTCGAACGCGCGCCGAAGTTGATCTCTTTGCCCGGCAGCTTCGATTGCAGCCATTTGTATTCGCTCTCGAATTTCTTGTCTTTGAAATACAGTCGGGAGCGATCATCCTCATAACGCGTGAAGTAAACATGGTAGTCAGCGTCCGACTGCAGAAGCCCCTCGACGTCAACGCGATTGTCGGGGTCGCTCTCGTACTTTTTTGTGCTGCCGACTGTCGGGTCGAGCATCTCGATTTCAGTCAGGTCGACATCCCCCTTGTTCGTGACCAGGTAGACCTGCTTGTTCTGTGCGTCGAATCCCGCAATACCGCACGACTCCAGCACCGAGCAGCTGTAGATCAGCCTGAAGCCGTCCGGTTCGACCCGCAGAATCTCAGTGTCTCCTGCTTTATTGGTGCGCTCGGCGATGCGCAGGTTGCCATCGTGATCGAAGTCCCACCCGGCGATCTGTTCTGTGTTCTGCTTGACAAGCTTCTTCTCACCCGTCGAGATCGACAAGTCATAAAGATCATGCCATTTCGGGTCCCGGTCGTTCAGGCCGATGTACAGAGTGTCCGGCTTGGCCTTCGGCGCGGCGTAGATCATCGTCCGCACACCCTTGAAACTGGTCAGTGCCCGCGTGGGTGGAGTGCCTGTAGCGGAATCCGTGGGCTGTGTCGGATCTATGGCATACACGTTGAAGTTCTCGTCGCCGCCTGCGTCCTGCGCGTAAAGCAGATACTTCGAGTCACGACTCCAGAAGTATTGCCGGACCGGCCGTGTCGCTTCGTGGCTCATCGCTCGGGCCGCGCTGAACGGCTCGCTCGCTTTCTTCACCCAGATATTCCGCGTACCCTTGTAGGGCTTGAGGAAGGAAAGGTACTGCCCGTCAGGCGAAATCTGCGCGCCGGCAATCTGAATTTCGCCGAAAAAGGCCGCCCGATCGATAATGGGGGGCTGCTCCGCAAAAGCCGCGCCCGCCATCCATATTCCCGAAAACGCCAAAACAGCCAGGTGCACCCGCTTCATCGCTACCTCCACCAAGATTTCGCATGAAGATTACTCCTGTTGCCTCGCAATTCCCAAGCATCTTGTCGCAGGCTCAGAAATAAAATCACATCGCGCAGATCTCGGACCAGACCCCGTCATCGATCGGAAGACCGACCTTTCGATTCTCCTCGCGCAGTCGAAGCGTGTTCTCTCCCGGGTAGCGGACTGGCTTGCCAGCCTCAACTGGATGCGAGCGGTGCAGGGAATTGACGACTTCATTTGCAATCCCGTCAATCTGAGCCGCATCGCCGAGCGCTTTTGGATGGATTGCGATAAACACCTGTGACAAGCCCGTCTCTCGCAAAGAATCGTTTGCGATCTGGTGAGTCGCGTTCCCCAGGGAGGTCATCGCAGCAACCAGATCCAGCATCACGGCCAGTCCAGAGCCCTTCCAGAAGCCGATCGGCAACAAGCGCTGCGTCTGTTCGATCGCCCCCGGATTGCGGGTCAGCTTGCCTTCCGCATCGAACCCGCCTTCCACCGGCAGCAACTCGCCGCGACGACGATAGCTTTCAAGTGCGCCGTAGGAGAACTGCGACATCGCCATATCGAGGACGATGTGTCCGTTCGTGCGCGGTACACCGATGACCAAAGGATTATTACCGATAGCCGCGTTCACTCCGCCCCACGCCGGCACATTCGGCATCGTATTCGTCCAGCAGATGCCGATAACATCTGCATCTGCCGCTTGCCATCCGTACGTTCCGCCGCGCATCCAGTGATTGGTATTAGACATCGCAATGCAGCCGATCCCGTGCTGACGGCTGAGCGCGATTGCATGCTCCATCGCGGCGTGCGCATTGAGATTGCCAGGCCCCCGCTGCCCATCCCACCGCTCCAGCGCACCGAACTGCGACACAACGCGCGGCTCCGCAGCCGGATCGACGCTGCCATTCCGCACCGTAGCCACGAGCCGCGCAAACCGATTCACCCCGTGCGAATACACCCCATCGCACGTCGTCTCCGCGAACAGCCGCGCCGACATCTGCGCACGCTCGTAGCTGAAGCCGAGCGAACGCAATATCGATGCAAGTCGCTCACTTACCTCGTCAAATCGGATTCTAATCACGGCGGAATGCTCAAGAGGAGGGCAGGAGTGCTTGTTATTCACTTCTCCAATGCTCCCTCTTCCCTATCTTCTACTCCCTGCCTTTGTGGTAATTCGGATACACCGGCCTCTGCACCTCGTGCTGCGGTTCCTTCTTCAACGCATCGAGCGCCAGCGACACTGCCTTCTCCAACTGCGGATCGTGACCTTCGCTGATGGCCTTCGGATCCTGTTCGACAACGAAGTCCGGATCCACGCCATGATTCTCCACATCCCACTCACCCTTCGGTGAGAAGAACGCCACGCTCGGTGACGTTACATGGCCTCCGTCCATCAGCACCGGAATCGGCCCGATGCCAACCAGCCCTCCCCATGTCCGCTTGCCGACCAACGGACCAAGCTTCGCCTGCTTGAACAGCCAGGGCAGGGCATCGCCGCCGGAGCCGGAGAATTCGTTCGCAATCATCACCTTCGGCCCGTAGATTCCCGCATTTGGTGTGTGCTCGATCTTGCCGTATCGCGGTGCCCAGTATGACTCAATATGGCGGCCGAGAACTTCAATGAAGTAATCGGCCACCTGTCCGCCGCCATTGAAACGCTCGTCAATCACGGCGCCCTGCTTGTCGGTCTGTGCGAAGTAGTAGCGATTGAAATTGGTGAAACCGCCCTCACCCGTGTCCGGCAGGTAAACATACGCGAGTTTACCTCCGGATAGCTGACCCACCTTCTTCTGGTTGCTGTCGATCCAGTCAACGTTGCGCAACGCCGCTTCGCTCGGAATCGGAGTCACCTCGATGTCCCGCGCATTCTTCCCATCGGCATCCGCGATGCGCACGCTGATGACCTTGCCCGCAGTGCCCTCCAGAGGCTGCTGGATGTCCATGTCCGCAGTCAGGTCCTGTCCGTTGATGTTGAGAATGCAGTCGCCGATCTTCACGTTCAATCCAGGCTGCGCCAGCGGAGCCTTATCACGGGGGTTAAAGTCGCCTCCGGTGTAGATCTTCGCGATGCAGTAGCGGTTGCCCTTGATTTCGTAATCCGCTCCGAGCAATCCACCCGGAATCTTTTTCGCATCCGGAATCTGACCGCCCGTCCCGCGAAGATGCCCCACTGAAAACGCGCTCAGCATCTCCTGGAAGATGTAGTTCAAATCGGCGCGCGACGCGATCGACTCCACATACGGTTCGAACTTCTTCTCGTCGGCAACGGTGTTCGTTCCGTGGAAGTTCGGGTCGTAAAAGAAGGCGCGCTCGATCCGCCACACTTCGTGATACATCTGCGCCCATTCCTCGTGTGGATTCACCCGCATCTTTACGTCGCCGAACGACAGCACGCCTTCCCCCGGCTTTACCGGAGCGTTCGACGGGACGATGATCCACGTGGGCTTCGGGCCTCCGCCTGGAGGCATATCGCCGCCTCGCGGTCCGGGATCCAGAATGGACAGAAGCATCTTCTCGCCGTTTGCAGTCAACTCGAAGTGCCACACATGTTCGGCCAGTTTCTCAGTCTTGCGTTCCTCCGGTGTCCATCGGCTGAGAACCGAGCCCCGATCAGCGAACCGCCCCGATGCTACCCGTTCTGTGAAGTAAATGCTGCCTTTCGGACCAGCTGCAATATCGTGGTAAACCGCGGCTGGGAGCGGCATCGCAACGATTCGCCTCTCCATCCCATTCAGGTCAACTTTGATCGGCTTGGCAGGAACGGGTTTTGCGTGCTCCTTCTCATCGTTGCCGCCTTCCTTCGCATCGCCCGACTTCTGGTCACCCTCCCCCTTTTTGTCGGCTGACTTGTCGTCGGAAGGCTTGTCGGGCGAAGCCTTTTCATCCTCCATCTGCGGTGCAATCGGCGAAGCAGTATCTGCTGCCAATGTCGCCGCATAGATGTTTGAACTTACGTCGTAGAGATCGCTCGTCATATCGAGCCCGTCGGAGGTGGCCCCTGCATTGGTGCTTGCGATGAAGTAGAGGTACTTGCCCTCGCGATCGAACGCGGGATGGCTCGACTCACCCATTGTGCTCGTTAGTTGCGTCGATTGCCCCGATTCCAGCGAATACAGAAAGATCGCGTGCAGATGATTCGGCATCGACCGCGCATAGGCAATCCATTTCGAATCCGCCGACCACGAGAAGTCCATCTCTTCGCTCGAAAATCCGCCGTAAACGTTCTTGTCATTCACCACGGACAGCTTGCCGTTCGTCGTGTCGAGCGTATACATCTTCGACCGATTGTCATAGAACGCAATCTTTTTCGAATCGGGCGACCATTTCGTTCCGAAGTAATAGGCGGGCTCCTGTGCCAGCGGAAATTTCTTCACTGCTGGCGCGCCTGCAACCGCATTCCCGGTCTGCGGAGCAACATGCAGCGCATACAGCCCAGATTCGTCGGAAAAATACGCGATCGACAGTCCATCCGGCGACCACGCGGGCTCGCGGTCCATGGCTCCCGGAGTGTTGGTCACGTCGCGCGTTGGCCCATGCTTCACCGGAACCGTGAAGATATCGCCGTGCGCTTCGATCAGCGCGCGCAACCCAGTCGGCGATACGGCCGCATTCTCAATCTGCTCGCCGACGCTCTCGATACGCGAGCGAACCTCCGGCATATCCGCGTCGATCTCGATTGGCACCAGCTTGCTCGTGCCGGCCTTTGTGTCATACGTGTAAATCTCGCCGAGACGGTCGTAAACCAGTGTGTCTTCTTCGCCATGCAGCGAGCGGATATCCGGACCATCATTTTCCAGAGCCTGCGAGACCGCTTTCGATGCGGGATCATATTTGAAGATTGTGGCCTTCCCTTTGCGTGCGGAAAGGAAGTAGATCTTCCCTCCTGCAAAAACAGGAGCGAAGTCTGAGGCCACTTCATGCGGAATCTGCGTCGACTCAAGCCCCGGCAGCGTCGTCACCCAGATCGTGCTTGCCCGGCCGCCATGGTAATTCCCCCATGCAACATACGACACATAGTCGAACCCATACGCTGGCGGCAGTGGCGAATAGGCGATTGCCTTTCCGTCGGGAGAGAATGTGCCCTGGTATGCCATGGGCAGCGGCAGCACCTTCGCGATGCCACCCTTCGCGGGCACCTCATAGAGCTGCGTGTACCGGCTCTGCGAGATACGTGTGGACCGGAAGACAATATTTTGCCCATCCGTCGTCCAGTCGACTGCATAGTCGGCGGCCGGATGATAGGTCACGCGGAAGGGAACTCCCCCCGCTGCGGGAATCGTGAACACATCGACATTGCCGTCGTAGTCGCCGGTAAACGCAATCGTGCTTCCATCAGGCGAGAAGATCGGATCGGTTTCGATACCCACTCCGGTCGTCAGTCGTCGCGCCACACCGCCCGCACGCGGCACTGTCCACAGATCGCCGGCATATCCGAACGCGATCAGATCTTTGCTCAGCGCTGGATGCTGGAAGATGTGCGGTTTGGCAGCCGCGCGTGCGCTGGCTGCTCCAGAAATCCATTCAGTTGCGACGAGAAAAACGACAAGGCAGGCTGACAGAGACAGGGGTAATTTGCGCATCGGGGCTCCTCGGGACTTCCGGCCGCGCAAATACCGCCATAAGCGAGACCGGTTCAGAACAGCAGGATTGCCCCAACATCTTACAGTCCCGGCCTGCCTTGTTTCTCAGCGTGTGACGAGCAGGCGCTTAGCAGCAGCCGCAGCTTTCGCCGCGCCACGCGCGCTGGCCCTCAATGAGGAGAACCGGGATTGCCGCCAGCGCAGCCAGCGTGTCGACCCAGCGCACATGCCACACCGCGAAAACCACCAGTCCTGCCAGTGTCACCCCAGCCAGGTACGCACAGGTTGCCGACTGCGTCGCATCGGCGGCAAGAGCCCGGTTATCGATCCGCCGAGCTTCGCGGCGCTTCATCCAGGCCAACAACGGCATCGCGATTAAAGCCATCACAGTGATCGCAATCCCCAGCAGGGAAGCGTCCATTGCGCGGGCTCGCCCCAGCCATGCGATGCACACCACCACGCCTGCCAGCAGAAACAGCAACGCCCCGGCGGCCTTATCGGCATGAGATTTCTTCAGAGGAGAGCGCGGCGTGAACTGAAGTAAAACCACAATTGCCGAGAGCATTTCGACGACACTGTCCGACCCGAATGCCAGTAAGGCAAGGCTATGCGCTTGAGCCGCGGCCAACAACGAAACGCCGCACTCCACCGTCATCCATGCGATCGTTATCCATTGCAGCCACGCGACCGGAGTCGGTATGGATGAGGCGATTGCACCGAAGGGAGCAGCATGGGTGCATGTGCCGCAGCACTCGGCCCGGTCTACTCGAGGATCAGATTGCATGTGCCGTTCCGGGGAAGGGGAACTCAATGCGCGTCAGACTGATAAGCCGGCCGCTTTGGACGCGGCGAGATTTGCTTCGTTACGCCCTCGCCACCGCTGCTTACGCTCTTCGCGTCGACCGAACTGCTTGAGGTAACTGCGGTGACCACTGGATTCTTATTCCCTCCAGCGAACCGGGTGTCGCTCGACTCGACGCCGACCACGACAGCTTGGTTGTGTGCCGTTTCCGGGTTGCTATCAGAAAAGTACTGCGTATCCGTCGCGGTCCCGTTGATAACATCGACTTTCATCTGACCCGGCTCAGGTTTGGCTTGGTTCTCCGCCAGGGCCGATCTGTCCACGCAGACATGTTTGATCTGGGTACCGTTGATCACGTCGAGCCCAATCTGTGAGTCCCGACATAGCCCAGCGCGCTTTGCATTCTTCCGAGCCGCGGCCTTCCGCGAACGATGTCGAGTCCGGTGGCTGATCGCCTTCTTGTGCAACGTGGTGGGACTCGCCTGTTTAACCGCGCTCGTCGGCGCAGGTCTTTGAGGTGTGCTGGGTTGTGTCTGCTGACCGGCCACGATCAATGGTGCTAGGACCAACGGAAGGCAAACTGGAATCAGCCTCATCCCTGGCCTCCTTTACTTTTCCATCCGAACCACGCGTGAACCGGGGCAAAACGACAGCACTTGCAACATCGTCCTATGATGTTCGACGCTTCTAGTCCTTGAGCGTTACCGTGATCTTGCGCGCGTCGCCGCCCGCCGAGGCAATGGCGATCTCTCCGGTCGCCTTCTTGCGGATACTCTTGAACTTCTCGCCCCATTCGACAAGAACCAGTGCATCCGGGGTGAGCAACTCGTCGAGGCCGAGGCTCTCGAGCTGACGCTCACCTTCGAGTCTGTATACGTCGAGGTGGTAAAGCTTCATCGGCTTGCCTTCGCGCGTTCCGTCATATTCATGCAGCAGGGTAAAGGTAGGGCTCGTCACCTCGTCGGGCTCGGCGGCGTCCAGCGCCTGTGCGATTCCTTTCACGAGGGTCGTCTTGCCCGTGCCCAGGTCGCCGCGAAGGATCAGCAACTGCGGAAGCGCAAGGAGATACACCAGCTTGCGACCGACATCAACCGTGTCGGAGCCGCTCTGTGTAACGAACTCGTGAATCCGTCCCTCGGCCACCGGCGCTTCCTTGCTCATTGTGCCGCCCCAGCGGAGTGCCTTTGCGGCAACCCCTGCAACCAAACATACCCTCTTTGGGCATCTTTCGAAAAGCGATTTGCCCGAAACTGAAATGCCTCCGGAAAATACCTGAAGCTGTCGGTCGCCAGCACCGTGTGCTCATCCGCATCGCGAACCGTGAAATCCGCGGCCAGCCCGTGCAGATACACGGCGGCCTCCACGGCCCGTGCGGCGTCCTTGCCATATTGAGCAAGCAGTCCGGCAATGACTCCGGTGAGCACGTCGCCGCTGCCACCCTTAGCCATTCCTGGATTCCCCGATGTGTTCACTGCTACCCGACCATTCGGATGCGCAATCAGCGTGCGCGAACCCTTCAGCACGAGGGTCACCCCGCTGTCCCGTGCAAAGATGCGAGCCGCCTCCAAACGGTTTGCCTGAATCTCAGCCACTCTCTTGCCCGCAAGCCGCGCCATCTCTCCCGGATGCGGCGTCAATACAATCGTGCGACCGGCTTTACCGGTTTCGGCCAGTTTCTGCATCAGAGAAGGATTAGCAGCCAGCGTGTTCAAACCATCCGCGTCGATCACCAGCGGCAGTTTCGTATCTGAAAGTACGGCTTCGAGCAGGATTTCAACTCCAGGTCCTTGTCCCAGCCCCGGACCGACAGCAAGCACCGTAATCTTCTCGATGAGCTTCTCAAACTGCTGCGCCGTGATGCCGCTGCTGGCAAGTTCACCGGCCGGGCTTGCCACCATCGGGTGTGTCATCAGCTCCGGCGCAAAGGCTGAGACCTGTGCAACGATGGGGCTCGGCACCCCCGCTGTCACCAGCCCTGCACCCACACGCATCGCGGCAAGCGAAGCCATCGCAGGCGCACCGGACTTTCCGGTCGCTCCGCCGATGACCAGCACGTGCCCAAATTTGCCCTTGTTCGCATCTGCTGCGCGAGGCTCTTGGAGCAAGCTGTGTGCTCCGCCAGCCCACTCGATTCGCTGCGTGGAGCTAATCGCCTCGTCGGGCGATCCAATAGGGGCGACGACGACCGGCTGGTCCCACCGACGCGTCATTTCGCCGAACACATGCGCCGGCTTCGGCGCAGTAAATGTAATTACTGCATCTGAAGGAAAGGCCTTGTCTTCACGCCTGCTCGCTGTCGCGTCTGCAGACCAGCCGGAGGGGAGGTCGACGGAGAGAAATGGAGCCTTGCTGGCGCTCGCCCATTCCAACGCGGCCAGAGCCAACCCTCTCATCGGCGGCTTGAATCCTGTTCCGAGAACGCCATCGATAATCAGATCTGTTTCAAGCGCAGCGTTGTGTGTCCGCAACTCGGCGGGAGAATTCACCTCTGAGATATAACGGTTAGGCGAGAGGCTCAATTCGCGCCATGCCGTCGCTGCGTCTCCCTTGAGCTCATACTGCGATCCGAGCAGGAGAGTCGTGACCTCGAGTCCTGCCTTGGCCAGCAACCGGGCCGCCATCATTCCGTCCCCGCCGTTGTTGCCCTTGCCGCACAGGACCGTGACCCGCCGTGCATGGGGAAAGATCTCGCGGGCAAATGCGTCCACCGCTGCCGATGCCGCGCGCATGAGGTCGATCGACGGCACACCGTATCGTTCCGTCGTCAGCCGATCGCACGCCTGCATCTCTTCTGCGCTGAGAACCTTCACGAGTTCATCCTAACGCTCGAGGCCGATACGCAGACCAATTGACGGCTGAAGCACGCTTATAGGACTCGGCTCGAGGAGACGCACACCGGCTCGATCGGTACAGCATGAGGCTCGGGGAAATAGCGCCGCTGGAAGTAGAAGGCCACGTTGACCAGGCCAATCATCACTGGAACCTCAACGAGCGGCCCAATTACCGCTGCAAACGCAGCGCCGGAGTTGATTCCGAACACCGCAACCGCCACGGCGATTGCCAGTTCGAAGTTGTTCGAAGCTGCTGTGAAGGCCAGCGTGGTCGTCTTCGAGTAGTCGGCTCCCAGCTTTCGTCCCAGATAAAACGACACCAGGAACATGACGACGAAGTAGATCAGCAGCGGTATGGCGATCCGCAGCACATCGAACGGCAGCCTGACGATGTATCCGCCTTTCAGCGAGAACATTACGATGATGGTAAATAGCAGTGCGACGAGAGTAAGCGGGCCCACGCGCGGTACAAAGTTCCGTCCATACCACTCCAGTCCTTTCGCACGCACCAGGACCAGACGCGTCAGAAAGCCAGCGATGAACGGAATACCAAGGTATACGAACACACTCTTTGCGATTTCCGCGATGGTCACGTCCACAACTGCGCCCCGCAGTCCAAACCAGCCCGGAAGAACGGTGATGAAAGCCCACCCATACACGGAATAGAAGAGCACCTGGAAGATGGAGTTGAACGCTACCAGACCGGCGGCGTAATCCGTGTCCCCTTTCGCCAGTTCATTCCAAACGATCACCATGGCGATGCACCGGGCCAGCCCGATCATGATCAGCCCGGCCATGTACTCCGGATATCCCCGAAGGAAGATGATTGCCAGCGCAAACATCAGCACCGGCCCGATCACCCAGTTCTGCAGCAGCGAAAGGCCCAGCACCTTGCGATTGCGAAATACTTTGTGCAGTTCCTCGTACCGGACCTTCGTGAACGGCGGATACATCATCACGATCAATCCCACGGCGATAGGAATCGATGTTGTTCCAACGCTGAATCTGTTCAGGAAGGGCACAACGTCAGGCACAAGCCAGCCGAGAACAACGCCTAGCGCCATCGCCCCGAAGATCCATCCTGTCAAATAGCGATCGAGAAATGACAACCTGCTCTTCGATTTCATGATCGCCCGATTTCGTCGATCTTCTGCTTGATGGCGAGTTCCTTGAGGGTAGACAGCGGCAGCGATGTGAAGAGTCCGATTCGTCGATCGAGCACGACAAACGCATCCCGAAATGCCCGCGCAATCTCTTCCGGCGTACCTTTCACGGCCGCAGGGTCTGCAATGCCCCAATGTGCGGTCATCGGCTGCCCAGGCCAGTAGGGACACTGCTCCCGGGCAGCGTTGTCACACACTGTGAAGACGAAATCCAGATGCGGAGCCCCCGGACCGGAAAATTCATCCCAGGACTTGCTCCGCAACCCAGCCGTGGCAATTCCAGCCGATTCCAATTGCCGCAGTGCCTCCGGCCTTGGTTGTCCTGTTGGATGACTGCCGGCACTGTAAGCAGTGAATCGGCCCCTTCCCTTATGGTTCAGAATTGCCTCAGCCAAAATGGAGCGGGCCGAATTTCCCGTGCACAGAAACAATACGTTGTAGTGCTCAGCCATGTACTAAGCCCTTTGTCCAATCGTCACGGACGTGCAGCAATCCGGCCCGCAGCACGCGGCCTTCGGCTTCGATGCGCGAATAAAGCCGCTCATGAATTTCTTGTGGACCAGCGGGGCGATCGCATCCACGTCCACTCCCGCTTCCATCAGGAACTGGCGCGCATCTTCGACGTCGTACTCCCGCGTGGGCTCGATCGATACATCTTCAAATCCCGCGCTCTTCAGCTTTGCGAGATAGTCGTTCTCTTCCAGCGCCCCGGCGATGCATCCCACCCACAGCAGCATGCTCTTGCGTACTTCGTCAGGAACTGTCCCGCGCACCACGACATCCGATACCGCGAATCGACCTCCCGGCTTCAGAACACGGAACGCCTCGCGCAGCACGCGGTCCTTATCCGCCGACAGATTGATCACGCAATTTGAAATCACAACATCGACGGTGTTGTCAGGCAGCGGAATGTGCTCGATCTCACCTTTGAGGAATTCGACATTCTCCACGCCTGCCTGCCGCTGGTTCTCCCGTGCAAGGGCAAGCATTTCGTCCGTCATGTCCAGACCGTACGCTTTGCCCGCGGGTCCGACCCGTTTCGCCGACAAAAGCACATCGATACCGCCACCCGATCCCAGGTCCAGCACCACCTCACCGGGCTTAAGTTCGATCAGTGCCGTGGGGTTGCCGCATCCCAGGGACGCCAGCACTGCCTTCTCCGGTATCGCGCCTTTCTCATCACTGCTGTACAAATTCATCGTGATCGGGTCGCAGCAGCGCAGTCCTGGATCGCAGCAAGCCTGCACACTTCCTTTTTCGGCGACAGCTTTCGCAGCGCTCCCATACTTTTGCCTGACTTCGTCCTTCACTGTCGTAGCAGCATCCATGATCGCGTCTCCTCATATACGCTCAAACGAATATATGTTGACCTACATATATCTGTCAAGGCGTATATAATCATTTTTTATGCCTCGCTCCGCGTCCATCCCCGATCTCACGCCGCTCTTTGCCGCTCTGGCTGATCGCACACGCCTGCGATTGCTCAACTTGATGAACGGTCGTGAGGTCTGCGTCTGCTATTTCGTCGAGATCCTGCGCCAGAGCCAGCCAAAGATCTCCCGGCATCTCGCCTATTTGCGGAGAGCCGGCGTTGTGTCCGCGCGCCGGGAAGGGAAGTGGATGCACTACAGCATCGAACGCCCATCGGATTCAGGAGCACTGGCGATTCTTGATGCAACACTGGCCTCCTTTAGCGCCGACCGCGAGATGCAGACGGACCTGGCCCGACTCAGCAAAGCATGCTGCCAGCCTCGCACTTTCGTTACTTTGCAGGGTGCGCCCCTTCCAACCCGCGTTGCAGCCGAAAGCGCCTGAGTCGGCGGTCTTCAGGTAGGTAGAATTTACGGACTCCGGAAGTTCTTTCCTTCTGCAAAATCCGGCCTCGGTTGCCATTCCTACTCGATCCAGCTACTTACCTTTTCGGCCAGTCTGGACCTCGACGTGCAAATCCCAAAGTCGAACAGCGGTACCCCCACATCTTGGAGGCGCCATGAACGACCTTGCTTCCCCATTTCCCGCCATCTCTCGCAGCCGCGTTGCCATGTATGCCGCAGGGACTGTGGTCGCACTTGCTCTCGGTGGGTACGCCATCCACGAACACAGCGCAGCAAGCGAACTTGCTGCTGAAAATGTCCAGCAGAATGCCGCACTGAATGCCACGCAGCGTCAGCTCAGCGATCTGGCCTCGCGGGTGAATGAACTCGCCGCGGTCAATGCTGCGCAGGCGTCGCTCACAGCTCCTTCGCCACAAGCTCCTTCTCGCGCGGTCTCCGCTCCTCGACCCACGTCCAAGCCACACGCAAGGGTGGACTCGCGCTACAAGAAGCTCCAGGCGCAGCTTGATGCGCAGGGCAAAGTCATCGAGCAGAATCGCAAAGATCTCGAAGGAACCCTCGCCAGCACGCGCACTGAGCTCTCCGGCTCCATCGCGCATACCCATGACGAGTTGGTCCTCCTCCAGAAAAAGGGCGAACGCAACTACGCTGAGTTCGATCTCGCGAAATCCAGGCAATTCAAGCGTGAAGGCCCGGTTGAAATCCGCCTGAAGAAAGCCAACAACAAGCACCAGTATGCCGACCTCGAATTGATGGTCGATGACCGCAACCTGTCGCAAAAGCATGTCAACCTGTATCAGCCACTGATGTTCTACACTCCTGACACTCCGCAGCCGATTGAAATTGTGATCAACGAGGTCAGCAAGGACCACATTCACGGTTACGTCAGCGCATCGAAGTATCGCAAATCAGAGCTTGCCACCATGGCTCCTCCTGCGGATAGCGTCTCAACAACCCCGAGGACGACAGACTCTCCTGATCAGCCCCCACAGCGTAAAAAACTTCCCCTGCCGCAACCGCAGCCATAGAATCGCTGGAATTCAGCGCGGTACCCGGGCGGCCAAACAAAAAAAGCCGCCTTTTAATCTCATTTCAAGCTTGATTTACCGCAATTTAGGCGTAAATCGGTTTTTCACGAAACCTGCTGCCTCCCTTATCCGTCCTTCCATCAGGAACCTTTAGTGATCTAATGCCGCTGAAGCGCTGTCCGCTTTCACGAGAGCGGCTCTGCTTCGATGCCGCCATGTTGTTCCGTGCCGATCCGTTGGAATGCTGTAGAATTCATGCGCAACTATCACTGTCTCCAATTGAGAAGGTTATGCAGATGAAGCGTTTTGTTTGCATTCTTGCGTTGTTCGTTTTCGTGCTTCCCGCCTGGTCCGCGAAGAAGATGTCGGTCGCCGAACTCACCGACATGCTGAAGTCGCTGCACGACCAGCAGAAGTCTGATGCGGATGTTGCTGCGGCCCTCAAGCAGGTTCAACTGAGTGAACAGCTATCGCGCAGCAAGATGAACGATCTTGCGGCCTATGCCCCCGGACAACTGACAACCGAACAAATCTACGTGCTGGAAGCGCGTAGTGCCCTTCTGCCGCCTCCCGCGGCCGATCTGCCCACAACGGCGTCTCCAGATGCTGCTGCGCAGAAAGCCATTCTCGACAAAGCAGCCGTGTATGCCGCGAAGACCTGGGCACAACTGCCCGCTCTCAGCGCGACCAAGACCACACTCCGCTTTCAGGACAACGTGGAGGCTGCCGCGCCCAGCTCAGGTCTGGCCGGGAGCGCCAAGGAGGTTGCGGTCGGCTCTGGGTTTGTGAGCCCATTCCAGTTCGTCCACTATATCGGCTCAACCGAAAGTGCCTATTCGAGCGATCACGGTATCGAGAAACTGCCTGAGGACAAGACGAAGTGGGGCGCCAATAAAATGATCGCCATGCAGGAACCTGAACCGAGTGTGGCAACCGTCTTCCAGGACGCTCAAAATGGCGGGACAATCAATTGGGCCCGCTGGGAAGATGTCAATGGCAAGCCGGCTGCGGTTTTCACATTCCAGGTTCCAAAGAAAAAGTCTCACCTCAACGCCAATGTCTGCTGCTTCCCGAACGTCGATCAGACGGGAGTCGCTCGTTTCAGTTCTGCATCTACCTCCGGCCTTCAAGGCGGGTCAGGCGGAGCAACGGGAAACTTCCAGACCACGACGGACTATAGCAGTCACTTCAAGGCAAACGGACTTCCGTACCATGGCGAGTTCTTCATCGACCCCGATACCGGGATCGTGGTCCGCATGATCACTCAGCTTGAATTGAAGCAGTCGGACGTCGTGCACCAGGAAGATACCCGGATCGATTACGGGCCGGCACAGGTTGGCGACAAGAGCCTCGTATTGCCGATGAGGACGGTAATCAACACCGAAGTAGTTCCCAATGGCGACTCGCAGGCCGCAGGCAGATTCTCGACTCGCGACACGCTGTTCACCATCGAATACAAAAACTATCAGCTCAAGTAGACCTGATCATTGCGTGCGCGGCGATCTCGAAGGGATCGTCGCGCCACCTTCGTACGCAGAGAAATAGAACAATGAAACGCGGCTCTTTATTCCTGCTCGTGCTTCTGCTCCTTTCCGCACACCCGGGCTGGTCCAGCCGCAAAGTCACTGTGGCGCAGCTTCAGGATCTTCTCCTTTCTCTTCACATCGATAAGAAATCGGATATCGAGGTTGCCGCCGCTCTTCAGCAGGTAGAACTCAACGAAGAGCTCACTCGCGGAGCGATGATCAGCCTGGCAAAGTTGGCGCCTGGGCCATTGACTACCGAGCAGATGTACGTGCTCGAGGCGCGAAGCGCCCAGCTCGCGCCGCCGTCATATGATCTACCCCAGACGCCGGCTCCCGACTCGGCGAAGCAGAAAGCAATCCTCGCGCGTGCGGAAATCTACATTTTCAGGACGTACGCGCAGCTTCCTCCACTTTCAGCCAAAAAGACCACTCTGCGTTTCCAGGACAACACTGAGGCGATTGCGTCGAACTCGGGCATCGCTTCGGGCGCAAAGGATGCGGTGACATCGTCGGGTATCTCAAGTCCCGGAGCCTTCATTCACTACATCAATGCTGCGGCCCATCCCATTGTGCTGGAGCATGGTTTCATCAAGAAACCCGCTGGAAAAGACGCAACGCGCTGGGGTGCGAACGGGTTGATTAAGATTCCGGAACCTGACCCCACCCTGCCGCACGTCTTCAAAGAAGTGCAGTCTGCCGCAACCCTGGAGTGGAGCCGCTGGGAGCTGATCAACGGCAAGCCTGCTGCCGTCTTTGCGTTTCAGGTACCAAAAACGCAATCGAAGTTCGAAATCAATATTTGCTGTTTTCCAGTAGTGGAGCAGGCGGGTGTCGCACGCTTCTACAGTTCTACTACTGGACCAATCCTGGGCTCAGACAGAGGTTCAGGGGGCGGTGGCGTGTCCGGAAACTTCCAGACCAACACCAAGTGGAATGACTTCAAGTCGACGGTGCCGTATCACGGACGCATCTATATTGATCCCGACACCGGGGTTGTCCTGCGATTGATCGTTGAAGCAGAGCTCAAGCCCTCCGATGTTGTCCACCAGTTTGATACGCGCATCGACTATGGCCCGGTGAAGGTGGGACAGGGAACATTGATTGTGCCGATCAGCTCCGTGATCAACTCCGTCGTCGTGCCCAATGGCGACTCGGGCGCGGGCGGCTATTCCACTCGTACAAGTCTCTTCAGTTCCGAATACTCCGAGTACCGTCCCGCGCCGGCACGTTAGATGCGCGCGCTATTCCCTCTTTAAAGAATCGAAGTCAACATTCAAACCACGGATTGGTTCCGGAACTACTGCCCTTTTTGACACGAACGGCATCGATGCAGGGACGAGTGTCATTTCCGGCGGGCGCAACCGCTGTTTTCGTGGGGTTCTGCCTTCAATCGGTGTGTGACGAAATCACTAACATCGTATTCACGATTGATTCACGAAGCAGTACCTTTTGGAGGCAAAAGCCGTGAAATATACAAGATGGGGATGGATACTTCTCTGTATCCTTTCCACTGTTTCTCTTTCCCTCGGCCAAACCGCAACCACATCACTCCGCGGAACCATCAAGGACCCCTCCGGCGCCCTTGTCCCTGGAGCGAAAGTCACCCTTGTCGACAAGACGATCGGCAGCACTTTCAGCGCAATCGCGGACAACGCGGGCAATTACACCTTCCCTCAGATTCCCCCTGCGCGTTACACCATCACCGTTACCGCAAGTGGATTCGGCGATCAATCCAAGACGGCTGAGCTTCTCGTCAATCAGCCTGCGACCGTCAACTTCGATCTGACTGTTCAGGCCACTGCCGAAACAGTTGATGTCAGCGCATCTGCTCAGACACTGAATACAACCGACGCAACCATCGGCAACTCTGTGGGTACCGCGACGATCGAAGCGATGCCCATGGATGGCCGCGATCCCATCTCGCTGCTGAGCCTGCAGCCGGGCGCGCTCTACCTCGGCGAAACGACAAACCTCATCGATAAAACAGCTCCTTATGCTCTGGACAGTCGCCAGGGTTCTGTCTCCGGCGCCCGCTCCGATCAGGGCAACGTCACCCTCGATGGCGTTGACGATAACGATCAGATCAACGGCTACGCCTTCAACGGCGTTCTTCGCTCCACGCTGGACTCAACAGAGGAGTTTCGCGTCACCACATCGAATGGAAATGCAGACGCAGGTCGCACGTCGGGCGCACAGGTTTCGCTCGTGACCAAGAGCGGCACCAACCAGATTCACGGCTCGCTGTACGAATACCATCGCCCATCCAACATGGTCGCCAATGACTGGTTCATCAAGAATCAGCAGGCGGCGGACGGCAGTCCGAACCGGCCGACCAAGTACATCGTCAACACCTTCGGTGGCACCGTGGGCGGTCCCATCATTAAGGACAAGTTGTTCTTCTTCTACAACTATGAGGGGCAGCGGCTCGCCACCAACACAACCGTTGCAGCCATCACTCCCTCCGCGACATTCCTTCAGGGTCAACTTGGCTATACAGATGTAAATGGAAACGTCCAATACCTCTCGCGGGCGCAGATAGCGCAACTCGACTCTCATTGCACGCAATGCACGCAGCCTGGAGTTGACCAGGCCATGCTCGACTATCTCTCAACTGAGCCGTCCGCAACTCTGCTCTCAGCCGGCGACAACGTCAACTTCGGCTCTTACAACTTCAGCTCGCCCTCACCGAGCACGTTGAACACGAATATCGGCAAAATTGACTTTACGCCGAACCGGTCCAACCACATCTTCGTGCGCGGCAACCTGCAAAAGGACACAGCTGTTGGGCCTCAGAACTTCCCCGGACAGCCCGCATCCAGTTTCCTTGTGGACAACACCAAAGGTTTGGCGGTAGGCCATACATGGACGCCAACCTCGAGTATCGTTAACGACCTTCGCTATGGCTTCATCCGCCAGGGTTATTCCACCATCGGGATAGGCGAGGGAGATTACGTTAACGTTCGCTTCCTCTCTCAGCCCACGGCGCAAACGCGCAGCTTGATCGTGAACGTTCCAGTAAACACCATCGATGACACCTTGAGCTGGAACCGCGGCAGCCATACATTCGCCTTCGGAGGCAACTGGCGCAGAGTCCAGAACAATTCTCTGACTGACAGCGCCTCATTCAACGCGGCGGATACGAATCCTTCGTATCTGAGTGGCAAGGGTGCGCCCGATCCCACCACGCTGGGCTTGCCGGATATTGGTGAGAACGGCACTGCTTTCGAGCAGATGTATGCAACCATCATCGGTGCCGTTGCCGAACGGGATGCAAGCCTTAACTATGTCGCAACGAGCCCCACCAGTGGCACGCTTCTGCCTGATGGCTCTATGATTCCGCGGCACTACCGCGCGAACGAATTCGAGTACTTTCTCCAGGACTCGTGGCGCGTGCGTCCGAATCTGACGATAACCTTCGGCCTTCGTCATACTCTTCTGCAGACACCCTATGAAACGAAGGGTCAGCAGAGTGAACCGACGGTGGACACGCGCGAGTGGACTCAGAAGCGCGGTGAGGCCGCGGCCCAGGGCAGAGTATTCGAAGACGACCTGCTCTTTCAGCCAGTAGGCAAGGCAAACAACAGGCCCGCGTATTGGCCTAAGCAGAAGTTCAATGTCGCTCCGCGGCTTGCCGTCGTCTACTCGCCGGACGCCAAGACATCCATTCGAACTGGATTCGGAATGTATTACGACCATTACGGAGAGGCCCTCTCGAATCGGTTCAGCACACTCGGATCATTTGGCCTTTCGTCGCAATACAACAGCGCCCCCAGCACCTACAACTTCAATACCGCTCCCCGCTTTACAGGGCCGCACGATCTGCCGGACATTCCGCTGCCGGAAGCATCCCCGACACTGACATATCCGTATGCCGTGCCTGACGGGACTTTCGGCATCAATTGGGGTATCGATAACCACGTCAAAACACCGTACGTTTATGCGTACAATCTGTCGGTTCAGCGCGAACTTCCCGGCGGGTTCCTCCTCGATTCCGCATATGTCGGACGAATCGGCCGGCATCTTTTCCAGCAAATCGATCTCGCTGAACCGGTAAACTACAACGACCCCCTCGGCGCAGGCGATTACTTTACTGCCGGAACCGAAATGTCAAAGGCGACCGATCAACTTGGCGGTTCCTGCCTCTACTGTGATGGCGTACTGCAGCACATTCCCACCATCCAGTACTTCGAGGATGTCTTCCCGCAAATGGCAAACCTCGACTTCGATGGTGAAAGCGCCACCGATGGCATGTACAACAACGAATGGGCTCCGCAGCGCTACAGCTACGGCGAAACCGGCGCCATCGCCGACGTCGATTTTGGATGCGGGTACGGCCCTCCATGCGGCGTCTTCTGGAGTCCGCAGTTTTCTTCGCTGATTGCGCTCTCGTCCATTGGCAACAGCTACTACAACGCTGGTCAATTCACGTTGCGTCACCCGGCCCAACATGGCTTGACCCTCGACTTTACCTACACGTTGTCCCACTCCATCGATATGGGATCGGATGCCGAACGTGCGTCTACGTCCTACGGCGGAATTCAGAATACCTGGAATCCAGAACTCAGTCGCGGCACATCGGATTTCGATACCCGCCACCTGATTTCGGCAGACTGGGTGTACTCGCTCCCCTTCGGAAGAGGCAAGACTTTACTGTCGAACTCGAGCCGCATCGGCAACGCAATCTGGGGCGGATGGGATTGGGCAGGTCTGGGGCGCTGGTCCAGTGGCCTTCCATTTGGCGTCATTGAGCCGGGGTGGACGACCAACTGGGAGACACAGGCCTTTGCCGTGGTCACAGGAGACGTGAAGATCCACAAGCATATGGAAAACGGATCGCCGCAGATCTTCGCCAACGACCAGGAAATTCAGAACGGGGTCTATACCGGTTCTCCCATGCGGCTGCCGTATCCCGGAGAAGCGGGCGAGCGCAACAGGTTCCGCTCCGATGGAATCTTCAACATCGATTCCTCACTTGCCAAAAACTGGAAGCTCGGCGAGAGGGCTCGTATGAAGTTTGCGTGGGAGGTCTACAACGTGACCAACAGCGTGCGCTTCGATGCCGGCTCGTACTACAACGGCACGTTCGGCAACGCACTCACGTATGGCGGCTTCGGATTCTACGCGAGCACGCTGGGCACGCATACGTTCCGCCGGATGCAGTTCGGTCTCCGGCTGGATTTCTAGATAAAGGAATGCCGGAGCAGATTCCTCCAACTCCGGCATTCCAATGAAAGGCTCAATGCCCGGACCGGTCCGCTGTTCCTCCAGGGTCCGGGCACTTTTTTCCCCTGGTTCTCTCGCCTGTTCCTAGCTGTAGCGCAGCCAGCGCAACAACTCCGGCAGAGTCGCGCGCTTCCCATACATCAGAATGCCGACTCGGTAGAGTTTGGCCGAGATCCACAGCACCACGACGATGCTCAACGCCAGCAGTCCAATCGATACAGCAAACTGCCATACCGGCGGAATCTGCGACGCCATCCTCAGGAACATAATGATGGGGGCCGTCGGCGGGAAGAACGATGCCGCAACTGCCCATAGCGAGTTGGAGTCATTGATGACCACCATGATCAGTGAGAAGCTCAGCCAGACCGGCACAGCTGCCAAGGGCATATACATCTGCAGTTCCTGCTCCGTCTCGCAGGTCGCGGCAAGACCGGCGAAAAGCGAGCTGTAGAGCAGGTATCCAAGAAGAAAGTAAACAGGGAAGAGTACCGTCTCGGTCGCGGAGATGTGCACGGCGTAATCGCCGCTCATCATGGAGGCGGCGAATGGCGTCCCCAACATAATCGCGCCCGCAATCAGCCAGATCCCGATCTGCGTCAGTCCAACCGCTCCTACGCCGATCAGCTTGCCTGCCAGCATATCGGTAGGTCGTGCGATCGCCAGCATCACTTCGAAGATGCGCGACGTTTTCTCCTGAATCACCGATCGTGCGACATTCATGCCGTAGATCATGGTCGTCATCGAAAGCAGAATGGCCATGACGTAGCCCTTCCAGAACGAAGCTGTTGCATTACTCCTGGTGACCGAGCCATCCTTCTTCACCTGGAACGTCTCCAGCGGAATCCCCTTGACTAGGTTATCGGCGGTTTCGTGCGGGATACCTCCACTTTGCAGCCGTGCATCGAGGAGCGCATGATTCACGGCATCCTTCATGCGGGCGCCTGTGATGAAGTCACCGGATGATTGCGATGTGTAGGTTGCCTTCGGCGCCTGTCCTTGCGGAGTGTCGATCCATAGAAATCCGTCAACCTTCTTCGCCCTTACCTCGTCTACCAGGGCCTGATGATCGGAATCCGTAGCCGGCGATATTATGTCCACCTTTGTTCTGGAATCCTTGTCACCTACAAGCTGCCCTTTAATTTCGGTAGCCAACAGGGAGTCGTTCGATGCCACCGCCAGGTGCTTACCCGCTCCCAGTCCCATGCTGGAGAGGTAGCCGATCCCGATGATCGCGGCGAAGATCGCGGGCACGCCAAAGGTCGTCATCTTGAATGCTCGCCCACGCACCTGTTCCAGATATTCGCGCTTTGCAACCAGTAGCACGTTACGCATCGACGCTGCCCCCCACTGTCTGAATAAAAATTTCTTCGAGCGAAGGCTCGACCATCTCGAACCGGTAAATTTTTGCCATTGCTGATGCCTCGCTCAACAGCTTCTGCGCGTCGCCATGAGGCTTCAGTTTGATCTCCGCGTGACCTGAAAAATTCCTCGCTTCCGCAATCTCCGCGCTGGAGAGAAAATCGGCGCTCCCCTCGAACTCCACGATGACGTGATTGCGCTCGTACCGTGATTTGATCTCACGTACCCGTCCCGCCAGCACCGCCTCTCCCTTATTGATCAGGCAGATTGAATCGCAGAGCTTTTCAACCTGATCCATGCGATGGGTCGAGAAAACGATCGCCCGGCCGTCGTCTTTTAACTCGAGCAGCGTCTGTTCCAACAGCTTTGCATTCACTGGATCGAGCCCGCTGAAGGGCTCATCCATCACGATCAGCCCGGGGTCGTGGAGAAGGGAACCGATGAACTGGATCTTCTGCTGCATGCCCTTCGATAACTCTTCGGTCTTCTTCGGCAGGGCCTCGTCGATCTCCAGCCGCTTCGCCCAAGCTGCCGCCCGTTTTGCTGCATCATTTGCGGTCAACCCGTGCAACTGGCCAAAAAATGCCAGCTGCTCTTGCACTTTCATCTTCTTGTATAGACCGCGCTCCTCGGGTAGATAGCCCACCCGCTCCAGGCTCGAGCGATCAAACGGTTTTTCGAATAGCTTCACGGTTCCCGAGTCAGGCATGGTGATTCCCATCATCATCCGAATCGAGCTTGTTTTCCCGGCCCCATTCGGGCCCAGAAGTCCAAACATCTGGCCCGCTTCGATCGACAAGCTGAGATCGCGCACGGCGATCTTGCTCTCGTAGGCCTTTGTTACCCCTGCGAGTTCGACAACTGGCATGTGCTCCCCTGAGATTCCTGCGAGTGGATTTGGCGAACAAAAGTAGAGTCGATGAGAGAGAGATACGCAATCGAACGTGTATCAGTTTCCGAACATCTAGCTGTGCTTGTTGTACTCCGGCGGACCCGCGAGCACCAGCGCATCCTTCTCCCCGTACACGTACCAGCAGCACCAGTCCGTCTCGTGACTGGGCTGATCCATCGGAGAGATCAGGTCCCGGTAGATCACCCGGCCGTAAACGAACAGCTTTTCTTCCCAGCGCTCCAGCCGCTTGAACTGCTCATCCGATGAACAATGTGAGCGTACATCCGAGCGCCGAAATGGCCGTATCCCGGCAGTTTCCCCCGGCAAAAGAATAATCGGCTCAAACGGAGTGGCCGATTTGCCGCTGTCATAGTCCGGCGGGGCCGGAAGTTCGGTCTCGTTTTTGGCGATCTTCACGCAGTCAGCTTTGGCGAGAATGCGAGCAGGAGTTCGTCCCCGATTCGTCGCCATGACCTTGAAACCGTGATCCACACTGAGAAACGGCTCAACCGTGATGACAATCCATGGACGCCCCGAATCTACAATCGCCTGCGAGCTTTCCAGGGCGGCATTGGCACACTGAAGCGCTGCCTGCGCCGCCGAAACACCGAATTCGGTCTGCCGCTGGATGTTCTTAAGTGTCTTCAGCGCCAGTAAGACTCCGGCATAGCCCAGGACAACGAGTACGATTTCGACACCCCAGAGAACTTTGTCGTGCCAGGACCAGGGAGCTGGAGCAGGCGGAGGGGACGTAACCACGATCTGTGGCGCGGGCTGTACAGGGTCGGGCACGGGCGCGGTCGGCTGGAGCGCTCTGCTGCCGACAGGCGGCTTTGCGACCGGTTGGGTTCCGAGCTGGGCTATTGCTGCCCCGGGCGACAGAGTCACAGCAAGGACCAGAGGAAATAAAGCGTGTCGCCTGAACATTAAAAGAAGCATACAACGGCAGGTTGCCCGTCCAGAATCGACGGAAGTAACTCGGAACTCTTCGGGAACCTTTCGAGCTATCAAAGGTCCATAACTCGACTTACACCCTCGGAACGCATCATGCCTTCCTGTCCCTCCGTTATGAGTGTTCCGAAATTCTGCCGCTTGAAAACTCAGGCAAACTCCAGTGGCGGCGGAATCCCTTAGATGAGAGGATAGAGAAACACGGTTTCTCTCGCCCTTTTTGATGCCGTCGATGGGCATTACTCCGGTGTATACCTCTGATTGGCCGGGGGTACTCCACAGATGCACTTCCGTGTACACTTGGCTCGACACCCCCAGTGCAACGCATTGAATTGTGCGTAGTTCCACATGCGCCAAATCGGGGGCAGAATTGCTCTTACTGGCAGCCATACGGACGGGCGGAGCACAGGAGGACCGCTTTGCAGCACATCCAGCATCCGTACGCCTGGTGGCCAACACTTGCCGTGCTGCTTGTGGCGACGATTACAGACATTCGGAGCCGGCGGATTCCAAACTGGCTGGTTTTTCCGTTTCTGCTCGGCGGATTAGTTGTTTCAACCTGGGTCGATGGATGGCATGGCTTGGGGCAAAGTTTGCTAGGCATGCTCTTGGGCGGCTTTGTGTATGGGATTCTAGCCATGATGGGCGGAATGGGCATGGGGGATGTAAAGCTCTGCGCCGCCATCGGGGCCTGGATTTGGTGGCAGCAACTTGTTTTTGCGCTGGTGATCATAGCCGTCGCAGGCGGAATTATGGCTTTGGCATGGGCAACGTTTGGCGGATTTCTGGGCGAAATGTTTTCAGGAGCGGGGGACTTAGTCTTCGGTTGGAGAAAGCGTGGTCTTCATACGCCTCCAGACCTGACACTGGATAACCCAAAGGCACGTAAGATGCCTTACGCTCCCGCAATAGCAATTGGTACTCTCATTTCATTTTTTTCTCGTTGAGAAGGCACTTGAGAAACGACTACAGTATGCTGACACACGCCCCGTACTCGGTGATTCCGCAGTCTGGCGCAACAATCTGGGAGTTTTGATTTTGTGACCGATAACATGCACGATTCTGATCCCCTGGGTGGAAATGTCCTGTCCATCGCGCTGATCTGCCCCAGCGAGCAGCGCCGCAGGACCATTGTGAGTGCCTTGAATAGCTCACATGCCGCCATTGTGCGGGAATACTCTTCTTATCCCCCGACTCTGAAGGAAATGCCCAGAATGCTGGGCGAAAAGGCATTTGACGCGGTCATTATCGATCTCGAATCCGACGTTGAATATGCCCTCGAACTCGTGGAATTCGTGGCGTCGACCACCAGCACTACCGTCATGGTCTATACTTCCCGGCTCGATCCCAACGTCATGGTTCGCTCCATGCGCGCCGGAGCCCGCGAATTTCTGTCCGATCCGATCGACGCCAATGCTCTCTCCGACGCGCTCATGCGCGCCGCAACTCGCCGCACCGGCGGAAAGAGCACGAAAAAGACCGGCGGCAAGCTTCTCGTGTTTCTCGGCGGTAAAGGCGGGTCCGGAGTTACTACGGTCGCATGTAACTTCGCCGTTGCTCTCGTACAGGAGTGCCAGCAGAGCGCCGTCCTTATTGACCTCGACTTACCGCTCGGCGATGCCGCGCTGAGTCTCGGTCTTACCACTCAGTTTTCTACGGCCGATGCGCTTCAGAATGCCGACCGTATGGATTCCAACTTCTTCACCAAGCTCCTTACAAAGCATAGCTCTGGCCTTCCCGTACTCGCGGCTCCCGGCAGATTTCCGCATGTTCAGGCAAGCAACGACGCCATAGATAAAATGCTGAATGTTGCCCGGCAGGAATTCGGCTATGTTGTCATCGATGCCGGCTCCCGGTTCGACCTCACCGACGCTGCATGGTTTGAGCAGGCAGATACCGCCTATCTGGTCATGCAGGCGGGTATCCCTGAGTTACGCAACTCCCACCGGCTGATCTCCGAGTTCTTCAAGAGCGGAACGCCCAACCTCGAAATCGTGCTCAATCGATATGTGAAGAGTTCCATGGGAGTCGATGAAGAACACATCGAGAAGGCTCTTACCAAGCCCATTGGGTGGAAAATTCCCAGCGACTACTTCAATGTCCGCAGAATGCAGAATGAAGCAGTACCGCTGGCGTTGGACGATTCAAGCATTGCAAGAGTTCTCCAGGATATGGCGCGAGCGGCATGTGGAATGCCGCCCAAGCCCGAGAAGAGGAAAGGCTTTAGCCTTTTCAAATAGTCCCCGTTATTTGACGGATTCTGAAGTGAAGGACGGCGCATCGTGGAATCAATGAATCTGGAAAACTTCAAAGCAGAAGTACACCGTACCCTGCTGTCGAAGCTCGACCTGGAAAAGCTCTCCCGCATCAACTCCAGCCAGGCTCGTCAGGCGGTCTCCAGCATCATCAACGAGATCATCAGCGACCGCCGGGTGCCGCTCAGCTTTGACGAACAGGAAAAGATCCAGACCGATCTGCTGGACGAAGTCTTCGGCCTTGGCCCCCTGGAGCCGCTGCTGAAAGACCCTAAAATTTCCGACATCATGGTCAACGACAAGGACCATGTGTTCATTGAAAAAGGCGGCCTGATTCAGCGTGCTGACTGCTCCTTTCGCGACGACCGTCACCTGCTCCAGATCATCGATCGCATCGTATCTCGCGTAGGCCGCCGCGTTGACGAATCCTCGCCGATGGTGGACGCCCGGCTCCCCGATGGATCCCGCGTCAACGCCATCATTCCACCCCTGGCCCTAGATGGCCCCTCGATGTCCATTCGTCGTTTCGGCACCGGCCCGCTCGCGGCGAACCAGCTGGTTCAGTTGAAGAGTATCTCGGCAGAAATGATGGAGCTTCTTTCCGCTGCCGTTCGCGCCCGACTCAGCATCCTGATCTCCGGTGGTACCGGCGCTGGTAAAACGACCTTCCTGAACATCCTGTCCCAATACATTCCACCGAACGAGCGCGTCATCACCATCGAGGACGCTGCGGAACTTCAGCTTGCACAGGAAAACATCGTGAGGCTCGAAACCCGTCCTCCGAACGTAGAAGGGCAGGGTGCAATTCGACAGCGGCAACTGCTTATCAACTGCCTGCGTATGCGCCCAGACCGCATCATCATCGGTGAGTGCCGTGGCGAAGAAGCGTTCGACATGTTGCAGGCCATGAATACCGGTCACGAAGGGTCAATGACTACAATTCACGCCAATACGGCTCGCGACGCGTTGACCCGTCTCGAATCCATGGTGGCGATGACCAACCTCAACCTGCCGGAAAAGACAGTCCGGCAGCAGGTCGCTTCAGCGCTCACCATCGTCGTTCAGGCCTCGCGTTTGAGTGATGGCTCGCGTAAGTGTGTAAGTATTCACGAGATCACAGGTATGGAAGAGAACGTGATCAGTATGCAGGAAATCTTCGCATTTCAGAAGAAAGGCATTGGGCCAAACGGAAGAGTGCAAGGCGCCTTCGTTCCCAGCCGCATCCGTCCCAAATTCCTCGAACAGCTACGTACTGCCGGTATCTTCCTGCCGCCCAGCTTGTTTGAGAAAGTAACGGAAGTGAACTGAGCCGGAGCCGTGCGGAGGTAGCAGATGTTAATTATCGGTGCTCTCGTGTTCCTGGGAGTTTTCTTAATCGTGGTACTGGTCGCAGCCGCCAGTGGGTCCGGCGCGACAGACCAGACCCGCGCGATTATGACCAGGCTTGAGTCGGCAATCGCGGTAGGCAAGCCGGAAATGGCCGATCTCATCGTCGACGTTCGCAAGAACGACGTGATGAGCACCATCCCGTGGCTCGATCGCGCCCTTACCAAACTGGAATTGGCGCCTCGTATTCGCCGCTTCTTGTATCAAGCGAACATCAAGTGGACTGTCGGCCAGCTCGCTCTTCTCTGCGGCGTTTGCTTCATCGTACCCGGCTATCTCGTTTACCTGCGTACGGACGCAATGCTCTTCGGCTTCCTGATCGGGCTCGTAACCGGCGCCGGCCCGATTATCTTCGTTTTCCAAAAACGTAAGAGACGTCTGGGCAAGTTTGAACAAGGCATCCCTGAAGCGCTCGAACTGATCGTCAGCGCACTCCGCGTTGGGCACAGTCTCAATGCGGCAATGGGTCTTGTCTCGCGCGAATGCGCCGACCCGGTGGGCGGCGAGTTCCGCCTCACCTTCGATGAGATGAATTACGGTCTCGAATTGAAGTCAGCGCTCGATAACCTCGTCACTCGCGTACCCCTGCAGGACATTAAGATTGTCTGCACCGCAATCCTTATCCAGCGCGAAAGCGGCGGCAATCTTGCCGAGGTCCTGGAAAAAACAGCTCAGGTCATCCGCGAGCGCTTCCGCCTGAAGAGACAGGTGTTGACACATACCGCGCAGGGACGCTTGACTGGATGGATCCTCACCCTGCTTCCAATCGTCCTTGGCGTGCTGCTCTACATGGTGAATCCCGAGCTTATGAGTTTGCTGTGGAAGAAACCTATGGGCGTCAAACTGCTCTACACGGCTGGAACCATGATCTTCATCGGTGGTTTAATTATTCGCAAGATCGTTAACATGGACGTCTAGAGAGGGAAGCATGGCGTTTGCAATCATCGCATTTGTGGTCGCGTTCCTCCTGATCGGCAGCGGCGGCCTGTTAATTTTCTACCGCGACAAGATCCAAGACCGAATCTCGGCCGCGCTGTACCCACGCGCATCAAGCAAGAAGTCGATTTCGTCAACGCTCGAAGAGACCCGTCATGTGATCGGGGGCGTGGTCGAACACTTCGAAAAGGTACTGCCAAAAAGCCAGCAGGAAATTTCGGTAACGCAGCAGCGCCTCGTACGCGCAGGCCTTCGTTCCGACAACGCCGTTAAGATGTTCTACGGAGCAAAGGTGATCACGCCCGTCGCGCTCACTCTGCTCGCCTGGGTGTCGGGTGCCTACCATTTCGGCCCGATGTTCATCTTCGCCGTTGCCATTGGTGGTGGCTTCCTCGCGCCTGATTTCTGGCTTGGACGAAAGATCGCAAACCGGCAGGCTGAGATCAAAAAGGGCCTTCCCGACGTACTTGATCTGCTCGTCATTTGTGTGGAGGCGGGCCTCAGCCTCGACCAGGCAACCGCACGTACCGCTCAGGAGTTGGAAAAGGCTCAGCCGGCGCTGAGCGACGAGCTTGGAATTGTTGCTCTCGAACAGCGTGCCGGACGTGCCCGCTCCGATGCATGGAAGCACCTCGCAGAACGTACCGACGTGGATGTCGTTCGCAATCTCGTCTCCATGCTGGTGCAGGCCGAACAGTTTGGAACCAGCATCGGAAAAACCCTCCGCGTTCACTCCGATACCCTGCGCACAAAACGTGTTCAGGAAATCGAAGAAAAAGCGGCAAAACTATCAGTCAAGCTGCTCTTTCCGCTGGTTCTTTTTATTTTTCCCTCACTGTTTTTGGTCGTGCTTGGCCCCGCTGTGCTGGTAATGGCGGATTCTTTCAAGACTTTTTTTGGACACTAAGTCCGCAACCATTTAATGAAGGGAGAGAATCAAAATGGATCAAACCACGATTATCCGGATCGTCTCCGGAGTGCTTTTTGTCATCGTGCTGGTCATCCTGATTCAGCGGCGCCGCACTCGCGTCAAGTAGTCTGATCTGCTTTAAGAGGGGCCGGGGGATTGCTTGGGATAGCTCTCCCCTGACTTCATCCGGCTTACCCTTTCGCCTCGCATATCATCATCTTCGGATGGTGAAAAGTGTGTTGTCCCGATTGGACCGTTGTAATCTAGTTGGAGATTTCTTGAAAACAGTTCCACTCTTCGTGCGATCGAATGCTGTTGTCCGATTGACCGAAGCCCATTCGGGGTCACATCAGCGCAGAAAATCTCTGCGTTACCTTCTGGATAGATGAAGTCGCGATTGAAGCGATTCGATCGAGTTCTTCCTCCAGGCAGCTTCTGAAGAGGCGCAGATGACGGAGAACCGCAAATTTTGTGTTTACAACCAGAGCCGCGAGAGCTTCCTGAGTCTCGGGGTAATGATGGCTGACTCTGCTGCAAAGCAATTGAGCGCTCTCCTCGAAGATCTCTCCGTAAAGCCGGACTCCGGCCTCTGGCTTTCGCCGTTTCGGGGAATTCCTGCCACAAAGGGATTAACGCCGGTTGATCTCATCTATCTGGACGAGGACAATCGCGTCATACAGGCCATCGAGTCGTTCCCAAATTACGCAATCGAACCCACAAGGGAGCAACCAGCCAGCGCTCTCATTCTTGCCGGCCATACCATCTTCTCCAGCCAGACCCAGCCCGGCGACACGCTGCTCATCTGCTATGCGGACGAGATGCAAGATCGACTGGGATCGAATCGGTCCGGTCGGATATCCTCACAACTCTCCGTGGCTGGTCGATCGGGCTCCTCTCAGGCTGTTGTCGCTGAACCTCCGCCGCAAGTTGATCGCTCCACGGAACTGCTGTCCGCGCATCAGCGGCTCATCGAGAAAGAGTCGTCTGAGATGGAAGCGGCAGGCTCCGCGAACGTATCCTGGTTCATCCGTTTCCTGCGATGGCTCTCCACTGATCGTCGTGCATCGAAACGCCATCCTTTGCCCGGCCTTGTTGCGTATTACTGGACTGGTGGAGCTCCTCAGGCTTTTCACATCGCGGATATCAGCAACGTCGGGTTATACCTGCTTACCGATGAACGCTGGTTCCCCGGAACCATGATCCTGATGACCCTTCAGCGTACGAACACAGACGGCGATGATCCTGATGACTTCATCTCGGTTCTCAGCAAGGTGATCCGCTGGGGATCTGATGGGGTTGGTCTGACGTTTGTGCCATCCAATACCGTTGACCTGAATAGCGGAGAACCTTTGCCCGATACAGGAGTCGGCAAAAAGGCTCTTCAGCGCTTTATCCAGCGCGTTCAGCAATCCGGCTGATCCTGGAATTATCGATGATTACTTAGGGCGGCACTCCGGGAACCCAGTTTCCGGAGTAGCTCTATTGCATAACCTCTGGAATGATCAGCAGCACCTCGAGCTTTGCAACCTGGCCGTTGTGGCTGCCGGCTCTGAACTGCCACTGCTGCAGGGCATTCAGGACGAGTTGCTCGCGGGCAAAACCCATATCTGTCGGAAACACGATCGACAGCTTCTCGAAGTGGCCCGCCTCATTCACAAATCCATGCACCATCACCGAATCCGACGTGGCATCATCAGGATTCAAATTCGGCCGGACAATGTAATACGGCCACGGAGCGTCGAGATGCGCCGTGCCGGCATTCGCCGAATCTGCTGCGCGGGGAAGGGAATACTGCAGAATCCAGCTCTTCTCCAGACCGACCTTCAAATACACGGAGTAAGCAAGCCGGCCCTTCCATACTTCCGCCGTCTCGGGATACTGCTCGTCCAGCGTCGATCCAACCACAACTACATTGAACTGCCCATTCTTTGGCAGATTGATGCGCGTGACCGTGCCGTTGTCTCCATCCCCCGAACCATGTCCGTTTGCTGAACCGGCGCCAGAACCGGTGCCCGGATTGTGCCCGGCACCCTGGCCCGTTCCACTCCCGGATTGAGTTCCGGTGCCGCCCTTTCCACTTCCAGTTCCATTCTGGGCATTGCCGTTTCCAGTGCCCGCAGCTTTTCCGCCCGTGCCCGGACCGGGGGTTTTCCCGCCATTTCCGCTCTCACCCTTGCCTGTGGCCTTCTCTGATCCCTTAGTTCCGGAATCTCCTGAGCCATTCTGAATTGAATTCGGGGTCTTTCCGGTTCCCAGACCGCCCTTTTCTGTACCCTCGGCCGACTGGTTCGCGGCAGGCATGCTGACCACTCCCTGGGTCATATGCAGATCAGAGGCAGAGAGCACGGCCGCCGGAGTCGGCTCAATGCTCGAGATCGATCCCGTTTCCGGAATCCGCTCGACGTCCAGTTGCCGATTCAGAATCACCGGCGCACTCTTGCTGGTCACCGGCATGGGCATGCGCGACGTGAATGGTGTGGGGGAAATGTCGAGCTCAGCGATATGAGTCTCTTTATTCGGGAAGTTCAGCTTTGGCTTGTCCAGGGTGATAGACGGCGGCTGCGGCTTGGGCGGCGTGAGCATCTGAACCTTGGGCCGATGTCCTGACCACAAGAGCATCGCGGGAAGCGGCGTTTCTTTCGGCAGCATCTTGTCAGGATCGACATCAGGCTCAATCAGAGTCTGCGGCGCAAGTTTCCGCTTCATGAAATGGACTCTGCTCGAGGCCGGCGCGGCGATCTTTTCTTCGGCTGAACTCTCCGATCCCTGTGAAGCCTTCGGATAAGCGGAGCTGCCGCTCCCCCCAGATCTCTGGATCGGGGGATAAGGCATGTTCAGGTTGACATGCTGCATCATGTACACGTCGGGCGTGGGTAGTCTGAAATGGGGAGCGTAAAGGAAAGTTGAAAGAACCAGCGCGATCGCGGCCGCATGGAACACCACAGAAGCCACGATGCCGGAAGGGCCCCGGCGCGGCTCCGGCTGCAATGAGAAAAGAGTAATGGTGCGCGAAGACCTCATTCGCCGGATAAACCCCTCTCTGTTTGGGCTACGTGCTGACGCGGTACACGGGGAACAGGCTTGTTTTTGATGCGGTGTTACTGTCCGTCATCCCCTAACTCCGGGGTTACAGAGTTACACCCAGGCATGGTTCCCGCCTTAAAGTCGCGTGATCCATTGTCTGCAATGGCAAACGTTCTTTTAAGTATGCTCGCACCTTCATAACTCGACAAGAGCATTCAGGCTGACGAAGTCACTTGAGTCACTTCGCAGCAATCTTGATTCCTTGCGGATGAGTCATCCTACATCCTTCGAATTACACGCTTTCGTACCGTTGACAGCACCACGATCTCTTGGTCATTGTTGATGGAAAAGTGCTTGAAAACCCTGCCTCACGGTGTCGTAATGTAAGCCACGTTTCCTTCAAGTGGCATTCTAGGTACTTCGGTTTAGCGGGGTTAAATTCAATGCATACGTAAACCTGCAGAGTGCTATACTCTAGCGGCATTCACCCGTGCAGGCAGTTAACCATTTCGACCACTAACTCTGCGTGAAGAGGCCGCTACTCCCCTGCTTACTGAAACTCGTACCGGGGAATTAGGAAACAGGGCGCTTCACCTCACGAAGACAGGATTCTGATGAACCGAAGACTGGTAACCATCCTACTTGCTGCATTCGTTGTCGCAGCACTGTGCTCCGTGCTCGTCTACCGGTTGGTCGGCATGCGCATTGCAGCGGCTAAACCGCAACCGGCAACACGCGTGGTCGCCGCCGCAGCCGATATCAAAATTGGACAACTACTGAGTGCTGCGGATTTGACTACGGTTCAGATTCAAGGCACGGTGCCGAAGACCGCAATTCTCGATGCGAAGAACGCAATCGGTCGAGGTGTTATCTCGCCCATCTTCGCGGGCGAACCAATTCTCGATAATCGTCTGGCGCCCGTAGGCTCCGGTGGTGGACTCGCCGCAACGATCAAAGACGGCTATCGAGCCATCGCGGTTCGCGTTGATCAGGTCGTCGGTGTCGCCGGCTTCGTGACTCCAGGTATGCATGTCGACGTCCTCATTTCGGGTGTTCCGCCAAACAGCCAGGGCGGCGGAGGAAACAACACCCAGGTTAGAACTGTACTTCAGAACATGGAGGTCCTGTCTGCCGGAACCGACATTCAGAAAGACGCAGAGGGCAAGCCGCAGCAGGTTCAGGTTGTGAACCTCCTCGTGACGCCGGAGCAGGCGCAGGTACTCGCGCTGGCCAGCAACGAGACCCGCATTCAGCTGGTGCTGCGCAATCCGCTCGATACAAAGGAAACCAAGGTACAAGGGACGGCAATGACGAACCTGTTCTCAGATCAGGCTCCGCCCCCATCCAAACCAAAGCTCTCAGGGCCTGTTAAGGCTTCCAAGAAGGCGCCGGAGATGTTCACGGTGACCGTCATCAACGGCAGTGCGGTAAAAGACGAGAAATTTGCAGCTCCCGGGGGTAAACAGTGAATCGTAAGACTGGGATCGCCACAACCTGTGTCAGCGCATTGACACTGGTCTTTTTTGCGAGTGGGGCCGTCTTGGCCCAGGCGCCCCCGGCGGGTGCGCAGCCGGCAGCTGCAACAAGTCAGGACTCCACAAATGACTTGTCGCTCGCCGTTGGCAAATCGGTTGTCCTTGATCTTGCGCGGCCGGTTGTTCGCATCGTTGTCGGGGCCGGAGGCTTCGCTGAAGCACAGGCTGTCAGTCCGACGCAGATTCTTCTTAACGGCAAAGCCCCGGGAGAAACCAGCCTCATTATCTGGGATCAAACCGGAGGGCGGCAGTTCTTCAACGTAACAGTTCGCCAAAGTTCATTCGCCAGCAACGACGTTCTCGATGGAATTCGACGCGAACTGCGGGCAGAACTTCCGGGCCAGAATGTCAGAGTGTCCCAGGATAACGGTGTTGTTTTCCTCCGCGGCACCGTGAGCAATCTCAACAATTCTGATCGCGCTGTGATGATCGCCTCGACCGCGGGGAAGGTTGTCAACCTCCTCAACGTCAACGTGCCTGCACCCGAACCACAGATCCTCCTCAAGGTAAGGTTTGCGAGCGTTGACCGCAACCGGTTGAAGCAACTTGGCATTAACTTCGCGAATGGCGGATCCGGTAACTTCATCGGAGCGGTTTCCACGGGGCAGTTCGGCGGAGCCAATGTTGGTCCGAGTGGAACCCTTTCCATTGGCGGAGGTCAGATCTGGGGTATCTATCCCGGTCTTGGCCTTGGTGCGAGTCTTGAGGCACTGCAGACCAAGGGTCTGGCAGAGGTCCTCGCCGAACCCAACGTGCTTGCGAAGAACGCTCATCAGGCAAGCTTCCTGGCGGGCGGTGAATATCCATATCCAGTCGCTCAATCAGGTACAGCCGGGGGCGGAGCCGCTCCCATCACGATTCAGTACAAGCAGTACGGTGTTCTGCTCGCGTTCATACCGACAATCACGAATCGTGGCACCATCCGCCTTCAGGTCGCTCCCGAAGTTAGCGCCCTCGACTACGGCAACGCAGTGGATGTCGGTGGTGCGGTGGTTCCTGCATTGACCATCCGTCGCGTCAAGACGGAAGTCGAACTCGCGGAGGGTCAGACGTACGTGATCGGCGGTCTTTTGGATAATCGCGAAACCGAAAATTTCCAAAAGATTCCATTCATCGGCGATATTCCGATCCTCGGCAGATTCTTCCAATCGATGCAGAGGACGCACACAAACACCGAACTCATCGTCACCGTGACGCCGGAGATTGTCAATCCAATCGAAGCGGGCGCTCCATTGCCGGAATTGAAATATCCCACCGGCTTCCTGCCTCCGAACTCGCCAATTCCGATGCACACGCCTGATCAAAAAGCCGCAGGCTACATTCCCGCTCCTCCGCCGGCATCGATACCGGTTGAGAAGCTGATCGAGAGCATGAAGCCCGAGCAGCAGCTAACAGTTGAAGGTGGTATGTCAGTGGGCGGCGGTGGAAGCAGCCCTGCTGCACAGGCAGGCCCCCAGTAGTCGCGAAGATCGCGGTCTGAACAAAGAGAGCCCCAGTGGAAGTTCCTCACTGGGGCTTACTCGTAAGAGCCCTAAATTCAGAGATCGAAAAATCCAGGTACTCAGATCAGATGGAATTGCCCCACGACCTCGGACAAGAAAGAAGCTTCCCCGTATCGCGTCTCGCCACTTCAGACGGCGGTCATGTCACTATTCTGAACGTCACTCGCAATACGCAGATCGCCGATCGAGCCGAAGTTGCGGGCAGTGGCGTGAAGCGCTCTAAAGGCCTCCTTGGCCGTAAAGGCCTGGATCCCGGAGGGGGGATGTGGATCGTTCCGTGCGAGGCCGTTCACACCTTCTTCATGCAGTTTCCACTCGACCTCATTTATCTCGATAAAAAGAACCGCATCCGCAAAGTCAGGAGTAACGTGCGCCCCTGGCGGCTATCGGCATGCCTCTCCGCGCATTCCATACTCGAGCTTCCGGTCGGAGCTATTCGCGATTCGCAATCTCAGCCGGGCGATATCGTGAAGTTCGAGCCTGCAAATCAAATCTGACGGTAGGCGACGAGCGATGATGGCAGCAGAGTCCGATCATGGAATACCTGAAGGTGCCTTGAACGAAGCTCAGCCTCCTCCTCCTGCGACTCCGATTCGTCGCTTCCGTTTCAGCGATATCCTTGCGCTTCTGATCATCGCTCTGATGCTCGGAGTTCTATTGGTTGTCGGCATGGCAGCCGCATCTGCGTTACCTGTGCAGGACCTTGCCCAGTACTGGGCAGGAGCACATCTGGTTACCTCCAATCCCTACTCGCAGGAGTTGGTATCATCGTTCGAGCGGTCTCACGCTGTCACCACGGAAGGAACTCCCATGGTGATGCGCAATCCTCCCCAGGCGCTTCTCCTGGTTCTTCCTCTGAGATTTCTGAACTACCGGGTGGCCTTCGGGCTTTGGGACCTTCTGAGCATTGTGCTCGTGGCCGCATGTGCGCGTGCCGCATACGGCCTTGTATCCAACAGATCCTCGCTGTCTCCTGCATTGATAAGCCTGCTTTTCGGACCCACCGCGGCTCTCCTCATGCTCGGCCAGATCGTCATCTTTGTGCTTCTCGGGGTAACGTTATTCTTCCTCCTGATCGAACGACGGAAGGACTGGCTGGCCGGAGCAGCTCTGTTCCTGGTGATTCCAAAGCCGCACCTGTTGTTGCTCTTCATTGCGGCAGTAGTCCTTTGGGCAGTGCATCAGCGGCGATGGCAGGTACTCAGCTCCGCTGTAATCACCACGACAATTGCTAGCGCACTGATCCTTCTCCTCAATCCGCACGTATTTATGCAGTACCTCGCGTTCGCACGAGACTTCAGTCGTGAAACAACACCGTATCCGAATCTCGGCGGCCTCCTGTATACGATGACCGGGCGCCACGTTGTCGCATATGTCCCCACGCTCGCCGCAGTCGCCTGGCTCGCCGTCTACTGGACTCGCAATCGTCAAGCCTGGGATTGGAAAACTCATGGCATCACAGTGCTGATGGTTTCAATCGCCTTCAGCTACTACAGCTTCGCATTCGACCAGATTGTAATGATTCCGGCGCTCATGATCGTATTCGCGCACGGCAATCGTACCCGTTTTTACGCCGGACTGGTCCTTACGAACTTGGGCTACGTGCTTTACATCTCCGGTGTGGCCGGTCGTTTCGGCTTCGGGCCCATGTTCCTCTGGTGGACCTCGTTGGCATTGCTCTGCACATTTGTGCTATCCAGAGCACCCCAGACGGTTCTTGGGAATCCTTCAGTGTCGGCTGCGGGATTTGACTGAATCAAACGTCGCAAATGGGCCGCCTTTGCCCACAAGCTTCAGCGACGGGCTTTGCAGCTCTATCAAATTCCGCTGTCATGACGGATAACCATACCGTCCTTTCGTCAACACCTTACTTCCGGATGCGGCTCTCTGGCTGGCAAAAGCGAAATCTAGCTTAGTTGGCTTAATATAGCTGAAAGTCCATGCTCAGGCGGCAAACTCTCGACCGAGTCCATTCAGGATATTCTCGACGCTTGAGGCTGGCGGTAACTCGCGATAACTCTCCCGGCATCGCCGGTGCAACTGAAATCACGAGTTACTGATTCGGTATAAACCTTTTGGTGCTGGTCGACGATCATTGATCAGACCGTACTGCGATCGTGAATCCTTTCCGGGAGAGGTCATTCGGTGCCATCGGCGAAGCAGCGTTTGCTGATCCTATTCAGCGCCCTAATCATCATCGGATTTCAGGTGGGGCTATTCTTTGCCATGCAGCGATTCCAGGCCCAGAAGCCGGATTTTGCCAACCTGTATCAGGCTGGACGGAAGCTGGATCATGAGCGCTTTCCGTCTTTGTTCATGCGGTTCCCATCCTTGGACTCAGACGCACATAAGCTCTGGCTCAATGACCATGAGGAGTACCCGTCGGACACGCTGCATCCTCCCTGCGAGATGGTCATTTACGCCGCGCTTGCTCTATTCAAATTTCGCATAGCGTATCTTACGTGGTGGACCTGCAACCTGGCTTTTCTTTTCTTGACCGCCTATCTTCTGTGGCCACATGTTCCGAAGCTTCACAATGGATACCCCTACCTGCTCATTCTGATTGCCACGTTCTTCCCCGTCCTGGTGGCGCTCGTGCAAGGCCAGAATTCCCTGATGCTACTTCTTGTCCTGACGCTCACTTTCTGTTTGCTCGAGAGCGGGCAGCATTTCCGCGCCGGATTCATACTCGGGCTGGGCATGTTCAAATTCATTCTCGTCATCCCCATGGCATTCTGGATGATCATCGACAAGCGTTGGAAGAGCCTCGCCGGATTCTGCGCCGGATGCGTGGTCCTTTTCTTTATCGCACTGTGGCTTGTTGGGTTCGGCGGAATTGAATCCTACATTCTCCTGCTCGCCGGATTCGGTAAGAACACGCCGGAACAGCACGGCACGCAGAGCATCATGCCCAATCTGCGCGGATTGATTTACGCCTTTGGTGACCGGATCGCACCAGAGTCTGTCCTCACCATCGTCACGCTCATCGCCTCTCTGGCACTTCTGGTCTGGATCGATACCAGGCTTAAAAGGTACACCAATACGGCTCTACTTTATTCGCTCCAGCTTCTTCTTGCGGCAATGATCAGCTACCATTTTTATCCCCATGACGGCGCCGTTCTCGTGCTCCCCTTTCTGATCCTTCTTGGCCGTGCCCTGGAGCCCGGAGCTGAACGAAGTTTCAAGATCGCAGTCTTGCTTTGTTCTGGCTGCGCGTATCTCGCTCCGTTTGTTGCCGGGATGTACGTGGGTATGCCCATCATTGGCTTGTCGAGTTTGGCTCTGCTGGTAATCGCGCGAAGAGAGGCGCTCAAACTATCGATCGTGAGCGCTTTGCCTGCGCGCCCCGATTCTATCAACGTGGCATCCTGAGGAAGCATGATTCGAAACGCCATCGCCGAATCGCTGATCGACACGCCCCTTCGTGCACCCGCTGCGCGAACAAGCAGGGGAGTGCATTATGCATTGCTGGCCTGCTGCTTATCGATGTTGGCATTCTGTATCCTCGCCGCTCCCAGCGGTGCGATGAAGTCAGCGCAGCCACTCATCATTACGGCTCTCGTGCTGACTGCACCGTTGATGCTGCCTGCGGTTCTCTTTCACGATCGAAAGAAGTTTGCCCATCGCGACTCGGCCCTGATGCTTCCCTGGACTCTGCTGGTCGCCTTGCTTATCGTGCAGGCTGCACCAATCAGCGCTACTTTTGCATTTCCATTGCGCGACCATCTCTGGCGAAGTTTCGACCAGCACCTCGCGATCAATGTCCCGGCGATCATGGCGTTTTCGCATCGGCACCCGGCCATTGACTCTCTGCTCTTCAACTCGTACGCATTCACCCTTCATCCTTTAGTCATTTGCGCAATCTTTTTTCCCTCTCTGTTGGGCAAAAAGGAAGCGGCCCAGCGCTTCGTTCTCTCAAATGCCTTCAGCTTCGTGCTTGCACTCCCGCTCATGATCTTTCTCCCCGCAGTCGGCCCATGGGTTGGTTGGCATTTTCCTCCCAACAAACTTCAGCAGGCGTGCGAAGCCACGATCCTTGCGTTACGGCATGGGTCTCTCGATATTCGCGACAACTTCGGGGGCATTGTCTGCCTGCCTTCGTTTCACGCATTTTGGGCAATCGTGTCGGCCCAGGCTCTCTGGCAATTTCGATATCTCCGCTATCCGGCAGTTCTGATTGCGGCTCTGATCACAATCTCAACTGTGACCACGGGCTGGCATTACGGCGTCGATGTCATCGCCGGAATTCTGATGGTCTTCATCTGTACCGCATTATCAAATGCCGTCATTCGCGGCAAGCTCAGTGACAACTCGCGTTCCCGACGAGCAAATCCATGAGCGCTGTACGTTCCAGGAACCCTGAACCAGGGGAGAAGCGAGAAATGGCAAAGCGAAAGCTGGCAGTTTTCGCAATGTTGCTCTTCGCCAGCGCTATTTCGATGGGCTGGGGCCTTGTGGTCACACATGGAGCTCGTGGAATCATTCTTGACTACCAGATGGCGGATATCGGTGCCCGCTGCCTCCTGAAACGTTGTGATCTCTACAGCCAGCAGGAAATGACACGCTTCTACCTTGAGAACGGTGGAGAGCGTGTTTCTTCGCCCTCCACTACCGAACCTCCTCATTACGCGGCCTCAATTCAGGTTTATCCTCCGACTGCCGAACTCTTCTTTGCGGCCTTCGCGCTTCTTCCGTGGAAAATTGCTTATGTGCTATGGACTGCCCTCATCGCTTTGTTGATGCCGATTGCCGCATTTCTGATGTGGGACGTCGCACATGTCGACGCTCCTGACCTTCCGTTTTACTTGGCATGGTTTCTGCTTGTGAACAGCGGAGGCATGATGGCCGGCGGCAATCCGGCGGGCGTCGCGGTGACTCTCTGCATAATTGCGAGCTGGTGCTTCCTCCACAATCGCTTCGCCATGCTCGGAGTTCTGTGCATGGCGAGCAGCCTCGCAATCAAGCCGCATGATTCCGGTTTGATCTGGCTTTATCTCTTGCTGCTTGGCGCAACGTGCCGGAAACGTACGTTACAGAGTCTTTCCGTCGTTGCTTTGGTCGCAGTAGCCGCAATCGCCTGGGTCTGGCGCGCCTCTCCTCATTGGGTCCAGGAACTACATGCCAATTTAGGTGTGAACGGATCCAACGATCCAGCCGGACATGCGGCGATCGCAATGGTGAATCTGCAGACGGTGGTGGCCTTCTTCCGCAATGATCCCCATTTTTACAATCTCGTAACCTGCGTCGTCTGCGCACCACTCATCCTGCTGTGTCTCATTGTCACGCTCCGCGGTGATCGCAGTCGCAAGAGTATATGGCTGGGCATGGCGGCTATTACCGTGCTGTCGCTTCTTCCGCTATACCACCGGCCCTACGATGCCAAGCTGCTGCTGCTGACCTTGCCCGCTTGCGCACTCTTGTGGGCCGAAGGGGGACCCACGCGCTGGTTGGCCCTCCTCTTCACGACGGCGGGCATCATCGTCACTTCTGAAATTCCTCTCATCTTCCTGCAAATTGCGTCCATACCGGAGGGGCCCGGATTTAGAAACAGAAGTCTTGCCCTGCTGACAACTCGCCCGGCTCCCCTGATTCTTTTTGCCGAAGCTCTGTTCTTTCTCTGGATTTACGTGCGACACAATAGTAATCACCGCAAGGCGCTTTCCACCCCCCAGCCAGCCCACATGGTCCAGCCTCTGCCGTCGTGAACCTGGGGGGGCATTTGCGCGGGTACAAACAGGTGCAGATCAGTCACGCACATGTCGTATTCACATTTGCATGAGACTATGTCACACTTCAAACAAAAATAAGGGATTCTACGACGATGCCGACCTACCGATACTACCGATACAAATCTCGCGCGAGAGAGTTGAGATCTCTGATCAGCTCCGGCAATACAACTTTGGTGGTATATGACCTTTGGGAGGGTCGCGACGTATATCGAGTCACGCATTAGATACTATGGTTACCTCCTTCGTGCTATCCCCCTTTATAACTAATTGACTTCTAATAAAACCAAGTGCTAAAACCAAAAGCACAACACTTGCTTCAAGCCATGCACTACACCCAGTCTCAGACTGGAACCCCAACCCAGGAAATGGAGAATTTGCAAATGAACCTCATGAAACTTTATCTCGTAGCGAAGTCCCTGATTGAGCGCGAAGAAGGTCAGGACCTCGTTGAGTACGCCCTGGTTGTAGCTCTGATCGCGTTCGGCGCGATCACCGGCATGGGCTACCTCGCGACAGGCCTCAACCACGCCTTCTCGAGCATCGCCAGCACCCTCACCACAAACGTCTAGTTGCGTCAGGCTGGGCTACCGCCTGGCCTGCACAATTTGTTCGTGAAACGCGGAAACAGTTCACCTGTTTCCGCGTTTTGTTTTCGCGCGTTCTCCCATTCGAATTCCTCGGAACCGTCGTGTCCGACCCTTTGATTGTTAACTCAGGAAGTTACTCTCCTGACTTTCAAGTTACCCGGGCTCACTAAATCGATTAAACGAGTCTCACGAGTGTTACCGCTGCCCTTATCATGAACTTGCCATTCCCATGCTGTTTACTCCCCAACCGGCCGCAGATCGCTGCTCCCTGACCAGGAGTCATTCCGCCGACCAGCGCGCTGGCATCCGCGTTTGGCAGCACATAGCTCTTTTTCTTCTCGCCTATGCCCTCGTGATTACCCGCAAACCTGATGCCATCTTTCATGCGCAGTTCTGGGCGGAAGATGGAAAGGCATGGTTCGCGGACGCCTACAACCTCGGCCCGTGGCGTCCCTTCCTCCGGGCGGAAGCAGGATACTTCCAGACGCTACCCCGCATCGCTGCGGATCTATCCCTCCTCGCTCCTCTGCGCCTGGCCCCTCTGGTGCTCAATATCGTCGCTATCGCAATACATGTGCTCCCGGTCAACTTCCTCATGTCCTCCTGTTCAGCGGTATGGGGGCCAAGATGGTTCCGCGCCCTGCTTGCGGCAACGTACATAGCCATTCCCAGCAGCCCCGAGATCTGCGCCAATATCACTAATGAGCAGTGGATCCTCGCCTTCTGTGCCTTTCTGCTTCTCGTTGGCTCGCCTGCGCAGTCCAGGGCAGACCGCGTAGTCGATCTTTCATTTATTTCGCTGAGTGGCCTCACCGGACCATTCTGTATCTTTCTCCTGCCGATTTCGCTTCTCGCTGCGCTTCGGCGCACCGATCGCGGGCGTTGGGTCCCCGTTGTCATCCTGTCCGTCTGTTGTGTGATTCAGGCCATCGGACTCACCATCGTAAGCCCGTCCGCCCGCACCGCATGGGGCGTGCTGGGAGCCAGGTTTGACCTGCTTGTGCGCATCCTCGGCGGAAACGTATTCCTCGGTGCGCTGATCGGCGCGAACAATCTCGCCATCGCTCCGGGCGCGCATGCCTTCACAATGTTGGCGATTGCTGCAGCCGCGGGATTCATCATCGCCACAATTGCGTTGTTGCGCGCCCCGGTTCCAATGCGCCTCATGGCGCTGTACGCCATTCTGCTCGTCGCGGCCGCTCTCGCTCTGCCTTCCTCCTACGCCCCACCCGGATCGACGCAATGGGAGATGATTGCAGGGGCTGGTGCGGTACGTTACTGGTTTCTGCCTACGCTGGTCTTCATCTGGCTGCTTCTCTACGGGGTCTTCAGCCGTGGCAGGGCACTCAAGATCACCTCCGGCGTCCTCCTGTGCTGCGTCTGCTTCGGTATTGCAATTCAGTGGAGACGTCCGGCATTTCCTGAAATGCACTACGACGTCCAGCTACAGCGTCTCGAGGCCGCTCCCATCGGAACCACACTCTGGATTCCCATCAACCCCGAGGGCTGGCACATGCGTCTTGTGAAGCACGGTGGCCGGGAGCAGTGATGACGATCTTCCTTGCTTCCGAGGTAGTCCATCCGGCGAGGTTCTCCCTGATGGGCATCGAAGGCGCATTAACCGTCGTCGCGGTCGCAGCTTCGTTCGCCTGGCCCCGATTGGGAGCGCCCCTCTTCACATGGGCGGAATCGCAGTTCGTCCGGCTGGCCCGAAAACCAGTTCTATCCGTACTGATCGTCGGCCTCGCTCCTCTCCTGCTTCGTCTCGCGCTCCTCCCCATTCACCCGATCCCGATGCCCTTTGCGCCCGACGACTTCAGCAATCTCCTCGCTGCTGACACCTTCGCCCACGGACGCCTCTCAAATCCCACCCCGGCCCTGTGGACTCACTTTGAAACTATCCACGTGGACATGCTGCCCACTTACGCCTCCATGTACTTCCCGGCCCAGGGGCTGCTTATGGCAGCAGGGAAGGTGCTCTTCGGTCAGCCTTGGTTCGGAGTCCTGATCAGCGGAGCCTTGATGTGCGCCGCGATCTGCTGGATGCTCCAGGGCTGGCTTCCGCCCTCCTGGGCGCTCCTCGGCGGGTTTCTCGCCGCCATGCGGATAGCACTGTTCAGCTACTGGACCGGTACCTACCACACCGCAGGGCCCATCTGTGCCCTCGGGGGAGCCCTCGTGCTGGGATCCCTGCCCCGCTTCAAACGGGCTCTCCGCACCCGGCATTTGTTCCTCATGGCTACAGGCGCAGGCATTCTCGCCATATCGCGTCCCTACGAAGGCCTCCTTCTCTGCCTCCCGGTTGTCATCGTCCTCGTCCGTTGGCAGATGAAATCCCGACGTCTCTCCCTCCCTACGCTCTTCGCACGCTCCACACCAGCGCTTGCCTTGCTCATCGCCGCCCTCGCCTGGCTTGGCTATTACGACTACCGCGCATTTGGCAATCCGCTTACCCTGCCATACACCATCAATCGCGCAACTTACGCCATGGCGCCCTACTACGTCTGGCAGGAGCCCCGCCCTGAGCCTCACTACCGCCATGCAGAAATGCGCCGCTTTTACCAGATCGACGAGCTGGACGATTACAACCGCAATCATTCTGTCTCCGGGTTCTTCATCATGACCACGGTCAAGGCAATTCGGGCGGTCTACTTTTTCACCGGCATTGCCCTGATTCCGCCGCTATTCCTCCTCCCGTGGGCTATCCGCGACCGCCGCATTCGATTCCTTGCCCTCTCCCTGATCGTGCTCGCCGCCGGCATGGCAATCGAAATCTATCTCATTCCCCACTACGTGGCGCCATTCACGGCCGCCTTCTACGCCGTCGGACTCCAGGCCATGCGTCACCTGTATCAATGCACTCCGGGTGGCAAACCTGTGGGCCGTGCCATGACTCATTGGGTCATTGCCATCTGCGTTTTCATGACCGTGCTGCGCCCATTCAACAAACAGCTCGGGTGCGCCATTCCGGAGAAACCCGTCTCCACCTGGATCGTCAGCTGGTTTGGGCCGGATCACTTCGTCACCCAGCGCTCGCTCGTCGAGCAGCAACTCGATCAGAACCCCGGTGGCCAGCTCGCCATCGTGCGTTACTCGCCCGAGCACGATCCCCTCGATGAATGGGTCTACAACGCCGCCGATATCGATGGCTCCCGTATCATCTGGGCACGTGCCATGGATCCGGCCAGCGATCTTGAACTGATTCGCCACTACGGCCAAAGGAAGGCCTGGCTGATTCAGCCCGACTCTTCATCGGAAGAGATTGCCCCATACCCATTGCCGCAGCAGGTTACCGGGGTTTCACTCCATTGACTGGCTGCACGTTAAAAGATGGGAAAATAGCTGAACGGGGGTCGTAGGGGAATGATCAACGGGAAAAAGGTCGCGGTGGTCATGCCGGCCTACAACGCCGAGAAGACCCTCGAGATGACGGTCCGCGAACTCTCGGATGTCGTCGATATCAAAATTCTGGTAGACGACTCCAGCAGGGATCAGACTGTCCAGCTATCGCGCGACCTCGGAATCACGACCTTCGTTCACGAACAAAACTACGGCTATGGCCGCAACCAGCAAACCTGCTATCGCGAGGCTCTTGCTGCGGGTGCCGACATTGTCGTCATGGTCCATCCGGACTACCAGTACACCCCTCTCCTTGTCCCCGCCATGGCCGGCATGATCGCCAGCGGCGTTTACGATATGGTGCTTGCCTCACGCATCCTCGGCGGTGGTGCGCTCCGAGGCGGCATGCCGGTTTATAAGTACATCTCCAACCGGCTGCTGACCGCTTTTCAAAATCTGTTCCTCGGCGTAAAGCTTTCCGAGTATCACACCGGCTTCCGCGCGTTTTCGCGTCAGCTGCTTGAGTCTCTTCCCATCCTCGAGAACTCCGACGACTTCGTATTCGACAATCAGATGATCGCGCAGGCGGTCATGTTCGGATTCAAGATCGGCGAAATCTCATGCCCGACGAAATACTTCGAAGAGGCTTCGTCGATCAACCTGAAGCGCAGCATCGAATACGGTCTGGGCGTCGTAGGAACCACCCTTTCGTTTGTGGCGCATAAGCTCGGCATCATTCACCTGCCGCGCTTTGATTCAAAAGGGCGCAAAGTAAATCAGCAGATCTACTCTGAAGCGCCTAACCATTCCTGAAGTATGTAGCGGACACCCTGATGCCGAAGATGCGCTCGATGAGTGTGATTCTGATTGTGCTCAGCAGCGCATTCTCCATCGTTACCGGCAGATGGCTCGATCAAAGTTCGGGCGCCGGCACCTCCAGCTATCGTGCTGTCTACTACGGTGCCCGCTGCCTCATCCATCATGCCGATCCCTACAATCCCGCAGAGTTTTCTCGCATATACACCATCGAGAACGGCGCGCTTCCCAGAGATCCTGCTCGCCGCCCGCTCTTTCTCCGTGCAGTCATGGTCTGCGTCAATCTGCCTACGACCTTATTCCTTCTCATTCCCCTCGCGCTGCTCCCATGGGGACTATCGCACCTTCTCTGGCTCGCTCTCATCGCGATCAGCCTCACGGTCGCCGCAATCCTCGCCTTGGACCTCTGTTGCGAGGACGACGAGCAACTGTGCCTGATTCTCATCTGCCTGTTGATGTCCAACTGCCAGGTCCTCTTCACAGTGGCGAATACTGCGGGCATCGCCGTCGGACTCTGCGTGATTGCCGTTTGGTGCTTCGTCAGACGGAGATTTGGATGGTTGGGCGTCGTCGCTCTTGCCGTCAGTCTCGCCCTCAAGCCCCACGACTCGGGACTGGTCTGCATCTGGCTGATCGTCTCCGGGGGCGCACTTCGAAGACGCGCGCTGCAATCTGCGGTTCTTGTGGCCGCCATCGCAATTCCCGCAACGCTCGTTGTCGGCCACTCGTCGCCGCATTGGCGCACAGAACTCGCCGGCAACCTCGCGGAAACTTCAGCGCACGGCGACATCAGCGACCCCGGTCCATCTTCCAGCAGCCGGCAGGGAAGTGCGGACATCATCATTGACCTGCAAACGGTTCTGAGCCTTCTCGATGACGATCCCCGCTTCTACAACCTCGCCACTTACCTCGTCTGCGGCCTTCTGCTCGTCATCTGGCTCATCGCCGCAATCCGTCGCAGCCAACCGTTGGAACGGGCATGGTTCGCAATGGCGTTTCTCGTCGCTCTTACAATGCTCGTCTCCTATCACCGCCCCTACGACGCCAAGTTGCTTCTCCTCGCTGTTCCCGCGCTCTCCATGCTTGGCTCTGAGAGAACCCGTTGGCGTAAGCTCGCCTCCGTCCTGATCACTGTGTCCGTGCTCTTTACCAGTGACCTGCCTTTGGCCTTGCTGGCGGTGCTCACGAGCGGCATTCACGTCTCCTCCCTGGGAAGCGTCGAACGCGTTCTCCTCTCACCCCTGCTCCGTCCCGCGCCCATCGCATTGCTGCTGATGTCCCTCATGTTCCTCTGGATCTATCTCCACCAGGCGAGAGTTGAAGCCCCTGAGCTGATCCTCGCCAATCGGGGTCCTCAATGATGCGAGGCTCCGCATGACACAATCCCTTGACGGCAACAGAGACCGCCGCAACGGGTTAGCCCTCGTCTCTCTGGGCGCTCTCGTGTTTGTCCTCGTTGGTCTCGCATGGCAGCGCGTCGCTCTCATCGAATTGGGCGACTTCAAAGTCGTTTACTATAGTTCGCGCTGCCTTCTCCAGCACGGCGATCCTTACAACGAGCGCGACGTGCTCCGTGTCTACAACTCCGAAGGCCGTGAGCGCGCTGATGAGCCCACGCTCGACAGGGAAGTGAAGACCCGCTTCTTCTACCCCCCAACAGCCTTCATCCTCACAATCCCCATCGCCCTGCTCGGATTCGCAGCAGGTAAAGTCCTATGGATGATCCTCTGCGCCGGCACGTTCATCCTCGCCAGTTTTCTCATCTACGAGGCCGCCGCGGAATTTGCGCCGCTCCTGTCGGGATTGCTGTGCGGACTTCTGTTGGCCGGCAGCTTCTGGCTCCTGATGATCGGAAATTCAGCCGCCATTGCCGTCAGCCTCTGCATCATTGGAACGTGGTGCTTCTATCGCAATCGCTTGGTCTGGCCCGGCGTCGTTTGCCTCGCACTCAGCCTGGCGCTTAAGCCCAACGACTCCGGCCTCGTCTGGCTCTTCTTCCTTCTTGCCGTTCCCATGCTCCGCAAGCGGGCGCTTCAGTCCCTCGCCGTGCTCATCGCAATGAGCTTTCCGTTCCTCCTCTGGGTCACGCACATTGCCCCGCACTGGCTCACCGAACTTCGCACCAACATGGCCTCATTTTCCGGAACCGGAGGCATCGTCGACCCCGGCCTTTCCGGCATGGCCGGCAAGAACATGGACTGCATCGTTCAACTGCAAACAGCGGTCAGCGTCTTCTTCAGTAATCCCCGCACAGGAAACCTGATCACCTGGTGCATCTGCGCTCCCCTCCTGCTGCTATGGGCATATCGGACGTTGAAGTCACGTCCCGCCGGTCCAGCCATCTGGCTCGGCCTCGCAGTTGCAGCCCCTTTGACCGTGCTTCCCACCTATCACTTCCAGCACGACGCTAAACTCCTTCTGATCGCCATCCCCGCCTGCGCCATGCTCTGGAGCAAAGGCGGCCGAATCGCGAATCGTGCCCTCGCAATCACACTAGCGGCAATCGTGATCAACGGCGACATCTTCTCCGCCATCCGGATCCTGCTCACGCGCAGCATCATCATCCCTCAGCCGAACTTCGCGAGCCACCTCCTTACCCTCGTCTTCACACGCCCCGGTCCACTTGTGCTGCTGCTCATGGCAGTCTTTTATCTTCTGCATCTTCGTACTGAACTCCACCAACCGGCGCTGAAGGCAGAATCCCTCAACCGGAGCACCCATGCAGAGTGCTGAAATCCGGTACAGTAGTGAACAACATGCCCCGCAGTCCGCACCTTTCCCCATCGGCAGGGTGGCCCCGATGAATCGCATCCCCGCTCTGGACGGCTGGCGTGGCATTGCGATTGCGCTTGTCCTCTTCGATCACATCCAGGACTCTCTCCTCTGGCGGCACTTCAGCGACGCAACCTCTACCGGATATCACGGGGTGGCCCTCTTTTTTGTTCTGAGCGGATTCCTCATCACGTCAAAACTGGTGGAAGGCCCCATCAACTTCCGACGCTTCTACCTCCGCCGCTTCTTCCGCCTCATGCCCGCGGCTTGGACGTATCTCGCATTTCTCGTCCTGCTCAGTGCAGTTACACGCATGCACTTCACATCGGTCAAAGAAGTCATTTCCTGCGTATTCTGTTTCCGCAATTTTCTCGGCAAGATGGGCTTCGCCGGCCACTTCTGGTCACTCTCCATTGAGGAACAGTTCTACCTCGTCTGGCCGCTCACGCTCTTTCTCGCCGGCGTTCTGCGCGCACGCTGGATCGCCCTCCTCGGCGGCATCGCCTGCGCAGTCTTCCGCTACGTCGAGTGGTCACGCTACGGCCCGCACTTTCCCACCGGTCCCAGCTTCCTCCACTCTGATTGGCTACTGATCGGCTGCTTCGGCGCCCTGATCCTACATGACCAGCGCTTGCGCGCCACCCTCACGCGCATCGCGCACTACCTACCCATCCCCGCACTCTGCGTTTTCGTCTTCTGCATGATTACGCAAAGCAAGCCGCTCGCCGAGTCCTTCTCGCTCGCCGCGCTTCTTATCGCAACCACTCTTCAACCCCAGGGTTTATGTGCCCGCGCAGTTTCCGGATCGGCGATCACCTGGCTTGGCCGAATCTCCTACAGCGTCTACCTCTGGCAGGGATTCTTCGTCGGACAGCATCAGCTCTGGGCGCTCTTCGCCATGCCCGCCTTCGCCCTCGCCAGCTACTACTTGATCGAGCGGCCCTGCACCCGATTCGGCCACCGCCTCACTCGTGGTACGGCCCCCGCTCAGCCCGGATCCGACCCAACGCCAAGCTCCCTTCAACCACAGACCGGAGCCGACTGAAATGCAGGCAACCCCCAACATCACCGCCGATCAAATCCTTACCTCTCTCGCCGCCACCCTGGCCTTCATTCCGGTAACGGTTTGTCCCGGCTACCTCGCCGCCTGGCTCAGCGATCTCCACGGTTTCCGCCGCCGCTCCCTCGTCGAGCGCCTCTGCTGGAGCGTCCCTCTCTCCCTCGCCGTCTCCACCATCACATCCGTTCTCGTCGGACGGTTCATCTCGCTCGCCGCCGCAGCCGCTGTCGCCGTGTTCAGCATCGCCGGTTGCATCGCCGTCCTCGTTCTTGAGCACCTGCGCCTTCGCCGCACCTCGCAGAAGTGGCACATCGGTCTCCGTCCGATCGGCACTACGGTCCTCCTGCTCGCCCTCTGCTTCATCGCATTCGAAATCTTCTCCCTCGTCGACTTCCAAAGCGGACAGCGCCTCTACCTCAGCCTGACGTTCTACGATGTTGCCCCGCGCACCAACTGGGCAAACAGCGTCCTCCGCACCGGCATCCCGCCCGCCAATCCGCACTACTTCTACCTGCACGCCGCCAACCTCCGCTACTACTACTTCTGGCTCGTCAACTGCGCCGTCGTCGCCAAAATCTCCCGCCTTCCCATGCGCTCCATCATCAACGCGGGCTGCATCTGGTCAGGATTCGCGCTCACCGCCCTCACTGGCCTTTACCTCAAGCACTTTCTTCGAGTCGGTGATCGCCTTCGCCGCCAGTTCTACATCGCTGCGCTCCTCCCCGCGGTCGGCGGATTCTCTCTTCTTATCTACTTCTGGAACATGCTGGTCCTCCACATCGCCCCGCCGGGAGACGTGTGGTACCCCGGCCAGATCTCCGACCTCGTCGGCTTCCCCCTCTTCTATCCCCACCACCTTGCCGGCATGGTCTGCTGCATGGTCGCCTTTCTCCTCGCTTGGATACACTCCAACGACTTGAAGACAACAACTCGGTCACGCCCGACGACCATCCTTTTCATTGCCCTCGCTCTCGCCAGCGCATTCGGAATCTCCGTCTACGCCACCTTCGCCTTCTTCCTCATCGTCGTCTGCTGGGCCGCGTGGCAAATCGTCTTCCACCGCTCCTGGCGATCGCCGCTGCTCCTCTTCGTCGGCGGAGCGCTCTCCCTCATCCTTCTCATCCCCTATCTCCGCGAGATCACCCACTCCGATTCCAGGATGGCCGGCAGCAGTCCATTCGTCCTCAGCATTCGCGAGACCATCCCTCCTGGCCGCCTTGCACACCTGCTCGATCCCGCACATCCCGGAGCAGCCCTCGCCTTCGCCAAACTCATCCTCCTTCCGCCCGGCCTCGCCCTCGAACTCGGCGTCTACTCCATCGTCCTTCTCGTCTTCCTCATCAGTTCCTGGCGCGGCCGCCGCCCGTTGTCTCCGGCTCACCGGACGCTCCTCTTCATCGTCCTCGTCACCCTGCCCATAACCTCATTCATCCGTTCCGCCATCCTCGATGTCAACGATTTCGGCATCCACTCGGCGCTCTTCATCCAGTACCCGCTCCTGCTCCTCGCCTCTGAACTCCTCATCACCTCAAAGCTCAGCCAAACCGGGGCGCCCAACCCCGCCCCCATCGCACAGACCGGCTCGAGGGCGCGCCAGGCCCTTATCCCTCTGTCACCCTTCGTCCGACAGCTCATCACCCTCGCCATCCTCATCGGAGTTCTCAGCTCCTGCTGGCGTGTCGCCGTTCTCCGTTTCCTCCTCCCCATTGCCGACATCGGCGCCGCCCGGGCCTCCAACCCTCACGTAGCCGCTCTCCCCCACAAGGCATACATCTCCTACCTCGGCTATACCGAACTCAACCACCGCATTCCCACCAACGCAGTAGTCCAGTTCAACCCCGAAGATAACTGGATGTTCTGGAAGAACATTGACCTCGCCGATATCAATCGTCAGACCGCAATCGCTGGAGGTCCCCCATCATGCGGATCTGATCTCGGCGGCGATCCATCCGGCTGCGCCGCAATGAACGCGTCCATCATGCCTCTTTTCCAAACTGGATCATCTGACAAAGCCCGCGCCATCTGTCACGCCTGGCACATCGACTACCTCGTCGCCGACATATACGATCCCGTCTGGCACGACCCCAACAGCTGGGTCTGGACCCTCAACCCCGTCCTCCCCAACCCCAACTTCCGCGCCCTCGACTGCCGATAATCTACAAGCGCCTTTGAGAAGAGCTGACTCGAGTAATCTGGCACAGTTACATAGCCAACAGTACAATCGAGCGAACCCACCAGCAGAGCATCTCCAACCCGGAACGGAGAATCCGTGCAGTCGAAGGCTTCCGTCCCCGCCGGCAATCCAGTCTTTACAAAGCCCGCGATGTACCCTCGCGCTGAGGCAGGCGAACACAAAGCGAATTTAGATCTTCTTCGTGCTATCGCTGTTCTCCTGGTCCTCATCGAACATATCTTTTTGGCTCTCCGATGCGTGCGAATTGGTCCGCTGCATCTCGAGTGGCTGGGTGTCGCAGGCGTTTTCATGTTTTTTGTCCACACCAGCCTCGTGCTGATGTGGTCGCTCGAGCGTAGACCACACGCTGGAGATTTCTATATACGCCGATTCTTCCGCATTTATCCACTAGCCATCTTCGCTATTTTGTTCGCAATCTCATTTCATATCCCTACGATGCACAATATCCGGGGTGACACATATTTCGAAGCCCCTGATTTCAAGACCCTCTGGGTGAACCTTCTTCTGGTGCAGAATCTCGTCGACGTAAACCTCATTCTCCACCCGTTGTGGTCCCTGCCCTTGGAAGTGCAGATGTACCTGTATCTTCCATTCCTCTACCTCATAACAAAGACAAGAAACGCTCTTTTCAACATCTCTGCCATATGCGTTTTGATTATGGCGTTCAACACCCTTTTTATCGACCCGGATTTTCCCGTCTTCGTGGTTTTCGTCCCGTGCTTTTTGGCTGGAGTGTTGGCATACATTCTGTTCAAGCGCGTTACTCCCAGGATTCCCACGGTGTTCTTACCGGCTTTGGTTGTGGCGCTCGCGCTCGGCCTTACCTTGGCGCACGCAAAGCGATATGGATGGTGGCTATCACTCGTACTTGGGCTTTCATTACCCTTTATTCGTCCACTGAAGATGCCTGCGATAGCTCGGAGCAGTCATATAATCGCAAAATATTCCTACGGAATCTATTTGATACACCCGTTCTGCATCACCCTGGGAATTAACGTTCTTCACAACTTCCCCATGTGGATGCGGATCTCTGCCGTATGCCTTTCACTTGCGGCAACAGCCCCTTTGGCATATCACTTGGTCGAGAAACCCATGATTGATTTCGGTGCCAGAGTGGCAGACCGCCTCTTTGCTCGTACGAAAGAGGCGGTTGCAGTCAGGTAATCCCATCACCTTTTCAGGTAGCACTCTAGACAAAAACCATTCGTTCTCATCGATAACCAGGCTTGGCTTGGAATCGAGATTGATCGAATGTCGCGGAATTAAGTCATCTAGCTCCGCAGCCGTTCCGCCGACTGCTTCAGTTGCAGGCGTACCATACCGATAAAATCCATAATGAAAGAGTTTCCGTCCCCGGCACATACTATTCTGACCGTCGTACTCATTCAAGCTGCAAACTGATTGACCGGCTCTCTTATAAGGTAGATAGTCTGTTCCCAAAACCCCACCGAACAGGACCGTGATGTCGCTGACACCTCCCTCTGCGGGAAATTTCGAAGAGATGTCTCCTAAAAGCGAAGTAGCTTCAGCTTCGTTTGAAGTGCAAATTCTTCTACCGATTCACAACGAAGCTGAAAGCATCGAGGCTACGGCTTCTACGTCTTCCACGACATTCCGCACCTGCTCTTCGTCCTCCTGGCCCTCCGCATCATCGGAAAACCCGGCGCCCTCGCCTACATGCTGGCCGCCGCCATCGCCTTTGTGTCCACCCTCGTGCTGTCCACCTTGAGCTTCGTGCTCTACGAGTCCCCTTTCCTCCGACTCAAGGAGCGATTTGCGCCTGTTTGAAGCGCAGAGGGAAAGCGCTACACTCACACCGAAGTACCCGAAAGCTCAACCATCCTCAGCGATCTGCTTCGAGATCATCAAATAAAGCGCTATAGAATGAAGCCAATCCAGCCCAAACGGATCAAAATGTCTGCGCGTAGAACGGACCTTTACTGTCGAAGGGAAGCTCACCTATGAACTCTTCTATCGAGATCCCGAAGGAGGTATTCGGCCTCGCATTGGAGTCCAATCGATTTTTCGAGGCACTAAGTGGCGACAGCGCTGAAATGCACGTCCGCGATGCCCTCGATGTTGAAAGAGGGATAAAGCACGCTCAGATGTTGCAGCGTTTTACGGAACTGAAGGGCGCGCGAGTTCTTGAAGTCGGTTGCGGCTTCGGCGTCAATTTAGGGACGTGGATAAAGGATTACGGCGCCGATGCATATGGGTTGGAGCCTAGTGCACCTGAATGGGGTCGATCGTTCGAAGGGGCTCAGATTCTCCTCAAGGCCAACAATATCGATCCAACTCGCGTCGTGAATGGGGTAGGCGAGAGCATTCCATTCGAAGACGACACCTTCGATGTTGTGTACTCTGCGAACACAATGGAGCACGTGCGGGATCCGGAGCGCGTGCTGTGGGAGTCGGTTCGTGTGTTAAAACCGGGCGGAATACTTCATTTCGAAGTGCCGAATTACATGTCCTTCTATGAAACCCATTACTCCGTTTTCAAACCGCCAGTATCCAACAGAAAGATGCTTGAGGTCTGGATTCGTCTATGCGGTAAAAATGTCGAATTCGCCAAGACAATCAATACCATCACACCCATGTGGTGCAGACGCGTGGTCAAGCGTCTGCAAAGCGTTTATGCCTTGGACCTCATAACCCTCGGAGAAGAAGTTTTCCTCGAGCGGCTCGCCCGACCATGGATTTTCGAATACGAGCAGGCGCAGACAAACACATCTCTGGCAGTCTCCATGATTCAAGCAGTAAACAGATCGAATTGGATCGGGCATCTTCTCGTAGCCGCGCAAGCGTTCTACCCGATCTTTCTCACGCTGCGGAAAGGAGAGAGATGACTCGCAAGTTAATCACCATCATGACGCCCTGCTACAACGAAGAGGACAACGTCCGCGAAGTCCACCGCCGCCTCATGCAGACAGCAGCGAAGCTCCCCGGCTACCGCTTCGAGCAGCTCTTCATCGACAACGCCTCCACCGATCGCACCGTCGAAATCCTTCGCGAAATGGCCGCTGAAGACCCATCGGTCAAGGTCATCGTCAATGCGCGCAATGTCGGCGGTGCTCGATCCGGCATGCACGGCTTCCTCAGCGCTCAGGGCGACATTATAGGTAGCCTCTTCGCCGATTTGCAGGATCCCCCGGAGCTCTTTATTGAGATGGTCCGCGAGTGGGAAAAAGGCTATCCCATCGTCGCCGCAATCAAGAACACAAGTGAAGAAAACGGACTGATGTATCGGGCCCGTACTTTCTACTACCGCCTCGTCGCCCGCCTCACCAACGTCCAGGTCCTCGAACATTTCACCGGATTCGGCCTCTACGACCGCTCCGTCATCGAGAAAATACGCAACGACTATCGCGACCCCTATCCCTACTTCCGCGGCATCATCGCTGAACTCGGCCTCCCCATCGCCAGGGTCTACTACAACCAGAAGCGTCGCGAGCGCGGCGTTTCCGGCAACAGCCTCTATTTCCTCTACGACTTCGCCATGCTGGGCATTACCAATCTCTCGAAGGTGCCCCTGCGTTTCGTCGTCCTCGCTGGATTTTTGTCGGCCTTCATCAGCTTTCTTACCGGCATGTTCTACCTCGTTTACAAGCTGATTTTCTGGCGTAGTTTCAGCGTCGGCGTCGCCCCCGTTGTCCTCGGACTCTTCTTCCTCGGTTCCATCCAGCTCATCGCCCTCGGCATCATCGGCGAGTACGTCGGCTCCATCCATACACTCGTCCTCAGGCGGCCCCTGGTCACCGAGAAGGAACGCATCAACATGGACGAGCCCGTTGCCGGACCGCCCGCCCTGTGACTCCGATCCATCAAAAGTCGTTTTCCGAGATCTTGCGCTATCTGCTCGTCGGCGGCTTCAATACCCTCTTCGGCTATGGCCTGTTCGCGTTGCTGAACTGGCTCTTCACCGGCATGGGACGATTCAGCTACATGTACGCCACCTTCCTCTCCAGCCTGATCTCCATTACCGTAGCCTTCCTGGGGTACAAATGGTTCGTCTTCCGCACCCATGGTAATTACCTGGCTGAGTGGATCCGCTGTGTCGGGGTCTATGGCTCAACCATGCTGATCGCCCTCGCTGGTATGCCCATCCTCGTTCCCGTCCTCCAGCACGTCCTCTTCCGGCCGGAACTCGCCTCATACATCGCCGGAGCAATCATGACCTGCATCACCATCATCTTCGGCTTCTTCGGCCACAAGAACGTCTCTTTCCGCGAAGGCTGGTCCGTCAGGAAATAGCTCTCACCTTGCAGATGATTAGTCCCATTTATGCGAGCATTGGATGAGCGAAACCGCAGTTTTAAGACCCCGTGCCCGTCCTTAAATATTCTTGCTGACGACCGCCGCAACAAGCTAAGTCCTTTGATTGCCTCAATTTAATAACTAAGTTGTTTGTTTTCTAATATTTGGGCGACTACTTTCCGCTAAGACTATGAAAACAAAGGAGCCACCGGGGGGGGGGGAGGGGTACTCTCCTGCCAAAAAAGTTGGCGCTATCGGTAGCTCTCCACCGTTCGCCTGAAGCCCTCTTCGATACTGGTTGTCGCTTCCCATCCAAGCGCACGAATTTTCGATAGATCCAGTTCAAATCGCTGCACGGAACTTGGCAAATATTGATCTCCACTCGATCGCATCTGCCTCACCACCTTGCAACCCTGTTCTGGAAACAACCTGCACAGGATTTCCGCCAGCTCCAGCACTGAGCATTCCATTCCGCTTCCAACGTTGTACGCCTCGCTTGCTGCCCCAAGCAGCAGCACTCTGAAGTAAGCCGCAGTAGCATCCGCCAGATAGCAGAACGGCCTGCGCGCACTTCCATCGCTTTTCAGAACAATATCTCGACCCTCAACAATACTCGCTACAAAATCCGCGAACACGCGCCCGTCATCAAGGTTCATTCCGGGTCCATAAGTATGGGCCAGACGAACAATTTTCGCCTGCACGCCAAACTGCGCATGGTAGCAGACACAAAGCGTCTCTCCAGCCCTCTTTCCTTCCGCGTAGCAAGACCGCACATTCAATGGATCAAGGAACCCATAATCGTTTTCCCTCACCATCGTCGAGCTGTCTTCCAACTGGCCGTAAACCTCTCCGCTGCTGAAAAACAGAAACCCTTCGCTGCGCGACTCGTTCGCAAGCCGCAGCATGTGTTGCGTCCCAAGCACATTCGCCTCGAATGTGCCTACTGGATCTACCCCGAAGATCTTCGGACTCGCCTGGCTCGCAGCATGAATTAAGAAATCTGCAGGCTCCGGACCCGAATATGCATCTCGCACATCCTGAACATGCACCAGAAGGTCTTGCCGACCCTCAAGATGCGCGAATCGCCGCATCGCCTTCTCACGATTCCTGACCATCGCAACAACGTGGATTCCAGCACCGCGAATGTCATTCAGGTAGAGAAGTGTCTCCAGCATGTATGCGGGAACGAACCCATTCGCACCGGTGATCAATACTGTCTTCCCGAAGAAACGCTCCCATGGAAGTGCGACAGAGGTGATCCTCTTCAGGTCCTCTTCCAGAATGCGATGCCTTTTCGCCTCGACCAAAACTCTTGCCTCACTTGCAGTGCTCGAATTCACACGCTCATCGAAAAGCCAACGGGTCCCGCTAAATTGTCTCGAGATCAACCCTCGCCTGGCGGCGCATGCTCTCGGTCACCGCCTCGACGAACTTCATGTAACGCACGCCCGCTTCGAAACTGGGTTCCGGCTTTCCTCCGTCGCGCACTGCACGAATGAAGTCTTCCTCGACAGTCCACTGCCTCACATATTCTGGTGGAACAGATGCATTCTCCAATTCCTTCGCTCCGCGTCGCCCGATCATTACTTCGTCCGTTCCGAAATCGTATTTGAGAGTACCTTCGCTTCCAAACACCTCAAGAGTGTCCGTCCCGCCGAACTGCGCCACGCCGCTCCACTGTAACGCACCCTTCAGTTCGCCCGGCCAGTCGCCGATCACCTGGACCATATCGGGAATTTGTATTCTGTATTCACCGCGATAATCGGTACAAACACGTCCTTGTGCGCACAGCTTGATTGGGTCTCCCAACAACCAACCCAACACCTCCGCGTAGATTCCGACGCTCAGGATATTGTTCCCGCTGATCTCAATCCTCTGCCGCCAGTGCGCTGCTGCGTCGCGATCAGCCCACGCTGATGTGAAGGACCTCAGGCTGAAGTGATACAGACTTCCAATCTCTCCGCGATCAATCAACTCTCGGAGGAACAGCCCGTGCTTCATCCCATTCGGCGGTGGACATAGCATCGTAACCTGTTTTGGATGCAACTGCGCCGATTCCAACATTCGGCGTGCTTCCTCGACATCTCGTGCCATCCTCGCCTGGCAGAACACATGCTTACCTGCATTCAACCCTGCGGTCGTGATCTCCGCGTGCATGTGCGGATTCGTTCCTATCCAGATAACGTCAATATCTCCCCGATCGACTACACGACGCCAGTCGTCAGTCGCCTCCGGTATTTGGAACTCCTTCGCCACCGAAGAAGCCGACTCAAGATGCCGGTTACAGACCACCGTCACTTCAACGCCGGGAATGGTCTTCAACTTCGGAAGATGCCGCTGCCGCACGATTGCTCCAGCGCCAATGATGCCGACTTTGATCTGCGATTTCTGCATCGTTAAACCACCCAGTGGGGCTTTCGCATCGATTCCTTCTGTCCTGTACCGAGCGCTCGCTGCAGACTTCTCAGATGCGCGACCAAGTTCTTAAGGTGCTGAATGTCAATTGCATGCTGGTCATCAAAAAGCCCTTTGACTCCCGATTGTTTGACATAGAAGAAAATGGCTGCGGGCTCGAACGCGAGTGCCACTTTCAGAATGTCCTGGTCTTCACAGTGCAGTCCAAATGCGACAGGGAGGCCGGTCGAGCCGGCCATCGCCGGGATCGCCTTCAGGTTCACATCTGCGGGATCTTGAGACAGTTGTGTGTGAATCAGCGTAGCATTGCGGAGCCCCTTGCTCCCCTCCACGACTGTCGCCATATCTGAAAGGCCGGTTGAGAGAAACACCGGACGTCCGGTCTTGAAGAGGGCTTCTCTCAACTCCTGGTTGCCAAAGTCCCAACTGAGAGTCTTCCAGAAATCCGTGCCGATCTCTCTGAAACTCTCCACCAGCAGACGGTCTGCAATCGCGATTCCGAACTGACGCCCAGCTTCATGGCAGCGCTGGGCAGCCTCCTTATAGAACCGAATCGCGAGAGGTCGATGCGTGATCTCCTCCGACTGATAGAACTTCGGTTCACGGACTTGGAAAGTGATAGAGTCGACATCCGCATCGAGTACAGATGTGAGCAACTCAGTCGCTCGGGATTCCTCGCCGATATGATTTAATCCAATTTCAGCGATGAATGAAGTCATGCAACCTCCATCAGAAACGAATTCGCATACGATCGGCAACACCCGCTAACGGGGTCGATTCAGAAGGTTTTCAGGAACGTCTTCAGAAGCAGGGTCGAGCGGCACAATCATGTTCTCGCGCAGTTCTTCCCTCGATAGAAGTGGAGACATATCCTCCAATGGCATCGAGCGCATGGTTCCATCCGCCTGTGGCAGAGCCGCGGCTTTTGGCCAGAGGTCGGTGTCCACCTCGACATGGACATCGATCAGCAGCGGCCCCCTTCTCTTCAGTGCGGCTCTCACTCCGCTCTCCAGTTCCGATGCGTCCGTAATCTGCATCGATTCAAGGCCGTTTGCCGCCGCAATCTGAATCATGTCGGGAAACTGCAAGCCCGATTCTGGTCCGGTGCCTACGTAACGCCCCTGAAAATAGTTTCGCTGCGTGCTGCGGATCGACGCATACCCGTGATTGTTAATCACGAATATTTTCACAGGCAGATTGAGCATCCGTATCGTCTGTAATTCCTGAACGTTCATCATTAGACTTCCGTCAGATTCGATCGCAACGAAAGGCTTCTTCCCGATTGCAACGCCGCAACCGACGATCGTTGGCAGACCGTATCCCATCGCACCTAGCCCCGTATTCAAGAACATCCGCTGTCCGCGTTTTGTCGCGAAGGCTGTATAGAGAATTTCGATTCCAAGCCCCGCGGTTCCGGTGGCAATCATCGTGTCTTCTGCGATTTCATCCATCAAAACTCTTGTGAGGTGGTAATGGCTGATGGGACCTTCTGTCGCGAAGGGCCTTCCATCATTGATCGGAAAGCGCGCTTTCCACTGCTGGCACCGGGCAATCCATTTGGATCGATCGACGGACGAAGCACTGTCTTTTTGAGCGATCATCGCGCGGATGAAGTCTTTCGCATCCGACACCACAGTCTTCGCGATATTCATCGCCGATGAAAACTTCTTCAATTCATTCGGATCCACGTCCACGAGAATCTTTTTCGCACAGCGGCCGAACTTCGCTGGGTTGAATGCCGTGACCAGATTATCGAGCCGGGCTCCGATTACCAGAATCAGGTCGCTGTTCTGAACGACAAAATTTGGTCCCCGGAGCGCCACGACTCCCGGCTTTCCCATCGCAAGCGGATGTGCCGTCGGAATCAAATCGTCGGCATTCCAGGTGGTGAGAACAGGAACTCCGAATATCTCATAGAGCTGCCGAAATTCCTCCGCTGCTCCTGAAATCCGCACACCGTGTCCCGCCAAGATCGTCGGCCGCTCAGCAGCATTCAGCAGCGCAATGATCTCGCTGACATCGGCCGAAAGGCTCGGATTGGCGAGACCAGGGGGACGCTCGAAAGTTTTCAACGATTCTTCGTCCTGAATCCGCGACGCCTGAACATCAAGCGGGATATCAATCCAGACCGGGCCTTTTCGTCCAGAAGTAGCGAGATAAACCGCCTTCTCGAGCTCATACCGAATATCGAGCGGATCGCAGACCGTCACTGCGTATTTTGTGATTGGTCTTACGATCGATACGATGTCAACCTCCTGAACTCCCATTTGCCGAACACCCGAATCTCCCATTAGGTCAGAACGTTTCACCTGACCGGAAATCATCAGAAGCGGCACGGATTCAATCCATGATCCAGCCACGCCGGTTATGGCATTTGTGCTGGCCGGTCCAGTTGAAACGAGCGCGCAACCGAGCCCGCCCGTCGTCCTTGCGTAGGCCTCGGCCGCGATGGACGCCGCTTGCTCATGGTGTGTAGGGACAAACTCGATATCCGGGCGCCTGCCCAGCGCATCTACCAGGTACATGGATCCGCCGCCGGGAACCAGAAAGACCGCACGAACTCCTTGCGCCGCTACGAACTCGAGTACATAATCAGCCACTAGTTTTTGCGCCATCGGTGATGTCCTGAATTCTTTCGTTGCAGACAAGGTCGAAATGCATGGTCAGTTCCTGGCGGCGAGGTCAGACAACTTGCTCCCTAAGGCGGCACTGGTCAGAGTACTTTTATTCCAAGGCTGGGCGATCTGGAACGTTCTCATTCCGAGCGACACGGCGTCTCTAATATTTTCATCCGCATCATCGACCAATATGTCGCCGCAGCCCAGCCACTTCAAAAAATCGATCTTGCTTCGATCATAGACTGGAGCGCCGCCATTCGCGCGCGAGGGTACTACTCCGAAACAGCGTATCCACGTTCCAAAATGCCTCATCACCCACGCCGCCACGTCAGGCGCTGTCTCGAGCGGGCGAGCCGTTAAAGCGATGTGCCGAAACGTTTGGCCGTGTTGAACGAACCAGTCAAGGATTCCAGGGTTGGGCGTCAGTTCCAGTCCGCGGCCCGTCCGTCGAAACTGGTCCATTGAGGCCAGGTAGTCCTCTCGTTCTGTCCCGAGAATCTTATGAGGCGGATTGTGCAGCAGATCATCGAAGCTCAACGTGCACTCAGGATGCTCCGGTTTCCACGCATGATGAAACCACTGCAGCATCAAGTCGTTGAGCACATCATCAACATCCCAAACGATGGTGAGCATCAGCCGATCCAGTACGTCACGAATGTCTTGCGGTTCGTGTTCGACATGATTTCCGGATCGCTGTAGAACGAATCATTTGTCGAATAGCTTGACGACACCTCTTCGATGATCGCGCCATGGTTGGTCCAGAACGAATGCTTCACACCATGCGAAATCGTAATCACGTCGTTGGACTTGTGCGTGCTCCGCTTTCCGTCCAGTTCGACCGTCACATCGCCGTACAGGATGTGATAGGTCTCGTCCTTCTGATTGTGCCACTGTTCAGGATGCTTCTGACCTGGCAAAACCACCATGAGACGCTTGCAATATTCTCGGTTCACAACTGTGATCGCGGTCAAACCGCTCTCGCGAAACTTCTCCAGCCCGTAGTGGTGCGAAATCTCCAAATCGCATTGGCCGGGAACCTGCACCTTGCTTTTTTTGATCAGACCTTTTACATCTGAAACAATCTTGTAGACAAGCTCTCGCGTATTTCGCGCGCGGACGTTTTCGCTCATCACAGCGCCATCGGCCGGAATGTCGGACTTCGCCACATACTCGCTGTACTTTGAGAAATCCTGCGCCACCAGCTGATCCTTCAAGTTTGGCATCGCGAAAAAAATGTTCCCATGCTGGATCACTTTGCCCGCTCGAACCGGTTGCTTCACGAAGGCACCGCGCGCAAGATCCCGCAAAGCTGCCTGTTCACCCGGCGGTGGGGGGTAACGCTTTTCCAGGCTGCCCATCATCGTGAAGGTTTCAGATGCAGACTTCAACCATTTCCGAACCTGCTCCGGAGTCGCGCTGTATGCATTCATGGCATACCTATCCGTGGGCATTCCGACATGTTTCTCGAACATTGAGGCGCCGAGGGCGATTGCGATCTTCACTGCTTCGACGTTGTCCGGTCTCTCGTGGGTCGAGTAACCCACCTCGACTTCCGGATACCGCTTCTTCAGCAGCGCAATCTGCCCGAGATGCAGGTGGTCGTCCGGCGCGGGATACTCGCCTACACAATGCATGATGGCAATCGATTTTTCGCGATGCTTGAAAAAGCTGACAACGCGATCGACCTCTTCAAGTGGTTCCCCTGCGGTAGAAGCCACAATCGGCAAATCGTATTGTGCGATTCGCTCCAGCAGTGGCCAGTCGCTTACATAGCAACTGGGAATCTTCATGAAGTCGAATCCGTGTTCGACGATCTTGTCCACTGAGTTTTCATCCCACGGCGTGCACATGGACAGAAATCCGGCTTCAACGATCGCGTCCTTCAGCTTCCGGTACTGCTCCCACTTTAGGTGTGTCTCCGAGAAGCGTTTCACATACTTCAGATCGTAGCGGTCCTTGTACGCCGGATGGATACAGGTGGCGATGTCCCGATACTGAAGCTTTACGCAGAACGCAAAAGGGAATCCTTCAGAAGCGGCCTTCAACTCGCGCACGATCCGTATCCCGTGCTCCACATCTCCCATGTGGTTATTGGCCATCTCGTAAATGAATAGCGGGCGCTGATCGATGTTGCCCATTACTTTGTCTCCAGATCTTTACTTCGTCGAATCGGACTCATTCAGTATGGCCAATCCGGCCTTGTTCTCGTGCGCGAACCGTCGGACCGTTTCCGCCATATAATCCAGCATCTCCGTCGTCAAGCCCGGATAAACGCCGATCCAGAAGACGTTGTTCATCGCGAAGTCGGTATTCTTCAAGTCGCCGACGACACGGTACTCGCAGCCTTCGTAAGCCGGTTGGCGCAGCAGGTTTCCCGCGAAAAGCAGCCGGGTGCCGATCTTCTTCGCCTCGAGAGCGCGAACCAGATCTTGCCGCTGGAATGGGGCCGTCTTTCGGACTCCAATCGGGAACCCGAACCACGAAGGGTCAGCTCCCGGCGTTGCTTCCGGGAGTACCAGAACATCCTCCAACGGCTGCAAAGCTTTGAAAAGATATCGAAAGTTTGCTCTTCGGCGCTCGATGAAATCCGGCAGCTTCGCGATCTGTGAAGCGCCCAGTGCCGCCTGCATATCCGTCGCCTTCAGGTTGTAACCGACATGCGAGTAGGTGTACTTGTGATCGTATCCGCAGGGCAGGGAGCCGAGTTGCCAGTCGAATCGCTTGCCGCATGTGTTGTCTTTGCCCGGCTCGCACCAGCAGTCCCGTCCCCAGTCGCGGAACGACTCGATCAGCAACTGTAGATTCGGTTTGTCCGTCAGCACCGCTCCGCCTTCGCCCAGAGTGATGTGGTGCGCGGGGTAGAAACTCACTGTGGCAATATCGCCGAAAGTCCCCACATGGCGGCCCTTCCATGTCGATCCCAGCGCGTCACAGCAATCTTCGATGAGCCACAGGTCGTGCTTCTTCGCGAAGGCCGTGACCGCATCCAGATCGAATACGTTACCCAATGTGTGCGCGATCATGATCGCCCGCGTCTTTTCGCTCAGTGCGGCTTCTAACTGAGTTACATCGATCTCATAACTCGGCAGAGTAACATCGACAAACACAGGGACGAGCCGGTTCTGGATGATCGGATTCACGGTGGTCGGAAATCCCGCCGCAACCGTGATGACTTCGTCGCCCGGCTTCAAACCGCGATCGCCAAGCTTCGGCGAGGTCAGCGCAGTCAGCGCCAGCAGATTCGCCGACGAACCCGAATTGACGAGGGACGCGCTGCGCACGCCCACAAACCGCGCCAGTTTGCGCTCGAAATCTTCAGCGAATCGTCCTGTTGTAAACCATCCATCCAGCGCCGACTCCACCACCGCGCCGATGTCGGCCGCGTCGATCACCTTGCCGGAAACAGGGACCGAGGTGACTCCCGGTTGAAAATCCTGCGCGGGAAAAGCTTCGGCGTAGTATTGCGCCGTTAAATCCAGAATCTGCTGCCGAAGCCGACCACTGCCATTAGTCATGGGGGATACACTTCCCAGCATACCCAATCGAATCATCGCGGTGTAGTGTATTACTCAAGGAAAGCAACCAAGGTACCAAGTTGAGTTCGAGCTGTCGTGCGGTCGGCGGTTGACTGGCAGCAAGGGGATCAAATGAAAGCAGTTATCCTGGCCGGAGGCCTGGGCACGCGGCTCAGTGAAGAGACGACGGTTCGTCCCAAGCCCATGGTTGAAATCGGTGGTCGCCCCATACTATGGCACATCCTCAAGATCTACTCACAGCACAAGATCAACGACTTCATCATCTGCTGCGGTTACAAGGGCTACCTCATCAAGGAGTATTTCGCCAACTACTTCCTGCACATGTCTGACATCACTTTCGACATGTGCGAGAACCGGATGCAGGTCCACCAGAGCGTCGCAGAACCCTGGCGCGTCACCCTGGTCGACACCGGCGAAAACTCCGGCACCGGAGGCCGTCTGCGTAACATCGCCCGCTATCTGGATGGTGAAGACGCTTTCTGCATGACCTATGGTGATGGCGTTAGCGATGTGAACATCACCGACGAGATCGCCTTTCACCGCGACCATGGCAAACAGGCCACCATCACGGCTGTTCGCCCCACTGCCCGTTTCGGCGGCCTCAGCCTTGATGGCACAAAGATCACCGCGTTTCAGGAGAAGCCAGAAGGCGAAGGCGGCTGGATCAACGGCGGCTTCTTCGTCCTCTCACCGTCGGTCATTGACGAGATCGAAGACGAAAGCTCCTCCTTCGAGCGCGGAGCGATCGAGACCCTCACCGCCAAAGGAGAAGTGCAAGCCTTTCTCCACGACGGCTTCTGGCAACCCATGGATACCATCCGCGATAAACAGCGCCTTGAAGACCTCTGGGCCTCGGAAAGGGCTCCGTGGAAGACCTGGTGAGTAACTGGAACAGCCGTCGGGTCTTCCTCACCGGCCATACAGGCTTCAAAGGCGGGTGGCTTGCCTTGTGGTTGGCCGGCAAAGGCGCGATTGTCCGCGGCTATGCCCTCGACCCCTCCACGGAGCCCAACCTGTTCACCGATGCTCGCGTTGCCGAGGTCCTCGACGACGATCGGGGCGACATCCAGGACTATCCCAAGCTCGAGGCATCCCTCGTCGACTTCGAACCTGAAGTCGTCTTTCACCTCGCCGCACAGCCCCTGCTTCGCCGTTCTTATGCCGACCCGCTCGGTACATACGGCACCAATGTGATGGGCACTGCAAACCTGCTGGAGGCCGTCCGTAAATCACCCAGCGTCCGGGCAGTCGTCTGCATAACCACCGACAAGTGCTACCAGAATCGCGAGTGGGCATGGCCCTATCGCGAAACCGATCCCCTCGGCGGCCACGATCCATACTCCTCCAGCAAAGCTGCCGCGGAAATCGTTGTCTCCGCCTTCCGAGATTCTTACTTCCCAGTAAGCCGCCTCTCCGATCACCGCGTCGCCGTCGCAACCGCCCGTGCTGGAAACGTCATCGGAGGAGGGGACTGGTCCGAAGACCGCCTCATTCCCGACCTCATTCGCGGATTCGAATCTAGCCAACCCGTGCTCATCCGCCGCCCCAATGCCATCCGCCCATGGCAGCATGTTCTCGAACCTCTGCATGGCTATATAACTTTGGCGGAGCATCTGCTCGCCGGCCGCGCTGATGTAGCCTCCGCCTTCAACTTCGGTCCCAGTGAAGACGACGCGTGGCCTGTCGAACGCGTCGCCAACAAACTCGTGAGCCTTTGGGGTTCCGATGCCTCATGGGTTCGCGATAACGCGCCCAGCGTCCACGAAGCGCACTACCTTAAGCTCGACTCCAGCAAAGCCCGCGCAGAACTCGGCTGGCGTCCCCGTCTCAACCTAGAGACAGCACTCGAGTGGACCATCCATTGGCATCGCAGCCGTACATCCGGCAAAGACATGGCCGCCGAAACGCGAGCTGAGATTGCGCAATACGAGGAGCTAGCCTTACTGCCGAGACGGCGTAATCCCTTGCTTTGAAGCGTTCTTGGATCGGTCATTCCCGCGAGAGTTATCTCAATCACTTTTTCAGACCTGGGGCTGGTTTTCTCGATGCCGGGTGTTGCTATCTTACGTCCCAACAAAATTTTGTACGTTTCGATCGTTCGCTGTCTACGAAAAGCACTGGGAAGGCGACTTACTTGCCCGGCATCGATAAAGAAACTCGGCGCATCACCCGCCTTAGAACTATTATTGTGAGACCGTGACTATAAATGCCTTCTCACCACATAACAAGTCATTAGAGAAGAGTTGCTTTCCTTCTAATTGGCGGGCGTTTATGTTCCTCGGAATTGTGGCGCGATTCCTCTTTGCGTCAACATTCTTCAAGTTTTCCCAAATTCCACCGCTGATGACGCGTTTGTACGAGGACATCGCGATCGCTCAGTCGCTCGTTTCGGGTCATGGTTACAGTTCGCCATTTTTCACGGAGTCTGGCCCAACCGCGTTTATCGCTCCGGGCTATCCCTTGTTTCTTGCGCTCATCATCAAAATCTTCGGGACAGGATCGGCAAGCGCAGCAGTAATGATTCTGTGCCAGGAAATATTCTCCTTGTTCACGCTTATGCTTGTTATGTACGTTGCGCAACGACAATTCGGCCAGGAAACGGCGAATTTGGCAGGTTTGATTTGCGCCGTTGCACCTCCGATGTTGGCACCTCCCTTGTTGATCTGGGATACCGCATTCAGCGCGCTCGCTGTTACCGGGTTCTTTGTCTCAGCTACAGGTTTGTCGTTGGCACGACACAGATTCATCCCAGCTGGTGCCGCATGCGCTTTAGTCGGACTGACCAATCCCTCCCTTCTTCCTTCTCTCTTCGCTCTTTGTGGTTGGGTGGCTTGGAAAACGAAGATACTCCCATGGGCCGGAATCCTGACATTCTGCCTGCTATTCTCTCCCTGGTTTATACGCAATGCGGTTGTTATGCATTCTTTTATCCCGTTCAGAAGTAATTTTGGTTTTGAACTCTGGCTTGGAAATCATCCCGGCGGTGATGGTGGAACCGATCCTTCACTAAGTCCCTGGACAAACCCTACCGAACTACGTGCCTTTATCGCTAAAGGTGAGCTCGGGTATATCGCAGAGCGCGGCAGAATGGCCAGACGGTATATCGCTGATCATCCTGCGAGATACATGACCTTAACACTGTCTCGCGTGAGTAAGTACTGGGCGCTCGCTGGAGATGGCTTCATTACGGCAGTCGATCCGATATTTGCCCTTGCCATACCCGGACTGGTTCTGCTCGCGAAGCGAAGAAGCGAATATCTGATGGTCTACGTGCTCCCATTGCTGCTCTTTCCGTTGCCCTATTACTTTACGCATACAGACACTCGATTTCGAAGTGCCATTGATCCTTTACTCACCATTCTCGCCGCATATGCGATCGGCACGTTCCTCTCCTGGGTACACCCAAGGAGCCGATCAGCGGACGAGCGCGTGTCGGGCGCAGAAATCAGTTTGACGAGCCGCCCCGATCATACTCGCTGATAAACTCGTACCGTGCCAGCCACCGTTTCGCCCCTCGTACCAGTCCCGGCAAAGGATCAGACCAAGCCTCCCGTCTTCCTTCTCGACGCCATGTCGTTTATCTTCCGCGCCTACCATGCAATGCAGCGCAGCCGACCCATGTCCACGCGTTCCGGCCTGCCCACGGCGGCGATCTACGTTTTCGTTAATATGATCCGCAAGCTGCGCGAGGACTTCTCTCCCAAGTACTTCGCGGCTGTCTTCGATCCCAGCGGAGCCGTCTTCCGCGACGAGCGCGCCAAAGACATCGGCACCCTTCGCAAGTGGAACTCCAGGCTTCAGGCCTTCGAAGAAGTCAGCTATGACGGCTATAAGGCCAAGCGCGAGTCCATGCCCGACGACCTTCGCCGTCAGGTTCCTTACATCCGGCGCTCCCTCGACGCACTCCGTATTCCCATTCTCGAAGTGCAGGGTTTCGAAGCAGACGACGTCATCGGCACGCTGGCTCGCGAGGCCGCTGAACAAGGTCACGAGGTCTTCATCGTTTCCGGCGACAAGGACATGATGCAGCTTGTCTCCACCCACGTAAAGGTCCTGAACCCGCAAAAAGACAACCTGATCCTCGACGCCGAAAAGGTGAGGGAAGTCCTCGGCGTCCCGCCCGAAAAAGTCGTCGACGTCATGGCCCTCCGCGGCGACAACATCGACAACATTCCCGGCGCCCCCGGCATCGGCGACAAGGGGAGCGTCGATCTCATCGTCGAATTCGGCAGTGTCGAAGCCGTCCTCGATCGCGCCTCAGAGGTCAAGCGCAAGAGCTACCGCGAATCCCTCGAGCAGAATCGCGATGCCGTCCTGCTCTCTAAAGAACTCGTCACCATCGACTGCCGCGTCCCACTCCCTCTCGATCTCGCAGCCATGCAGACGCAGGATCCCGACCTCGAAGCCTGCCGCACCCTCTTCAGCGAGCTCGAATTCACCTCGATGCTCCGCGAACTCGCTCCATCCGCCTCTGCTCCTCAGCTCGAACTCATCGACCAGCCCACGTCCGAGCAGGTCGCGGCCTTCTACGCAGCCGCCCGCAAAACCGGCTTCTCGTTTGCCCTTGCCGCTGAAGAGCCCACCGAGGCAGAGTCCGAATCCGAAGAGCCGGGACCTCCCCAGACCATGTCTCTTCTCGACTTGGTAGAGGAGGCCGAAAAAAAAACCGAGTCGAGCATTGGCGTCAGCACCGAATTCGGCAAAGGCCTTTGTCTCTCCCTCACCCCTGAACTCAAGGCCCTCTTCGAAGATCCAGCTGTCCCCAAGCGCGTCCACGACCTGAAGCTCGCGCTGCACGTTCTCTGTGGCTTGAACGTCGAACTCCATGGCAAACTCGACGACTCGCAGCTACTCTCCTACGCCCTCAATCCTACCCACACCACGCAGACTCTCGCCGATGTGGCCGCGCGCCACAATCAGACCGCACCGAAATCTCTGCCCGCGGCCGCTGCCATCACGCAGGCTCTCATCACCGACCTCCGCGCTGAAGCTGATCGCTGCAACGTCACCAGCGTCTACCAAACCATCGACCTTCCACTCGCTCCCGTTCTCTATCGGATGGAGAAGAACGGGGTCCGCATTGACAAGGATGTGCTCGCCCACTTGTCCACTCGCTTCGGCGGCGAGATCGAACGCGTCAGCGAACGCATCTATGAGCTTGCCGGTGAGCGCTTCAACATCAGCTCCCCCAAAAAACTAGGCGAGGTCCTGTTCACCAGGATGGATCTGCCCATGCCTATGAAGTATGGAAAGGGCAAAGTTGTTTCCACAGCGCAGGATGTCCTCGAGCCCCTTGCCGAAAAATTCGAAGTAGTTCGACTCGTCCTCGACTATCGACATCTCTCCAAGCTCAAGTCAACCTACATCGACGTCCTTCCCCGACAGGCCGACTCCGACTCTCGCGTGCACACCACATTCCAGTCCGCTGCCACCGCAACCGGCCGGCTCTCCTCCTTCAACCCCAACCTCCAAAACATCCCCATCAAGACCGAACTCGGCCGCGAGATCCGAGCCGCCTTCACCTCCGCGCCCGGCACCGAACTCCTCTCCGCCGACTATTCCCAAATCGAGCTGCGCCTTCTCGCCCACTTTAGCGCCGACCCCCTGCTGATGCGCGCCTACCAGCAGAACGAAGACATCCACACGCTCACGGCCAGCGAGGTCTTCGGAGTTCCCGCAGAGACTATGGACAAGGAGACCCGCAACCGCGCCAAGGCGGTGAACTTCGGCATCGTCTACGGCATCTCACCCTTCGGCCTCGCCGCGCAGCTTGGAATCCCGCAGGCTGAGGCCCGCGCGTACATCGACCGCTACTTCGAGCGCTACGAGGGCGTCAAAGCTTTTATCAACAAAACACTCGAAGACACGCGCCGCGAGGGTGCCGTCCGCACCATGTTCGGTCGCGTCCGACCCATCCCCGACATCACCAGCCGCAATTCCAATGCCCGTGGTTTCGCCGAGCGGACCGCCGTCAACACTCCCCTCCAGGGAACCGCCGCCGACCTTATCAAGCTCGCCATGATCTCCCTCGACCGCAAGCTAGCCGATCGGAAACTCAAAACGCGCATGGTCCTCCAGGTTCATGACGAACTCCTCTTCGAAGTCCCCCAGGACGAAAAGAAGGAAGTCGAACACCTGGTCCGAACCGAGATGGAGGTCGTCGTAAAGCTGAACGTCCCTCTCCTGGCCGACCTGGGCTTCGGACCCAACTGGCGGGACCTGTAATGACGAGCGCCTTGAGGGTGCGATACGCACCCTACGCAAGCTGATTACCGCAGGGTAGAACTCCGCCCGGTCCAGTGATAGAAATCTACTTACCCCTGCTACACTTCGGTAAATCCTGCAATTTTACTGAGATCCCCGGGGCCCCGTTTTGCAGGCAGAGGGTCCTGAAACTGAGTGCGCAATGGTCAATGGTCCTGAGTGGGCGGCTCGAATCTCGCGAGTAATTTCATGACGCAGAAGGTCGCCATCATCATCGGCGCGGGCCCCGCTGGCCTCACCGCCGCCATTGAGCTTCAGCGGCACACCGGGATCAAACCGATTCTCCTTGAAGCCAGCACCCAGGTGGGCGGCCTTTCGCGCACGGTCCGCTACAACGGCAACCGCATGGACATCGGCGGTCATCGCTTCTTCTCCAAGTCCGACCGCGTTATGCAATGGTGGCTCGATCTAATGCCGCTCGAAGCCGGAGAAGGAGAACTACGCTACCGGGGACAGAGTCGCGAAATGCCGCACTCCCCTGCAACGACAGACCCTGCTGACGAAAATCTCGTCATGCTGGTTCGGCAGCGCAAGAGCCGCATATATTTCATGCGCCGCTTTTTCGACTACCCAATCCGCCTGACCCCCGACACTCTCAGAAAAATGGGACCGAAGCGAACGGTCCGCGCCGGACTCAGCTATCTCCGCTCCGCCTGTTTCCCGCGTCGACACGAGCGGACCCTGGAAGATTTCCTGATTAATCGCTTCGGTCGCGAACTGTACGAAACCTTCTTCCGCTCCTACACAGAAAAAGTCTGGGGTGTGCCTTGTACTGAGATCAGTGCGGAATGGGGAGCACAGCGCATCAAGGGTCTGTCGCTGCGCGCAGTCGTCGCTCACTTCCTCAAAAAGAAATTAGGATCGCGGAACGAATCGGACATCGCACAAAAAGAGACGCAGACGTCTCTGATTGAGAAGTTCCTCTATCCCAAACTCGGTCCAGGTCAGCTCTGGGAGCGCGCAGCCGAAATCGTGCGCAGCAATGGCGGCGAAATCCACCACGGAATCCAGGTCGATCGTATCAACGTAAAGGACGGGCTCATTCAGTCCGTCGAAGCGCGAAGTGCCGATGGCCGGCAATGCGCGTTCTCCGGTGATTATTTCTTCTCCACAATGCCGGTTCGGGAACTCATTCGGGGCTTCTCGGTTGAAGTTCCCGCCGAGGTGCGAAAAGTCAGCGAGGGTCTGGTCTACCGCGATTTCATCACCGTCGGCCTGCTCGCGAACAAGTTGAGGCTGACCGAGCCCGACGGTACGCAGTTGAAAGACAATTGGATCTACATCCAGGAATCGGACGTCCTGGTCGGCCGCCTCCAGATTTTCAACAACTGGAGTCCCTGGCTCGTCAAAGACGACCAGAAGGTCTGGATTGGTCTTGAGTACTTCTGCAACGACACGGATCCAATCTGGAAGCTTTCAGATAAGGAAATGGCCGATCTTGCCATCGCCGAGATCGCGAAGATCGGCATTCTGAACCCGGAAGACGTCGAAGATTTCCACGTCGAGCATGTCCCCAAAACCTATCCCGCGTACTTCGGAACCTACGATCGGTTCGATTTGATCCGCGAGTACCTGGACTCCTTCGAGAATTTGTTCCTGATCGGCCGCAATGGCATGCACAAGTACAACAATCAGGACCACTCGATGCTCACGGCCATGGCCGCGGTAGAAAACATTGTCAACGGGGTAGCCGCCAAGGACAACATCTGGGCAATCAATACCGAAATGGACTACCACGAGGAAAAAACTGCGAGCCGCGCGGATGCATCTCAGCCCGTCGGCAATTTAGCCCGGATTCAATCGAGGTAGTTAGACGCCCAGTTCCGCACGGATCGCCCCGGCAATCGCATCCGCATGCTGCTGCATCAACTTCTCGCTTTCAGCCTCAATCATCACGCGCGCCAGCCTCTCGGTTCCCGAGTATCGAATCACTACGCGACCTGAATCCCTGAGCTCTTCTTCTGCTGCTCGAATCCGCTCCGCCACCGCCGGTATGTTCTCCAGCGGTTTCTTCTCGCGCACTTTCACGTTCACAATCACCTGCGGATACACTTTCAGGTCCGACGTCAGCTCATCGATACTCTTGCCACTTCGCGCCACCAGATCCAGCACCACCAGCGCCGTCAGCAGACCATCCCCGGTTGTTGACAGGTGAGGGAAGAGGATGTGCCCGGATTGTTCGCCGCCTAGCGCGGCGTTGTTCTGCTGCATCTGTTCCAGCACATAGCGATCGCCCACTGGCGCGCGCAGCATGCGGACTCCCGACCGCTTCAGAGCCGCTTCGAGCCCCATATTCGACATCGTGGTGGCAACCACCAGGTCCCCACTCAGCAGCCCTCGGGATTTCAGATCCCGCCCGGCGAGCAGCAGGATTGCGTCGCCATTGATAACATTTCCATGCGCGCCCGCCAGCATGCATCGGTCCGCATCTCCGTCGAACGTGACCCCGATCGATGCACCGCGTCTTTGCACCTCCGCTGCCACCCACTCGGGATGCAGCGCCCCGCAGAGTTCATTGATGTTGCGACCATCGGGAGAAACGTTTAGCACCGCGCACTCATCCGGAACCCGCGCACCCAGCTTGGCAAACAACTCCGGAGCCACCGCCGCCGCGGCGCCATTGGCGCAGTCGGCCACGATCCGCATCCCTTTCAGGCTTAGTTCCGGAACACAACTCATCAGAAACTGAATGTAGTCGGCTCTGAGAGCAGGGTTATCCTCGACCGGCGGCCGACTCTTCGCATCTCCCACATCCGCGCTCTTCGCATGCCGAACGATCTCATCCTCGATCGCTAGCTCCGTTGCATCCGGCAACTTGAATCCATCCGGCCCGAACAGCTTTATGCCGTTGTCGCGCCATGGATTGTGCGATGCCGAGATTACGACCCCTGCATCGCATCCGTATCTTCGCGCCAGGAATGCCACCGCCGGTGTCGGCACCACACCTGCACTCTCTACCGCCACTCCACTTTCTCGCAAAGCTGCGGCGATCGTCGCCGTAATCCACGGGCCGGACTCCCGCGTATCGCGCCCCAGTAGCACTTTTGGCTCTGCCTTGCCGCGGAGCGAATGCCCCAGCGCCAAACCTGTTGCGTACACCGTATTCGCGTCCAGCGGCGGCTCTCCTGCGATGCCTCTGATCCCGTCCGTTCCAAACAGCTTCCGTGTCCCTGCTTTGCTCATAGCCTCACTTGCTCGTACCGCGAACTTCATCTACCGTGCTGTCAAACTCGCCGTCGCTCAAACGCGTTCTTATGCGCTCGCCCTGTGCCACCTGCAAAGCCGATCGAATCAATACGCCGTTCTCGTTAATCACCAGCGCATAACCGCGTTCAAGAACCGCCAGGGGTGACAACGACCTTAATCGGGCGTCCAAAGCGTCCACGCGTGCCGACGATCTCCTGATCGTTCGCTCCACCGATCTCTCGATTCGCGTCTGGCTCACCCCCAGCCGCTCCCGCGCTCGAGCGAGTAATTGCCGCGGCTCATGATGCAGTACATCCGCCGCCAACTCCGCCACCTCGCGTTGCCTGGTTCTGATCGACCCGCTGACACTCGCCTCCATCCGAAACTCCAGGTCATCGAGCCTCTGGCTCATCCGATGAAGGTTCGTTGCAATCCTTCTCTCCGCACGGTCAACGCCAACGCTGTCCAGTCTCTGCCTTGCATTCAACACCTGGAACCGCGCCGCCCGCTCCAATCTGGTCACCTGGTTTTCAACCCGCTCCGCGACCCGATGTTGCGCTTCCGTGATCAACTCCGCTGCAGTCGAAGGCGTAGGGGCCCTCAGGTCCGCCACAAAATCCGCAATCGTGAAATCCGTCTCATGCCCCACAGCCGAAACCACCGGCAACCTCGATGCCACGATCGCCCGCGCCACCCGCTCGCTGTTAAATGCCGCCAGATCCTCTGTCGATCCTCCGCCCCGCGCAACGACGATGACATCCACAAGCCCCGAAGCATTCAGATTCGCCAGCGCCACTTCAACTTCTAAAACAGCCTGTTCCCCTTGCACAGCCGCCGGACAAACCACCACGTTCAGCCCAGCATGACGCCTGCCGGCGATATTCAGAAAATCGCGTATCACTGCTCCCGTCGGCGACGTCACAATCCCCACCGTCCGCGGAAACGCCGGCAAGGGCCTCTTCCGCGCTGCGTCGAACAATCCTTCTGCCTTCAGCTTTTCTTTCAGTTGCTCAAAAGCAAGCTGCAGCGATCCAGCCCCAACCGGCTCAATCGCCTCTCCCACCAGTTGCAACTGGCCGCGTTGCGCATAGACGCTCACCCGTCCGCGCACCAGCACATGCAACCCGTCCGCAGGTTTGAATCGAAGTAGGAGCGCCTGGCGACGAAACAGCACCACCGGCAATTGTGCCTCCGCATCTTTCAGCGTGAAGTACAGATGGCCAGAGGGCGCTGGGCGGCAATTCGAAATCTCGCCCTCCACCCAGATGTCGCCATATTCGTGCTCGACCTGCTCGCACACCTGCGACACCAGTTCACGCACCGGCCAGATGCGGCGCATGCTCTTTGGCTCTTCGAATGTGAACCCAAGCTGACGCGTCGATGTCTCCGTTCGAATCACCAAGCTAGAGTGTAATTGTTCGACTGTAGCTTCAACCCGTGCGCCTGCGCACGGAGATCGTCAACGTTGCGCAACCAAAGCCTTCAGCCGGTCGGCAATTGCGATCAGGCGTGCCACAGTCGCCGGATCCGATTCCAGCGTCCCCCCATACAAGCCCTCTGCCTCGCGTGCCAACTCAGTCCCATCTTTCAGGCCAAAGGTTCCCAGTACTCCGGCTAGCTTGTGTGCTTCCGCCGCCGCCGTGCTCTGCTCCTCTTCACTCAGCGCCGCCCCGTTCGCCAGCCGCCCGGCAACGTTCTGCAGCGTCGACACGCGCTCTTCCATCTGCGGCAGATACTTCTGCCACAGTCGATTCATCGCTTCCGTTAGCTGTGATGCGGCGGGGTCGCCCATGACCTTCTAATTCCAGCCCAGGATGTCCGCGACTTGTTGTGAAAGTGACAGCGGGTCGAACGGCTTCACCAATACCGCCTTCACTCCCAGATCGGCAAAGCGCGAGCGATCCGTAGCCTGCACCTTTGCCGTAAGCAGCATCACCGGAATATGCGCCGTGGCTGGATTCTTTTGCAACTCGCGGAAAGTCGCCGGCCCATCCATGCCCGGCATCATCACGTCCAGCAGAATCGCATCCGGCTGGTACGTTGCGGCACGGGCCAGCCCCTGCGCCCCTGAACTCGCCACCATCACTTCCCACCCTGCCACTGTCTCCAGGCTCAGCGCTGCCACTTCGCGAATATCGTCTTCGTCATCAATGATAAGAATGCGATGCATGAACTGCTTCTCCGAAAAACTAAGAACCCTGGCCGGCGGAAACTTCAGGAACGGTCTCCTCGGCCTCCTGCGGACTGCGCAGCATGGTCAATACAAGCGCTTCCAGTTGCTCCGGCTCAACGCTGGCTTTCGCCAGGAAGTGACTCAACCCAAGCACGAGCTGCATTCGCTCCGCCTGGGTCAATCCATGCGCGGAGTAGGCTACCAGCGGCGATTTGCTCAGATCCTCATGCTGGCGCAACCAATCCACTACATTGAAGCCGTCGCCATTCGGCATCCCAATGTCCAGAACAATCATATGCGGCTGGAACGCAAGGCAATCATCCAGCGCCGCCTGCCGCGAATCCGCAACGTGCACAACTGTATTCTCTCTGCGGAAGATCTCGCCGATCACCTGTCCCAGCTCGGCATCGTCTTCCACAATCAGGATGCGTGCCTGCTCACCCGGAACACACAGCACTTTTACCAGCTCTTCCAGCAGAAGATCATCGCTGGGGCGAGGGAACAGCCGGTCTGACTTCCTCTTGTGATTCGGTTCGGGCGGATGTTGAGGATTCGCTACACCCAGCAGAACCACCGGCGTGTTCAGCTCCGGCTCTTCGCGCCGAAGCAGTGGCAGAATCTCCCAACCATTGATGCCATCCAGCGTCGTATCCAGCACGATCGCGGAAACCCCGTCATGGGCAACAGCCACTGCCTGGTCCACGGTGGTCGCTTCCACCACGCGATACCCGAAGCGCGCCAGCTGATCTGCAATCAAAGGGCGAGTCGCTCCGTTCGTATCAGCAATCAGCACAGCGCCGTGCGAAGCCGGGCTCGTCTGGTTCTCCTGATGCTTCGCCACAGACACCGGCTGGTACGGCAGGAAGACCCTGAATGTCGATCCGCGTACCGGGTTGCGCTCCGCCCAGATTCGACCGCTATGCTGCAGCACAATGGCTCGGCAGATCGCCAGCCCCAGGCCGCTCCCACCCTTCTGCCGCGAATCCGAAGCATCCACTTGCTGGAATCGACCGAAGATCGCCTCCAACTTGTCAGCCGGAATACCCCGGCCTTGGTCGATGACCGAGAGCGTCACTCCGCTCGCGCCTGAACGAAGCATGACAGAGATCGCCGAATTCGCCGGCGAAAACTTGATCGCATTCGAGAGCAGATTTGTGATCACCTGCAGCAGCCGGTCTGGATCCGCCGTGACCTCCACCTGCGTCTTGTCATGAATCAACAGAACGCCCGCCTCGTCCGCCATGGGCTGCACACCATCGATAGCCTGCCTGACGATTTCGCCCAACTGTATCTTCCGGAAGGCAAGAGGCTCGCGGCCGCTCTGCGTGCGCTCCAAATCGAGAATGTCATTGATCAGCCGTACCAGCCGCTCGGAGTTGTTCAGCGCAATCCGAAGCAGGTTTGCGGCCTTCTCGTTGATCACTCCCAGCATGCCCGACGACAACAGCCCAAGCGCTCCGCGGATCGATGTCAGTGGTGTTCGCAACTCGTGACTCACCGTCGACACAAATTCATCCTTCATGCGATCCAGGGCATAGCGCTGGCTGATATCCCTGAAGCTCAACACCGAACCCGAGAAGCGGCCCTGGTCCAGAATCGGATTCAGGAAGAACTCCGCCGGAAATCCCGTTCCGTTGCTGCGGAAAATCGTGCCTTCGCCCGTCACCGATTTCCGTTGTCCTGTAGCCCGCCGCAATGGACAATCATCCGCGCACTTCTTGTCCGCCGGTGCAGAACCGTGCACAAGTTGGTGTATCGGCTTCCCAATCAGGTTTTGCGGCCGTGCGCCAAGCAGTCGCGCCGCTGCCGGATTCGCAAACCGCACCAGTCCGTTCCGGTCGATACCGCAGATGCCATCAGCCACCGACCCAAGCAGAATCTCCTGCTGCCGGCTCAGCTCTTCCGCGCGCTCCCGCTCTCGTGTGCGCGCCAGCATCTGCGCCAGTGAGCCAGCTACCGTTTCCATGGCGGCGGCGGTCTCGCGGTCCTCGCGAATCCGGGAGTGGCAGTAGAACTCCAGCACCGCCAGCACATGGTTACCTACCTGGACCGGCGCCGCCCATCCCGAAATCATCTTGCTGCGCACAGCTGACTGTACGCGCGGCGTAGCCGTCAGCACCGACAGATCCGACGCCCAGACGAGTCGGCCCTCTTTCCATGCGCGCCCCGGCAGGCTGCCGCCGGGCGCCAGCGTGATGCCCATGCTCTCCTGGATCATCCCCTCGGCATTCTTGCCCGGAACCCCCCACGCTGTACTGAATTCAAGCCGGTTCTCCTCGACATTGACATCCCACTTAACAGCGACGTCCCATCCCTGCGAAATACAAAGTGCCTCAAGCACTCGCTTTGTCGCGACCTCGGCGGAAATATTCTCGCCCACAATCTGGCTCACTACCAGTTGCAGGGCCAGGCGGTGCTCGCGCAGCTTCTGCTGGGTTACATCGTGCAGCAGGCATTGAATGGCGACTGGCTTACCCGCGCGTCTCCGCTGGTGCAGGCTCATCTCCAGTTCCAGCATCCGCCCGTCTCCGGCTTCGGTGCGCAACGGAGCGCGGTCGACGGTGACACCGTCCTGAGCCTTCTTGAGAAGAGCAGCTACCTCTTCACGCGCTCCCGGTCCGAATACATCCGCAAGCGCCTCGTTTTCCAGAGCGGCAATTCCATCCAGCCGGAACGTAAGTCGCCAGGCTGGGTTCGCGTATAAGAACTTCCCCGCCAGATCCAGCGTAGCGATCATCTCGCTCGAGTTTTCAAATAGATCCCGGTATCGGTCGCGCGGGATCTTCATACCCTCGCCGGCCGCACCCGTGGTCGACTGATCCAGCGCGACCGCTACCAGCCCAGTCGGCAGCCCATCACGATTCCGCAGCGTGGAAATGTGCATGCGTACGGGGAAGAGAGTGCCATCCCTGCGTCTCAGATGCGTTTCGAAACTGGGCACCTGACTCGGTGCAAGCGAGTGCACGACTTCCGCATAAGTGGCAAGCGAGCCCTCTTGCTCGATTGCCACAGCCTTGCTGAGGCCGTAGAGCCGGCGTACCTCCGAGACGAGACGGTTCTCCTCGCCAGGCGCCAGCAACTTATCTGTGCTTGCCTGATCTTTTAACTCTGCGGCGTGATACCCGAGGAGCCGCTCCGCTGCAGGATTCACATACGAGACCTTGCCGTCCAGTCCGATGGCCAGAACCACCGTGCCGGCCGAATCCAGAATGTCTCTTAAAGGATCGCCTGCGTAGCGTACCGCGGCATCTCGTTCTGCGGCATTGTCCGCCAGTACCCGCATGAGCACGGCAGCCGTCAGACCCATCGCTGTCATCAGCAGCAGCCAGTCGTACCGGGGGCCCGCCTCGACCCGGGCCAGGATTGCTCCTGCTGCCATCGCTACTGCCAGAATCGACAGCGAAGACCAGATCGGCGGAGACTGGTTCTCCGCTTGCTGCTTCGATTCTCTGGCTTCGCGTGAATCCATCCCTTTGCCGCGCTCCCCCAACTCTGCCGGTCTACCGCCGCTCCCCCATGCAGGGAAGCTTGCTCTTGCACCGGTTTAACATCATCCCCGCGCGACAGGTCGTATATCGCACATGCGCTCGCGGGGCAGACTCGCTACCCTGCCCCCCGGCTCGCACTGTTTAGCGAGAATACATCCGCACGACTCCCACTGTCCCTGACCCCGCCAAGGACGACTCGGCAACCGACATCGTGCGAAAACACAAGAAGGCTTATCTTGCACCCTCCCACAATCGCACCACCTTTTCAAGCGTATGTTACTGGACCGAAGTACCGCTGTACCCAGAATGGCACCAACGGTTTCCAGGACGAACTTGCACGTCTTTCACACATCACGCCCTGAGTGCCTGCGGATACAGCCGTATACTTGCTCCCATGTTCCAAACACATTCACGCAAGGCGCTCTATCTACCTGTCTTCATTTTCGTTGCAAGCACTTTCTTGCATGTACCTTTTGCCTATGCCTGGGGTAACGAAGGTCATCGCATTATCAACCACTTGGCGGCTCTCAACCTGCCTCAGGATGCGCCGGCATTTCTACGGTGGGCAGGTGCTGCTTCTGAAATCGAGTACCTCGGACCCGAGCCCGATCGCTGGCGCTCTTTGGCCGAACCAGAACTGGTCGCAGTGCAGGCTCCTGAGCACTTCATCGACCTGGAACTCGCCGATCAGCTTGGCCCTCTTCCGCATCGTCGTTTTGACTTTGAAGCAGCTGTCTTCGCCGCTGGCCAACGCCCGGATAAGATAGGCCTTCAGCCATGGCAGGCCACTGAGGTCTGGCAGCGCTTAAAAGCGGCAATGCGCGAGTACCGCCGTCTCTCCGAAGCGCATCAGGACACTCATGATGTCGAGCAGGTGGTCATCTTCTATGCAGGATGGCTCGGTCACTATGTCGGTGACGCAGCCCAGCCCCTTCACACCACCGTGCAATACAACGGCTGGACAGGCCCCAACCCCAATGGCTACACCACGGAGCACAAAATCCATTGGAAATTTGAAGGCCCGTTCGTCGGCGCCAACCTGCACAGCTCCGACGTCCAGCCCCGCATGACGTCCGTCCATGCGCTTGAGGGCGATATGTTCGACGACTACATAGCCTATCTGCGGCAAAGCTCCAAATACGTCGAGAGGGTTTATCAGCTCGAAAAGGCCGGAGGATTCGACGGCGCCGGCAGCCAGAACTCGCGCGACTTCACCGCTGACCGGCTCGCGGCTGGCGCCAGCATGCTTCGCGATATGATCTACACCGCGTGGCTCCGCAGCGCCGACCCTGAACCCCAGCGTCCAGCGTTTCAAAACTAAAGCCTGCCGATCTGCAAAAAGCCACCGACGCCCAGGAGTACCTGAATCTCCGAACCGTTGCTCCGGCGCGAGCGATCCGTTTGCAGATCATTCGTCTGCTATCCGGCACAATGAGGCATGACCGCGAGAGTTGAATCGGTCGCACGTAAGGGAATCGAGGCTATTCCGGAAGCTAAGTCCTTTATTTGGTTGTATATGCAAGATAACCCTTTTATTTTCATTTGCTTGCGGCACTTGTCGTCGCTAAACCTATGAAAACACTAGGCACACCCCCCCGGGGGGGACAGAAACACCGGTATATCAGACCGGAGGATCTCGAAGCCAGAGTGAGATGCTCAATTGCCTAAACGCTGGAGCTGAACAGCTAATAGCCAGCTACAAACATCAATCGCCGGCTTCGGCCCGCGCCAGCACCGGAATCCGGCGCAGCACCGCAGTCAGAACCAGCGTCAACACCAGCACCATCGGAATCGCGGTCACAAACCACGCTCCCAGTGCCTGACCCGCCAGGCCTCCGGATGCCCAGATCAGCTTGAGAGGGGAGGAACTCATCGTTATAGCTGGGCTCACTGCGGCGTGACGCGATGAGGCAAACATCCACCCGCCAAGCCGCAGAAATGGGAATATCAATGCGACCTGGAGAGGCATGGCCGCGTAATTCGCCGCCTGAATCGCAGGAACGTTTAGGCGTAATCCGAGCGCAACCAGCATGCAGAGAGCAGTAGGAATGCCGATCATGGGAAGACACCCAATTGCAAATCCGAGCGCAAGAGTGAGGGCGAGGCGCTGCGGTGAGGCGCCCTGGCGCAGCCACTCCTCCATCTTTCCTTGCATTGCTCTCAGCGATCTGCTCATTTCACTTCCTACGCTATCGGTACGATTCCTGTTCCCGATCGGATGTTGCGTAAATCTTCGGTGAACTGAACCAATAGTGCATCTGAAAGCCGCCCCGTTTCATTCCAGGTCGACTCGTATCCACCAGAGTAGGCTGCTTCGCACACAACGGGACTTCCACTTTCGGGCCAGAGAGCCCGTCCAAAGGGTCACGATCCAAAAGAATTGAACTCGGATCAGTCTTAACCAGGCATCCGAAACAGACCTCTTTTGCGCATCCCCGCAAGAGCCTGCTCCACCTTCCAGTCCAGCGCAGCGGCCCCTTCGATGACCAGGTCTGCATTTGCCGCGGACGGGCGCACATAGCTGATGCTCGACGGCCGCACCGTCTTTTCGTACTGGAACTTCACCGACTCTGGTGTTCTCCCCCGCTCTACCGTATCCCGCTTCATCCGCCGTTCGAAGCAGATCTCGTCGGGCGTGTCGATATAGACCCGGAACTGGTAGAGAGGCAACAGCTCCGGATAATAGAGAGCAAACAGCCCCTCGACCAGCACGAAACTGCCTCCCCGCAATGCTTCAGTTCGCCCCGGCACGCGCGTATGCGTCGAAAAGTCGTACAGAGGCCGCTGAATAAGCTGGCCGCGAGCCAGCGCCGCCACATGCTCCGCCAGCAGCGAACTCTCAATCAGCGCGGGATCATCGAAATTTTGTTTTCCCCGCTCTGAAAATGGCATGTGGCTCAGATCGCGATAGTAGTTATCGATCGGGAAGTAGATTCCGTCGAGCTCTCTTGCCAGCTCCGCAGCGAGCGTCGTCTTTCCGGATCCCGACGCTCCAGCAATCCCGATCATCACGGGAGGAAAAGGAAGCATCGGTATTGAAGTTAAATTGCCTGATCCCTCGTCGCTCACGACTCAGCATCCACCAACGCTGCCATCCACATTGCAAGCCGTTCCAGGAGCTCCGCGAGCTTGCGTTCAACCTGACGACCTGCCTCAAATACCTCCGCATGGCTCAGCGGCGTCGCGCTGAGGCCAGAAGCGAGGTTCGTCACGCACGAGATACCGAGCACTTCGATTCCCATATGCCGCGCCACAATCGTCTCCGGAACCGTCGACATTCCGACCAGCGTTGCGCCCATCGAGCGGTAGGCGCGAATCTCCGCAGGCGTCTCGAAGCTCGGACCACTGACGGCGAGATAAACGCCCTCATCGAGCTTCTCGCCGTCGAACTCCACAGCTCGCCTCGCCAGTTCGCGGAGTCTTTTCGAGTAAGCCTCGGACATATCAAAGAACCGCAGTCCGCAGTTCCGGCGATTGAATGCGAATCGCGCTTCGTTTGGTCCAACAAGCGGGTTCCATCCCATCATGTTGATATGGTCGGAGATCAGCACCAGCTGCCCGATTCGGTACTGGTCCGAAATTCCGCCGGCTGCGTTGGTCAGAATCACCGCCCGGATTCCGAGCGCTCCCATTACCCGCATGGGAAACGTGACATCTTGAGCAGAGTACCCTTCGTAGAAATGAACGCGGCCCTGCATAATGACAACCGGAGATCCGCCCAACGTCCCTGCAACCAGACGGCCCGAATGTCCTTCCACCGTCGACCTTGGGAAATTCGGAATCTCTTCGTACGGAACAATCACCGGATTCATTACGCACTTGGCCGCTGCACCGAGCCCAGAGCCAAGTACGATTCCAAGATGCGGCTGAAGCCGTCCCAACCTCGCGCGCAGAAACTGCGCAGCCTGCATGACCTCGTCGAAATAACTCATATTTTGCGAATAAGTTCCGTTGCTGCGATTCTACAACTGGCAAGGACGTCGTCTTGTTCAACACTCTCCATTCACCGCAGGTCAACTATGTGCCGCAACATCAAACCCCTGTTCAACTTCGATCCGCCCGTAACTGACGAGGAGATTCGCGCCGCCTCGCTGCAGTTCGTCCGCAAGATCAGCGGATTCAACAAACCATCCAAAGCGAATGAAGCTGCATTCTCCACCGCCATCGACGAGGTCGCAGTCGTCTCCGCACGCCTTCTTGCTTCCCTGGAGACCACCGCTCCGATGCGCAACCGTGAAGAAGAAGCAGCCAAAGCGCGGCTGCGCAACGAAGAGAGATTTCCACGGAACGTGGCCGAATGAAAGAGACTGTGGCAGTGATCTTCGGTCTCGGCTTGCTCGGCAACGCTCTGCTCTTCGTCCCGCAAGTCATTGCAGTTTGGCGCAAAAAGAGCGACGAAGGCATCTCGCTGATCACCTTCGGAGGGTTCAGCCTGCTCCAGGTGATCGGAATCGTTCACGGCTGCTATCAGCGCGACCCTTCCCTCATCCTCGGAATGGCTGCCAGCCTGCTCACGTGCGGCAGCGTTACCGGCCTGACGATCTTCTATCGCATGCGCAGACTCAGTGCCCGAAACCAGCCTGCTCTCTGACATCTTCTCTGCCGAAGAACCCTCTTCGGGCCCGGACAGCATCTAAGTCATTGTCTGTGAGGCCCCCGGAGGATCTCCGTGTCCCACACCGCACTGCTTCTCGCGTTTTCGCTTTTCACAGCCACTTCCTTCGCCTCTGCGCAGAATGCGCGGGACATTGTCAGGCAGGCGGTTCAGACCGAACTTGTATCCGCTCGCAACGATCACTCGCATTGGATGTATTTCGAAACCGATCGGCAGCCCGATAAGAGCATCAGGCAGTGGGTAGCCGAGGCCCGCTCCGTCAGCCTGAACCGCGTCGTGGAAAGAAACGGAGAACTTCTTCCTGATTATCAGCAGCGTCAGGAGATGACTTCTTTCATCAACGATCCGCAGGCACAGAAGAAGAAACGCAAAGGCAGCCAGCACGACGATGAGCAGGCAGCAGAACTGCTCAAGATTCTGCCAGATGCATTCATCTGGAGTGTCGAGGGAGAGAAGGGAAGCGAGATACGCCTTCACTTCGCGCCCAACCCTCAGTTCGACCCTCCCGATCTTGAAGCGCGTGTTTTCGCCGCGATGGAGGGTGAGATGGTCATTGATCGCCGGCAGCATCGCATTGCTACGCTGAAGGGGCGATTGATCCGAGACGTGAAGATCGCATACGGCTTGCTGGGAGAACTGAAAGCCGGAGGAACCTTCGATGTTGAACGCCGGGAACTAACCCCCCAGGTTTGGGAGATTACCGAGACACACGTTCACATCAACGGTCACGCTTTGATTTTCAAAACGATCTCAGAGAACGAAGACGACGTGAAGTCGCACTTCAAGCAGATAGATCAGACCACGTCGTTGCAGGAAGCAAAGCAGGAACTCCTGCGACTGAGCGCCGATCCGTCTAAGGAAGAGGCCCGAGTCTCCGTTGTCCAACACTGAGCGACCGTGTGTTTACCTTGAAGCAACAACCGCAACTGGTGCCTCGTGCTTCGGTGCCCTCGTGAGACGAGAGCGTCCGCAGACCGCAGGCACATTGCGCATTTGCTGCACGAAGACCCGGTTGCCGGGCCAACCCGGTCTCAGCGTAGACCAGTAACTCGAGATCGACATGAGAGGCTTTTTCTGATCGATGAGCTGATTCTGAAGAATGCTGACTCCACAAAGCAAATTGTTTTCGGGCTGCAAAATAGTCTTTCGCCGATCGTGCGGCGCTAAATGTTTATCTGCTTTCCAGTCGAACTCACAACCGTACCGCCTTGAATCTTCATACGTGAGCTGCAGCAAGCCCTGAGCTCGCACCATGCGATGGCTCACTCCATCAACCACAGCGACCTGCGGATCCGAATGTTGCACGTCTGCAGTTGCGTCCAATCCAGCTTCTGCCCCGGCGAGAGCCTGGAAGAGATACGCCCAGAACGCACGTCGATCCGCTTCGCCCATCACGCTGAACCGCGGGCAAAACTGCGCTACCTTGCGACCCATCTTTGGCGAAAGCAAGTCGTCCGGAAGCGCCTTCTCGATCGTCGCATCCCACTCTGGACGCCACGTATCGTCATCGCCAAGCACTGCCTTCTGTTCGGCGATCGGTGTTGACGGTGCAGGCTTCAACTCGGGGACTGCGGGTGCCGGAGCGGCCATGACAGGCGCTGGGTCGAGAGGCTCCGGATTGTTCCGAAACGCCACAAGTCCCGCGGCTAAGCCTGTGACGAGCAGGCAAACGGCAATCCTTAATGTGCGATGCTTCGCCAAGTGGGAACCAACCTCCACTACATCTGATGCCAGGGCATTCAACGGCGGTTGGACTTGACTGCCGCTTTGTGACGAACAACCTATTTTTCAATAACTTAGACAAATAAAATCGGCTACTTATTATGCGCAATATCCTGCGAAACGCTGTAGTGTCCAGGCTGCCCGGTAACTGCGATCGAGATGACGGCACCTGCGTTCTTCTTTTTGAAGAAGGGCGCAAGCGGTTTAAGAAGAAGTGACTTAAATCCCGTCGCAGCGTGCGAGATATCCGTGTCCATCTTCAGCTTTCCCGTCAGGTGCACAGCCTCGTCATGAAATCGGAACGTGCCCGCGAGCGTGGCTTCGGCTCCAGGAACTCGAAACCGGAGGTGTGGCGTCGAAGCGATGCCATTTTCGATCTTCGCTGGCCCTTGCATTGATGACAGGACATCGGTGCCAGGCGGCTGGGCTTTAGGTTCAGCGTCCAGCCCTGTGTTCTTCTGTTTACCCAGAGCTCTCTGGCTGAATGCGGAGAGGCTTTTCTCGGTGTCTCGGTCTGTAACCTTCTCCGCAGGAACATCTAGATTGCCAGAGACCCTCAATCGCGCAATGAAACCGTCCCCCGGCGGACCAAGGTACGCGTGGCTTTTTAGAACTACGGGACCGGTAATTGGAACCTGGCCATGAATGAACGGCCGCATGACGTCTTCAGCGCGGCCGCGATCAACGGTGATGTCGAGATTTGTCCTTTTCGGACTGCCCGCGATCGAACCCGACGAATGAATCGTCGTTTCGCCAATCTTCAAATCGATCGCATGGACATCGAGATTGCCGTTAGCCGCATTGAGAGAACCTTGCAGAGTTCCATCGACACGGGTGGGTTTGCCGTCAGTAACCGCGAAATTCGGAGTCGTTTCCGACGCCTCGACGTGCAGCTGCCGAAGTGCGCCCGTGAATTCGCCTCGTGAATCGAGAGTGCCGCTGATCTCGCCCACATCATGCAAGTTCACGTCAGTGAATGCAAACGTACCTCTCAGGGGAGTGGCTTCGAAGTCGCCCCCACGAATAGGCCCCATACTCCCTCTAGCCAGAATGTGCCCATGCGGGATTGGGTTCCGAACGTCGAGAGCAAATGTGAAAGCCTCGCCCCTGTGAAGGTTGGTAATCTCGACTTGCTTAATGGGAAACACGAGGGGCTCGCCTTTTTCACGCAAAATGTCGAGCTGGCTCTTGTGAACGACGAGCCTCTCGATCATTGTTTCCGGTCCACTGAAATCGTGCGCACTGCCTTGAGGGAAACTCAGCTTGCTCTCATGTCCGCCAATCGCTGGAATCACGATTTGAAATCCAGTGACCTCGACCAGTTCCACCCTTTGCCGAAGCATGATGAGATCGGTCCAGGTGCCTTCCACCATCATCGAGTCGATGCGGCCCAGAGGTGGAGATCCGGGCGGTGCTGTCTTTCGTCGTATGGTGATACCTCTAGCGATGAAACCCGGGCGAGGGAAATAGATTCGGTGGTACCCCATGAACGAAACGTTACTCGTCAGCACATCTTCGAGCATCGGCTGTATCTTGCGATGGCGATATGGCCAGTTTGCGCTGATGACGACCACGGCGATTGCAAGGAGAGCGCCTGCAGCAACGATCGAGATGTGGACCCAGAGCGGTGCTTCCTGCCAGATACTTCGAACCCTTCGCCGGATTTGATGTCTGTGTCGCGGCTTACGAGGACCGGCGGGATCTGCGGTTCCGTTCAAATCTTCCCGGATCGCACGGGGTAGAGAAGCATGAGCCATAATTTATAGGTCGCACCCGCAGAGCCTGCCTTTTGGAAGCGCAAATCCACACGGCCGTTGCCCTGTGCAAACTCAGAGATACGCACTATCGCCAATTGCCGTTACTGTATGACGCTTGGAACGAATCCTCACTGATTTGGGATCTCGTCACCCCAGGAAGATGCCTGCAATCGAAGCCGAGATCAGGTTCGCCATCGTCCCTGCCAGCATGGCTCTTACACCGAGCCGCGCCAGATCATTTCTTCTTTCAGGAACGAGCGCCCCGATGCCGCCGATCTGCATGCCAATCGAGCCCAGGTTCGCAAATCCGCATAATGCAAAGGTCCCGATCGTGAATGAGCGCGGCAGGATCATCGCCTTGTGCGCTCCCAGCGCGATGTAGGCAATCACTTCATTGAGCGCCATGCGTGTCCCAAGCAGGTTCCCGATCAGGCTGCAGTCCTGCGCAGGAACGCCGATGAGCCATGCAACGGGCCAGAAGATGTAGCCCAGAATCTCTCCCAGGCTGCCGGGAATCCAGTGCAAACCGGCATGCATGTGAATCCATCCCAGCAGCATGTCGAGCAGAGCCACGAGAGCCAGGAAACTGATCAGCATGATGGCTACATTCAGGGCAAGCTTTCCGCCGTCGATTGTGCCTCGCGCGATTGCTCCGATCAGATTCTCTTCCTGGTGTTCCTCGCTCTTCGGAATGACGACCTTTCCCTCAGTGGCGGGGATCTCCGTTTCGGGAACCAGCATCTTCGCCATCAGGATCGTGCCCGGGGATGTCATGATCACAGCCGATAAAAGGTGTCGTGCTTCGATACCCTGCGAGATATACATCGCCATAATGCCGCCGGATACATGGGCCATGCCGCTCGTCATGATGGTCATCAACTCGCTGCGAGTGGCTCCCGCGAGGAATGGCCGGATTGTGAGGGGCGCCTCCGTCTGTCCCATGAAGATCGAGGCGGCCACGTTCATGCTCTCAGCGCCCGAGATGCGCATTGTCTTCAGCATCACCCACGCCAGGCCGCGGATGATGATCTGCATCAGGCCGATGTGGTACATCACCGCAAAAAAAGCCGAAATGAAAATGATAGTAGGGAGAACCTGAAACGCGAAGATCGAGCCGAGCGAGGTATCCGGCGTTCCCAGCTTTCCGAACAAAACTGAAGTACCGGCCGCCGTGGCGCTCAACATCTTCGTTACAACGCCGCCCGCCCAGAACATCGCGCGTTGTCCGAAGTCAAAGCGAAGTACAAAGAATGCGAACAATAGCTGGAGGCTCAGTCCCCACCCGACCGTGCGCCAACGGATCCTTCGCCTGTCCGTCGAAAACAGCCATGCCGTCAGAAGAACGGCCACGATCCCCAGCACACCCGTGAATCTTTGCAATCAGCGCTCCTTGAGCAGCAAGCTTCCTGTCTCTTTTCGCATCTCGAGGCGGACTAGGCCAGTGACGCCAGATACATGTTCTTCTGCGTATGGAAGCTTTGAAGTCAGCCTGTTTTACCTACCTTACCGCATCGCGCAGGTAGGCTTCTGCATTCTCCCTGGCGAAAACATGGCTGACGAGCGGCGCTCCTTCGGGCTCTTCATCCGAAAACCGGACAGCGCCTTTTATTCTGGCGACCGGTTCCGAAAGCATCGCTTCATTTGTCGCGTACAGTGTGGCGAAAGGCTGTCCCCTTCTCACATACGCTCCACGACGGGCATGGAACTCGATTCCGGCGTGAGCATCCACCGGCTCTCCAGCCTTGACGCGCCCTGCACCGAGGCGCTGCACGGCCCAGCCCAACTCCATTGTGTCCATCTCAGAAACGTAGCCGGTCTCCCATGATTCAAGTACGAGCGTTGCGCCCGGCTTGTGAACTGCCTTGAGGTCATCAAATACTGAAATGTCGCCTCCCTGTGCACTGATCATCTCCAGGAAGACCTTGAGTGCGGTCCCATCGGCAAGTGCACCAGCCGCAGCCCAGTATCCCTGTTCAGCTGTCTTCGTTTGACCGCCCAGGTGAATCATCCATCCTGCGAGACGCAGCGACAGTTCACGCACATCCTCGGTGCCCTCGGGTATGTCTCCGCGAAGCAGTTCTACGCATTCGGCCACCTCGATCCAATTGCCCGCGGTACGGCCTAGAGGCTGGCTCATGTCGGTCATCAGAGCCACCGTTCGGGTTCCTGCGCTCTCAGCGGTTGCGACCATAAGTGCTGCCAGAAATTCCGCATCTGCGCGTTTCCGCAGAAAAGCTCCTGACCCTGTCTTGACATCCAGAACAAGAGCGCGAAGGCCGGCGGCTAGTTTTTTGCTGAGGATGGACGCACAGATCAATCCTGGGTCTTCAACCGTTCCGGTCCGGTCGCGAAGTGCATAAAGAACTCGATCAGCAGGAACAAGAGTTGGGGTCTGGCTCACGATCGCGGCTCCGCATCGCCGAACGACCTCTTCGAACTCAGCAAGCGACAGCGCAGAGCGGAAGCCCGGGATCGAGTCGAGTTTGTCCAGAGTGCCGCCTGTATGTCCCAGCGCGCGACCGCTGATCATCGGAACGGCAACTCCACAGGCGGCTGCCAGCGGAGCTACAAGGAAGCTGGTCTTGTCGCCGACACCACCCGTTGAGTGCTTGTCGACAGCAGACTTCCCGAGATGCGAGGAATCAAGCTTCTCTCCTGAATCGCGCATGGCGATGGCAAGCGCGCGCGTTTCCTGAATTGATAGTCCGTTCAGCCACGCAGCCATCAGCCATGCCGAAAGCTGCTCAATAGGAATGGTCTCCTTTGCGGCTCCTTCAACAATGAACCCGATCTCACGTGCACTCAAAGCACGCCCGTCTCGCATCTTACGGATCAGATCAACCATCTGCAACGATGTGCCGGCACTTGCGTCTCTCTGTTCAGGCATGGAGCCCCAACCTCGTGTAAACAACTGAGATTATCGCAGCAGAGTATCGCTTGAACTGTGATCCTGAGCTCTTTAGAAACAGACCCCTTCCCGATGGAGATCGATATTTGTCAGAAGGTCAGATCCTTTTGCCACATCAGCAGGCGGTTCGCTGTTTTTGAATTGAATCTCCAGCGACACCTTCCATGGCTGACAGAAGAGGTTCCGCGGTTCATCACCGAGATCGGTCCGGTCGGACGGGATTCCCGGCTCGCAGCAGCTTCTCGTGAACGCCACGTTCTGCTGATGCAAATACGCTTCCACCTGCTCACGCTTGGTTCCTGGCTGCAGTGCCGAGCGATAGGCCGCGAGCGTACTCTGCAAACGCGCCTCCATTTCCTTCTTGTCCGATGACACCATCGCGTTGACGCCTACGGCGATAAGCAGGATGAGCACACCAAATCCGAGCAACATGCGCATTGTTTCGATCTCCTCACCGACCCTGGCGAATTTGAAGTGGGATTGCTGAGTAACACTTTTAATTTCCGAGGGGCCTCTTCTTCAAGGTCATATCGAATCCGAATGGGAGAAGTTCGTCGAAGTGCACGGCGCTTGTTCCCACGGCGGCGGGAAAAATGACCGGCACATCAGGTCCTGCAAATTCGCCAAGCATCTGCCGGCAAGCCCCGCATGGAGGGCTTGCTGTCTCATTCAGATTTGCAACCGCGACCGCCGCGATACGAATACTCGGTCCGAACTCGCTGACCGCCCGGACCAGAGCAGACCTCTCAGCACAGATGGTCAAGCCGTAGCTGACGTTCTCCACATTTGTCCCGGTGACGACCTTTCCATTCGTCAGGAGCAGTGCTGCTCCGACCTTGAATTCCGAGTAGGGGGAATAGGACCTCTCCGCAGCAAGCGTTGCTTGCTTCGAAAGATCATCGAGCGTCGTATGCGAAAGGCTCGTCTTCATGATGGCGGTCTCGTCGTAATCTGATTGAACTTTGAGGCTAATGCATGAACGGTTCAGGTGTACATTTCCTTCGCTCACCTGAGATGACTGCGGTCACGTGCGGGTTGAACTGGATAGGATTGATCGCGGCGCCTGCATGTATCGCTGGAGCACAGGAGTCGGGAACGTCCCGACCTCCGCAAGTCATCAATGCAGCCTCAACCGCGCGTCCGTTGTTCGATGTTGCATCCTTTGTGTGTTCTGTACGTCCGCAGTCGCTCAGAACGCCGGTAAGCGGACCAGGATACTGTACCCCTCAATGAGTAGAATGAGTGGACTGAGTGAAGGCGGCTGGACCTGAACCAGCCTCCTATCTTTTCCGAAAGGAAAGGAGGAGCTTCCGATGTTCAAGAATGTATTAGTCGGACTCGGCACAGCGCTGTTGGGGTGCATAGTTAAGAATCGCAGCGATGATCTGGGAGTTCTGGAAGACTAGTAGAACCGCACCCGCTGCACCAGCTGGATCGGGGGAAAGATTGACGGTTTCTTTCAGCCCGTTGGGTTTTATAAACCACGCCCCGGGGTTCTGGTGGTTCATCATTGCGCAAGGTGTCGCGGGATTTCTAATCTCTGTGCATTTGCGTAGAACGCGCGCTCTCTGACCTACTCTGCGAATCGGGTTCGATCTCCTCAACTGGAACTGAAATCTGCCAGGCGCCCGTGGATATCCTGGTGATCGACACGTCGAACCACCGACGGAAAACTGATTCACCTGAATTTCAGGACTCATGTGATTCGCAATTGACCGATGCCATCGCTCTGACGGGCGGCTTCCGAGGCAAGGTCCGTTTCAGAGGCCGTGTGTAACGCGGTGAATCATCACCAGCCCCGCGATGCAGCATCCCATCACAAATGAAGACGCAACAAAAGCAGTCCGAAGACGGCTCGAGGGATAGAACCTTCTGTGGCTTCGGAATGTCACCACGATGTCCCTTTGCAGGGACGGCGTGTCCCATCCCGCAAGTCCACGCCGGATCTCAGCCACCATCGCCACCTCAAGCAGGCAACAGGAGATGGCACTCACCAGGCTGCACGCTGCCAGAATCTCAGTGAACAGGAATATCGACACAGCTACCTCGCAGCAAATTCGCCGTATGTTCCAACGATCAGGTTCAACGGTCGGGATGATTTCTATTATCCAACGTACCCTGTTTCGTCCACCTGCGAAAACCCACGGTGTGTGCCGAAAGTAATGATGATTCATCCCACTAAGGTGGGATTTTCAGGAGTAACATTATGAGTTGTGCGGTATTAACTCAGCTTGGCTGCGGTGCCGATAGAAACCATTTCCCCTTTGCGATCTATCACTTATGCCGCCGAGACTCTCGAGGATCGCCATGTCTATTCCCACTTCCCGCTTTGATGGACAACCCGTAAACCAAGGCCGGCGCGCTGAACGGCGGTCATCCCCGTCTCTTGCCGCATACCACTGGAAGGGAACCTTCCCGCGGCTGAACTCCGTACGCGACATAAGCTCCACCGGAGCCTTCCTTGAAACCCAGGAGCGCTGGGAACCGGGAGAGGTCATCTCCCTCACTCTCCAGCGGAGTGGTCCGCCCGAGAAAGAGAACAGCTTTGCCATTCAGGCCAAGGCCGTGCGCTGGGATGATCATGGCGTGGCTGTTTCCTTTGTACTGCCGGCGGGCGCCGATCTCCGGCTCTGGCAGAGCCCCCTCAAAAGCGCCGATCAGCAGAATGAGCCCGAAGACATTCTGCGCGAATTTCGCGTCGCCCAGACCATTTCCTTTCTAAACCGCATTTCGCCCGACACGCGCGTGCCCGCAAGCAGACTACTGCACGACGAACTGAGCAACTACCGCCTCGAGAATGCCATCGAGATCGTCCTGAAAGCCGAGAAGATGCTCGGCACAGCCGTCGAAGGCGATCATCTTCGCGCATTGCCCGAGGTCGTAATGCGCATCATCGAGGCCGGTTCGTGGTCCTCCGATGACAAATGGATGCTGCAATTCTGGGCAGGCCTGCTGGCTGCCTCATGCAGTTCCGCCGGCGACGACGAGTCCACACTCGCCTTCGTCGATCTTCTCGGCCAGCTCAAAGCGCTCCACATGCGCATCCTCTCCGCTGCCTGCACTAAATCCACAAAGATCACAAGCGCTGGAAACATAAATTCCCGCCCTTTGAAGTGGAAGGCCGCCGACCTCATGAAATATTCAGGTTCTGGCGATCTGATCAAGCTCGACCGCGAACTGAACTACATGACGGACATCGGCGTCATAGCCCCGAGGGAAAAGTCCGCATTCTTTCAGCAGATGACCGATACCACCATTGCGCCCACCACCCTTGGACTGCACCTGTATGCACGCTGCAATGGCCATCGCGGAACGACGCAGAATTTCTATGGGGTACAGGTGACCGCGGCCACCGCTTTGGCTCTCGATCGATAACGCGTCTCTCTCAGCCGGCTCGAGTGCCCCCACCATCCGCGCGCTTTCCTAAAAGCGCATACAAATGTTCCGCCGTTTCATTAAACGCGCGTGATGCGCGACACAAGGCGACAGCTGGCACGCTTCATAGAATGCTGTCTATCGAGGCGTTAGCACACTGGGCTGGAACTTTGAAATCTGTCCGGCGAACGCAGCGAGATAGACCGAGCTGCATCCGGAGAGTGTTCGTTGAGTTCCGCCAGAAGCTGGTTTCGTCTGCCCTTTGTCTACAAGCCCCGCGCCGACCGTCGTGAATCACCTGCACTTGTCGCGGTTCACTGGGACTGCCACAATCCACGTCAGAATTCGGTCGTTAATCTCAGCAACAGCGGCGCCTACCTCCACACCAGCGAACGATGGCTGCCCGGAGAGATCATCGCTCTCACCCTGCAACGCAAGGGCAACCTTGAGCCCTCGCCCCGCTCCCGTTTTACTCTCCAGGCAAAGGCCGTCCGTCGCGACCAGAACGGAGTGGGAGTTTCATTTCTCTTGCCAAAAGGGACAGAACCGCGTCTCTGGGAAAGCACCATCCAATCGAACGCTCCGCAGACCGAACCTGAAGATGTCGTGCGCGAGTTCCGCACCGCCGCCGCAATCGCATTCATCAATCGCATCTCCTCCGCCTCAATCGATCGGGTCACGTGGTTGCTGCGGCGAGGGCTCAGCAGCCACCGCCTGGAGAACGCTGTTGAAGTCGCCCTCCACGCGGAAGAACTCCTTGCTCTTAACCCTGCTCACAGGCGAGCCAGCGTTCATCCCGACGTTGTTCTGCGCATCCTTGAAGACGGATCGTGGCCTGACTCCGAGTGGATTCAGCACTACTGGTCCGGTCTTCTCGTCAGTTCCTGTACCCAGAGCGACTCCCACACGCCTGATCTTGAAGCTCCTGAGCTGTTAAGCCAGCTCACCACCATTCAAGCGCGAATCTTGGCGGCAGCCTGCGACAGCGCATCCAAGTACGTCGACTCCTATGGGCACATTCGAGCGAAGCGATTGGCGCGATCGGCCGACGAACTCATCCGCATCTCTGGTACCCACGATCTGGCGCACATCGATCGGGATGTTCAGCATCTTTCCTGGCTCGGACTTCTGGAGCAGACAGTCAAGTGGAAGTTCTTCGCAGCCCTTGAGGAAGCGAATATCACTCCCACCCCCCTGGGCCTGAAGCTATACGCCCGCTGCCATGCGCACCGAGCGGATCTCGCTCAGTTCTATGGACTCGAAACAGCCATGGCCCCGTCCTATTCGGCAGATTGATCCGATCCTTCGGCAGACTGACCCGATTACATCCCTTCCGCCATGACACCGTCGGGTCCACGTCCAGATAGGGTTCCGATGTTCCGAAATTCCTGTCCCTGCCTGCTGCCAAAGTAATTACCTCCCCATTACGAAGCGGCGATTGCGGGAGTAGCATGCAGGGAGGAACAATTCCGGTTGATTCAGTAAGCGGATATCAGAGGGTTGCCCGACAATCCTTCGCAACCGCTGCAACTTGCAGGAGGACAGGATGATTTCACTGAGGAGTTGGTTCGAAAAGGCCTTTCCCCAGGAAGAGACGAAACATCCACGTGCCGAGCGGCGGGAGGTGCCTGGCCTTGAGGCTATCCATTGGACCGGCTCATCTCCGGGCCTCGATATCGTGAAGAACATCAGTTCAAGCGGCATGTATCTGGTCACCCGCGAGCGCTGGCCTGAAGGCGAGGTCAATCCCGTTCGCCTCGTCTATCCCGAACTGGCCGACGACTCTCCCGATAAGCAGGTCACCATCGAAACCAGGGCTGTCCGATGGGGAGAGGACGGCATGGGGCTCTCGTTTGTCTTGCCCGAGTGCATGGAACTGTGGCTATGGAACCAGGATGGCGGACTCATAGAGCCTGAAGACATACTCAGCGAATTTCGCCTCTCGCGTGCTCTTGCTTTCCTCCGGCGAATCTGTCCCTCTGCGACCCAGGAACTCAAACTGCTGTTTAGAGAGGGGCTCGGGAATCTGCGCGTCGGGCACGCCATCTCGATCGCCCATCGCGCGGAGATCATGCTTGCCTCCCAGCCCAACTTCGAGCGCCTTCATGCTCCCCCAAGTGTCGTGCTGCGCGTCATCAAAGAAGGCTCCTGGGCTGACGACACTGCGACCCAGCATCTTTGGGCAGGCATTCTCGTTACCTCGTGCACAGCGACGGGAGATGACGAATCGAATCTGCCCTATGTCGATCTGCTTGCCGAACTGGCTACAGTCGATACTCGCCTTTATGTGGAAGCCTGCTCAATGGCGCCCAAGGTGTTTGCCATCAATGGAGCGGTCTCTGCGCGCGCGTTGATGCGTACCGCTGACGAAATGGTCCATCTGACAGGCACGAAAGATCTCTCGAAAATCGATCGCAATATCCTGCAGCTCTCCATTCTTGGACTTCTTGAGCCGCGGGAAAAAGCGAAGTACTTTTCCTTTGCACAAACCGCCAATCTTACGCCGACCGCGCTTGGACTGGAACTCTATGCCCGATGCCAGGGCCATCGGGGGGCGCCGTTCGAGTACTACGCCGCACAAGAGAAACAATTACCAGCAGCAGAGGACGAGAAGAAGACGGAGGGGGAAAAGTCGGAATAGCCCGAGCATCGCTAAGTTTCAATCCGAATGTGCCATGAGCGCCGAGACCGCCGCATGGAGTCGATCGGTGATCGCCGCTTCTGTCTCAAGAGGTCCAAACAGCAGCGGTTCCCCTACACGCACCTGAAGCTTGCCGGAGCGGAACCAGCCCCGCCCTTTCGCTTTCAATTCCCCAAGCCCGATCAGCGCCAGGGGCAAAACGGGCGCGTGCGCCTGCTTCACCAGCAATCCAATACCTGGTCTGAATGGCGCCAACTCGCCGGCCGCGGAGCGCGTCCCCTCTGGAAAAATCAGCACGTTGTAACCGCGATCGAGTGCTTCGCCTGCGTGCGCAAAGCTGCGTTGGAAATCCCGTCTGCGCGGCAGCGGAAAGACATTGTAAAGGGCCGTCAAGAGCCAGTATGCCGCCGGGCCGAAGAGCATGAACTTGCCAGTGTCCGGATTCCGGAAGTGCAGGAATTCATCCAGCATTTCGCCCAGCATGGCAGAGGCAATCCGTCGCCGCATGGGACCAGGCAGGGCATACTCGACCAGCGCGCCATCATAAGCGGTGACGTGATTGCAGATGATCAGCATTGGCTCATCTGATTGCAGTTCACTACTCCTGACAACACGCGGATTTCCCAAGAAGCACACGAATGGCTGTGCGACCAATTCAAGAAACGCGGAACGAAACCACTGAACCGGTTGCGACCATGGCCATCGTGGATAGATAAATTCAGCCGCTTGCGGGGCGCTCACCGCAGGCACAGCTTGCGGTCCCTCTCTCCCAGCCTCTTGCGTAATCGACTGCTCGCTGCCACTTGCTGCCGCTTCGACGATCCGAGGACGGTCCTCAGGTTTGACAGACGCTGCCGTCTGCTCATTGTCGACGTCCGCTCTACGGCTCGGAGGCTGAACAGTCGGTTCTGTCGAGCGCGTTGCGGCAATCAGCGACCTCAGGTCTCCGAGGGTTCGCGCGGCATCCACGGACCCTTCCTGCGGGGCATTCGACATTCGCTCTTCGAGTGCCGCTGCAAGCTGAACCCGCCCCAAGCTGTCGAGGTGAAAATCTTCGCTGAGCCGCTGATCATCTCCGCCGGCAGGATGTTCTCCCGCGATTTCTGATACCAGGGCATAGAGCCAGTCGCCATTCGCACTCGGAACGCCGCCGGCTCCATCGCGCGAAGCTCCGAGCTGAGCCGATTGATTCGCAGCCCACTCGGCAACCGCTTTCCGCCGCACTTTCCCGGTCGAAGTCCGCGGCAAATCCGGTTCGGGCCAGACCAGCCACCGTCGAATTTGCTGGAAATCCGCCAAGCGCGTGTTCGCGCGGTCAACCGATTCAGCGGCGTCCTTTTCCCCTCCACGAATTGCGAGAACCGCGCAAGGCTCCGGCCCCGAAGTTGTCTCCAAAGCGACCACAGCACTGGCCGCGACGGCGGGTTGTTCCTCAAGAGCAGCTTCAAGATCCTCTGGATGTACGTTCACGCCTGCTGCCGTCACAATCGTTTCACTTTTGCGGCCCATGAAACGTAGTTCTCCGGTCGCTTGCGTTTCCGCAAGATCGCCAGTGGCCAGCCACTCATCGTCGCGCTGCCGAAGTTCACCTCCACTCCACGTAGAGGTTGAGATCATCGGGCCCTTCACCAGCACCTCACCGTCCGGGCCGATCTTCACCTCGCGACCCGGCAGTGGTTTCCCAATGGTTCCGCTCGCCACGTGAAAGGGATGATTCAGTGTGATCAGCGCCGTCGTCTCCGTCATCCCATAGCCCTGAACCACGACGAAACCCACAGCATTCCAAAACTGCTCGAGCGGTCCAGCCAAGGCTCCTCCGCCTGAAATCAGCGCCCAGAATTTCACACCCAATGCTCGATGAACGTCGCGGAACACCCACCACCGCTTCCAGGCCTTCATGCCCTTCGACGCAGCAATCCTTTCCGTCAGACCCGGTGTCGTGTTCTCAAGGTGCGCCTTCAGCAGAGCCATGACGCGCGGCACGGCCGCAAGCACCGAGATCCGCTCGCGTTTGATCGTCTGTACCAGTCGTGGCGCAACCAGCCGCGTTTCAAAGTGCACTTCTGCTGCAAATATCGGAGGAATCCAAAGTCCCATCGTCTGTCCGAAGACATGGCTCAGTGGCAAGGTATGCAGAAATCGCAAAGGATGAACGTATTTCTCATATCGCAAGTACTTCTGAGCGGCTTCTTCAATTGGACCCACGCTGGCTAGAACATTTCCATGCGTATGCACGATTCCCTTCGGATCCCCGGTAGTCCCGGAGGTGAAGAGAATCTGGAGCGGAGTCTCCCGCGATAGGCCCTCGACCGGTCCAGCTTCGCGCTGGGGCAGGGAAGCTGGCCAATCCTCGAAGGCCAAGGTCGGAAGCCCACTGGCCTGTGTTGCATTCTGAAAGCGAGAATTCAGCTTCGCCATCAAAACAGAATCTCCGGTGGCCAGCTTCGGCCGGACATCGGCGGCTACTCGTGCAGCAAATTCTGCGCTGCCGAATGCGTCCAGTGGAACAACCATCACGCCCCGCAGCATGCATCCATAGAATGCCGCGATCCATTCAGCGCCATTCTCCGCCCACAGCAGCACACGATCGCCTTTGGCAACTCCGCGATCTTCCAGCAGCGCAGCGAATCGTCGCGCAAGTTGCGCCAGATGTCCGTATGAGGATTCACGCCGTCGAACTCCCTGATAGCGCACGATTGCGATCTCGTTCTCGTGTTTCTTGAAGTCGTCCAGCAGCGTGGCAAGGTGCGCGCGCACGTATCCCCCTCCTGCTTCGAATCCTAGCAGTGCTCATAAGGAGTTGGGCTCGACCCTGTGGTACTTCTGAAACTGACACACACAAGCGCCTCGCGCATGTCAGACTGGAGTACCCGTTTATGAACTACGCCTGGACCGCCATTCCCGAAGCGAGCATTCCCCGATCTGCAAACCCCTTCTTGCAACATCTACTCGACACCTACGCAAGCGAATCGAACAAAGTCGCTTCGATATGGAAGCATTTCACCGACCCTGATCTGCCCTACAAGCCACATCCTCGCTCCAGCAGCGTCGGCGAGATTCTCCGCCACCAATTGTTGTCCGAGCGACGCTTCTTTGGGGAGTTTTTGGGCACTCCTGAACCGGCCCCCGGCGCAGTTCTCCCCGAACCGTTCTCGGTACCTTCGGCAACGGATCGGTTCGTCGAACTCGTCCTGCCCCGCTTGGCATTCTTTGCTGCCCAGCATGACCGCTGGTGGATGGAAACCGTGCCGTTCTTCGACGTTCGACGTGGACGCATCTGGATCTTCTGGCGCCGTGTGCTCCACACCGCTCACCACCGCACACAACTCACGATGTTTCTTCGAATGCTTGGTCGTGAAGTTCCCTCAACTTATGGACCCACCGCTGACGTCACCTGGTCCGGAGCCGACCCCACGAATTCCGTCAGCGCTGCGGGTCGGCGCTAACTCACGACCCGGGGAGGGACAGCTTTCGCCTTTTCTTTCCCTGCGGCACGCTGTATGCTCAATGAGCGTCAAAGCAGAAGATGTCTTCATCTCCTCCCAAATCCGACTGCGAAATTGACCCTTTTGGCTGCTTTCACCCGGTGACTGCCGAGTGGTTCAGGGCGGTCTTTGATGCGCCGACCGCCCCGCAGCGCCTTGGATGGCCGGTCATTGCTCGTGGCGAAAGCGCTCTCATTTTGGCTCCCACTGGAACAGGGAAGACTCTGACGGCATTTCTCTGGTGTCTCGATCGCCTGATGCTTCACGAGGTGCAGGAGACAGGGCTTAAGGACAAATCGGAAAACAGCGGAAAAAAGATCCAGGCGTCGGGCGAGCGGCGAAGTAAGGGCTGCCGAATCGTCTACATCTCACCTCTCAAAGCGCTGGCGGTCGACGTCGAGCGCAACCTCCGCTCCCCTTTGGCCGGCATCGCCAACATGGCGCGACGGAAGGGCATTCCGTTTCACGATCCGCTTATCAGCGTTCGCACAGGAGACACCCCACAACAGGAGCGGGCCCGCTTCAGCCGTGACCCCGCGGAAATTCTGATAACCACGCCGGAGTCCCTCTATCTGCTCCTGACTTCCCAGGCAGCCGAAGCCCTCCGCACCGTAGACACTGTCATCATCGACGAAATCCATGCCCTGGTCCCTACGAAGCGTGGTGCGCACCTCGCACTCAGTTTGGAGCGCCTCGAGGCCCTCACTGAGCGCCGTCTGCAGCGGATAGGGCTCTCAGCAACGCAGAGACCCCTTGAAGAAGTCGCGCGGTTCCTTGGTGGAGCAGAAGTCGCCTCCACAACTCCATTGCTGGTCAACCATAAAAATGTCATTTCCGAAACCATTTCTTTAACTCCCGTTTCGAGTGAACTCCAGCACTTGCCAGCGCTCCCCGGCGAGCGCGACAGTACAACCGAAACCACCATCGAAGTCGTCGAATCGCTCGATCCTGTCGTGCCCGACATCCAGAATGCTGACGAGAATACAGGCCTGCGTTATCGGCCGGTGATAATCGTTAACGCATCTGGTATCAAGCAGTTAAAGCTTCGTATTGAAGTTCCAGTTGAAGACATGGCTCGTCTCCAGACAATGGAGGAAATCCCCACGGGGCCTGCGTCGCAGACACCGCGCCGAGTTTCAATCTGGAATGCGATTCATCCCCGCTTGCTTGAACTCATCCGTGAGCGCCAATCGACCATCCTGTTCGTCAATAGCCGTCAAGTTGCCGAGAGATTGGCCGGTGCACTCAACGACCTTGCCGGCGAAGAGATCGCTCGCGCCCACCACGGTTCGCTCGCCGCCTATCAGCGAACCGTCATCGAAGAGCAACTCAGGGCCGGTCAGATCAAAGCTCTCTGTGCCACGTCCACTCTCGAACTCGGCATCGACATGGGTGCCGTCGACCTTGTCATTCAGATCGAAGCTCCACCCTCCGTCGCAAGCGGCATGCAGCGCATTGGCCGTGCCGGCCATTCTGTCGATGCAGTCAGTGAGGGCGTTCTTTTCCCCAAATATCGGGCAGACCTTGTCGCCTGCGCAGCCGTAACGCGAGCCATGCATGAAGGCCATATCGAGTCCACACGGTTCCCGCGCAATCCGCTTGATGTTCTCTGTCAGCAACTCGTAGCCATCGTCGCTCACCCGCCGGGCTATAAAGCTCCAAAGAGGACGAAGCCGCCAGGGAGAGTTCACCGTCCAACCGCAGGTGTCGCTCGCCGGTATTTCCATGGCTCTTCGGATGACAACGAACCCAAACCGGCCTCTAACTACGAAGCGGCCGAGCAGGACTTCAAACCAGAAGTCAACGTCGATGCTCTTTACGACCTCGTTCGCCGCGCTGCTCCGTTTGCTGCCCTGACGCGTTCGGCCTTCGATGGTGTCCTCGACCTCCTCAGCGGCCGATATCCTTCCGATGAATTTGCAGAACTTCGTCCCCGCCTCACCTGGGATCGCATACGCAACGTGGTGAGTGCGCGAGAAGGAGCCGGGCGACTGGCAATTCTCAATGCAGGAACCATTCCTGATCGCGGCCTCTATGGAGTATTCCTCGCCCATACCGAAGGCAAGTCCATCCGCGTCGGCGAACTCGACGAGGAGATGGTCTTCGAATCGCATCCGAACGAGACCTTTATTCTGGGAGCCTCCACCTGGCGAATCGAGGACATCACGCATGACCGGGTCCTTGTCGTTCCTGCACCAGGTGAACCGGGCAAAATGCCATTCTGGAAAGGCGATGGCCCAGGACGTCCTCTCGAATTCGGCCGTCGCATTGGTGCTCTTATCCGCGAACTCCGAGCTTTGCCGAAACCAGTTGCGCTGACCCGGCTCATTTCTGAACACGATCTTGATCCCGGCGCGGCCGAGAATCTTTTGCAATTCCTGTCAGATCAGGAAGCGGCGACGGGCCAGGTTCCCGACGACCGCACGATCGTCGTAGAACGGACTCGCGACGAGCTCGGCGACTGGCGTGTCTGCGTTCTCACGCCGTTCGGCAGCCGTATTCACATCCCCTGGGCGATGGCAATCAGTGCCCGCATCCGCGCCGCCGGAGGCCCCGACGTCGAAACGCTCTGGGGCGATGATGGATTCGTGCTGCGTTTTCCCGATACCGATTTGCCGCCGGACCCCGATTGGATTCTCGTCGAATCTGCCGAAGCGATGCAGATGATCCTGCGCCAGCTTGGATCCACGGCTTTGTTTGCGGGACGCTTTCGAGAAGCAGCTGGGCGCGCTCTACTGCTCCCGCGCCGACGCGCAGATCAGCGTTCCCCGTTATGGCAGCTTCGCAAGCGTTCCTACGACCTGCTCAGCGTTGCTTCACGTTATCCTTCCTTTCCGCTTTTGCTCGAGGCTTATCGCGAGTGCCTGCGCGACGTCTTCGACATGCCCGCGCTGATCGAGACTCTACGCGCGATCGAGCAGCGACAACTCCGGGTGCATGTCGCGGAAACTCATAAGCCCTCGCCATTCGCTTCATCTCTGCTGTTCAGTTATGTCGCAAACTTCGTCTACGACGGAGACGCACCGCTCGCCGAACGCCGAGCCCAGGCACTCACCATCGACCAGGACCAGCTTCGCGAACTGCTCGGAGAAGCTGATCTCCGCGAACTCCTCGATGCTGACGCAATTGCCGAGGTAGAAGAAACTGCGCAATGCCTCGCTGAGTCGTATCGAGCGCACTCTGCCGACGGTATCCACGACCTTCTGCTGCGACTTGGCGATCTCTCACGTGAGGAACTTGGCCTCCGCGTGACCAGTCATGCACTGCTGGAATCGGTCGACCGTCTGGTCCATGCGCGACGTCTGCTTGATCTGCGGATCGCGGGCGAACGTCGTCTTATCGCATTGGAAGATGCTGCCCGATATCGCGACGCTCTCGGAATTCCGCTTCCTCCTGGGCTTCCGGCATCGCTGATTGCTCCTGTCGTACAGCCAGTTCTGGAGCTCGTGCGCCGATACGCGCGTACTCACGGGCCATTCACGCAAAAGGAAGTCGCCGAGCGTTTCGCTCTCGATACAGCGGTAATCGAAAATACGCTGCGTCAGCTTGCAGTCGAAGGCAAAGTGCTGGAAGGTGGTTTCCGCCCGGGCGGCCTGCATCGCGAGTGGTGCGATGCCGAAATCCTGCGTCAGATCCGGCGCAAATCCCTTGCCAAGCTCCGTCGCGAAGTCGAACCTGTCGATCAGCATACGCTGGCGCGATTGTTTACTCACTGGCAGGGACTGGTCACTCCTCGGCACGGTTCGCAGACTCATCTGGACACCCTGCTCGATGCCATTGAAAGTCTCCAAGGTGCGCCGGTCCCGGCATCTCTCCTCGAATCGGCAATCCTGCCCGCCCGCGTAGCAGGCTACGAACCTGCGGGCCTCGACACACTCATTGCCGCAGGTGAGGTCACATGGGCTGGCATCGATCCGATCGGCGAGCGCGATGGGCGTATTGCGCTCTTCCTTGCCGACAAACTTCCGCTCTTGGCGCAGCGGCGTCCTCTCATCGAGCCACTTACCGACCGTGAAGAGAAGATTGTTGCCATACTCGAATCCGCCGGCGCAAGCTTTTTCGATCCGCTCCATCAGACCGTCGGGGGAGGCTATCCAGGCGAAACCATCGACGCTCTTTGGAGTCTCGTTTGGCGCGGTCTCGTCACCAACGATTCTCTCCATGCTCTCCGTGCCTACACCTCGCGGCCTGAATCTGCGCGTCCTCAACGTCGTACGCACACCGGAATGGCTTTTCGCTCTCGTCGTACCACGCCTCCGAATGCACAAGGACGCTGGTCGTTGCTCCCCTTGGGATCAGCCAAGTCCGACGACACGGCCCCCAGCCGGACCGAAGCCAGCCATGCGCTCGCTCTTCAACTTCTCAACCGCTACGGCGTACTGACCCGCGAAGCCGTTTCCGCCGAAAACATACCTGGCGGATTCAGTGCTGTCTATGGTGTCTTGAAAGCTCTGGAAGAGAGTGGCCGCATTCGGCGGGGCTATTTCGTTGCCGGCCTCGGTGCAACCCAATTTGCTCTGCCTTCAGCAGTGGATCTGCTCCGCCAACTTCGCGTCGAGCCGCCGAATGAAAAACCAGAGCTCGTCCAACTCGCCGCCACCGATCCCGCAAACCCCTACGGATCCGTCCTCCGCTGGCCCGACCTGCCCGTCATGGACGAAGATGCCGAATCGGCTCCGCGTGTGTTGACGCGAGCTGCGTATGCCGAAGTGATCCTTCGCAATGGTCAGCTCATCGCATGGCTGCGGCGCAACAATCCACACTTGCTCGTCTTTCTTCCGGGCGATGAGCCGGAGCATTCCCGGGTCGCCTCAGATCTTGCCCATTTCCTCTCCTCGCGTGGACAGGAGAGGATGCGCAAAGGAAGCCATCTGGGAGTATTGATCACCACCATCAACGGACAGCCTGTTGCAGCGCATCCCATGTGTCGCTTCCTCATGGACGCAGGATTCCACCCTGGTCCTCTTGGGTTGCATCTACGTCGTATTCCCGTTCCGATCCATCACAACACGCAACACGCTGACCCAGCCGGGGAGGAATTGCAGTAGACAATGCCTGAAGGCGATACCATCTATCGAACAGCGCGCTCCATGGGACGTGCGCTGGTGGGCAAGGAGATCACCGGCTTCCGCTCCAATTACCCATTGCTCACGCGCTTCCATGAGGACACTCCGATCACCGGCCAGGTAGTGGACAGCGTAGAATCTCGCGGTAAGTGGCTGCTGGTCCACTTCTCCGGCGGTGCCACTCTTGCGACCCATATGCTGATGAACGGCTCGTGGCATCTTTATCCCCGCGGCGAACGCTGGCGCAGATCGGCACGGGACATGCGAATCGTACTTGAGAACCAGGACTATGAGGCAGTCGCATTCTCCGTTCCTGTTGCCCGTATCTATACTCCGAAGGATCTGGCACGCGAAAAGCGTATTCCCTCCGTTGGTTCAGACGTTCTGAACAAAACCTTCGATCCGGAGTCCGCGGCGGTTCGCATCCACAACTGTAGTGATCAGGAAATCGGGGAAGTGCTGCTCCATCAATATGTGATGGCCGGCATTGGAAACGTATTCAAGTCGGAACTCTGCTTCGTGGAACGCGTGAACCCGTTCTGCCTTGTCGCCGCACTTTTCGATAAGCAGGTTGAGGCACTCATTGCGACAGCCCAGCGGCTCGTGGGAGCCAACGTTCTGGAAGATTCTGGCAACAGAATTATTACCTATCGCGGACAGCAGCGCCGTACGACGAATAACGCCAAGCCGCAGGACAGTCTCTGGGTATACGGACGTTCGGGGCAATCCTGCCGTCGTTGCGGCACATTGATCCGTCATCGACTTCAAGGCCAGGATGCTCGGGTCACATTCTGGTGCCCGGTTTGTCAGCCGATGCCGGATGGCAAAGAGATCGATGGATATTGATCAGATCAACTGAGGGGGCACACCGCCGCAGGCGCTTCGATGTGAAAGGTCGCTTTGATGGATGTACTCGCCTTCAGCATGTTCCACACTGGGCAGAACTGCTCTTCCGACAACTAAGTGCACGCTCCACTGCACCAGCGTTGAGATCGTCGCCCTTCACGGTGAATTCAAGCGAAATCTCACTGAGAACAGTAGGGTGATCGGTGCTGCGGGTAGCGTCAGCCCTCACTTCCAGCCCGGCTACCGGCTGCTGCACTTCTTGGAAATCAACGAGACAGAGTTCAAACTGCAGGCCGCGAGACTTGCCAGCAGCATTGTCAGTGGAGTGGGACCTGCCGTTGACTGAGACGCATCGACCGGATAGTCCATCGAGATGTCGAACTGTCCGTTGCTCGCAACGACACGCATCCCGCCCTGGTGCACTGCATGGACCATAAGCTCTGTGTGTATTTCACGCACTCCCATCAGAAATGACGGTAGTGTAAGGATCAGCATTACCCAGAGTTCGTGCTGAGGCTCACGTTCGAACGTTCACGAGAATTTACTCGCCACTTTTTCCGACACCAAACAGCTTCTGCAGAATGTTTCGGTGATCGGAAGGATGGTCACACGTATCAGTCGGTGCGGTGCCTATCAGAAATGCAGCCTGATAGCCGTCAGGGCAGGCATCGTCACTCAGCAGATTCGTCACTTTATCGATCTTCACCAACTCGATTCCATCCGGTGGTGTGAAGTTGTGAGTATCCGAGTACTGCGGCAGCTTGACCGCCCGCTTCATGAAGTTCGCCCAGACAGGCGCTGCCGCCGTGGCGCCGCTAAGCTTCACATCCGTGTAGTCATCATTCCCAATCCACACGATGCAGATTAGATTTGTCGTGTATCCCGCAAACCATGCATCGTGGGAAGTTCCAGTCTTGCCGGCAGCGGGCTCCATGAATCCGCGTTTTCGCGTCTCGTATCCGTACCCGAAGTTCATCACGCCTTCCATCAGATTGGTCGTGAGGTAGGCCACCCTGGGATCGAGGACCTGCTTCGAGGTCGGGGTGAAGTCCGTGATTACGTCTCCAGTTGGGGTGCGAATGCTGGCTAGCATCCACGGATCGATATGGACTCCGTTGTTGGCGAACACCGTATATGCTCCGGCCATATCCAGGGGAGTCGCTCCGTAGGAGCCGATGGCCACCGAAGGCGTCGCTTGTGCTCGTTTGATCCCTGAGTCCCGCGCCAGAGCGGCCACATTATCGAACCCCACCTCCGAGGCCAGGCTGATCGTCGCGTTGTTGAGCGAATGGGCCAGCGCGTAGATCGCCGTTACTTCGCCGTGATACTCGTTCTTGTAATTGCGCGGTGTGTAGTCATCGTTGCCAGGAACTTCGTACGTCGTCTGCTCGTCATTCAAAATCGTCGTAGCCGTGAACGGCTTGTCCTGACCCGGCAGAGGAGTTCCTGCAATCGTTGTATTTTCGGCAGCCGCATAGACCCAGGGCTTGAAGATGGATCCCGTTGGACGGGTGGCTACCGCGTGGTTCAGTTGGCTCTTCCCGTAGTCTCTTCCACCAACCAGCGCGAGAACCTGCCCGGTGTGCGGGTTTAAGGCAACCAATGCCACCTGCGGGGAAGGGTAAGATATGCCGAGCTTCTTCTGTCGCGCGTGCTGCTTGTCCACAAGCTCGTCAACCTCGATCATGCTTTCATCGACCGCCGCAGATGCCGCTTTCTGCAGGTCGGGATCGAGAGAAGTGTAGATGCGTAATCCTTCACGATTGAAATCAGTCTCTCCAAGTTTCTGTTGAAGCTGATCCCGCACGAGGTCCACGAAGTATGGAGCCTCGCTGGCATCCACGCTGCCTGCTACAAGATGAAGCGGCTCTGCCTTTGCACGTTCCGCTTGATCCTTGGTGATTGCTCCCGTTTCAACCATCGAATCGAGGACAAGATTGCGGCGATCAATCGTGCGTTCCGGGTGCCGGAAAGGGTTGAAGTAGTTCGGCCGTTGGATAATTCCTGCGAGCATTGCACACTGGGCTAGACCGAGTTGGCGCACATCCTTCCCGAAATACGCCTGCGCAGCCTCTCCAAACCCATCAACAGAAAAACTGCCGCGCTGTCCAAGGTTAATCTGATTTGCGTAGGCCTCAAAGATCTGCTTCTTCGTAAACCGGTGTTCCAGGTGGAATGCGACCAGAATCTGCGTGATTTTGTACTTGATCGTGCCCGTATCGGCGACAAACAACAGCTTCGCCAATTGCATCGTCAGCGTCGAGGCGCCGCCGCGATGCTTGCGGTCGCCAATGATATCGTGCCACCCCCAGCTAATCATGCTGAGGTAGTTCACACCGCCGTGCTCAAAGAATTTGCGATCCTCAATCGCCATCACGGCTTGCACCAGATTCGCAGGGATCTCGTCGTAGGTAACGAGGCGTCGCTTGGTTCGATTTGCATCTTCGCTCAGGCCCGTTATCAGAAGCGGTTCCAGCTCATAACTTGCCAGTGACTGTCCGCGCTCGTCTGTAATGGACTGAACCTCACTCGCATGGAAGTGAATGGTCGCGGCATCTGGTGCGTGATACGACTGGGGTCCCGGGCGGACTGTGATTTCCTCACCTGAATCCGTGTACGTTCCCATCTGCGAAGGATGGGAAAGCCCGTCAACCGTATAGCCTGCTTCTCGCAACTCTGTCACAAGTACGCGCGCATTGAGTTTCTGTCCCGGGCGCACTTCGCGTGGGGCCGCATAAATCTTTGCGGTTTCAGCAAACAAGGGCTGCTTCAGCCGATCGTCCACAATCCGCGCGTACTTGTTGTAGTAGTGGGTGAAAACGGCAAACCCGACAATGCCGACAAGCAAGACCAGCCCAATGACGCCCCGCACCAGCCACGAAGAAAACGAGAGCTTCGGCCAGGATATTTTCAGTTTTGGTTTTTCGAGCCTGACCTTAATTGCCATCGACGTTTATTTCACTCCATATGCAAACCCGTTCGATCGGATCGTTCGTTATTCGCTCTGCTCCAGCAAGTCTTCTTCCTGAACACGCAGCTTTACCTGCGCCACAACATCGGCGAGCGCCACATCCACACTGCTCGCCTTGGCGCGCGTGACCAGTTCCACCTGTCCACTCGCCGTCTTCTTGCCTACATTGATCCGGTAGGGAATGCCCACAAGGTCAGCGTCTTTGAATTTGACGCCCGCACGCTCATCTCGGTCATCAAGCAGCACGTCGAGCCCCGCAGCTTCCAACTCTGCTGCGAGTTTCTCCCCTGCATCCTTCAGCAAGGCATCCGACACATTCGTGATCGTCACGACCACGGTGAATGGCGCAATCGACGCTGGCAGCCAGAACCCATTCACATCGTTCGACTGCTCGATGGCGGCGGTCAGTATGCGCTCGATGCCAATTCCATAGCATCCCATAATCGGCATTACTTCTTTGCCATTCGGGTCGAGTACGTGCGCGCCCATCGACTCCGTGTACTTGTAACCGAGCTTGAAAATATGACCCACTTCGACGGCTTTGCCGACGACAAGCTTGCCTCCACAATGATCGACGGGACATGGCTCGCCTTCGTTCACGCTGCGTATGTCCGCCAGCACTGTCCACGTGAAATCCCTTCCCGCGCATACGTTTCGCAGGTGGTAGTCCAGCTTGTTCGCTCCGCAGACCATGTTCTTCCGGCCCTCGAGCGACTTGTCCACAACCACCGTCAGACCTTCTCCCAGCGGCGTGTCGTTGTGCTTTAGACCCACCGGCCCCAGATAGCCCGCTGGCCCATTGAGATACTGTTGCAGCTCTTCGGACTGCATGGTGCGCAGCTCCGCACCTCTGACAGCGTTGAGCAGCTTGGTCTCGTTTACCTGGTGATCGCCGCGCAGAAATGCTGCAACACCGTTCCAGGTGTCTTTCGCGCCACCCGTCCCGCGCTTCAGAGCCATATAGGCCACGCACTTGATATCGGATGCGGGTGAAATTTTGAAGAACGACGCCACATCAGAAATCGCTGCGCACCCCGGCGTATGGACTTCTTCCGGCATTCCGTTGCCGGTCGCCTCCATCTCTGTAACGGGCTCGAGTCTCGACGTAGCCTTCTCAAGGTTCGCTGCATACCCGCATACCGGACAGCTCGCGATCAAGTCCTCTCCGGCATCGCTGTACACCATAAATTCCTGCGACTGAGAGCCACCCATAGCCCCGGAATCGGCTTCAACGACAACGAACTTCAGGCCACTTCGCGTAAAGATGGCGCGATACACCGCATCATGCTTTTTGTAACTGTCGTCCAGCCCCGCCGCGTCGAGATCGAAGGAGTATGAATCCTTCATCGTGAACTGGCGTACGCGCAGCAGGCCCGATTTCGGTCGCGGCTCGTCGCGGAACTTCGTCTGGATCTGGTACCAGATCTGCGGCAACTGCTTGTAGCTGCGCAGTTCATTTCGCGCAATGGTCGTCATGACTTCTTCGTGGGTCATTCCAAGGCAGAGATCAGCACCCTTGCGGTCCTTGAGCCGGAACATGTTTTCTCCCATGCCCTTCCAGCGGCCGCTCTCTTCCCAAGGTTCCCGGGGGAGAATGCCTGGCAGGTAGAATTCCTGCCCGATCTTGTCCATCTCTTCGCGGACGATCCCGATGATCTTGTTCAGGGATCGCTGCCCGAGAAAGAGATAGTTGTAGAGCCCAGCGCCGAGCTGCCGGATGTACCCGGCCCGCAGCAGAAGCTTGTGGCTGGCCACTTCGGCATCCGACGGGGCCTCACGAAGAGTAGGAATAAAGAGCTTGGACCAACGATGCATAGAGTAGGACTTACATGCTTTCCCGTCCGCTTCATTCCGGTTTAGAACACTGGCTTCCGGTCGGGGTTCCTGCGGACGCAAGACGATCAAAACAGATTGATTCCATTCTAAATGTTCGCTCGGTTGCGGACGCCGGCTTGGCAGAGGTGCCGTACTCCCTAAAGCAATCCATGTTGCCATCGATGCAACCATCAGCTAAGGCCCTCTCCGTGCCTCTGCCGGTTCACAAAGCATCTACACAACCAAATCTTTGGCGCTGAAAACAAAGGGCCTGAGTCCACAGACCACGCGGGCTTGTGTCATGGGCGACACGTGCGTGCATCTCCTGACACACCGCACAATTCCGCTTCAACTGGGAAGGGAGTGCTTATTCAGTTATGGCTGATCCACGTTGGAGAGTTTCACGATAATCCGCTCGAACACGCTTGCCGGCAGCACCCTCCGCATCAGCAGCGCTATGCGCGCATCCTTGCCGATCACGTATCGCAGTTTTGGGTTCGGCATCTCAAGAACTCGAGCAATCAAATTTGCGACCTCTCGAGGATTAGCTCGGCTCTTCGCGCTCTCATCGATCCTGCTTTGCCACCGCGCCAGTCGGATCGCATTGGGCGACTTCGGATCGGACATCTTCGCGGTGAGCTTCGCATTCCGCGTCCAGATGTCTGTCTCAAACGAACCCGGTTCAACGATCGCCACTTTGATCCCCAGCGCAGCCATCTCCAGGCGCAGAGTCTCTGTCCACCCCTCCAGAGCGAACTTCGATGCAACATAGCTGCTGACTCCGGGAAACCCGGTCCGCCCGGAGATCGAGCTCACCATCACCACGTGTCCGAATCCCTGCCGCCGCATCTGCGGCAGAATCGCCCGAGTCAGCGCCGCCGCGCCGAAGAAGTTCACCTCAAACTGATCGCGGAGCTCCGCATCAGAGACTTCTTCGGCAAATCCAGGGACTGCGAAGCCTGCGTTGTTTACCAGGGCATGGAGCGGCTCTCTGCGCTCGTCGATCAGATCAGCAATCACAGTGATCTGATCTGCCTTGGTCACATCGAGCGGGTGAACCTCAATCCGCTCAAGCGCACCGGCTTCGCGTGCTGCAAACTCAAGCTTTTCTCGCCGGCCAAGGTCGCGCATCGTCGCCAGCACCCGCCAGCCCCGCTTCGCCAGGGTGACAGAAGTGAGCAGCCCAAAGCCGCTCGATGCTCCGGTAATGAGAGCAGTCTTGGCCAAGATTCTCGCCCTGGTGGCTTCTTACTCCCCATTCCCTGATCCCTGCATCAGATCAGCTCCACTCCCCACAAATCATGCAGGTGTACAACACCCTCCACCTTGCCCGTCCCGTCCGTCACCACCAGCGACGTTATCTTCCGCTCCTCCAGAATCGCCAGCGCACGGGCCGCCAGCTCTCCCGCAGAAATCGTCCGCGGATTCGCATTCATCGCCTCGCCTGCCGTCTTGCTCAGCGCCGCTCCGCCTTCGCGCTCCAGCAGCCTACGGAGATCGCCGTCGCTGATGACCCCGCGCAGCTTTCCATTGTCCTGAACCGTGGTCATGCCCAGCTTTTTTGACGACATCTCGAAGATCACATCCGACATTCTGGTATCCGGGGCTACGGCCGGAACGTCTTCTCCTGCATGCATCAGATCACGCACCTTCGCAAGCTGCTTACCCAGCTTTCCGCCGGGATGCAGCTCGGCAAAATCCTCCGCCTTGAACCCCTTGCGCAGGCTCACGGCGACCGCCAACGCATCTCCGAGGGCCAGCATGGAAGTCGTACTCGCGGTCGGCGCGAGATTCAGCCCGCACGCCTCGCGTTCCACGCTGCAATCCAGCGCAACATCGCTCGCCTGGGCCAGGGTCGATTGCAGAGTGCAGCAGAAACTGACCAGTGCGTCGCCTTTGCGCTTAAGCGTAGCCAACAGCCGCAGTATCTCCTCTGTCTCTCCACTCGCGGACAGCGCAACAACCACATCCCCGGGCATCAGCACGCCAAGGTCTCCGTGCACCGCCTCTGCCGGGTGCAGGAAGAGCGCCGGAGTCCCCGTCGAACTCAGCGTGGCAGCAATCTTCTGAGCGATGACGCCGCTTTTGCCCATGCCCGTAACCACAACCCGCCCATTGCCTTCGCCGCAGCGAACTACCAGATCCACTGCGCGATTGAAGTCCGCCAGCATTGGCCCGTCCAGCCGCTTCGCCAGCGCCTCCAGCGCCGCAGCTTCGGTGCGCACCAGCTCCGCCGGCGTCAGGCAGTCCTGCTCATTGTTTCGATTCATCGGTTTCTGATGGTAAACCACACCGGGTCAGGAGGCGAATCGGCCTTGTCACTGCAGCCGAATCCAGCACTGCCATAGAATGGCGGCGAACTGCCAGAATCGTGTCAGATCGGGAGACGAGTCGATGCAAACGCAAGCACAGCCCATCGCGCCAAGTGAATCATCCCGTGAAACAGCAGCAACTTTCGGTTTCTGGGTTTGCCTGCTAACTCCCGTACTCACGATCATCACGTTTACGATTGCGATCCTCACGCCACCGCGATCAGGTCCTTTCTGCAGGGGTTTCTGTGTGCTGTATCCCTACAGCGACACCGCGCCCTTCTTCCCACGCGACTTCTGGTGGATCTTCCCGGCGCTATCGATCCCCCTTCTCTTTCTCTTCCTCTGTGCCTGCACGCATTCGTGGGTAAGGCCATCCAAAACGCTCTTTACCCGGATTGCCATGTTGCTTGCTGCGATAGCAGCCTCGAGCATCACGCTCGATTACTTCCTCCAAATTGAAGTTCTCCAGCCAAGCCTCCTCCGGTCAGAGATTGATGGAATGGCTCTCATTTCCCAATACAATCCACACGGTCTCTTCATCGCCATGGAGAATCTCGGCTACCTGATGATGTCGATATCCATGTTTTTCCTCGGCTTGGCGCTTTCGCACAATAGCCGCTTGGAAAACTTCCTCCGATGGCAATTGATCGTGAGCGGGAAAGTGGGATTCGCAACGTTTGTCGCCATGTCGCTTTACTTCGGCACCGGTCTCGAAACGCGATTCGAATTGGCGATCATCACAATCGATTGGTTTTCTTTGGTCGTCGCCTCGATCGTCCTGAGCATACTTTTTCGGCGAACCTCCCGAATTTCCCAGGCCGCATCTTCGTAAGTGGCTTTTGTCATTTCATTGTCATGCTTTCGACGAAACTCAGCGACTGGGGCGGCCTTGCGTAGAATAGAGAAGAGGTCCAAGCTCTCCCGTGAAGCGAAATACCATCGTCATCGGAATTACCTTTTTCATCCTTGCCACCTTTGCCTGGGCGGGGTGGGCGAACTGGATGTACCGCAAGCAGGCAGCCGAGCGCGCTCTTGCGTCGGCGTCGCATGCCGAACTTATCCCGGCGGCTCCCGGCGATGTTCCCGACGGTGTCGCTTCTCTCACTGGCAAGCCAGCTCCGAACTTCGCACTCGAAGATCTCAGCGGGAAAACGGTCTCGCTTTCCAGCTACAAGGGCAAGCCTCTTCTCATCAACTTCTGGGCGACATGGTGCGGGCCCTGCAAGATCGAAACGCCCTGGCTGGTCGAGCTGCAAAAGGAATACGGCCCGAAGGGTTTTCAGATCATCGGCATATCTTCCGAGGGTGACGACCTCAAGCCAGACGACAAGGAAGGCTGGGCGCACGACAAGGCTGCCATTGCGAAGTTCGTCAAGGAAGAACACATGCAGTATCCCGTTCTCATCAACGGCGACAGCCTCGCCAGCGCGTACGGCGGTCTCGATGCCATGCCAACCTCCGTCTACGTCGACAAAGAAGGCAAGGTCGTAGCCATGCAACTCGGGATTAGCTCAAAGGACGACATGGAGGCGCATATACGCAAAGCAATGGGAGAAGGGCAGTGAACACTCAGAAGAATGCCAGTCTCGTTTTGGTTGGCGGTACTCTCCTCGCAGTCTCTTCCGCTTTCGCAATGGCGCAACGGGACTCTCTGTCGAGTTCTCCCCGACAATCAGTGTTGGAAAAGCAGGCTGTTGAGTACCTGTATCCCGAGCAAATCTCGATCGCCGCTGGTAAGCCAGCCCCTGTCGCGCTTCACTTCCGCATTCAGCAGGACCTGCACATCAACTCGCACACCCCGCACGCGGAGTATCTGATTCCCACCGTGTTCTCGGTGCCCGAAAGCTCGGGAGTGAAACTTGCCGCGGCCGACTACCCAGCCGGCACTGATTTGACTCTGCCTGCCGATCCCGATCAGAAGCTCTCTGTGTACACGGGAGACTTCACGATCCAAGCGAATATCGTCAGCACTCGGGGCAATCACCTCGTCGAGGCAAAGCTTCGCTACCAGGCCTGTGACCAGACGCAATGCCTGCCGCCAAAAACCATCACCGTTCCCATCGATGTGATTGGGAAGTAGCGCCGTCACTCCTCACAATTCCTGCTGGGCAGACCTTGCTTGGCTCTTCTGTTGCGCTGCAGATCTCTGCTTGCGCTGCAGATGGCGACGACCCCACACGCATATCGTCTCGAGCACAGGAACGATGGTCCTGCCGTACTCCGAGATGGAGTAGTGGACTCGCGGAGGCATGCTTGCCTGCTGGATACGGGTGATGATTCCGTCCTCAACAAGCTCGTGGAGATGGCGAATCAGCATGCGCTCCGTGATTCCGGGAATGCTGCGACGCAGTTCACTTGTCCGCAAAGGCCCCTCAGAGAGCCGCCACAGAATTGTCCCCTTCCAACGGCCATCGATCACCGAGAGCATCGCATCGATCGGGCATGCGGAGATTTCCTTTTTCGATACTGGCAAATCTTATCCTCTGTACTGACAACTTTGTCAGTACATCTATGTGAGTCAGTATAGCTCTGAGCGGCGTCGAAAGTTCAGGAGTGAAATGACCAATGATCCTCGACGTGCTGAGCATCGTCTCTATTGGACTTCTTCTTGGGACAGAGTTTGCCGTGTCCGCTTTCATCAATCCCATTCTCGCGAAGCTCGAACCGGCCGCGGAAGCACACGCTACATCATTATTCGCGCAGAAGTTGGGGAAAATGATGCCTTTCTGGTATGGACTGAATCTGCTGCTGCTGATCATCGAAGCAGTCATCCATCTCCATGATTCAGGGCTGCCATGGTTTGCACTCGCACCGATACTTTGGACGGCCGTGATCGTATTCACGGTGCTCGTCCTTGTGCCGATCAACAATCGCATTTCCGCGATGAGCCCCAACAGCTATTCCGCTGAATTGAGGCAGGAGCACAACAGGTGGGACACGCTCCATCGCTGGCGCGTTCTGGTGCTGAGCGTCGCGATGATCGCTCTGCTGATTGGAATCCATGTGTGAGGCCTGTGGCCCTGATAAGAGAAGCTTGCCTATTGTTCGCGAACGCCCTGGGCTGAACATCGGGAGTCGGAGCACAAATACGCTCTAGGCTCCCACTTTCTTTTCAATCTTTGCCCATGAATCCTTCAAAGACAGCGTCCGGTTGAACACCGGCTTTCCACTCGTCGAGTCGGGATCCATGCAGAAATACCCCACCCGCTCAAACTGGAAACGATCGCCAGGTTTCGCAAGCGCCAGAGACGGCTCAAGCTTCGCATCCGCAATCACTTCCAATGAGTCAGGATTCAGGTTGTCCAGAAAACTCCCGCCCTCGGGATAGTCGTTCGGGTCCGGCTTCGCAAATAGCTTCTCGTATAGCCGCGCTTCGGCCGAAACAGCATGCTTCATCGACACCCAGTGAATCGTGGACTTCACCTTACGTCCATCAGGCGAATTGCCGCCCCGGCTCGCAGGATCGTATGTGCAATGCACTTCAACCACATTACCCGCCGCATCTTTCACCACATTCTGCGCCGTGATGAAGTACGCATTGCGCAGCCGAACCTCTTTTCCGGGAGAGAGCCGGTAGTACTTTGGCGGAGGCACTTCGCGGAAATCATCCTGCTCGATGTAGATCTCCCGCGAGAACGGCACCTGCCGCATTCCGGACGCAGGATTCTCAGGATTGTTCGCTACGTCTACGAACTCGTCTTTACCTTCGGGATAGTTGTCGATCACCACTTTTAGCGGCCTCAAAACGGCCATTCCGCGCTGCGCGCGCCTGTTCAAATCATCGCGCTGGAAGTGCTCCAGCATCTCAATGTCGGTACTTCCGTTCGTGCGCGACACTCCAGCCGCGGCCACAAAACTACGAAGTGCCTCAGGTGTAAACCCGCGCCGCCGCAGTCCGGAGAGCGTAGGCATCCGCGGATCATCCCATCCGCTTACGTGCTTTTCCTGCACGAGTTGCAGCAGCTTCCGCTTGCTCAGCAGGGTATAGGTGATGCTCAGCCGATCAAACTCAATCTGCTGCGAGGGAAAAATCCCAAGGTTCTCGATGAACCACTTGTACAGCGGCTGATGATCGGCAAACTCCAGGCTGCACATGGAGTGCGTTACATGCTCAATCGAGTCCGACTGCCCGTGTGCGTAGTCGTACATCGGATAGATGCACCACTTGTCGCCTGTTCGGTGATGAGTTGCATGCAGGATGCGATACATGACCGGATCGCGCATATTGAGGTTCGGCGATGCCATATCAAGCTTGGCGCGAAGCACGCGGCTGCCGTCAGGGAACTCGCCCTTCTTCATGCGGATGAATAAGTCCAGGTTCTCGTCCACTGAACGATTACGAAATGGGCTGTCTTTCCCCGGCTCCGTCAACGTTCCCCTATGCTGCCGGATCTCTTCCGCGGTAAGGTCATCAACGTAAGCCTTGCCATCCTTGATCAGCTTGATAGCCCACTCATAGAGCTGCCCGAAGTAGTCTGAGGCGAAACACAGCCGCTCCCAGTCGAATCCAAGCCAGTGGATGTCCTTTTGAATCGAATCGACGTACTCCTGTTCTTCCTTCTCAGGATTCGTATCGTCGAAACGCAGATTCGTCCTGCCGCCGACCTCATCCGCCAGCTCGAAATTCAGGCAAATCGCCTTTGCATGCCCGATGTGCAGATATCCATTCGGTTCCGGTGGGAAGCGCGTCTGGATTACTGCATCACCATACTTCTTAGTGCGAACATCCTCCGCGATTCTCTCGCTCAAAAAATTGGAGGAACGAACCTCCGTGCTCTCCGAACTCGCGTTACTCATAATCCCCATCGTTTCTTCGGAAAAGTCCCTTAAAGGCTATCCAAGCTGCTCGAGCTTCTTCTCGGCTTCTTCAATCCGCTTCAGACACACATCGCGCCCCAGGACAACCATTGTTTCAAATAACGGCGGCGCGTTCTTCCGACCACAAACTGCCACCCTGATCGGCTGAAACATTGGCCCGGCCTTCACGCCTAACTGCGCAGCAGCCCCGCGCAGCGCCGCGTCCAGCGGATCGTGTGAGAACTCAGTCCCAGGCAGCACCTCCAGTGCCTTCTCCAGCACCCGTCGCGCAATCGCCGCATCTCCCTTTTGCGGGATGAGCTCCGCCGGGTCGTAAGGCGGAAGCTGATCCACGAAGAAGAAGTCCGCCGCGCCGACAGCTTCGCCCAGCAACTTGATCCGCTCCCGGATTAGGGGCGTGACTGCGTCAACCTTACCGCGCGATGCCCGCAGCCCTGCCCGTTCAAAAAATGGCAACAACAACCCGCTCAGTTGTTCCACCGGCAGCGCGCGGATATGCTCCGCGTTCAGCCACACGGCCTTTGGGTCGAAAGGGTCGTCCTCCTTGAAGTTCACCACCGCGTTCGCGCGATTCACTCCTTCTAAAGAAAACAAATCCGTAAGCTCTTGAAGCGTCAAAAACTCGCGATCGTTCTTCGGCGACCACCCCAGGAGGCAAAGGAAGTTCACAAACGCCTGTGGCAGGAACCCCGCGTCGCGATACGTCGTTACGCTCACCACCGGCCCGTGTTTCCGCTTCGACAGCTTCGTCCCGTCCGGCGCAACCAGCAGCGGCAGATGCGCAAACCGCGGAGGCTCCGCTCCCAGTCCTTCGAAAATCAGCAGGTGCTTGAACGTATTGGTGAGGTGATCCTGTCCGCGAACGATGTGGCTGATCCGCAGATCCGCGTCATCGACGCACGATGCCAGGTGATATGTCGGCATTCCGTCCGACCGCAGCAGTGCGAAATCCTCCACCTCGTCCGCTGCCTTCGCCTGCGCGCCATACACGCCATCGACAAACCGTAGCACACGCTCCTGCCCTCGCGGCACCCGATAGCGCAGTGCAAATTGCTCGCCGGTTGCAGCACGCCTGTCGGACTCTTCGCGGGACAACTCCCGCATTCCCGGATTGAAAAGCCATGCACCCTGTGTGGATGACTGCGTGTCCTCTCCTGCATGAGCCGGGGTAAAGTCCCGATAGGCCAGGCCCTTTTCGAAGATCTCTTGTGCGGCCTGCTGGTGCAGCGCAAGCCGTTCGGACTGCTTGTACTCTTCGTCCCAGTTCAGTCCAAGCCAGCGCAGCCCCTCAAAAATCGATTGGACGCTCGCGTCCGTGTTGCGCTCGACATCGGTATCATCGAGGCGCAACACCATGGTCCCGTGATTGTGTCGGGCAAAAAGCCAATTGAAAATGAACGTCCGCGCACTTCCGACGTGCAGAAACCCGGTAGGTGAAGGAGCAAAACGGACCCGAAGAGCTCCATGTTTCGAGGGAGTCGAATCAGCCATCGTGTAATGATCTTCCAATCACGATGCTAGCATTCGACTCCCTCTGAGAATCGTGCGCCGTCTCACGCGTGCGGAGGATACGCCGGAGGAGGCGGCGGCGGGTACGGAGGTGGATACGCGATCGCCTGTGGCGAGGGGACGACCTTCCAGTCTGCGAATGCCAGGATGTACAACAACACCAATGTACCCAGCGATGGAACGATACAAAGCAAGGCAAGCCACGGCGAAAAGCCGGCCTTTTTCAAGATGAACCAGCAGGGGATCATCACTACAGCGATCCCGATCACAATGAGAATCGGAATGATGGCCATCATCGCCATCACCATGTGCTGAATCATCTCCGGGTTCGGCTGATTCTCCTCGAGCAGCATAGCGATCAAATGCATAAGCACCCCATGACGCAATTTGGACTTTGAGCCAAACTACGTCGAATCACCAATTTTCGCAATCAGATTCTTTGATGGCTCGAGCTACCGGCCAGGTGTCGTCGATCCTCTACGCAACTTCCGACTTCAGGGGCGCAACTGCGGCAACACCCTCCCCCTCTTTTTCCTGAACCATACGCGCAATCGAAACAACTGTGATGTCATCTTCCTGGCCGAAAATCTCAGCCGCCTTCACGATGAACGCTGCAGGAAGGTGGCTGATCGAACGCGCACGATTGAAACCGAATAACTCATTTTTTGCGTTCTTTGCCTCAATCACTCCATCCGTAATCACCAGCAGACGGTCCTTATTCTTCAGGTGCATGCTGACCTGGTCGAACGTCACTGATGGATTCAGGCCTAATGGAAGATTGCCGGTCATCGCCAGCTCTTTGCCATTGAGATAAGGGGCGATGTGCCCTGCATTGGAAATGATCGTCTTGCCATCTCCATCGATATGCATCGCCACGCATGTTGCGTACGACTGGCCACGGCCGCAGAGCCTGCGGTTCAGACCCTCAAGAACGACGTGGGGCTCGTAACTGGTCTCCACGATAGTTCGAATCGCGCCCACGATCAGCGCCACTTGCATGCCGGCCTGCAAACCCTTGCCTGTGACGTCCCCCAGCAGGATCAGCACGCCGCCCTTTCCATCGGGCAAGATTTGGAAGAAATCTCCTCCAACTTGCTGGGCCGGTCGATACTCCGTCTCCAACACATACCCCGGTATTGTTGGGATGGCTTCTGGAATCAGCAGTTGCTGAACCTGCCGTGCCTGATCGATCTCGGCTTCCCATTGCTGGCGCAGCTTCAGCGATTGCAGGAATCGACGCATGAGCAGCACCGTGATAATGCCAAGCGATACCACCACCGCGATTTGGCTGATATTTACGGCCATGCCGAACGGGAAGAACATTAATTGCAGATGAAGAATCAGCAATTCCTGCTGATACAGGGAGACAGCAACCAGCGCCAATGCTGGCAGCGCCAGCCAGCCGCCGGCGTGATCCTTGCGCATTCCTTCCCATGCAACCCACAGTAGAAGGCTGCCCAGCAATAGCTTCAGCAGTACTGCAAGCGGAGCAAGCACGACCAGCCACTGCACGGGAACCACCCTGCCATAGAGGGGAGCGCGCATCATCGCCACCGTCAGCATCAAGGCAGCAGTAAAACCCCACACCATGTAGTGCATCCGCAGCATCCGGCCCATGCGGAACCAGTACGCCCAAAAAAGGATCCACAGTGAAATCACCAGGGGCGCAAAGATGACATCGATCAATATGAAATTCAGCCAGCCCGGCAGCAGCGTCGTGTAATTGCCGGCAAGCGAAATCCCTAGCTGCAAAGCGATCATGCAGCAGGTCGCACCCAGCCACGGATATGAGTTTTCCTTCCGGTCAAGCCAGAAGAGCACTCCGCAAACAGTGATGGCCAGGAAAAGTACCCCGAGTTCAAGAAATCTGCTCAGTTGCGAATGAGTCACGGCGTCCCAGTCCAGACGCAGCATGCGATCGATTGGACCAGCCTGACCGAGAATTGGTGGGCCGTGTAGCCCGCCTGAGTCCGGGTTCGTCAACTGCGTTGAGGCATCCATCCACACGCGTATTGCTATCGTGATTGGTCCCCCATTGACCTCCTTCGGCAGTGCGTACGCACGCGGCAGGGAAAGATAGGTCTTTACTCCCGACTTGCCGAACTTGCCGAATTCGCCGATCAGCTGTCCGTTTACGAAAACTTGATAGGCATCGTCCACGTCGTTCGGCATCTTCATTTCAAGTCCACCAGCCGCCAATCCTGGATCGTACTGGACGTTTGCCTGCAGCCGATACCACGCGTATCCCCAGTAGCCCCGGTTTCCAAGTGCAGTCCAGCCCGGCATGAACCCGCTGGTCCCAAGAAATGGATCGTAGGAACCCGCCGGTGGCGTTAAGTCAACCGATGCCCACCCCGAGTCATTGAACCCAGGCTCCGCCCACCGCATGTCGTCGCCCTTATGGAATTTCCAGGGCCCATTGAGTTCCACGCTCGACGATCCCAGCACAACCTGTTCAGCCCAGTGCGAACCCTCTTGCCCAGGAGTGGCTGCAGGCTCAGAGCTTCTCTTCAGATCATCTGCGTTCGTTTTTCCTGCGCACGCAAGAAGACTCCCCATGCCGACAAGCGTCAGCAGGATCCCCGTCCTGAGTCTTTGCGACAGAAAACGCATCTGGGAAGTGGCCTCGCCCCGCCCGAGGTCTTGTGCTTCGAGCCGTGTGATTATGCGCAGAGAATACGCGTCCGCACATTGCTCAAGCAACAAAAATTGACCAGGTCAACAAATTGACGGACGGATTCTGCCCAGTTCTCGAGGCAATTCTGGATCAGGTGATGTCCTCGGTGTCGTAGACCGGTGATACCCCGCGTTTCTTCGGGATACCGTGCACCGAAGCCAGCAGATCGTCCACTACATCCTCAAGCTGGCGCTGGCTCTCGATGACTGCGCTCATGCTCTTGAGCTCGTCGGGATCAATCGAACGCTCCACAAGGACGATCGCGTGACATTGCGCAACGTGATCCAGACCAAGACCCTCAGGCGTCTTTGCCTTGATGCTCACCTGATCCATTTCCAGACCAAGCAGGTCGGCGACTGACGAGCGCATATCCGCGGCAATCGGGCCGATCTTGGGAGCACTCAGGATCAGCGTGGTATCCACGTTGATGACGCGAAAGCCGGCGTGCTGCAGCTCTTCAAGAGCTAGTTTCAAAAATATCGCCGAATTGGCATCTTTCCAGCGCGGATCCCCCGGCGGAAAGAAACTCCCAATGTCCCCTGCCGCCACTGAACCCAGCAGTGCGTCCGTGATGGCATGCAACAGTACGTCTCCGTCGGAGTGACCGGCCAGACCCTCTGGATGATCCAGCGTCATGCCGCCAATGCGTAGCGGGATGCCCGCCTTGAATACGTGCGAGTCCCAGCCGAATCCGATGCGTGTCTCCATTTGCTTCTTGCCTGTCCCCACCGAACACGCCTAGAGTCTGCGTGCGGAAATCTTCCAGAACTGCAGCCGGATCAGTGAGTGCGCTGGCGAAGATAGAACTCCGCCAGTTCAATATCACCCGGCTGTGTAATCTTCAGATTAACCTGCGAACCGTGAACTACAGCTACTGGTAATCCCGCGCGTTCTATAACCGAGGCCTCATCAGTACCCACGAATCCGTCTTCTACTGCACCGGTCATCGCTTTCTGCAGCAGTCCAAATCGAAAACCCTGAGGCGTCTGCGCCTGGACGATAAACTCCCGCGGTATCGTCGATGTGATGATCGCACCGTGCGCGGTGCGCTCCACCTGCTTGATTGTGTCCACCGCCGGCAAGGCAACAATTGCAGCACCGTGTTCGGCGACAGCGTCAATAGTCCGATCGATGGTCGCTTTATCGATCAGCGGTCGCACCGCATCATGCACCAGAATGATGTCTTCTTCCTCCGCCGGCAGAGCGTTGAGAGCATGTACGACTGATTCCTGGCGTGTATTGCCGCCCTCGACTACGTGCACGCGGCCCGCAAACCCATGATCGGCTACCTGCGCCTGAACCCGGTCCAACTCTGTCTTGCGTACTGCCACATAGATAGCTTTCACTCGGTCCACCGACGCAAACGCACGCAGCGAGTGAATCAGGATTGGAACTCCATCCAGCGAAAGAAATTGTTTCGGTTGCGGTCCGGCCATTCGTGTTCCCAGCCCGGCCGCAGGAAGAATTGCAAACACCTGCATGACTTGCAGAGTATACAACCTTGCTAGCCGCGACGGTCTTCTCACGGGCGTGCTTCTTCTGACGGGGATAGAATGTTCGCGTCGCAATCTAACTCGCGGGAAGTGCACGATGAAGATTCCTTTCCTGATTGTCCCGGTCACCTTCGTACTCGGCAGTGCTCTTATCGCCGCTCAGCCTGACGCATCTATTTCGCAAAAATGCGAGACTCTCGCGAAACTGAGCGTTCCGAACGTCACCATCATCACTGCCAAAGCAGAGGCAGCTGGAGAATTCGCCGGGCCGCGCCATCCGTTTACCGGGGCCGACATCTCCGCGTTCTACAAACAGCTGCCCGCCTTCTGCCGGGTAGTTGCGAAAGCCCATCCCGCTTCCGATTCCGACATCAACATCGAAGTCTGGATGCCGCTCAAGAATTGGAATGGCAAGCTTCAAGGTCTCGCGAACGGCGGCTTCGCTGGCGCCATCAATTACCTCGAACTCGGAGCCTCTCTCCAGCATGGCTACGTTGCCACTGGCACGGACACGGGACACGCCAGCTCTCCCATCGACGCTGCTTGGGCTCTGGGCCATCCGGCGAAGATCATCGACTTCGGTTATCGAGGCATTCATGAAATGACTCGCGTCGCCAAAGCCGTCATCCCGCCGTTCTACGGCTCCGCACCGAAGCGCTCCTACTTCGCTGGGTGCTCCGACGGCGGTCGCGAAGCTCTGATGGAGGCGCAGCGTTATCCAGAGGACTACGACGGTATCCTTGCCGGTGCGCCTGCAAACTACTGGACGGGCCTGCTCTCCCTCGCCGTTGTTGACACCCAGGCGGTCACAGCAACACCGGCCAGTTTCATACCTCCTGCCAAAATCACGATTCTGGGCAAAGCTGTTGTTGCGGCATGCGACAAACTCGACGGAGTGGCTGACGGCGTTCTGAACGACCCCCGCCAGTGCCACTTCGATCCGGCAACGATCCAATGCAAGAACGACGCGGATACAAATGAGTGCTTCACTGCCCCGCAGCTGGCTGCACTCAAGACTGTCTATGCCGGCATGCGCAACGCGAGCGGCCAGACCATTTTTCCTGGCTATCTTCCCGGGGCAGAGGAAGGCCAGGGTGGCTGGGCGCTCTGGATTACTGGCCCCGCTCCCGCCAGGAGCCTTATGGCCTACTTCGGCCTGGGATACTACGCCAACATGGTCTACGACCAGAAGGACTGGGATTACAAAATCTTTGCTGTCGATAGCGGCATGAAAGCTGCTACCCAGAAAACGGCTGAGGCGCTCAACGCTACCAATCCCGACCTTAGTGCCTTCCGGTCTCGCGGAGGCAAGCTGATCCTCTATCACGGCTGGAACGATCCCGCGATTCCGGCGCTCAATACCGTGAACTACTATCAGAGCGTGATCGCAAAAATGGGCCGCTCCTCCGCGGACTCCTTCACGCGTCTTTACATGGTCCCAGGAATGCAACATTGCGGTGGCGGTCCCGGCCCGGAGAACTTCGGTGAAGCTCTCGACGCGACCTCAACCGATCCGCAGCACAATATCCGAGTCACCCTGGAGAATTGGGTGGAGAAGGGGACTGCGCCGTCGTTGTTCGTTGTCTCCAAAGCCGCCTCGGCGACTTCGCCTGAAATCACTCGTCCACTCTGCCCTTATCCGCAATCGGCGAGGTACAAGGGAACCGGCGATCCCAATAAGGCTGAGAACTTCTCTTGCCTTACCAAGTGATCGCGAGGCATCCGGTCAACTCGCTCTGGCGAAGAAACTCCCACTCGCCGCCAGAATCATCTCTCATGCGCCCAAGGGAAAACCCGGCTGCGCTTTGCATGTAATTGACCGCCAAAAGCACACAATAGAACCACAGCAGTGATTGGGCCCTGCACTTCTAAGTGGACCATCGCGGTGCAATTGCGAGTCCGCTGCAGGCGCGTCTAATCCTAGGGAAAACAAGTATCTTACGGATAAATGCCCTGTGTTCAATTAGATAGTGCCTGCGTAATTTGCATCTTGCTGCGAGCAAACCACTTAAGTGGCGCACTCCCGTGCGGAGGTATCCCTTGACTCTGCTCGTTGGTTCCGGAAACCGGGCCGGAAGCGCTCCGGCTTTGCATGGTGCTCTCAAATCGAAGCTAATTGACGGGTTCCACGAACAACATCTCATTGCTCGTTTCAAACCCAAGCCGCTCGTAAACAGTCCTTCCCTTCTTCGAAGCGTGCAGCGCAACGACCCCGATCCCGTGCCGTTTCGCTTCGGCCATGCACTCCAGCGTGAGCGCCTGGGCGATTCCGCGCCCGCGGTATTCCGGTTCAACAAAAACATTGAGAATGTAGCCGCGCTGACCGCACCTGGGATCGAGAAAGTGCGGCGCCCAGTCTAAGATCAGCAGCCCCGCCGATCCGACCGCCCGCTCATCATCGTTCGTAATCCAGCCGGTATACTTTTCTTCGGCCATCATTCGCCGAACCCAAGGTTCAAAGTTGCGGCCCATCTCTTCCAGGACCGTTTCGACAGCATCTCGCATATCTGCAAACATCGCCTTGCGATGCCGAGTGATCAGATCGGAATCCTTAACGGTCGCTCTTCGCGTTGTCAGCATGCATCGAGTATAGAAAACGAACTATCATCCTCTCGTGCGCCCTTCGCAGCCGATTCTCCCGCTGGACATCTCGTTACTGAAGCCTGGAATGCGTCTCGCCGTAGGCCTTTCAGGAGGTGGGGATTCCGTGGCGCTCCTCAGCGCCCTCGCCGACAGAAGTAGGGAATTAGGCCTGGTGCTTCACGCCGCTCATCTTCATCACGGTCTGCGCGGCGAAGAAGCCGACTTTGACCTCGCATTCTCGCGCGATCTCGCCTCCAGCCTCAACATTCCATTCCACGAAGCGAAAGTGGACACCGCCGCCGAAGCGCGTCGCGCTCCGAAAGGTTCGACCAAGAACCTCGCGAACCTACTCTCCGCCGATTCCATCGAAGGCACAGCGCGCCGCTTGCGCTATGCCTGGTTCCGCCAGCTTCTTCGCGAAGTACCCCTCGACGCTGTCGCAACGGCTCACACGCTTGATGATCAGGCCGAAACTGTCCTCGCGAAGTTTCTCCGCGGCGCATGGACCGAAGGCCTTTCCGGTATTCACCCTTTACTCCGATTTCCCGAAGGCACAATTGTTCGTCCGCTCCTGCGAACAACTCGAACCCAGATCGAGGCCTTTCTGCGCTCGCTGAATCAGCCCTGGCGCGAAGATTCCAGCAATCGCCACCTCACCTTCACCCGGAATCGCATTCGGCACGAACTGCTGCCGCAACTCGAAACCTGGAACCCGCAACTCAGGGACCACTTGGCGCAGATGGCCGAACTTGCCCGCGACGAAGAATCCTGGTGGGAATCGGAAATCTCGCGCCTCGCTTCCAACATCATCGTGCGAGGTCGTCCAGTTCGGGGCGGTGGCCGAGCTTCCACCACGGCTGAAGGCATCGCCCTCGACATCGCCGGTCTGACAGCCGAACCTGTCGCGCTTCAGCGCCGAATCCTTCGCCACGCTTCCACGCTGCTCGACGCTGCTCCCGACTTCACCGCGACAGAATCACTTCGCGTGCTTGCCCAGACTGGAAAGGCTGGCCAAAAGCTCGAACTCGCCCAGGGCCTCCGCGCCGAGCGCACTCATCGCGAGATCCGCCTCACGCGTGGCCCTGCTGGCGGTGAAGATTCCGCATCATTTCAATGCTCACGGTACGAATGTGTAGTTCCCGGCGTACTAGACGCACCAGCGCTTGGCTATCGCTTTCATCTTGACTTCAATTCAGCTTCGTCGTACCCCGGAGCTACCACTGCGACAGCTGTTCTCCGCCGGTGGAAGCCAGGCGATTGTGTTCATCTTCGTTACTCTTCCGGTCCGCGCAAGATCAAAGAAGTTCTTGAAAGAATGAAAGTTACCGGCCAGGAGCGCACGATCTGGCCGGTGCTCGAAGTCGACGGCCGAATCCTCTGGATGCTTGGGGCGGTGGTCGAACCGGACACCGAGATTCGCGTCGTCGCCGAGCAGATCTCGTCCCAGAACGCCTCAGACCGCTCCAATGCCTCTCCAACTTCGCCTGACTAGACGCGTTAACCCGCCGGATTCCCACCTATTCGTCACATGCAGTGATTCAAGGTTGTGTCCACTTCGGAGTACAATTTGAGTTACTGCACATCCGGGCGGGAGCGAGAAGTGTACTCCGCCCTTAGGCCCACATTTTGTGTGACTTCAAAGGCTGTCCGGGCGTCTAAAAGGGTGTTGTAGGCGGTGTTTGAAGTTCAAGCGGCTTCTCCCCGCCGGGAAAAGAGGAATCCTGGTGAATTCGACCGTTAAAACAATCATGTTCTGGGTTTTCATCCTGATCTGCCTTGTGCTGCTCTGGGGCGTCGTCCAGAAGGGCGCAGGTATGGGAGCCAAGGACACAGAGATCCCCTACTCCGAGTTGTACGACAAGGTGCAGCAGGGGATGGTTCAGGACGCAACCATTCAAGGAACTGACCTTCGCGGCCACATGAAGGCCACGCCGAAGGAGCAGTTCCATACCTCGGTCGGAGAACAACACGAAGAGCTCGATAAGGCGATGCTGGCCGCGCACGTTAACTTCGGAAAGAAGGACGCACAGAGCAACCTGCTGCTTCCCATTCTGTTTAACGTCGGCCCGTTCGTGCTGCTCGGCGCGATTTGGTTCTTCATGCTGCGCCAGATGCAGTCCGGCGGCAACAAGGCTCTTTCGTTCGGGAAGAGCCGGGCGCGCCTGCTCTCAATGCAGCAGAAGAAGGTCACGTTCAAGGATGTGGCCGGAGTGGATGAAGCCAAAGAAGAGCTGAAGGAGATTATCGAATATCTGCGCGAACCGCAGAAATTTCAGAAGCTAGGCGGAAGGATCCCAAAAGGAGTTCTGCTTGTAGGACCTCCAGGAACCGGCAAAACACTCCTGGCCCGCGCAGTTGCGGGCGAAGCCAATGTCCCGTTCTTCTCAATCTCCGGTTCTGACTTCGTCGAGATGTTCGTCGGCGTTGGTGCAAGCCGCGTTCGCGACCTGTTCGAGCAGGGAAAGAAAAACGCCCCTTGCATCATCTTCATCGACGAAATCGATGCGGTCGGCCGTCACCGTGGCGCAGGCCTCGGCGGTGGACACGATGAACGCGAGCAGACGCTCAACCAGCTCCTCGTCGAAATGGACGGCTTCGAATCGAATGACGGCGTGATCCTCGTCGCTGCCACAAACCGTCCTGACGTTCTCGATCCCGCACTGCTGCGCCCTGGCCGTTTCGATCGCCGCGTCGTAGTCGGACTCCCCGACGTTCGTGGCCGTGAAGAAGTTCTCCGCGTTCACGTCAAGAAAGTTCCCGTTGCTGACGATGTGAACCTCAACGTTCTTGCCCGCGGAACACCAGGCTTCAGCGGCGCCGACTTGGCCAACATGGTGAACGAAGCGGCTTTGAATGCAGCGCGTGTCAATCGCAAGCAGGTCACGATGTACGACTTCGAACTTGCGAAAGACAAGGTGCTGATGGGTGCCGAGCGCAAATCGATGCTTCTTACCGACGAAGAGAAGCGCGTGACGGCATATCACGAGGCCGGACACGCCCTCGTTTCGATCATGCAGCCGCACTCAGATCCGATCCACAAGGTGACGATCATTCCGCGCGGCATGGCACTCGGTGTGACGATCTTCCTTCCCGGAGATCGCCATAACTACACCCGCGAATACCTCGAAGCGAATCTCGCAACTGCATACGGCGGCCGCGTGGCAGAGGAGATCTTCCTCAACCAGATGTCGACCGGTGCAGGCAGCGATATTGAGAATGCCACCGATCTCGCTCGCCGGATGGTGTGCGAGTACGGTATGAGCCGGCTCGGCCCGCTGACATTCGGCAAAAAAGAAGAGCAGATCTTCCTTGGCCGCGAGATAGCTCAGCACCGTGACTTCTCTGAAGAAACGGCGCGCCAGATCGACCTCGAGGTTCGTCGTCTGATCGACGAGGCCTACCAGTCAGCGAACAGCATCCTGAGTACGCACAAGGATGCCATGCACCGGATCGCAGCAGCCCTGCTTGAGCGGGAGACCATCGACGCTGAAGAAGTGAAGATGCTTCTCGAAGGCAAGGAACTGCCCCCGATGCGCTCGTCGCTCGCATCGCCCAGCGATGGCGGCAGCAGTGGTGGACAGACAGTTCTCAAGCCCGATACACGCAGTGGCGGAGGCTTCCCCGAAGGCTCGCCGAGTCCGGCATAGTCTTCATCCTAATCAATGAACCAAAGGGTCGCTTTTCGAAGCGGCCCTTACATTTTTTCGAGCGCTTGGAAATGCGCCTGCTACACAAGTGTTAGGTCAGATCTCATCAAGGGCAGGAACCAATTTACACAGCAAATACTACCCAAGTTGGAAACATTTACCTTGTGCAACTCTGCAATCGAAAAGGGTCTCTGGTTCTCCAAGCACTGTAAGCTGCACAAATAACAAGCGTCCTGTAATTAGTTATCGAAATGAGCAACTTTGGCAATCAGGTTGCGATGCGGTGTGCAGGTTTTCAAGGGCCATATAACTATCGGTGTAGCTCGACTCTCATCGGTGAATTTCCACGCTTTACTCTTGGCGGGCAGTCTTCCCCTGTGACTTCGCCTTGAGCCAACCGCAAGTCAAAAAAGCACGACCCACAATTTTGCATTCGCGCGGACCTGCATTCAGCAGGACCTTCGGTCGCGTCTGCTCCAGGTACTGCAATAAGCAGCTCGCCTGACTGCTGCACTTTTCCTTGGCTAAGACCCATTTCAGAAATATCTGCTCGGGAGAAGTGATAGATGTACGGAATCGAGATGCAGCCGACGTCCGGTCGGCGGACCATTGCACCGCGATCATCTAGTTCTTGCCAGAATTCAAATTCAAATGCTGTTCCGCTGATGGCAGTTCTCGTGATCTGCAGTTCCTTCTTTGGACTTTCGGGGTGTGGAGGAGTCGTGGCATTAGGGGGATCGCCCCCGGGATCCACCAAAGCTGATTCGGTCAGCCTAGTGGCCACACCCAGTGCCGTCGATTTCGGAACGGTCAGCGTCGGCAATGCTGCGAATCAGAAGATCTCGATCGCGAACAATGGATCAGAATCAGTTCAGATTTCGCAACTCTCGCTTTCCAATGCCGCCTTTGAGGTTGATGGGGAAGGGCAACTTCCCGTAAGCCTCGCGGCTGGATCCCGTCTCAACCTCAATGTTCATTTCACCCCTGGCGACGCTACGGATCGTACCGGGCAGCTCAGTGTGATGAGCAGTGCATCAGCGACGACTCCAGCGGCGATCGTTAGCCTGCACGGAAAAGGCTCCGCTTCTGCTCGAACCCCTGAGTTGAGCGGTTTGAAGTGCGACGGTTCCAATGTGTCCGGATCGGGCTCTGACTCTTGCACCGTTACAACCAACACCGCCGCTGCCTCGGGCGGATTGCTGGTCCAGTTGTCCAGCAACATCGCTGCGATCAAGGTGCCGGTCTCCGTCACAATCCCGGATGGCCAGACCAGCGCAACGTTTACTGCCGGCATCATGCCGGTTAGCTCGAACCAAACCGGCATCATTACTGCGACACAAGGCAAAATCGTAAAGACATTTTCTGTCGTTCTCACACCACCCGCAAACGCTGCTTCAACCCCGGGAATCAAAGCACTAGCTTGCGAGAGTACCTCGTTTTCGAACTCGGGAAAAACCAGGTGCACAGTGTCTGTTACTGCGCCAGCATCCAGTCCGCTGAGCGTCGAGCTTGCTTCGAGTGGAAGCGCCGTGAAGGTCCCAGGCAGTGTGACAATTCCTGCTAAATCGACTGCCGCGTCGTTTTCCGCAACCGTTGCTGCGGTCAGCGCAGCACAAACCATCACAGTTTCGGCGACAGAGAACGAATCGTCGAAGACTGTCGCGATCCACCTGAAAGCCTCAAAAAAATCCGCGCCATCACTGACCATGAGTGCCTCTTCACTCTCATTCGGAGATGTTCCGCTCGGCAAGGCGATCACCAAATCATTGACGCTCACCTCTACCGGCACAGTTGCCGCGACAGTGACGTCGAGATCCATCAAAGGTGCCGGATTCTCGATTACGGGAGGAAGCACACCTGCGACTTTGAAGCAAGGTCAGACGATAGATTTTGCAGTCCAATTCACGCCTTCCAAGGCCGGCGCCTTCGCCGGACTGCTATCCCTCTCAACCAATGCAGGTACAGTGACTGTGAGTCTTACAGGTGTAGGCACAGATGCGAAATCGGCGCCGACCGTCGGCGCGATCTCCTGCACCAGGACCTCCATCACCGGATCGCTGTCGGATCCCTGTCGCATCACACTATCTGGTGTGGCTCCAGCCGACGGCGTCACAGTCTCGCTAGCGAGCAGCAGCCCAAAAGTGACAGTGCCTGCCACCCTGGTAGTGTCCGGCGGTTCCACGGCGGCTTCGTTCAACGCAAACGTCGCCGCAGTCAGTTCGGCTCAAACCGCAACGATATCTGCCGCTGCAAATGGATTGTCCAAGAGCATCGCCCTGCAGTTAAAGCCATCAACCGCGGCGCTCACTCTCAGCGCCTCTTTCCTTGCTTTTGGAAACGTCTCAGTCGGTACAGCGATCAGCAAATCCGTGACACTCACGTCAAGCGGTACCGCACCCGTGATCGTCCAATCGGAATCAGTCAAGGGAACAGGTTTTTCCGTCAGCGGCGGTAGCTCCCCTGACACGCTGAAGTCCGGCCAATCGATGGTGTTGACAATCCATTTCAATCCCACCGCCACGGGAACATTTAATGGACAGCTGACCCTCTCTACCACTGCAGGGACTCAAGTGGTGAGTCTCAGCGGTGCCGGCACTAATTCGGCACCAACGATTAGCGCTCTGTCCTGCAGCACGACAACAATAACTGGAACTGCTGCGGATTCCTGCAAGGTAACCCTGTCGGGTTCAGCGCCAAAAGGTGGAGTAACTGTCGGGCTTGCCAGCAGCAGCACAAAGCTTGCGGTTCCGGGCTCGGTGACGGTTCCAGCAACATCGACCAACGCGACGTTCACCGCGAATGCCTCCGCCGTCTCCAGCAAGCAAACCGTAAAAGTCACTGGGACCACTGGAAGCATATCCCGGTCGGTTTCATTACAGTTGAATCCTGCTTCCGCGCAGTTGAAAGTGGATGCCACAAGCATTTCGTTTGGCGCGGTGGTGCTGAATCATGCAACGACACAGGTTGTGACACTCACATCTGTCGGATCTTCTGCTGTCACTGTGAAGTCCGCTTCCGTGCAGGGCGCAGGGTTCACCCTGTCGTTTGTGAATCTCCCCGCCACTCTGAATCCCGGTCAGACTCTACTACTCACCCTGATCTTTGACCCTACGAAAACAGGTTCAGCAACGGGGCAGCTAACAATCGCGAGTGATGCATCGACCAACTCCACAGTAACTATCAACTTGACCGGAACCAGTACACCTCACAAGGTCGAGTTGAATTGGAATGCCTCGACTACCGGTGTATCGCAGTACAAGGTGTATCGCGCCACAGGCGGAACGGGTTCCTTCAAGAACCTCGCTTCGACGGGTCAAACAACTTACTCCGACACCACCGTGCAAAGCGGGCAACGCTACGACTACTATGTAACCAGCGTTGGCTCATCAGGAGGCGAAAGCAAACCGTCTAACACCACCACTGTCAGTATTCCGTAAGAAACTGCAGCAGAAGCGACTTGACACGAGCAGGGCAACGATCCAGAACAAATCGTTGCCCTCGCTTCTCAGTTCAGAAACTTCGCAGTTGCACGACCTCTTGGCCCAACCTCAGCTCTTCTGCGCAAGTTGAATCAGATTTCCGCACGTATCATCCAGGACCGCGGTGACCACAGGCCCCATGGATACCGGAGGCTGCGTGAACCGAACTCCAGCCGCGCTCAGCCTTGCATATTCTGTCTGGACATCGTCCACGCTGAATGAAGTTACCGGAATTCCATCCTCGACAAGCGCTCTCTTGAACGGGCCGGCCGCCGGATGGGCGTCAGGTTCCAGCACAAGCTCCACACCATCAGGATCAGCGGTCGACACGACGGTTACCCAGCGGTGCTCACCGAGCGGAACCTCGTTTTTCTTTTGAAACCCCAGCTTCTCGGTGTAGAACTTGAGAGCCTTTTGCTGGTCGTCTACGAGAATGCTTGTGAGTACGATTCTGATCATCCCTTTCTCTCCTGTCTGCTTTCACTAGCCATCGAGCGGCAAGCGCCTTCAATGGCTCCGCACGGATGTAGTGGAACTTGTATCGACTCTGCCGTTCTGTCTCGATCAGACCTGCCGACTCAAGAATCTCCAGGTGCTGTGAGATCCCTTGTCGAGTCACGCTGATCTGATGCTTCATCGCCAATCGAGTGCACAATTCGAAGAGCGTTTGGCCATCCCGCTCGCATAGTTCGTCCAGAATCGCTCGCCTTACTGGCGCCACCAGTGCTTCAAAAATGTCGCTCATTGTCGGTCACAGGCAAGTGAGAGATTGCCTGTCATGAACACAATAGGCAAGCCATTACTTGCCTGTCAAGTCTGAATCTCAATCTCCGAAAACTCATTCCGACGCCAGCAGTCGCTCGATGCGGCGATCCGGAATGAGCCACACAAGAGCCACGAGAAAGTAGATTGAATTCGCTATCCAATGCGCAAAGAAGCAGCAGGGAATCGCCACTGCATACATGACCACCGAAATAATTCCTTTGCGATCGCGTCCGATGGCCTTCTTCACCAACGAGTCCTGGCCTTCCCCCGAGATGATGGTGCGCACTAATATCCAGTACGCAATTCCCGACATTAACAGAATCATGCCATAAAGAGCAGTTGGATCGGGCGCGAATCCGCTTTCGCCCATCCAGCCGGTCGCAAAGGGAAGAACCGATAGCCAGAAAAGCAGATGTAGATTGGCCCAAAGGACACCGCCTCGTACCTGTCTGGTCGCGTGCAGCAGGTGATGATGGTTGTTCCAGTAGATTCCGACATACACGAAGCTCAATAGGTATGAGAGTAGAGCCGGAAGAATCGGACGCAACGCTCCGATCTCACGGCCTTGCGGGATGTGCAGTTCCAGCACCATGATCGTGATAATGATGGCCAGCACTCCATCGCTGAAGGCTTCGAGACGGCTCTTGGACAAGCGGTGTTTCTCCTCGTGTGAACGATAGCCGAAAAGCGCACTACCCCGAAATAGTTGGAGACTCCTTGGAGGGAGGGACGAAGTCATCCTCGTTAGCTGTCACAACCGTTCCCTGGTGATACACGATGCGCCAGTTTGCGCCGCTTCGCTCCCAGATTGTCGCGCGCCGCGTCACTCGACCGACCTGATCAAGCGTATAGGTGAGCAGGTAGCAATCCGGCCCAAGTTCGCGTAGGGCGAATTGGGGTCGCGGTCCAGCCTACAGCGTCAGCGTCCACCATCGCTTCTCTTTTGCGCATTCCAAGTATGAAATCGCGGGTATATCGCCGTCCCGACGCACCAACCTCCCAGAAGTCCGGTGCGGTACCACGCTCAAAGTCTTCAAGGCTCTTTCCAAATCTGTCCGTATGGAAGATGGGCTCGCGATTGCGCAACTCCTCGAGAACCCCGCGCAACTGGGAATCTACATGAGTGAAAACCGTCTCATTGTCCATGCACAAATTCTAAGGTGACTAGATCGGGCCAGAACGCCCTTGTACGCAGGCAGCCAGACTCCGGCGCAACATAAGAAGATATCGCGGAGTCTAGAAGATTCTGTAACCAATTCCCGCGCTAGCGCCGTATGGTTTCAGCGTGCCATTGATCCAATTCGGCCAGAATTGATACTCGAAGTCAATGGCGCGCACACTCCAACGCTTTGACAGATTGAGATCAACTCCTCCGCCAAGCGCCACATCCGTAAAGCGTCCGTATGCCTCGTTGTACTCGAAATTCATCTTCCCGAGGCCGAGCAGCGCCTTCCCATACGGCACGGCTCCCAGCCGTTTGAATTCATGAATCGGCACGCGCGGTCCGAACAGGTACGTATCCTGGGTGATGTTCACGTAGGAGTTTTCGCGCAGCCATCTCATTTCGGCCTCGATGCCGACCCAGCGCGTCATCTTCAAGTCTGCATAGGCTCCAAAGCCATACAAGCGGGAGGGGCTTGTTCCCGGTACACCGCCGCCTGCATAGTCAGGCTGAAATGCCGACGCGAAGCCACCGGCTGTGAGTGACATCTGTCCACGATATGCCGAAGGGGCCACTTGAGCACGCGCGCAGACCGCAGCCGTGCAAATCAAAAAGGTCAAAGCAAAATACCAAAGTCGTCTCATGCGAAGGCGCTATTCCACTCCTGCTGGAAGGATGGGTGTGAGGAAAGACAGGAAGCTCTGATCAGGAACTCAAAAATCGCACTAAGTATAAAAGGCTAGAGGCGGATAACCCTAAGTTATCCGCCTCCGTGCCTCGAAGCCAGTTACTTTTGAGGGTTGGGTGACCCACCCTGTTGAGGTGGGGGCGTGCCTTGGGTCTGAGATTGGGCTGGCTGATCCGCACCGGCCGGTGGCTGGTTTCCGGCTGGGGCCTGAGCTGGCGGATCACCCGCCGCCGGCTGTCCGGGAGCTGCATTCTTTGGCGCCGAACTCGCTGCTGCCTGAGCTTCGTCGTATCGCTGCAACCGGAAGTAAACCGGAGTCACTTCCAGAGGCATCTTGTCGCGTGGATTCAACGGTGCATACAGCTTCGCGTTGAGCTGATGTACTCGGTCATCCCAAGGATCGGTCTTAAGCCAGCTTCCCAGCGGCAGGGCCGGGCTCTGGGTTAAATCATCCCAGTTGAGTCTGGGAGCGCCCTTTGCCAGTGCGGTCATCCAGGGAGTTCCATCGGTCTTCAACAATGAGTCGCCCAGCTTGGGAGTATTGAGGGCCTTGAGAATCTGACCGCGATCGGCGAGTTGGGCCCAGTAGAGACCCGCCTTGGACAATTGATCCTTGTACATTGAGGCATCCAGGTATTCCTGAGCCTTACTGGCCGCTTCCTGGTTGTCGTGGTCGGTATGGTTCATCGCGATGCGTCTGAATGAAGCTTCATCGGGGAACATCAATCGGTCGTTAAAAGCGTAACGTGTATCGATGTGGTGCCCGAGCGCGATATGTGCGAGCTCAAGTGAGATGATCGAAGCAAGCGTCGCTTCATCTTTGGGCATGGTGTCGATCAGCCCCTTACTCACCAGGATCGTGTTGCCCACGGTCGTGGTTTCGATTGTGTCGGTGAGCATGATCCGGCAGTGCACCGGCAGGCTCAGCTGGATATTGTTCGGAACCACGAGGTTCGTGACAATCTGGTCCAGCACTGTCTGCTCGAACCCGTTCGGTGTCAGGGGAGCAACCAGTCCTGCTTGCTCAAGGCGATCGATCACGTTATTTTCTGCCTGAAGCACCCACTCGCGCGATGCCTGCAGCGGGCTTACGTCCTGAGAGTCGTCGCTTTTGTCTTCTGCATCATCCACCTTCACGCTGACACTCTCGCTATCACGAGTAGGGAGCTTGAGGCTGTACCCCCAAAAACGCGTCTGCGCCTTCAGGCCCACTTGCTTTTCGCCGTCACGGCTTGTCTCTTCCACGTAGATGGCGACTGGTAGCCAGACCCCAGGCTGAACGTTCATTCGCCAGCTATCGAAATGGAAGTAGTATCGGGAGTCATCTTCTGAGCGCGGGCCAGTGTAAGTGCCATTGAAGCGGACAACATTGCCATCCTGATCCTCAATCCATATACGCCCGTAGAAGCGGCCCATGCCACTGACCTTCGGGTGCACGTCATATACCCAGGTCCTCACGGAACCCAAAAATTCACGGCGCACGTAGTTGAATGCATAATGTTGCTCGTCAAATCCGGTCGGATCCAAAAACATCATCTGCATGAACCCGGTTGGGTTATAGGTAAAGTGCTTGTCCAGCCCAAGTGCCTTCGTCAGTCCCGTGATTGCTGCAAAAGAACCCTTAAACCAGCCTTTTTTGTCCTTGGCATCACGCGGCTCATAGGTCTTATCAAAGAACCCCTTACCGAAGTCGACGCGGCTGAGTGTGTACTGGTCCCCGACGGGTACCTGATAAAGCTTTACATCTGGCCCAGTGTCCTGGATGTAGGTCTCAACCAAGGGCGTCCGCTGCTGGATGGCTTTGATCAGGATCTTCTCCTGCCCGATTGCCTTCTGCACAAGCGCGGCTTGGTCCGGGGTGAGCTGATGATTCTGCTCATACCGAGGTGTCTTCTTCGCGTGCGCCGCAGACACTCCCAGAAGCAGGGACAGGAGGGTGACAGGGATCTTTCGTGAAATCATTTTTTCTCCTAGGACTTCTTGTCTTTCCAGGACAACGGCTTCTTTGCTTCTCGTGAGCTTATGCCGATGCCGTAATCACTTCAAACTTGGCATTAGGCCAATTGGAACGAGATTGTGATATTTGTCGTTAAATCAACCGCCTGCCCATTTCGAGTGGCAGGACGGAAGCGAATCTGGGATGCCACACGACGAGCCTCTTCGTCCAGCCCGTGGCCCAGCCCGTGGACAACGCTATTCACGATGACCTGACCGGCCGCAGTGAATGTCACACGGAGAATGACGTCTCCTTGTACGTGAAGTTGACGAGCTTCGGATGTGTATTGCACCGCAGGCTTTGAGAGCACCTCAAGATTGGTGGGAGCGACTTCCCGCGGCTTCTGCACCACTGGCGTAGCAGCCACTTGATTCTGGATCGCAGCCGATCCAACGCGACCTGTTGGATAACCCGTGTTTGCAGTGCCTGTGCCGGCGGGGATACCAGCCTGCGCGACCCTTCCGACTGTCCCTGCGTTTGAACCGGACTTAAGCCCGTTGCCGATACCCGCCGATCCAACGACTCCGTGCGGGGCAACTGCAGGGCCTTGCATTCCGCCGTACGGATTTCCGATGGCGGCAACAGTCGCCGGACGGCTCGCATTCGGGTTTGGAGTTACCCCAAACGTCTCGCCAAGATGCACCGGAGCAGTCGACGGCCTCACCGTACTCACCTGGGCGGGCATAGCGGCCGTGAGCGCAGCCTTGGGCTGCGGCGCCAGAATGATTGCAGGCTTTGCCGTCTTGATCACGGGGGTGTTCAGCTTTGCTTCCATCTCCAAGGGCTTCAGCGCCGGCTTCGGCTCGATCTTGGGCATATTGATCTTCGGCTGTTGCATCTGGACTTCCAGCTTCGGCTTTGGTGGGTCAGGAAGCTTGGGCGGAGGCGGCGTCTTGAATTTTGGTGCCGGAGGAGGAGTCGTGGGGAAGATCAGTTCCGTCTGCTCGAAATGGCGCTGCTGAATAGCGTGCTTGGCCGTCATGCCGACATAGATCATCAAGCCAAGAATGATCACATTCAGGGTTGCGCTGGTGACGAAGGGGGCAGACCGCCCCTCCGGCTCGGGGAGCAAGCCGAAACTGGTTTGACCAGGATAGCCACTCATCTGCATTTTCATACCTCGGGGTTTGCCATGAAGGCGGCGTCTTCAGTCTGAGAGATTCCAGTTGGTAAGCCGTAAAGGCGGGATGAAACTTGACCACTAGTTGCCATTTTGCTCCGAGCCTTTTCCGGGCGTGCGTAATCGCTATTCAGTGGCCGCAAACGCGCTGCACTCACCGCGTCAACTGGCTGAAACCAAAAAGGAAATTGCTTGCTGCGCGGACGCCGGAAGCAGGGGATTGGTGTGCTCCTGGGGGCCGCATGCTCTGTTTGAGGTCGCCCTTCCCAAATCGGAATGAACGGTACACGAGAGTCTGACCATATGGTATCGGAATTGGTTACCCAAACGCTAGAGGAGTTACTCGCAAATTGCGCGATCGCGCTCTCCTGTGTAGCCCTGTAGCCGTGACCTCGTCCCGCACCCATTTCGCTTCTCCCAAAGGACAAATGCATCGAAGTGAACTTGTTGCAGAGATCCTCAAATCGAGGGCGGGAAAAGGAAATTTCTCGGTTTGCCGTGCATTTCCTCAAACCCGGGCTCTGAACCAGTGTTTCGTTCATCCGCCGCGTAGTCTGAGCTAGCCGCCTTCAGGACGGTCTTCGTTCAAACGGCGCAAACCTCTCCTGGTTGCTTGCTGTAATAGACTCACGGTAACCCAATTCCGCTCTGGAAGGACAGTATTTTTGTGAGAACTTTGGTTACCGGCGGTGCCGGCTATGTTGGTGGCACAGTCGCCGCTCTTCTACTCTCGCAAGGTCATCATCCCGTTGTGTTTGACAATCTCTGTCATGGACGGCGGGAGATGGTTCCCGCAGGCGTCGAATTCATTGAAGGCGACCTCGCCGACCGGGCCCTGATCGAGAAGATTTTCAACGCTGCCAAAACCGAAGGGAAACCCTTCGATTCTGTCCTGCATTTCGCCGCGCTCATCGAGGCTGGTGAATCAATGGTTCATCCTGAAACCTACTTCCGTAACAACACCGCCTCGACCTTGGCGATGCTTGAGGCTGTCATCGCGGAGGGGCCTCGCCGCGTGGTCTTTTCTTCCACTGCCGCTGTTTATGGCGAACCCGAGTCTGTGCCTATTACTGAGAATGCCCGGCTCAAGCCGACGAACGTCTACGGGGAGTCCAAGCTCATGGTCGAAACTATGCTCAACTGGTTTCACGCCATCCACGGGCTTCGCTCGATCGCGCTTCGATATTTCAATGTTGCAGGTGCCCCCGAGAGTTCCAATGGCATCACGCGCGGCGAAGATCACGAACCCGAGTCGCACCTCATTCCTTTGATTCTTGATGTCGCTCTCGGTCGGCGTGATTCCATCCGCATCTACGGTGACGACTACTCCACGCCTGACGGAACCTGCATCCGCGATTACATCCACGTTTCTGACCTCGCCGATGCTCACCTGCTCGCTCTCAAAGCCCTCGAAACCGAGGCAGCTGCGAAAAGCCGTCTCATTTACAACCTAGGCAACGGCAAAGGATTTAGCGTTCGCGAGGTGATCGAATCCGCCCGCCGCGTCACTGGTCATCCGATCCCGGCAGAACTTCACCCCCGACGCGCGGGCGATCCAGCGGTTCTTGTTGCCAGCTCAGAGAAGGCGATCCGTGAATTAGGCTGGGAGCCGCGCTATACACAACTTGACGACATCATTGATACCGCATGGATCTGGCATCAGAAACGCTATAGCAAGTAGCCACGTCCCGCGGAAACATCCGGCCGGTTGTACCCTCACCGGCCGGGCGCTACAACCGTGCCGTCATGAGGATTCACTTCTCTGCCGTCTACTGTGAGCCTGGCGGCTCGCGCATGTCAGAGTCTTCGCTCGACAGAAGCTGTCGGCGAGAACGGTCTAAGCGCTCTCGGAGTTGTGCAGCGGCTCCGCGACAGAATTGCACTTTTACGCTTCGAGACAGGAGATTCGAAGCAAGTGCCTACAGGTCCGAACGATTCGGCTCACACGAAGGCAGTCGAACAGTCGCACTCTCTGACTCATCAGATCGACAGCTTCGTTCGAGAGGGCTTCGTTCGCATCGATAGTGCCTTTCCATCTGAAATCGCCGCCGCCCGCGAGATACTCTGGCGCGACTCGGGATCCGATCCGGACGATTGCTCCACATGGACCAAGCCTGTCATCCGCTTGTGGGACTACCCTCAGGAGCCAAAAGCGGCGAACACCCCAGTCCTGTACAGTGCGTTCGATGCTCTTGTTGGAAAGGACCGCTGGGTTCCCCGTGAGAGCCTCGGATCGTTCCCGATCCGCTTCCCGCATCCTGATGATCCCGGCGATACTGGCTGGCACGTAGACGCGAGCTTTGCGCCCGTTCGGCCCGTCTTCTCGAAGGGCAGAGCACTACGGGCTTGGTCTGAATTAAGCGGTGGCGGATCAACTTCAAATGCCGGATGCTCTAGATAGCTACTGCCTTGAAGAGATTCCTTCGCGGATGAAGTGAGCCAAACTGTGCACTGGGGGTTGAGGCACGATTGACGTTGCGCCCCTGATGTTTGCCTGTAAAATGATGAGAATCCCTAATACACCTATCTGCCGTTCTTAACGACAAAAAAATCGAAAGTCGACAGACTTAGTCGGTTCCGGAAGTGAATGAGCTGTGTAGTACGTTCCGCTTGGATTCGATTGCATGCCGTCCTTGGTTGGAAGCGTCTTTCAATAACTCAATCAGGAGATATCAATGTTCACAAGGCTCCTCATTGGCATCAGCGTCAGTGTTCTTTCGGCTTCTTGCGCTGCCCAGGTAGTGCCTGCGGCTACAACGACTCATCCTCCCCTTTCGGGATCCATCGGGATTGGGATGGATTACATGTCGGGTGATTGGGGAGCGGCGAACATCAACAGATGGGGACCCTCAGCTTGGGCCACCGTTACGATTTGGCACGATGTTAGTGTGATCGTGGAGGGCCACTCTGCACTCATTGGCGGGAACAAATTCGCCCAGGGACAAACCGGATATCCGCCCTTCAAGTACGTGAATGGCGGCGGTGGCCTGGTCTGGACTTCAGGTTATTACGGGCGGTTCCAGCCCTTGCTCAAGGCCGAAGCCGGATTCGGAAGCCTCACTCACCCGCCGAACGGCAGTGGACATGCCCACCAGACGACGAATACCTGGACTCTGGGAGGCGGATTCGAGTATCACACTTACGGGCGGCTGTGGACGCGTGTGGAGTATAACTATGACTTCTTCACGAATTTCCATAGCAGCATCACAGGTAAGAACCCGGCCCTCAATCCGAGAGGATTCACGTTCGGTGAGACGTATCGCTTCGGGCGGGGTGGCTCTCAATATTAATCGCCTGGACGAAGCGAGTGATATGGAGTTCGAAACAATGGCCACTCTCGTTGAGAGTGGCCATTGAATGGAATTCGCCCGGAAATGCTGCGCTAGATCTTGTCGGAGTAGATCTGACGGACGAGAAGATTTTCGATCTCCTCCTGACGGCCGGAGCGCGGTTGCGGGTTGATGTTCTTGTCGAGCGCCCACTTTTCGATCTCGTCGAGAGACTTCTTGCCGCTGAAGATTGCCTGTGCGTCGGATGACTTCCAGCCTGCGTATCGATCGGACACGATCTTGTCGAGACGGCCGTCTTCAATGATCTTGGCGGCGGTAAGGAAGGCACGAGCGCAGAGATCGGCTCCGCCTACGTGGGCGTGAATGAGGTCCTCGGGCGTGAAGCTCTGACGGCGAACCTTGGCGTCGAAGTTGCAGCCACCCGGGTTGAGTCCGCCGGCCTTGATCACGTGAATCATGCTGACCGTCATCGACCAGAGATCGTTCGGGAACTGATCAGTGTCCCAGCCGAGAAGTGGATCGCCGCGGTTGATGTCGAGCGAGCCGAGAACACCGAGAGAGGTCGCGGTGGCGATTTCGTGCTCGAAGGTGTGGCCGGCGAGAAGCGCGTGGTTGGCTTCGATGTTCAGCTTGACTTCGTTCTCGAGGTTGAAGCGCTTGAGGAACGAGTAGACGGTAGCGACATCGAAGTCGTACTGGTGGGCGGTGGGCTCCTTGGGCTTGGGCTCGACGAGGATCTGGCCCTTGAAGCCGATCTTGTGCTTGTACTCGACGACGAGCGTGAGGAAGCGACCCATCTGCTCGAGTTCCTGCTTCATGTCGGTGTTGAGGAGCGTCTCGTATCCTTCACGACCGCCCCAGAGAACGTAATTTGAACCACCGAGGCGCTTGGTGGCGTCGAGGCAATTCTTGACGGTAGCGGCGCACCATGCGAAGACCTCCGGATCGGGGTTAGTGGAGGCTCCTGCCATGAAGCGCGGATGAGAAAAGAGATTGGCGGTTCCCCAGAGGAGTCGCGTGGAGTAGCTCCGCATCTTCTCTTCGAGGTAGTCGACCATGGTGTGAAAGTTCTTAAGAGTGTCGGCCAGTGTGTCGCCAGCCGGTGCGATGTCGGCATCGTGCCAGCAGAAAAACGGAAAGTCGAGCACGCGGAAGAGTTCAAATGCGGCGTCGGCTTTTGCCTTGGCTTGTGCGATAGGATCGCCGGGGTTGAACCATGGGCGCGGAATTGTCGGGCCGCCGAAGGGGTCGCTTCCCTGCATATTGAGCGAGTGCCAGTAAGCCACGGCGAAACGCAGATGATCTTTGAGCGGTTTGCCGTTGACGACACGGTTGGGGTCGTACCAACGGTAAGAAAGCGGGTTTTCGGATGTGGGGCCTTCATAGGCCACGGTCTTGAAAGAACTGAAGATGGTTTCGGGCATGTGAATCTCCTGGCTCTCCGGGATAGGGCGATGGCGGATGGAAAATCAAGCTTCGAGTCTGGTTTAAGCTGGCAGAGTAAAGCGATTTTTTAGAGCCGTTCTTGCCCGTGATCCTGGGACAGTTATTTGTAACATATTGGGCAGAGGTGAGGCGCGCGACGGGAAAACCGACGCGGGATTCTCCCACGATGGTCCTGATGACAGACGCCGCAGGGATTCGCTCTGCGGTTCATGTACCGCCGTCAGACTTTGAGCAGATACTGGTAGGCTTGGCGGACTGCTCCTAGCTCATCCCCTGTCGCGGTTCCGTCCTGCTCGATGAATGTCTGCTTAATGCCGGCTTTCTGTAGCGCACTCATCATCTTCTTCCAATCGGTGGCGCCTTTGCCGAATTCGGCATACTTGGGGAAGTTGCTGGTGAGGCTAGGGGTGAAGGGGCTTGCCCACTCCTTTACGTGGGCGAGTTCAAACCGACGCGGGTACTTAGCGAGGTAGGGGTAAGGATCGCCTCCGCCCGCGATGAAGTTGCCGGTGTCAAACTCGAGTCCAACCATGGAAGGATCGGTCAGGCGGATGATTTCGTCCAGGCCTGTGACGTTGCCGTATCTGCGGGCTTCGATATTGTGGTTGTGATAAGCGAAGCGCATGCCGGCGTCACGGACCTTGCGTCCGATGGTGTTGAAGCGGTCGGCGCTCCAGCGGAAGTCCTCCAGCGAAATTGTCTCGAATGGATTTCCGGATGATTTGCCGGAGGAGTTGGGCTTAATGGACGGGACAGCAGCGATTATGTAAGGCATATCGACTTCGTGGCAGAAGTCGATGGTGCGATGCACTTCATCGTCAGGCATGGAGGCGAGCAGGCAGTGCGCACCGGTGGCGCTGAGTCCGGTGTTGGCGAGAGTAGCTCGAACCTGCTTGGCGGTACGGTTGTAGAACCCAGCAAACTCGACATTCTTGATTCCAAGCGAGGCGACCTTGGCGAGAGTGCCGTCGAAATCTTTCGCAAGCATGGCGCGAAGAACATAAAGTTGCACGCCGAGGCGGTCAGGAGATTCAGCTATGGCAAGCGGAGAACGGGAGGATGAGACGGCGAGTGCTGCGAGTGTGCCGGTGGCGAGAAAATCGCGGCGCGAGATCAATGTGTGGACCTCCTCAAATCAGATCGTTTCCGATGATAGCGGAAGTGGCTTGTTCTGAAATCTGATCCATCCGGTCTCGAGCTTTGAGCCCACCCATCGCGCAAGAGCCGCGTTGGATGGAGCACAGGCCGGCTTGGAAGAGCACCTGTGTGACTAAGAATCGATCTGGTTGTTGGGGTTATGACCGGAAGCGGGGATGAAGAACGGGGCCAGTTTATCGCCGATGGGGGAGCCGAGGCCGGTGCACGGGTCGGGCCCTGGTGCCGCGCTGTAATAGCCGTTCCCGCCGGACGTGATGTCGGCGAATGCAGCCGGATTCTTGTAAAGCGTGGGCGTGACGAAGCCGAGCTTCTTTCCGAAAGCGGCGAAAAGGCCAGCATAGAGCGGGGATACCGCGCTGGTGCCACCGACAACGGTGTTGGCACCGTGTACCGTGATGTTGTAGCCGGTGTTGGGGTCGGCGTCGGCAGCGACATCGGGAACCATGCGGCCTTTGCCGTAGGTCGAGCCTGAGGGCGGTTTTGGAACGCCGATCTGGAAGGTCTGGGTGGGAAAGATGGTCGAGTATCCTCCGCCGGTGCCTTCACCGCTAGTCTGGCCGGGGCTGTCGTTCCAGACTGTTTCAGTGCTGGTCGTTTTGTAAGTGCCGCCGCAGCCCACGACGTGAGGGCAGGACGACGGGCAGTCCACATTTGCGGGCGTGTTTCCGCCGTCACTGGAATTGTTGTCGCCGGATGCGGCGAAGATGATCATGCCGAGGTCGGTGGCGGTAGCAGCGGCGGATTCCATTTCGTCGGCGTTCTGCGTACCCCAGGTATTTTCGTCCGCGCCCCAGGAGATGGAGCAGACATCGCACCCATCCTCCGCGGCTTTCTGCACGGCGGGAGCGATGTCCTGCGCCCAGTAAATGCGAATGGTGGCCGGCTTGCCGGTAGCTGCGAAGTAGGCTGCGGCGGAGACCTGGATGTCGAGCGCGATTTCGACGTCGGCGTCGCTGTTGGAGCCGGTGTTCTGGTTGGGGCTGTTTTTTGTGCCGTCGACGGAGACGTCGGTGACGCTGGGAACGGGCTGGTTTATGGCTTTGAAGTAGGCGTCGATGTCGGATTGGACCCAGCCGCCGCCAAGCTCGACGATTGCGATCACGCCGCCCCCTGCAAGCCCCGTAGGCCATTTGTATGCGGAGCAAAGGTTGGGCACGTTCCAAGGCGCCGGCGCGAGAGGGCCAATCTGGATGTGCGGCACTAAACGACGGAGTTTGAAATAAGGATGGCAGGGAACGCGCGGAGTGTTTGGCATTGGGGGAGTGTCCTTTGGTTGAACTTGGCGCTTTCCTGAGTGCTTAGATGCCGGCGCGGCGGCGTGGTGGTACGCGCTGGCGTTTTGGCGGCACGAAAGTCACGTCGCGCTAAAGCCTTAGTATGGTTGGTGAATCGAAGGGTCTGGCAGTCAGCTTGAAAACTACACGCTGCAGTCGGTTCTGAATCGGCTACCAAGTTAGCGGCGCCATGGCGCCACGCGATATAGCAAGTTAACAGGAGAAGACCTTGGCATACGACGATCTGCGCGACTGGATCAGGACACTTGAGAAGAATGGCGAGCTGAAGAGGATCAGTGTGGAGGTTTCGCCTGAACTCGAAATCACGGAGATCACGGACAGAGTGTCGAAGGCAGGGGCCAAGGGAACAAGGAGACAAGGTTTCAATTCGTCGCCCAAGAACGGGAAGTATGCGCCGGGAGGGCCGGCGTTGTTGTTTGAAAACGTGAAGGGGTATCCAGGCCACAAGGTGCTGATGAACCAGTTCGGCAGTGAGCGCCGCATGGCGATGGCGCTTGGTGTTGAACGCCTGGATCAGATTGCGGAGCGCATTCAGGGATTGATGAATGTGAAGGCGCCGGGCGGCGGGTTTCTGGATAAGTTGAAGATGCTGCCTCAACTGGCGGAGCTTGGAAATGTCTTTCCGAAGACCATGCAGGCGAAAGATGCGCCGTGCAAGGAAGTGGTGCTGCGCGAGGGATTCGATCTGAATGCATTTCCAATCTTGAAGTGCTGGCCGCATGATGGCGGACGATTCATCACGTTACCCTGTGTGCATACGCGCGATCCGCGGAACGGGAAGAGAAACATCGGGATGTATCGCATGCAGGTGTATGACGGTCAGACGACGGGCATGCACTGGCAGCGGCAGAAAGTGGCGGCGGAGCATTTCCGGAACGCGCTTCGCGCTCAGGCGCAGAGTGCGGCCACAGGCGATCCGCTCGCTGCAAGCGTAGCGGCGATGGCGGAATCTGCGGGTGGTTCGGTGGCGATTCCAGACGGTCCGGTTGACGGAATTCCGCAGGTAGCAATGGGCAAGCTGAGGGGCTCGCGGCTTGAAGTTGCAGTGGCGATTGGGACAGAGCCGGCGCTGACATTTTCGGCGATTGTTCCCGCACCGCCAGAGGTTGAGGAGTTTATGATTGCCGGCTTTCTGCGCGGGAAGCCGGTGGAGATTGTGAAGTGCGAGACGGTGGATCTCGAAGTTCCGGCGAGCGCGGAGATCGTGCTGGAGGGCTACGTCGAGCTGAGCGAGATGCGGAGCGAGGGACCGTTCGGCGATCACACAGGTTTCTACACGATGGCAGAAGATTATCCGGTCTTCCATCTGACGTGCATCACGCATCGAAAAGATCCTGTTTATGCGGCGACGATCGTCGGTAAGCCGCCGATGGAAGATGCGTGGATGGGCAAGGCGGTGGAGCGGATTTTTTTGCCGGCGATGAAGCTGACGATTCCGGAGATCGTGGACATCAATCTGCCTGTCGAGGGCGTCTTTCACAACCTGATGCTTGTGTCGATCCGAAAGAGTTATCCGGGACAGGCGCGGAAGGTAATGAACGCGATCTGGTCCTTAGGACAGGCGATGTTCACGAAGTGCATTGTCGTCGTCGATGAGGATTGCGATGTGCAGGACATCGGCGAGGTGGTGCTGAGGGTCACGAACAATATCGATCCGGAGCGGGACATACAGTTCACGCTCGGGCCGGTGGACTCGCTCGATCACGCATCGCGCATGCCCAACTACGGGTCGAAGATGGGAATTGATGCAACGCGAAAGTGGAAGGCGGAAGGGTTCAACCGTCCGTGGCCGGCGATGATCGAGATGGATGCCGGCACCAAGGCGAAGGTGGATGCAATCTGGGAGAAGCTTGGGTTATAGGACACGCGTTGTTGACCGGGCGGGCTCCAGGTTGCGCCGCGACTTCGGCGAGTAATGACGTCAGAGCAGCTTCGGCCACCCCAGGTGAATCGGCTTGATTGAACATGGGCCTTCCATTTCGAACGGCACCGGGCCGGCAGGTACCCCCCTCCCCTCCGCTGATAATGTTTTCAATCGTTTATGGCAGGAGACGGTTGTAACTGGTTGAATCAGTTAGGTTTAGTATTTAAATTGTAGCAGACAAAAGACTTACGGCTGAGAAACTGCATTTCGTCTCGCTAGGTGAGACGGAGAGTAGTGCGCGTGAGTTCCAGCAGAAGACTCCGCGGTCAATGCAGCTGTATATGTCCACGTCTTAATTGTGAGGCATTCGGCGAATTGTTATGCAAAACGATCGGATTGGATTTCCAAATCCGCGAGCCCCGCTCATCGCGATGAAGCTGCGATGAACGGGGCACAGGGTCATTTCTCAAGAGCACCGGATTAATGACTGGGCCAGTGCCGAGTCTGAGTGACGGTTTGCCCCGATCGGATTGTGTTTCCAAATCCGCGAGACCCGCTCATCGCGATGAAGCTGCGATGAACGGGGCACAGGGTCATTTCTCAACCGCACCGGATAAATAATTGGGCCAGTGCCGAGTCGGAGTGACGGTTTGCCCGTAACGATCGGAGTGGATTTCCAAAACTGTGAGACCCGCTCATCGCGATGAAGCTGCGATGAACGGGGCACAGGGCCATTTCTCAAGAGCACCGGATAAATAATTGGGCCACTGCCGAGTCTGAGTGACGGTTTGCCCGTAACGATCGGATTGTGTTTCCAAATCCGCGAGCCCCGCTCATCGCGATGAAGCTGCGATGAACGGGGCACAGGGTCATTTCTCAAGAGCACCGGATTAATGACTGGGCCAGTGCCGAGTCTGAGTGACGGTTTGCCCCGATCGGATTGTGTTTCCAAATCCGCGAGACCCGCTCATCGCGATGAAGCTGCGATGAACGGGGCACAGGGTCATTTCTCAACCGCACCGGATAAATAATTGGGCCAGTGCCGAGTCGGAGTGCCGGTTTGCCCGTACCAATCAGAGGCTTGGGGCAAGGGGGGATAGAGAGAACTTGACGGTACCGTGGCGTTTGCCATTCTGGACCACGATCAGTAAATGGCTGCTGTTGCCCTTCTCACGGCCGTTTCACGGGCTCAAGAAAGAGGCGCTCGTAGCGAATAAAGCATCCGGTCTCTCGAACGAGCGCCGCAGCCGATAGGCACTCAGGATCAGTTGCGACCATCTCGCGATAACGCCGGTAACTTTCGTCGTCTGGGAAAGAGAACATCGCCACAGCAACATCCGACGGTCCATCGAAGCCAAGTCCCGGAAAGCTCACGCCCATTCTGTCTGGTGAGGCGCGGGGAATGAAATATCCATGATGAATACCGCCATAGCGTTCAATGAGCACAATCCAAGTGCGCGCATAACTCTCAAACGCACTAAGCTTGCTCATGTCGAGCGTGTACCGAATCTGACATGTTACTGGTTGCGCGTTCGCCATCTCCTCCTCCGCACCTTTCAATCTTGGCATCAGTGACGAGAAGCCGTCTACGATCAGGGAAATCCGAAACGCGCTCTCGTGAAAGGCCAATGTGCGGTTGGGGCGGAGGAGAGGCATAGGCGGATCTGGGGGGATCCGCCTGTTGCGGCTGAGTGTTTTTGAGATCGCCTTACTACAGCCGAACTGCGGTTGCCGTGGCACAGGCGCGATTCAGAGGATTGTGGTTCACGTCGTAAAACTGGACCGTGGCCCTGTCCGTCCATCCGGTTGCATCGCTGTTGAGTACGATGCTGTGAGTGATTGCCTGCGTGCCGGCGGCGAAGCCGACAGGGGGAGGACCAGGCGCGTAATTGGACGAGGTGAACAGAATGTAGGCTACATCAGTGGCGGAGTATGTACCGTCGTCGTTGAGCCACCAGACGCCAAGGCCTGTACCGCGCTGACCGGGCTGGAATGCCGGGTTGGATGTAGATTCGGTCACGGTTCCACCACGGGAAAACATGACCATGGAGGAGAACAGGGGAGCGATCACAGGACCGTTGCAATTGCCTGCAGGGTGAAGGGCGACGGTTACGGACCAGGCGCCGACCAAACCGACGGACGACTGTTGCGACTGCGCCTGAGAAGTTGGTGCTAAAGACAGGATTGCCGCGAAGACGACGAGGGCGGCGCATGAACGACTGGCGTGACGTGGTGCATTGATGAGCATGGTGGCGATCTCCTTGGGAATAGCAGTTTGCGACTGCATAGCGACAGTAGGGGAGATCAGAGCACGGAGTCTTGAGGAGGAGTTGAGGATTCGTTCCTGATTTCTTGAGGACCTCAGCGGGACGGCTGCTAGAATCGGCTCACTCTGGCGGGGGCATGACGGGTAAATCCCAGCTTACGTACCGGTTTGCGAACTTCCGGCTGTTACCGCGGGAGAAGCAGTTGTTTTGCGGCGAGCGTGCGGTGAAGCTGGAGCCAAAGGTGTTCGACACTCTGGTGATGCTGGTGGAGAGCCAGGGACGCCTGGTGGACAAAGACAACTTCCTGAGGAGGCTGTGGCCTGACACATTTGTGGAAGAGGCTACGGTGGCACATTGCATTTCAGAGCTGCGACGGACTCTGCGCAGGGAGAGCGAGGGTGTGGAGTTTATTGAGACTGTCGCCAAGCGCGGCTACCGGTTTCTGGCCCCGGTGAAGTCGGTGAGTTTGGATGAGCCTGATGCGATGCAAACAGCGGCGGTGCTGGCCGTGCTGCCTTTTGAGAACCTGAGTCCGGAGCCGGAGCGGGAGTATCTGGCGGATGGAATGACAGAAGAAGTCATTGCGGCGCTGGGACAGATCGATCCGGTGCGACTGAGCGTGATCGGACGAACCACAATCATGCGATATAAGCGCACGACGAAGTCTCTCGGGGAGATCGGTGGCGAGTTGAAGGCGGCCTTCCTGGTGGAGAGTTCGCTGCGCAGCGAGTGCGGGCGGATCCGGGTGACTTCAAATCTGGTCAGGGCCAGCGACCAGGTGCAGATATGGTCGGCAACATATGACAGCGAGCCGAGGAGCATGCTGGCATTTCAGCGTGAGCTGAGCACAACGATTGCACAACAGATCAGGCTGCGTCTTTCACCAGAACGGCTGGAAGCGTTGGCGCGAAGGCAGGCACACAATCCCGAGGCATATGACGCGTATCTGCAAGGGCGGTACTACTGGAACCTGTTTAGGCCCACAACGACACGCAAGGCGATTGAATGCTATTTACGTGCGACGCAGCTCGATCAGAACTACGCGCTGGCATGGTCGGGGTTGGCGGACGCATATGCGTCGAGCCCAATCCACGCTGATGTACGGCCGCGCGATGTATGGGAGAAGGCGCGTCAAGCGGCGGAGCAGGCGATTGCTGCCGAACCGGAGCTAGCAGAGACACAAACATCTTCGGGATTCGTGAAGTTCTGGCTGGACTGGGATTGGGCGGAGGCAGAGGCGGCATATCGGAGGGCAATCGCGATCGATCCGAACTACTCCCTGGTTTACAGGCTGCTGGGGATTGTGTTGGGCCATGCGGGGCATCGCGGGGAAGAGGCGCGGCAGGCAATGGAGAAGGCGCGAGCGATTGATCCATTGCAGGCAATGCACCATGCGTTATCGGCGCAGGTGGCCTTCCTGGAACGAGATTTCCGAGCGGCGCTCGAGTTCGCGCGCCAGGCAACTGTGGTACTGAAGGATTTCTGGATCGCGAATCTGCAGTTGGCACAGGCCTATGAGCAGCTTGGCGAAGATACGCTTGCGCTCGAGGCGCTGAGCCACGTTGGAGCGGGGGGAGAGAACAGCAAGGTAATTTCGCTGCGTGGTTACGTTCTGGCAAAAATGGGACGTGCGAATGATGCGCGCGAGGTGCTGAGAACACTCGAGATTCTGGCGCGTGAGCGCTACATGCCGGCATGTGCAACCGCGATGGTATACACAGGACTGGGCGAGATCGATAGCGCATTTTCATGGCTAGAGCGGGCGCTCGAGGAGCACGACGTGCATCTGGCGAGTCTGCCGAAAGACGCGAAGTGGGACGGCTTGCGCGGAGATGCACGATTTACAAAGATCCTTCGAAAGTGCGGGTTGCCATATGCACACCCCACAGCTTGATTTGTTTGTTACCTCGGACCCAGAATCTTGACCGTTCGATCGATTGCATGCAGGATACTTTGGCATCTGACCCGGATGAACACGAAGATCTTCGCGCCGTCAACAAACGACATCAGTGCAATGAACAGATATAGGCGTGAAATGGTCTTTTGCTGTCGTGAGCAGTCGCAAAGAGTGGGGGCATAACTTTGTATTGAGTGGGGACATTTGATTGAAACCAGCGATTCGGGCACTTCAGGATGGATTTGAGGTTTTACATCGACGCGTGGAAGGAACATGTGCGTATCCCCAGCCCGGATGTTTCTAATTTTGGTTTGAATGCCTTTATGCTCTTTCCGGTCGGACATGCAATGGCCGATGAGTGTGGAGCAAGAGTGCGCACTGACTCTTGATGAACGCCAGGTCGCTATTGCTCGCTTCGGGTACGTGGGATTGTGGCAGACGCCTGGTGGTACTGCGGAGCTTGATGCGCGAGTCAGCAATGGAATGCGAAACTGTCAGCAACAGCGAATTGCTGCAGATGTGACACTGCGAGCGAAATCTCGTTGAGCTGGTCTCGATGCAGAACCAGGCTGGCTACAAAGCGCTCTTCAGGAGAGTCATGGAAGTTGTACCGGATGCGAGTATCGATACCTAGGAGTTTCGACGCATTTGGTAGGCTGAAGTGCATGCGTAGTATCTTCTGGTGGGCTGGCGTTGCTGGGGCGCTGGCGATGATGTTCGCTGCTGCTCCTTCTACTGCGCAGGCTCCGGATAATTTCAGATGGGTAGACTTTCATGCGCCGAACGACCAGGATGTCGTGAACTGGGTAACGCGCGCGCTGCAGGAGCAGAAGTGGACGGCGATCCGGGAGATCGGCGTGGAGTACGACCAGGCGCTGGTCATCACGACCAATCGCAATTCTGCACAGGGAGCTCCAAACCGGGATTCGTTCTCGATCTGGAGCGTTTCGCTGGCGAATCGAGCGCTGACGCACATCATCGACGGCACGAATCTACGGATCGCCGACTGGCTGCTCCTGGACGTCACATCCCCGCGTGAACTGGGTGTGCTGTACGACGATTGCAGCGACTGTGAGGGTACGACGTATTTCACGACACTGCACTACGATCTGCGGCAGCATACGTGGGCCGCGCGGTGGCTGCAGGGCGGCGGGAAGACGATTGCAGTCTGGAGCGCGAAGGCGCCGCTGGGCGTGACTCAAACGCAGGTTTTCGCCGTGATGGCTGACTCAAATGGGCATGAGGTGTTGGGTACCTGGACTCACCTCGACTACGGAAAGCAGAAGTCCGCTGAAGATTCTGTTTACCGTTTCGATGTTGATCCGCAAACCGGGATTGAGCGCAACCAGCTGCTGTTTGGGCGTGATGCGGCGAAGATGAAGGAACATCTTTGCCACGGACAGGACTTCGTCCCCGGGTTGAGCAGAGGGCAGGATTCTTCGTTGTGCGCGGATCCGGTGCAAGAGAAGCCACGATATGAACGCAAGCCGGTGACGACTCCGCCGAAGAACAACCAGGGGCAGTCGCGCCCCCAGTAACAGAAGGAACAAGGGAGCAATCGAGGCGGAACGAGGGCGGGCGGGTAAACGAAAGATGGGCTCCAGCAGAAAAGGCCATTGCGGAGGCGATGGCCTTTTCGTTGTGACTGAAAAAGGGATCACTTTCTGAAGCGCTTTGATGGCTCGTCAGAATAGATCTGGCCGTCGCGGATGTGGACGACTCGATGCGCGTACTCGGCGATGTCGGGTTCATGGGTGACAAGGACGATGGTGTTGCCCTTGGCCTGGAGCTGATCGAAAAGAGACATGATCTCGACACCGGTTTTGGAGTCGAGGTTTCCGGTGGGCTCGTCGGCCAGGATGATGGAGGGCCGGTTGACAAGAGCACGGGCGATGGCGACGCGCTGGCGTTGTCCGCCGGAGAGCTCGTTAGGTTTGTGGTTCATACGCGACTCAAGGCCGACGTTAGTGAGAGCCTGTTTGGCGCGTTCAATACGCTCGGCGGCGGGAGTGCCGTTGTAGATCAAGGGCAGCTCGACATTGTGCAGCGAGGTTGCGCGGGACAACAGGTTGAAGGTCTGGAATACGAATCCGATTTCTTTATTGCGGATGCGGGCAAGCTCGTCATCATCGAGTTCACTGACAAGCTGGCTATTGAGCCAGTACTTACCCTTGGACGGTGTATCGAGGCAGCCGATAAGGTTCATCAGAGTTGATTTGCCGGAGCCGGAGGGGCCCATGATGGCGACGTATTCGTTGTGCTTGATGCGGAGATTGACGCCGCGAAGCGCGTGAACCTGCTGCTCCGATCCCATGTCGTAAGTGCGCCACAGATCCTCCACGACGATCATGTCACCGTTCGGACCGGATGAATTTTGCTCTTCCACCTCAGATATGACGCTGTTCAGAGCCATTTGAACCTATCCTTCTTTTGACTTCTCGTGTGACCTGCTTAAGCGTGATCAGATGGTGCGGGTGGACTATGTGGTGCTGCCGGGCTGTCCCGCAACGGGCTGTTTGTCCCGCTTGAGAAGGGCGCCATTCTTCAGGCTACGGAGTGTCTTGTACGGTCCAGTCACGATCTCATCGCCATCTTTGAGGCCACTAAGTACCTCGATGTCGGTTGCCCCAGTGATGCCGGTTTTGACTGGCACAAACTTCGCGCGCTGCTTGCCATGAGCGTCCTTTTCGACCACGTAGACGCCTTGAACTGGAGGCGCCTTGCTGGGAGAGGAGGATGAGGCGGCTTCGACCTTGCTACTTCCAGAAGATGGTGCAGGCGGCGTGTACATCGTCAGTGCCTGAATTGGCAATGAGAGCACGTCGGATTTTTGAGCTGTTGTAATTTTGGCGGTAGTGGAGAGGCCGGGACGCAGTTGATCGGAAGACTCGTCGAGGGTCACGACCACCTTGAAATCCTTCGCTTCTTCAGTGCCGGTGGTGGACTGCGAGGTGGCGATGCCGGTTGAGCGCAGCAATGCCTGATCTCCGACGAGAGTGACGTGGCCCTTGAATACCTTGCCGGGAATAGCGTCGACTGTGACGTCGGCCGGCTGGCCGTCCTTGATGTTGACGATATCGGTTTCGTCGACCTTGACTTCGGCGGTGATCACACTCATGTCCGCCAGAGTCATCAGGGTTGATCCGGCCGTGTTCTGAATGCCGGTGACCACAGTCTCACCTTCTTTGACCGGCATGTTGGTCACGATGCCGTCGAAGGGCGCGATTGCGATGGTTTTCTCGAGCATGTCCTGGTTGGCACGGAGGGTGGCAACCTGCGTCTGCAAATGACCGCGAGCGGATTCAGTCTGCGCCTTGGCCTGGTTTAGCTGGGCCTGCATCTGGGCGACGGTCGCGACGTCAGTGTCGTAAGCGGCTTTCTTGCTGTCAAAGTCCTGTCTGGCCATGATGCCAGCCTTGAAGAGGCTCTGGGCGCGATCCCAATCGAGCTTCTTTTGTTCCAGATCGGCTTTGGCGCGGTCTACATTTGCCTCGGCCGTCTTTTCGGCGGCAATGTAAGAATTGATGTCTGTCTTGGCGGCTGAGATGGCAGCTTCCTGTCCGGCAACATTGGCCCGCTGCTGGACATTTTCGATAGTGGCAACTATCTGGCCCTTCTTAACTGTGTCGCCCTCTTTCACGTAGAAGTGGGTTACTCGGCCCATCACATTGGCACCCACATTCACGATGGTTTTGGGCTTAATCTGGCCGGTTCCACTGACGACCGTCGCCAGATCCTGTTTGTGGATCTTGGCGGTGAGGACCTTTGTATAGCCCGACTGCTGTTTGTAAACAAAGACGGTAACCAAGGCGATAGCCACAATGACAGCACCGACGATCAGAAGAATCTTTTTCATTGGTCGCTAAAACTCCGGGAGTCTCCTACTCATTCTACGCAGTTTCATCCTGCGAGGTTCCCGTCACCCATGAATTCATCCACGTCCGAAGACGGATGGTGGCTGACGGAATCCTGCCCGATTCCGGTTGTGGGGACCGGACCTTCGGAGGCTGCTGGAGACCGGCACAACTTGGGGCGAAGCTCGCAGCAGATTTAACAGAAAGATTGCGTTCATTGAAATGACGCGGCAGACAGGCCGTTTGTCTCAGAAATTGAGGGCTCATGAGACGAAAAATGTGACAAATGGGTGACATTCTGAATGCGGAGGCGTCGAATCGCCAGCGGCTGGTTCATCATGCCTTGCCGGGCACCTTTGCGGACCGTAGAATAAAGGCACTTGTAGGGAGCATTTTGACGCAATGATTTTCAACGGCCGTTCGGTCCTGATTGTCGCACTTGGGTGCGGCCTGGTCCTCATTCCCGCCCATCGAACCCACGCTCAACAGACTGAGGATCCGGCACTTAAGGCCCGGCCAGCATCCGGTCAGGATAGCGGTGCTCCGGATGAACCGGATCCGCTGAAGCGGAAGCGTTCAGACGATGCCGAGTTCAAAGCGCAGAAGGAACTCCGGAAAGAGTTGAAAGGGCCGTTCAAGACCTGGCTCGACCAGGACGTGGCGTACATCATTACGGACGAGGAGCGGAAGGCGTTCAAAAGTCTGAGCAACGACGAGGAGCGCGAGGCTTTCATCGAACAGTTCTGGCTGCGGCGCAATCCGAATCCGGACTCACCGGATAATGAGTTCCGGGAAGAGCACTACAGACGCATCCAGTACGCTAACGATCACTATGCAGCCGGCAAGCCGGGTTGGAAGACAGATCGCGGTCATATTTACATTTCATTTGGAGCCCCAGATTCGATCGATTCGCATCCATCCGGCGGGTCTTACAATCGGCCTCTGGACGAAGGCGGAGGCGAGACATCGACGTTTCCGTTTGAGGTGTGGCACTACCGGTATCTCGAGGGCGTGGGCGACAACATCGATATTGAGTTTGTGGATACGTGCCAGTGTGGCGATTACCACTTCACGATTGATCGTGGCGAAAAGGACGCATTGGCGAAGGTTCCCGGAGCCGGCCTGACGCAGTGGGAGTCAATTGGGATGGCGAAAAAGGCGGATCGGTTCAAAGGTGGCTTTGAAAGCCTCGGAACAGGGCCGCTGGGGAGTTCCAACGAATCGAAGCAGTTCGATCGCATCGAGATGGCAGCCAAACTGTTTGCACCTCCACCGATCAAATTCCACGACTTGGAAAGTGCAATCAGCGAACACAAGATCATGCAAGGGCCGGTATTCCCGTTCGATGTTCGGACAGATCTGGTGAAGGTGACATCCAGTACTGTTCTGGTTCCGATCACGGTGCAGATCAAGAATCGCGATGTCACATTTGTGACCAAGGACGGGGTGGCGACCGGTGTGGTGAATATCCTGGGCAAGGTGACCACGCTCACACATAAGACCGTCCAGACCTTTGAAGATACGGTCTCAGTGCAGCAACCCGCAGAGCTTCTGCAGGCATCTTTGGATCGTAAGTCTATCTATTGGAAAGCCGTACCGCTTCTCCCCGGTCTCTATCGCCTTGATATAGCAATCAAGGATGTGAACAATCCGGACCATATCGGCGTCTACGGTAGAAGTCTTGAAGTTCCGCAGTACCACGATGAAAAGCTTGGTACATCTTCCCTCATTTTGGCGGACCGGATCTATCCCGTGAGCTCTCACGATATCGGGCAGGGCAATTGCGTAATTGGAAACATACATGTTTGCCCGCGGGTGACGCCTAATGCAGCTACTCCGGTGAACTATAAACGTAACCAGGAGTTGAACTTCTGGATGCAGGTTTACAACCTGGGCATCAATGATCAGACCAAGGCGAACGAAGCGAAGGTCACGTATCAGATCATCGACACAGCGACGAACACCGTCGTATTCGAGAAAGAGCAGGATTCAAAGGACTTCGGCGAACACAGTGATCAGCTCACGGTGGAAAAGACACTGCCGGTAGCTGGGCTGCAACCCGGCAAGTACAAGGTGACGGTGAAAGTAAATGACGAAATCTCAAAACAAGAGATTGCGCAATCGGCACCTTTTGTCGTGGAATAGAACGAAGGGCTCCGCAAGGTAGGTTAACCGGCAGTAGATCGGGAACCTGTGAGTCTCGAGTGGTCAATTCCCAGGGCTTTGCCAGGACGCCGCCGGGTCACCAACGCAAGTGATGATTCGCAGGCTCCATCTCGTCTCCCTGATCGCGCTGATCGCAGCATCTGGCGTGTCCGGCTTTGGTGCGTCCGTGGGAGGCGCGCCGAATGGGACCGTCTCAGGCATTGTGCGTGATTCAGCAGGCGTCCCGCAACTGGGTGCAGCGGTGGAGTTGCTGAGGCCCGATCTGACTGTGGTTGCCGCAGTTTATACAAACAACAAAGGCCTCTATACCTTCTCAAAAGTGTTGCCCGGTCACTATGCAGTGAAGGCGATGGGTACCTCATTTCTGCCATCGTTGCGGGAGAACGTAAGAGTCCGAACAAATGCAGTAGTGAACCTGACGTTGAGCACACTGTACGAAGTGATGCAGTGGCTTCCCGCTGAACCCAAGGCGGTAAACGCCAACAAAGACGATTGGGAGTGGACGCTGCGCTCCGCGGCGAATCGGCCACTGCTTCGGTGGCTCGAAGATGGTCCGCTCGTTGTTGTGTCAGACCGGCCTGGCGGCAAGCCAAAGCTCAAAGCGCGATTAATGGCGACTGGACAGGAAGGAACCTTCGGCGAGAGCGGAGAACGATTCTCCGCCAGCGTTGAAGATACTCCTTCAAATAGTCGCGAACTGCTGGCACGCGTCGATTTCGCTCCGAATACGGATGAGGGGATGGAATCCATGCTTGGTTTCCGGCAGGATCTCGGATTTGCCGGAGCGGTCGAGTCCTTGGCGGCCATTTCGATTCACCCAGTTGTAGAGGGTCCTGATGCCGAGGGGCTGGACGAAGCGATGATGCGCAGCGCCGAGACGATCAACTTAGGCGATGAGTTTACCGTCGAAGCCGGGTCTCAGCAGGTATTGGCACGGTTCAACCAGAATTCGCCTAATACAGTTCTGACTGCATTACCCTTCACGACGCTGAGCTGGCATGGACCTATATCGACCATAAGTTATCGCATGGCCACGGCGATACCCGTGGCCGGACAGGACCAATCGGAGGCGGGCTATTTTCTGCCGCGGCCGGTGGTCCGGGATGGGAGATTGACGCTGGAGCGCGGAATGCACCAGGAAATCTCGTGGGAGCGTCGTACGGACGCTTCGGGAGTTTCCTTCGCGTTCTTCTCAGATCACATTGAGAATCCCGTAATCGAGGCCAGCGGTGCGCGGTCGGGGAGCGACGATGTGTTACGCGATCCGAGAAGCGGTTTGATGCGCGGAGCCGGACAGGATTTCTCGAGTGCGGGCGTGGTTGCCACGGTCGAGCACCGGATGGCAGGTGGAAATATCAAGATAGCCTATGCAAATGGCAATGCCATGGGCATACCTGCGGTGGTACATTCGACGGGGCTCAACCAGATTCTTTCCGCCGCACGACCACGACGGGCTCAAATGTATGCGATATCGCTATCGGGAACTTTGGAAGGCACCGGGACACGGTGGCGCGCAAGTTATCGATGGCAACCGGCTGACACAGTCACGGCCATTGCTCCATATTCGGTCGGCGCGATCGAACCCTACTTCAATCTACGACTGAGGCAGCCGATTTCGACACATGCCAATGGAGTAGATGTGGAAGCTCTCCTGAACGTGAGCAATCTGCTCGCGGAAGGATACCGGCCGTACATCACCAACTCAGGTATGGTGGTGTTTGCTCAGGATCAGCGTAGCATCGGTGCGGGCGTGGCATTTACCTTCTAACTTCCAGCCCTCACGTCTTAATTCCTCTCCACGCAAATAAGAAGAGCGCAGATGCGCATATCTGCGGCCAGGATGTTGAGTTGTCAGGTGATGGTGGACGCGGTAGGAATCGAACCTACAACCTGTCGGTTAAGAGCCGAATGCTCTGCCAGTTGAGCTACGCGTCCAGAGGGTTGGAACCGTTGTGCGGCGGGATTGAAGCACAACGTGGAGCGGCAGAATACTCACCGGTCCTTCAAAAATATAACACAAGGCGACGAGGGTTTCCAAAGACGAGAGCGCAGCTCTGGCTTGATGCCAGCCTCCAGTGAATAGACCTGGAATCTGAACTCGCATGCATCTCGTTTCAGCGTTCCGGAGCTAAGTATGCTCATGCCTGTCCATTATTGTTGCCTGCATCGTTGCCGAAGTGGGTGGCGAAGGTATTCCTTCAGCGACGCGATCGATGGGGACAGTGGCATGCTTGGGACTTCGGTTTGCGTCACGCAATCTGCTCCCAGGGAAAGATGGAACCCAAGCGCAGAAGATTCAGTCTGCCCTGGGTGGAGTTGTCTGATGAAAGATGAACGGAGCAGGAGGCTTCCGAGGCGAGAAGAACCAGCCGCCGCAGTGATAATGTCGTGCGATCGGTTCGGCAGCCGGCATAGTGCTCTGGGACGGATCGATCAGCGCGTCAGGAAATGCGCAATTTGCGGAAGAATCAGTGAGTTCGGGAGAGCAACTCGAGTCTCAGTCTGCCTTGCGGTGGGAGAGAGCGGCCGCTTCGTCCACAGTGGTGGTCATCGGGAAAAGGCGGTCGACTTTTGTGGTTTTGAAAAGCTGAAGAACCCTCGGGCCCACACCGGCGGTGACAAACTGAACGCCTTTGTTTTGGCAGCGGACGAAATGACCGACGATCAGGCCGAGACCACACGAGTCTATATAGGGAACGTCGGTGAGATCGAAGATGGTTATTGAGGACGAAGGCCGGGAGGCGGGCTCATTTTCAAAGAGACTTTTGAGCGCTGCTGGAGTAAGCGACGCATACATGTCCCGGGCGGTAAAAGGGCCGGAAAATCGGAAGATAAGCGATCCGGGAAGCTGGCCCGGCGAGCGTTCGATGTGGAAGGTGGAGCCATTCCAGATTTGAGCAGGAGCGGTGGACATCGGGTCTCCCTCAGGGCGTCATGCGCAATTTTCAGCAAAATCCAAACAAATCAAGGGGTAAGCGCAATTCAAGTATACGTTTTGACTACAGAGTCGGATTGTTACCGTTTGCGTGGTCAAAGCGCAAGCCAAAAAACCAGTGATCGAGACAGTACTGTTGTGCCAATGTGACGCAAATTACATGCAAGACTCCCATTGCATTGTGTAGACTTTAGCTAATCAATCAACAGTTCGAACGCTCCCGCCGCGATTGCGATCGATATTTCGCGCGTGCGTAAGGGAAAGTTCTGTTGTTTTTTTGCGACGTGGTTCACGTCGACGCTGGAGTTGTGCCTTGGGTTTGTTGCACCTGCTGCATTCGAATTGCGCCCGCCGAACCGGAATCACCCACCCTGATTTCACAGAGTTTGTCCGCACTTTAAGTTCGCGGCGGGACCCGGAAGCGGGTCGAGCTACAAGAAAACCGATGCGTCTTGTCGGCGCGTGGACCGTCCTGGTCGGCGTGATGGGATTTGCTGCTCCTGCCTATGCGGCTGGAGCAACCTATTACATTAACAATCGCTCGGACTCTCACTGTAGCGACGCTGGTGCGCACAGCATTGCGCAGCCGTGGTGCAGCTTTTCTCCAGCAAACAAGATCAGGAGTTTTGCTCCCGGGGATCAGATACTGTTGGCGCGAGGCGGAAACTGGAACCAGCAGCTATCGGTTGCCGGTCATGGAACACCAGGTGAGCCCATCACCCTGGCAGCGTACGGCTCAGGACCTGATCCCAAGATTCTGCGGAATCAAGCGGTGAGCGACATTTGCGTGCTCCTTATGGACGGGAGCTACTGGAACATCAGTGATCTGGAAGTGGGTCGGGCGAGCGTCGGGATTCTGTTGCACTACACGCAACTTTTCAACAGCGGGATCAATATCAGCCGCATCTATGCACACGACAACAAAGGGATCTGGTCAGGTTTTTCGCCCGATTATCCAGTCCAACGGAAGGTTCCTGATCCGTTTGCGTCCAGTCTGAACATCAATCTCTCTTCGGGAATTTTGTTCAACACAGCTTCATATGTAACGTTCTCAGCTTCACAATATGTACTGAAGGGCGTTTCCGTTACTGATATCCGCGGTGCAAATAACGTAGATAGCCTTGCCTTCGATGCGGAGACGAATACGATTGACAACCAGGACGGTCACAACGCATTCCAGGACGTTGTGATCAACGGGCTCGTCTTTGCAAGCGATAACGGACACGCGGCAGACATTTATCAGCGCGCCGGATTGGGATGCAGTGACGCGCTTCGCCTTCTGGGCATGTCGAATGTGACCTTGATCAACTCGGTTCTCTTCGATGAGGCTGGATGCCGAACGCCCACCGGAACGGCAGCGGTGATCCTGGGCCGAGTGCACAAGGTCACTTTTATCAACAACATCTTTTTTGGTGTTCCGCACTCCGGCAGCCCTGATGAGACGGCGATCGATTTCGAATGGTCGGAAAGCAATGTAACGCTGCAGGGGAATTTTTTCGCGGGAAACGCTGGGCCGGCAGTGGAGATTCTTAATATTCATCCCGGCGATCATACGGATTCAATTGATTTCAGCAGCAATACTTTCGCGCAAAACGCCCACTCGCATCGTCCTGGTGCGGCATCGATCTGGGAAGACAATAAGGGGCGAGGATATGGCGCGCCCTCGGGAAAGATTGGGAACAATCTGTTCTTCGAGGAGCACGGCCCGTTTTTAGCTGGCAGAAACATCGGGCTAATCAAGGATGTGAATCAACGCCAGACCGCGCTGGTGGCGAATTTCGCGGCTGAGCACTTCTCATCTGTGCAGGGCAAGAATCAGTGGCATTACCAGTACGAGTCATCAAGCTCGAACTGGAGCGATCTGCCCGAGTATTCATCCACGCTGGAGAACGGTACCTGGATGAAGAGCGACCAGCAGTACGTAAGCGCGTTCAACCTGCTCCCCGCGAGTTGCTCGGGCAGTTGCAACAGCGGTGGTGTGGCGCGGGCGTGGGTGGCTCCGCGAGCAGGCACAATCAGCGTCAGAGGTCGGGTGCTGAGGTCGGATACACGCGGTGGCGGCGGCGTTCACGCCAGCATCAATCTGGTCACTTCAGGCGGAGTGACTCAGATCTGGCCGGCGACGGGCGGAAGGCAGGTCATCGCGGTGCACGATCAGGCCGGGTACGCGACGGACGTGGATACGATCCAGGTTGCGCAGGGTGACGTGCTCAGGTTTGAGGTCCACGCGAACGGTGACAATGCGCATGACACGGTGAGCTGGACTCCATCAGTTGGTTACGTCAACCGCGATAATCTCAGCGCCAAGAACTAGTCGACGCGTAAAGCCTCGACGGGATCGATTCCTGCTGCCCGTCTTGCGGGCAAATAGCTCGCCAGCGCTGCTGCTGCACAGAGCACGATGGGAACGGTCAGATAAGTGAGGGGATCGAGCGGGCTGATCCCGAAGAGCAGCGACTTCATCGACTGTGTAACAGCTGCGGCCCCAAGAGTGCCGATCGCAACGCCAGTGGCAGTCAACACCAGGGCCGAACGCACAAACATCCACTTCAGTTCGGATTTTTGTGCTCCCAGCGCGAGGCGGATGCCGATCTCGCGCGTACGCTGCGAAACAGCGTACGAGATGACGCCATAGATCCCGATGATTCCGAGCAGAAGCGCCATGGTGCCCGCAATGGCCAGCATACTCAGAGTGAAGGACGTGCGCGCCATGGATTTTGCGTAAATGTCCTGCATGGTTCCTGGTGTGGCGACGGGCAGATTGGCATTGACGGCCCAGACAGCACGCTGGATGTCCATGACGAGAGCTTCAGAGCCCGCACGCTTGCTGCGAACTACGAAGGTGACCGCACGGGGACCGGTGATGACGGGCTTCTGCGTGTAAGGGCTGTTGAACATTGCCGGCCAGTAAATGATTTCCGGTGCCTTCTCATCGACACCGTTATGACGGACGTCCTGCGCAACGCCAATGATGATCTGCCAGGGCATCTTGGAGAACTGGCGTATTCGCTTGCCGATTGCAGCCTGCGGAGAGCCCCAGTTTTCACGCGCAAAGTTTTCAGACACGATGATGTTGTTGCGGAGCCCGTAGGCATCGTCCCAGGTGTACTCGCGCCCTGCAAGGATTGACGTACCCATTGTTTTGAAGAAGCCGGGCGAAACGTAATTGAAGAGGCGCAAGGGAGGTTCACCACCGGGATAGACCTTACCCTCAGCAGCCATTTCGTCCCAGTTCGGATCAATGCCCTCCATGGGCGCAGCACCTGCGAATGCCGCGGATTGAGCCCCGGGTATCGCGGATACATTGTCGGAAATCTGGTTCAGAAGATGAGTGACCTGAACCTGATCCGAGACGAGGAGTTCGGGTACGGATATTCGCAGCGTCTCAACCTGGGCGGGATCTCCGAATCCGGGGTCGACGTTGCGCAATGCAGCAAAGGTGCGGATCATGAGAAGCGCGCTCACGAGTAGTACAAGCGCCATCGCGACCTGGGCGACGACGAGAACATTGCGTGAGCGATTGCGGCTTCGGCTGTCGCTTGAAGTCCGTTTGCTGCCGGAGAGCGCCGCGATGGCGCGGGTGGTGGAGAACTTCAGGGCGGGGATAGATCCAAAGAACAGCCCTGAGACGGACGAGAGGAGCAAAGCAAAGACCAACGAACCTGAATTCAATGTGACTTCGCTGAGGCGGGGGAGATTCGAGGGCCCAAAAGCAACGAGAAGCTTGAGCCCGGCAAATGCAACGCCAAGCGCGAACAATCCGCCTATCAGGCCGAGTGCCACACTCTCAATGAGGAGTTCACGAGCAATCCGTCCGCGTCCGGCTCCGAGAGCAGCGCGAACAGCGAGTTCGCTTTGGCGCGAGTCGGCGCGCACGAGGAGCAGGTTGGCGATATTGACGCACGCGATGAGCATCACGAGACCAACAGTGGCCATCACGACCCAGAGCACGCCCTTGATGTTTCCGACCACCTGCTGCTTGAGGGAACGGAAGTCCGGAGAGATCCTCCACACGCGATAGTAGAAGGGATTGGAGCCTGGACCGTTCCTGAATGTGTGCATCCAGGTCTCGATGAGACGAGAGATATCCGCATTCGCCTGGGCAATCGAAACTCCGGGCTTGAGGCGGGCGATTCCGTTATATCCGAAGCCGGCGAGAATCGCAGTGGCGCGATCGAATTGGAGAGGAACGAGGAGATCGAAGTCGTTGTCGACGACGCGAAACCCGCGCGGCATGACACCAACGATCTCACGCGTTTCCGCGTCGAGTTGGAGGCTTCGGCCAAGCACGGCCTTGTCGCCGCCGAAGCGGCGTTGCCAATAGCCGTAGCTGAGCATCACGCGCTTCGCTCCGTGGGGATCCTGATCAGCAGGGGAGAGCCAGCGTCCGAGCGCTGGAGGAACGTTGAGCGTCTCCAGGAGACCATTACTAATGAGGATGGTGTGGACTTCCTCAGGTTGAGCGATTCCCGTCACGTTGGCTGTGTTTTGTACCCACACTCCGAGCGATTGAAAGGAATGATTGTGTTCGGAGAAGGTGAAGTACATCGATTCAGAGAGCCGAAGTCCGCTTTCGAAGTTGGCAAGCCCGGATGCTCCTGGGGCGTTGAGCCACAGGGCGACGAGCTGATCGGAGTCGGGATAAGGGAGGGCTTTCAAGAGCACTGCGTCGATGACGCTGAAGACTGCTGTGTTCGCCCCGATGCCGATGGCCAAAGTAAGCAGGACAGTGATTGCGAAGGCAGGGGTTTTGCGGAGGCGGCGAAACGTGAATTTGAGATCGGCGAGTAGAGATTCGAGAGGCGGCCATTGCCACTGCTCGCGGCTGCGCTGCTGGAGGAGAGCTACATTGCCAAACTCGCGGCGGGCGGCCTGTTCAGCTTGCCTGCGCGGCATGCCTTCGGCCTCAAGCTCGTCGGCCCGTTCCTGGATGTGCTCTTCGATGGAGATGTCGATGTCGCTGTAGCGGCGAGTGCGTCCAAGAAGCCGTGAAAGTGGGTTCATCTTGATCTCCTGCGAGCCTTGCGTCGGGATTGAGCCGGTTTGCGGTGCGGGATGCGATGCTTTCGATCAGGATTGGGAAAAGGCAAGCACGCGGGTGATGCCGTCGAACATCTTGCCGAAGCTGGAGAGCTCTTTCTCGAGGTGGCGAATTCCAGAGGCGGTAACGCGGTAGATGCGCGTGGGGCGGCCCTTGGCGGAGAGTCCTTCTTTGGACTCGAGGAGACCTTCGCGGAGCATCCGCTGAAGTGCCGGGTAAAGCGAGCCCTCTTCCACCTGGAGCAGATCGTTAGAGACCTGCTTGATGTGTTTCACCAGAGCATAGCCATGCATGGGTTTATGACGAAGCGATTGCAAAATCATGATCTCGAGAGCGCCGGGGAAGAGATCGCGGTCATCGGAGTTTCTAGCCATGGACGAATAGTAGCGCTGGATAGCTATTTTGTAAATAGGTATCCAGCGGCAGGGATTAGAGAACAGGGTTTAGGGACGACCGTTGGACAAAGGGGAAAGGACTAGGGAGGTAGGGACTAAGTGTGTAGTGTCAACAGATTGTTCCTGATGAGACCTGCCCTTGTAATAGGGGTTTGATGGCCCAGGCTGGTGTGCGGTCTGTGCCAGTTGTATTCATGCAACCAGAGTTGGAGCTGGTCGCGCCTCT